>Ga0074199_1000022_pt1 | contig 406273 bp, 310 predicted proteins | sample EPASupsiteSAE347_FD_64528 | JGI IMG/M metagenome (GOLD analysis project Ga0074199, IMG submission 64528) | Bioremediated contaminated groundwater from EPA Superfund site, New Mexico - Sample SAE3-47 | ecosystem: Environmental > Aquatic > Deep subsurface > Groundwater > Contaminated ... | reverse complement strand
CATGGACCATCATCTGCTGCGGGAAGGTCTGCGTTACACCTACGAAGACACGACCGGCGACGTCTGGCACGTGGCGGTCGGCTTGCAGGGCAGTCTGTACAAACAGCTTTACCTCACCCTGGAGGCGGAGTTCCTCGGGCTCTCCACCACCGGCACCCACCGTCACGAAAATTCATTCTTCGGCATCGACATGGAGTTTTCAAACGGGGTCAGAGTCTGGTCGAACCAGAACAGCATCTCGATGACGCTTGCCTACCTCTTCTGATGTGGGGGCATTTCCGGCGTGAGAGTTACCCTGAATGTAGTGTGGAATCCCCCCTGATCCCTCCCCGATGGTTGAAACCATCCGGGAGGGAGTGGACGAGATTTCCACACTACACTCAGGGTAGCCTACACGCCGCGAGTGCTTTTCCTCTCGCAAATATCAGCCCTGCCAATCCTCTTGCGCTTCGCAGCCGAATAGCATGTATCCGGCCACCCGCCGATCAAATATCTGAGACGGATTGCTTGTTGGGGAAGGGACAGGAAGGATGGCGTGCCTACAGGATTGCGCTAGGAGGCTGTCCGAGAATGAACAGCGTGCTCCACAATTCCCACTTCGGGCGCTGGAATTCAGGGAAGTTGCACCATTAGTAAGCAGAAACGGGCTCACTCATGGAGCCTATTCCCACTTTTCGCTCTCGAATTTTTGAAAAGCCATGTTCTCGGACAACCTCCTAGTTCCTTCCAAAAATGTTAAAAGTCTCCGTCCTAACGAGTCGATACTGGTCAGTTCACATTCCCACACGACCATAGCCGTCCACCCCATAATCTCAAGTTCTTGCAGGTGTTTCCGGTCACGTTCCTGGGTCCTCCTGAGCTTCGGTAACCAGTAGTCGAGGTTCGATTTCGGAAGATGGGCGACCTTACAGCCGGGGTGTTGGTGCCAAAAGCACCCATGGATAAAAATTACCTTCTTCCGACCCTTGAAGACAATATCGGGTTGACCCGGTAAGCTCCTTTCATAAAGCCGGTAGCCGAATCCGAGAGAGCGAATGATCCGGCGAACGACAATCTCAGGGGTCGTATTCTTACCCCTGATCTTTCGCATGTTGGAACTTCTTTGAGTGGAGGTGACTCTATCCATTATAATTAGCTGGATTTAATGTGCTTGAGGATGTGTCTGCAAAAATCCTCCCTCGGTGGAGCGATACTGTAGAGGGTAGTGTTCATAAGGCTATTAACCGTTGTCCCCTTAATTTGGTCAAATTTCAAACTGTAGCGGGTGCCATCCGGTCCTTGTTCCTCCTGTAGTTCATACTGGAGGAAAATGACATTGCTATCTGGAATCGAAGACTCGACCAAGCCAGTAGTATCTTTAATGTTCTGATAGATCGGACTCTGAACAATAGCTACAATCTTGGTCTTCCAGTGATGGTGGAAAAAACCCTTGAAAATGAGCTGAGTCAAAAACCGTTTCCGGACGTTTGCCCAATTGAAATTATAAACACACCTCCCCTGAATAGACTGGGAATTCAGTATTGCCGTATAGGCGGGTTCGACTGATCCAGTACAGTCAATGGCTTGCAGTTCGACCGAGAGGAATTGCCGGATGGTTTCTCCTTCATGATCGAGGTCGGCGATCACGAAATCTACATTTCCTACCCCTTTCATCCTGATTTCATGAACGAAATTGGGATGTTCGGGAGGCTCTCCAGGCCATGCATATTTGATTACGTCATTGACGATATCGGCTTCATAGAACCTTTTAGGACACATTATAATGGGTTTTCTGGCCGCGTGGGGTCCACGTCCGACTTTCCGAAATATGGAACATACAGGATAAGCCCCGGTGTATTTCCCGCTTCTCTTGGTACATATGGAGTTGATGTAGGGGCATTGATATTCGGCATTTACCGGATTAGTCATAAGATGGGCAGGTTCACCAAGGATTTCACTTATTATATTAAATGGATCGAGAGGTTCTTTGGGTTTGATTTCTTTGGTTTTCTTAGGCTCTTTTGATTTAGCAGGCAAGGCGAGTTGCCTCCTTCGTCTTTGACAATGACATAAGTACATTCCCAGCAACCGCCGAGGCTAGAATTACTGGTACTGCATTCCCTACCTGCCTGTATTGTTCGACCCTAGGACCTCGGAACCGGAAGGAGTCAGGGAAAGATTGAAGCCGCGCCGCCTCCCTTACGGTGATGGACCGGTTCTGACGGTAATGGAAAAAGGCTCCCCAGTGCGGGTCACATTTCGTCAGAATTGTACACGCCAACCCGTCAGGATGCAAGCGCCCGTAGCGTTTAGTATGATCGCAACGCCGCGCCCGCTTCATGCCGGCAGGAAGGAGTTCTACGGGTATATCCCGCCAACTGCCACCAGGAGGAATGAAACGCATCCTCTCAAGGTTTATTGGGGAAAGCGAGGGGGAAACATGGTTATAAAGAGCCGAGGCTGAATCCCGCAAAAGCTCCTGGTAGGAGGTCAAAGGGTGCCAGGTATAGGATACCGCCTCTGCCCCCTCTGCGTTGTTCAACGCTGGCAAGTCCCCGATAGCATCCTCAACAGTGACAAATGGAGCCAATCCTTTACCATGGGTTGGTTCGGGCCAGCAAAACTCTCCTCCAAGACTCCCCACAAAAAACATTCTCCTCCGCTCTTGCGGAACCCCAAACTCCTCGGCCTTGAGAATTCTGTTTTCAACTCTGTAGCCAAGCAAAGAAAGCCCCGACTTGATTTCCTGAATGGCCTTACCACCTTCGATGGACGACATTCCGGGGACATTTTCCATGACTACGAAGCGGGGCATGATACCGGCCACAATTCGAAGATATTCCCGGAAAAGCCCGGACCTTTCGTCGTGCATTCCACGCTGGTGGTTATAAACACTGAAAGCCTGGCAGGGGGGGCCACCGATGACACAATCGACCTCTCCAGGTTTTATTCCCGCAGCCTGGAGCAGTTCTTCGGGGCTCAGTTCTTGAATTGGCCGAAGGAAGAAAGGAACGAACGGATTATTTGCCCGGAAAGTTTCAGCACAGTGGGAATCGAAATCGTTTGCCGCAAGTATCCGGAATCCTGCCAGCCTGAACCCTTCCGAAAGCCCACCGGCCCCAGAGAAGAGGTCAATACAGTTAGCACTCCGTCCGCCATTTCTCAGGGACTCCAGCCATTCGAGACGATTGTTTTTGACCATGGCCGCTCATCCTTGAAGAGGTTTAGTGCTCTTGTGACCTCCCTATGGTTCTCCTTTTCTGAGGAGGTCCTTGATCGAGAGTTGAACTGCCGGTTTTCTCGGCGATTGAAGGTATTCCAATGCCTTTTCTGTGAACCAAGCTTTGAGATTCGACCTTTCCTCTTTTAGCCGGGCGTGAAGAGACACTTTCAGTTCCAGATCATCAACCTCGATTACTATCCTTTTACTTTCACCACGCGCCATGGGACTACCCCCATACCTGAATCTTGCCCTTCCAATGTTACATTACATGCTATGTTATGTAACATCAAGAGAAAAGACCATGGCCCATGTAACTTTTGTCACCACCAAAATAGCAAAAATAGGACTGGAAGCCCGGTGTCCCGGTATTTTTTTGGCTGACGGCCTGAGCCTCGTGGGTGGCCGGATACATGCTATCCGGCTGCGAAGCGCAAGAGGATTGGCAGGGCGATATTTGCGAGAGGAAAAGCACTCGCGGCGTGAAGGCTACCCTGAGCGTAGTGTGGAAACCTCGTCCACTACCTCCTACATGGTTTCAACCATAGAGGAATCCTTGGGCAAGATATCGGGGTAGCACTTCTCGATAGCCCGCAAGTTTTTCGGCCTACCCGGTTACCACAGAAAACCACATCCTCAAAACTTCATTTGGCGACAAACGCGGTCCCGGCGGCGTGAGCATCGACCTGGCTTCAGTGAGGAACTTGATTTTGAAGACTGGGCTCGATACTGGAAATTGCACCAACTTACCATGGTTTCGTGCAACAGCGCCCCCCGCTCAGCTTTCAATTCCCTTGCCCCGGCAATTATTGTCACCGTACTCATGCCAGGCGTTTCAGAGACTGCCCGAATCCCACCTCTCCCAAAACCGATTGCCTCGTTCCCTGCCCACGATCGCCTCATCCGCTCGTCGAGAAAGCGGCAAATGCGTCCATACCTCGTCGCCACCGCTTTCTGCTTCTCCGCACGAACTCGCCTGTAGAGCCGAGGACCTTCCATTCCTCTGCGTGGCGCTCCGAAAACGCCCTGCTACCCGTTGGGGAGCAGCAGCGCATAGTCGAGTCCGCCCAACGTCGCAGCCAGGTCCATCGCCCGTTGGATGTCTTGAATAGGAAATGAAAAGGCTTTCACCTGCGAGAGATCTACGGCCCCGCTCCGCACGAGATTCCAGGAATGGAGAGCGCCAATGCGGTCGAACATGAAAGAGCCGCGAATCGTGAGCCGTCGCAGCATGATGTGTGCATATGGAAGGGGCAGGGCGTGCCGGACTCCGCCGACCAGAACGATCGTGCCGCCGGGCCGCAGAGCGTCGAATCCGGCGAGAGTGGGGTCGGGCGTCGGGGTGTTGGCGAAGTAGTCGACCACGAGGTCGATGGGGCCGGCTGCGAGACTGCGGACTGAGGCTGCGTCATTCTCCCTGTTGCCGGTCAGTATGTGGATCGCCACTCTCGGATCGATCGATGCGAGAGCCTCGAGTCTTCGAACATTCCGGCCGATGGCGATGACCCTGGCCGCACCGCCAGTCAGAGCGAGAAGAGTTGCGGCTCCCCCCAGTTGTCCGGTTGCGCCGTTGATAGCGACTACCTGGCCGGATTCCATGCCGCCGCGCCGCAACGCTCCATCGGCGATGGCCACGGATGCGAGAAACGGAAGCAGCGTGCGCTCGAATGATGCGCCTTCCGGGAGCACCGTCAGGCATCGAGCAGGGTACAGAGCAAGTTCTACGCCGGATCGAAAGAATGTTCCACACACGATCCTCCGGATGTTTTGCATGTTCTTGCCGAATCTTGCAAGTCTTGATGAATTCATCGGGGAAAGCTGGTATGTTTTTCGGAGCGGTGCGCTATTTCTACAACGAGCCGGGTACGTCAGCAGTCCCACACCCTGCGGGAAGAAGCGAGGAGGGATCAAATGAAACGATTGTGGATGGCTGTCTTGCTGTTGTCGGCGTTGTCGATGGACGTGGCTGTCAGCCGGGCGGGCTTTTTCGACGCGCCTGAAATCCAGGTGGTCCCTTCGCCCCAAGAGGTGCGCAGCCTCACGGTGGGGAGCGGTGAAAAACCAATCGATTTCGATGTGTCCCCGAATGGCGCCGAAGCGGCCATGATAATCAAGGACTCGAAGGGAGGCCACACGGTGCGCTTCTGGCGGTTGGACGGGGCCCAGGCGTCCAAGGAGTGGCCGGTTCCCCGGAATCTCACGCCGCATTCCATCGCCTGGCATCCTTTGGGCAACCGCTTTTTCCTGACCGTGGAACAGGGGACCCAGCACGCGATCGTTCGAGTGGACCCGGCGGCCGGGGGTTGGAAGGGAAAGGAAATTTACCGCACTGGGCGTCAAATCCGGCGGCTTGTGGCGGGACCCCGGCCTTTTGTGACGGCATACGAGTCCGTGGGTACGGGGGACGACGAGCAGCAGAATCCCGTCGAGAGGTACCGGTTGTTCTTTGGCATGAAAAACGCCGACGGCGGCTTCGCCATTCGTTCCATTACCGAAGATGGAGGCAAGGAATATCAGGTGATTGGTCCGAGGAGCGGCTTCACCCAAGCCAAGGAAGCCATGGATCAGCCGAGCCGGATCGCGGCGCGTTGGGCGCTACCGCTTGGATTTCATCCGGCCGGCCACCTGCTGCTCTGGGAAGACGACCAGCATCGCTTTCACGCAGCCCGCTACGACCGGGACCACTGGGGCGATTCACAAAAGCTCTTCGGCGGGGCCGTCAGTGGCGGCACGGTGACGGCCACCCCCAATGGGCTGGGCGTGTTTCACTGGCGTCCGGATGCCGATGGGGTAACGGTGATTTACGATGGAGGCCTGACCAAAAGCGTCCAGGCGAGCGGCTACCGTTTCCTTTTCACGCCGTCCTCCGTGCCCGATGGCCGCGGGGTAGTGGGCCTCATCCGGAAAGAAAGCGGCTTTTCGCTGGTTTTTGTTCCCATCGAAATGCCCCTGGCCGACGTGGCCAACGCGTGGATGTTCGTGGAATCCTCCGGGGATCGGGATCTCATCAGCCGCAATGGGGGACTCTTCCGGGAACTGGATGCCGAGCAGCTCTATTCCCTGTACGAGACCGAAACTTACGCCGGAGGGGCCTACGATCCGGCGACACCCGCCCGGCCTTACCTGGTGACCACCGATATCTTTTGGGAACTGCTCGCAGCCGCCTACGAAGGGCTCTTCATCGTGACCGAGCGGCGGGAGACCATTCCCGCCTTCTGGAAGATGACAGCGGCCTTTGACGAACATTTTCGCGCCACTCAGCCGGAATCGCCCTGGGCCGCGGCGTTCGCCGTTCTGACTCGCCTGCGGGCGTCGGCCGGACCGAACGCGTACGATCGGGAGGTGGATCTCATTCGCAAGGCGAAGGGGCGCGAAAAGTCACCTTTGTTCGGCGTCGATCTCGATTACGGCGAACTCCTGCCGCGCGGGCACTACACCGCCGATGCGGAATTCCAGGTCTATTTCAAGGCCTTCAAATACCTGACGGAGCTGGCCCCCAAGGCGGCTCCGGTGGAAGCCCTCCGGGACCTTCCGGCGGAGCTTCGGGAAATGGCCCTGGCGTGGATCGGTCCTTACCAACACTTCATCGCCCCGCCGCGCGCGCCCCTGGTTTGGGGCGACGGTCTCGGACCGCTGCCCGCCTATGCGCGCCACCCCGTTGAAAAACCGCGTCTTTTCCCATTGGCGTGGGGGTTTGACAACGAGGTGCTGCTCTCTACGGTGTTCCATCCCGATTGGCCGGAAGCGGAACAGATTCGGGGCGAGAACGGACCACGGCTGACGCCTTCGGCGCTGGACGTCGCCGCCGCCCTGGGAAGCAAGTTCGCTCTGGCGCTGCTGAGCAAGGATCTGGATCGTTATCCGCCTCTTCGCCCGGTTTTGGAAGAACTGGGCAAACGCTACGGTTCGTCCGGGCGCGGGGAAGTTCAGGAGAATCTTTACCAGCGCTGGATCGAGGCTCTGGCCGTGCAGTGGGCGGAGGGCGTCGCATCTCCCAACGGTTCGCCGGATGAAACCTTATGGCGCACGAAACGGCTCCAGACGGGACTCGCATCCTGGGCCACCCTTCGGCACGCCACCGTGCTGGTCAACGAAAGGACGGTCGCCGAAGCCGGAGAGGGGGGATTCGAACCCATCATTATGAAACCTCCGCGCGGCTACGTGGAGCCCGATCCCCGGTCTTTTGAGGCGATTGCCGCGCTCTTCGACAGCTTGCTGGCCTATGTGAACGCCTCCGGCGAGCGCCTCCAGTTGAACCAGAGCGCGCCGGCGGGGGAGGGCTATGAAGAAGAAGGGATGGACGACCCGGGTGAGAGGGAAGCCCGCGTGTCGTTGCAGCAGGGAATTGCCCGCCGCCTGGCGGCAACGGCCGAAAAGGCCCGTCTCTTCAAGTCCATGGCGGAAAAAGAGATCCGCGGGGAAGCGCTGAGCAGTGCGGATTATGAAGAAATTCTCTATGTCAGCAGGGTCGCGGAGCACCATTTCCTGGTTTTCAAGAGTCTGGCCAATAAGGAATTCGCTCTCTCAACCCCGGACCCCGTGGCCAAGATCGCCGATGTGTCCGGGGGAGGGCCGCTCAACCTTCCGTATCTTATGGCCGCTGTGGGGAATCCCATGGAGTGGGACCATGTGACGCCGTTTTATGGCCGGCGGCAACTGGTCAAGGGGAGCGTCTACTCCTATTACGAATTCATCTCGGAACGGCTTCTGGATGATGCGGCCTGGCGGCAGATGCTTCCCGGCCAACCCCACCCGCCTTGGGTGGCGCCCTTTGTCTCGCGGGATGCCGCGTCGTATCCGGCACGATTCCCCTACTGAGGAAGGGTCCGCTCATCGCCGAGAGCGCAACGCGCCATGGCCGCAACCAAAGAAAAAAGAATGCACCACAGAGAACGCGGAGATCGCAGAGAAAATAACTACTTGCATGTATTTCTCGGTAAAATTCCAAGAACGTGCAGGTCAGCAGCAGAGAGATTTCTGTCGAACCAACAAGGTCACACCGAGTTTCTGAAAGGATTTCGACAGACTCAACGGAGGTGGCTGGAGGGGGAGACGGGCTTCGCTCCCCGGCCTTTCGGGGCGGGGAGGCGCGTGGCCGGACGGGTTCTGGGAACGGCGCTGTTTACGGGGATGCTGCTTCTCTCCGCATTCGGAGCCGTTCACGGCCGCGAGTTGCGCCTCCTGTTTACCGGAGACATCATGCTCTCGCGCCAGGTGCAGGTGGAAATCGAACGCACCCGGCGAAGCCCCTGGGACGGCTGGCCGCAGATCTTTCAGGACGCCGACTGGGTGGTGGGGAATTTCGAGGGGGCCGTGGGGCCGGCTGCCGATTGTCATTCCACTTCGGAGCGATCTCCCTGTTTCGCCGTGTCTGAATCCTTCATACCGTTCTTGCGTCGTGCGGGATTTCGAGCGTTCGGCATCGCCAACAATCACAGCGGCGACCTGGGTGACGCGGGGCGCGCCGCCACCCGCAGTGCGCTTGTCCGGGAGGGCCTTCGTGTGTTCTCCTTTGAAGACTCCCCGACTTTCGTACGGTTTGACGGCATCACCGTCGCCGTGGTGGCTTTCTCCATGGTGGCGGGACCGGACGGCCAAAGGGTCGAAGTCCCCTCTCCGGCGCTTCGGCAAAAGCTCCGCCTCGCCCGTCGCCTCGCCAACATGGTGGTGGTTTCCGTCCACTGGGGAAACGAGCTGCTCGACTGGCCCGTCGCCGAGCAGCGCCGTGCGGCCCACTGGCTGGTCTCTCACGGTGCGGACATCATCATCGGCCACCATCCGCACGTGGTCCAGCCTCTCGAATGCATCCAGGGGAAAGCGGTGTTCTTCTCCCTGGGCAACCACGTCTTCGATCAAAAATATCCGGCCACAAAGGAAGGCGCCGTTGCCGATTGCCGCGTGGCCGACGGCCGCCTGACCTGCGGGACCATCGCCACCCGCACTCCTCCCGGCAGCGCCTTTCCCCAATTGCTGTCCGCAAACGGGAATGCGGGGGAACCGTGGCCGACCCGGGGCGAGAGCCATCCCGGCAAAGTCGTACGTCATCCCGAAAAAAACGGGATTCCATCCGATCCCCTGGTTTCACGGCACAAAGGGGAGGGAGGCGAAACGGGGGGCATCCAGACGTGCTCGGAGATCGCGAACACCCATCCGGACGCCGTGACGGAGAAAGCGTTACCCAAACCCTGCCCGCCCACTCTCTTGGGTCCGGGTTTCGATGTCGCCGGTTACGCGTTGCACCCGGTGCCTGCGGATTCCGCACGAGGCGGCATGGATGGCGAATGGGTGCTGGAAGCCGTGAAAGACGGGAAGGTCCAGTGGAAGACGCGGCCGGTGCGGCTTCTGGCCATCGATGCGGGACGTCTGGCGGGTCCCGGCGGTCCGGAGATGCTCCTCACCCTTGAACGCCATCCTTCCCCGCTGGATCGAGAGGACGGCCCGCGTCCCTACGTCTATGAAGCGACTTCGCGGGGTCTAATAGCGAGATGGCGGGGGACGGCGCTCGCATGGCCGGTCCTGGATATAGTCCTGCTGCCGGGGGAAACCGCCACCCTTTGCGCTCTCCACCGGGGGGATTCCTTCCTCGTTCCCGATCCTCGGACCTCCCGCACTCGGGTCGCCGCCTATCGCTGGAATGGCTTCGGCTTTTCCGGTTTCGACGATCCGGCGGCCGTCGATCGCTGCGCCGAGATGTTCGATCTGCCCGCCAATTTCAGATGACGATTTGACGGCGTCTGCGGGATCAGCTCTTCCCGAGGCAGCATTTCTTGAACTTCTTCCCGGAACCGCAAGGGCACGGATCGTTACGGCCGACTTTGGACCTGGGCGGGCCGGGCAGGGGTTTCGATGTGTCCTTCCAGGTGCTCAGACGGACGATTTCCTGTCCCACGATCCTCATCTCCTTAATACGATGTTTGAGAGCGTCGCAGAGCCCAGCTTGATGGAAGGCGGTCCAGAGGCGTTTGAGCGTCTTCTCATCGCTTCCATCGTCCATGATGTGTGAAAACCGGCAGGATGGTATTCTGACGGATACGGCGCCGACATGCTCTATACCAGCCTCGCTCAGCCTGGAGAAAGCCAGGCCGACCTCGTTACAGGAGCATCCGGGATTGATGCAGTACATGTCGTCCGCCCAGTATGCGTCTCCGTTCAGCTTGAAGAGCAAATTGAAGCCATCGGGATTCACTTCAAGCCACGAGACCAATGCGCCCGGTTTCCACCAACTCCAATCCCTTCCTCGCCACGCCTCCTTGTTGATGCCCTTGACGTACCGCCATCTCTTCCGAAGCCTTGCAAGATAATGCTCGCTCATCCCTTCCTGCAACCATGCCAACAGTTCCGGGTCCCGGCGCTCCAGGGGGGCGCGATCGCTCAATTCAACCTTTCCCGTATCCACGTCCAGCCTTGCGGAGAGATGCTTGAGAGGAGGTGCAGACTCTCCTCCCCTCGGGACAAACCGGTAGCTCAGTCTGTCACCCGTGAAGTTGATATTCTTGAACCTGTCATCGATCAACGTGGCGCTCAGCCAGATGTCGCGGCAATCACAGTCCGGGTTGTCACAGATCATGGCGTCAACGAAGAGGCCACGACGCAGCCCGTCGGCATCTTCGTCTCGCCAAATGGTAAAGGGGCCTCCTCCGTCCAAAACAAGCTCCACCGACCTCTCACGCTGCTGTTTCATCTTCAACTGTTCCCTCCGGTGGGGTTCTCGGTTGCCGACACGGACCGAAAACGTCCGATTGCCGGTCGCGCTCATGCCGACGTTATTTTGTCGATCGAAGTATTCCCATTCTATCAAATGGTTGATGGCGATGCAGCACGATTCTTGCCTCTCTACATAATCCGGGGCGCAAGGTTCGTTCGCGCGGGTCTCTTTGCCGTCAGCGAGAGGCGAGGCTTCAGCGCGCAAACGTTCCTGCAATGCGGTTGAGTTCCGCTCGGGCGAGTTCATAACCCAGGAGAGCCTGAAGTTCGTCCGATTCGGCTTTCTTGACGGCGGCAACCGTTTCGGCATGCTTTGCGTAGCTTGTAGTGGCGGCTTTGAGCTGGTTTGCGCTCAAGCGCTGCCTTTCCCTCCGCAGGGCGAGCGCCTCCCGGGCAACGTCCACCATGCTTTTTGTACGCTCGATCTTCCGGTATGCCTTGTCCGTCTCCACGGTGATCCGGTCCTTCAGCCGCTGGAGGTTTTCTTCGGCCTGGGTGAGTTGGGCCCTTCGCTGGCCGACAACGCCGCTACGTTTTCCCCAATCCCAGAGATTCCAGGACATCATGATGCCGAACGTGCCGACATTGTCCGTAAGGAACGGGGCGCCGTTCTGATACGTATGGGCTGCGAACAGGCTGACATCGGGGATGTATTCGTCGTAGGCCGCCCGCACGCCGCCGCGGGCTTTTTCCACTGCGTCTTTAGCGGCCTGCAGTTCTGGATTCTTCGAAAGAGCCTCCTGCACGTAGTGCTCGCGGCTCTCCACGGAAGACGCCGACGGGCTGACATCCGATAGTTCCAGTTCCGTATCCGTTGGAAGCCCAAGCAGTTCGTCCAGTTCGGAAGTGAGGTCTGCAATCTGCATGTCCACGGTGAGAAGCGATTGCCTGGTCTGGAGCATGGAGGCCCGACCCTCCGTTGCACTCACGTCCAGGAGATCTCCGGTTCGAACCCCGTCTTCCACTTCGCGCAAACCTTCCCGGGTTGCGGCCAGCGCGGCCTGGGCAGCTTCCTTTTGCTTTCCGGCGATCAAGATGCCGTAATAGATCTGGTGCACGGCAAGGATGACGTCATTTTCGGCTTTTCTCACGTCCGCCTCTGCGATCTTTCGATCGGACCTGGCGATGCCGGTCGCTTCGTGGATCTTGAACAGTTGCGTCAGCGGCTGGCTGAGTGTTGTGTTGCTGACAAAAAATACTGACGATCCCTGGTTGATCGAGGTGTCCTTGAGCGGGAAGGGGCCCAGACCCGGAACGTTTCCCAACGCCCCTGCAGGGATGGTTACCAGTTGTTGATCGGAAAACCCCAGGAGCGAAGACTCGTTGGAAAGCCGCGGGAAGTAATCGGCCGATGCGGAAACCACTTTCTGCTGATTTTCGTTCACCCTGGCGCGGGCAATCTTCAGCGCCGTGTTCTGCTGCCGCGCCAGATCGACGGCCTCGGACAGGGTGAGTTTTTTCGTTTCAGCAAAAGCCTGACCCGCAGCCAGAAGGAGCACTGCTGCAAGCACTGCGACGGCGGAAGCGGCGGGCTTCTTCACTCGCGAATGAACGATGGCGAACAGTACGGGCACCACGAGCAGCGTAATGAACATGGAAAAGATCAATCCAATGGCGATCACGCTGGCCAGGGGGCTCCAGAGACTCGAGCCGGACAGGATCATTGGGGTCACCCCCACGGCGGCAGCCATCGTCGTCAGGAAAATCGGCCGCAGCCGGCGCTCGCCCGCTTCGGTTGCCGCCTGTTCCACCGAGTGCCCTTCGAGCATCTTTTCATTCACATAGTCAACGAGAATGATCGCACTGCGCACGACGATTCCGCACAGGCTGATCATTCCCACCAACGCCGTGAATCCGAACGTGTTGCCGGTAACGATGAGCCCCAGGACCGCGCCGGGCAACGCCAGCGGGATTGACGACATGACGATGAGCGTGTCCGATATTCTCCTGAATTGTACGAGCAGGGTGAGAAATATCGCAACCAGGCTGATACCGAGCGCAACCATCATCTGGGGGACAATCTCCGTCTGGTTGTCCCGTTCCCCCCCGTAGTCAATCCGGTAGCCCGGCGGGAGTTGCAGCGCATCGATTCGGGGCTGAACCGTTTTGAGAAGGTCCGAAGCGTAGAAGTCCTGCCTGACAAAGCTGCGGACGGTCAACATGCGTACGCCGTTCCGTCGCACGATCCTGCTGGTCTGCCACTCTGGCTCCAGAGTGGCAATGGACCGGAGGGGGACTCTGGCATGGGTCGCCATGGACGTCACGTACGCGTCCCGGATTCCGGCAAAGGAGTCGCGGGACGCACGATCGAGGCGGAGCAATATGGCGACGGCGCGATCGCCCTCCCAGAACGTGCCTGCCGGGCCGCCGTCGAATGCGCCCGCCACAAGCTTCGATACGGAAGTGTCGGTGATCCCGAGCCTGTTGGCCAGTTCGTCATCCACGTTGATGTCGACCATGCAGGAGTCATTGTAATAGTCCTGATGGACGAACTGGGAAAATGGGATTTCTGAGAGGAATCTTTCGACCTGAGCGCCGAGACGCTTCAGTTCGCCGATGTCATCGCCCGAGATACGAATCTCGACGGGGGCTTCCATAATCATTCCCTGCTGCAACTCCTTGACGATCACCAGGGCTTCCGGCGCCAGATTCGCCAGAGTGGTCCGGAGTTCGCTCACCAGCGCCGGGGTTTCGTCCACGGAGCGGGTATTTACGATGAACTGGCCGTACGCGGCGTCCGGCTGCTGGGGATTCACGTTGTAGTAGAACCTCGGCGCGCTCTGTCCCACGAAGCTTGCGAAGTGTTCTATTTCCTTTCTTCCGGCCATGTATCTTTCGATCCGGCGCATGACGGCGTCCGTCGCCTCGATGCGGGAACCCTGCCCCATCCACACGTCGATCACGAACTGATTCCGCTCCGCCGTGGGGAAGAACTGCTGCGGCACAAACCTGAAGAGCATGATTCCGGCAACGAACGCGCACACTCCAATGGAAACGGCAAGACCCTTATGTTTCATAAAAAAAACGATCACCACCCTGTAGCCGGCCTGGATCAGATTCAGGATGCTGAATTTTTTCTTTCTTCCAGGGGATTTGCCGTCTTCGGAATCGTGCAGTCCTTTCTTGATGAAGAACCTGCAGAAAATCGGCGTGAGCATCACGGCCACGATGAACGAGACCGACAGCGCAATGGCGACGGTTATGGGAAGCGCCAGGATGAACTCGCCGGCCGATCCCGAAAGGATCAGGAGGGGCAGGAATGAAAAAATGATCGTCACGGTGGCGGTAAAGACCGGAACGACAACCTCCATGGCGCATCGCCAGGCAGCTTCCGCTCTTGCGACTTTGCGGTCGAGAAGCTCGACGTAGTTGTCGGCAATGACGATGGCGTCATCCACCACGATACCGAGGACCAGGATCAGCGCTGCGATGGACACCTGTTGTAAAGTTATCCCGATGGCATTCAGGGCGCCCAGCGTCGTGCAGAGGGTTATGGGAATTGCAAGGGCGGCGATTACGGCGACGCGGATGGGAAGGAGGATAAAAGTGACGAGGATAACCGATGCGATAGCCAGCATGACTTCATGGCTCAATTGAGTGATGCGCTTCTTTACGACCGCGGGCTGATTGGCGACGGGGTCGAGCTGGAGATCCGGAGGAAGCAGGGACCTGATGCGCGTGAAGACTTGTTCGATCTGGTCTCCGAGTTGAACGATGTTCTTGCCTTTTTGCATTTCAACAGACAGCAGGAGGCTTGGATCTCCATCGTAGCGAACCACGAAAGTCGGGTCCTGGTAACGTCGTTCCACGTCGGCGAAGTCGCGGATATATACGGGTTGCCCGGTGCGGGAGACGTCCACCAGAAGGTTTTGAATCTGATCTTCCGTGGTGAAAAGCCCGGTTGTGTGCAACGGAATTTTGGCGCGGTCCGCCTCAAAATGACCGGAACTCACGATCGCGTTGCGCTGCTGCAAAGCCTGCACGATGCGAAGCGGGTCGGTAGAGTACTGCGAGAGGCGCTCGAGGCTGCTCGTTATCCAGATTTGCTCGTTCTGTCCGCCGTACGCGGCCAGTTTGCCCACGTCCCGAATCGTGTGCAACTCGTCTTGAATCTTGTCCTGGTAATCGCGCAGATCTCGATACCCATAGCGGCTCCCGTGTATGGCGATGAGCATGGCCACGGTGTCCCCGAAGTCCGAATTGACGATGGGGCCGCGCACTCCGTCGGGCAGTTCGGCCGCGCGGGTCTCGTTCATCTCATCCCGCACTTTTGCCCACACTACGTCCGCGTTTTTTACGTCGTCTTCGAGCTCCACGTTGATGACGACCAGCCCCGGCCTGCTCGTCGAATAAGTCTTCTCCCGGCGGATTTCCGGGAACTTGAAGATGTGCTTTTCGAGAGTCTTCGTGACCTGCTTTTCGACCTGTTCGGAAGTGGCGCCCGGATAGAGCGCCAGCACCAGACCCGTGCGAATCGTGATGGTCGGGTCTTCCGTCCTCGGCATGTTTCGAAAAGCGTGAATCCCCACGGCAACGGCCATGGCGGCAACGATCAATGCGATGGTTGGATAGCGCAAAGAGGCTTTGACGGGATTCATTGGCGGACCTCTTTCGCTTTCGGAGCGACAGGGCTTCCCGCGGGAGCGTTATCGGCTGTGACAGAGACGCTCACGCCGTCCCGCAGCTTCTCCTGGCCCGCAAGAACGACGGCTTCATCCCCTGAAAGACCGCTCTTGATTACGATCTCCCTGCCCCGGACGGTTCCCGTTTCCACGCGCCTTGCATACACCGACCCACGATCGGGGCTATACACAAACACCACCGTGGCGCCCTGTGGATCGCGCACGATTGCCTCAGCCGGCAGAGTCATCAAGTCGAGAACGCGGTCCCCTTGAATCTGAGCCTCGGCGATCATGCCGACGCGGAGGATATGGCCGGGATTGGGGACCGTGATTCGGGCCATGTACGTTCGCGTGCCCGGATCTGCCGAAACGTTGACGACCCGGACGGTCCCCCGGAACGATTCCCCGGGCAAAGCGGGAATCCCGATTGCAGCCGTCTGGCCGATCCGAACGAGGTGTACGTCGGTTTCCGGCACGCCGACGCTGATCTCCACGGGGTCGAGTTTGACGATTTCGAAAACCGGGTGACCGGGGCTTGCCGTCTCGCCCGGCTCGATCTCCCTTTTTGAAATGAATCCGCTGACGGGAGCATGAAGGGACGCATCGGCAAGGCGCTTCTGAGACAGCTTTTCGTTGGCGGCCGCCTGGTCCATTTGCTGTTTCGCGCTCAGGTAGACCGCCTTATACTTTTCAAAATCGTTTGCCGCGAGGCTCCTGGATTCATAGAGGAACTTCATGCGGCCGTATTCGTCCTTTGCGCGATCGAGCGCGACCCTGGCCTGTCCCGACTGTGCGGAAGCCGCCTGCACCGCCAGCGTATAATCTGTCGGGTCGATGGCCGCCAGGATCTGGCCCTTTTCAACGGGCTCGCCTTCTCGCGGCCCTGCCTGGATCACTTTCCCGGAGACGAGGAAGGAGACCGAGGCAGGCGCCTCCGGAGAAGCAACCGTCCCGCTGACCGATACAAGTTCGTGGTCCTGCACGTGTCGGACCTCGCCGATCCTCACCGGTATTGGATCGTTTTTCGTCTGCTCCGCCTTTTTCTCCGAGGAACAGGACAGGAGCGTTAGCAGGGCCAGAATGGTAAAAATCGCCATGGATGATCGCATTGAACCGATTCCTTCTTTTTTCCCCACTCCAATGAGCCATTTCTGTTGAAATCGTTTACTTTCGGAAATAATCATTCCCTCAAACCCCGTCAACCGCTGCTCATGGCTCCCCGCCAGAGTTGCGCGACGGCAGTTTCCAGTTCTTTGTGAAACTCGCGGTGAAGGATGGACAGGGCAGGGGCGTCGAGAATCTTCCGCAAGGATTCCGGCAGGTCCAGCACCTGCCAAAGGCCGACAGTGATCGTCCATGTACGAAACAAAAGATCGGCGCCCTGGCCCGGACGGAAGCTTCCAACCCGCCGTTCCAGCAATTCGCCCGCCGCCAGGAGACCCGCTCCCAGGTTTTTATTGAAACGAGACAGAGCCTCAATGGGCAGGTTTTCTTTGAAAATGCTGTTGGGCATGCATGTTAGCGGCAGAATGCCCGGAACTTCGCCCAGCAGTTTTGCATACGCTGCCGCGAAACGGCCTGCAGCCTGCGCGGGAAAGGGGTCGAGAGACTCGATGACGCACAAGAGCCGCGTGATGAGCATTCCGAAATCGGCATCCAGAAGCGCAACGAAAATCTCTTCCTTGGTCCGGAACCACAGGTATACGGCCCCCTTCGCCATGCCTGCGGCTTTCGCGATGTCCCGTACGGTCGGGAGCATCCCCCGGTCGCGATAGAGGCGCTGTGCGGCCTCCAAGAGCGCGGCGCGCCGGTTGAAACGTTCCTCCTCGCTGAGCGCCGGTCTGGACATATGGGTAAAACCCTCTGTGGACTATCGATCCCAAGCCGACCCGCAATCCGATACGAGCGGCGGCCGACAATACATGCCCCCTGCAATGCGGGCGGCGGCCGGCTTTGCGCCGTGTCGTCATGCCCATATGACGCGGCCCGTCACGACCTCAGCGGATGCCCTCTCCCGCAGGATGGCGGGACGCCTGCGGCCGGTTGTCTCGATCCGGATCGCATCCGAGGCGAGCGGCGCCGCATGCCGGGGACAATGTTTCCCCAATCCCGGCGGGAAGAACCGCATCGCGACAGCAATGAGGTTATTTTGATCACCGGTCATTTAATAATCGTTCAATTTTGACTCGCGGTCAATAAAAAAGTGGGTGCCGATGGGGACGCTGTCCGGTTGTGCGGAGGCCGTACATGGCGTGATGGTGCGGACTGGCCGCGCCGGTCCTGAATGGGTTTGGCCATCAGGCCGCTCACCGTTATTTTGTCCAATGGAAGGGGTGTGAGGTGTTTTCGGTCGCTTACCGGTTATTCCTGCTCTACTCGAATGACGGAGTTGGTTTGGAGCCAGCCCGCAAAAGCGGCTTCAGCCATTTCGCCTGTTGTCAAAGCCAGCACGGCGGCCACGGCTTCGGCTTCTGATGCCATCAATTCCCATCCATTGAGATCAAGAAAAATGTAGGCGGCAAGAAAACCCGTGCGCTTGTTGCCATCCACAAAAGGGTGATTCCGAATGACGCCAACCGCATAGGCGGCAGCCAGATCAAACACGGACGGCTCGCTGTAAGCTACCTGGTTTTGCGGACGCGCAAGCACTGATGACAACAGACCGGCATCCCGGATGCCAGGGTTCCCGCCATGTTCTGCAATTAGTTCGCCGTGCATGGCGATGACAACCCCCTCGATGAGCCAGCGCCAGGTCATTTCTTGGCAAGCTCATGCAAGGCGTTACGGTATTTAGCCATGCCGCGCCGCGCCGCTTTCATTTGCGTTTCAAATTCCGGATCGTAAGGCGTGATGGCATAACCATCGGGTGTTTCAGTCAAAAACACGCTGTCGCCTTTCTTTACCTTGAGACGGGCGGCGACCTCCTTCGGCAGGATGACACCGGTTGAATTGCCAATTTGTGTTACGGTAGCACGCATGACGACGCCTCCCTTGTTATACTGTATGTTATAACAAAGCAACGTACCGGTCAAGCCGTTCGACCGCCGCATCTGCTTTGCTCAATGCATGGCGCATTATTTCCCTGCAAGGAAAAATGGAAGCACAATGCCCACGAAATCCGTTGCAACGTGAGCGACGATATTCGCAAGCAGATCGCGGCGCCACACGTAAAACGCCGTCAAGATCGCGCCGGACGCCACCGTGGTCAGCGCAGCCGGCCAGCCCCACACGGGAACATGCGCCAACCCGAATACGAGAACGGATATCAGCCCGGCAATCCAGTAACTGCCGGTCAAATCTGCAAGCCGTTCGACCGCATAACCGCGGTACAGTAACTCCTCCGCGGCGCCGCCGATCACAACCGCGAGCGTGAGATACCATACGGGATATGCCGCCAGCTTTGCGAGACCTTCGGTAAAGAACGGGATTTGGGCGAAGGCCATCGCCCTGGCCAGCAAGGGCGAATAGATCCAGACAAGAAAGGCGGCGAACGCGCAGCCCCAGGCAATCGATTGCCAGCGCAAGGGCTTGATTCCAATGGACGAAAACGTCTGCCGTTCTAAGCGGAGCACAATTGCCAGGACGGACGCGCAAACCAGTACAAGCGTCACCTGTGCAAGCAGCGTTGCGGCAAGGCTCGGGGGAGCGGCGAAAAGCTTCTTGCTGAGAAAAGCCAACATTACCGGCCCAAATAGAGCAAGACACAAACCGGCTGATGTTGTGAACATTTCTCTACCGCCCATGATTCCTCATTGCACAACGTCAATCATCAGCGGCGCGCGATGGCGCATCCGGCGCACGCGATTCTCGGGCTTCCCGGTAGAACTGCCTCGCTCGTTCGGTAACAGCCTGGATGAAATCCGCCTTTGCCTCTGTATAGGCAACGCGGTCGTTTTGGTGGATCTCCGAGAGCTTCTCTTTGAGTTCGCTGTATTCCCCGGCGACGTCCGGATGCTCGATGAGATAGTCCCGAAAGAGGAGGTTGTCCCAGAGTTCGGAGTCAGCCTCGACCATGTGGATGTGATGCGTTCGGTTGCCGTTCTCGTCACGTTTGATGAACCAGGCATAGAAAGGCGGAGTATCATCCCCCGATGCGGGTCGCCAAAAGTAATCATACCCCTGCGCTTCGAGGATTGGCGCAATTTTTAGCCTGGTCTCATCGAGACTCGTCACCTCGACCAGCATGTCCACAATGGGTTTGGCCGAGAGGCCGGGGACGGCCGTGCTGCCAAAATGCTCGATTCTCTCAACCAAATCCAGCGGGAGGCAGGAAAGCAAATGAAGCCGTTCCTCGTCGAATGCCCCCGGCCAGCGGGGATCGTATGGCGCGACGGATACTTTTTCCTTAACTACGCGGGCTACTCTCTCTTCAAGCGTTTCCATATGGTTTCTTTGGTGTGGTTCAAGAAAGGCGTAACCGGCGAGCAACCGCAGAGGGTTACCCCGCCGGATTTTGTCCCCCTGTGAGGCTCCAACGAGGACTGATCTCCCATTCACAGGCGATGCAACTGAGGACGAGCTCATTCGTATCGTTGCACGATTTTACTACGGTCGAGCGGGAGTGCAAGTTAAAAATGGCATTGATATAAACAGGATAGCAGGCAATGGAACGGCCAGGTACCGCGCCGAAGAACAGGGTGGCCATAACCTCGGGACGTCATGCAGTGTTTCAGTTCCCGTAGATACAAGAGTGGGAAAAAGCGGAAGCGTTGCCCCCCTGGAAAGACCGGCTTGTCGTTTCGGTGGGCAGGGCAAACCCCCTGCCCATCCTACCGGCTGTAAATATTCGATCGGCGCGCCGAGCAGGATGTTCGAGAGGGTGCAAAGAAGCGCCGCTCAGTGGTCCTTTTGCTGTGCCGCCTGTGGCGAAAGGCTGGGGCGCTCATTAGATTGCGGAGGTGACTCCTCGACCGTGCCGATGGGTTGCACAATTGCCGGGCGCATCGACTTCCCGCTTCCGGGAAGGAGGATGTCCCATCGGATTTGCAGTAATTTTGCAGGAGTTTCGATTCCGCGTTTCCGCTGTTTGGTGATAGAATAGAAGACTCTGTCGTATCGGGGCATCCTTCCGGCTGCGCGATAGCGCCGAAGGATCGGAGATATGATATCGAGGTGATGCGAATGGACGACGACCGGTTGGTTCGCGCCGTGCGCCGCCCCATGAGGGGAATCATCTAAGGGAGGAGGAACTATGAAGGAAATCGAAGAGCTGAGTTTCCCGGAGGACGTGCGGTACACCAGGGATCATGAGTGGGCGAAAAAGCTCGAAGGCTCGAAGGCGCTGGTGGGTATTACCGATTACGCACAGGACCAGCTCGGCGATATCGTCTTCGTGGAGGCGCCCGAGGTGGGGTCTGCATTCAAGAAGGGGGAGGAGTTCGGGACCCTGGAATCGGTCAAGGCCGTCGCGCCCGTCTACATGCCGCTCTCCGGGAAGATCCTCGCCGTGAACGGCGCTCTGGAGGAATCCCCCGGCCTGGTCAATGAGGCTCCCTACACCGATGGGTGGCTCCTCGAAGTGGAAGCCGCCGATTTTTCCGAACTGGACGGGCTCATGGACCGGGACGCCTATCTTGAAATGCTGAAAGGGTTGGAGTCATGAGATACCTGCCTCATACCAGCGAAGATATCTCCGAGATGCTCGATGTGGTGGGGGCTGCCGGTCTCGAGGACCTCTTCTCCGCGATTCCCGAAGATTGCAGGCGAAAGACCGGCCTGGATCTGCCGGAGCCGCTCACGGAATGGGAATTGAACGACCTCATGGCCTCGCTTGCGAGCGCCATGGCCGTCTCACCGGAGTACAAGGTCTTCGTGGGGGCGGGCAGCTACGAACATTTCATCCCCGCATCGGTTTCCTACCTCCTCGGCCGGTCGGAGTTCTCCACGGCGTATACTCCGTATCAGCCTGAAATCAGCCAGGGAACGCTGCAGGCGATTTTCGAGTACCAGAGCTATGTTACATCCTTGCTGGGCATGGACGTCGCCAACGCCTCGATGTACGACGGGGCTTCCGCCCTGGCGGAGGCGCTTCTCATGGCGGTGAGGGCATCCAAGTTGCGGAAAGTCGCCGTATCGAGCCTCATTCACCCCTTCTACCGGCGCGTCGCGCGAACCTACCTGGAACCCGCCGGCATTGAAATCGTCGAACTCCCTTATCTCGAAAACGGCAGGACGAACTTGCAGGAATTGAATGGAACCGGGGATCTCGCCGCCATTGCCGTTCAATCTCCCAATTTTTTCGGGATCATCGAGGACCTGGAAGCCGTCGGGAACCTCACCCGGGACGCCAGGACACTCTTCATCGCTTCCTTCACCGAACCGCTCGCCTACGGACTCTTCAAGAATCCGGGAAGCCTCGGCGCCGACATAGCCTGCGGCGAGGGGCAAAGCTTCGGGATTCCCCAGTCTTATGGCGGGCCGACGCTCGGGATGTTTGCCTGCCGCAAGCAGTACATACGCAGCATGCCCGGCCGCCTGGTGGGTAAAACCCTGGACAGGGACGGGAAGACGGGTTTCGTGCTCACCCTCTCCACCAGGGAACAGCACATCAGGCGCGAAAAGGCGACTTCCAACATCTGTACCAACAGCGGACTCTGCGCCACGACGGCCGCCATGTACATGGCTTCCCTGGGGGGGACCGGCCTGCGCGAACTCGCCCGGCTGAACTTCGACAGGACCGGGTACCTCAAGCAGCAACTGGCTGCCGCGAACCTCAAGATTCCCTTTGCGAGCCCCACCTTCAACGAATTCGTGGTGGAATTTCCAGAAGGATTTGAGGACAGGCGCCGGCGGCTGCTCGATGAAAAGATTGTGGCGGGACTTCCCCTTGCTCCCTATTATCCGGAGCTGGACCGCCACTGCCTCCTGTGCGTTACGGAGACCAAAACGAAAAACGATCTGGACGTCCTGGTCCGGAAACTCGCCGGTTGATGGATGCTGCGGCTGAACGGTTGTGCTGAACCGTCACATTGCGGTGAAAGGGCCGCGGAATCAGGATGGGCCTTTGTTCCGGTTTCCCTGGTTTCCGTGGTTCGCCGATTCCCGAGTCCGGGTAGAGAGGGTTTGACCATGAAAGAATCCCCAGGCACCACGGGGTTGATACTCAATGAACCATTGTTGCTGGAGAAAGGGAGGAAAGGAAGGAGTGCGTTTTCTATGCCCCGGCGCGACGTCGGGTCCTTCCCCCTGGATGAGACGCTCGTCGGCGAGGGTCCGAACTTTCCCGACCTGAGCGAATTGGAAGTGATACGCCACTACACGCGGCTTTCCACGTGGAATTTCGGTGTGGACACGGGCATGTATCCTCTGGGTTCGTGCACCATGAAGTATAATCCCAAGACCAATGAGAGGCAGGCCGCCCTGCCGGGGTTTTCCGGAGCGCACCCCATGCTCCCCGCCGCTTTGTCCCAGGGCGTGCTCAGGATGATGTATGAACTCGAACGTCTTCTCGCCGAAATCACCGGCATGGATGCGGTCACCCTTCAGCCTGCGGCCGGAGCTCACGGGGAACTCACCGGCATGCTCCTCTTCCATGCCTATCACAAGAGCCGGGGCTCGCGCCGTTCGAAGATCATCGTCCCGGACACCGCCCACGGCACGAATCCCGCCAGTGCGGCGCTCGTCGGCTTCAGCCCCGTCAACGTGAAGTCCAACGAACGTGGAGTCCTCTCGGCCGAGACCATTGCAGCGGTGATGGACGGCGAAACGGCCGGGATCATGGTCACCAATCCCAACACGCTCGGCTTCTTCGAGGAAGAGATCCGCGAGATAGCGGATGCGGTCCACGCGAAGGATGGGCTGGTGTATGCCGACGGGGCCAACATGAACGCTCTCATGGGCATCGTGAACGTGGGCGATATCGGTGTGGACGTGCTGCACCTGAATCTCCACAAGACCTTCTCGACCCCTCATGGCGGCGGCGGACCCGGTTCCGGTCCCGTTTGCGTGAAAAAGCGCCTGGAACCCTTTCTTCCGGTCCCCCGCGTGATCGAAGAAAACGGAATATTTCGGCTCTCCGACGATTTCCCGCAGACCATCGGCAAACTGCATGCCTTCTACGGGAACGTGGGGATCATGATAAGGGCGTACAGCTACATCAGGAGCCTCGGGCCGGAACTGAAGAAAGTCAGCCAGTTGGCGGTGCTGAACGCGAACTACATAAAGGAGCGCCTGAAGGGGTTCCTCCACCTTCCCTACGACAGGCCGTGCATGCACGAGTGCGTCTTCTCGGACAAGAACCAGGCAGCGCAGAAGGTGACCACCCTCGATATGGTGAAGCGGCTCATGGACCATGGCTTTCACCCGCCCACCATCTATTTCCCCCTGGTGGTCCACGGCGCCATCATGATCGAACCGACGGAGACCGAATCCAAGGAAGACATCGATCTTTTCATCGAGGCGTTCAAGAGCGTCATCAGGGAAGCGGCGGAGAATCCGGGAGAGCTGCTCGAAGCGCCCCGGCGAACCAGGGTGAGAAGGCTGGACGAAACGGCTGCCGCGCGCCATCCGTGCCTGACGTGTTAGGACCGTGCGAACGTGAAAGAGAGCGAGATCGCGCCGCCACAGGAGACGGCCGTCAAAAAGTGGATTTGCGTGGATCTGCCGACGACCGGCTATGGAGACGCCTGGAGCCTGCAAAAGAAGCTGGTCGAGGCCAGACGTTCCGGCGCCGTCGCGAACGACGTCCTCCTGCTCCTGGAGCATCCGCCGGTTTTCACTCTCGGCCGCAGGGGAGGGCTGGGCAACCTGACGGTTCCCGAAAGCTTTCTCGAAAAGTCCGGAATCCCGCTATTCCACGTGGAGCGGGGCGGAGACATCACCTATCACGGTCCCGGACAGATCGTCGGGTATCCTTTCGTGGATCTCCATGCCGCGCGTTTGGGCGTGACCGAGTACGTCGAACGGCTCGAAGAGGTCATGATCCTCACGTCGGCCCGCTGGGGAGTGACCGCCGGGCGCAACCCCCTGAACCGGGGAGTGTGGGTCGGCAACAGCAAGTTGGGCAGCATAGGGGTTGCGGTTCGGCGGGGCGTCACATTCCATGGATTTGCCTTCAATGTGAACGTATCGCTCGAACCGTTCACATGGATCAACCCATGCGGTCTCAAAGGAATCGGGATGACCTCCCTCGAACGGGAGCTTTCGCGCCCGCTGCCCGAAGAAGAGGTGCGCGAGTCGCTGAAGCGCAACGTGGAATCCGTGTTCGGGGTGGAACTGACTCCCGCGGGTCTCGGGGAGATCCTGCGCCTCATGGGATGCTGAGAGCGTGTCTAAGAAGACGCTCCAGGGTAGGGTGGGCAGGGTCTTATCCTGCCCACCGCAATGGGGCGGGCGTTTTACCCGTTGGGCAACGCTCTCGCTTTTGCCCACCCTACCCTGGAGTGCCGAAAGCGTTCGATTCTCGTTGTAATAGTAGACGGACTGAAATGATGGAAACATCGGACAACGGCAAGACGCGCGTTCGGAAACCCGCGTGGCTCAAGACACGGCTTCCGACCGGCCCCGAATACGAAAATGTCAGGTCCCTCATAAGGGATGGGGACCTCCACACCGTGTGCCAGGAAGCCAGGTGCCCCAACCAGTGGGAGTGCTTTTCATCCAGGACGGCGGCCTTTCTCATCCTGGGCCCCAGTTGCACACGGAACTGTAGATTTTGCGCGGTCGAGCGCGGAGTCCCGACGCCGCCTGACCCCGGCGAACCCGTCCGCGTGGCTGAAGCCGCCAGGCGCATGGGTTTGCGCTACGTGGTGGTCACCTCCGTCACCCGCGACGACCTCCCGGATGGAGGCGCAACCCTCTTCGCGGAGACCATACGGGAAATCCGCGCACGAATCCCCGGCGCCGCCGTCGAAGTCCTCATACCCGACTTCCAGGGCGATGCGGAAGCGCTTCGAACCGTTGTCGACGCGAAGCCGGACGTCTTGAACCATAACATCGAGACGGTCCCGCGCCTGTACGCATCGGTGCGGCCCGAGGCGGTCTACATCCGCTCTCTCGATCTTCTGAGGCGGGCGCGGATCTTCGATTCATCCCTCGCCACGAAATCGGGCCTCATGCTCGGTCTGGGCGAATCTCCCGAAGAAATCCGCGAAACCCTTCGGGATCTCCTCGATGCGGGTTGCAGCATACTCACGCTGGGTCAGTATCTCCAGCCGTCGAAGCAGCACATCGAGGTGGAACGTTTTGTCCCTCCCGAGGAGTTCGATCTTTGGAAAAAAACCGCAATGGAGATGGGGTTCGCACGGGTCGCGAGCGGTCCCTTCGTGCGCAGTTCCTATCACGCCGGAGATCTTGTCTCGCCCCGGCCGTTGCTCGGGGAATCTTGTCTTGCCCCAGCCGTTGGCCGGGGACCCCGTAACGTGTCCTGCCGGTTGCTCGGGGAATGACGATTTCCTGTTGGGCGCTCACTCAGTCATATGGAGGATCGCGATGAAAGGCAAAACGATTGCAGTCGGCATTCTGGCATGCACCCTTGCGCTCGGGTTTTCCCTTGCGAGCTACGCGGGCGAACCGTCGCCCATCCAGCTTCCCAAACCGCAGATGGAGGGCGGGAAGCCGTTGATGCAGGCGTTGAAAGATCGCATGTCCACTCGGACGTTCAGCGCGGAGAAGCTTTCCAGCCAGACCCTCTCCAATCTGCTATGGGCTGCGTTCGGCGTGAACCGTCCGGATTCGGGACGACGCACCGCGCCGTCTGCAAAGAACTGGCAGGAGATCGACGTTTACGTTGCCATGCCGGAGGGATTGTACCTTTACGACGCCAAGGGAAACCTGCTGGTGCCGATTTCGGGAAAGGATCTCCGAGCTCTGACGGGTGCGCAGGCGTACGTGAAGGACGCGGCCCTGAATCTCGTCTACGTGGCGGATTTCTCGAAAGTGGACCAGGCCGGATCGCTGGACAAAGAATTCATCTCGGCGGCCGATGCCGGATTCATCAGTGAAAACGTTTACCTCTTCTGCGCCTCGGAAGGGCTCGGCACGGTCGTCCGCGCCATGATCGACCGGGATGCGCTGGGAAAGGAAATGAAGCTGAGGCCCGATCAGAAGATCATGTTCGCCCAATCGGTGGGATATCCAGCCAAATGAAGAGGGGGCAAAGGAAAATGAAAACCCCGGACAGCCGCGAAAGGCTGCCCGGGATTTTCATCCTTGAAAATAGCTCGCTCCCCTGTCCCTTTGCGATCAACTCAGATCGACGGCTTTGAGAGCGATGCAGTTGGCTTCCTTCTTTTTTGCGACCTTGCGGAAAATCCGCGCCACCTCGGGCACTGGCATCTTGGCGGAAGCTTCGCGGAAAAATCTTTCAGCTCTCTCCTCAAAAATGAGGGCGGCTTTCAGAAAATCTGAATCGATCGACCCGTTTCCGAGGTTCGCGTCGATGGTGTAGCTGTCGCGTTCGAGCCCCGTGACGGGTTCGAGGATCATTTCCGTTACGTTCTCCCGCCGCGCCTGTTCCATCAGTGCGCAGTTCTTTTCTTCTTCACGGGCCAAAGTCTCGAGAATGCCCCTCAGATCGGGGTTTTTCACTTTGGGGAGCGCTTCCCTGTAAACGGCCAGTGCGTCCCCGGCTACCTGTCCTGCAAAACCCATGATAGCGCCAAAGGTATTCAGGGCCATCGGAGTCTCTCCTTATGAAGGGGCTACCACCGTTGGATAACGACCTTCGTATTCGTGAAAAACTGGAAAACCTCCCGGCCATGACCCTTGATATCGCCGTAGAACGATCCCTTCATCCCGCCGAAGGGAAAGTACGCCATGGGCGCGGCAATACCCACATTGATTCCAAGCATGCTGGCTCCCGCCCGGTACTTGAATTCACGTGCGGTGCATCCGTTTGTCGTGTAGAGGCACGCGGCGTTTCCGTATTCACTGTTGTCGATGAGTTTCAATCCCTCGTCGAAGTTTTTCACCCGAACGATGGAGACCACCGGGCCGAAGATCTCCTCCCGGGCTATGGTCATCGAGGGGTCGACCTCGTCGAATATGGTGGGACCGATGTAAAACCCGTTGGGACATCCCTCCACTTTGACGTTCCGTCCATCGAGGATGAGCTTCGCGCCCTCGCGAATCCCTTTCTCGATGTATCCCAAAACCTTGTCCATGTGCTTCTGCGAAACGAGGGGTCCCATCTGAACCCCTTCCACCAGCCCGTTGCCGACTTTGAGGGCCTTCGATGCGGCGACGAATTTCTCTTTCAGCCTGTCGTAGACGTCCCCGACGGCCACGAGCACCGAGCCCGAAAGGCATCGTTCCCCCGCGCATCCGTAAAAGGAAGTCATGATGGAAGGCATGCCCTTTTCGAGGTCCGCATCGGGCATCACGAGAAGGAAGTTCTTCGCCCCGCCCAGGGACTGGACGCGTTTTCCCGTTTCCCCGCAGACCTTGTATACGTGCCTGGCGGTGGAACTCTGCCCGACGAAGGAGATCCCTGCAATTTGGGGGTGGTTCAGCATGGCGTTCACGACGTCGCGCGAGCCGTGCACCATGTTGACGACCCCTTCGGGGAAGTTGCATTCGTCGACTACCTCGAAGATGCGGGCCTGGGTCATGGGAACCTGCTCGGAAGGCTTCACGAGGTAGGTGTTCCCGGCGACAACCGCGTACGGGAGGAACCACCACGGGACCATGGCCGGGAAATTGAAAGGCGCGATCACGCCGAAGACTCCGACGGGCTGACGCTCCGCCGTGCAGTCGATGCCCTGGGAGATGTCTTCGAGGTTGTAGCCCGTCATCATGGTGGTGACGCCGGTCGCGTGCTCCACGTTCTCGATCATCCGCCGGACTTCTCCGCGCGATTCATCGAGAGTCTTCCCTTCTTCTACGACCAGTGTCCGAGCGATGTCCTCGAAGGATTTCTCCAGGAGTTCCTTCAACTTAAAAAAATACCTCATTCTCGTCATGGGAGGCGTGCATCTCCAGTCCCAAAAAGCCTCCCTGGCCGCCTGAACCGCCTTGTCGACGTCCGCAGAGGTGGAATAAGGCACCTCGGCGATCTTCTCGCCCGTGGCGGGACATCGGATGTCCCCCCATTCCTTCGTTTCGGAATCGACCCATTCTCCGTTCACGTAGTTCTTCAGTTTTTGCATAAGCGAATCCTTTCAATGAGGCATGCGCTCAGAGCGTGTATGAAAAGCCCCCGCTACCGTCCCCCCGCTCCCCGCTTGAAGCTCGTGGGGACAGGGTTGCGCGGGTCCGTGACGACCTTGAAAAGAGCCTGCCCCCGCGGGCATTCAACAATGGCTGGATTCCCGCCTTCGCGGGATGACGATAACCGGACTTCTAACGACCTTTTGGCGCCGTCTCGGACGCCGGTTCAAACCTTCCCGATGACCAGATCCAGAATCCCGACCACGTCTTCCAGTTGGGTTTGCGAGATCACAAGTGGTGGCTGAATCCGCAGAACATTCCCGAACACGCCGCCCTGTCCGATGAGCAGGCCGTTTTCGAGGCAGAGGTCCCGCACCTTCCCGGCGCTCGCTGCGTCGGGCGTCCTGGCCGCGCGATCGCTCACCAGTTCGATTCCGATCATGAGGCCCTTGCCCCTGACGTCCCCTATCCTGGCATGCTTCTCTTTGAGCGCGTTCAATCGGGCCATCAGCCACTCGCCTTTTTTGAGCGCGTTTTCCGCCAGTTTCTCTTCTTGAAAAAACTGGATGTTCGCAAGAGCGGCCGCGCACGAGACCGGATTTCCGCCGAAGGTCGACAGGTGGTCGCCGGGCCGGAACGAATCGGCGATCTCCTCGCGCGCTATGAAGGCGCTCAACGGGAATCCGTCTGCAATGCCTTTCGCCATGGTCATGATGTCCGGCTCGACCCCGTAGTGCTCGATGGCGAACATCTTCCCGGTTCTGCCGAAGCCCGACTGGACTTCATCTACGAAAAGGAGAATGCCGTGATTTTTCAGAATCTTATCGATCTCGAAGAAGTAATTGTCGGGTGGAACGATGATTCCGCCTTCCCCCATGACCGGTTCGGCGATGAAAGCGGCCACGTCGTCCCAGGTGTTGAATTTGATCAAGTCTTCGAGCGCCTTTGCGCACTTCAGTCCGCACGAAGGGTATTCCCTGCCGTAGTGGCACCGGTAGCAGTACGCCGGAGGCAGGAATGTGCATCCAACCATGTAAGGGCCGGCCTTTTTCTTGCGCCCGCTATTGCCCGTAATGCTGAGAGTCGCGTAGGACCGCCCATGAAAGGATGCCTGGAGAGATATGAACTCGGTCTTTCCAGTAAACTGCTTTGCAAGCCTCAGCGCCCCTTCATTCGCTTCCGCTCCTCCGCTTCCGAAAAAGCTCTTCTGGAGCCTCCCCGGAGTGATCTCCGCCAGCTTTTCGGCCAGGTTGGCCGTGGGCTGCGAATAATAAACGTAGGAACAGCAGTGGACCAGGCTGTCCATCTGCTTTTTTGCGGCGTCGATAACCTTCGGGTTGCAGTGGCCGGCGTTGACAACCGATATTCCAGCGAAACAGTCGATGAAGTGTTTCCCCGCCGTGTCGGTGATCGATGCGCCCTCCGCCGTCTGGATCACTACCGGCTGAACCTTGTCCACCATGCTGACGTTCACGTATTTCTTGTACTTTTCAACAGTATCCATAGTCTCGATCCTTGCATCAGTGAAAAATGGAAATGTGGATGCCACCTGCGACTCAATTCTTCACTCCAATACCAACCAGACGGATTCCATTGAGATCTCCGTGTTATTCCCGCCCCCTGCGGCAGATTGCCTTTGGTTCCCGGCTACAGGCGCACCGCGTCTTCGGCCGTGAACCTCCGCGCAACGGGTTCAGTCCAGGGAGAATAAACCTTGAGAAGGAATTTTAAAAGAGAAGAGAGAAGAAGGTACAAAATTATACCAAATCTCTGACGTGCTCGTCCTGCCGCTTCCGTCTATTTATCGGAGTTTTATTAGTATTGATTAATTATATCAGTGTGTTATAGTTCAAATGAAATAGGTCGCATCCATTTCCCTTGTAGGGGAGCTATCGATCGATCGGTTGCACTTGCAGTTGCAGATATTTTTGCATTTTGAGGGCGAGGTTCGCTTCACTGGTCTTGCAGACGATCGCCGGCATTTGGACGGCCATGGGGAGCATGATCGGTTCGGGCGGTTCGGGAACGAGAGGCACGTCCACGTCCTTCTGTATGATCCATCTGTAGGGGTCCTGGTTGCCGAAAAAGTAGTCTTCGAACGTCTTCCTGGCTTCCACCGAAACGCCGGGAGCCTGGCTCGCAATCTGTGCGATCGATGTGTCGACGGGAATCCACCCGTAATTGGGGAGGAAGAATTCCGCCCAGAAATGAGGACTGGTGTGATCGGGACACAACTGGAAACCGCCCGTGGTCCGCGCCGGTATGCCAATCGCCCTGCAGAGCGCCGCGAAATAGACGCTCTGGGCGCCGCAATCGCCGTGTTTGTGCTTTTCGACGTAAGTCGACTCGGGTTCCCCGAGAACCCCCAGCGAAAGATGGGGCATGAGACTGTACTGGATGTCGTCCACAACGTGCCTGTATATCTTTCGTGCCGCAAGATATGGGTTCTTCTCGCCGCCCGTGATCTCCATGGCTTTTTCCCTCATTCCGGGAGAAATCGTCGTGTTCTTGTAAGATCTCGTGTACTTCTGAAAGAGGTCGCTCGTCGGATCGTATTCACCGACGCGGTCGGGATCGACAATGAAGCGCTGCTGGTAGTGAGTGAAGAGGAACTTGACTTCCAGTTCCAGTGCCCCGCTTTCCTCCAAGCGGTCGAGCGGGACTTCCATATAGACGGCACCGATGTCCCCGTCGGTCCTGACTACGCCTCTTGCGTACTTCTCAGGTTTCACGGAGACGATTCGGACGTTGTCCTGTGTGGCAGTCTGGATGGCGATCGGTATCCAGACCTGCAAGGCGCCCGATGCAGGCAGATCCTCGCGCGGCAGGGACAGAGACGCGGTTGTGAGGTAGGTCTGCGGATTGACGTACGGTTTCCACGCCTGCGGGGCGTAGCCCGTCTCCGGTTTGGCGAAGACGATGCCGTCATATTTGCCGTAGAAGTCTTTCGTGCTGGCTACGGCCTTGGGGTTGTTCTTCAGGAGATCGAGATTGCGAAACATGAGATTGGGCGCGAGATTGGCTGAATAGGAGGGGGCGCCGTCTATCGTCAGGAAATCGATCTTGCCTCCATCCAGCCATGATTTCCGCTCGCTTTCGGAAACCTCCGGGAATTTTTCCTCGAGGAGCTTCAGGACATCTTCCCGCGAATACGGATACTCGATCGCTATTTTTTGCAGTTCATGCATTCGTATTCTGCACCGGTCCGCGTTCGCCGCGTCGTTGCCTTTGAGGAACTCCTCTCTCGCTGCGGCGTACGCTTCGTAAGCACCGTTGTAGGATGAAGCCTTCTCGAGGCTTGAAGCCTTCTCGAAGAGCGTCGCGGCCTGCCCCTGCAAAGAGGCGGAAGGAGAGGATACGCAGAGACAAAAGGATGAAAGCAGGAAAAGAAGCATTGCAGCGGCTGCGACCTTGTTCCTCTCGATTCCGGACATGAAAATGCCTCCTGTTTTCGCTCAATGACACGGAAAACCCCCTTCATCCAGAGGCGCGCTCCGCACGCCCATCAGGGAAGTCTCCCCGGAATCAACCAATACCCTTACATGGCGTACGAATCTCCACTTGTCAAGCATTGCCGGCGTCCCAATCGTAAAAAAAGGAAGCAAATCCGTATCGCCGAGGAATCCGAATTTACTGTCCGCCGGGAACGCTTTTTTCCTAAAGTAATGTAACGTGCGATTCGATTTATATTACAAGGGAGGAGTAAATCTTCAATGTCATATCCGTAGAATGGGAGGGTACGATCATGATATTGTTGGATTTCGGTATGAGCACTGTTGTCAGCCTTGCCGTGGGCGCCTGGGTGCTTGGACTCGTTGTCGGTTATCGCCTGTCGACCCAAAAGGCTTCTTGTATCTCGACCGCGGGGCCCCCGCACTCGACTGGGTGCTGTCGTCCCGAATGATTCACGGGTCGAGTATGGATTTCTATTTGACTTGCGCAGGAAATGAAATAGCTCTTGACGCCGATAATAGATTGCATTTAATAATGACTGATTCCATCTCCAGCAGGCGGGTGGGTGCGCCACGAAAAAGTGCTTTATCCGAGCAATCGTGGATGACCGCCCGGGAGAGTGAACGTGCAGCGGGGAGAAAGGAAAACCGGCGCCGTCCGCTCGTTGGGCGCGTGCTCCGTCGGTGAACCGCTATCTTTTGGCAAAGCGCCAGGCAGGGTTGAATGACGAATCCGATTCCTTTCCACCGGTTTCCTGAAAAATGTACCCGATCCTTCTACAGAGCCCCGTCACTGGAGTAGGAACCAAATGGAACACGGTTATTTTCCTACTTCGCGACAACCCGATGTGAAACAATCCTCGCAAGATGACCTTTTAAAAGTCCTGGTTATTGACGACCAGCCATATGTCCTGAGAACGGCCGTTAAGATGCTCCACGACCTGGGTTATTTCAGCACGATCGATACGGCCAATGATGGGGAGGCTGGGTGGAACAAGATAAAGGGATCTCGCACAAACCAGTTCGACGTTGTTATTACCGATATCTACATGCCCAAATTGGATGGCATAGGACTGATCAACCGTTGCCACGGAAGCACCTTCGCCAGAGATATACCATTTCTGGTGATCACGGGAGAGACGGACCCCTCCATTCTTGCCGTTCTGGGTGAGATGGGGGTTCGGGATTGTCTTGTAAAGCCTTTTTCTTTTCAGCTATTTCAGGACCGCATGAATACCGTCCTGCAAAAAATGAAGGATCCGGTTGAAAAATCCTATACGGAACTTACACATATCGTTAAAGACGGTCATTATCAAGAGGCAAGTTTGAGACTGGAGCAGTTGAACAAGGAGGAGGCGACAAAGCCAAGATGGCTCAACCTCAAAGGGGAAATCTATCTGGGATTGGGGGAATTGGATCTTGCCAGGGATTGCATTGAAATGGCTTTGATGTTTTGCGACTCGTACCTGACCGCCCTGTGCAATCACGCAAAGCTCGAAGAAAAGTCCGGAAACCTGGCTGCGGCTGTAGAATCCCTGGAAAAAGCGGACGCCATCAGTCCTCTCATGGTGGACAGGAAAATTGCCCTCAGCGATCTTCTCTTTCAGATAAATCGAAACGAAGATGCAAGAGAAATGCTCTGTAAGACCGCTTTGATTACCAAGGATGTTCAGAAAAGATTGCAGATTTCGGAAATTTTGAGTGAAAAAGGATATGATAAGGAAGCGAATAATATTATCAAAAGGGTTCTTTCATTAAAGTACACCAATATTGAAACATCCAATAGAATAGGAATAACGTTAAGAAAACAATGCAAATTTAGAGAAGCTGAAAAATCCTATATGACAACCCTTGATTATCTTCCGGATAACGCTGTTATTTATTATAATCTGGGAATATTATATCTTTATGAAGAAAGAAAATCTGAGGCATTCGATTGTTTTAAAAAAGCTTTAGCCCAGGACCCCTGTTTTTCAGAGGCAAAAGAAATGCTGGACTACTATTTCGGCCCTGAATCAGGGGATAATATGCGTTCCGGTATACCTTATCCAAAAGAAGTGTATGATGTTTGATGTACATGCCATGCCAGAGAAGAGCTTTTATGCATTGAGTATGTCTCTTCCCTCCTGCCTGTCTTTTCCATCCCGTTAGTTCGTCTTCTCCACGAGAGCCTTGAATGGTTCCCTGATGGCCTCATAATAGCGGCCAGGGCTTTCGCTTCATTTCAGGGTCGGGTTCACCTCGACATTGCCCCCGTGCGGGACCGCCAATTGAGCACCAACCGTGGGGCGCACTGGGGGAACGAAGTCCCGAAAGAGGTTATCTCGCCGTATGCAGCGTGTCGGCGCCTTTCACCCTGAAACATGAGCTGAATGCGGGTGTGAGGCGTCCGTCGCCTTCTGCAGTCGGGCAATCCTGAAAATTTCTGATCGCCGGAAGAAAACATTTGACAAGTTAGGCGAACCTAAGATATTACGTCAAACCATAATTTATATGGTTTCCCATATTGAAGGGGGTGGCAATGCGTTTACCGCCGTATGTGCGAATGGGCGCGGAGCCGCCTTCCTTCTCCCACTACGGGTAGCTGGAAACCACGCTCGCGCTGAACCGGTGCGGAACGGAGCACTTGCGAGGGGTGCTCGAAGGATGTGCTCAATTCAGACAAGGAGGAACATATGCAGAGAATGAAGAACTCGAGGAGCGGGGAAAAGACCCAACGGGCGGGAGACGATCTCCCCGCAAAGTTCCCGAATCGGCCGAACGCCATGCAGGCAAACCCGCCGGGGAAAACCACGGTACAGGTCCTGCTTCGCAACATGGACTTCCAACAAAAGGGGATCATCTCCAAGGTCGACGCGCAAGGTGAACTCGGTCGGCGCATTCGGGACATGGGATTGGCGCCTGGAGTACCCATCGAGGTGCAGGGGCGCGCTCCGCTGAGCGATCCGGTAGCGGTGAAGGTCCTCGATTGTGTCCTGGCTCTCCGCAACAATGAAGCCGATCGAATTTGGGTCGGGGTGGAGGAGGTACGGAATGAGTGACCATTTCATAGCCATCGCCGGGAATCCCAATTCCGGTAAGACGACGCTCTTCAACGCCCTTACGGGCGCCCGCCAGAGAGTCGCCAATTACCCCGGGGTCACAGTGGAGAGAAAGGAAGGCCACTGCAAAACAAATGGACGGGAAGTCCGCCTGGTGGATCTCCCCGGAGCCTATTCTCTCACTGCATACTCACCCGAAGAATTGGTGGCCAGGAACGTGCTGGTGACGGAGAAGCCACGGGTCGTCATCAACATCGTCGACGCTTCGAATCTGGAACGGAATCTCTACCTCACGATTCAGCTCTTCGAGCTGGGGATTCCCGTCGTGGTCGCTCTCAACATGGTGGACGTGGCAAAAGGCAGGGGCATCGAGATCGACGTCGCCAGGCTTTCAAGTATGCTCGGAGTTCCAGTGGTTGAAACCGTCGCCAGAAGCGGGAACGGCAAAGAGGAGTTGCTGAATGTCGCGGTCGAGATGGCAAACCAGGGTCAAGCCTGGACGCCTCTACGCATCTCCTACGGTCCGGACATCGACCCCGTTCTCGATGAGATGGATAAGAAGATTCTCGCCGCCGATCTCCTGACCGATTCTCATCCGGCACGTTGGACGGCCTTGAAGTACCTCGAATGCGATGAAGACATCGTGGAGAGGGGAAAAAATGCGAACCCCGATCTTTCTTCCAAACTGGAGAGAATGGTCGATCGGGTTGCGGGGCATCTCAAACAGACGCTCGATACCTATCCCGAAGCCATCATAGCGGACCATCGCCACGGGTTTGCAGCCGCTTTGCTCAAATCCGGCGTGGTGAAGCGAAATTATGAGGCGGACCGGCGCTACCTGTCCGACAGGATCGACCGTGTTGTGACCAATCGTCTTTTCGGCCCCATCATCATGGCATTCATCTTATATGCACTCTACTATTTTTCGTTTACGTGCAGTGAATTCCCCGTCAAGTGGCTCGAAGCCGGTTTTGCGGCCTTGAGCGGGTTCATGGAATCCATCCTGCCGGAGGGGCATCTCCGCTCGCTCATCACCAAGGGGATCATCGACGGCGTCGGGGGAATCCTCGGGTTTGTCCCCATCATCATCTTCATGTTTTTCGGAATCGCCGCGCTTGAAGATTCGGGCTATCTCGCGCGCGCGGCATACATGCTCGATCGTGTCTTCCGCGTCTTCGGCCTTCACGGGAACTCATTGATGGCTTACATCGTGGGAGGCGGCATTGCGGGTGGGTGCGGCGTTCCGGGAGTCATGGCCACCCGCACGTTGCGAAGCTCCAAAGAGCGACTGGCGACAATCCTCACCGTCCCTTTCATGAACTGCGGGGCGAAGCTCCCGGTTTACGCCCTTCTGATCGGAGCCTTCTTCTCGGAAAACGAAGCCCGGATGATGCTCCTCTTGACGGGAATATCCTGGGCGATGGCACTTCTGGCCGCGAAGCTCCTCCGCTCGACGATTCTCAAGGGACCGGGCACGCCTTTCCTACTCGAACTTCCTCCCTACCGCCTCCCGACCCTGCGCGGGCTTCTCATCCATACCTGGGAGCGCGCGTGGCTTTACATCCGGAAGGCGGGCACCATCCTCCTCGGTGTTGCCGTTCTCTTTTGGGCGCTCATGACCTTTCCGGAACTCCCGGAATCTGAGAAGGCGATATTTGAAGCCAGCCGCCAGGCCATCGTCGCCGATCTGCCCGAAGATCTTCGTGCCCCTGCACTCACCGGGAACCTTCCGAAAGAGGAGATTCCGGAGCAAATGGCGGAGGTGCGCAACAAACTCCTTTCCGTCGATCGAACGGAAGCGCAGGACTCTCTGAAACACTCGATCGCGGGAAGGATCGGCACCGCACTCGAGCCCTTCACGCAATTCTGCGGATTTGACTGGCGCACCAACGTCGCTCTCGTGGGTGGCTTTGCGGCCAAGGAGATGCTCGTCTCCGTCCTCGGCACCGCCTACTCGATGGGTGAGGTCGATCCCGAGGAAGATGCTCCGCTTCGCGAGCTTCTTGCAAAGGACCCCGCCTGGAATCCGCTCGTCGCTTTCACGTTGATCCTGTTCAGCATGCTGTACGTTCCCTGCGTGGTGAGCGTCGTTTGTCTTGCAAAAGAGGCGGGAAGCTGGAAGTGGGGGCTTTTCTCGATGGTGTTCGATACTGCGCTCGCATTTGTTGTGGCGGTCCTGGTCTACCAGGGCGGGCGGCTGCTTGGAATTGGCGTATAGGAGGATCGCTATGCGGAAGACGGTATCCGTGGGCGCATCGGAGCATGTGGTTCGCCACCTTCTGAATATTCACCGCGCCCGAAACGATTGCATGTGTACGGGAGGTTCCCCTTCCGGATGCACAGAGGTTCGGAACAACCTTTATGACTCGGTTACAGCCCATCAAAGGAGAAGACTGCCATGACAGGTTCACGTACAATGTTCGTACTGCTGCTCGCATTGGCGCTGGTGGCGCCGAACTCAGTTCTATCGTCGAGTGAATCGGCCGCTGGGGTGGAAGAACAGGTCGCCACAGCGGGAGGGAAGCCTTCGGCGGGGTCTGAAACCGGGCGTGGTGAAGGCTTCGAACCCGAAGCCAGGGCGACCGAAGGGCCGGAGATCCCCGGCACTTTCGGGCCGCTGGTCACCGATACTGCCATTCCCATCGAGAAGGGGCACTTCGCCGTCCAGCCGACTTTCGCCTACAGCAATGTTTTGGATGCGTTCTCCCCTCACTGGGGGCGTACCTCGACCGGTGGCGACTACCAATCCTTCGGGATGGAGTGGAAGCTCACTTACGGTCTGATTGAAAACCTGGAGGTCTTCGCAGTCATCCCCTACGCCCACAATTGGGGCGAAGAAGGCGGGACATCGGCCAATTCCGGCGGTCTGGGCGACGTCAACCTGACCTTGAAGTACCGCCTGGTGGAAGAAACGGTGTGCGCGCCCACGGTGACGGCTTTGTTCGCCACGGATTTTCCCACCGGCAAATTCAAGGACCCCAATCCGGGCGACCTCGGCGCCGACCTGATCGGCGGCGGTTCCTACGTCTTCACCGCCGGGTTCAACGTCTCTAAGTACATCGCTCCGTTCATTGTCTACGCCAACCTGTGGTATTCGATGCTCACCTCTTACGATGACGGCGGCCCCCAGTATCCCGGGGATTTTGTAACCGTCAACCTTGCCGCGGAGTATCCCATCGTCGATAAGTGGGTTGCCCTGCTGGAACTGACCAGTTACTGGAGCGGAGGCCGCGTCTTCGGCCCCGATACCAACGTGCCGCACGAAGCTCTCGTTTCAGTCATTCCTGCAATCGAATACATGGCCACGGAGAAGTTTTCGCTGGCCCTGGGCTTGAATGTCGACCTGATCGGGAAGAATGCCGACGCTACGATAGGACCGATATTTTCGATGGTCTACGCCTTTTAGGAGCCATCGAAAAGGTTGCTTGCGAGACTTGCCGGAGCCATGCTCCGGCTCTCGGAAATAGAAGACCGGTCTTGAAGGAAGAGGAGAAGTCGCCGTGAGACAGATGCGCCGAAAGTCAGAAGTTTTGCCGAAGAACAAAGGGCATTGCTGCGGGCGGGGAACAGATCGCTGCAAGGATTGTCCCCTGTTCGGTTTGCGTGTTGCGGTCGTGGGGGGGATCGGCAGAATGCTGCCCGATTACCGCGAGGTTGTCAGGCATCTCGGGGCGGAACTCCTCTATCATGACGGTCATATGAAAAGTGGCAGTTATAAGCTCAAGAATGTCGTCTGTGGAGCGGACATCGTGGTTTTTATCACCTCGGTCAACAGCCACGGTGCTCTCAGCGTACTGAAAGCCGTCTGCAAGAAGAAGGGGAAAAAGTTCATTGCGCTGAGGGAAACCGGGTGCGAATCGCTCGACAGGACGCTGAGAAATTGCGCCGCATAGGCCGTAACTCAATCGATGCAAAGGAGGCCACAATCGTGTGTGCGATGGGAATCGTCGGGAAGCTGAATAGATCCGGGATGGAAGCATGCCGGAGGGGGCAATTTGAGGAGGCCGAAGCGAAGCTGCTTATGGCCCTGGAGATGGTCCAAACCAGTGGGGGAGGCTGCACTGCCATAAAGGTTCACAACAACCTCGGCATTGTCTATGAGCTCCAGGGGCGGCAGGAAATGGCCCTGCATCATTACAGCAACGCGCTGGATCTCATGGTGGGAGGAGGCGCCGCGAACCATCCCATGCACGGTCGGCTCGCCCGGAGTCTGGCAAGAGTCGCCCCGGGAGGTTCCACTGTCGGTTGACCGCACGGTTTCCTTCGACGATTGAAGGTCTGCTTGGGAAGTCGCGATGGGGGATTGAAACTGAATGCGTCTTTTGGCATAGTCAAAGGCGGCTTTTTGCAGGCTTGGGCCGCTCTTAGAGCGTGTCTAAAAAGACGTTCCGGGGTAGGGTGGGCAGGGCCTTGTCCTGCCCACCGCAACGGGGCGAGCGTTCTATCCGGTGGGCAACGCTCTCGCTTTTGCCCACCCTACCGCCCCCGCCTGTGGGGCGGGCAACGGCACAGGAGGCTTTTTAGATACCCTCTTAGAGCGCCCCGGGCAATTTCGACAGGAGGTCGTCACAGTGTCGGGAGGCAAGCGCGGTCATCGAACCGCCGATCGAGACTTCTCGTCTCCGGGGGGCTCGCCGGCCGGGACAGCGCGGGGAGGGCGGTCGTTTGCCGCATCGGGTCCGTATGGTTCACCTTCTCTCCTTGTTCCGCCATACGTGCCGCGACGGGTGAACAGCCGGGCAAATCCCTCTTGTTTTGACGGCTTCAGCACGCGGCATGACCGTTGCGCGCCGTGGCGGTTGCCGGGTGACGAGCGGGGGACCGCATCGTGAAGGCGGTCGTCTCCGATACAACAGGCGCGCATCTCGCGCAAATCAACCTCATCCGCATCCTGGCCATGCTCGGAATATTCCTCCACCACGCGTGGAAGGGCGCCCCCCGTTTCGATGAAACTTCTCTTTTTGCAAAGCTTCTTGCAATGGGTTTCGACTTCGGGAGCCTCGGCGTCGTGTTTTTCAATATCGCCTCGGGTTTCGTGCTGGCTCTTCCCTGTCTCGGGCGGCGAGGAGACCGCGCCATTCCGGGGTGGGGCCGATTCATGCGAAGGCGTTTTCTCAGAATCGTGCCGCCATACTACCTGTCCATCGCCGTCTTTTCCATATGTAATATACTGATATTTCATCAAGATGCCATTTCTTCTCTCTTTATGTTCCTGAAGCACGCGCTGTTCCTCCAATCGTTCCAGTATTCCATGCTCATGACCGACTTCGCCTCGTACTGGTATCTCAGCATGCTGGCTCAGTTCTACTTGCTGTTCCCCCTGGTGTTGCGGTTGTTTCGCCGCTGCGGGCCGGGAAGGGCTTTTTTCCTGGTGTGCGTGGTCTGCTGGGGAGGTTTTGAGCTTCTCGATCTCCACGTGCGGACGCATCCCGAATCGATCCTCGGAATGGCGGACTACCTGGCGTATTTCAATTTGCCCGCCCGACTGCCCGAATTTGCCGCGGGAATGTGGCTGGCCGCGGCGTGGAAACCGGATTCTCCCCGATATCGTTTGCTGCCGTTCGACCGTTCCTTTTCGTGCCTCGTGGCCACTGCGGCGGTCTTCGGGGCGGCGGGCGCTTTTTTCGCCGCCGAAATGCATACGCCGCTCAGAACGGTCTATGAGGCTGCCTGCTGCTTCGTGGTCTTCATGGTGCTCTTCGTTCCGAACTGGTCGGCTTGCCTGGGTGGTTCGCGGATCGTCTCGCGGCTCGCCGGGGCGTCCTACAGCATCTATCTCGTGCACCAGCCGATTCTCAGCTATACTTACCAGTGGATCGCCGGCGCCGCGGCATGCCCGGCGGGCGAACTGGGCCTTCTGACCGCTATTGCGGCGCCCTTGTGTATCGGACTCGGGTTCTCCATGGATTGGATCGTCGGACGTCTGCCGGCTCCCGGCGGTCGTCTTCCCCGGAATCGATGAATGGTATCTCTTCACGGGGCGATCGCATCCGGATGCTCTCTGATTCGCCTGATGCGGGTGGCACGGACAACTTGTTGTCCGTGCGCGAAGCGCAAGAGGCCCGCAGCACAAGTGAGCGATGTGCCCCCTGAACGGTAACGACAAATGACCTTGCTTTGAGCGGTCGGGCAGGATAAACTCCAGCGAGATCGGCAATAGCGAAAAAACCAGATATAACGGTTACAAAGGACAGTTGCAGGGCGCGAGTGGCACCCTCCCCCACGGGAGGGTGCGGAGCGTCGTGCGAATGGAGACGACCTCCTTACCGGGGAGAAACGGTTGGCTGGAAATATGGATGCAAAGAGGGAACGGTCCGCGAACCGGCAGACTCTATTGAAGGCGTTGGCGGTGCTCCTGATTTGCGTTTTCTCGCTGTTCTTCGAGGGACGGCAAAGCCTTTTCGCCGTTGAAGATGCCAATTGGGAGACTGTCCTCAAGAAATATCAAGAGTCCTATGGCCTCGCTCTCGGCAATCTCACGACCTACAAGCACAAGCTGAAGCAGCAAACCAAGGACTTTCGGAAAGGCCTGGTCAGACTCGAAAAGAAGAGAGGGCAAATGTTCCTCTGGTTCGGCGCCGGCTACGACCCGGAGGATCTGAAGTACACTCTCAAGGGAACCGCAGGCCTGCGGCAGGAAGCCGCCAGGCTGATCAAACCCTTCAACGATCTGGGGCAGATGCTGGACCTCTTCGGGGACAAGGTTGACGAGGTCGAGATGGAAATCCTCGGCCAGCTCACGTACGCTCCGCGGGTTGAATATGGTGAAGCGCTCAAGGAAAACCTCCATCGCATCTCCGATTTAAAAACCCGCCTGGCCAGAGTGCAAGGACCGATCGAAAACGCCGACCGCCTCTACAAGGATTTCCTAGACCGCCTGTCGGAGATGGAGAAGACGGCCCTCTCGAAAATTCCCAAGTACGAGAGCGTCTTCTACTTCGAGGTGGCTCCCAGCCTGTTCTCCTCTGACGCATGGGGCAGGGTGGGGGAAGACGTGGACGACTGTCTCACCCTGTTCAACATATTGAAGGAGTCCCTGGCGGACAGCCGGGAAACGAGGAGGATATGGGCGACTTTGGTTGAGAGCGTTCTCATCGGGGTTGGGCTGATACTCTTCGGGTGGCTTGCGATACGAAAGGCAGCGCCAAGGTTCTCCGGATGTCCCGATTTATCCGGACTCTTCCCGGCGACGGTGCTCTTATCCATCAGCGGGTCGGTTCTTTGGGCTGCCCGGGACATTACCTTCATGCTCTATCCTCTGCTGTCGTCCATAGGGGAAATATTGTTCGCGGCTGGGCTCGTATCCCTTGCCTGTTTCCTGCGCGAAATGACAGGAGGCTCGGGGCCGTTTCCCGCAGGGAGGCGCCCCCTTTGGACGCTCTGGACGCTCACAACCACCGGTTTGGCGCTGAGAGTCCTGGATTCGCCGTATCCGTTCGAGGTGATCGTGTGGAGTTCGGTTCTCATTCTCGCAGCCGTGCGGTTCCAGAGAGAATCCAGGAAGACGGAAAAAGCTGCGGACCTGGTTTTCCTTCGTTCGGGCGTCGTGCTCTGCGCCGTCCTGGCGTTTCTTGCGGTCTACGGGTTCATAAATATTTCGATTCTCATCGTTTTCATTCTGTTTTATGCCGTGGTGACGTTTCGTGTCAGCCGAGACGCCGTGCGCCTGCTGAGAGCACTGGAAGACAGATTCTGTAAGGATGGGCTGTCCCCGATTGTCGCGGGCTTCATCCAGGGTTTCTGTTTCCCGGGCGTCATTCTCGGCTTTCTCGTTCTGAATCTGTGGCTCTTTGCGTCTCGAATCGGCGGTGACGAAGTCTTCCTCACCATTTTCTCATTCGATCTCGCCTGGCGTGACCTTCAGATCAACCTGAAGAAGTTGTTCCTGGTAGTCACGGGCTTCTACCTGACCCGGTCGGCCATCCTGATTTCCGATTTGCTCCTCCTCAAATTCCGCAGCCGAAGGCCGGATATGGACCTTGCCGTGATGGATTCGTTTTTGAAGGGCACGAACTATATCTGGTGGTTTTTTTTCGCGCTCTGCACGCTCTCCCTGCTGGGATTCAGCCTCACCAGCATCACGGTGATCGCCGGGGGGTTGAGCGTCGGCATCGGCTTCGGGTTGCAGCACATCGTGAACAACTTCTTCAGCGGTCTCATACTGCTCTTCGGCCGCGCAATCCAGTCCGGGGACACCATTCAGATCGGGAACATCCTGGGCGACGTTCGAAGAGTGACGATCCGGAGCACCGTCGTTCAAACTCGTGAGAACGCAACCCTCTTCATCCCGAATTCGGACCTCATCACGAACCAGATCGTCAACTGGAGCCACCGGGACCGGGAGGTGGTTCGAGAAATCAACGTCGGGGTCGCCTACGGGTCGGACACCGGCAAGGTGAGAGATCTCCTGTTCCATGCGGCGGCAGGCCACCCAAACGTTCGGAAAGACCCGGCGCCCCAGGTTCTTTTCTATGGTTTCGGGGCGAGTTCCCTCGACTTTAAGGTGAAATTTCGCATCGATAACATCGATGACGACCAGCCGGTCATGTCTGACGTTTGTTTCGAAATCGATCGTCTCTTCAAGGAAAACGGCATCGAAATAGCGTTCCCTCAGACCGATCTCCATCTTAGAACGGCCTCCGGACTGGAGAGGTTTTGGAAACGCAGCACGAGCGGTGAGGGTGAAGGCTCGTGATCTTTGCCCGGAGAGCGCGGCTTGCTCCGTCTGCCCGTCCTTCGTTTTGGCCGGTTCGCCTCTCGCGGCGGATTGACTTAAGTCAAAGACGGCGTTTGACTTTTGTGCTTGAAGTGCGAACCGGGATGCGCTAATGGAATTTCAACCGGCAGGTTTCTCTTGCTGAAGATGGTTGCATGTCTCCTTTCCGTTTGAATCTCCCCGCTCCTTTTGTCTCGAATGTGTGAGATCGTACGCTCATGCGCCCCTGATTTTGCTCCGATTTCAGCTTTCAGATCTCAGAGCGTGTATAAAGAGCCACCTGTACCGTCGCCCGCGCCACAGGCGGGGGCGGTAGGGTGGGCAAAAGCGAGAGCGTTGCCCACCGGATAGAACGCTCGCCCCGTTGTGGTGGGCAGGATAAGGCCCTGCCCACCCTACCCCGGAACGTCTTTTTTGACACGCTCTTACAAGCGGAGGCGAAGGGTTTCCGAAAATCCAGGTGCAGCAGTGGAGTGAACACGCCTCCATGGAGGCGCGATTCGCAGTCGGGACTATCCAGGAAAAGGAAACATGATGGGAATCTCCGGCATCTTGACCAGGCATAGAAGGCTTCTTCAGGTCGCGGGTCTTGTGGTTCTGGCGGCCCTTGGACTTGGCGCCTTCATGAGCTTCGGCCCCCCCGGGCTCTACGCCAAATCGGGAACCCCCGAATTTTGCGCCCGGTGCCATGTCATGGAGACGGAATACGAAGATTGGTTTCACACCGCCGGACACAGGCGGGTGAAATGCATCGAGTGCCATCTGCCCAGCGACAGTTTTCCGAGGCACATAATGTGGAAGGGGATAGAAGGGATGTGGGACAGCTACGTCTTTTACTCGGGCCGCGTTCCCGAGAGGATCTCGCTGTCGGCACACGGGGCGGCCATACTGAACGAGAATTGCCGGCGCTGCCATTCCGAGACGGTCGCGAACATAAAAGAGGATCGAAATTGCTGGCAATGCCACCGCCGCTTGTCGCACAGGACCAGCGGGAGCCTTTAACCCGGAGTTCGTATAGATGAGGAGACATCTATGGAGTGGAGGAGACCGTTCATCGGCGTGCCCGTATTGGTCTTACTGGCGAGTTTCTTGATTGTGGCGTCGTGCGCGCCCGATAAACCGGAACCCGTCAAGACGGCCGTCATCGCGGACGGGGACTACGATCCCGCCAACTGGGGCAAAGCCTACCCCCTGGAATACGATTCGTGGCTCCAGACCCAAGAGCCTCGGCCGGCCGGCAAGAGCAGGTACAAGAAGGGTTATGATACCGACCTGATAGTCTACGACAAACTGAGCGAATTTCCCTTCATGCCTCTCCTCTTCAACGGGTGGGGCTTCGGAGTGGAATACAACGAACCGCGCGGCCACTGGTACATGGTGATCGACCAGTTGGAAATCGACCCGTCCCGGTTGAAAGCGGGCGGCGCCTGCCTCACCTGCAAGACGCCTTTCGCTTCGAAGCTCCAGGAGGAATTGGGCGCCGCGTACTTCGCCGACCCCTACCTGGACGTCCATGCCAGGATTCCCGTTGTATTCCAAAAGCTTGGCGTGAGTTGCATTGACTGCCACGAGAACAAGAACATGGGGTTGAAGATTTCCCGCTGGACCCTCGGCAAGGCGCTTCGGGATATGGGCATGAACGCCGATAAGATCAGCCGACAGGAGGGCCGAAGCCTCGTTTGCGCGCAATGCCACGTGACCTACGTCGTTCAGAAGGACGCGGAGATGAAATCGAAAGCGGTTTTCTTTCCGTGGCAGGGAAGCACCGCCGGCAATATATCCATCGAAAACATCGTCAAGGTACTGAAGAGCGATCCCTCCTACCTCGAATGGAAACAGACGGTCACCGGCTTCAAGGTGGGTTTCATTCGGCATCCGGAATATGAGTTCTTTTCCTTCAATAGCGTTCATTACCAGGCGGGAGTTGCCTGCGCGGACTGTCACATGCCCTACATGAGGGTTGGAGCCAGCAAGATTTCGGACCACAATGTCATGAGTCCTTTGAAAAACGATCTGAAGGCCTGCCAGCAGTGCCACAGCGAGACGCCCCAATGGCTCGCCGCTCAGGTTTACGCCATCCAGGACCGGACCGTATCGATGATGAACCGCGCCGGTTACTCCACGGCGGTTGCGGCGAAGCTTTTCGATCTGGCGCACAAGGCCCGGGACGAGGGCAAAACGCTCGACCCCGCCCTTTATCAGCGGGCAAAAGACCTCTACCTGGAGGCTTTCTACCGGGTGATCTTCATCGGGGCGGAGAATTCCATCGGTTTCCACAATCCGAGCGAGGCCGGACGCATCTGCGGAGACGCCGTGGCCATGGCGTCCAAGTCCGAAGCCCTTCTCCGCCAAGCGCTGGCCTCGGCCGGGGTGGATCTCCCCGCGGACATCAATCTGGAGATGGCGAAGTACCTCAACGACCGCGGCGTCAAGAAGCTGAAGTTCCGTCCCGAATTGGAGTTCACAGATCCTTTCCAGATCCAGGAATGGCTCACGCCCGTAAGCACTCAGGGGCGCTGAATCCCTGCTTGGTGGGGGGGAGAGAAGGACTTCTTTGACATTCTCTGAGGGAGATGGCCGTGGTGGAGGATCAACCCTCTCCCCACCTGCGGTAGAGATGGTGAGGGATGTGGAAGCAATCCAGGACCTTGCCGACGGTATGGGCAATGATGTCGTCGATGGTTTCGGGCCTGTGGTAGAAGGCGGGGACCGGAGGCAGGATCACGGCTCCGTGGGATGCCGCCGTTGACATGAGATGAAGGTGTCCCGAATGAAGGGGAGTCTCCCTCACCACCAGAACGAGAGGACGCCGCTCTTTGAGCGTAACGTCGGCTGCGCGCACCAGGAGATTGTCGTTGAAAGAGTGGGCGATGGCCGAAAGAGTCTTGATGGAGCAGGGAATGACCGCCATGCCGCCGGTGATGAAGGAACCGCTCGATATGGGCGCAGTCAGATCGTCCTCCTCGTACACGTACGCCGCTGCCGCGACGATATCCTCTATGGTGGCGCCGGGTTCCGCGTCCAAGACCTGGCGTCCACCCCTCGTGACAACGGCGTGGCTCTCATAGCCGAGGTCCTTCAACGCCCTCAGCATCTTCAGGCCGTACACGACTCCGCTTGCACCCGATATCCCGACCACGATCCGTTTTGCAGAATCAACCATGTTCCCGCCTTACCCCTTTCTCTTCCACTATGATGCGGTCAACGAGCTCGATCGCGTTTTCCATCACCCGTTCGATGTCCGCGGGCGTGAGACGGTCCCAATGCATGCCCGCCACCACGACCACCCTGGCGTCCAGGGCTGAAGCCATGCGCTCTGAAACGCGTTTTACCACCTCGTCCTCCTTGTGTCCCACGTAGCAGAAAACGGAGGCCGTGGCCGAGCGGCGGGACGGATCTTTCAAGCCGGGTCTTGGTTGCGCCATCGCCACGGCGCCGATGTGAGCCGCGCCGCCCCGAAGGGAAAGCAGATAATCCTCCCCGAGCCGCTGCAAGAGCGCGTCCAACCGGAAGCTTCCTTCTTCGATGTGGTATCTCCTGACCGATTCGCTCATTTCGGTCTTGTCGATTGGAAAAGCGTCCATGGATTGTCCTTTAGAGCCCGAGGTAGCATCACCCTGCCAGAGGGGCGCAGAGGCTGTCAAGGAGACTTTACATCTGTCTGAGACTCCGGAACGGTTGTGAAGGCATCGGAAGCTCCATGCCCGATTGAGAGCGGGACCCGCCCGGCAGTCGACGCGACCGCCTGTAGCCATTTGAGATCCCAATGAATATGGAGACCATTCATGGGAACTTCCTATTTGTTCTCGGGGATGGATAAGGGTAGTTTAGTCCCTCACCTTCCACCTCTTGAGGAACCAGACAACATGTTCGATCGAAAATACCTGTCCGATATCGAAGAGCGGGTGTTCAACGACGCCGTTGAGCTCAAGGAGTCCGGAACGAAGATCGTCGGCATTTTCTGCGCTTTCACCCCGAAGGAACTCATCGCAGCGGCCGGGGCGATACCCGTTTCCCTGTGCTCCGGTTCCGACCGCCCCATTGCGGTTGCGGAACAGCATCTGCCGCGAAATCTCTGTCCCCTGGTGAAATCCAGCTACGGCCATGCCCTGGCGGATACCTGCCCGTATTTCCACGAAACCGATTTCCTGCTGGCGGATGCAACCTGCGACGGCAAGAAGAAGATGTTCGAGCTGCTGAACGAGATTCGGCCCCTCCACTTGCTGCAGCTTCCGCAGACTGCCGGGACGGAAGAGAGCTTCCAGTACTGGCTGGGAGAGCTCTACAAGGCCAGATCCCTTCTGGAGGAACGCACCGGCAATGTCATCACCGATGACGCGCTCGTCCGCGAGATCCGGGTGTACAACGGACTCCGGGAGACCCTGAAGGAGGTATTCGAATTGAACCGCGGAGAGGTTCCCCTGCTTTATGGCAGAGAGATCGAATGCATCACCGATATGGCCGGGTTTGAATGCTGCCTGGATAAGAGAATCGCCGAAATAAGGGCTGCCATCGATCAGGTGAAGACGAGGGAGTCGGATGCTCGCTTTTTGGAGGTGATGAGGCGGAAACCCAGAATACTCCTCACCGGATGCCCCACAACGCACAAGAAGTTGCTGGATGTCGTTGAGGAGGCGGGAGGCGTGGTCGTGACCATGGAAAGCTGCGGGGGTTTGAAAACCGTTGGTTTTCCCGTTCGGGATGACATCGATCCGATGGTTGCACTCGCCCGGCGATATCTCGCCATTCCCTGCTCGTGCATGACCCCGAATCCCGACAGGCTCCGGCTCATCCGGGAGATCGTCGAGGACTACAAGATCGCCGGCGTGGTGGAACTCACGTGGCAGGGGTGCCACACTTACAATATTGAAGCCTTTCATATCCAGAGGTTCGTGACGGAAACCTGCGGGAAAGCCTATTTGCAGATTGAAACGGATTACTCGGAGAACGATACGGAGCGGATTCGAGTGCGGGTTGAAGCCTTTCTCGAACTCTTGAATTGAGATGCGCCGCGAGCCGGCGCGGGAGGACGAAAAGGGGAATGGCATTGGGGCTGGTTGCGGAGGGATTGCGCGATTCTGAGGAGAGGAGCAGTCATGTTCAAACGAGGATTATTGATGCTTTTTGCAGGCGTGTGCATCGCCGCCGTCCTGGGCGCGACGGCGGAGGCGGCGGTTCAGAGCTACAAGATCGGTGTTGTGACGCCCAACTTGTCCGCAAGTGAAGATGAGTTTCGGGGCGGGGACAAGATGGCGAAGAAATATCCCGGTGTGGTGAAGCACATCACTTTGCCCGAGAATTTCTCGACGGAGCAGGAGACGGCAATCACTCAGATCGTCAGCCTGGCGGACGACAAGGACATGAAAGCCATCGTAATCTGTGCCGGGTACTCGGGAATACTCCCCGCCATACAGAAGGTGAAAGAGAAGCGGCCGGAGGTGATCTTCATCACGGCCCCCATTTGGGACGATCCCGACATGATGGCCAAATACGTCGATCTCGCCCTGGACACCGACTGGTTGAAACGCGGAGAGACTATACCGACCAAAGCGCAGAAAATGGGCGCCAAGACCTTCATCCATTATTCGTTCCCGACGCATATGGCCAAAGAACTTCTGGCCAAGAGAAGGGACATGATGAAAGCCACCTGCGAGAAGCTCGGCATGGTCTTCGTGGACGTGAGCACGCCCGATCCCCAGACCGGAGGCGGCCCGTCCATCATGCTCCAGTTTCTCCAGGAGGACATTCCGAGGCAAATTGCCAAATACGGCAAGGACACGGCTATTTTCGGCACCAACTGCCCCATGCAGGACGTCATCATCGCCAAGGCGCTGGAACTTGGGTTCATCATGCCGGAACAGTGCTGCCCGACTCCCACGCAGGGGTATCCCGCGGCCATGGGTCTCGAGATCAAACCCGAGGATGCGGGGAATTTCGATAAGATCAACGCCATGATCAAGGCCAAGGCTGCCGAAAAGCACTGTACGGGAAGACTTTCCACCTGGCCGGTGCCCGTGGGAGTATTCTTTCCCGAGTTCTCGGTGGAGGTGGCGCGGGGCATGATCGAGGGGCAGATGAAGAAGACGGACCTCGATCAGTTGCACGCCCTCGCCCGGAAGGTGGCCGGCGTGGACGTTACGTTCAACAAGATGAAGCCCGGGATGGACAACTTCCTTCTCATCATCATGGATTCCATCATCTACTAATTTTTCGAGGAACCAAATACCACGCCGCAGAATGAAGCGACCATAACCCGGAGATGTCATTCGGTGCTCCAATTCCGTTTTAAAGATACAAGGGTGGGCAAGAGCGGAAGCGTTGCCCACCGGGAAAGACCGGCTTGTCGTTTCGGTGGGCAGGGCAAAACCCCTGCCCACCCTACTTGCTAAGTACAGCGCCACATCATTGGGTGTCCAGCCGCTGCCCGTCATGCCTGCTTTCGCAGGCATGACGATTGGGTTTCGGATACCTTTCCCTACGGCGCGGAACCAAGGCGTCTCCACCATGCTCAGGATCGGGAATCTCACCAAAGCCTTCGGAGCCGAGGAAGCCCTGAAGTCCGTCAGCATGGAAATCGAAGCAGGGGAGATTCACGGGCTCGTTGGCGTCAACGGGTCCGGAAAAAGCACGCTGCTCAATATACTGTTCGGAAATCCCGCCATCGGACGGACGGGAGGATACTCCGGCGCCATCTACCTCGACGGCGAAAGGGCGAATATCTCCCGTCCCTCGCATGCCGTGCGGCTCGGCATCGGCATGATTCATCAGGAATTTGCTCTCATCCCCGGCCTGACGGTGTCCGAAAACATCAAGATGGGCCGCGAGAAGGTCTGCCGTTTTTCGGAGAGGGTCCTTGGAAGAAGTTTCTCGCGCCTCGACCACCGCCGGAATCGGGAGGACGCGCGGCTGACCCTGGGGCGCATGGGGATCGACATCGATCCGGGCACATACGTGTCGGACCTTTCCATCAGCATGAAGCAGTTTGTGGAGATCGCACGGGAAGTCGACAATCCCGAATTGAAGGTTCTGCTCCTGGATGAACCCACCGCCGCGCTCAACCGGGAGGATTCCTTCGCTCTCATGGAAATCCTCAAGGATCTGGCCCGGAGGGGCGCGGCAATTCTCTATGTTTCCCACCGGTTGGAGGAGGTGGTCTCTCTTTGCGAGAGGATCTCCGTCCTCCGCGACGGCGAGATTTCAGCGGTCTTCTCCAGGGCTGAGTTCGACGCCGACGCCATAGCCGAAAACATGATCGGCCGCAAATTCCTGCGGGTTTCCCGTGCGAGCCGTGATTGCAGCGGTGAGCCGGTCGCCGTCTCCATGAGGGACTTTAGCGTGGACATGCCGGGGGAGCGCCTCCGCGGAGTGAACCTGGACGTCCGCAGCGGGGAGATCCTCGGGGTGACGGGACTGTCGGGCCACGGAAAGCTCGCACTGGGCGTTGGGATCATGGGTTTGTTTCCAAGCCGCGGGAACGTTTCCATCAAGGGCAGGCTCCTGGAGAAACGATGCGCCTCTCAAGTTATCTCCAATGGAGTGGCGTTTCTTCCCGAAGACCGGCGAACCATGGGCCTGCTGCTCGACCACTCGGTCATGGACAACATTGTCTTCTCGGCCGTCCAAAACAAAGGGAGGTTTTTGAGGAGATTCCCCCTCTCCTCCCTTCGTTTCCTGGACCGGAAAAAGGCGAGACTCTACGCTGAAGAGTGCGTCGGGAAGCTGGGGATCAAGTGCAGGTCGGTGTTTCAAAAAGTGAAGGAGTTGAGTGGCGGAAACCAGCAGAAGGTCTGCATCGCGAGGTCTCTCGCCCTGGAACCCGAGATTCTCTTCATATCGGAACCGACGCGGGGCATCGATATCGGCGCAAAGGAGATCATCCTGGATATCCTGGTGAAAATCAATGCCCGGCAGGGCACGACCATCATCATGGCGTCGAGCGAACTGGAGGAGATGAGGCGTCTTTGCGACCGGATCGCAGTCCTCTACAGGGGCGCCGTTTTCGACGTCCTCCCGCCCGGGTGCGATGATAAGTTGCTTGCCCGGCGTTGCTGCGGAGAGAAGGAACGGGCGGGGCCGGCGGCGGAGCGATGATGGGAAAAATTTCGGCCCGGGCGAGAGCGGGAGGGTTTCACCCTCCTCAAATCATCATCCTGTCCTTTGTGGCGGTGATGATGGCGGTGGCCGTGTTTCTCAAAATCGACGTAAAGACGATTCTCGGCGACTCCCTGGTGCGGCTGGCCATGAACGGAGTGCTGGTTCTGTCGCTCGTGCCGATGTTCAACGCGGGGATAGGTCTGAACTTCGGGCTGCCCGTGGGCATCGTGGCCGGCCTTTTGGGCATGTGCCTGGCCGTGAATTTTCGAATAACCGGGCTGTCGGGTTTTCTTTCGGCCATGCTCTTCTCCGTGCCCATCGGCGTCCTCAGTGGAGGCCTCTATTCGAGAATATTGAACCGGGTCGGCGGCCGGGAGGAAATCGCCGCGACGTTCGTCGGTTTTTCCTTCGTATGCCTCATGAATCTCTTCTGGGCGACGGCTCCCTTCGGGAATCCGGTGATGCTCTGGCCCATCGGCGGTCATGGAATGCGGCCCACCATCGGGCTTCAAAATTACTTCGGCAAAGCGCTCAACGACCTCTGGAGCGTCAGCGTCTCAGGCATCAGGGTCCCCGTGGGCCTGCTGCTTTCTTTCTGTCTCCTGGGCCTCTTGTTGCACCTGTTCCTGCGGACCAGGATCGGACGGGCGCTTCAGGCCGTCGGAGAAAACGAAACCTTTGCCGCGCTCTCCGGAATCGACGTTCGCGGCGTGAGGACGCTGGCCGTCATTCTCTCGACCGTCCTCGGGGCCTGGGGCATCTGCTTCTACGCTCAGAGCTATGGTTTCATCGAACTCTACGACGCGCCGCTCATGATGGCGTTCCCCGCGGCGTCCGCTCTCCTGATCGGCGGAGCGTCGGGAGGCAGGACCACCATCGCGCAGGTTGTTCTCGGCACGTACCTCTTTCAGACTACCTATATCCTTTCCGCTCCCATCGCAAATGAGCTCCTCATTCCCGAAGCGGCCGAAATACTCAGGATGATCGTCACCAACTGCGTGATTCTTTATGCGCTTCTCCACAGGGGGGGCGTGCGCGAAGCATGAGACGATTCAATCCCGTATCCGTGGTGTTCGTCGTGTTGTGCGTCGTCGGGTGGCGATGTTCGGGGCTGAGCGCCACTTTCATCTTGAATGAGGTGACGATCCGATTCATCCGGGACGGCATCATGGTGTTGGCGCTCCTGATCCCCATCGCGGCCGGAATGGGGATCAATTTCGCCGTGACTCTCGGGGCAACGGCCGCTCAGGTCGGCGTGCTCGTGGTCGTGGACAGGCAGATCGGAGGTCCGGCCGGGCTCCTTCTTGCCCTCTGCATCGGGGTCTGCCTTTCGATCGTCGTGGGCTGCGCCGTCGGTTACGCCTTGAACCGGGTCAAGGGGAAGGAGATGATCGCAACCATCGTCATGGGATTCCTGGGAACGAGTCTCTACCAGCTTGTTTTCATGGCGGGGTACGGCGCCCTCATTCCGTCTCACAACAGGGAAATTCTCCTCTCGCGTGGCATCGGAGTCCGCAACATGGTTGATCTCCATGCGTTCCGGAACACGATCGACCAGTATTGGACGGTGACCGCAGGAGGGGTCCAGTTTCCGGTCTTCATGATCCTGGCGGTGTTCTGCACGGCGTTCGTCATCGTCTACGTGATGAACACGCCCCTGGGGCAGCGGTTCAAGGCCGTGGGGGAGAACAGGGAGAAGGCGGAACTCCTGGGAATCGACGTCGACCGGACCCGCATCCGGGCCATCGTTCTCTCGACGGTTCTGGCCTGCCTGGGGCAGATCGTCTTCCTTCAGAACATCGGGATGCTGAACGTCTACACCGCACATCTCAAAACGGACATCTTTTCGAGCGCCGCGCTGCTGGCGGGAGGCGCCACCATCGAAAAGGCCGGCGTACGACACGCGTTTCTGGGTATTCTCCTGTTCCATGCCCTCTTCATCGTGTCTCCTCAGGCCGGCCAGAATGTATTCGGCAACGCCGCCCTCGGAGAGTATTTCAGGAGCTTCGTTGCGTACGGGACCATAGCGTTTGCCCTGATCCTGAACGTGAGACACGCCCGGCGCGCGCCGAACGCGGCGGCGCCCGGGGATGCCGATGCGGTTTGACGGATTGTGGCAATACGAATGTTGTTGAATCAGGGTTCCCTCTCCCGCAGGGAGAGAGTCAGGGTGAGGGAAGATCGGCTCTGGAAGACCCCTCTCCCCCGAAGCGGGGGAGAGGGAACAGTCGCATGCAAGCGGGTGTGTATTACGGGGTCAAAAGGAGTTCTAACCCTCCAATGGTGATGACATCATCGGTGCTCTCGAAGACCATTTTCAACGCGAGGGTCGTCGTTCCGGAGATAGTCGGTCCCGCGCCCAGCTTGAAAGATTGACATACCCGCGTTGTACTGGTGAGGTTCGTCGGATTGTCGTAAATGACTGTCGCGACGTTCGGAGTGGTCATTTTCGTGAGGCGAACTTGAGAGATGTAAGTCGATCCCTCATGCTCAGTATTCACATCGTAGCAGACCTTCAAGCCTCTGATCTTGCTGCCGTTCGGCACGGTGAGAGGAATGAGCACCCACTGGTAATCCGTATCCAATACGGTGGCGGTGGTGGTCACCTTCAATGCAGTACTGGGACTCGAATGGGGACCGACAACCAGGGCCGACGGCGGCCCGGCAGGTCCCACTGCAAAAGCCGTCAGCGGGCTATACCAGAATTGTGCTGCTTGAGCGTATCCAGCCATCAGGAACAAAGCGCCAACGATGAGCAATCCGGCCAGTTTTTTCATGTCACCCTCCTTAGATTTGTGTGTGTTTTCCCAGTGAACGGAGCGCTGTGGAAGTGTGCGTGCATCGGGTTGTCCGTTCACTCCGGGTTGCCATGCAGCCGTTTGTCCGCGGGATTTCAGTTGCATCCCGGCGGGTGGCGAGCGCACGGTTGATGGCGAGGCCTTCCCGGGAAGACTTCAGTGCTGCGCTGCACGCCCCCGAGGGCTTGCCTGTGGCTTCTTGAGGATATCCTCTCGCACGGAATTCTCCTTCCCGGACAGACGAGCCCGAAAATCCCGAGCCGGCAATTCAGTGAATCGAGACGACCCGCAATTGCCAGTGTATTGCTTTCTTGCGCTTGAGAGTTTGTAATGCGCGAATCCCCGAACTCCCCGTATTGCCACCCAGACGGACGTTCGGGCGATTGGTGACTGTTAATATGTGGTCGATCAAAGAGTGATTCTGGTTCGCTTGTAATGGTTAAATTTACATTTGTCAACAAAAAGTGTGCCGAAATGCCGAAATAGAGTTCCCTGGACCGTCAGACGCACGCCCCGCTCAAAGTTTGTCTCCGCATTCATTACGGGGAGGCAGGCGTTGCCCGTTGTAGACCTCCTTGATCCGACCGCGTAGCGCCGTTCGAGTCAAGGGAGTTACGGCGAAATTTCAGGGTGGCCTTGACGGGTCGATCGGGCGGCTGTAAAGTGACCGCTGCACAGGAATGGTTCTGCCGCTTGCCTGGCGGCAGCCGATCTGTTTTTGAATGATCGAGGAGAATATGAAAGTTTTCGACTCTTTCCACAATACAGTGCTTCGAAGCGTCCTCCCTCCGCCGCCGCTCGCGTAATCTTCCTCTGCGCGGTGAGTCCGGCGTTTTTCCCGTAACGGGCGGGTCCTTTTCCACACGGGGCGTCCCTGAGGGAGATCTATCTCCGCGCCAGGGCATTCCAAAGAACTCAACGCACAATCCATAGAGATCCTTACAGAAACACTCGATGGTCCTCCCTGCGCTGCCAAACGTCCAGGTTCTTGGGATCTTGCCGAGAAATGTATGCAACCTGTTGTTGTTTCAGCAATATCTACTGTTCTCTGTGGTGCATTTGCTTTTTCTTTGGTTGCGGCCTTGCCGTGCTGCGATGCAGTTTCCGGCGTCCATGGAGTGTGGGGAGATTCGGCTTTTTCAAAGAAAACAAACAGGAGTCACTGTCATGGTCCGCAAACAAGTTGTGGGATTATGTTCTTCCGTATTTTTGATGATGCTGGGGGTCGGCGCGATCGTGGCCCTGCTGCCCGGTAAGGTGATCTCTCTTTCAGGGTCGGTTTCCGCGACGGCGTATCTGGCCGCGCTCTTTGCCGTTCCCTATGTCTGCCTTCAGGTTCCCTGCGGGAGGATGGCGGACAGGTTTGGTTTCAAACCGTTCCTGGTCGCGGGGTACGCGCTGTGTTTCCTCACGGGGCTTCTTTACTGTCTGGCCGGGGGAGCGGGGCTTCTTTTCACGGGCAGGCTGCTTCAGGGCGTCGGGGAAGCCCCGGTGTGGGCGCTGGCTCCCGGAATGCTCTCTCTTCAGGACCCGGTGGGGAAGGGGAGGCTCATGGGCTACTACAACGCTTCCCTCCATCTGGGACTGACCGCCGGGCCTCTGCTTGGGACCTTCCTCTGCGGGCGTTGGACCGAAGGCGGAGCTTTTCTTTTCTATTCCGCGGTATGTTTCCTGGGGACCGCGATTGTGGCGCTCACCGTCCAGGAACCACGACAAAACAAAGGCGAGAGCGTGGACCGGACGGGATATGGAGCAATCCGGTCGTTAGCGCTCGAGGACGGAACCCTCTTCGTCTTGACCGGGATCGTGCTCTACGGTGCGTGTTACGGCCTTTTCCTCACCATCATCCCGGGATTCCTGATCGCAGCCCGGGGTTACGGAGCGTCTCAGTCGGGGTTCTTCTTCATGCTTTTTTACCTGTCCCTCAGCGTGTCTCAGTTGGTTGCAGGTCCTCTACTGGACAGAAGGGAGGCGAAACCGTTCATGATCTGCGGGTTTTTCATGGCAGCCGGAGGCCTGGGGATCTTCCCCGGAGCGAGCGGGCCCGCCGCCGCCGGTTCCCTTGTCCTGGCGAGCCTCGGCCTCGGTATCGCGAGCCTCTCTTCCATGGCGTATCTGAACGGTCGTGCGCCTCATTCCATGAAAGGATCGGTTTCGGGAGCGTACTATCTCTTCTGGGGCATCGGCTATTTCGCCGGACCTCTTGCCGTGGGGGAATTGGGAAAGCATGCGGGTTTCGAAGCGTGTTTCCGCGGCGTCGCTTTGGTCGTGGCTGCAAATGCGGCGGCCATTGCGGGCGCGGGCATCATGAAAAGATGCCAGTCCCGAAAAATGCAGCGATGACCTGTATCGGCGTTGGCGGCCTCGATTGGCCGCCAACGCCGATTGCTCTTGAGAGATGAGTGCGGGATCGAGGAGCGGCGCTCAGCCTCCCGGATTTTTCGATAATGTCACAATATTTCGGCCGCTCCTGTATTCATTGGCGAGGGCTTTGCTGGCGAATATCTATCTTCATTACGTTCTGGACCAGTGGGTAGACAACTGGCGAAAGAAGATGCGCGGCGACGTAATCATCGTGAGGTATGCCAATGATTGTGCGCCACGACCTTTCTGTTAATCATATCATTTCACAGGACATCCAAGAAGTTGAGACGTCCTGCTTCACAACGTACAGCTTGCCAGGATGGCGAATTCCAGCTTCCCTGCTTTCATAACGGCATAAATTTCATACGTTGCTTTCCGAAAGGAGTTTTGCCGCGTTATAGCCAGTGATCGCCATCCGTTGCTCGTCGGTGAAACCGAGTCGCAGGACCTTATTTAGTTCGTGAACAGGGTCTCCAAATGGAAAGTCGGATCCGAACATGATACGTTCATGTCCATACCTTGAAACATAATCTCTTATGTCACCGGAAGGAGCCAGTGCGGTATCGGCGTAGATGTTCGGCATCGCCCAGATGTCCTGACGCTTTAACATCGCGTATCCGCCGTTCAAAAGCCCAAGGTGTGGGATAATCACTTTTATTCCAAGAGCGATTTCATTGATAAAACGTAGTGTATTCCCGAATTCTTCCTCCAGGCACACGGGCATGCCGCGCCTGCGAATCTCGGCGATTGCCCCAGAACACAGAGGGCTTTCGTATTCATACCGAGGTTCGTCCGCATGGCGATGCCATTTGATTCCCTTGTGAGCGGATGTGATTTGATCGATGGCAAAATCGTTCCAAATGAAGAAAAAGGGGAAAACCGTGAATTCCGGTTCGCTTATGCCAGGCAGGTACTCATTTGATTCACGGCGCCGGTTGCGCCACTTGTCCGTGTCTTGGAAATCCGGATCATAGCGGTCATAGATTTCACTCACGGGCGGGAACATGATGGCTGCCCTGATCCCACTTCTCCCCAGACGGGAGACATAATCACGAAGGTCCTGCGGCGGAAACCGGTCTTCCCGGCCGCAATGAGCATGTGCGTCGATGATCGGTAACAAACCATCCATTGAGATTCCTTTTCTTCTGGTGTTGCTCAAGTATGGCATGTCAAAACCGAAAGCAACCAACTGACCATCAATGCGTCAGATTTATGTTGATGTCAATAATGTCCGGACCATCCACGGATGCGATCATAGTTCCTCGATGCGGGTTCTTTCTCTGAAATTTCGCAGTGCACGGCAGGGATTCGTGGACCCTGGTTGGCCCTCCTGAGTACAGGTCCCCAAAAATGAGTGTCCAGTCATTACCCGTCATGCCCGCGAACGCAGGTAGGGTGGGCAAGAGCGGAAGCGTTGCCCACCGGGAAAGGTCGACTTGTCGTTTCGGTGGGCAGGGCAAAACCCCTGCCCACCCTTGTACGGGAACCGAAGCACCGAATGACATCTCCGGGTTATGGCCGCTTTATTCTGTGGAGCTGTGCGGAGCATCCATCATCTCACAAACTGAATTGGGACGAATGGTATTCAACCGTTCCTGATCATTCAAATAGGTAGTTCCAATGGCTGGCGGGAACTCAATAACCTCCAACCTATTGGATTTCAGAAAGATTGTGTGCTAGGGGGATAGATTTGAAGCACATGAATTCCCTGCAAGATTCGTTCATCTTCATCGCCCGAAAGCCTGCCTCCGCTCGCATAAGGCGGGGAGCCAGGGGCGGGGTGCACCGGACCGCTGTTCTTGCCGGGGGTCGCGTTCTTGTAGAGTGTGACATGCGCTGCTTCGATGACTTCTGCATACGAAACGGAGAACAAGATGAAAGTCGCGTACATTTTTCCCACGCCCAATGCTCACTACATCCTGGACAATATGATCGTACCGCAGTTGGAAAAATCCGCGCACGGGTTCAATGTCGCCGGAATGTTCTTCTTTTTGGACAACACATTCCTCCTGGTTCAGGGCAACGATGTTGGAGAACGCCTGTCAAAGATCGCGAAGAAAAACGGTATGCTCCTCATGGCCTGTGACAAATGCGCCTATGACCGTAAGATTTACGATCAACTCGTCGAAGGGGCCGTACTGGGGTGTTTCCCCGACCTGCACAAGGCTCTCGGAGGAGCCGGGATTGATCAGGTCATCACCCTGTAGCCGCAAATCGCGCGCGACAGATGCCGAAAACGCCGGGGGGGCGGCTTGGGGGAGGAAAGCGGCATCGGGCGGCAAGGCGGCACAGATGGCTTTGGAACCTCCCGATCCGTAAGCGTGCTGGCTTTCCCACGGGCATCATGAGGGGGGGCTTCCACGCCCGGAATCTTCGCCGCTTCCCCGTCCAGGCAGGAGTGCCGATCACCCGTTCCCCCTGGGCGGATCCTTACGCGCAGTTCTCCTGCATGCGGCTCCACCTTCGAAAAGAGATCTTTCGAAGGGATCTTGCCCCGGAAGAAAGGAAAGGAGCACCCAGTGCGACCGGAAATCATGAAAGAGTTTGAGCGGGCCAGTGAACTCTCGCTGCTTGGGCTTGACGAGCACAAGGAAGCGGGAGGGAAAGTTGCGGGAATCTATTGCCTGTTTGCTCCAACGGAGCTGGTGAGAGCGGCCGGGGCGATCCCGGTCGGTCTGTGCGGCAAGAAAGAAGCTCCGATCCCGGCGGCGGAAAAGACGCTGCCTCCCAATCTTTGCCCCCTGATCAAGTCCAGCTACGGGTATGCGGTGACCAATACCTGTCCGTTCTTCAGCGCTTCAGATTTCATTCTGGGCGAGACCACCTGTGACGGAAAGAAGAAGATGTTCGAGCTGATGGCGAGGATCAAACCTCTCCATCTCATGCATCTGCCTTATGACACCAACGGTGGCCATGCGCTCGACTTCTGGCTGCGGGAAATGACCAGGCTGAAGGGTTTTCTCGAAGAACAGACCGGCCGGAGCATAGAAGTTCAGGAGTTGAATCGCCAGATCAGGCTCCAGAACGAGATCAGAAGGCTGCTCTCGAAGATCTCCCGGTACAGTGCGGCGGAAACGATTCCGCTGTCCGGCCTGGACATGATGACGATAATGGAAACCAAAACCTCCTGCTGCGACCTTGAAGCCTATGCCGTGTTGTTGCGGCGGCTCGTTCAGGATTTGGACGTCTCGTCCGCTGCCGAAGGGTCATTACGGCACCGGGATGGCCCCCGAATTTTGCTCACCGGATGTCCGGTCGGAAAAGGTTCGGAAAAGGTGTTGCGGCTCATCGAGGAGTGTGGAGGCGCCATCGTTTGTCTGGAAAACTGCACCGGCATCAAAAGCCTGGACCTGCTGGTGGAGGAGGATACCGCCGATCCGCTGGAAGCGCTTGCAAGACGCTATCTGCAGATCCCCTGCTCGTGCATGACGCCCAATGAGGGGCGTCTGGACTTGCTTCAGCGCCTGGTTACGGAGTTCCACGTGCAAGGCGTGGTCGATCTGACCTGGCAATGCTGCCATACCTACAATGTGGAGTCCTTTGTCATCAAGGAATTCCTCGAAAAACGCTACGATCTGCCGTTTCTCCATATTGAAACCGACTACTCTGCTTTCGATACCGAGCAACTGAGAACCCGGATCGAGGCTTTTCTCGAGATGATTGTCTGAGTTGTTGCAGAGAGATTGTTCGGCGGATGATGGCAATCAACATTCGAGGTTTGAAGCCAGTGCGGTTGAGGCAACCGGTGCCGGATTTCAACGGCACTCCGGCCTGCAACGGGAAGGTACATGAAGGCGTCCGGGAGCGAGCTGCGGACGCATTCGGCATGCCACTTTTATAACTGCAATCCACAAGGTTCGCCCTGGATTTCACTCCGCCTCGCCCCGGCTCGTATGGACGCTGTCTCTCTCGGCCCCGGTATGGCATATTCCGGCAAAGACACGGCGCAGATCCTTTTCGTCGATCGGTTCAAACAAGTAGTCATCCTCCGCCTCGACCTCGACGTTGGCTTCCTCTGCCATCACGGTCAGCTTATCGGCCAGGACGTACCGGGGTCCATCCCCCCGTTCTTCCATCCCCTGTGCCCACCCACTGTTGTGGTCGATCCATTGGTCACACTCATTATGGGGTCCCACAAAAAGGAAGAGCAGTTGATCGCCATCGTTCACCGCCAGTAGACGATACGCATGGACGAGATCGTACTTGAAGCAGTTCTTGATCCGAGCCTCACCGTAGCGGGTGCATCGAGTGACCTGTTTGGGGCTTTTCACCTCTCCTGACAGCCACTGCCGGATGATGCTTTCCGCGTGTTCCGCAGCAGACCTGGAATTGCCTCCGGCCCTATGGAGATGCTTCAATTGCTTGACAATTTTCTTGTCGAGCTGCACGTATCTGATCATCACTCAAACCCGTATCGTCTCAGTTTCCGGCAAATGACAATGATGGCACGCTTGTTTGGACGCGATGCACCGGAGGGAATATTCTTATTGGTTGATGCGATGCAGGTCAATTCGGTAATATTGATAGATCTCGATCTCATCCATCGGGATAGCCTACTGAAGGTCGACAAATCGCCTTTGCGGAAGCCCGAAAGGCACGCTCCGCAACAAGCGCGAAGCTGACAAGGGAAGATGGGACGGGGTCGATGGTTGGAAGCGGAAAGAGCCGCAATCTTTCAGTGATTTGAGGAGTATATTGTGTTTCGGGATTCAGTACGAAAAGAATTGTTTATCGTCGCCAAAGGCTCTTGACCGGCGCCGGGGTTGGTCGTAGTATGGTGATGGATTCAAGAGGCTGAAGCCGGGAGGTCCAGTTACGGAATGAAGCGCGGGTTCGGTGTGCAAATCGTTATTTCCATTATTCACCGTGTCATTATCGGCATGGTGATGGTGATTTGCATTCCCATCGCCTTCGCGCCGTAGCGGGAACGATCGTAGCCAGTTCGATTCAGAAACTTCATCCCCCGCCGGAGCGAAGGCGCCGGCGGGGGGTTTTTTTTGTCCACCCGTTTTGCGCCGCGCTCTCCAGGGACATCGACAGAGGAGGCTCGGCAATGCAGAGACTGTCCGGTGCGCAGATCATCGTCCGTCTTCTGGAGCGTCAGGGTATCCGCACCGTTGCGGGAATCCCCGGTGGAGGGAATTTGCCCCTCTACGACGCTCTTTCTCAAAGCGAGGCGCTCTACCACGTGCTGGCCCGCCATGAACAGGGGGCGGGGTTCATCGCCCAGGGAATGGCGCGTGCCAGCGGACGGCCCCAGGTGTGTTTCGCAACCTCGGGTCCCGGAGTTACCAACATCCTCACGGCGATTGCCGACGCGAAACTCGATTCGATCCCCATCGTCTGCATAACCGGCCAGGTGCCGCGGGCACTCATGGGAACCAGCGCCTTTCAGGAGGTGGACACTCTCAAATTGAGCGTTCCCGTCACCAAACGAAGCTTCCAGGTACGGTCGCCTTCGGATCTTTTGGACGTGATTCCCGAGGCCTTCCGCATCGCCTGTTCCGGGCGGCCCGGCCCGGTTCTCATCGACGTTCCCAAAGACGTTCAGGAGGAAGCCGTCGAGTTCGACCGTTGGCCGGAGCCGGGAAAGCCGGACCCGCTCCCCCGCGTCGACATGACCGGCGTCGAATCGGCCGCCCGCCTCATCAATAGTGCCATGCGCCCGGTCCTCTTCCTGGGAGGTGGGGTGATCCATTCGGAAGCGGCCGACCTTGCCGTCCATCTCGCGGAAAAGGCATCGATTCCGGTTGCCGCGAGCCTCATGGGTCTGGGCGCCATCCCGGCCGATCACCCGCTTTCGATGGGGTTGATCGGAATGCACGCGGCGGCCTCTACCAACATGGCGCTCGAAGAGTGCGACCTGCTCGTTGCCGCCGGGGTGCGCTTCGACGACCGGGCCACGGGCAAGGTGGCGGAATTCTGTCCCGGAGCGAATGTCATCCACATCGATATCGACCCCGGAGAAATCGGCAAGCTGAAAACGGCGGGCGTTGGAATCGTCGGCGACGTGGGCAGTGTTCTGGAGGCGCTCATTCCCCGGGTCGAGGAGTCGTCGAGAAGGGATTGGCTTTCAACGGTGTACGAGTTGAGGGAAAAGCACGCTCTCCGGATACCCGATCGAAGCGACCTCGGCGCCCCTTATGCTCTCATTCTTGCTACGGCGGATCTCCTGGACGACAGAGCCATTGTCGTCACCGACGTGGGGCAGCATCAGATGTGGACCGCGCAGGTCTACCCCTTTCGGCGTCCGCGGCAGTTGCTCACGTCCGCCGGGCTTGGAACGATGGGATTCGGAGTCCCGACGGCCATCGGTGCGGCACTCGCTTCCCCGGACCGCACCGTGGTCTGTTTCAGCGGCGACGGAAGCCTCATGATGAACGTGCAGGAGCTTGCGACGGCGGTTCAGGAGCGCGTCAATCTGAAGATCGTCGTTATGGACAATCACTGTCTCGGACTGGTCCGCCAGCAGCAGGAACTGTTTTACGGGAATCGGATCTTTGCCTGCCACTACGAATCGCCCGCCGACTTCGTGAAGGTGGCCGAAGGGTTCGGGATGAAGGCGCTGGACCTGATGGCGGGTGCGGACCCGCTGGGGGCTCTGGCCGAAAGTCTGAACGAGCGGGGTCCGTGCCTGATCCGCGCGAGGATCGGCCGGGAGGAAAAAGTCTATCCGATCGTGCCTCCGGGCGCGCCCAACAGGTGCATGATCGGCGACGGTGGGCTTCCTCTCGCCGGATGGAACGGAAGTCGCTAGAACCGGGCGGGCGGCAAACGGGGGACGTGGCGAAGGGTCTCTTCGATCACGAATTGAAGATGCATCCCACGCCCGCCACGGCGAGAAACGCTCCGATCCAGGCGCCCGGGGCCGGACGCTCTTTTGTGGCGATCCAGAGCACGGGCAGAACGAGAACCGGCGAGGTGGCGGCAAGCGTCGAGACGATGCCCGCGGGACCGTAGGCCAGGGCGGCGAGGAGGAACGTCATGCCCAGCGCCATGCCGACCAGCCCGCTCAAGGCCGTCTGGGCCGCGAGACGCGGCGTCAGGGGCGCTGCCGGGTGGAGCTTCGGCGACCGGAAAACAAGGGTGGCGGTCAGGGCGAGAGTGGCGACCCCCACGCGCAGGGCTGAGGCGGCTATGGGGTCGACTCCCGAAGCCAGAACCGGGCGCGCGATGATAAGAGAGATGGCCTGGCAGAAGGCCGAGGAAAGACCCAGGGCGACTCCCATGGCCATTCGTCCTCGAACCTGCTCGAAGCTGTGCCGTTGGCCCGATGCAGTCCCGTGGAGTACCGCCAGGAGGACGCCGGCCGTAACCAGAGCGCAGCCGATCGCGGTCCTTGCGGGCAGCGATTCGCCCAGCAGGAAGAAGCCGAGAATGACGGTCAGGGGGGCGTTTGTGGCGAAAAGAACTGCGGCGCGGCGGGGACCGATCCGTTTCAAGGTTTCATAGAAGCAACTGTCCCCTATGAAGATGCCGACTATGGCGGACGCCGCAAGGACGGCGTAGCAATCGAGGGGCAGATTCCACCAGCCGCCGGTGATTAGAGCCATGAAGGCGAGCAGGATGAAGACCATGCCCAGGCGCACCCGGTTGAAGCGGATTGCACCCAGGGCGCGGACCGGATTGGTGGCCAGCAGTCCTCCGAAGGACCAGCAAAACGCCGCGGCCAGGGCATAGAGTTCAGCGGAATGCATTGCCTGCCTCGATCGGGTAAGACCTCATGCCGAAAAACAGCGCACAAAGTATACCCTTCCGCTTCCCTCGTCAAAACAAACAGCAACTCTTCCGCGCTCCCCGCACGCCGCTCAATCCTGCTTCCCCGCCTGCGAACGACCTTTGGGAAGCTTCACGATAAAGGTCGCTCCCTCGCCCGGTCTGCTCCGGGCCGATATGCTCCCCCCGTGACGTTCCACAATTCTCCGGCAGATGGCAAGGCCCATGCCCGTGCCCCGATAGGGCGCGCTTCTCCCGTGGAGCCTCTGGAAAGGTTTGAAGATTTTGTCGAGGTGGCTCTCATTGAATCCGATGCCGTTGTCTTCCACGTGGATTTCCCAGAAGGCGCCGGAAGACGGCGAACGGTCGCTCACTTTGACGAAAGGAGGCTCTTCCCCGTGGTACTTCAGTCCATTGCCCATGAGATTCTGAAAGAGCTGGCGCATCTGGACCCGATCCGCCTTGATCTCGGGAAGCTCACCCACTTCAATGCGTCCGGCCGTTTCTTCCCGGAGCATGAGAAGATCCGTCACAGCCTCTTCCACCGCTTCCCTCAATTTGAACCGGGCGGCGGTCCTGGGCTTCGATGCGATACGCGAGTACATGAGGAGGTCCAGGACCAGAGCCTGCATTCTCTCCGCTGCACGCTGCATCCTATCGAGGTAATCGCGGGCCTTGTCGTCGAGGGCTTCGCCATATCCGGTCGCGAGCCGATCCGAAAAGGTCTGGATCTTCCGTAGCGGTTCCTGCAGGTCGTGAGACGCCACGTGAGCGAAATCCTCGAGGTCGCGGTTGCTTTGCTCCAGCTCCCGGTTCGCTTTCAGAAGTTCAGCCGTACGCTCCTGCACCCGCATCTCTAAAGCATCCCTCGATCCTTGCAGTTCTCCGATGAGCCGGTCCCGTTCCATGGCTACGGCGACCTGATCGGTCACCGTCTTCATGAGGGCGAGGTCCCGAGGCGAGAAAGAGGTTCGAGTGCCAGTGCCGAAAGAGAGCGTTCCGATGACCCGCCCCTGGGCGATGAGCGGGTGGCAGGCGTAAGCCTGGATTCCATAGGGCCTGACCGTGTCCGTGCGGATGTCCGGGGTGTTTCGGATATCCGCGGCGGCGATGGCGCGGCCCTGTTTCGCCACGCAACCGCAGACGCTTGCGCCATAATCCAGCCATTCGATCCTGCGGGCCTCCTCTTCGGGGATGCCAGCCCACGCGTTGAGGCGGAGTCTGTCCACCCGGTCGTCCAGCAGGAAATTCAAGAAGATTTGACAGTCCAGGTGGACCATGATCCGGTGGCACAGTTCGTTGACGAGTCCCTGGGGATTCCCGGATGCCAGCAGACGTCCGGCTATTTCCGAGAGCAGCTTGAACCGGGTTTGGCTTTCCCGCAGCGCCTCCTCCGTCCGTTTGCGCTCGGTCGTCTCGACGAGCGAGAACACAAGCCCTTCGACTTCGCCCGCGTCGTCTTTCACCGGGATGAGAGTCCAGTCCCAGTAGGTGACGCCCCTCTCGGGCTGATCCGGGAAGACGAAAGGTTTGTCGTGGAACTCCTTCGGCACGCCGGTATCCCGGACCTGCCGGAAAATACGCTCGTTCTCCTCGTGGGGATAGAGTGCGAAGTGGTTCTTCCCGATCATCTCCTCCGGCTTGTAGCCGCACGTTCCGGCATAGGCTTCGTTCACACGGACGAAGTTGAAATCTCGATCCAGGTATACGAGGTGAGAGTTCCTGGTCCCGTCCATGACGGCTTCGAGCCGTTTCTTCTCCTCCACGGCTTCCGTTCGCGTCGCCGCCGGCTCCGGAGTACGTTCGGCGACGCGCTGCTCGAGATCCGCATTGAGGCGCCGCAACGTCTCCTCGGCTTTCTTGCGCGCAGTGATGTCCAGATGATGCCACACCCGGCCGTACGGTTTCCCGTCCACGCAAATGGGTATGCAGTCCCGCAAGCAGGTCCGCCCGCCACGCATGGCGACTTCTTCACCCTTTACGGCAAGCCCCGAGTCGACTATCTCCCGGATGCGGGCGACTGCCTCCTGGGGATGCAGAAACGCATCTGCGATCTTTTCGATGGTCTCGGCGGAAGTGAGACCCCTCAGGTCTTCAGGCGAGTCCTCCAGATCGAAAAGGCTGCAGAAAGCGTGATTCGCAAACTCGATCCGGTTTCCCTCCATTACGAGCAAAACACCGCCGTACATGCTTGAAAGAACGGTGTAGAAACACTGCAGAGTGGTTTGCAGAACTTGTACGGTGCTTTGAAGTTCCTCGCGCGTGGCCTTCTGTTCTTCCTGCAATGGGCGGAGCTTGCCGTCTTCCGGCGATTCCACCTGGTTCTCGGGGTTGCCCGGCCTCGCCGGGTTCCCCTGCGCCGCCATCGTTTCGGCCGTCCGGCCGACGACGGCCGCGCCGTTCTTTTCTGTAGGCTTCCCGCTGGGGTCTTCGCTCATCCTGCGCTCCGGAACACCCGGCCTCGACTGCCGGCGGTCAAAAGGAAAAAAGACCTTCCCCATGAAGACGAAGATTGAGGAGGTTGCATCACCGAGGCAAACCCAAACCAACATGCCGACTTATACCATTATACCACGCATTTGGGCGCCGATGTCGACAAAACTGGATCTGCGTGCATCGGGGGCGGCCCATCGTTTCAGGGCAAGGCCCATGCAGGAAACACTTCTTGCTTCGTGATGCAGCAGCCTCGCCGATGGCTTTGCAGGGATCGTCCACGAAACGAGGGGGATTGCTCAAATGTTAATTAGAAATATTACCAGTAGACATCTGTGGATGATATTTTTTCTCAAGTAAATTATTTGTAAAGACGATGATTCATTCAAAGACGGACAAGCCCATGCTCCAACGCTTGCGGTGAATCCGGACGAACGGGAAGGATTCCGTTCTCCGCTTCACCTTCGATCAGATCAGGGTGAGTCCTTTCCGGCTGATGGCCTTTGCCGCGCAGAGGCGAGACCGCTCATCCTCACAAAGAAAACGGAGGTTGAAAGTGCAAACACGGCAATTCCGGAAGATGTGCTTCTCTTTAATTTCTTTTTTCCTTTTCACATGCTTCATGCTTGTCTGCCTGCCGGGTGAGGCGGCGAGCCAACCGGATTCCGCTACCGCTCCGAAGCTTGCCTGGGAGAAGCGCTACAACGGCAAGTTGAACCTCACCGACATCGCCAAATCAGTGGTTGCGGACAGCCAGGGCAACGTCATCGTGACCGGGTCGTCCATCACCGAAACCACCGCGGACATCGTCACCATCAAGTACAATTCCAGTGGCACGGTGCTCTGGACCAAACGCTATGACGGTGGAGCGGCGGGTTCCGATGTCCCGGCCGGATTGGCGGTCGACGGCAAGAGCAACGTCATCGTGACGGGGGCTTCGGGGGGCCAGGGAACCCTTTCCGATTTTGTGACCATCAAGTACAGTCCTTCAGGTTCGAAGATGTGGGTGCGCCGCTATGACGGAAAGGCTCACGGAAATGATGCAGCCGTTGCTCTGGCCGTCGATCCCAAGGGCAACATCTACGTCACGGGTTCTTCTGACGCCACGGGCCAGGGCAACCTGGACTATCTCACCCTCAAGTACGACCCGAACGGGAAAAAGATATGGGAGTCCCGCTTCAATGGGGCATCCAACAGAGCGGATACGCCAGCAGCCATTGCGGCGGACGGCTCAGGGCGCGTCTATGTCACCGGAATGTCGACAGGAAAGCTCAAAACCGGTATCGATATCGCCACGGTAAAATACAACGCCGACGGCAAACAGGCGTGGGCGAAGGTTTACGACAGCCCCTCCCACTATTTTGACGTGGGAAGAGCCATTGCCGTGGATGCCTCCGGAAATGTCCATGTGACCGGTGAAGCCACCACCAGCCTCTCGCAGGACTTCGTCACCCTCAAGTACAACTCGAAGGGGCAGGAACTGTGGGCGAAGTTCTATGACGGGCCTTCCCACCACGCCGATACGGCCAGGGCCATAGCCCTGGATTCCCAGGGCGACGTCTACGTCACGGGCAGTTCTCAGGACGAGGAGGCGGTTTACGATTATGCGACCGTCAAGTACGGTCCCGACGGAAAGAAACTCTGGGCGAAACGCTATAACGGCCCTGCGAAGGGCAGCGACGAACCTCGGGCGATGGTTCTGGATACGTCAGGAAATGCATACATTACGGGAAGTTCGCAAGGATCGGACGGGCTGGAGGATATTCTCACTCTCAAGTACAGCCCCTCCGGGTCGGAGTTGTGGACGGTGCGCTACAACGGCCCGGCCAAGGACATCGACGTGGCTTACGGGATCGCCCTGGGCAAGAGCAAAGCTTTCTACCTGGCGGGCTATTCCATGGGTTCCGGAACCGAAGAAGATTTCCTCCTTTTGAAATACGCGCAGTAGGGCCGTATCGCGTTGCTCCCCCTCGATTTCTTTGGCACGGCAATGGTGCCGGCAGAGGGGGAGCGAGCATGGACGTTATAGACCGGCCTTGCGGGCGGTCTATCGTTTCATGGAAAATCCCATGTAGGATACGTTTTGATCGTCCGTTTCGCTGAGTCTCATCCTTTCAGCCATTTCCTCGCCACGGATCCTCCCGCTTCTCATGCCGCGGAGATTCCAAAGGAGAGCCAGCGGATTTCTCTTTTTCACGGAAATGCCCTTCATTTCCCGACAGGTCAGGCCGGCCTTCTCCATGGCCGCCACGAGTTCCGAGGGTTTGATGAACTTCTCCCACACGTGGACGTTGGGCTCGGTGAGGCTGGTGAGGCGCCACTTCTGCCAGATCATGATGAGAATGAACCAGCTCAACCAGGTTCGGTTCACGGTGTCGAAGAGGAAGACTCCCCCCGCCTTCAGCACGCGCGATACCTCGCCGATCGTTTGGCAGAGGTCGTCCACGTGTTCGAGCACGTCGCAGCAGGCGACGATGTCGAAGGAACCGTCCGAAAAGGGCAACGCCTCGCCCCGTCCGATGCGATAGTCGATGTCGAGCCCGCTTTCGGCGGCGTGTTTCCGCGCGGCTTCCAGGGACTTTCCCGAGGGATCGATGCCTGCCACCGTGAAGCCGTCCCTGGCGAATTCTTCCGAAAGAAAGCCGCCTCCGCACCCCACGTCCAGCACCGTCTTTCCGGGCAAGGACAGTTGTTCCAATTTTCTCTTGAAATATCCGTACCTCACGGGATTCATGCAATACCTGAGGCTCGAGAGGTCGAATCCGGCGTCGTCGTCCCACCATTTATGGCCGTACGTTTCATAGATCTCGTTATTCACTTGCATCGATTCTCCTTTGCATTGGACCGTGCCGCTCGTGGCGTCGTGCTCATGTCCCTATCGAACGTGAAACGTATGCCCGACCACGAAAAACAGTGCGATGGCGATGAGTGCGACGGCGAAGGAGGCTTCGCGACTCATGGAAAAGAGGCGGGCGCCGAGACCGCGCGCGTGGTTGCACAGCGCGCGCCGGTTCAGAATGGCGTGCCAGATGGCGAAGATGGTGAACAGGACGCCCAGAGTGTTGTGAGCCGACATCCAGGCGTGGCGCTCAAGCGTCATCGGCTCCATCTGGTACAGGTGATTGGCGATGCCTGTCACGGGCAGCCCCATGCCGCTGATGGCGGCGGTCAGGGCGACGAAAGCCCGCCGATTCAGGAACTTTTTGGTATCGGTTCTCATCTTTCCGATTCCTCCTTCCGGTGCAGTCCCTCGATGGCCGTGCGCACCTGGACGAGCACCCGCGTTGCGGTTGCAATGTCTTCGGCGTCTATCGCGGCGCCGAGCGACCGTTCGAACTCGTGGGCGCGTTCGTGGATCTTCAGAAAAGTCTCAAGCCCCCTGGCTGTCAATTGCACGAATCGGTGCCGGCCGTCCGTGTCGTCGGCGACGCGAACGACCATGCCTTCATCCTCCATTTCCTTCACCTGGCGCGTGACCGCCGCCGCGTTGACATTGAGCCTTCGAGCGATCTCCATGGTCCCGATCCTTTCCGGATGGCAGATGGCGAGAACCCGCAGCAGCGCGAGACGCGCCCCCGGAATTCCCACCTCGCGGGTGAAGACGTTCATCAGCGCCTGCTGAGTCCGCATGATTTCCCGGAGCAAATGCGGCTCATCCCCTGAGTGGTGCAACTTTGAAAGCTCGTTCGACATCCTTCGATCCTCCCGCCGAATAATATTGACAATGTCATTGAATATGTCAAGTATAATTTCCTTGGAGGCAATAGACGCGGGCACCGCCGGGGCGGCCAGCGCCCCGGCGGTGCTGCAGAAGTTCTCGCCTATCGGCCTTGGTGGGGAATCGCTCCGATTCCACGGCGGTGCTGCCCGGGGAGGATCGCGGCGAATCGCCCGGGCGGACGCCGAACTGGTTTGCTCGCTCCGCCCGATGCCGAATGCGATCGGGCGGAGCGGAATCACTCAGCCCGTCTGTCGCTCCATCCGGGTGAGACCGTTGAGGCGCCCGTTCAGATGTCGATTGGCGGTTTCACGAGCCGGGGTTCGATATCGGTGAAGAGAAAATCCAGGTACTGATACAAAGCGTTGGCGACGATTCGGCGGTGCCCGTTGAATCGGTCCAGGACCCAGAGGGCGGAACCGAGGCCGGTCATGTAATGCGGATTGCAGCTCCCCTGATACAGGTCGCAGACCGCCTTGATGAGGTATCGCGCGATGCGCGACCGCCCTATCTCGGAATCGATCAGGGTGCAGAGACCCGAAAGGGTGGCGCGGGTGTCCAGACTGGCGAGCAGGGCGTAGAACATTGGGTAACCCAGAAGTGTTCCCGTCAGCGTATCTCCTTGCGGAATCCGTTCGGCTTCCTTATCCCCCATGAAAGCGATCCACGAGCGAACGAGATGGTTTCGTTCCTCGCCGGTTAGAAAATGACGTACGCTTTCTATGGCGTAGATCGTGATCGTGTGGTGCAGGTTCACGATCCCGCGGCCGCTTGCGGCCCTCAGCAGATGGTCTTCCATTTCCCCGTCGGAAACGGGTTGCGTCTGCAAGGGCGGCGTGGAGCGGAAGCCGCCTTTGTGGAAGTAATCGGCAAGGGTAAAAAGAGCGGGCCAGGGGTCCCTGTCGGTGCGGGCCAGGGCCTCGGTGAGGATGAACGCGGTGCAGGAAACCGAATGCCCCAGGGACTCCTCCATGTATCCGCTTCCGAGAAGGAGCATCTTCTTCGTGAGTTCCGCGCCGCCGCTTTGAATGAAGAAGGACGCCATCAGCCGGGCGGTGGCCTCCGCGTGGCCACCCGAAAGAGCCGATTCGATCTCCTCGAAGCGGACGGGTCCGTTCCTTACGCCGCGTGCGGGAACGGCTTCCAGCTTGGGACGCCTTGCGTACTCGGCGACCTCGATCCGAATCAGCGGCCCGATGTCCTCCCGTTCGATTCTCGCCGCCAACTCTCGATAGATGCGGTGCATCTTCGGGAGATGCGGATTGATGAAGGGAGGATTCAACACCTTCTGAGCCGTGGGAAAGAGGGAAAGGTGGATGTCCCACGGATCGTTTCCCGCAGATACTTCCTCGTCGAACGCTTCCACGGCGCGCGCCGCATCCGAAGCTTCGATGGATTCGAATAGATCGGTTTTCATTTACTCCTCCTTGCTCCATCGGAGAGCGGTCGAGAAGTTCTGTTTCGATCTTCCGGGCGAGTCATGCTTAGAATATAGGTTCCCATCGACTCGAAGTACAGATGCTTGCGATGAGCGAAGCTATCGTGGCCGGCGGCGGCGATTCGAAGGCGACGGTCGTCTGCTCCCCCCTCGGGCGGGGCTTGACCTCCGGGAGGAACCGGCGTAAGGATGCCGATAGGTCCTTGCATTCAAACATGCTCACGAGGGGAGGATGGTTATGGAAAAGAAACTGACGGTTGCGCTGTTGTCCGGGGGTAAATCCGCTGAAAGGGAGATCTCCCTCAAGAGTGGCGAACAGGTGATGCAGGCTTTGAATACCGAGCGCTACAACGTGCGGCGCTACGATCCCAGTCACGAACTGCCTCGCCTGGCGCAGGAAGCGGATGAGATCGACGTGGCTCTCATCATCCTTCACGGGCGGCTCGGCGAGGACGGCACGATCCAGGGTCTCCTGGACTGCCTGGGCATTCCCTATCAAGGAACGGGGGTCCTGGGAAGCGCCATCTGCATGAACAAGATCGTAAGCAAACAGCTCTACCAGCAAGCGGGCCTGCCCAGTCCGCCTTACGTCGTGTTGGAACGAGGCTGCGCGCCACGGGAACTCGATGAGGCGGTCGAAAAGATCGGGCTTCCGATGGTTGTGAAGCCCGAGAACGAAGGCTCCAGCATCGGTCTGACCATCGTGCGCGAGGAGGCTCAGTTTTCGCGGGCGCTGGAGGAAGGCTGGCGGTACGACCGCCGGTGTCTGGCGGAAAAATACATCCGCGGGCTTGAAGTAACCGCCTCGGTGCTCGGGAACGATACCCTCGAAGCCCTTCCGCTGATCGAGATCATTCCGGGCGACGCCTACGAGTTCTTCGACTACGAAGCCAAGTATACCCCCGGAGCATCCAGGGAGATCTGCCCCGCGCGCCTGTCTCCGGAAATCACGGCGAAGGTGCGGGATTACGCGGTGCGCGCCCACCGGGTCCTCTGCTGCAGGGGCTACACGCGGACCGACACCATCGTCGCGGAAGATGAAGTCTATGTTCTCGAAACCAACACGATTCCCGGCATGACCGCTACCAGTCTATTCCCCCAGGCCGCCGCCGTCGCGGGACTCTCCTTTTCCGCGATGCTCGATCGTTTGATCGAACTGGCCATGGAGGACGCCGCAGCCAGGTAGGGTGGCGTTCGCGAAATGCTTCGTCCCCCGGCCGGTCGAGTGCCGGCAGCCGATCGGCCACCCGGGATGGCTGCGTTCCGGAGTCTTGCACGATCCTCGTTGCATCTGCAAGAAGAGCATCGACAGTCGTCGAACGGCGGGGGCGGGGCAATGGCACGAAATTGTCTGACGCAGCGCCTGTTTCTCCTGGAGAAAATATGGAACACTCGCCTGATCGCGGGAGCTTTGTATGATCGACCGGGTAAGATCGAAATTTGGGTCCGGCATCATGATTCTTGTTGCCGTATCCCTTCAGTTCATCTTTATATTCAGTTACTTCGCATTGCCAAATGCATGTGCCGATTCCAAACCGTTCAAAGACTTCCAGGAAATCAAATCCTCCGACCGGATCATCGTTTTCGCGCCACACCCCGATGACGAGTCTTTGGGCAATTCCGGAATTATCAGGACGGCCGTAAAAAACAGAGCCGCGATTATGGTTGTCGTCATGACAAATGGAGATGCGTTCGAACCTGCCTTTTTCCACAATTTTCTTAAAGATCAAAATGTAACGCATTTCATTGGATGCATTGGAGACATGCGACGTCTTGAAACGATCAACGCCATGAGGCATCTTGGCTTGAGCGATAAGGACATAGCCTTCTTGGGCTATCCGGACGGCGGTCTCAAGAGGCTCTTTGAAGACTATTGGGACAACGACAAATTGTTCAAAATGATCAAGGGATTCAATCCGTTCGGTCCAGACGCCGTTGGATCCAATACCTTCGATCATTCTCCATACAGTTTCTCATATGAAAAAAACGCCCCCTACTCGGGTTCCAATGTCGCTAAAAACTTAAGACAGATTATGGATGAATTCAAACCAACGATGATATTTTATCCCGATGACGGGGACGATCATTTGGATCATTGGGCAACGAGCGCCTTCGTGAGATACGTTGCGCTGGAAGCGGGTTTCAAAGGGGAAACGTATTGCTACCTGATTCATAAAGGTTCGAATTGGCCGATACCTCTTTTGTACCGCCCGGATGATGAACTGCTCCCGCCAGAAGATATCTTGGAACTGGATGCCGACTGGTTCAAACTGCCGCTGAGCAAACGTGATCGGGAATTGAAGGAAGAGGCTGTGGATTCACATATAACCCAAATATTTGCAATGAAAAATCTCCTTAAGTCGTTTGTGAGGACGAATGAAATATTTGCATATTATCCGATAATTGATATAGCGAAGATAGAAGATGATGGGTTTCAAGTCCATAAGATGCCTCTTTCTTCATTCAAAGATCTGAGAAATGACGCAAAGGGCGATGGGCTTCAGAAAGCAGACGACCTGACTTCCTGTGGGTTTGCGTATGATGACAAAAATAGCTATTTGTTTTTGAAATCGACCGATGTACAAACCGATTTGGTTTATGACTTTCACCTCAGAATTTTCGATGGAAATAATTATAAAAGAATAGATATAAAAGCAGAGAACGGGGCAGCCCGGTATGAGTTGAAGGCGTCGAATAGTATTGCTTCGAGTCAACCTCCAGTATTTCGGTTCGATAGAGAGACGGGAATAATGAGTGTCATAGTGGAACGGAGTCTATTTTCAGGAGCCAGGTATCTATTGATGAGCGCGGATGTGCGTCTGGCATCGGGTCATTACATTGACGCAGTGTCCATGAGGGTGTTCAGGTTTCCCGATAAACTGTGACGATCCGCCTCTTTTTCAAACCATAGGGAGAAAAGAAATCAAGATGAGACGTATTCTGCCGGGACTTGGAATCCTTCTCCTTGCCGTCTGTTTGTGCCGGGGCGCCGCGTGGTCGGAGGAAGCGGCGGTCAACGTGCCCGTGTTGGCCTATCATCGTTTCGGTCCGGCGGTCACCGACAGCATGACGGTGACGACAACGGTTTTCGAGTCGCAGTTGAAATGGCTTGCGGACAACCAGTACAAGGTCATCCCGCTCCGCGCCCTGGTGGACCGCCTCCGGGGCGAAGGGCCGCCGCTTCCCCCCAAATCGGTTGTCATCACGGTGGATGACGGCCACGGGAGCGTCTATTGCGACATGGCGCCCATCGTGCGGAAACTCGGCATTCCAGTGACTCTTTTCATCTATCCGTCGGCCATATCCAATGCGTCCTACGCGATGACGCGGGAGCAGTTGCAGGAACTCCGGGAAACGGGGCTTTTCGACGTTCAGTCACACACCTACTGGCACCCCAACTTCAAGAAGGAACGAGAGAAACTCTCGCCCGACGCCTGTAGAAAGTTCGTCGAGACGCAACTGCAGAAATCGAAGAACGTCCTCGAAAAATGGTTCGGCGGCAGAGTGGATCTGTTGGCGTGGCCGTTCGGGATCTACGACGATTCGCTTGAAAGGGACGCCGAAAAAGCGGGCTACGCGGCGGCCTTCAGCATCGATCGCCGCCACGTGAGCGCTTCGGAAGAGATGATGGCGCTGCCGCGCTACCTGATGGCGAACGGCGACGGAACGAAAGGCTTCGAAGCCATCGTCACCGGCCGCGCGGCGGAAAAGGCACCGGCGCCGCACCGGCGGAGCGGCCCTTGACCGGGGGGCCGGATGCGCCGGAGGAAGAGCTGGCTCGGGAAGGGACGCTCCAGCGCCTCGCGGCCATCCGGGAAGGGGGCTGAACGCTGCCGCTTAATCCCCGTTCACCTTGGTCTGTATTCCACGTCCGATTTCAGGAATCAAAGGGAGCTTTACTACATGATGAAATCCTGCGTTCGTTCAATGATTTTGGCTGCGGCACTCCTCTTTTCGGGGATGGCGTACGCTTATGACGGAAAGGTCGTCGACGCGCAAACGAAAGCGCCCGTCGAAGGGGCGTCGGTTACCCTGGGCGATCGGGCGGTTCGCACCGGAAAAGACGGCGTCTTCCACATCGAAGGGGCCGGAGACAAGATCGGACTGCGCGCGGCGGGTTATTCCCGGAGAGACTGTCCGATTTCGGAGCTGAACGGCCGCGCGCCGGAAATCCCGCTCGCTCCCTTCAAGGTGAAAGGTCTCTATCTTTCCGTCTATGGGATCGCCGACAAAGGACTGCGTGAGGCCGCCATCGAGACGATTCGGGAAAACGGCATGAATGCCCTGGTGATAGACGTGAAGGGCGACCGGGGGCTCATCCCTTTCAAGATCGGTCTCCCGCTGGCCGACGAGATCGGCGCCCAGAAGGTCATCACCGTGAAGGACGTCAAGGCGCTCGTGGAGAACCTGCGAAAGCAGAACCTCTACCTCATAGCCCGGATCGTCGTCTTCAAGGATGAACTCCTCGCCGCCGCCCGTCCCGAATGGTGCGTCAAGGCCAAAAACGGCGCCGTGTTCCGGGATCGCGAAAAACTCCGGTGGGTCGATCCCTTCCGGCAGGAGGTCCGGGACTACAACATCGCCATTGCAAAGGCCGCCGCGGAAGCGGGCTTCGACGAGATTCAGTTCGATTACATCCGTTTTCCCGACAACCGGGGGGTGACGTTCTCGCAACCCTCCACCGAGGAGAGTCGAACCAAAGCGATCACTGGTTTCCTCGACGACGCCTACAAGGCTCTCACGCCGTATAACGTAATGGTGGCCGCGGACATCTTCGGCTACGTTCTGTGGAACACCAACGACACCGACATAGGACAGAAGCTCGCCCCCATCGTGAATGCCGTCGACGTCGTCTCCCCCATGCTCTATCCTTCCGGATTCCACGTGGGGATTCCCAAATATCGCAATCCGGTCCAACACCCTTACGAAGTCGTGAATCTCACGCTGAAACGCGCCGTGGAGCGCACTCATTGTTCTTCCCTGCGCTTTCGCCCGTGGCTGCAGGTGTTCCGCGACTACGCTTTCGGCCATAAAGTTTTCGGTGAGGAGGAGATGAGGGTCCAGGTGAAGGCTGCGGAGGATTTCGGGTCCAGCGGATGGCTGTTCTGGAACCCGCGAAACGTCTATCCCAAGAAGTTCACCGACTGAACGGGATTGCGACAATGATGCGAAGGATGCCTTTCCGCAGGCTTTTCGCCGCGACCGCCGCGGGCGTCGTCCTCGGATGTCTTGCCGCCTGCGGTTGCGTGCCGCCCCCGGCGGTTCCCACCGAACCCTCGCCCGTGTCCGCTCCTCCGTTCGTTCCATTGTCGCTCGATGTGGATGCTCCCAGGTTTGCGCGCATCGAGGAGAAGGTAGAGCGGGAGATCTCTTCCGGGTGCATTCCAGGGGCGGTCATTCTCGTGGGACACGGAGGCAAGGTCGTGTACCGAAAGGCTTTCGGGAACCGCTCCATCTCGCCCCGGCTGGATGGCATGAAGGAAGACGCCGTCTTCGACGTCGGGTCACTCACCAAGGTCGTCGCCACCGCGCCCGCCATCGTGCAATTGGCCGAGCGCGGCCGCCTCCGCCTTGACGATCCCGTAGCTGCGTACTGGCCTGAATTCGCTGCAAACGGCAAGAGCCGGATCGCGATCCGCCAGCTCCTGACCCATACGTCCGGGTTGCGCGCCGGCGTGGACCCACGATCCCGATGGTCAAGCTACGATGGGGTCCTTTCAGTCATTGCCGCCGACCGGCCGGTTCATCCCCCGGGAACCGAATTCCGTTACAGCGACGTCAATTTCATCGTGCTGGGCGAGCTGGTCCGCCGGGTCTCGGGCCTGCCGTTGGACGTCTACTGCGACCGGGAGATCTTCGGTCCGCTCGGCATGCGCGACACGTCCTTCCGGCCGCAGGCGGGCCTGCAATCCCGCATCGTGCCGACCGATACGCAGGGTGGCAGGCAGCGGTGGGGTGAGGTTCAAGATCCGACGGCCCATCGCATGGGCGGAGTTGCCGGTCACGCCGGGGTGTTTTCGACGGCCGACGATCTCGCCGTCTTCGCTCAGATGTGCATCGACCGCGGGATGAGCCGCGGCATCCGCATACTCGGTGCCGCCGCGGTGGACGCCATGACGACACCTGGGAGCACTCCGGGAGGAGGCGCGCTTCGCGGCCTGGGATGGGACATTCAGTCGGCCTACGGCAAGGAACACAACGCGTTCTTTCCCAGGGGGTCGTACGGACACACCGGCTACACCGGAACGTCCCTCTGGATCGATCCGCGGTCCGGAACGTATGTCATCATTCTCACCAGCCGCCTGCATCCGGACGGGAAGGGCCAGGTCAAGCAATTGCGCGCAGGGGTATGCGGCGCGGTCGCCGCGGCTATCCATATGGGGCCGCCTGCGGGCGTACAGGAGCCGGGTCGCGAAGGCCGGGATGCGCCTGCGGGGGTCCACGGTCAGAGCGACGAGCCGAACCGGGTCCGACCGGGGATAGATGTGCTGGCTTCATCCGGTTTTGCGCCTTTCGTCGGGCGGAATATCGGCGTCATTACCAACCATACGGGCGTCGGCGGCTCCGGCCGGTCGACGGTGGAGTTGCTCCTGCACGCTCCCGGCGTTCGGCTGCGTTCCATCTTTAGCCCGGAACACGGGCTTACCGGGAAACTCGATCAGAAAATTTCATCGGGAAAAGACCCGTCCACCGGGCTGCCCGTCCACAGCCTCTACGGCGACGTCAAGCGCCCCACGGCCGAAATGCTGAAAGGACTGGATGCGCTCGTCTACGACGTCCAGGACGTGGGCGTCCGATTCTACACCTACATCACCACGATGGCTTACGCCATGGAGGCGGCCGCGGCTGCGGGCATCGACTTCTACGTGCTGGACCGGCCCGACCCCATCACGGCCTCCATGGTGCAGGGACCCGTGCTGGACCCGGCGTTGAAGTCTTTCATCGGCTATTTCCCCCTGCCCGTCCGGTACGGCATGACGCCCGGGGAACTCGCGCAGCTCTTCAACGGGGAGAACGCGATCGGCGTCCGGCTGCACGTCGTGCGGATGGATGGGTACCGGAGGGAGACGTGGTTCGACGAGAGCGGGCTCCCGTGGGTGAATCCGTCGCCGAACATCCGGTCGCTCCCGCAGGCCGTTCTCTATCCCGGCGTCGGCCTCGTGGAATCCGCCAACCTGAGCGTCGGCCGCGGAACGGATGAGCCCTTCGAGATCGTCGGCGCGCCGTGGGTTTCAGGCGAACGGCTGGCTCGTCATTTGAACGGGCGGAACATCGGAGGGATCGCCTTCGAGTCCGCCGTCTTCGTTCCCCGGGCCGACCGCTTTCACGGCGAGCGGTGCGAGGGGGTCCGTCTCCGCCTGACGGACCGCGCCGCGCTCGATGCGCCCGCTCTCGGGATAGAACTGGCTGCCGCCCTGTACCGCCTGTATCCCGGGGAGTTTCAGATCGACCGCACGCTCGGCATGATCGGGTCGCGCGAAATCCTTCGCGCCATCAAGAACGGCGAGGACCCTCGGGACCTCCGGCGAAGGTGGACGGCGGGCCTGGATGACTTTCGCCGCGTCCGTGAAAAATATCTGCTCTACTGAAGCCGAAGCCAATCCCGGTGAGACTCCGCGGCGATGTAGCAGTAGGGTCTTCCCCTTTTTTATTTTCTTGTGTAAATGCACCATAGGAGGACAAAGCCAGTAGGGCCTTACACTGTCAACAGAAAAATAACCTGTCGCGCTGAATTTTAAGCTAAATTTTCCTATAGCTCATTTCATCATAGTAGGGTCTTGCAGGTTTATCGAAGCTAACTCACCGATTCTATTAGACTATTCTCCCGGAAAGGTCAGCTTGTCCGGAAATTCCTGTCTGAATCCCTTCTTCGGAAGCTCGAATGCCGATGGGTGCGCCTCCGCTCACCCGTCGTTCTAGAAGAGCCGCACCCACCGGTGAAGTACTTTTTTATGGATGGCGTGAACTTCGATATGTGGATGGGGGATTCCATCGAGAAGGTCTCCGTCTTGGTGGCAAACCTACGGGCAAGCCACATGATCTTCATGATCCAGCACCCCCCTATCGCGCTAGGGATGCCGGTCGCCCGGCACCCCCCGCACAGATCCGAAAGGAACTCCGGTGCCATGAAACAACATCGCAGGTCCCGGGGCAAGAATGCGCCTTCTGTCCTTACATCCTGCTCAAGGCCTGCTTCGCCAGCCCTTCGGCGGCCTGCCGGTCGGCTTGTTCATTGCCGAGGGCCACATCGATCGAGAAATAGACGTCTCCTTTCAACACGTGCAGTCCCGCACCGGCCTTGAGGCCACTGCCGCCCCAGAAAGCCTTGTCGCCAAACCCGGACAACCTCTGGACCGTGCCCAGCAGTTTGGCCGAATCCTCGAACAGCTTGGGTCCCGACATTCCGTTCCTGGTCATTCTATTCGGCATCGCGGCTGTTTGGTTCACCGAGATCTGCACGTAGCGGACCCTGGTCCCCTGTGCCACCGGCGAGTAATGGAGGATTTTCTGGCCCATCGGATTTGTGGTCACTTCGGGATCCTTGACCGGTGTCCCCAGGACTGCTTCGGCATCCGCCCTGGTGAGGAGCGCTGCGGGATCGACCAGAGTGCCCGCGCCTCCGCTCGAAACCATCATCAATGCCGTGAGAATGACCGAAGTTACTGCGAATTTGGACTTCATCATGATCAGATCCTTTCCGCCAATGCCCTCTACTGAATGCAGGGACGACATTTTGCACTATAGCATTGTTTCACGGGGGCGCGGAATGTCTTCATCGTCGAAGTTCAGCGGTAGATGACGGGATCTCCGTAGCCGGGCCAGTCATCGTCGAAACCCTCCAAAGCGGCCAGGTCATCCACTGTGGTTTTGGATCTTTTCTAATGAGAATCGTTGCATTGTTTCCACAGTCCTTAGTGGTGCGGGATTCGCTATCTGGGGGGACATGCGTTCTCTTTTCCACTGGTTCATCTTGGAGTCCATGGAAATGCTCTACTGTGCTCCGTTCCATGGTGTGGTCAAGTATCAACCGATCATAGGAGCGGACACATCATGACATGCGATAGAGGATTTCATTCATCAGGATTCAGAGCATCGGGCAGCCTCTCGCATGCGCGCAAGGGGGACTCCTGGCTTTTTTCGTGTAAAATTAAGGATATGCCCTGCTGCGATCCGTATTCGGAGCTCAAAAAGCACCCTTTGAGCAAGGCGGAAGACAATCAATCGCGTACAATTCCACATTTGCCATTGATTGAGTTGCCGCTCCGGGAATGCTGCTCCTGGTTCAACGTACTGTCCATAGCTGAGTCTTCCCGGAAAGCCTTCCGGAGATCCCCCGAAAAATCCAGCGAAAGAGGGCGCTCGTCACGACGATCAGGATGCACATGGCGGCCGCAGGGGCCGTGTCCCCGGCGTCGTCCATATTGGCGACCGCCACGGAAGCGAGCGGGATGTCGGCGGAATAGAGGAAGATCACGGCCGATACGGTCGCCATCGAGTTCACGAAGTAATACGTGGCGATTTCGACGATGGCGGGCAGGCAGACCGGCACCGTGACCCGCGCGAACGTCTTGTAGAACGGCACCCCCAGGGATTCCGAAACCGCCTCGAATTCTTTGTCGAGCTGCCTGAGCGCCGTTGTCGCCGTGAGAAAGCTGACCGTGTAGAAATGGACGATGTTGCTGATGACGAGAACTCCCATGGTCCCATACAGGAAATGGAAAGGATTGACGATTTCCAATCCGAGCGGGAAGACGCTCCATCGAGGGCTGTTGAAAAAAAAGATATAGGACAGGCCGATGACGAGTCCCGGCAGTGCGAGCGGGAGGATGGAGAGAAGATAGGCGACTTTCCTTGCGGTCTGCATACCCGTGGATTTTTCAAGGAGATAGGCGGCGCAAAACGTGACGAGCGCTCCGAAAAGCGCCGAGTAGAGGGACATGCGGACGCTGTTGAAAAAAGCGGAATATCCTCCCCCGCCCATCTGCGTGAAGCGGTAGTTCTCCAGGCTGAGGGAGAAATCGTAAGGCCAGACCTTTACGAGCGATGCAACGGCGGCGGTTCCGAGAAAGATCGCCAGGGCGAGGGAGACCAGGAGGCAGTAGGAGAAATATGCGCCGTCCCGCAAGGGATGCTTCTTCGGGCGGTATGGAACTGCTTTGGAGGCGACCATGGCCACTTGCCTGCGGCGACAGATGAGATCGACTGCGAAGGCGATGACGGCCGGGAGCAGGAGGATGACGCTCACCGTTGCGCCCATCTCGAAGTTCTGCTGCCCGATCACCTGCTTATAGATATCGGTCGCAAGGACGTTGAAATTGCCCCCCACGACCTTGGGCGCCCCGAAGTCGGTGAACGCCAGGATGAAACAGACAAAAAAGGCGCTGATGAGACCGTATTTCACCCCGGGCAGGGTGACGGTGAAAAAGGTTCGCGCCTTCGATGCGCCCAAAGCTTCCGACGCTTCATATAGCCGTGCGTCGGTCATGCTCAGTGCCACCGAAAGGAGGATCGTTGCCTGCGGGAAGGCGTAGATAACCTCCGAGATGATAATGCCCGGCGCTCCGTAAAGACCGATGTCGAACCCGAGGGACAGGCCGGTGAGTTCCTGGAGCGCACCGAAAAAACCCGTCGTCACGATTCCCTTCTTGCCGAAAAGATAAACCAGGGTGATCCCGTGCAGCAGGGTGGGAGCGAAAAGCGGAATCATGGCCACGCTTCTGAAAAGGTTCTTCCAGCGCATGTCGGTTCGAGTGAGCGCATAAGCGTAAGCGAATCCGAGGCTTACCGCCACGACGGTGGTGAAAGCCGACACGAAAAACGTATTGTACAAGGACCTGGAGAGCGCGGGCGTGTGGAAATAGCGGATGAAATTATCCATGCCCACGAAATGGCCGCTGCGGTCGGCGAGACTCTTGGAGAGGAGTTGCAGCAGGGGCAGGACCACGAAAAGAAACATGGCGAGACATGCGACGAGAATCAGGCATCCCTGGAGCATCCGGTTGATGCAAAGGCCGGCAAGCAACCGCCGGCCGCGGGCAATCGGCGTGCGGAAGCGCTCGGCGAACCTCTCGCACGTCCCCCTCATACGGGCAATCCACGGGAGAGCGCCGGGGGCTCTTTCGAACGGGGAACCGCCATGGCTTTCACACGGCATTTGCTTCGAGGCAAGGGCCGGGGCGAGGCGCTCTCGCTGCGGGGGATCAGGCGGCATAGACCTGGATGCGGTCCGCGGGCAATTGGACGAAAAGATCCATGTTTTCCTTTATGCCGAACCGCCGGATTTTCTCGGACGGTATGTCTGCATGGATCGTCGAGGAATCTTCCTCCCCGCCCAGATGGAGGCGCAATGTGGAACGATAGTGCGGGCCGCGAAATTCGAGACTGCATACCCGTGCGCACAGGCCGTTCTTCCGGAGGCCATCCGCGCTTCGGACCACGATGTCCTCGGGCCTGATGGCCACCGTCACGCGATTCCCCAGAGGCGCGGGAGGCGCGCCGTTTTCGACTTCGAGCCGGACGTTTCCGATCCGGTAAACGTTTCCGGTCTCCCTGACTGCATCCCCAAGGAAGTTCATCGACCCGATGAACGAAGCAACGAAAGAGGATGCCGGCTTGTCGTAGATTTCCATCGGAGTCCCGCATTGGACCACCCGGCCTTCGTCTACGACGAGAATCCTGTCGGCCATCGTCAGGGCCTCTTCCCGATCGTGGGTGACCATGAGCGTAGTCACGCCGAGTTCCCGCTGGAGCCGCCGGATCTCCTCCCGAAGCATCACGCGAACCCTGGCGTCGAGGGCCGAGAGAGGTTCATCGAGGAGGAGGAGACCAGGCGAAAGGGCCATGGCCCGGGCGAGGGCCACTCGCTGCTGCTGGCCTCCGGAAAGCTGCGCGGGGTATTTTCCACCCATTTCTTGCAGTCCGACCAGGTTCAACAGCCCGGCCACGCGTTCGTTGATGTTCTTGCGAGTCTCTTTGCCGGCCTTGAGCCCGTAGGCGATGTTCTGGAAGGCGGAGAGATTCGGAAAAAGGGCGTAGGACTGGAAGACGATCCCGACCCGTCTCTTGGAGGTGGGGAGCCGGGATACATCTATGCCGCCGATGAACACCTCCCCGGCATCCTGCGCTTCGAGACCCGCGATGACGCGGAGAAGAGTCGTCTTGCCGCAGCCGCTCGGACCCAGCACGCACAGGAACTCACCGCGCCGGGCGTGGAACGTGACGTCTCTCAAGGCTTCAAAACGGCCGAATCTCTTGGTGACCGTCGATACGCAGAGAAAAGAATCTTCTTCCGCAGGAATCCTAATCATTTTTTCACTCCCGCGCCGGGCTTGTTCGGGGCGCCCGCCGTGTCATTCATCGACCCCCCGCCTTCCCGGCTTTGGCCGATTTCCCGCCCGGGCTTCCCGGAAGGCTCACGCTCGGCCTGCACGTCGAGACATTCTCGCGGCCGGTCAGTTTTTCGGTTCGCTCTTCGCCCCATAGCGCTTGTTCCACTCATCGAGGATACCGTCGCGGTTTTTAGCCGCCCAGGAGAGATCGTTCTTGATAAGTTGTTTCAAAGGATCGGCGGGGTAGCCTTCCGGGACCGGATCTCCCGTAGGCGCAGCCAGGATGGCAAAGCTCTTTGCGTATTCTTTCATCGCAGAGGCTCCGATGGCCCAGTCGAGGAAGATTTTCGATTCCGGCTTTATCGTGCCCTTTTTCATCAACGCGTTGGCTTCCAAATCCCATCCCGAACCTTCCGACGGGAAGACGGTGAGGATCGGTTCGCCCTTCTTCTTTTGCGTGATGCCCCTGTAGCCGAAAGAAATCCCGATGGCCAACTCGCCGGTTCCCGCAAGTTTGCAGGGTTTGGAACCGGAGTGAGTGTAGAAGGCCATGTTTTCATGAAGCTTGTCGAGGTATTCCCATCCCTTCTTCTCGCCCATGAGTTGGAGGATGGCCGAGACGGTGAGATAGCCCGTGCCCGATGAGGCGGGATTGGGCATTGCGATCTGGCCCTTGTATTCGGGTTTGGCGAGGTCGGCGAAAGAAGCGGGAGGCGTCAGTTTCTTATTGGCCATTTCGACCGTGTTCACACAAAACGCGGTTTCCCATGCATCTATCCCGACCCAGTGCGGGGGATTTCCGGTGTCTTTGAATTCCGGCAACACTTTTTCAATGCCCTTGGGAGCATAAGGCTCCAGCATTCCCTCGGCATCGAGGAGAAGAAGGCTCGTCGCCGCCGTCCCCCATACCACGTCCGCATGGGGATTGGCTTTTTCCGCCAGCAGTCTGGCGGTGATGACGCCGGTAGAATCCCTCACGATCTTGACTTCGATATCGGGATGCTCTTTCTTGAATGATTCAAGGTAGCGGGGAATCTGATCGTCCTCCAGGGCGGTGTAGACCAGGACCTCGCCTGCCAGAACCGTCAAGAAGGCGGAAGACGCCAGCACGAGAGAAAATCCCAACAGCATGGATACAAATGTCTTGCGAACGTATGTCATGTTTCCTCCTTCAGCCGCCACCCATCCGACTTCCCGCTCCGAAGCGCAAAGCGATTCGCGCTGACTGCGGATCGGGTTCCCCGCAATCCAGCCCGCGGGAGTCAACGGGTGGCCGTCAGTTCCAGGTTCCGGACAGCCCCTTTGGGAAAAGTCGATTAAGGAATAGAAGAGGGATGTTACGGATGCGTGGCGAGAGCGTGAAGATTGTGCCGCATGGCGGCGGCGCATTTTCCGGGGGGCGGACCCGATTCCAACCGAAGCGGTTGCCACTTGATGATCGGTCCTCCCCCGTCCAAGCCTGACTGCCGTCCTGCTGTCACAGGATCCCAAGCTTCTTCCCTAATTCCTTGTGCGGTTTCGGAAACTCCGGCTGGAAATTCTGATAAGGTGTCACGGGATACCGTGCTCCAACTGCCCTGCCTGCTTCCCCGAGCGTTCGCGCAAGTTCCACGAAGGATTTGCCCGGCACAGCAAAAACGACTTCATCGTCCTGAGTCCCGGCAAAGATGCGCTCTCCGTTGCCCGGGATCGTCACGCGGGGAGATCCGGTCTTGAAGGGTGTTATCAGGTACTCGTCGCATTCCAACTTGCCCCCGAAATGCCCCTCAACCCGTTCGCCGGTCATATAGGACCACGCCTGGGTCAATCGCATGACCTGAGCGGGATTGCCATAGACGAGCACCGTGTCAGGTACGAAGGGGGCACTGTCCAGCGAGGCCAAAACGATAGCCTCGATTTCTCCGTTTTCAAACCGGCTCATCGAGGCGACCTCCTTCCGGGCGAGTTCTTCGGTACGTGAAAAGGCGACTTCCAAAAAAAGGCCGGCCAGCGAACCGCACGGGTCGGATGCATCGCTGAATCCGAAGGCTATCGAGGCGGGAACACAAATCACATCCTCCTTTGCCAGTCCAATAGTCCAGCCGAAGTTTCTGGCCATGGTTACGCCCTGGCAAAGGGCAATTCTCTTACCGAGCGCAACGGAGGGCCGGCGCACCTTATCGGGTAACTCCGACTTTTGCCTCAGGAACTTTGCCGCCACGGGGAAGGTTTTCAGTCTGAGATCGTTTCGCATCCAGACGGCCATTTCTTTGAATCTCGCGTCATCACTCATGGTTTTTCTCCTTTATTGGAATAGTCTGTTGAAGGATCGTTTCGTGGGCATCTAAGTGTATATGCACTTATTTGCCCAAAAAAAGAGGCTAGTACACGCGGGCGGAAATTCGGCACTCGTTTTGGTGGGCACGATAAAACCGTGTCCACCCTACCAAGCGGCTGGCACTGTAGGGTGGGCACGCCTTCTTGTGCCCACCGGAACTGGTCAGGGACTTCCGCCGTCCTGTACTAGCTCTTCCGGGAAAGGGAAATAATCGCCGACAGGTGTTTTAGCAGACCGTCCACGTGATCTCTCCCGATTCCACTCTCGACAAGCGCCTGCGCGGCCTCCAGCAAGGGTATGGCTTCCGCCATCGCCCTCTCGCCCTCTTCGGTTATGCTCACCTGTCGCTCCCTGCGGTCTCTTCCCGGTTCGATTCGAACCAGGCCCCTCTTCACGAGGACCGTCAGATTTCGTGTGAGCGTCGTCCGCTCGGTTACGGTCAACTCTGCAAGTTTTGTCAGGGAGACGGGCCCCCGCAGTTTCGCCGCAACGAGAACTGAACACTGAGTGGATCTGAGGCCGGTCGGCCTGAGGAAGTTGTCGTAGAGCCGTGTGACGGCGCGGCTGGCCCTTCGCAAATTGTAGCAGGGGCAATTGCGCCCGATCTCCCTGCACTTTCCACTGTCCAGTATTTCAGGTCCGTCTGCCATAACGTCGAAGCCTGCGATGATGGGGTTTCCGCCACAAAATAGTGTATATGCACATAAGCGGGACCAGGTCAAGCACTTTCTGCCTGAAAAGAACCCGCCGCGGCGACGTCGCTGGCCCGCCTGGCGTGTTCCCGCCGCTTCACGTTCTCGTGCGCGGATTCTATCGCGCACCTTCTTGGAACCTCGAAATCCTGCTGAGCCGCCGGGAGGAAAAATCAGGCAATATAATTCAGAATACAACAATATCTTATTTGGAATATCGCCTGTCTTTTCCTAGATCGAGCGTAACGGTAATCACTGCATATTGACTCTCGGCATTGAACTTTGTTATGATGCATTCCACGTGATCGTGAGTCAATTCGCCTATTGCCTTTGCTATTACGCTCTCGATCTTATCCAATGGAATTGTCTTTAATTTAGCGGAATATGAGGCATGATAGCGTTCATCGAAATTTTTATCTTTTTCCACGATCCTATCCTTTCTGGATTGCAGGTTTCAAAAGGTTGGATATTTTCCTGGCTCTAATAAACTAATCATTAAAACTAATGTTACAATCATTACTTTGCAGCGCTGTGTCGAGCAGATTGGAGCGCATGGCGGGTAAGGGAAGATCAGTGGAGTGATTTGCTCTGGACGCGGCAAGATCAGCCAGAAATGATGAAGCAGTTGACGGAAGATATTCGCATTCTTAAGAGGAATACAGGGCAGTTGCCCTTAACCATCTCAACCTGGAACTCACTCGGGATAGGGAGCGATCGATGGCAATAAAAAGAAGCGACGATTCCGGTCTAATGGATAAGATCGTGAATCGTATAAAAGGTTCAGGAGAGAGCGGTCCGAACAGGTCCGACCCGTCTCAGAAAAAGGTGCGCTTTTCCATATGGTATTTTATCGTAGCCATGCTGGTGGTCTATTTGTTCCAGGTTTACACGGGAGCCCCGCAGAGCGAAAAAGCCTCCTACTCGGATTTCAAACAGTGGGTTCACGATGGGAAGGTGGAGAATCTTGTCCTTGGACCGGAGAGCGTATCTGGAAGCGTGAAAGACGAAAAAGGGTCGCTGAAATCGTTCGTGGCCGTTCGCGTGGAAGACCCGGAACTCGTGGGGCAGCTTGAGCAAAAGGGCATCAAGTTCAGCGGCCATATCGAGAACAAGTGGATCGGGGTGATAGTGTCCTGGCTCATGCCGCTCGTATTCTTCGCTTTCATCTGGTTCTTCCTGATGCGTCGGATGAGCGGCGGGCCGCAGGGCGTGCTCTCCCTCGGTAAGGCGCGGGTGAAGATCTACGGTGAGAAGGAAGTGGGAGTGACCTTCAATGATGTGGCCGGAATCGATGAAGCCAAAGCCGAGTTGGAAGAGGTCGTCCAGTTCCTGAAAAATCCCGAGAAATCGCAACGTCTGGGAGGACGCATTCCCAAAGGGGTGCTTCTCGTCGGGGCGCCGGGAACCGGCAAGACGCTGCTTGCAAGGGCCGTGGCGGGGGAAGCCGGAGTGATGTTTTTCAGCATGAGCGGCTCCGAGTTCGTGGAGATGATCGTGGGAGTTGGAGCGGCTCGTATCAGGGACCTTTTCAAACAGGCCAGAGAGAATGCTCCGTGCATTATCTTCGTGGATGAAATGGATGCGCTGGGCAAGGCCCGCGGGCTCAATCCCATGGGCGGGCATGATGAACGGGAACAGACATTGAACCAACTCCTCGTCGAAATGGACGGCTTCGATCCGAGGGCGGGCGTCATCCTTCTGGCCGCCACAAATCGTCCGGACATACTCGATCCCGCTCTGCTGCGTCCAGGCCGGTTCGACCGCCACGTGGCCATCGACAAACCGGACATTCGGGGGCGGGAGGCCATTCTCAAGGTTCATGCAAAGGACGTCAAGCTCGGCCCGGACGTGGACCTGAATAAGATCGCCGCCATGACCACCGGCTTCGTGGGGGCCGATCTGGCCAATCTGATCAACGAGGCCGCCCTGATTGCGGCCCGGGGGGATGCAGAAGAAGTGACCATGGCTCATTTCCAGGGAGCGGCGGACCGTATCATCGGAGGACTCGAGAAGAAAAACCGGGTCATGAGTTCGAAGGAGAAAAAGATAGTGGCTTTTCACGAATCAGGCCATGCTCTCGTGGCGATGCTTCTGCCCGGCGTCGATCCCGTCAGCAAGGTTTCCATCGTCCCCAGAGGAATTGCGGCGTTGGGCTACACCCAACAGCTTCCCACCGAAGACCGCTATCTCATGACGCGCAATGAGCTCCTGGATCGCCTGCAGGTGCTGCTGGCCGGGCGGGTATCGGAGGAGGTGGTCTTCGGGGATATTTCAACCGGGGCGCAGAATGACTTGCAGCGCGCCAGCGATATCGCCCGCAGCATGGTGATGGAATATGGGATGAGCGAGCGCCTCGGGCTGCTGACCTATGCCCGTTCGCCTCAGTCGAGCTACGTTGGTTTGGGATTGGGTCCGAGGGAGAGAGAATACAGCGAACGCACGGCACAGGACATCGATGAAGAGAAGAGCAGGATCATCGCCGAGGCTCACCGCAAGGTCCTCCTGAAGTTGAAGGATTACAGGAGTCACCTGGAAAAGCTCGCTGGGATGCTGCTCGAAAAGGAGTCCATCGAGGGCGACGACCTGAAACTGTTTGCCGAGGAAGTGAGGATTCGTGTGGCTGCTGTCCGCGAGCAGGCTCCTGCCGGGACATCGCTATGACGCTGATGATGAATGAAACGACTTTGTCAGGCGAACGTCCCCAATCGCGGGGCGAGGAAATCGCGAACGGCGTCAGCCACGGCGCAGCCCTGGTCGCGGCCCTTGCCGCGAGCCCGCTTCTCCTCGTTCCGGCCATTCGCCACGGCAGCGCATTGACCATCGCCGGCGCCGGCGTTTTTGCCGGAACGATGGTCCTGCTGTATCTGGCGTCCACGTTGTATCACGCTCTCTCGCAGGGCGAGGCAAAACGCGTGTTCCGGCTGTTCGACCACGGAGCGATTTTCCTCCTGATTGCCGGCACGTACACGCCGATTACACTCGGAGTGCTCCGCGGCGCATGGGGCTGGACGCTCCTTGGCCTGGTGTGGAGCCTCGCAATCTTTGGCGTGGCCGTGAAGGCAGTGGGAGGGATCCGGCATCCCCGCCTGTCCACCGGACTTTACCTGGCAATGGGGTGGCTGATCCTCATCGCGGTCAAGCCGCTCTGGTCGCGCATGCCTTTGCCCGGCATCCTCTGGCTTCTGGCGGGAGGCATTGCCTACACGGGCGGCGTGGCGTTCTATGCGGCCAAACAGGCGCGCTACAGCCACTTCGTGTGGCATCTGTTCGTTATCTTGGGAACCACCTGCCATTTTTTCGCGGTCCTATGGTATGCGGCCTGATGTTCCTCATCCGGGCCGGGCGCGGCGCCCTTATCGCCTTGCAGGACACGAGGGAGCCTCTTCGCAAGATTCAATGGTTCTGCGGTCGGATCAGGGAGAACTACGCTTTGGCTCAACGTTTCTCATCACCCTGCCCGGACGGCAACCGACGGGAGGGTGAGCCGACATGGCGGCGCATGAGGCGGTCTTGTGACGCCCTATGCCACAAATCCGCAGGTTCCTGAAATTTCGTCAAGAAATACACGTTAGCAGTTGTTTTCTCTGCGATCTCCTCGGTGCGTTCTTTTTTCTTTGGCTGCGGTCTTGCCGCGCTGTGTCTTTTCCATGCACCTGCCACAGCCTTCCATGGCTGGGCGGCTCACATCTCACAGGGGTGAAACGGCCCTTCGCCCGTGCAACGCGAACAGCATTCCCCACGATCCTGACCTCGCAGGGGGCTATTCGATGGCGGCCGAACGGATGGTCGAGATGGCCCTGCCGTGGAGGGAAATCAGGAAAGATATTTTGCCAATCCCTTCATAGCCTTCACAATATCCTCGATGGCCTCGTGCACTCCTCTGCTATAGGAAGTGCTCTGCGATGGTTTTTCCTCTCCGATCTTGTCCTGAACCTCAGATTTGAGTTCTTTCAAACTCCGAGCCTGTTCTTCAAGCTGGGATCGTCTCTCTTCTTCCATGTATTCGATGACCTCGGGATCGATTTGCTGGAGGAGATCATCGGCTTCAGCCAGTATCTGTTCGATGTCTTCGCGTTCAAGGGTCTTTTGCATGTGTGTTGCCTTTCTGCCGGATACGCGGCTCTCGGTTTATCAATTGTGGGGATCGCAGGCCAACCAACATGACGAAGACGAATGCGTTTTCTGAATACGCCAAAGGCCTTTCTGCCTTTGGCGTTTGCCAGGCTGGAAATCCACGTTCTTTGAAAAACTTTGCACGGGGCGTGTTTGGCCAAATTCCCGGGGCTTTTGCCTTCTTCTACATTGCAGGTTCTGAAAGTAAACGACCACTAGCATCGCCGGTGGTCGTTTGCTGGAGCATTTTTTCATTCTCCATCAGATCAGGATGGGGTGCAGATTCGAGATTCTACTTCCGCCTATCGCGGACCCCCGCCGCCTTGGGGCCTGGACTTGCCGCCACCACGGTTGGGACCGCCACTGGAAGCTTTCCCGCCACCCATTCGTTGACCGCCTGATTTCCCGAAGGACTTGCCGGCACCCATCTGAGCACCGGATTTCCCGGAAGCTTTGCCGCCGCCCATTCGTTGACCGCCGGACTTTCCATAGGCCTTGCTGCCGCCCATCTGAGCGCTGGATTTCCCGGAAGCTTTGCCGCCACCCATTCGTTGACCGCCTGACTTTCCATAGGCCTTGCTGCCGCCCATCTGAGCACCGGATTTCCCGGTGGCTTTGCCGCCCTGGCTCACACCTTTGCCTTGACTCACCTGAGCCTTGCCCTCACGCTGCTTGAGCCCCTTTTGGACGGATGCCGCAGTCGGCCTGGCTCCAGGCTGCGGTCCGGTTTTTCCGGAAATGCGCCTGTCTCCGGGCTGTCCGACAACCCCCCGGCCGGAGTGTACCGATCCTCTCTGACGGTTCACATCATGCCAGTTGGAGGTCCTGATATCCGTTCTTCTGATATCGTTGCGATTGATATTGATGTTCCGGTTGATATTGACATTGACATTACGGCCGCCCCAGTCCCATCGTCCCCATCCCGAATTCCAGACCGATCCAACCGCAATGCCCGCGGCAAACCCGAACAGACCGGCTGTAACAAAAGCCGCCCCAGTGTAATAGGGGTCATAAGCGTAGTGGGGGTAATAGGGGTTATAGGCGTAGGGAGGATAGGAGGGATACCACCACGAGCCGTAGATCACCGCAGGGTTGTACGTGGGAACATAGACAACCTGGGGATTGGCCGGCTCGATCTCGATACTCTCCCCCCGGACAACCACCCTCTGCTGCTCGGTGCTTTTGAGATTGCCCTGGGCATGGGCTTTGGCTCGCAGTCTCTGGATGGTATCCATGACATCGGCCTGCTGAGCCATGAAAGCGTCGCCCATTCTCCGGGTCCAATCAATTTTATCGCTCATCATGGAAAGAACCTGTGGAAAGGGGACCAGCGCCTTCACACTGAGGTCCCAGTCCATACGGTCCAGGGCGGCGTTCAATTCGTCGCCCTGAAGCCTGCTATTTTGCCTTACCCATTGGTCTGCTTCCCCCACCTGATCGGGATAGGTCGCCGCCACCAGGATCTGCGCGAGCAGGGAATCAGGATAGAGAGCGATCGGTGCAAGCATCTGGTCCAACTCTTCTTGCCTGAAGGTTGCGCCCGCCCCGGAACTCTGCGCCAGGGTCCCGGGCGGAACCGCCATCAAAAAAACAAGAAACCCAACCAGAACTCGCAGATAACATACCTTTCCGTTCATGACTTCTCCTTCTGTAAATTCTTCAATTCAATACACTGAGTACGTCGACCTGAATCTACGGCTGCCTGAGTACAAGATTTCACTCTCCTTTCGAATGGTTGTCCGACATCGATCCTCTTTGACCAGTTGTCTCACCGGCTCCATTTTCCTTATTGTTCCAGCGCCTTGTTTACGGAATAAAGTAGCCCTGCCTGTCTTGGCGGTCTAACCCTCGACAATGCATGAAAGACCGGGAGAATTGAACTGCATTCCATTAATATCTTGATATAATAGATAAAATTCAATAAGGAGTGGATGTCCGGCGTGAGAGCGATTGGTGAAAGGCAGAAAGAGGTTATCATGCCCGGATTCGATAGATCGATCTCCATTGACTTCACGGGAGCGGCGATGGCCTCGGACGCAGAAATTTTTCTTCGGAAGGCTCATGAATTATTCCAGGCTACAGCGCTATGAAATTCTATCAACGCGACGGGTCTGTGAAGGCAAGAGCTTTTATAAAGCCGCTTTACCAACTTCGATCGCAGACACCCCCCTCTGGCATTGAATTGTAACATGCGATTGGAAGGGCATGCAACGCCTCTGTCGCATGCAACATTTTTTCTACGCAAGCCCGCACCCCCACGTGGGGCTCACCATGCCCTAAGCCTTTATAATAATGATACAAAGTTAAATTGTAAAGGCCCTCGGTCCTTCGGGCATAGAACTTGCCCATAGATAGCTGAACGGGGGCCGGACAGAGCACGGACATCCCCACTTATTTCACTGGACCTTTCCCGGCAAGGGATCCGCTGATCTTCATTTCAGTCCGGCCGCCCTGGTCGCAAATGTCTTTGCCCGGCATTCTCAGGCTTCGGACAGGAGGCATTGCCTGCACGGGCGGTGCGGGGATGTATGAGGCAAGCATGCGCGCTAAAGCTGCTTCGCCTCGCGTCCATTTGTTATCTCGGGCGCCGCCTGCTGCTTCTTGACAGTGCTATGGCGCGCGGCGCGATTTTCGGAACCATGCCGAAACGATCGAAGTTGTCGATCTAAATTGAGACCCTTCTGTGTTTCTGTGCTAGAGTTGAGCAAATATATCTTCGAGAAGATGGAAGAGGTCCCGGAACCCTGGAAGATCTTTCGATCCTTCTTGACTTACAGCGAGAGCAAGCACTCAAGAGCAGAATTCGTGAGATCCTCTGCATTTTCAAACATGAGGCTGCGGCAGTTTCAATTCATCAGGCGAATCTGAAATAGTTTCAGAGATTCCCTTCAGCTTCTTCTCGCCACACCTTATAAGAGTCTTTTGCCGGATTTCGGTTCAACAGGCCGAAAAGCCAGCTTGAAAAGGAAACGTCAATATATGGAGGTCAACATCAAGACCCTTCGCCAGACATTGCTCCGTTTGAGAGCGCGCCTCGGCGGAAAAGACCCCGCACAGAAGTACGCCGCCGATGAGTTGCCGTTGCGATCGGAGTTGTTCAGCGCCGATCAGATGGAGCAGCATGGTAAGATACTCGCGGGCTCGCACAAGTTGAGCGCGGGACGCTCGCGGGACCGGCTTCTGACGCGGCTGGCCGAGAATGAAGGCGTTCTGCTCGGAGTCCACAACCTGCTGACCGCGGCCGTCAAGACAGACCGCCGAATCACCCCGGCCGGGGAATGGCTGCTCGACAACTTCTATTTTATCGAAGAACAGATTCGCACAGCCAGGCGACACTTGCCAAAGGGCTACAGCCGCGAGCTGCCGCGCTTGCTTGACGGCCCATCGGCCGGGCTTCCGCGGGTGTATGACATCGCGCTGGAAATCATCTCGCACGGCGATGGACGGGTGGATCCGGAGAACCTCAGCAGTTTCGTAGCCGCCTACCAGACGGTGGCCATCCTGAAGCTGGGCGAATTGTGGGCAATCCCCATCATGCTGCGCCTGGCGCTGGTCGAAAATCTGCGGCGCGTTGGAGCCCGGATCGCCGCAGACAGGACCGACCGGAACCGCGCCGACTATTGGGCGGACCAGATGACGGAGATCGCTGCGAAGGACCCGAAGAGCCTCATTCTGGTGATAGCGGATATGGCGCGATCGAACCCGCCGATGGTGAGTTCGTTTGTCGCCGAGTTTGCGCGCCGGTTGCAGGGGCAAAGCTCCGCTTTAGCATTGCCGCTCACCTGGATTGAACAACGGCTGTCCGAGTCCGGCCTGACGATCGAGCAGTTGGTGCGGGCGGAGAATCAGCAACAGGCCGCCGACCGGGTTTCCATAAGCAACAGCATTGGCAGCCTTCGATTTCTGGGGGCGATGGACTGGCGCGTATTCGTCGAAACGATGAGCGTTGTCGAGCAGACCCTGCTTGAGGACCCCGGTGCCGTCTATGGCAGGATGGATTTTGCCACCCGGGACCGCTACCGCCACGTCGTGGAAAAAATCGCGAAGAACAGCCGCTGCTCCGAGAGTGACGTGGCGCGCAAAGCGATCCAGGCGGCGCAAGAGGTCGCCGCCCGGAAAGACGGCGACGAGCGTGCGGCGCACGTGGGCTTCTACCTGGTCGATGAGGGATTGGCGCAGATCGAGCGACTTGCGGAGGTGCGTTCCTCGCTTCTTGAGGCCCTTCGAAAAGCCGGCCGCAGGTATCCTTTGCCGCTCTATATCGGGGCGATCCTGCTGCTGACGGTTCTCTTCGCCGGGCTCCCGGCAGCGAAGGCGTATGGCGACGGATTGCATGGCTGGCTGCTCGCGCTGACCGGGGTTCTTTCGCTTCTGTGTGGAAGTCAACTGGCAGTGGCCGTGATGAACTGGCTGGCCACGTTGCTGGCGACGCCGCATCTGCTGCCGCGAATGGACTTCTCAAAAGGGATTCCGCCGGAATCGCGCACTCTGGCGATCGTCCCGACCATGCTCACAGGCGTTCAAAACATCGAGGATTTGATCGACGCGCTGGAAGTCCGTTTCCTGGCAAATCGGGACGGCCATCTACACTTCGGCCTGCTGACCGACTTTCGAGACGCGCCCGAAGAAACGCTGCCGGAGGACGAACCGCTGTTGCGGCTGACCCGGCAGAAAATCGAAGAACTGAATGAAAAATACAGGAACTCGGAAAGCGATACTTTCTTCCTCTTTCATCGCCCGCGCCGATGGAATCCTCGGGACCGGATCTGGATGGGTTACGAGCGAAAGCGGGGAAAGCTTGCGGATTTGAACTGGCTTCTGCGCGCCGGGCCGAATGCCGACCCCGGGGATCGCTTCTCGCTCGTCGTCGGTGAAACTGCAATTTTGGCGAACGTGAAGTACGTGATCACCCTGGACACGGATACGCAACTGGCGCGCGATTCGGCGTGGCAGTTTGTGGGAGCCATGGCGCACCCCCTGAATCGTGCGCGCTACGACGAAGGCAAACAGCGTGTCTGTGAGGGGTACGGCATCCTTCAGCCACGGGTCGCCGTGAGCCTGTCCGGAGCGAACCGGTCGCGGTATGCGCGCATGTGCGGAAGCGACCCCGGCATCGATCCTTACACACGTGCCGTTTCCGATGTCTACCAGGACCTGTTCGGCGAAGGCTCGTTCATTGGCAAGGGGATTTATGACGTCGATGCGTTTGAGCGGGCTACGGACGGGCGCTTCCCCGCCAACCGGATTCTCAGCCACGATCTTTTGGAAGGGTGCTACGCACGGGCCGGGCTGTTGAGCGACGTGCAGTTATACGAGGAATACCCGTCTCGCTATAGCGCGGACGTGAGCCGCCGGCGCCGTTGGATTCGAGGGGATTGGCAGATCGCCCAGTGGGTGATGCCGGGCGTTCCCGGTCCCGATGCGCGCCTTCAAAAGAACCCGCTTACGATGCTCTCCCGATGGAAGATCTTCGACAACTTGAGGCGCAGTGTCGCGCCCGCGGCTTTGACGCTCCTGTTACTGCTGGGGTGGACGGTGTTGCCGTCGGCCTGGTTCTGGACCTTGGCGGTGATGGGAATCATCCTGATTCCTTCGCTGATCGCCTCCGTCGCGGGTGTGCTTCAGAAGCCGGGCGACGTGACTCCGGGCCGGCACCTCGCCGGCGCAGTGCGCGCGGCCGGCCGGCACTTCGCTCAGGCTGCATTTACGCTCGTGTGTCTCCCCTACGAGGCGTTTTTCAGCCTGGACGCCATTGTGCGCACGGCCTGGCGCCTGCTGATCGCGCACAGGCGGCTTCTCGAATGGAATCCATCGAGCGGTCCGGATCGCAATGACCGCGATGACCTCGCCGGCTCTTGCCGGACCATGTGGATCGCCCCGGTCATTGCCGCCGCCGCGGCGATTGCTCTCGCGCTATCGAGGCCGACCGCGCTGGTTGCGGCTGTGCCCATTCTGGGCAACTGGCTTGCCTCCCCCGTCATCGTCTGGTGGATCAGCCGGCCACTCGCCCGCCATGAAGCAAGGCTAACCAATGAGCAGACCCTCTTTCTCCAGAAGCTCTCCCGGAAAATATGGGCGTTCTTCGAGACATTCGTCGGTCCGGAGGATCATTGGCTGCCGCCCGACAACTTTCAGGAGCGCCCCGCCGCCGTGGTCGCGCACCGCACGTCGCCCACCAACATGGGACTTGCATTGCTCGCGAATTTATCCGCATACGATTTCGGCTACATTTCAGCCGGACAACTCATCGAACGCACAGGAAACACCCTCCGCGCAATGGATGTCCTGGACCGGCACCGGGGCCACTTCTATAACTGGTACGACACGCAATCCCTGAAGCCATTGCCGCCCCTGTACATCTCGTCGGTCGACAGCGGGAATCTTGCAGGCCATCTGCTGACGTTGCGGCAGGGGCTGCTCGCTCTTCCTGATGACAATATCCAGGGAGCGCGCTTGTTCGACGGGCTTAGCGACACGTTGAGGGTCCTCGTGGACGTTGCGGGAGGTCTTGCTCCGGCCCGGCTCGCTCAACTTGAGAAGGATCTGGAACTCGCGGCTGGTTCCCGGCCGGCCACACTCACGGCGGCCCGGCTGCACCTGGACCGGTTGGCGGCATCCGCCGCGGAAACGGCAGCAGCAGCCGATGCTTTTGACGCCGGCCCCGAGAGCCAACTGAGGTGGTGGGCGCAATCATTCGTCCGGGAGTGCCGGGATGCCCTCGATGAGATAATGTTTCTCGCTCCGTGGACGCCGCTCCTGTCCTCTCGGAATAGACCCCGGGACTTTCGCGATATCGACGCGATCCCGACGCTGCGCCAGTTGTCCGACTTTGAAGCGGAACTCCTGCCGGAAATCGAGCGTCGGCATGCCCTGGAGGCAACGCCCGAGGAGAAGGCATGGCTGGAGGAGCTTCGACCTCTCATTGTGGAGGCAAGCCGCCGCGCTGGCGCGAGGATTGCGGCTACCGAACGCCTCGCTCGGCAATCGAACGACCTTGCCCGTATGGAATATGATTTTTTGTTCGATAAGGCGCGTCGTCAACTGGCCATCGGATACAACGTCGGCGAGCATCGGCAGGACGCCAGCTACTACGATCTGCTGGCTTCGGAAGCGAGACTCTCCAGTTTTGTCGCGATCGCTCAGGGAGAGTTGCCGCAGGAGAGTTGGTTCGCCCTGGGACGTCTGCTCACCACAACGGGAGGGGAGCCCATTCTCCTTTCGTGGAGCGGGTCGATGTTCGAATACCTCATGCCGCTCCTGGTGATGCCGACATACGAAAACACGCTGCTCGACCAGACCTGCAAGGCGGCCGTGGCCAGCCAGATCGAGTACGGGAGAAAATCCGGGACGCCCTGGGGCATTTCAGAATGCGGCTACAATGCAATCGATGTTCAGCTCAACTATCAGTACCGGGCGTTTGGCGTGCCCGGACTGGGGCTCAAACGAGGGCTCGCCGAGGATCTGGTGATTGCGCCCTATGCTTCGGCGCTCGCGCTGATGGTGGCGCCCGAAAAGGCGTGTTTGAATCTCGAACGGCTGGCCGCTGAAGGGGCTGAAGGAAGATTCGGCTTCTATGAGGCGATCGACTATACTCCTTCGCGCCTGCCGCGCGGGCAATCGAGCGCCGTAGTTCGGTCCTTCATGGCGCATCACCAGGGCATGAGCTTTCTCTCTTTGGCCTATCTGCTCCTGGGCCGTCCGATGCAGAGACGATTCGAGTCGGAACCCTTGTTCCAGGCGACCATGCTGTTGCTTCAGGAGCGGGTTCCCAAGGCCACTGCGTTCTATGCGCACACCACCGAGCTTTCCGAGTTGCACGCGGCTTCCGGTGGTGCGGAGACGCCGATTCGCGTCTTCAACAGTCCGGAGACGCCGGTTCCCGAAGTGCAGTTGTTGTCGAACGGCAGATACCACGTGACCATCACGAACGCAGGCGGCGGTTACAGCCGATGGAAGGACATCGCCGTCACGCGCTGGCGCGAAGACGGCGCTCGCGACAACCGGGGAGCGTGTTGCTACATCCGGGACGTGACCAGCGGCAGGTTCTGGTCAACAACCTATCAGCCGACGCTCAAACGATCGAAAAACTTCGAGGCGGTTTTTTCGGAAGGGCGAGCCGAGTTTCGCTGCCGGCACGACGACCTTGACGCCTACACCGAGGTTGTTGTCTCATCCGAGGATGATATCGAGTTGCGCCGAATTACTGTCACCAACCGCACTCGACGGCGCAGAGAGATCGACGTGACGAGCTATGCGGAAGTAGTCCTGGCGCCGGCCGCCGCGGAGGCGCTGCATCCGGCGTTCAGCAACCTTTTCGTTCAGACCGAGATCATCCGGGGGAAGCGGGCGATTCTTTGCACTCGCCGGCCCCGATCCATCGACGAGCAGGCGCCATGGATGTTTCACCTGATGGCCGTGCACGGGGCGAAAGTCGGGGAGATATCCTACGAGACCGATCGGATGCGGTTCATCGGCCGAGGAAACACTGTCGCCAATCCGCAGGCGATGAGCGGTTCGTCAGATCCCTCGGGGGCGCTTTCGGGAAGCCAGGGATCGGTGCTGGACCCCATTGTCGCCATCCGGTACCGGATAGCGCTCGATCCGGAAAAATCGGCAACGATAAACATTGTCTCCGGCATGGGCGAATCCCGCGATGCGTGCCTGGGCCTTGTCGAGAAATACCAGGATCGGCGTCTAGCGGATCGCGTCTTCGATCTGGCATGGACGCACAGCCAGGTGCTCTTGCGGCAGATCAACGCCACGGAGGCCGATGCGCAACTCTATTGTCGCATTGCGGGCTCCGTGGTCTATGCCAATTCTTCGCTGTGCGCCGATCCGAGCGTGCTCCTCAAGAACCGCCGCGGGCAATCCGGTCTTTGGGGCTACTCCATATCGGGCGATTTGCCCATCGTGTTGCTGCGGATCGGAGATTCGGCCAATATCGATCTGGTGCGCCAACTCGTGCAGGCCCACGCGTACTGGCGCTTGAAAGGACTGGCTGTGGACCTCGTGATCTGGAACGAGGATCGCGCCGGCTACAGGCAATCTCTGCACGACCAGATCATGGCGCTCATTGCCGCGGGCATCGAACCGAACGTAACAGATCGGCCGGGCGGCATTTTCGTAAGACCCGCAGACCAGATAGCGGAGGAGGACCGCATCCTGATCCAAACGGTTGCCCGCGCCATCATCAGTGACAGCAGGGGGTCGCTGGCGGACCAGGTCAGCGGCCGCAATCCGGTGGAAGTGACCGTCCCACTCCTTACGCCGACCCGAACCTACCGCCCTGAACCCCTGGCGGCCGCCCCGTTGCCGCGCCACGATCTGACGTTCTACAACGGACTGGGCGGATTCACCCCGGATGGACGCGAGTATGTTATTACCACCGCGCAAGGGCAACTGACGCCGGCGCCATGGGTAAATGTGCTGGCCAACCCGCATTTCGGAACCGTCATCTCAGAGAGTGGCGGCGCCTATACCTGGAGCGAGAATGCCCATGAGTTCCGCCTCACTCCCTGGGAAAACGATCCCGTGAGCGATTCGAGCGGAGAAGCTTTATACCTTCGTGATGAAGAGACCGGCTGCTTCTGGTCGCCCACGCCGCTACCCTGCCGCGGGGCAACGCCTTATGTCACCCGGCACGGATTCGGCTACAGCGTTTTCGAACACACCGAGGACGGCATCCGCTCCGAGCTGTGGGTTTACGTGGCTCTCGACGCAGCGATCAAGTTTGCGGCGCTCAAAGTGCGCAACGGGTCGGGCCGATCCCGCCGGCTCTCCGCCACCGGATATGTGGAGTGGGTGCTTGGCGACCTGCGGCCGAAATCGGTAATGCACGCGATCACTGAAATTGACCTGGACAGCGGCGCGCTCTTCGCGCGCAATCCCTATAACACAGAGTTTGGCGATAGGGTCGCCTTCTTCGACGTGGACGATACGACTCGCACCGTGAGCGGCGATCGGATGGAATTCCTTGGACGCAACGGTACGTTGCGAAGTCCCGCCGCGATGGCGCGAACGCGTCTTTCCGGCAAGCTGGGGGCTGCGCTGGATCCCTGCGCAGCGATCCAGGTGAGCTTCGACCTTGCTGACGGCCAGGAGCGAGAGATCATCTTCAAGCTTGGCGTAGGGCGAGACGCTGAGGATGCCAGAAACCTGGTCAATCGCTTTCGGGGATCAACCGCGGCGCGCGGCGCCCTCGACGTCGTGTGGCAGCACTGGACGCACACCCTCGGCGCGGTAAACGTGGAAACACCCGATCAGTCCCTCAACGTGCTGGCCAACGGCTGGCTTTTGTACCAGACCCTGGCTTGCCGCCTTTGGGCGCGAAGCGCAACCTACCAGTCGGGGGGAGCCTTCGGCTTCCGCGATCAGTTGCAGGACGTCATGGCGCTCATCCACGCCCGGCCGCATCTCGTGCGCGAACACCTGCTCCTGTGCGCTTCCCGGCAGTTCCAGGAAGGAGACGTTCAGCATTGGTGGCATCCTCCAACGGGTCGAGGCGTGCGGACTCACTGTTCGGACGATTACCTCTGGCTGCCGCTCGCGACGTGTCGCTATGTCCTCGCCACCGGGGACACCGGCGTGTTGGATGAGCCCGTCCACTTCCTCCGAGGCCGCCCGGTAAATGCGGATGAAGACTCTTATTACGATCTGCCCGGGCGCTCTGAAGAGGCGGCGAATCTTTACGAACACTGTGTCCGAGCCATCCTGAACAGCTTCAAATTCGGCGAACACGGCCTGCCGCTCATCGGCTCCGGTGACTGGAACGACGGCATGAACCTGGTGGGCGAACACGGCAAAGGCGAAAGCGTGTGGTTGGGATTTTTCCTATATGAAGTGCTCATGCGCTTCACTGAGGTTGCCGGCACGCGTGGCGACGCGTCTTTCGCCGAGCGTTGCGTAAGGGAGGCTGCCGAACTGAAGCGCAATATCGAGAGGCATGGCTGGGACGGCGAGTGGTACCGCCGCGCCTGTTTCGACGACGGCTCGCCGCTTGGGTCGTCCATTAACCCCGAATGCCAAATTGATTCGATTGCGCAGAGTTGGTCCGTTCTTTCGGGTGCGGGAGATCTCGATCATTCGCGCATGGCCATGGAAGCGGTGGATGAGCGCCTCGTTCGCCGCGAGCACGGGCTGATCCAACTTCTGGACCCGCCCTTCGACAAGTCGGCGCTGAATCCCGGCTATATCAAAGGGTACGTCCCCGGCGTGAGAGAAAATGGCGGGCAGTACACGCATGCGGCCATCTGGGTGGCAATGGCCTTCGCTCGCCTGGGGGACAACCGGCGCGCGTGGGAGCTTTTCAGCATGATCAACCCGGTGAACCATGCAAGATCGACCGAGGAGACCGACATCTACAAAGTGGAACCTTACGTCGTTGCGGCCGACGTCTATGCGGCGCCGCAGCATACCGGCCGCGGCGGTTGGACGTGGTACACGGGCTCCGCCGCCTGGATGTACCGGCTGATCGTGGAATCGCTCCTGGGGCTCAGACTTGAAGTGGATAAACTCCGTTTTGCTCCGTGCCTCCCTTCGGACTGGAAGGCGTTCAAGATGCACTACCGGTATCGGGAGACCGTCTACCACATCTCCGTTTCGCAAACGCAGACCGGCAGCGGTGAAATGAAGGTGACGGTTGATGGCGTCGAGCAGCGCGACAAGGCTGTTCCCCTCATTGACGACCGTCGGGAGCACTCGGTAGAGGTGAGAATAAACGTTGCGGGCAGCGCTTTGCACGGCCTAAGGTTTATATAGTCTTCTTCGATGTTTGAAACCCCGCCGCAGCATAAAGTGATCATAACCGAGGCCCGTTATTCCCGCGTGCTTTTGCGGGAATCCAAAAAAAGAGCCCGGGCACACGATCACAACGGGATTGGATGAATTTCCGTGCGGTGTGCTCGAATGAGCGATCGAGAATTCTCTCGGGGCGTCAGGCGAAGACGTCCAGCATCTTTGCCGCTACCTCGACCACTTTGGCGTTGGCGTCGTACAGGCGGGACCCCACCGTCATGTTGACGGCATCTTCTGCAATATTGGACCCCTGCGCCGTGCTCCCGCGGGCGATGTTGGCCGCGGCCTTGTCCACAACCCTGGAAGCACTCTCCATCCCCGAAACCGCCGATTGAATGGCGCCGATCATGATTCCCTCCTTGCAGGTCACAAACACAAATTATCTCAAACGTCTTATCGGCGCGTTTGGAGTTTTTGATAAAGGAAAAGTGCGATGAAACGAAACATCAGGCAGACCGTCAAGGTTTTTCCCCGTCGAGAACGCGTCTGGTCAGCCGGGCGAACTCGTGCAGTTTCAGCGGCTTCATGGCAAAGGCGCGGATGCCGATTTCCCCTGCTTTTTTCTCGTCGATCCGTTCGCTAAATCCCGTGCACAGGATGACGGGGATTCGGGGGCGAATGTCCAGGATTTCTCGTGCGAGCTCGACGCCCGTCATTTTCGGCATGGTGAAATCCGTGATGACGAGATCGAATCCATCGGGAGCGGAGTGGAAGGCTGCCAGAGCGTCTGTGCCGCACATCCTTGAGGTAACCTCATAGCCGAGTACTTCCAGCATCTCACGGGTCACATCGAGCACGGCGCGTTCGTCGTCCACGAGGAGTATCCGTTCGGTCCCGCGGACGATGGGCGTCTCCTCCACTTCCTGCGGGTCGGCTGTTGCCGAGATCATCGGGAGATAAACGTGGAAGACCGTCCCCTCGCCGGGGACGCTTCGCACGTCTATGGCGCCCTCATGGCGTTTGACGATTCCCTGGACCACGGAAAGCCCGAGACCGCTTCCTTTTCCGACCTCCTTGGTGGTGAAATAGGGGTCGAAGATGCGTTCGAGGGTTGCCGAATCCATCCCATGCCCGGTATCGCTCACGGTGAGCCGCAGGTAGGCGCCGGGTGTCATATCGGGGGCGAACGCCATCGTCTCGCCTTCAAGAGCCACCTCGGCGAGAGAGATCGCCAGAACTCCCCCGTTCTCCATGGCGTGAGCCGCGTTGGTGCAGAGGTTCACCAGAACCTGATGGATTTGAGTAGGGTCGCAGAGCACCATGCCCGTTTCGGCGCCGGTATCCCGTCGAATCTCGATGGTGGCGGGCAGAGTGGCTCTCAGAAAGTCGATCGCCTCACCTATCAGAGCGGCGAGGTTCACCTCGAACCTTTCTCCGACGCCCTTCATGCGGCTGAAGACGAGAATCTGCTTGACGAGGTCCCGCGCCCGAAACGCGGCCTTGAGCATTTGCTGGAGAGCGTTGTGCATGGTGCTGAAAGGAGAGACGCGGCCTGTCATGATCTCTGCATAGCCGATGATGGCTGCAAGAATGTTATTGAAATCATGAGCGATTCCTCCCGCCAACGTTCCGATCGCCTCCATTTTCTGGGATTGTCTGAGCTGAGCTTCCAGCCTTTCCTTTTCTCTCTCCGATTTCTGACGTTCTGAAATGTCGCGGGCGCTCGAAAGGATCAGGGGCGTTCCCTCCAGATGAAAGACATGGTTGACGATTTCAACCGGTATCCTCCTGCCGTCGCGGGTCAGGTGGACTCCCTCCCAGGCCATCTGTCCGTCCGCCATGAGTTTCTCCATGATGGCCGGGAGGTTCGCCACCGTCTCGGGGGCGTCGATCTGCGGCGGGCTCATCCGCAGGAGTTCCTCTCTCGTATAGCCCAGTCTCCGGCAGGCCGTGTCGTTGACTTCCATGAACCTGCCGGGAAAACCGTCTTTCGGTCCTTCGTGGACGAACAGTGCGTCATCGATGCTGTTGAAAAGCAGCCGGTACCGCTTTTCGCTTTCTTCCAGCGCTCTTTCCCCGCGTTTACGTTCCGTTATGTCTTCAGAAATGGACAGCAGGTATTGAGGCTTCCCCTGCTTGTCAAGGATCGGGATTTGTTTCGTATGCAAGATTTTTTCGCCCTTGAGCCCCAGGCGTATCGTCGCCTCCGGGATGTCCTTCAGAACCGCTTCCCTCAGGACTGCGCGGTCGATCTCCATGAGGACGTCCGCCTGATCCTGCTCGAAGAGGTCGTGAGCGTTCCGCCCCACTATGTACTCTCGCGGGCAACCCAGCAGGTCTTCGGCGGCCTTGTTGACGCGGAGGACTCTGAGGTCTTCGGCATCCTTCACGAACATCACGTCGGGAATATTCTCTACGATCGCCGAGAGGAACTCCTCACGTTCCTTGATTTCCTCCTCCGCACGTTTTCGCTCGGTTAAGTCCCGGACGGCGGCGGCCCGCACCAGCTTTCCCTGAAGAGGTATATCTCTGGCATGGACTTCCACGGGGAAGACGGTTCCGTCCCTCTTAATCGCCATCGTCTCGTAGGAACCGTGGTAGCGCATCCGGGCTCTCGACCTCACGTAATCGATACTTTCGGGTGCAATGGCCACGTCCATCCGAACTCCGATGAGTTCCTCGCGCTCGTAGCCGTGCATCGCTGCAAATGCCTGATTCGCGTCCAGGATGACGCTTCCGTCATGAATGACGATCCCCTCGAAGCTGGCCTCTTCGGCGAATCTCCGGAATCTCTCCTCATTCTCGCGCAATCTTTCTTCGCTTTGCTTGCGCTCCGTGACCTCGCTCAGGATGCCGAGCGAGCCGATGACCTCGCCGGTTGCGTCTCTCCAGGGAAAAGAATGGTCTCTCAGCCAGCGCAGTTCCCCGCTTTTCGTGCAAACGAGATAGTCGGCCTGATACTCGCCGACTTTGCCCGCCAGCCGGTTCAATGCTATCTCATCGCGCGTCACCACGCCCTTGCCGGGAACTTCAATCCGGGTCACCAGTTGGGAGAACCCGAGGACGCAGATTTCCTCCGGAGCATATCCCGTCACTTTCTCGATGGACGGGCTGAGATAGTCGTAGTACATGGAATCGTACTTCAGGCGGTAAAGCACGTCGCCAGTGTTCTCGGCCAGGAATCGATACCTTTCCTCGCTCTCCCTCAATGCTGCTTCGGTCTTTTTCAACTCGGTGATATCGGTCGCCGTCCCGATGTGGCCGACCACTGCGCCATCCCCGTCCGTTTCGGCCACGGACTGTCCGAGTACGTGGATCATCACGTCATCCGGCCTCTGAAACCGGCACTCGAAGTTGAACGGCCGGGTCGTGCGGGCAACGTCACACCACTCAGCGGCGACCCGGGACCGGTCTTCCGGATGGATCGCCTTCATCCAACCCTTTCCCGTCGCCTGCTCGGGCGTCATGCCTGCCATTTCGCACCACCGCCGGTTTACATAGAGAACGTCCCCGCGTGCATCCACGCGAAAAATTCCCACGGGCGAAACTTGGGCGAGCACGTCGAAAATTGCTTTGCTCTTCTGAAGGGCCTCGTTCGATGCCGCCAACTCCTCCGTACGCTTCCGGACACGCCCTTCGAGTTCCTCGCACAGCCTGTCGAGGGCTTCCCTCGCCTCCCCTCGCCGCTCCATCTCGCGCCGCAATCGGCCGCTGACATCCGAGATCTCGGCCGTACGTTCGCCCACGGTCCGCATCAGTTCCTCATGGGATCTCCGGAGCGCATCTTCCCTTCGTTTTATGCGGACGAGCGATTCCACCCTGGCCAGGAGTTCCCTGCCTGAAACGGATTGGACGATGAATCCGTCGGCCCCCGCTTCCAGCCCTTCGGCCTGCCGGTCGGAAGAAATATCTTCTGAAGCCGTCAAGACGACGAAGATTTCTCTCAGGTTCGGATCTGCCTTGATAGTCCGGCATACATCGAGACCATTCAGATCGGGAAGATTCACACCGAGCAGAATCAGGTCGGGACGATCCCGCCGAATGGCTCTCAAGCATTCGTCTCCCGTCGATACGGAAATCAGATCGTAGTGCCCCGCTCCCAGAACCCGCACCATCTCAAAATGAAACTTGGGATCGCTTTCAACCAGGACTATTTCGGCTGTCCGTTCCATCTCACTTCTCCAAACTGCACGGATGATTCCCGCGATTCCGCTCAAGGGAACTCATATCCGATTCTTCTCCACAGGGCGGCGATGCCGTAGCGAAAAAAGAAGCAACGCACCACAAAGAACGAAGAGATCGCAGAGGAAACAACAAATCGCATGCATCTCCCAGCAAGATTCCAAGAACCTGCATGCCAGGTGCACGGCCCGCTTTCCCGTCCGCGTCCCCGATCGCGGACCTGTTCGGCGCGACGCCATGGGAAAGCAGCATCTCACCTGCTGCAACTGACTTTGTTGTCAGTATGGAGAGAAGACTGAAAGAGTTGCGTGAATACGTGCATGCATGTAACCTTTGCCCGTTCAAGTTCTTGTATCCCTTCCGCGTTCAATGATAATATCAGGTGTGGAAAAGGTGAAGATAGCAATTGCGGAACATGTGTTTTCTCCTTCCCGCGCTCCGTGCGGGAACGCATGCCGGAGTGAAAGAGCGGCGAACTGGAAGACGAGGTTGTGGCCTTTTTCGGAGCCTTTTTTCCCTCCAGGGCGACGATGTGCGAATAGCTGAAACGGGACAACGCTTCTGAGACGATATCCAAATATCAAAAGTCGATCCGGCGGCCGTCGAACCGTATCGACGTACAGGAGAACGGAAACCGATCGTTGCGACTTGAACAAAAAAACTCACTGGCATCTGCGGATGGTTCGAGATCTGCTCCGTGCATGCAACAGCCGGCAATCTGAAAAGAGAAATCAACGAGCATGAAGGACAAGGATAAGATCGAACTGCTCGTCGTGGACGACCAGCCGCCGATGCGCGAGACCCTCCGGAAAATGCTCAAGACCGTGGGATACCCGAACGTCCATACGGCTTCGGACGGCAGGCAGGCCATGAACCTCATACATGCCTCTCCCCCTGACGTCGTCCTTACCGACTGGATGATGCCCCACATGACCGGTATCGAACTTCTGAGAACGATAAAAGGCAATGTGGAATTGTTCAAGCTGCCGGTCCTGATTGTCACGGGTTACGCCTCGCCTGAAAAAGTCCTCTATGCGGCGGAAGAAGACGTCGATGGTTTCATCGTGAAGCCGGTTTCGATTAAAGCTATCGGCGTAATCCTCGACAGTGCGCTGCGAAGCGCCGCCGATCCCGATACCATACAACAGAAATACACGGAAATGAAACGCCTGAAACTATCCGGGATGTTTAAGGAAGCTCTGGACATCGGGCAAGAAATCCTTAAGGCTCGGCCTCATCCCAAAGCTGCATTGCTGGCGTGCGAATGTATGTGCGAGATCAAATTGTATGATGAAGCGATTGAAGCGCTGGAGGAGACGAGCGAAGAGGATAAAACCAGCCAACACTCGAACATGCTGGGAAATATATATTACGATGTTGGAAAATATAAACTGGCGACATTGTACCTTGAGGAATCGATCAAGCGGAACCCGCTCAATCCCAGCAGGAAGATCGATCTGGCGCGCATGTATTTCAATACTAGGCGAGAGGAAGACGCACAAAGGCTCATTGATGGGATAACGGGTTCCAGTCCCACGGACTTGATCCTTGTCGAAATCGCTCAGCTATACCTCGATCTGGGCGAAATTGACAAGGCGGGCGCCTGTCTTGAAAAGACCGTGAATCCCATCATGGAAACCGTCCATGTTTTCAATAATTATGCCGTTGCGCTCCGCAAAGCCGGCAGAACCAAAGAGAGCGCCGAAATTTACCGAAAGTGCGTCAAGATTGCCCCGAAGTCCGACGTTCTCTTCTACAATCTGGCGTTCCTGCAGAACATGATGGGGAACATGGCGGGGGCGAAGCAGGCCCTGGCTTCCAGCCTGAAGTTGAATCCGGAGAACCAGCACGCGAAAAGGCTCTTGAAGATCATCGGGGGAAGTTGAGCGAACCGGGCGTCACTCTCCGTGGATCAGGACCCCTTGGGATCTCCGCCCGTCCACCTTGAGGGTCAGGGCGGGATAGAGGGACACGCGGGCCACGAAAGGCCTGTCTTCTTCCACCGGCAGCGACGCGAGCCAATCCCAGTCGATGCGGTCGCCATCGGCGTCGCGCACGGTCAAATAGTTGATTCCCAGGGAGACGAGGTTGTGGAAGAAGTGGGAACCCTGGGACGGTTCGGCGTTCAAAGCGGGGTGAGCCGTTTCGACGATGGCGGCCACACAGCAGATGTCGGCCCATGTGACGGGGATGCCCAGCCAGCGGTCGGTAGACCCCCATCTGCCCGGTCCTATGAGGACGTATTTTCGTCCTTCCCTTGCCAGTGCAGCATTTATCTTACTGATTTCTCTAGCAATCTCCGGGGTCTGGCCGGGATCGAACGCATCCGGCTTCACAAATACGATGTCCGTGATTTCCCGGTTGATCCGGTTGCCGAGGGCCTGGCGGGAGACGCAAAAGGCACGGCTCAGATCCCGAGCCGTTATGTCCACGTTCACCATTTCCTCCCTGGCGCTCATGGGACGAAGCTGCAGGATGGCAAACCGGGGTCGGGTCGTCCCGTCGAAGCCTAAATCCGCACAGAATTCGAGTTCCACCGGGCATCCCATCCCCGCCTGGCCGATCTTCAGCACTTCCGTAAGAATGTTCGCCAGGGGAAACAGACCGTACTTGAGGACCTGCGCGAAAGTCATCACACGATGGCCCGTGGAATCCCACGAATCCCGAATGCTGTGTTCATTGGGGACGTAACTGCTGGAGAGCGCCATCACGGGTTCTTCATCCCGGGCATCCATGATTTCCCGTTTGGCCAGGGTGAGAGCATCGTTCAAACCGAGGTTGCAGAGAGGGGCGTCGAGTCTGAGAGCGTAGAAGAACCGCTGGGAATTGTCCAGCACGTCGTCCACGCTTCCGGACTGGAGAAGCCGTTCGGGGCGCCGGGGTGAGAAGCGCAGGGCCTTTTCGCCTTCCATCACCACTTTTCCCAGCCCCAGCGCGATGGCGGCGATGCCGTCTTCAGGCGCCATCCCCGTATAGGGATAGTAGTTGTAAGATTGAGCCACCCCGGCCATGGCCGGGTAAAAGAAGCTCTTGTGTTTTCCTCCGATGAGCTTTTGGACGATCACCGCCATCTTTTCCTCTTCCGTTCTGTGCCCGACCCGTTTGGAGAAGGACTTGGGGCCCTGGAAGTACGTGGAGGCATAAACCATCTTGATGGCGTCGATCAACTGGCCCAGCCGGCAGTTCAGGTCGGGATGGTCGTTTGGAAGCATGTAGGTCTTATAGAGGCCGGCATAGGCCCTGAACTGCGCATCTTCGAGAAGGCTGGACGACCTGACGGCAATTGGATAGCAGAAATGCGAGAGGAAGCCCTCGAGTTGTGCTACGAAGCGTTCGGGAAAGCGCCCGCCCATGAAACGCCCGGCGATGACTTCGTCCGGTACGTCCGCTTTCGCCAGTTCCACCAGAGAATTCTCCTCGACGAACGCATCGAACACCTCGGTGGTGACGACCAGGGTCTGGGGAATGAAGACGTCCACCGATGGAAACGCCTCCTCAAGAGAGGGATTCCTACGCAGGAGAGCGGACACAAAGGAGAGACCTCTGGCCTTGCCACCGAGCGACCCGGTTCCGATCTTGAAGAACTGTGCATCCTCGTCGAAGGCTTTCGGGTCGAAGTCGACGACGACGCCCTTTTGCCGCTGCATGCGCCTCTCGTGGATAACCGAGATGAGGAAACGGCGGCGGCTTTCCACGTCCTTGAAATCATTCTCCCTCACGGGTCTCACCCGCGACGCCAGTTCGATTTCCGAGCGGGCGAAAAGCCACCGGGAAAAATCGTTGCGATTGCAGTGATGTACGAAGGAATCGTCCGGGATGCTCTGCAACGTCTTCTCCAGCATCCGCAAATTGGAGGCGCGTGCTATTTCGGAGCCTTCCGGCGAGCGAAAGACAAAATCGCCGAAGCCCAGGTGATTGATGAGAAAGGACCGTACGTCGGAGAGCAGGGTCGGGGAGTTCTTGTCTACGAATTCAGCGGGAATTTTCTGCGCCCTTGCCGCGTTCCGGGGATCGCTGCTCATCAACAACATGGGAATGTCGAACCGCTCGCTCTTGATGGCCTTCAGGAGATCGACCCCGGCATTCTCGTCGAACACGTTCCCTCGGGGGAAACGAACGTCCGATATGACTCCCAGCACATAAGGCTGGTAGTCTGTAAAAAGTTCTACGGCGCCTTCAAAAGTCTCGGCAACCAGAATCTTGGGACGCGCCCGCATGGCGAGGAGCCGATGTTCCTCATTGAGTCCTTCTTCCATAACGGCCTGCGTCTGTGCGACCAGTTCCCGGTAGAAAAGAGGGAGAAGAGCGGACAGGTATTCCGGGGAATCCTCGACGAAAACGATCACGCGAATGCTGGCGAACTGCGTGTCGTGCGCCACGTTCTGCCGGTCTTCGACGTTTTTGATCATGGCCAGCAGCAGATCGGAGTTTCCCTTCCATATGAAAACGCGGCTGAAAAGATGGCGCTGCGCTTCCGGGGGAAAAGCGGGGGTGATGCCCGCCTCGAACTGGTGGCAGAGCAGCATGATGGGAAGCCGGGGCGCTTTGGCCCGGATTTTTTCGGCGGTGGCTGTTACGCTGGAGTCTCCCATGCGGGGCACGATGATGGCGAGGTCGAGGTCTTCCTTGCTGTCCAGGGCGGCCAGAGCGGCTTCAGCCGAGGACACCCAGTTCAGTCTGGGGGGACGGCTGAGATTCAATCCTCTATATTCGTTAACGATCGCCTCGGAAAGACGGCAATCCTCTTCCATGACCCAGGCGTCGTAGGGCGTCGAGACGAGAAGCACCTCCCGCACTTTCCAACTCATGAGTTCGTGGAATAACTTGAATCGCGGATCGAAGTGTTCCGCCGTACGGTTCGTTCCCTGCATCGTCATTTCGCAAATCTCCATGAAAAGCATGCGCGGATGGTCTGGGCAAAAGGGGGGCCGCGACGGTTGCCGCGGGTGATTCCCTGCCGCCTCTCGATGGAAATGTAACACAGCGCGGCAAGGCTGCAACCAAAGAAGAAACAACGCACCGCAGAGAACGCAGAGAACGCGGAGAAAACGCCAGGTTCCATAAGATTTCCAGGTAAAACTCCAAGAACAGCAGGTCAGTACCACATGACCTGTCCCGGTTGCGAGCCGCAACGACAGATTGGACACGATCCGCCCGAGTTTCGGAAACGCCCCCTGCACTTCAAATCGCTGTCATAATGGGACGCAACGTGATAAAGGATCAATCTCCAATGTGAGAAGATCTTCCGCGCGCAGTGCGGAATCGTTGATCTCTCGCGCAGATCGGGGATTTCCAGCCCACGTTGCGGGACTCATTTTTCGGAGGAAAGGCGGCGGAATCGATGATACAGCTTCGCTTGCACCAGGGCCGTGAAGGGAGGATTCTCCACGGACACCGGTGGGTTTTCGGCAATGAAATAGCGGACCGTTTTTCAGAGGTGGAACCCGGGAGTTGGGTGGAGGTGCTCTCCAACAAAGGCGTTTCCCTCGGCTCGGGGTACATCAACCCCCACTCGCTCATCGCCGTCCGTATCGTCTGCCCTCCCGGCCGGAAGCCGGACAGAGAGTTTTTCCATCGCCTCGCCACGGATGCCGCAAACCGGAGGGAGAAGACCATCTATCCCGGTTCGGCATGCTACCGCGCCATCTTCGGCGAATCGGACGGATTGCCGGGCCTCGTGGCCGACCGCTACGGGGAGATCCTCGTCTACCAGATAACCACGCTCGGAATGGCGCGGATGGAGCCTCTGATCCGGGAGATTCTCCTCGACGTCTTCAAACCCGCAGCGCTGGTCTTTCGAAACGATGCGGCCGTGAGAACCCTCGAGGGGTTGCCCCTCGAAAAGGGCGTCGCGTTCGGGGAGGTTCCCGGGGAGCATTGGGTGGATATAGACGGCCTCGAATTCCGCGCAGACCCTCTAAACGGGCAGAAAACCGGTCTTTACCTCGACCAGCGAGACAACCGGAGCGCCTTCCGGCGTTGGGCCAGGGGCAGGAGGGTGCTCGATCTTTTCTGCTACAACGGGGCGTGGAGCCTCGCGGCGCTATCGGGAGGCGCGATTGAAGCGGTGGGCGTGGACCAGTCGTCGGATTCCATAAATCAGGCTCGCGCCAACGCCGCCCGAAACGGCATGGATGGCAGGTGCAATTTCGTCGAGTCCGACGTTTTCCAGTATTTGAAGTCGGTGGAAAAGGGAGCTTTCGACGCCATCATCCTGGACCCGCCAGCCTTCGCCAAAACGAAGAACGCGCTGCCGGAAGCCAGGAAAGGCTACACGGACCTGAACCGCCGCGCCCTGCTCGCGCTGAAGCCGGGCGGCATCCTGGCGACCTGTTCCTGTTCCTACCACCTCGGCGAGGAGATGTTCCGCGAAGCGCTCATCAACGCGGCTCACGCAACGGGCAGGCGCCTCAGGCTCATCGAGGCGCGCGGCCAGGCGGCGGACCACCCCGTGCTCCTCGCCATGCCCGAGACCCGATACCTCAAGTGCTGGTTTCTCGACGCGGCATAAGCGGCAAAGGAAGGGACAGCGCTGGTGGAATGGAGTCCCCTGTCCCTCCGGAAAAGGGTTGGGCCAGGGGAAGCCGGATGGCGCCTTCAGCCACCAGCCTCCCTCGTTCCTTTTCACAGTCCCGTCCCCTTCGTCCGGCGGAAGCCGCCCCTGCGGCGCCACGGCCCGGGTCTGGACTACTCCCCACCGCCGGGGTGCATCGGCAATGCTGCCGGAAGGTGAACATGCCCTCATGGCTGCCGGTTCGTATGAGAAGCCGAGATCCTCTTCGTTATTGTGCCGTTGCAGCAGCGGGTTGAGTCGTCCCGGGGCGGACAAAATAGGGTTCCACATTGACGGGAAGGGCCGGCATGGCCTTGTCCAACTCGTAGAGCTTCTGATCCACCTGCCCCACGGGCGGAGCCTCCAAAGCCTCGAACTTCGCCGCATCATAGGTGTACTTCCCGCTTCCGGAAGGATATTCCACTCCGACCTTGAAAGAATGTTCGTTCCCATCGACGGGGATATAGGATCTAAACGTCAGCACATAATCACTCTGTATGATGTTCTGGATCTCTTCGACGACTCTCTGCATTCTATCGAATGCTTCGGCAATCAGGTAATACTTGCCGAAGGAATTCTTGGACAATGATTCGAGATTTATGAAAAATTTCGGGCTGATCCTCGAATAGGCCAGACTGTAGATGGGAATAGGAACGGCCATACCGGAAATCCGGGTGTTCAGTTCCTCTCGGGAGATGGCGCTGCCGTCGTCACGGCCATCCGACATTACGACCACGGAACACGATGAAATATAGGCTCCCGAGGATGGACCGACTGAGCCCTGTGAACTCGCGCCGCATCCCTGCAGTGCCGCTCCTATGGCGTCATACAGGCGGGTTCGTTTGCCATCCGCCCTGACGTCGGCCAGGCGCCGCGCCAAGGCTCCCGGGTCTCGCTCGTATTCAGAGACGACTTCATAGCCGTCCTTGGTGTCCTTTATGGCTAATATGGAGATCTCATCCTGTGGACGTTTGCTGTCGATAAATCGTGCGCAAGCCCGAAGCGCCGCCTCAAAAGGCTGGCCCAGCATGGATTTGCTGGCGTCGAGCACTATGGCTGACCGGGTGGCTTCCTGCCGTTGGCGCAGAGACTGTATGAAGTACTGCCGTTTCGCAGGATCGTAGGCCTTCCCCTTGACCATCAAACCGATGTTCAGTTCATTGAGATTGACAAGGGGTTGCATCTCCTTACTGAACGTGCGGAAATACACCTGTACGAACGGGTACAGAATGTCGTTGACCTTGTAGACTTTGAGACCATACGTCCCGGGCAGTCCGAAATCGCCCTGCGCACCCGCCGTGCCCGCCAGGACCGCGCAGATCAGAAAAAGTGCCGCCGAAAACGAGAAGACGATTTTGATTGACTGGGTGCTGCGCGTACTGCGGTCCCTCGAACCCTTCACCATTTGTTTCTCCTTTCAGTGAGATTGACTCCATCAGACAATTCATCCTGGTTTCTATTGTTGCTGGAAAGATCACTTATTTCTCACACTGCTTCGTGGATTGGGGTTTCGTCTGGGGCGGTCGGGCGATAAAGGACTCTTGGGAGGAGGCGCATCCTCGATTGTCGGCTTCTTCGGGACGGAAGTCGGAGCCGTCAGAGCTGAATCCGGAAGGGTTGTTGTCGGCGATTCGCCTTCCGTGGCTGTTGGCCGACGCGGCTCTTCTCCTGACTGCTGACTTTCCATATATCGCTGGATTCCGTTTGCGATGGCGATGATGACGATGGCGCCAATGAGAATGAAACCACCCAATTTCGCCCATTTTCTCCAATTTCCGGTGATCCTGCCATCGTCGGCCGAAGTCGCTCCGGCACCGGAGATTTTTATCCCCGGGATGGGGCCCCAGGTCTGCGGTCTGACCGCCCCCATTTGCGCCGGATCGGACACCGTCGTTCTGGAAGCGAAGGTGGAGCCATAGAGAGACGTCTGTTCGAGAACGTTCAACATGGCTCCGAGTTCCCGGGCGCTGGAGGGGCGTTGGGCCGCATTGAGACTGAGGCAGCTCAGGAGCATCGCGTCCACTTCGGGTGGAAGGCCGGGCGCCAGAGCGGAAGGGGACGGAAGATCTCGACCGGCCAACCGCTCATGGGCAGGTGTGGGGGTCCTCCCCGTCAAGAGATAATAGAAGGTCGCTCCGAAGCCGTAGACATCGGAGCGGACATCGGTTCCCGTTCCCAGAACCTGCTCGGGGGAACTGAATCCGTGAGAAACGGCTCTTGCGAGAATCCGGGTCGTCCCGGCGGAGTGGGATGCTTTGGCTATGCCGAAATCGATCAGCATGACGTGGTCTCGGTCGTCCAGGAGCACGTTTGCCGGTTTGAGGTCCCGATGGATGACGGGAGGATCCTGCAAATGCAGGTATTCCAGCACATCGCAAAGCTGCCTCATCCAGGGCAGCCCGACCTCGAGCGCAATCCTTCCCCCAGCCTGCGCACACTGCGTTGCCAGGGTCCGTTTCCCGCCGAATTCCAATACCAGGTAGACCATGTCTTTTTCATGATACCGGTCGATGATGTCGGGGATAGCGGGGTGTCTGAGCCTTCCGAGGAGGTTGGCCTCCTGATCTTCAAACAGCCGTTGGGGGATTTCCTTGACCGCTCTCCATTTGCCAGCGATTTTGAGGTCCTCCGCCAGGTACGTGGTTCCAAAGCCTCCTTTGCCCAGGACTCGTTCGATCCGATAGCGATCGTGCACTATCTCGCCGGGAATTTTGACGTAACCCAGTATTCCGCGTACACTCCCATTCGGGGCTGCATCGGTGTAAGCCACTTCGAAGCCGCAGGCCGGGCAGAGGTATTCCCTCTGAACAAGGAGCGCCTCCCTGGCAGATTTTTCGCAATTCGGGCAGACAATTACCTTGCCTTCAGAGCCGGGAGCAACCCTGATCATGGCCGAATCCTCCTGCGGGGTATCCAGTCACAGGCATTCGTCCGGAGGAACATCATTCATGGTTGATGTGGACTCCTGCGCTTCGCGCACGGACAATGAGTTCGTCATTTAGAAGACCTCGTTCCCCAGCAGAGAAAGCACCGCTCTCTCCGCGCTCTTCTGCGTCAAAATCAGATAGAGAGAGGCCCTCGACTGTTCCGTCTGTTTCGGCAGGCGCGCGGCAGACTCCGTCAGGACCACTTCGCAAGCCACTTTTTTCTTCTTTGTCCCGTAAGCTATCATGTTCGTGTCCATCGTACACTCTGTAGCGCTATCCCCGTTCTTCATGCCCGGATCCGCCAATTCTCTGGTATTCTTCACTCCCTGCACGAAGAGCACGATTCTTCCTTTCTTATTCAGACAATCTTCGAGGAGTCTGTTCAAGCCGGCGCTATCCATCTGTGGGCCCGAAACCAGCGCTTCGCCGGTTCCCAGGATGTTGTACATACCGCAGTTATTCAGGGCCTGAAGATAGCCGCGTCTCAAATCTTCGGGGAAAGACTCTTTGGAACCGACAAATACAACGCTGATTTTGAGCGGATCGTTTAGACGCTCGATCCAGCTCTTACAGTCTCCTGCCAGCTTTCCCCCCTTCGGGCATTTGGCGAGAACGTATTTCAAGTCCTCGATCGCTCGCGCCCGCTGTCCCGTGTACATGCGAGAGATTCCCACGTAGAACCTGAAAACAGGATCGTCAGGGTTGAGCTTCTCCGCCTGTTGAAAGCCATAGAGCGCCTGTTGAAAATTCTTCTTGTCGAAATGGTACAGTCCTTTTTGGTAAAGTTTGTCGGCTTGTTCCAGAACCGCCGATTTCTTCTGCGATTTCGGCTCCGCGAGAGCTTTGACTTCAAGCAGTGCATAGAGTTCAGGCGGCTTGCTCGCATTGAAATCCCGGACGATCTTCTGAGCGGCCAGGAAAGCAGCCTGATACCCCACCTTGCCGACCCTGTCCAGGTTGCTGAGGAGTGTGGCCACGAAATCCACGTTGTCGTTTCGGGCCTCCCCCATCGCTTCCCCCTGCCAGATTGTCTTGCCACTGAGATCGTATGCTTTGATGCGGAATTTCACCTTCGCCTCGATCTGACCGGAGAGGAATCCGACAGCATTGCCGTAAGCGTAGAGGACTTCAGGTTCGACCACCGCCTCGACGTCCGGTCTATAGGCTTCGAGATACGGAGGGACCGAGTTGACTTCGACGGCTTCATCGAACATCGCCGAGGCCATTTGCATGCAGATGGGTACAAGGTATCTCCCCACGTCCATCTGGAACGTCACTCCCATTTTTTCTTGCCTGATGATATAGCTGCGCAGGTCGTCGGAGATGTACACTCCAACCTTTGCGTGGATCTTCTCCGTAACTGGAAAGAGATTGCGGGTATCCCGCAATGTGTCCTCCGACAGTGGTATGTTTTGAACGCATCCCGACAACACGACCATCGAAGCGAGCAGCAGCAGGGCAAATCTCTCAAGACTCTTCTTTTTTTCAACCATCTCTGTTCCTCCTTGATTCAGGAATGCTGAGACTTGCCGGTGGCTTCATCCTCCCACGGCTCCAGGGAAAGCCCCCAGCGGCAATGCCCCAAAGTAATAAAGACCCGTATCGAACGGTTCGACTACCGCTCCGCAGATCCCGACGGCAAACTCCCCGCCTCAGAACTTTCTGGAAGGAGGGGCCATTGTCGAGCGACTCTTTTTCGGGGCGGTTGGTTTGTGCACCGGCGCATCGGCCGGACTGCCCTTCGGATCGGCCTCCACGTCGGCAGCCTGCGCCTGTTCCGCAGATCGTCTTTCCTGCAGGATATCGGCTGCAGACGCCCCGGCAGACGGCGTTGCAGTTGGATACGCAGGTGGCTGGACCGCCGGTTGTGCCCCGTCGATAGTTGGATGCTGCCCCTGGCCCGCCTGAGGGAGAGACGCCTGAGGCAACGCCGGGGGGGCAGAGGCGGTCTGAGGCGGAGGCTCAGGAGGTCTGGCCGTTTGTGTCGCCGTCGGTTTCTTTCCGGCCAGGAAAAAGAAGGCTCCTGTTGCCAGCACTGCCGCCAGGATGGCCGCGACCGCGACTGCGAGGAAGAGGCTCCTCTTTCCTCCCTCCGGAATGGAGCCCGTCTTGGGGGGTATCGGCTCCGCGGTCGTGATGTTGATGCCCTGCAGGACAGGACGCCCGGTGGTGGTGGAAACGCGACCGGTCGTCTCCTGCCCGAGCCTGATGGTCCTTCCGGACTGTGGTTGCTCCGATACGGCCATGCTCTCCAGAGCATCGATCATGACTTTGAAGTCTTGAATGCTTCTCGGTCTCAAATTCATGTTCAGATTCATGGCCGCCAGCAAAACTTCATCCAGTTCGGGCGGCAGGCCGGGAGACAGGGCCGATGGCGGTTGAATCTCCGCACCCGCCACCCGTTCGTGTGCTGCAGGTGGGATCACTCCCGACAGTAGGTAATAGAAGGTGGCTCCGAATGAATAAATGTCCGACCTTTCGTCCGTTCCAGTTCCCATGACCTGCTCCGGAGGGCTGAAGCCATGAGATGCCGCGCGGGCCATCATCCGCGTGGTGGCGGCGGTATCGGACGCTTTGGCAATCCCGAAATCGATGAGCATGATGTGGTCGTGGGCGTCGAGAAGCACATTTTCCGGCTTGAGATCACGGTGGATGACTGGCGGGTCCTGGGAATGGAGATACGTCAGTGCGTCGCAAAGCTGCCGCATCCAGGGCAGGGCGGTGTGGAGGGGGATTCTCCCGCCGAGCGCCTGGCATTGACTTGACAGGGTCCGTTTGCCGCCGAATTCCAGAACCAGGTAGATCATACCCTCGTTCACGAAACGGTCGGTGATGTCGGGGATGGCGGGATGTCTCAATCGGCTCAGGACAACCACCTCATGCTCGTCGAAAAGAAGCTCCGGCACCTCTTTGAGTGCGCGCCGCTTCCCTTTGAGCCTCAGGTCTTCCACAAGATAGGTTGCTCCGAATCCGCCCTTCCCCAGGACATTCTCCACTCGGTACCGATCCTGGATGACTTCTCCCACCAGCTTCAGGTAGCCAAACACACCACGGATTGTCCCGTTCGGCGCAGTGTCGATGTGGGCCATCTCGAAACCACAATGGGGACAGCGGTACTCTGCCTGTTTCAAGAGCACTTCTTCCGTCCCTTTCGTGCAGTGCGCACAGGTACGGATTCCCGGATTCGCTTCAACGATATTGACGCTCATAGTCACCTTTTCCCGTCAGCGCCTGAGATCCTTGAGCTTCAACCCCAGAAAGGCGGCCAGCATGAAGACCACGAAAAGAGCGAAAATCATGCCCGTATTGCCCGCGAGAGTCCATTTGGCAGGCGGCAACAACTGCGCCACGTCCTTGGACAAGCTCGCCTTCATTGCATCGAAAGCCGAATATGCAATTATCGAGAAGCGCGCCAAGGTCTCCCCGCCCTTGCCGAGGGCGACGACGGCGCCGGAAAGGATAACCTGGGGGATGAGCAGGATCGGGATGAGTGTCACCGCCTTGTCATTGGAGTCCACAAAGGTGCTGATCGCGAGTCCCATGCCCGTCGCAGCCAACGCCGACAGGAAAAGAACCGCCAGCCTCGGCCAGAAACCGCCCGACCAGGACAAGAGCATCGTCGCTATGCCGAGCATGAGGACGCACTGCAACAGGCAGAGAAGGGACAACGGGATGAGTTTACTGAAGATATAAGGGCCGATCCCGAGGTTCACAGCGCGTTCGCGCAGGTATATGGGAAGCTCCTTCACCACCTCTCGGGTCGAATTGAGACATCCGCACCAGATGGCGGACAATACGAGCATGAATGAAATCTGGCTTTCCCCGTTTGCACGTTCCGCCAGGGGACCGGATGCATCGAAAACCAGCCCTATCAGGGTAGCGACGAAGGGGGCCTGCAGCAGCAGTATCGCGAGGTTGCGTCGGTCGGCCAGCAAGAGGTCCAGGTATCTGCGCATCAATGTGCCCAACTGGGACCACCCGAAGTGTGACTTCTCAGGTTCCTTCACGGGGGCGGTCCGGATTTCCCCCTCCCTTTCAGGCGCAGGCACGGTCGACTTTCGGCCGATGACATACACTTGAGAACAAGGGGACTCCAGATATCTGTCGGCCCAGTACTCGGCGGGACGGCTTTCGATTAGTTCATAGACATCCGAGAGCCGGGATACGCCAAAATGATCGAGTGCTTCCCGGGGAGGACCGAAGAAGACCAGTCTGCCGTGATGGAGTAGTACGACCAGCCGGCAGACGTCGATATTCTCCAGGGTATGAGTCACGCAAACCACCGTCTTCTTCTGTCCCGAAGCCAGTTCGGCAAACAGTTGCATCATCTTCTTGTCCGTTCCCGCATCGAGACCGCTCGTCACTTCATCCAGAAAGAGAATATTGGGATTGGCGATGAGTTCGACCGCGAGGCTCACCCGCTTCAGCTGCCCGCCGCTCAACGGGGACGGCGTGTCAATGGGGCTCCATGCCTTTTCGCTCAACCCCACTTGCGCGAGCACCCGGCCGATATGACTGCCGATCTCAGCACTGGATGTGTCCGAAGGCAGCCGCAGTCGCGCCGTGTAATGGAGCGCCTGCTGCACGCGGATCTTGCGATGAACGATATCCTGTTGAGGAACGTAGCCGATGGAAGCCCTGAAGGAATCAAAGCTCGCGTAAAAATCGATTCCGTTGTAGAGCACCTGACCGGAAGTGGCTGGGCGCCTTCCGTTCAGAGCGTCCAGGAGTGTGGATTTCCCGGAACCGCTCGTGCCGAAAATGGCGACAAAGTCCCCGGGTTCGAAAACAAGATTGATATTGTCGAGGAGCAACTTCGGCCTTCCGGTTCCACGGTCCCGGACCTCCTTGCACAGCCTGCGGGTTTCAAGATGGACACACCCCCCGGCATCGACAGGTGACAGCGCTTCGCCGGTAAAGAGAAAAACAAAAGCTGCAATCCCCACTTTGTCGCCCCGCTGCAAAGCAATCGGCCCTATCACTCGTTTCCCGTTGACGAAGGTTCCATTTGTGCTGTTGAGGTCCTGGAGGATCACCCTGTCGGATTCGCACTGCAGGTCGGCATGGCGCCGGGAGACGAGCGGAGAAGGGATGGTGAGGTCGCATGTCTCCATACGGCCGATGCTGATAGTCCGTCCGGTCTTGAGATCGGCAGCAGGGGCCGGAGTTGCAGGCGTGGCAGACACGGAAGGCGCATCGCCCGCATCTACTTTGATCTGAACGAACGTGGAACCCAACGCAACCCAATCACCGTTGACCAGAGGGGTTGCCGAAGCGACCGGTTTTCCGTTGACTGAAAGGGGCGCCCGGTCGATGGGGTCAATATGCACGGTCTGCCCCATCAGATAAAGACGCGCATGTCTGGGGCGGATATCGCTTCCAGACAGATCTATGTCTCCGCTCTTCCCCAAAAACCGCTCTTCGTTTTGCTCCAGGGATGCTGATACGCCCTTCTTCGAACGTTGAGTGCGAAACTCCACCCTTATGCCCATGGAACATCGTCCTCCAATCCTGTTATCCCGGTGTAGATGCAACGATGGCAATCTACAGATACTCGCCGATGTGCCCCATCAAAGAATCCAAACAGATGCCGGCGGCCTGCATACCCCGGAAAGGAAGTGATTCCCGTCCCCGGTAGACCTGTTTCGCCTGTTACCCCCCCAAATCCGGTTTCTCCAAAAGGATGAAGTTCCGAAAAATCCCCAGTGCTTTGAACCGTTCCTTCATAAATGGGAATTCGTATATGCTGAAAAAAACGTAGTCCGTCCTCACAGTCTGGCTCCCCACGACCCCGGCGGTGATCGAGCCGAGCAGAGGAGTGAAAAGCTTCCAGAGGGGGTCTTTTAATTCCTTCTGACTCCCCTCTATGACCATCCGGCGAACGTACCCGCTGAAATCCTCCGTAGATGGATTCGTATAAGCCGCAAGCCCTAGAGTAGCAGTCAGTATTATTACAGTGGCTATCGACCTGACGCTGTTCATTCTATTCATCCACAATGACAGATTTAGCGTATCTGCCTGTATGCAGATACGAGGTTTCAGCGGCGCTGTTTTCACCCATGGAAACAATAGGGCGTCGGATCAGAAAATCCGGCAGATCCCGTGCATTGGATCGCTCAGACAGAAACAGGGAACCCTCTTGGATGATGAAATCAATAGGCGTACAGCCTATTTCAAAACGAATAAGATATAAGTAATATGGAAAAATACGATCTTCAGATTTATAAATATCTCTAACCGATTAGAATTAGGAACACAAAATAGAATCAACCATACAACTGAGAGTTGTAATTGAAAAGGATATTTGCAAACTACTTTCTAAAAGTTATGTAAACTCAACGAGTCAGAGGATAATGATTTTCATCCGGTTGTAGATTTCGATGGAGACCAAAGCAGTCAAAAACAATATATGGCGCATGCATCATCGCTCAGGATATCCATCGCAGCACTCAGCGATCCGGCCATTTTCAAATTTCCAATCAGTCTAAATTTTATTTTTCAACCCTCGATCCATAACATTCTGTCGCAAAGAAGATCGGCGTAACACCGCATGTGATTCTGCTTCGAATTGAATCTTTTCAACCACAGGACGCAGTCGTTGTCAAGAGGAAAGTATTGATGGATCTTACATGAGATATCGTGTGGAATTCTAAATAAGTCGATTTTGATTATAGAATTATGATCGAATGTCATAATATTTTTAATGATTTTAATCATTTCGCAATATGACTCAAGATATGAAACTCATGGTCCATCGAATAACTACAATGGCAATGCTGAGTTGGGATCAAGACTTATAGGGAAGTCATTCGAATTTTTCTAGAGAAATTATCAGGCGGCTATCAGACATGGTGATTGGAGCAAATGCCAGGCGGTTGGTAGCGGTAGAGATGCCCGTCACCCAGGGTCCCAGGCCTATATTCGTACGTGAAAGACTACCTCATACGACTTCTGACTCAAGCAAAGGCGACGAAGCGTTATCCTTTACTCCCGATACTCCCGACCAGGGAATCTGCGCCCCAGGCACGTCAGTCCGTCTCTCTGTTCAGGCCTGTTGCGCTCATCCTGAAACGCCTCCTTGCGGGATTCCGTCGTCGCTTTTGGGCCAAATCCATACCGGGGAGGACGTTCATCGTGGAGCAAACTTGAAAGTTCACTCGAATTCCTTTCCCACCCAGCGCACGCGGCCGAGGATGTATCGCTTGAGCGATTTTTCAGGATCGAGGACAAACTCGAAGGGTCGATAATCCGCCGTGTTGTCCGAGAGGCACGCCAGCCGGGACTGCTGCCCGTCGTGGCTGAGAACGAGCCGTTTGAGCGCTACGGCCCCATCGGGCAGAGTCACCAGGTAGATCCTGCCCGTGAGCACCTCCAGCCGTTCGCTTTCCGACGTGTCCACCAGCGCCATCTCGTTCTGGTTGATGGTCGGCGACATGGAATCGCCTCTCACCCGGATCAGCAGCAGGCTGCTCACCCGATCCGGACTTCTTCCCACCAGACCCGTCAGCCACCAGCGTTTGAAAGGGTAGTGGTCCCGTATCCCCTCGTAGAGGATTTCCCCCTGCGGTCCGCAGGTCACTCGCGATTCCAGGAGCGGAACCAACGTGTACTCTTCCTGTGCGCCGTGCCCCTCGATGACCACGACCGTCGGCCCCATCCCCCCGCCGCTCCCGCTGTCCGCTTCCGGCGTACGGTACGCCGGGCCACCGCCCATGAGAAGCCAGTCCGGATTCACCGAAAACTCCTCGCAGACCTTCCCCAGAAAGTCGGCGGAAGGCGACGTGGTCCCGTCTCTGTAGTTCACCAGGGTGTTCTTGGAAACCTGGGTCTTCCCGGCAAAAACCGAAAGGGATAAACCAGAATTTTGGATGACACTCTTGAGCCGGTCGGCGAGCATTTTTTCAGTCTCCCGGTTGCAGAGCAACCTTTCCTGGTCCATGAGCGCGCTGACGAAGCCGTAACAACCCAATATGTTTGCGCTTGTCGCGGATCTTTGCCCGCGCGATATTTATTGGTTAGTCAACCAAATAATTGGTTGACTAACCAATAAATTAGTGATACTCCTTGGCCGTATCGTTTCGACAACCCCAAAGAGGAGGCAATCATGACAGCATTGGAAATCAAGGTGGCCCTCATGGAGAGGCGCGTTTCCATGCGGGCCATCGCCCGGAAGATCGGCGTATCCCCCAACGCCGTCTCCCTCGTCGCCAACCGGCGCATGGTCAGCCGCAGGATCATGGGAGAACTTGCAGGAGCGATCGGCGAGGCGGCGTCCGACGTCTTTCCCGAATACTTCAAACCCGCCGGCCGGGCTCCCCGGCCTCTCCCGATGAATATACCCGGCGGCAGGTAAGCATGTCAACGCAAAAGATCAAAAAATTAGTCTATTTTCAATGATTACAACCATTATTTGATGAAATGGCACTACATCGACCGAAATTATTGGTGTGAAAGGAGAGCGAACAATGGAAAAAACGACGAAGTGCGCACAGTGCGGAGAAGACAACAAGAAGATCGCCGGCCGCGGTCTGTGCACAGCCTGCTATCACAGGGACAGACGGAGGCGGCTTGGAATCGCGCGCGAAGGCGAGCGGCAGAATGCCGATTTCGTCGTGCGCGTCGACTTCGAGCCCATGGCCTATCTTCTCGAGAAGATCCGGAAGAGGGCTTCGGTGGAGCTGAGGGACGTGAACCGGCAGATTCTCTGGGAACTCAACAAGTCCATGGGAGTCCAGGCATGAAGGAACTGGGAAGTTGGACGGAAGTGGATGAGGCCTTGGAGGAGATCGGCCGCGTAGCCCTCGAGATCCTCGCTCTCGAAGCCGAAATGGGCGTGCAGGTTCTCAACCTGTTGAACGAATACGGCGGTTCCCTCGATTCGCTGAATCAGAGGAAGAACGATATCGAGTCCTTGATTGAAGCCTTCTGCGTGCCGCGGAAAGATGAATTCAACGGAAAGCGGAGCAGGCAGTTCACCTTTGGGAGAATAGCCTTCCGGCTCTCCGAGAAGATCGAGATCCCCGACGGGATCGAAGGCGTTGCCATCCGGACGTTGAGAGATCTCGGGTGGGACGAATGCGTGGAGGTGAAAGAGAGGCTGGACAGGACCGCCTTGAAGAAACTCACCGACGAGCACCTGGCAAAATGCGGGTTGAAGCGGACGGTGGCTGACCGCTTCCGCATCGAACCCAACCTTCGCCTGGCGGCCGATAAGTCGGGAAAGGGACGCGGCTCTTGCGGGGTCACGATCGATATGGAGAGGCTCTCGGGAGCGGTGAAGGTGAAATCCCGGCAGGTCGCGGCGGAACTTGAGGAAAGCGAGGGAAGCGTTTTCCCCGCGGGTTTCCGCCGGGGATCGCGGATCTCCTCGATACCGGAAGGGAAGGGATGAACAAAGTCGGACACAGAGGCAGAATGCGCGATCACGCCGTCATCATCCTTCGGCTTCTCACTCAAAACGAGCGCATATCACTCAGGCGCATCGCCGCGGAAATCGATGCGAGCGAACTCACCGCCCGGCGCTGGGTGGATTCTTTCAGTTGCGTGATGCCCATACGGCTTGAGAAAGGTTCGGTCATTGTGGAAGGGGCTTCGGATCGGCATCGCGAAAAAAAGGAAGGATAGAGAGCCAAAAGGAGGGGGGGAAAGGCTCTCTATCCTTGGGGGTTGGAAAGATTTACTTTCCAGTTCCATGATAACTCTTCCAGTTCAGAAATAAAGAAAAAAAACAACTACACCCCCTTTCTTTACAAAAAACTGTTGACGGTTCTCTTCGAGTCGAGAGCCTTTCCCGGGGCAGGGGAAGGGGCATGGCGGACAACCCTCTCCTCCACCCTGCGGCATCAGTGGCCTCGCCGCTGAATGTCGTCATAGACGGCGCCCCCCAGCACTCCTGCGGCTCCACCTATCGCGGCGCCTGCCGCCGGATTTCCGGCCGCGGCAGCCCCAATCACGGCGCCCGCTCCCGCGCCTATGGCGCCCCCTGAAAGCATCCTCTGCTCCGTTGTGCTCATCCCGGCGCAACCCGCCAGCATGAGCGCAAGGGGAAGAAGGAGCACAACCATCAAAATTTTACGGCTCATGTGTTTCTCCTTTCCAGTGCAAGTTACTGATAAAATAACTATAAGCACTTTGAAACTATCGTCAAGACGGGACGTGAACCGCCGCGATCTCCGTTCGGGACATCTGCTCCAGGGCGAGGACGAGGGCCTGGGTGCCGTCCTTCCCGTGCCCCTGGGCCTTCACCGCCAGGTAGAGCTGGTGCACGAGAGCCAGGCCGGGAAGGGAGAGTCCCATGCGCGCGGATTCCTTGAGCGCGATGCCCATGTCCTTGATGAAGTGGTCGACGAAAAAGCCGGGAGAGAAATCTCTTTTGAGGATGCGGGGGGCGAGGTTGTCGAGAGTCCAGCACTTCGCCGCTCCACCCTGGATGGATCCGAGCATCGTTAGAAGATCGAGGCCCGCCTTGAAGCCGTATATGAGACACTCGCAAACGCCGATCATGGTTCCGGCGATTGCGATCTGGTTGCACATCTTGGCGTGCTGGCCCGAGCCCGCAGGTCCCTGGTAGACGATGTTTTTCCCCATCGCCTCCAGGAGGGGCAAGACGGATTGGACCACTTCCCGGTCTCCTCCGGCCATGATGGAAAGAGAGGCATTGCGGGCGCCGACGTCGCCTCCCGAAACGGGGGCGTCCACGGCAAAGGCTCCCCGCAACCCGGCGGCCTTCCAGATTTCCGAGGCAAGCGCCGGCTCCGTCGTGGTCATGTCCACGAAAACGGAGCCAGGCCGCGCCCCGTCGAGAATCCCGTTTTGCCCGAAATAGACTGCGCGAACGTCCTCCGGAAAACCGACCATCGTGAAAAGAACATCCGATTCCGCGGCGGCTTCGCCGGGAGATGCAGCCCAGGAGGCGCCCTTTTCCAGGAGCGGAAGAGCCTTTTCTTTCGTGCGGGTATAAACGGCCGTCCGGTAGCCTCGATCCATGAGATGTCCGCACATGGAGAGTCCCATTACCCCGGCGCCAATCCACCCGATGCGCGTTTTCAAAGACACGGGGTGAACGTCGTCATTTCTGATAGCCATGATAACCTCCTCGATATGCAATGGGTTCATCCGGAGTTCGCTTCGGCGAGGGGGATGCCCTGTTTGTGCGGAGGCGTCCGCCGGCGCAAGCCGGGGTTCTCCGCTATCGGCCCGCGGAAGGGAAACGGCGGTTTGGAGATTCGCTCCTGCAATCCCTTTCTGAAAGCCCCAGGTTCCGAACGATACCCCTGGGGGAAGCCTTCCGCAAGGGTGAAGGAACGTTTCGAGCAGATTGGGCCGGATCTCGCCGCGGCGCAGGTTTTTTCGGTCATGGGTGCTTTATTCTCTCGATATGCTCCAGGGGCCATTGACGGTTGCCCCTTCCATGGGCGATCATTAAAAGTTAAAGATTGGCCTGCGAATTCCGGCCCAGCGAGATTTTTCGTCGTGCCCCCTCTCTTTTGTGAGGGCGTTTTCGGGCCGACGGTTCACCCAATATACGCGAAGAGAGGATCGATATGGAAATTCGGCACGATTTGCGCAACCTGGCGATCATCGCCCACGTCGACCACGGCAAGACGACGCTCGTGGACGCCATGCTCTGGCAGAGCGGTGTTTTTCGGGAAAACGAGCAGGTTGCGGAACGGGTCATGGACAGCCTGGACCTCGAACGGGAGAAGGGCATCACGATCATGGCCAAGAATACGGCGATAGTATACAAAGGGGTGAAAATCAATATTGTGGACACCCCCGGCCACGCCGATTTCGGCGGGGAAGTGGAGCGCACGCTCAACATGGTCGACGGGGTCATGCTCCTCGTGGACGCCACGGAGGGGCCGCTTCCCCAGACGCGGTTCGTTCTCGGGAAGGCCCTCGCGCAGGGTCTCCCTCCCATAGTGGTCGTCAACAAGATCGACCGGCCGGACCGGCGCATCCAGGAAGTATTGAATGAGATCTACGACCTTTTCATCGATCTGGACGCGACGGAGGAGCAACTGGATTTTCCCGTGCTCTATACCAACGCCAAGGCGGGAATCGCCCTGACGGACCCGGATGGGCAGGGGCGGAACCTCGTTCCGCTCTTCGATGCGATCGTCGAATTCATTCCCGCCCCCGCCTACGACCCCGGGTCTCCGCTCCAATTCCTGGTCACGACGCTGCAGCACAGCGATTACGTTGGAAGAATCGCCGTCGGCAAGGTGGTGAACGGGTCGCTTCGCCGCGGCATGGAAGTGGGGCTTCTCAAGGCGGACGGGTCCATGAGCAAGGTCGGCCTGAGCATGGTCTACGCCTACGAGGGCCTCAACCGCATCGAACGGGATGAGATCCATGCGGGGGATATAGCTGCCGTCGCGGGGGTGGACGACATCTTTATCGGAGACACCCTGGGGGACCCCGAGGACCCGCGGCCTCTGCCCGTCATAACCGTCGAAGAACCGACCATCTCGATGGTCTTTTCGGTCAATACCTCGCCGCTTGCGGGCCGGGAAGGCAGGTATCTGACCTCCCGGCACATCCTGGAACGCCTCGAGAAGGAACTCCTCTACAACGTGAGCCTCCGGGTGGAACAGGCGGAAAATCGGGACTCCTTCAAGGTGAGCGCCCGGGGAGAGTTGCAGTTGGCGGTGCTGGTGGAAACCATGCGGCGCGAAGGTTTTGAAGTGTCTCTCTCGAAGCCGACGGTCATCACCCGGAACGTGGACGGGCAGGTGTTGGAACCGGTGGAACTCGCCGTGGTGGACGTCCCGGAGAAGTTCGTCGGGATCGTCACGGAGATGCTGAGCAGCCGGCGCGGCCAGACGGCGCGAATGGTCAACAACGGCTTCGGACGCGTCCGCCTGGAATTCGAGGTCCCTTCGCGGGCACTCATCGGGTTTCGCAGTCGCTTTCTCACGGAAACTCGCGGCTCCGGAATTCTCAATGCGCTGCTGCTGGGTCACAGGCCGTACGCGGGGGAGATCGCGGGGCGTCCCAACGGCGTACTGGTTTCCGACCGGGACGGAAGAGCCGTCGCGTATGCCATCTTCCATTTGCAGCCTCGCGGGACGATATTCGTCAACCCGGGCGATCCCGTCTACGCGGGCATGATCGTCGGGGAAAATTCCCGTTCCGAGGATATGCGCGTCAATATCACCAAGGAGAAAAAACTCACCAACATACGGGCTTCCGGGTCCGACGAGGCCTTGCGGCTCATACCGCCGCGCCAGTTCACTCTCGAACAGGCCATGGAGTACATAAGCGACGGAGAGTTGGCGGAGGTAACCCCTAAATCGATCCGGCTCCGCAAGATGAAACTGAGGTAATGGAGGCCCGTTCATGAGAATCGCTGTTTCCATCCTTTGCATGCTTTTGGTTGCGGCCGGGTGCGCGGAATCCCCGGGTCTCCGGGGCCTCGGTGATGAAAATGCAAAAGGAATCTCCGGCGATTTTCCGGGGAAATCGCCGCGTGAGACCCTCGATGCGGCTGCCAGGCTCTTCAAACTGGTCAGTGATACGGGCGTCGGGTTCTACACCTGGCCGAACGGCATGATCTGCCAGCGGAAGTACAAGACCCTCGGAGCGTTGAGCGCCGGGGGGTCCTTCGATTTCCACGTGACAGTGGAAGAAAAGGAAGACGGCGCCAGAGCGACTCTCCGCATCACCCGGACGGAATCCTCCTCCGCGGGAACGGTAATGCCCTCCGATCCCGGAAACCACCTCCCGGGACCTTCCCTTCGGAATCCCGTGAGTGATGTAACTGCTCCGGGGGCCTACAAGCTCTTTTTCGACCGGATGAAGAGCCTGCTCTATGGCGACCCGTGGGTCGCCTGCCGGGAAGCCGAACACGACCCGAGATATGGTGGCGAGGGCCTCGATCCGCTGTGCCGGGCAGCCGACGACAGATCTCCATGATCAATGGTCGCCATCTACAACTCGGCATGAGACCAGCTTCTCGAAGTCATCACAAGAATTCTAATAGCAAAACCGCCGTGAAGAAAATAATGGAAATCCCCGCTTCGGGGTTGTTCAGACAGTTTCTTGACAAGGCTCGAACACATTTTCATGAGGCTTGTGCCAAGAATTTTAAGTTTTTATGGCTTATGCACAAAAGAACGGATCTTTATCAAGCTTTCTTGAGCATCAATAAACAATGGACGTGAATATTTCATCATTCAGATTTGAATATTTGTGTTTTAAGTCTACCTGATAGTGAATTTCGATGGAATCGCTGCGTTGAAAATCTCCGATGGACATTTTATTCGTTTTCCTCAATCTCCACGTCATGTGCGCCAATGCAAAGTGTACGACATCACTCCAAAGACGATCCAAGGCCAGATAATCGGACGATCTCACCTGGCTTGAAGAGTGTCTGGATTTCCGAAGCTATCTCGATATCCATCTCGTCGTATGGAATCGTCCAAAATTGGACGAACGAAAAAATGTTTCCAATAGATGTGGCATTCCACCTCAGTAGTTGGCCATCCATGTATTTTTGTGTCATTTCGCGCGAAAAATTCTGATTGACATAATTTTCAATAGTGATATTCATCTTCCATATTGGGAAGCAGGTAGACTTCTCCCTATCATGTCTTGAATTTATGGCTTGGAGTCGCGTTTCGATCAAGAGGTCAGCACTGAATTCCTGTTGGTACTGAAGATGCTTCGGACCCGAAGGGAGGGCTTGTCAATGACCGCGAGGCGCAGGGAGATCAAGAAAGGGTATTACGTTTGCCCTAAATTTGGAGGAAAAGTTGCGTTGACGCTTGTTGTCGGCCATCACGGAATCGATGAAATGGAAGTGGTGGAAAAGTTCAGATGTTCCAGCAGCGGAGGCTGCGGGGTGCGCACGGAGAATCTCGGCGGATTGATGATAATCGACTGGGAGGACTGTCCGGCCGTACAGATGCTTTGGGACATAGGATCTCATGCCGGCGTTCTGGAGAAAAAAGAATAGCATTTATGGAGCGTACGCACTGCGGGGCCACTGGGCTTCGATCCTGGTTCCTTGCCCCGGGATGGACCTCATGAGGAATGTCCCGCCGGAGAGTTCGGTCCTCTCCCTCATGCCGGCAAGTCCGAGGCCCTTTTCACTGCCGCTCTTTGTGGAAAGCTCGTCCACGGCAAACCCCACTCCGTCGTCCTCAATGGACAGTTCGATGCGATCGCCGATTGCGGCGAGAGAAAGATTCGCGAGCCGGGCTCCGCTGTGTTTGCCGATATTGTTCAATGCTTCCTGCATGATCCTGAAGATCACTATCTTCAGGGAGTCTTGTATTTCATCTTCATTGATGTCGACTTTTTCCACTATCGAAATGTCCGGATGGATTCTTTGGAATTGTCTGCACAACCATCCGACGGTCACCGCAATGCCGTAGTCATCCAGAACGGAGGGTCGGAGGTCGGTAATGATTCGGCGGCACTCCCTCATGGCGTGACGGGTCAGCGCAATCAGGTCGTCAATCGATTGAGATCCGGCTTTGCCTCTCATGATGTCGCCGTACATGTTTTCGAGGGATATTTTCACGCCCGTCAAGACCGACCCGAGGCTGTCGTGCACGTCCCGGGCCATTCGTTTCCTCTCTTCCTCCTGTGCGGTCAGGAGGCGTGCGGAGAGGTCTTTGAGCCGCTTTTCGGACTCTTTTAGTTCGCTTTCCGCTCTCTTGCGATGGGTGATGTCGCGGATGGACTCGACGGCGCCGATCACGTTCCCGTCAGCATCGAAGAGCGGAGATGCTATTGCCCACAGGTAGGCGCCCCGTCCTTCGAACATCGTGGAGATGTATCCTTCCCCGTATACGGTGTCGCCCCTCCTTCCAATAATGTCGCGCGATTCCCGCTGATAGATCCGGCCGTCGACGACCATGTCGATCAGCGTCGGGGCCGGTTCTCCATAGAACGGAACGGCGTAGGCTCGTTCCCCTTTCCCCAGCATATCTTCCTTTTTCGCTCCGGTCATCTCCTCCATGGCCCGGTTCCAGGCGATCACTCTTTTTTCCCGGTCGACCACGAGAGTCGCATCCGGGAGAAATTCGATGATATCCCGCAATTGCTGGTGAGCGGCCCGGAGCGCTTCCTGGGTGCTCTCGTGTTCCAGGATTTCTCTCTGCAGTTCTTCATTCGCCACCCTGAGTGCGGCGGTCCGCTCCTCCACTTTTCGCGCCAGTTCGTTGCGCGCCTTCTGTAATTCCGCCGCCGCCTGCTTGAGTTCGGTGACATCCTCGACGACGCCTTCGAAGTGAGTGATATTCCCGTCGAAGTCGCGTACGGCGCGCACATTGTTGGACACCCAGCCCGTGCTCCCATCCTTTCTCTTTATTTCAACCTCAAAAACCGATGCCCCTCGCTCCTCCACGATTCTGATGCACTCGGCCCGTTGATGGGGGTTCCCGTACAACTGCGTGGCAATGTCCCGCACGGCGAGCTTGACTTCCTCCGGCGAATCGTAGCCGAATATTCGTGCAAATGCGGGATTGACTTCATTATATTGACCCATTGGGGTGCTTTGATAGATGCCCTCTACGGCATTCTCGAAAATGCCGCGGTATCTTGCTTCGGCCCTCCTCAGCGATTCCTCGGCGAGCTTCCGCTCCGCCAGTTCCCCGCTCAACTCGCGGGTTCGCTCGTCGACGAGCGACTTCAAGACCTGGTTCCACAAAAGGAGGCCGACGACGACGAGGCATACGGCGCCGAAGACGATTCCAACGGCGATCCACAACTCGCTGTGGCTGAAGGGGATGTCCCTATCCAGCCGCACCCACTTCCTGTAGATTGCGTCCCGCTCGTCCCGGCCGATTCCGGCAAGTGCTTTGTCGATAATGGCGGCCAACTCGGGCCAATCTTTGCGCACGGCAAACGCCAGGGAATACGTCCAGTCGGTCTCTCCCGCGAGCCGAAGGTTGGTGATGCCCTCACGTTCAATGTAGTGCGTGGCGGTCGCGAGATTGGCCACGAGCGCATCCGCTATGGCGAAAGAAACCTTTCTCAAACCCGTTTGCACGTTGGGAACCGGATCGACGGCCACGTCGGGGTAGCGCGATTGAAGATATTCGTGGCTGGCAAATCCGGAGACGGCAGCCACCCTCATGCCGCTGAGCTTATCCAGGGTGAGGGTCCCTTCCACGTTTTTTCTCACGATGATGACGCAGGGAACTTCGACGAAGGGGCTCGTGAAGAGCATGTATTCAGATCGAGGCGGTGTTGCCGCGGCCGCTCCGAGCATGTCTATGCGCCTGCTCTTCGCGGCCTCCAGTATCTCCGTCCAGTTCGACAGCCTCACGATTCTGAACCGGACCCCGAGCATTTGCTCGAATCGTGCGATGTAGTCCGCCGCTATTCCCTGGTATCTTCCGTTTTCATCAAGGGACTCCATGGGTTGGAAGTCCGGATGGGGCGCAATGGCGATGGTCGGATGGGCGGCAAGCCACTGCCGTTCTCCGGAGGTCAGGGAGATCGAATCCTCCGCTGCCGGGATGGATGGCATCGCAAAGAGGACAACGAGCGAGAGGACAGCCGCGACGATCCCGGCCCGGAAGGCGGATTTTACGCCCCCGGCAACCTCTCCCGGCCTTTCGGCCGTCCGCCTCGTTTCGGTCTTGGAAGGCATGGCCTCATTTTCTCGGGGTTCCCGGCGTTCGGATCACTGGTATAAACTCTTCCTTTCGTCCCGTTATCCGGCATGGGCTCCAGCTGGTGATTGGATTTGCCCATGTTTCCTTACACTACGTGCAAGCCGCCCCTGGTCGCGGCAAAGTTGCTTCCCCATCGTGAAATGAGAGAAATCGATTTTGCCACAGGCTCTTGCCCGGGACAAGGGCGGAAGAGAGAGGGGGAATGACCTCGCCATGCTGAACTTCATTCGGAGATTTGGGCTGCCGGGGCCGGGTTTGCCGTTGAATCGGCGAGGAAATACGGACGAAGTCAATCGGGTTGCGAATCGCGGGACTCGGTCCGTACCCGGTTCTCATCCAACACATCCCGTATGATCCTCGCCATGTCTCTCCTTGCAAGGGGCTTCGGTGCAAGCGCTTTGATGCCCGGGCATCCAGCTTTGTCTTCCAGAAGATTCGGACTGTAGCCGGAACATAGGATAATCGGGATATCCGGCCGAATCTCAACCAATCTTTCGGACAATTCGACCCCGGTCATGTTGGGCATGGTCTGGTCGGTGATCACGAGGTCGAATCTCGCAGGTTGAGCTCTGAACACCTCCAGGGCATCGATCGGGCTGGTCCGGCTGTCCACTTCATATTTCAAGGATTCGAGCAGTTCCTTGCCCATGGCGGCAATGGCCGCCTCATCATCGACGAAGAGGATGCGTTCGCTTCCCGTGGGGACCACGGTTTCTCTCACGGGTTCGGAGCTCGTGTTCCTTTGGATGATCGGGAGAAACACATGGAAAACGGATCCTTTTTCCGGCTCGCTCGAAACAGTAACGTCGCCACCCAGGCTGTTCACGATGCCGTGTACCACGGACAGGCCCAAACCGGTTCCTTCGCCGACAGCCTTGGTTGTAAAGAAAGGATCGAATATACGTTCCAGCACATCGGGGGGCATGCCGCAGCCGGTATCTCGGACCGTCAGTTTCATATAGGAGCCCGGTTCGACGGCCACCGATTCATCCATGGAATCGGAACCGAGAACCACATCGGTCAGAGCGATTTCCAGAATGCCCCCTTTCTCCCGCATGGCGTGGTTGGCATTGGTGCAGAGGTTGACCAGCACCTGATGGATCTGGGTGGGATCGGCGAGCACAAGCGAATGACTTCGGATATTCTGCCTTATCTCGATGGTGGTGGGCAGGAAGGCTCTCAGCATCTTCAGCGCCTCTTTGGCGATGTGTTCCACCTGGACCGGATGCAACTCCATGACACTCTTGCGGCTGAAGGTCAGAATCCGATTCACCAATTCCGTCGCGCGGCTGGTGGAGGCAAGAATTTGCTTCAAATATTCGTGCAAACGCGTTCCTTCCTGGGTTTTGAGAAGGGCCAGTTCCGCATAACCGGTCGAAGCGGAGAGGATATTATTGAAATCGTGGGCGATCCCACTGGCCAGAGTCCCGATGGCTTCCATCTTTTGGGCCTGTTGAAGCTGTCGTTCCAATCTGGCTTCGTAGGTAACATCACGCCCCGCCCACACATAGTTGATGATGTCGCCTTTGCTGTCACGGACGGGCGAAATGGTTACATCGACATCATAGAAAGCGCCATCCTTCTTCTTGCCGATGAGCCGGCCGCTCCAGGCCTCTCCACGAGAAAGGACCGCGCGCATCGTTCTGGAGAAGGCTTTATCATGTTTGCCGCTTCGGAGAATACGATGATCCAGGCCGATGACTTCTTCTCGCGCATAGCCGGTCATCCGCTCGAAGGCCGCATTCAGATATTGGATGTTCCCCTTGGGGTCGGTAATGTAGGTGCTGTCCGCACCTTGCTCGACTGCCGTGGCCAAACGCGCCCGCTCTTCTTCTGCGCGTTTGCGTTCGGTGATGTCGACCATGACGCCCACCAGTCCGGCCGGGGCGCCATCCGCATTCAAGTAGGTAGCCTTCTTGAAAATCACATCGTATCTGCTCCCATCGGCGCCGAACATTTCCCACTCATATACCTGTCTTCCTGGCTGTCTAAACAATGCCGAGTCCATCTCATGGTATTTGTCCGCCAGGTCCCCGGGAAAAACATCGTAAACGGATTTCCCGACGATGTCTTCCTTTTTCAGGCCCAGAAAAGTCTCGTACTCCTTGTTGCAGCCACGATATATTCCATCGATATCTTTATAAAAAATAGGGTGGGGGATGGTGTCCAGCACCGTTTGCAGGAAGCGCAGCATATCCTGCGCGTTCTTTTCGGCATGTTTGAGTTCCCGGATTGCACTCTCGAGGTTCCGGTTGGATTCCTCCAACTCCGCGGACCGTTCCCGCACTCTCTCTTCCAGCGTATCGTGGGCTGCCCTGAGTTCGGCGTTGCGGTGCTCCAGTTCTGCCTGGGCGCGCCGTAGCGTGACGTGCGTCTTGACCCGCGCGAGAACTTCCTCCGCATGGAAAGGCTTGCTTATGTAGTCCACGCCGCCGACCTGAAAAGCTTTGATCTTTTCCCGTTCATCTCCCAGGACACTGATGAAGATGATGGGAACGGTACGAGTTCTCTCATCCGCTTTGAGCAGCCGGCACAACTCGTAGCCGTCCATGCCCGGCATCTTGATGTCGAGCAGGATCAGTGCGGGCAGCCTGGCCTGCACGCTACGCATGGCCAGCTTGCCGTCGCTGGCCGGACGCGTTCGGTAGCCGTCGCTGCCCAGGATGTCCACCAGCAATTTGAGACTGGCCGGAGTATCGTCGACGATCAGAATGTCCTCGGGGAAAGCCCCATCGGTACTGGCGGCAATCATGCGGCACCTTCTCCAACCAGGCTGTCCAAAACGGCAAGGAGTTCTTTATACTCAAGGTTTTCTACCATGCGGTGCACGAGTTCTCCCAGTTCACGGTCGATTTCACCGATGCGGCTGGCCACCTCGATGCAGTGAAAATCATCCAGCAATTCAACGGCTTTCAACAACTGCTCGATCAAAACCGGAGGGAGCTTCCGCAGTTGTTCGGCGCTCAGCCCGTCGGATTCCCCACCCGGGCGATCCACTCTTCCATCTGCATACTGGAAGCAAACCCCCAGATGTTTCGGGAGGGCTTCCAGAATCTCCGCCAACCGGTAAGGTTTTCGGATAAAGTCGTCGCAGCCCGCCGCCAGGATCTCGCGCCGTTCGTCTTCCAGTGCGTGGGCCGTGAGGGCCACAATCTTGGTGAGAGAGCCCGCCTCGGTTGCCCTGATGCGTCGAGTCGCCTCCAACCCGTCCATTACGGGCATTCGAATATCCATCCAGATGAGATGGGGGCTCCATTGCTCGAACACCTCCACCGCCTCCCGTCCGTTGGTTGCCAGACGCAGGTCGAAACCCAGCGGTTCGAGCAGTTCGTACAGCAACAGGCGATTCTCAGGCTGGTCTTCAACGATGAGCAGCCGATACCGCGGCTGTCCTTCCGCCAGCCCTGTGACCTGACCGCGCTGCGGGTCGAGATGGACCTCCATGGCGGGCAGCACCGCCACCGGAATTTCGAAATAAAACACGGAACCTTTCCCCGGTTCGCCGCTCACGCCGATCCGGCCGCCCATGAGTTCGACGTACTGCTTGCTTATGGCCAGTCCCAAACCGGTCCCGGCCTCCGTTGGCGCCCGTTCTCCCAATTGCACGAAGGGGATGAAGATCTTCTCCCTGTCCCTCCCTCGGATACCGGGGCCTGAATCCACCACTTCAAATCGCACCCGCACGCGATCGGGCGATTCTTCCTTCACGCCCTCGGCACGGAGGACAATGCCTCCCTCTCTGGTGTATTTGATGGCGTTCCCGATCAGGTTGATCAGTACCTGCCGCAGCTTGTGCGCGTCAACAGCGACCAGACCGGGGATCTCCGGGGACTGTTGGACGGTGAAGCTCAGTCCTTTCTCATACGCTTTCACAGCCATCATGGACTGCATTTCATGCATGAGTTGGTGCAGATCGAGACTGGTTTCCTCCAACGTCACACGACCGGATTCAATCTTGGAAATGTCGAGCACGTTGTTGATCAGGTTCAACAGGTGTTCGCCACTGCGCATGATTATATCCAGGTACCCCATTTGTTCCTCAGTGACTTCCGGAGAGTCTTTCATCAGACGAGAGAACCCGAGCACCGCATTCAGAGGCGTGCGGAGTTCGTGGCTCATGTTTGCCAAAAATGCGCTCTTGGCCCGATTTGCCGCTTCAGCCCTCTCTTTTGCCTCGGCCAGCGATTGTTGTACGAGCTTTTCTTCCGTAACGTCCTGATCGGTGCCGAACAACTCTACAGTCTCACCATTGCTGTCGCACCGGACTTCTCCCATGGTGCGGACAATTCGTTCACGGCCATCGATCGGGATGGTGCGAAACTCGTCGCTGAAAGGCAGTCTCTCGCTGATCGCTCGATTGATTCCCGCGGCAACCGCTTTTCGATCCTCCTGGTGGACCTGAGAGAGATACGTTTCATGAGTCAAGCGGGCCTGCTTGCCGGGTTGCACCCCCAACACACGAAACATCTCGTCCGACCAGCTGACATCGTTCGTCCTGACGTTCCACCTCCAACTGCCGATATGGGCAATTTTTTGCGCCAAATTCAGATCCGAGGTCCGCTCTCTCACCAATTCTTCCAGGTGTTCCTGGTGGTTGCGCAGTTGCGAATTGGCCCCCTCCAACTCCTTCTTCGCGAGGCCCATCTCGCCTATGAGCCGAGCCAGGCGCGAAAGGAAATCCATCATCCGCTCCACCTGGTACTTGGAAAAGACCGGAACTTCTCGGAGGGCATCGAGATAGGCGGTTCTGTCAAACCCGAATTCCTCCGCCTGGCGGACGAAATATTCCTCGTCAGGCGGCTCAAAGAAGAACTGGCCGTTAAAAAAATTGGCGACATGTTCTCCCCCGATGGCGATGGGCATGGCGACATCGACCAAACCGTTTCGGCATTGGTAGACGATATAGCGCTCCCCTTCGGGCAACCGGCCTGCCAGGACGGTATCGCTCTCGCGGCAACGGCACGCCGTCTCGGGATGGACGCGGTGAAAGCGAGTACAGATATCTTTCCACCCCGTGGCCACAAGGATATTTCCTTGCAGGTCGAGGATGGCGGTCGTAGCGCCGCAAAAACCGGTGAAGCTCTCGCACAACTGCTGCAGTTCACCTATGTTTACAAGTTCGGATAACTTCACGGGCTCTCCTTCGAAATTCCATCGAACGACACGGTATTCCGTGCCATGAGGTGCGTTCCCCAATGGTCTGAACGAACATCTTTCAATACTCGGGCCCTGGAGTGGCAGCCGGGTCATCATCAATCCACCCCGGTCGAAGTTGGGTTCGGATTCGGTATGGAATCCAGTTTCCGTTGCTGTGTGCCGCGGGGGGCAAGATGGCCGTATGGGAAAAAACAGCGTGGAGAGTCCCGCCGAGTTCAGCGCCACGGGCCGTGGTGTAATAAATTTAAAATATAGCAGGGAGGGACGGGGCGCAACCCTGTGAATGCCGCGCACGGCTTCAGGGGCTGGAGTGGACCCATACAAACCCGGCGAATCCGGAGCGCCCGGGTGAAGGACAACCCGTTGTCACAATCGTTGCAGTGCGCAATGCAACCTGAACGGCTACAACGGGCGATTGCCTCAACGGCCTCTCAACCGGGCAAATCGAGTGTACGAGACTCCCGGAGATTGTGCTATTTTGCGGATCAAGGACCGTAGCAGGGATACGGATGGCGCCACGTTGGATTGCCGGAGACGGGCGGCGAAGCTCACAATTCGTTTCGACATTCTCAACTCAAAGCATCAAACCACCTGGGATGAGCGATCATGTCAAGACCCGAGGCCCTGGTAGGAAAACAGATCGATCAGTTCGCGCTGGAGGCTTTTGTCGCCAGGGGCGCGATGGGCATGGTTTTTAAAGCCTATGATTCCATCCTCGCACGAACGGTCGCGCTGAAACTGATCCCGAAGATGTCCGAAGACAGCGCAGGGGAGGCAGAGAACGTCAGACACGAGGAGGCTCGAAAGCGGCTGATACAGGAAACCAAAGCTGCCGGCAAGCTCACCCAGCCCAATATCGTGACGATTCATGCGTACGGAGAGACCGAGGAATTCCAGTACATCTGCATGGAATACATCAGCGGGAAATCCCTGGCCCAGATCCTTCAGGAACGGGGAAAAATTCCGATGGAGGAGGCGATTCCGATTAAATATGACGAACCTTATGGTATTGTTATATTAAAGGACAGCGAAAGGAAAAAAAGAAATTGGCCTGAGTTTTCGGATAAAAGTATTAATTCTACAGAACTAGATGCAATATGTGACGAGTTCGAGTTCACATTAAGACAAATAAAAGCGTTTAGAACAACACATGATGCATATATTCTATCAGAAGCAGTAGATAACTGTTTTAATGACTTGGAAGCGTTGTGAAAATTCATTCAGTTAGAGCTGGACAGTAGTAAGTTCTCTATAACTGATTGATAATACAGTGATTAATTTATGAAGTCGCCAGTGACAAGGGAATGGTGTTTCCCACTGTAATTTCCATAGGTTGCCCCAATACTCGGGCAGTGTTTTCAGTGAACTTACTGCTCTCCAGATTATAGGTCTTTCAGTGAGAGCGGGATAAACTTTCCTGTATAAATTCCACCGGTGTCTTGCATGAAGCTCATAGGAAATGAGCTTTCTATACGTTGTGATATGCAATGAATTCTACAGGCTCTGCAGCATCCGATAACCTTCCTCTTCCAGTTCCTCCGAGCCGAGAAGGTTCCGTATAAGAACCACGGCCATGGCTCCGCGTCGATTTCCGGGTGGCTCGGGGGTCAAAATGTCAAGCAATAATGGTGAGGCCCGAAAAAATGTTGACAGTAGTGCCGTATAGGTTACTTTTAGATATGACCGTTGTTGTTGGAGAATATCTGGACGAGAGGGGAGCTTCGCCCTTTGCGCGGTGGTTCGAGGGGCTGGACGCTACATCTGCCGCAAAGGTTGCCACGGCTCTTTACCGCTTGGAGCAAGGCAACCTTTCGAGGGTTGAAGGGGTTGGCAGCGGCGTTTACGAGTGCAAGATCAACTTCGGCCCCGGCTACAGGGTCTATTTCGGGAAAGACGGAGAAGAACTCGTTATCGTGCTTGGCGGAGGCTCAAAGAAACGGCAGAGCGCGGACATTGCGGCGGCGTTGGGCTGCTGGCAAGATTACAAGAGGCGGAAACGCTAGAGGGAGACACGATGGCGCTTACAAGAGCATTCAGAACGACTTTGCTGGAACGCGCCCAGAGAGACGCTGACTTTCGGCAAGCCATGCTCAAAGAAGGTATCGACGCAATGCTTGCCGGTGACATGAGGGCGGGCAAGGCGATCCTACGCGACTATATCAATGCGGTTGTCGGCTTCGGACAGTTGGCAGAGGCTACCCATATGCCCGTTAAAAGCCTGATGCGCATGTTTGGCCCCAAGGGTAATCCGCGAGCGGATAACCTGTTTCAGATCATCCGCCATTTGCAGGCCTGCGAGGGAATTCACCTGGAAGTGACGACATATCAAGAAGGCATCCAGTCCTGACAGTTGCGTACCAGCTCAACACAGGCATCCCCATATACTCAAAAACGACGGGTTATGCCCCTAAATCGTTGCTGGCCTTGCGTCCCGGGGTTGCTTTTCAATCCGCGTTTTCCCCGGGGCGGCCGATGACTCGGCTGCCGTCCATGGCGCTCTCATTTTTTTCAGGGTAAGCGGCCACTACCCTCCTTTTCGACATTCCGAATCATATTCTATATGGCAAGAGACCACCAATTTGCCCGGAGTCTCAACCACATGGATACGCTGGCAAAATACGTCTTCGATGACCGTCACCGGCATGGTTCTCGGAACCCCGTATTACATGTCTCCGGAACAGATTTCGGGGAAAAAGGTGGACATTCGATCCGACATCTTTTCGCTCGGAGCTGTCATTTACGAAGTCCTGACCGGGGAAAGACCCCTTGAAGGGGAAAGCACCGCGACCCTCACCTACAAGATCGTCCAGGTCGATCCGATACCTCCCAACCTCGTCAATGAGCTTGTGCCCGATCCTCTTGCAGCCATCATCTCGAAAGCTCTCGCCAAGGATCCAGCCGGCCGATATCAGAATCCGACCGAGATGATCGACCGTCTGAAGAGCTTGTCCGGGACCCCTCCGACTGGCGATGAGACGGTGGTTTCACGCACGCCGCCCGACAGCACAATAGTGGCCGATCGAATCGAAGGACTGGAAACGCGACGGGAGCCGGTATCGTCAGTCCGCCCTAAAACCGCTGCCGGGCCGGCGCCGCCGGCCTCCCCGGTCGTCGAACCCGTGCCGCCTCGTTCAGCCGAGCAGAAAGGCTCCGAACAACCGGCGCCACCCAAACCGGCAAAGGCGAAGCTCCCGGACAAGGTCCCCATGAAAGGTGAAGATTCCGGGCCGGGGCAGGTCAAAACCGGAAAAAAGCCCAATCTGCCGTTCTTCCTTCTCGTACTGCTTCTGGTTGCGGGAGGCGTCGTATCCGGCCTCTGGTATCTGAAGGGTGGGGGCGGCGCTCCGGATGGTACGTCTCAGCCCTCGCCCCGTCCGCCTGTAACGGTCCAGGAGACCGCTGCCGTGCCGCCAGCCCCGCCGCCATCGCCGGTTGGAGCGACGAAGGAGACCACTCAGCCGCTCAATCCGCCTTTTACCGCCAGTCAGCCCGAGGCATCGGTGGAATCCCTGCGCCTCGAAGCGGACGCACTGCTCACGAGCGACCCCGAACGGGCGCAAACGCTCCTGGAACGCGCGTTGTCTCTGGACCCGAATGATTACGACTCCTCGCTCACCTTTGCACGTCTGCTCTCCTACAGAAGAGACTACTCTGCCGCCATCCGGCAGTATCAACATGCATTGCGTCTCGACAACCGGGCGGCCGGCGTCCACTATGAACTGGGCAGCCTCTTCCTGGGGCAGGGCGATTATGACTCCGCGATTGAGTCCTTCCAGTCGTCCTTGATACTCATGCCGAAAAACCGGGACGAAGTTCTGGCAAACCTCGGGTTCTGTCACCTGAAAAAAGGAGAATCCACTCAGGCGCGGTCACTTTTCCAGCAGAGCCTCGGCGTTAATCCCGATAATCCCACGGCGAAGGCTCTCATTGCGAGCCTGCCGGTCCCGGCCACGCAGCCGTTACCGCCGCCCTCGACTCAAGCACCTGTCGCGAAGGTTCCCGCAACCACGCTGCCACCCGCTTTGGAAACTCCGTCCACTACTCAGCCGCCTCCGCCTCCAACGCCCAAGAAGACTCCTATCGAGGAAAACCTCCCGGGCTGGTGGTCTTTTACGATCACGATTCAGGGTGGGCAGATCGTGACCGGGCAGGTTGAGATCGAGAATAAGGGCGGCAAGCTGAAAATGGTGGCCACTGCGACGTATTGGATGACGGGACAGAATGGTGTTTCACACCAGTTCTTTGAGAAGAACCTCTTCTTTGGGACCCTGTACGGCCAGACCCTCACGGCACGATGCGACAAGGGGGAATTCACCATGGACGGGCGGTCCATCCCTCCGCCGAGTCTGCCTCTCCGGCTCAATCTCGTAGTGGATTCGGAGGGTCGATTCATGCAGGGATACGTCTCCAACAGCCAGGGGGTCTCAACTCAGCTTTACCTGAATAAGCGCTGAAGGGGCGTGAATGGCTCCGGCCAATGCAGGCGGGAGGCTCCGGAGTAGCATTGTTGCTTCCGCTCAATCCGTGGAGAAATTGGGGATTCCGGTTGACTTTTTCGCGGTGTTTCAGATATGTTAAGAGTGTCGTGGTCGACTCATGAAGAGTGCGCCCACAGCGTGAAGCTACAAAACAGTTGATTCGTTTTCGAATCATCCGGCAGCCATCAAAAGGGCCAAGAAGGCTTGAAGGGTATGTTTGCCCTGCGCCTTCCTGGCCTTTTGTTTTTTCGGGGGCGGACGAGCCTCGGGAGGCTCCGGTGGCGGCGCGAGAGCGCCGGAGCGTGGGGTCCTCGGGTTCCGCCGGAAATTCGGGAATCTTAAGGTGAGGTCGGGGCCGGGACGAAGCCACTGGCACGAGGAGGGATGAAAATGTGTGAAGCCAACGCCTATCTGTCAAAAGACGATAAGGAAGAGCTCTTCATGGAGAACGTCGACGTCGTCAGGCCCGCCGGCGACAGTCTGTTCATGCAGGACATATTTGGAGAGCAGCGCTGGATCAAGGGACGAATCAAGGAGATGAACCTCGTCGAACACCGCATCGTGATAACTGGAGATTGAACGGGAATTCGTCCATTCTTTCACGTGGAGGTCGGGAATTTTGTTTCGCATAGCGGTGATAGACGGTCAAGGCGGCGCCATCGGGTCCACTCTCATCAAGAAGATAATGGAATCCTATGGGAAAGACATTGAGGTCTGGGCGCTTGGAACCAACGCCATCGCAACGACGCAGATGTTGAAGGCGGGCGCCAATCGCGGAGCGACCGGAGAAAACGCGATCCGCCATTGCGTCCATCGAGTGGATGCGGTCGTGGGTCCCATCTCCATTATGATTCCTTACGCGTTCATGGGGGAAGTGACTCCGGGCATGGTGGAGGCTCTCGGCCTTACTGCGGCCGTCAAGATACTTCTGCCTTTCACCCAGGAACCCGTCATCGTGGTTGGAACCGTCTCTGAACCGTTGCCTCACCAGGTCGAGGACCTTGTGGAGAAGTATCTGGTCCCGCTGCTCGCGGCCAAAGAGCTACCATCGGAACCGGGTTTGGAGGCCGAAGCCGGGAACAGAAAGCATGCCGGCGATGTTCGATCGAGCCATGGCGGCGCATGGTCTGGAGGTCCGAATTCTCTCACCCGTTTGAGAAAGAAATGACGGGTTGGAGGAAATGATTGACAGGGCGCAGCGCTCGCAAAAGGGGCGGAGGGGCGGATGATCCTTCCGCCCCGATTCGTATGGCCATAGATGTCCAACAAGACATATATGGCTTGACAGGCTTGAAAAAACATATAAGAATTAAAGTACAAAGCTATCAGGAAGATGGCTCGATCCAAGAAAAGCACCGGGGAAGTTGCATAGTTGTCGAATGAAACCTGCCGCGATTGACCGGCGGGTTCTTATAAAGCGATCGTATCGGACGAAAAGCCACGAAGGCGAGCGGGATGGGAATCCGCCTTCTGTGGCTTTTTTTTGTGGGTGAGGAAGAGGGTTTTGCGCCAAAGCGAGTCCATCTCGAGCGGGTGTTCATGGCCGAAAGGTCTGCTCTTGGATGAGAGAGCGCCGTGCTGAAGCGTCGGCCATACGTCAGCAATTCGATGTCAACAGGAGGATGAGATGAAGGAAATCGAGAAGGTGGCATACCAGGACAATGCGCCCAAGGGAGCCGATCCGGACGGCATTTATTTCGTGCAGGTGGATTCGGCCAAATGCCAGGCGTGCGGGGAGTGCGACAACCATTGTGCGACAGGCGCCATCCAGTCAATCAACGAGGCGGGCATTCGGCAGGTCGTGAATCCGGCCGCCTGCGTGAACTGCGGCCAGTGCCTGATCCACTGTCCGTACGGGGCCATCTATGAAGGCGTGGGCTACGTGGACGAAATCATGGCAAAACTCAAAGACAAGAACACGGTGGTCGTATCGATGCCCGCCCCGGCCGTGCGCTACGCCCTGGGCGAGTCCTTCGGCTATCCGCCCGGAACGTACGTTGGCGGGAAGATGCATGCCGCACTCAAGAAGCTTGGCTTCAAGTACATTTGGGACAATGAATACACGGCGGACGTCACCATCATGGAGGAAGGAACCGAACTCATCGAACGCATATCGAAGCCGGGCAAGGAGAGGCCTCTCCCGCAGTTCACCTCCTGCTGTCCCGGGTGGATGAAGTTCGTGGAGAGCTTTTACCCGGATCTGCTTCCGCACGTTTCGACCTGCAAATCGCCCATCGGCATGCTGGGTGCTCTGGCCAAGACCTATGGGGCTCAGACGACCAAGACGCCGCCCGCGAAGATGTACACGGTATCGATCATGCCCTGCGTCGCGAAGAAGTACGAAGGGTTGAGGCCCGAGATGGCATCAAGCGGATTCAGGGACATCGACGCCACCATCAACACGAGGGAACTCGCCTACATGATCAAACAGGCCGGAATCGATTTCAAGAACCTCCCGGATGCAAAACCCGACCCGGCCCTCGGCATGTCCACCGGGGCCGCGACGATCTTCGGGACCAGCGGCGGCGTGATGGAAGCGGCGCTCCGCCTGGCCTACGAAGTTCTCTCGAAGGAAAAGCTCGCACCGCCCGACGTCAAGGTCGTACGGACTCATGAGGGCATCAACTCTGCGGAAGTCAAGGTCCCCAAGTTCGGAGTCGTCAAGGTAGCCGTCGCCAGTGGACTCGACAACGCGGCAAAGCTTTGCGATGAAGTCAGGGCGGGGAAGTCTCCCTACCATTTCATCGAGATCATGACGTGTCCCGGCGGCTGTGTGAACGGCGGCGGGCAACCCCTCGATCCGAGCGTCCGGTCGGCTTCCCTGTTCCAGAGGACGATCGCCTCGATCAATAAGAGATTCAACATGAGGACGGCAGGTTGAAAGGAGGAAACCCATGAAAAACGTGGTGCAGATGACGAGACGGAGTTTCATTAAGGCCACGGCCATTGCCGCGGGCTACGCAGTCCTCGGGTTCAACCTGACCAGGGAGGCCGTGGCGGCGGGCCTGGATTTCTTGACCGCGAGGCAAAAAGGCGTCTATGACGCCGATGCGAATAAGAAGGTGTACCCGATCAGAAAGTCGCAGGACAATCCGATGGTCCAAAAGATCTACGACAAGAAGCATGGATTTCTGCACGATGGACCCTGCGGGCACAAGTCCCACGAACTCCTGCACACCCATTACCAGGACCGCAGTTCCGCCGTGAAAGCCCTGAAAGAAAAGGGCGTCAAGCTCAAAGTCTGATTCGGCAACCCGAGACGCCTGAGGGAAGGATTCGTCTGAACCATAGGGCAACTCATCTCCACCCTCGCTGATGGCGAAGACGGGGAGGGCGTTCAAATCGAAAAAGGCAATAAAAAAAGAAAGCCACGAACGCTCGTTTCCCGGTCTTCAGACCAGAGAGGGCCTTCGTGGCTCAATTCTTTACAAGAATCGTGGCTTTCTCTTAATGGCAGCAGGTATGCTCGTGCTCGTGATGCCCGTCGCCATGCACGTGCTCGTGAGAGTGCGTCACTGCTTCATGGCTGTGCTCGTGACCGTCATGAGTATGAGTGGTCGCTTCATGCGTGTGCTCGTGCTTATGCTCGTCTTTGTTGTGGCAGCACATCGTTCATCCCTCCTTTCCGTTAGAATTTTGTCCATCTCGGTTACTATCTTAACCACCTGCCGCACGTTCCGTCAAGCCTATCCTTAGCAACCAGACCCGTTCCCTCTTCCCCGAAGCGTGGGGTGGGCAGGGGGTTTTGCCCTGCCCACGGAAACGATGAATCGGCAAATCGGTCTTTTCCGGTGGGCAACGCTTCCGCTTTTGCCCACCCTACTGGATCACCGCATGGCATTTCGGGATTATAGTGACCTTATCCCGTGGCGCGGCATTTGGGCTCGCTTTCAGACGAGGCGTCAGAAGGCATAGACCATGGAAAACAGCGGCCCTATGGTCGCGTCCGCGTTCTTTCCGATCAGGTCGACGTTCAGGCCCAGGGCCAGGGAGAAGTGTTCCGTGGCCATGTATTCGATTGCCGGAATGATTGAAACGAGAGCCTCGTGGGGCACATTCGTATCGGGGCCGAAAAGGCGCCCTCCGCCCCAATAACTGGTAAGCTCCAACAGGGCGAACCACTTATCGATGATGGGATACTCCGCGGCCAGGTTGATCGTTACGAAATCTCCGGGATACTGGTGGCCGTCGTCATCTTTATATGCGGTCTGCATCGAATACCACAAATTCGCATAGACGACGAACGGAGCAATGTACTTGGAAACGTTGAACCCGGCGGTAAAGACATAGGCGCCGCCCCCGATGGCGTCAGCGCCCAGGTTGTGGGCATTCAAATTGTCGCATTTACCGGTGGGAAAATCCGTGGCGAACAAAGCGGTCACGGTGGGCAGGCTCGCCGTCTCTTCCACCAGGCGGTATTTCAAGGTCAGGTTGATATCGGCCAGGCCGCCGCAATTCGCCGAAGCGCCATCGTAGTCGGTCCAGTTGTGGACGTAGGGGATGACTACGAAGACCTCCATGTTCTCGATCAGGCCGTAGGTGAATTTCCATTCCATTCCGAAGGACTTACTGTCTCCGTCGGTCGAGTTGCGCCCCCAGTGAGGAGAGAACCCATCCAGGACAACACTGTAGCCGAAGGTGGGCTGGACGGCGAACTTGCCCTTGTCCATGGGAATGGCGGTATCGGTGACGAGCGGCCCGAAGGTGCCGGGGATCTCCGGTCCCCTGGTTGCCTCGGCTTCCGGCTCGAAGCCTTCGCCGCGTCCGGTTTCAGACCCCGCCGAAGGCGCCCTTTCCGCGGCGGCGACTTTTTCTCCTTGCGCAACCGCCGGTTCATCTGCCGATAAAACCGGATTCGGCGCGGCCATGGCCAGCACGAGCAGCAACATGAAGCATAGGCGCAGACTTCTCATGAGAGTTTTCTCCTCCGCTACAGCACGAATTTTCCAGGTATCCCCGCACGTTCCGGGGAAGCACAGGCCACGGGGATGAAGGCAACGGACTCGGAACGAGGGGGGCCTCAAGTCATCCCTTATGATAGAATCTTCTCAGGCCGAATCCGATCAGACCGGCAACGAACATCGTCAGCAGACCTCCGATGAGCCCAGACACGGAAGTCCCCGCACTGACGGAAGGCCAGGGTTCCTCTTGCCTGGATTCCCCTTCGGCTTTTGCTTTTTCAGCCTCGGCAGGTCCTTCATTGCCCTTTTCTTTGAAACTGTAATCGGGTAGGAACGCCGTCTTTTCCTGAAGTCCAGCCAGGAGCGAGTGTACCCCGTGTTCGGGCGATTCAAGTTCCTCTTTCCCCGATGTACGGGCCATGGACCATTCCAGTCCGTCCGGGTTGGCTGAAGCGAACCAGGAGAAAACGGCGCCGGTCAAGACTGCAACTGCCAGGAGCCCCACCAGGACGTTCTTCATGGCGGCCCATCCCAACGGCTTCGGAACAACCGCGGTTTCGAGCACCTCGGGGCGCGCCTTCCACACGAAGGTCACCACGGCGGCGGTGACAAACCCTTCCACGATCCCGATGGCCAGATGAATCGGTTGCATGAGGAGCACAAACGTCCCGAAGGGCAATTCCGAGATCCCGGAGAATACCGTTTCGAGGACCACGCAGAAGGCGCCCATCTGAAGCGCCAGGATGCCCGAGACCATCGACCCGGTGAGTATGCCGCGCGGGGTCGGCTGATCTCCGACGATTTTTTCGTAGATGAAAGGATACACGAGGAAGCACGGGAAGAAACCGAGATTGAAAATATTGCAGCCCAGGGCCAGGAGACCGCCGTCGGCGAAGAACAAAGCCTGAACGGTCAGGATGGACGCCATGGTGAGAAAGGCCGCGTAAGGTCCCATCAGGATGGCGAGGATCATCCCGCCTCCCAGATGCCCGCTCGACCCGGTGGCCGGTATGGTGAAATTGATCATCTGAGCGGCAAAAATGAACGCCCCCAGAACGCCCATGAGGGGGGCTTTGCCGTCATCGAGATTCCCTTTGAGCTTCCTTGCGCTGTAGACCGTGAGACCCGCAGTCACCGCCCACATCGTACCGCCGACAACCGGAGAAATGAGTGCGTCCGCCATGTGCATAATGAATTCGTCCTTCCTGCTGGTGGGGTCCGGTGCAAGGAGGGCTGCGCCCTCCCGAAATAAAAAGGCCGAAACATCCCCGATGGGATATTTCGGCCTTCATGACCAACGCTTTTGAAACCACTTCTTCCTGCAAGCCGACCGTAACGGCTTCGTACCGCATTGACCGCCGACTGTTAGCACAGACTACACGAGGTGGAATGGGGCGTCAAGCAGTTTCCGGCAAGTGTGGCAAGCGCAAGGCGTTCGCTCCCATATTCCGCGCCTTCATGTCCCAGGGGTTCCGTTGGCCCGGGAGCCGGAGGAGAGATAAGGCTCCCGGGAGTGCAGGTAATTCACCACGTAGTCGCGCACGGCGCCTTCCAACGGATGGAAATCAAGCGGGCAGCCCGCCCCTTCGATACGCCCCATATCCGCCCGAGTATGGTACTGGTAGTTCTCTCGGAGATGTTCTGGCATCGGAATGTGCTCGATTTGCGGCGGCAGGCCCATTGCGGCGAAAACGGCCTTCACGAGATCGTGAAACGAACGGGCTTTGCCCGTTCCGAGGTTGAACAATCCGTTCGCTTCCGGGTGAATCACCAGCCACCACATCACGTCCACGCAATCCTTCACGTAAACGAAGTCCCGCGCCTGTTCGCCATCGGCGCAGTCCGGACGGTGCGACTTGAAGAGCCTCACTCGACCGTCTTCCTGGATCTGCCGAAACGCCTTGAAGACGACGCTTGCCATGTCTCCCTTGTGATATTCGTTCGGGCCGAAAACATTGAAGAACTTCAATCCGGCGATACGATCCAGGAGGCCGCTTCGCTCGGCGTACAGATCGAACAGGTGCTTCGAGTATCCGTAGGGGTTCAGGGGACGAAGCTCCGAAAGCCCGCTCTCGTCGGAAAACCCCCCTTCGCCGCTTCCGTACGTTGCGGCGCTGCTCGCGTAGAGGAAACGGATGTCTCGGGAAACCGCCCAGTCGGCCAGGGTTCGAGTGTACCGGTAGTTGTTCTCCATGAGGTAGCCGACATCCCGTTCCGTCGTGGACGAACAGGCCCCCATGTGAATGATGGCGTCAGGAGCGAAGGGCAGTGTGTCTGAAAGCGCTCGCTCCAGGAATTCGCCCTTGTCCAGGTAGTCCGAGAAACGCAGGTTGCGGAGATTTTTCCATTTCTCTCCGTTTCCGAGCGAATCGGCGATGAGGACGTCGTCTACCCCTTCCCGGTTCAACTTCCAGACGAAGGCGCTGCCGATGAAACCGGCGCCTCCAGTGACGACTGCTCGTTTCATGGGAACCGTTCCTTGCGCATCCAACCTGCAGGTTTTTGAAATCTTGCCGGGAAATGCATGAAAATTGTTGTTTTCTCCGCGTTCTCTGCGTTCTCCGCGGTGCGTTGCGTTTTCTTTTGTTCCTGCAGGTTCTCGAAATCTTGCCGGGAAATGCATGAAAGTTGTTGTTTTCTCCACGGTCTCCGCGGTGCGTTGCTTCTTCTTTTGTTGCGGCTTTGCCGCGCTGTGTTCTCTCGCCGGAAGATCCTCTACGCACTCTTTCGCCGCCCGGCGCTGACCGTCTGGCTAACCCACTTGAAGGGAGACGACCGTGGTTTGTGCATGGTCAACAAACGGTCGATGGCGTCACGGATCTGCCGGGGCGAAGGGAAACTGGTTCGCCCGAGAACGTCGAACCAGCGTTCGACTTCATTCAACCATGGCGTCTCTTTGGAGGTGAAATCGAAGTAAACCGTCGTCCACCGCTTGGAAAGCATATCGAGGTCCGGCCTGCGCGCGTTCTTCCTGTCCAGGATGACGTGGATCTCGCGGCCGGGATGTTCCGCAACCACACGGTCCATGAAATCCATGAATTCCCGCTTCGTCCTCATTTCGCCATGGCCCGCCGCGAGGAGGTCGACGGCGATTTCGAGAGCGGCGAAAAGAGCGATGGCTCCTTGGGATTTTCGACCGTTGTCCGACGGCGCCGTCGGATGTCCCGATGATTCCAGAGCCTTTATCTTCGGCTTTTTGCTGACGGCGACAACGAGCGCATTGTCAGGAGGATCGAGGAAGAGTCCGACGACGGAAGCCGAACCGGGGGATAACCTCGGGCCGGCGTCCGCTCGAAGGTGAGGCCTTCTCTCCAGGTAGATGCCGCGTTCGCTGAGGAATTTCCAGACCTGGTGTTTGGAGAGGTCGCCAAGGGCCGCTGCGACCAACCGGCCGTTCCAGCATGGAGCGCCCTCGGGAGGAGGGCTGTCGAGGATGGCCAGGATGCGTTTTTCGGTATCCGGACCGCAAACGGGAGGCCTCCCCGGCCGCTGACGATCGTCGAGCGCATCGATGCGCCCGGCGGCGAAACGGCGGCTCCACTTGCTGGCGGTCGCGACGCGGATGCCCAGCAATTCTGCGACTTCAGAAATCTTGCGGCCCGCTGCCGCCTCCAGAACGATGCGAGCCCTCAAAGCCATTCGAGGCCTCGTCCATGGCGTCCTGATCGAGGTTTGCAGCAGGCTCCTTTCCTCCGGGGTCAACTTGATAGTGGTGCTCATACAAACCTTTCTCTATGCACACCGAGACGCGATCGGGATGAATGGGTCGCGGCAAAAAAAAAGCCGGCGCAAGCGCTGGCCTTCATGACCAATTCCGTTGTGCTGGAAACCTCTTTCGGGCCAAATGCCCCTGCGATCGCGCTCCCGTGCCGAAATAAAAACGCCAAAGGTGGTTCAGCCCCGCCTTTGGCCTTCGTGGCCCTATTGAGAGTCCAAGATATTCATATGCATATTCATAAAGTGAGTCTGAAGGCTTCGCTGCTTCAGGTTGCCGTGGCCTAACTATTATATACGTAAAAAGATATTTGTCAAATCATTTAAGCCGTTTCGAGGAGATTCTCACCGGTTTCGTGTTCAGATAATAATTATCGATACCGATGGGACTCATACCATCGCATCGAGCAGAATGAGTTGATGGATGAATGATAAATTGAAGATCGTTTCCGGCAGGAAGCCCCGCTTGAAGAGGTTGCGCCTCACGATCTGAATCGCCCTCCGCATGGCCGTGTGCATCTCCCTGGAGATGCCGAAGCCTTCCGTCGTCTTTGGCTCGATCCACAGGAAAAGGACGTCGCCGTAAGAGCCATCCAGAAATTCCCTCCTGGCCAAAGCCCGGGCGAGACGGGAAACCGTCGGGGATGACTCGGCAAGCCATGCCCTGTTTCGCAGGAACATCGCGGCATCCCAGCGGTAGATGCTTCCGGGGCGCCCCCCGAGAGGAAAGGCCTGGATGATTACCGCAAAATCAACCCCGTGGATGTACGCATCCACGTAGGATGAGTTCTCGGCCAGATAAGCCATCTCGATGGAATCGCCCAGGGGTTCCTGGCCCAGGGCATCCAAAACATAACACCCGATGCCGTAGTCCCCTTTGAGAATGTTCCCGAGGCCGATGATGGAAGCGCGTTTCATGGCGTCTCCTGAATATTCGGGTCAGGGCGGTGAGCAGCCGGACTTTCCCGTGATGAAGCGGCCCGCCTCCGCATCAGGCGGACGAATTCAACTTTGCCAGCATGTCGTTCAACTGGCGGAAGTGGGACCGCTCCTCTTCAATGCATTCCCTCACGACGGCCCGTTCGGCCGGGGGAATGAGTTGCTGCATCTCACTGAAGAAAAGAATCGTGTCCTTCTCGATGCGCATGGCCAACTCGATGGCTGCCGCCATATTCCCCGCCTCGGAAAGCAGGCGCCCGGGACTCTTCCCTGCAAACAGCTCATGCTGGTCGAGCAGACTGTGGAGGTACTCCATATATTCGGAAGCGTCGCTTTGCGGGGGCGGTTTTACCGGGTCGAGCCGCGAGGCCATCTTTTCGAAAATGGCCTGATGCCTGTTTTCCTCCGAGGCGAAGAATTCCAGGAACTGCTTGACCCGGGCATCTTTACAGGCCCCGGCCGCTTTCATGTAAACGGTGTGTCCCCGGCGTTCGATTTCAACGGCCGCCTCGACAATGTCCGCCGCGCTGAAAAAACGTGCCATGGTTCTCTCCTTTTCGCGCCCGGTATTTCCGACGGGCCGCTAAAGCTCGTTGGGAAGCGCCTTGAGCCGTGCGTAAGAATAGACCGGTCCGTCCACGCAGACGTAGCTCGATCCGATGTTGCAGCGTCCGCAGATGCCGACTCCGCACTTCATGCGCTTCTCGAGGGTCGTAAGGATCTGTTCGTCCGAGAAGGCGAGCTTCTTCAAGGCCTCGAGGGTGAACTTGATCATGATGGGGGGACCGCACGTGATGGCAACCGTGTTTGCGGGGCTGGGGTTCAACTCCAGGAGTACATTGGGGATGAGCCCCACGCGGTGTTCCCAGCCGGGGGCCTCACGGTCCACCGTGAGCACCGCGGACATGGCCGGATTCGAGAGCCAGCCGGGGAGTTCAGCTTTGAAAGCCATATCGTCGGGAGTGCGGGCGCCGTAGAGCAGGGTGATGTCGCCGTAGTCTCCGCGATTGTCGAGCATGAACAGGAGCAGGGTTCGCAAAGGGGCCATGCCGATGCCGCCCCCGATGAAGAGGATGTTCTTGCCGCGCATGTCTTCATATGGAAACCAGTTTCCGAGCGGCGCCCGCACGCCGATTTTGTCTCCCGCAAAAAGGCCGTGAAGCTTCGTGGTGACTTCGCCCGCCCGCATGACGCTGAACTGGAGATGGTCCATTCGGGTGGGAGGCGAGTTGATGACGAAGGTGGATTCCCCCACCCCGAATACCGACAGTTGTCCCACCTGGCCGGGTTGGAAGGCGAAGGCGGCCATCTTGTCCGCATCGTCGAGCCTGACCCGGAAAGTCTTGATGTTGTGCGTCTCCTGAACGGTTTCAAAAATCGTCGCGATTTCCGGCAGATATGGATTGAAGGGTGGTTTAGCCATTTGACGCCTCCCGCACGTTGTCTCCGGCGCGTTCGATCGCTCCGATCACGATCTCTCGAATATCAACGCTTGCCGGACATTTCCTGATGCAGCGTCCGCAACCGCAGCAGGCCAGGAGCCCGCCGTAGCGGGCCGGATAGTAGCTGAATTTGTGCCCCACCCGGTTTTTGAGCCGATTGGCTTTGCCCGGCCTGGGGTTGTGCCCGCTGGCTTCGAGGGTGAATTGAAAGGACATGCAGGTATCCCACGAGCGCACTCGCTTGCCGGAGAGGCCGCACGCCTCGTCCGTAATGGTGAAACAATAGCAGGTCGGGCAGAGATACGTGCAGGCGCCACAGTTGATGCACTTCTCCGAGACTTCCTCCCAGAACTTGCGGTCGTCGAATAGAGCCAGCAGACTCTCCTGCGCCGGCCCGAGGTCCGTTGCCGGACCGAGACTCGCCCTCGCTCTGGCCCTTGCGGCAGCGGCTTCTTTCGTCGTGGTTTCGTCGCTCGAAAGGAGTGGTCCGTCACCGTCCAAAAGGGCCGTGCCGCGTTCGCTGACGCTTTGCAGCACGTAGCCTCCTTCCACTGCGGTCATGAGTACGTCCGATCCCGAGGGATCGTCGGGACCCCCGCCCACCCAGTGGCAAAAGCAGGTGTTGCCGGGGCTCTCGCAGGCAAGCGTCACGAAAAGCGTATTCTCGCGGGCAGCCTGGTAGTAGGGATCGGGGAACCGGCCGCCCAGGTACACGCGATCGAAAATCATCACTCCCCTTGCCCCGCAGGGCCTTCCACCAAATACGACAGTGGGAGTCCGGGGAATGTCCGGGGCGAGCGTAAGCGAAACCCGCTCGGGATCTTTCGGGTCTTTGGTCTGCTCGAAGCGAAACAGGTCATGGGAGGACGGGAACACGGCCGACTTGGGGGAAGTGGTGGCGTCCATGGACAGCACCGGGCGGGAACCGGCTTCAAAGGGTCTGAAAACGACGCCCCCGCCTTCTTCCACGGGCACGAGGACTCTGTGCTCACGGCTGAGAGCTCCGAGCCATTCCTGGAGATTCTGGATGGGAAGAAATTTTTCCTGGGCCATGGTCAGTCTCCCTCGTTGATGCGCTTTTCTTCCACCTGGAAGGTCAGAAGGGGCGGCACAGCCTGCGGATCGGTCCCGGCCCGGTACTCGAAAAGGTCCAGGATCGCCCGGTTCATATGACTCTTCAGTGCGACCAGGGGAATGTCCATGGGACAGGCTCTCGCGCACTCTCCGCATTCCGTGCACCGGCCCGCGAGATGGACGGCATGGACGACCTGGAAGAAGAGCTTTTCGGTCACCGTGTCTTCCTGGCTGATCCAGTGCGGATCGCGGCTCTGGGCGACGCAATGGTCCTTGCAGACGCAAAGCGGGCAGGCGTTCCGGCAGGCGTGGCAGCGTATGCAGCGCTCCATCTGCGAACGCCAGAAAGCCATTCGTTCCTGAAGACTCATGGCGTCGAGGGCAGCAAGATCCGCCGGAGGACTCTCAGCTATGGCTGCGGGAACGAGCGGATCGCCCACGAAGCAGTCGGCTTCGAGGGCGTTGGGGAACCGGCAGTGGAGGCATTTTTCCGCGGCCACGTCGGCCATGGCCATGGGATGAGATGTTCCGTTCACCGTAACGGTCAACGTTTCTCCTTCCACGGCGACGGCATCGACCCTGTCCGGGTCCGCGCCCGAACTCCGGAGCGCGCGATGCACCTTGGAGAGATCCGCCACCCCGGAACAGGGCATGCCGAAAAGAGTCACCCGGTCCCTGGAGACGAGTTTTTCCTGGAGCAGTTCCACCACGGAACGGCTGTCGCACCCCTTGACGACCAGCCCGACTTTGCGCTCCCGCATGGCGGCAAGATACGTAGCCGGATTGTGCGCGTTCAGGGGACCCCAGACCAGCCGGTCCACGTCCTCGGGGGAACGCATGAAAAGCGGCGTGTGGTGGATGGCGTCAAAACCCTGCTGCCAGCCGATCACACAATCGAGTCCGGGCAGTTCCGCCTTGATGCGTTCCTTCAACGCTTCGATTCCCGCTCCGTTTTGCGCTTTGCCCGGGAGCCGGGGGCGGTCGGCCGCCGGATGCGAACGCGCTGCCGCGGCCCGCGCCAGGGAAAGGTCGGCGTCCGCATGGCGGGGCGCCCGCCCGAGAGTGTGAATCCGCCCGGTAAAGGAAGTCACGACCTTCTGCCAGCGCTGCCCCTCCGAGGCCGAAACCCAGGTGTACTCGAAACGAGCCGGGTCGATGCCGAGAACGGGCAGGAATCTCTTCAGTACCTCCAGTCTGCGGCGCGCATAGAAATTTCCCTGGGCATAGTGGCAATCCCTGGGGTGGCAGCCGGAAACCAGCACGCCGTCGGCACCGTTCAAGAGCGCTTTGACCACAAAAAGCGGATCGATCCTTCCCGAGCACGGCACGCGAATGATGCGCAGGTCCGTGGGCTGGGCAAAGCGCCCCACGCCCGCCGTATCGGCGCCACCGTACGAGCACCAGTTGCAGAGAAAGCCCACGATCCGAAGTTCTTTGCCTTTTAGGACTGGCATAGAGCGTTGACCTCCGCGAGAATTTGATTGTCGGTGAAATGAGAGAGTTGGATGGCCCCCTGCGGACAGGTGGAGGTGCAGATGCCGCAGCCCTGGCAGACGGTCTCGATGACTTCGGCCTTCGGCTCGCCCCGGACCTGGACTTCTTGTATGGCGATGAAGGGACAGGTCAGTATGCACTTCCCGCAGCCGACGCATCGCCTGGCGTCCACTCTCGAAATCTGCGGGTCGTTTTCCAGTTTGTCCTTGGAAAGGAGTCCGAGCGCTTTCGACGCGGCGGCGCTTCCCTGGGCCACCGCGGAAGGGATGTCCTTGGGACCCTGACACACGCCGGCCAGAAAGACACCCGCGGTGTTCGTCTCCACGGGGCGGAGCTTGGGATGGCTTTCCATGAAGAAACCATACCTGTCGTACGAGATACGCAGCTTTTCGGCAAGCTCCGGCGCTCCGGAAGCCGCTTCGGCGCCGGCGGCCAGGACCACCAGATCCGCCTCGACCTCGACCTGCGCCCCCAGCAGCGTATCCGCTCCCCGGACCACGTACTTCCCGTTCCTTGGATAAATCATGGCGACGCGGCCCCGAATGTAGCGGGTCCCGTACTCCTCCATGGCCCGCCGTGTGAATTCGTCGTAGAGCTTCCCGGGGGACCGGATGTCCATGTAGAAGACATACGACTGGGAGTCGGGAATGTGATCCTTTGTGAGGATGGCCTGCTTGGCCGTGTACATGCAGCAGAAACCGGAACAGTACGGCCGGTCCAGGGATTTATCCCGCGATCCCACGCACTGAACGAAAACCACGGTCTTCGGTTCGGCGCCGTCCGAGGGCCGCTTTACGTGGCCCCCGGTCGGTCCGGATGCCGAGAGCAGCCGTTCGTACTGAAGCGAGGTGATGACGTCGGGGTAACGGCCGCCGCCGTATTCGCCGCATTTTGAGATATCGAAGAGGTCGTAGCCCGTGGCGGCCACGATGGCCCCCACCTTTTCGACAACGATTTCATCTTCCATCTTGTAGTCGATGGCTCCCGAAGCGCAAACTTTCGCACATACCCCGCACTTTCCCTTTATGAATTGCCGGCAGAAAGCCGGATCGATCACCGCCTTTTTCGGGATGGCCTGGGGGAAGGGAATGTTGATGGCCGTGGTTGTCCCCATACGTTCGTTGAATCTGTCTTCGGCTTTCTTGCTCGGGCATTTCTCCATGCAGACGCCGCAGCCGGTGCACTTGCTCCAGTCCACATAGGTAGCCTTCCTGCGGATTTCCACCTCGAAATTGCCGACGTAGCCTTTCACCTGCTTCACTTCGGAACAGGCGAGGAGTTTGATGTTGGGGTGCTGGGCCACGTCCACCATCTTGGGGCCCAGTATGCAGCTCGAACAGTCCACCGTCGGGAACGTCTTATCCAGTTTGGCCATCTTGCCCCCGATGGTGGATTCCCGCTCCACGAGAACGACCTCCTGACCGCCGTCGGCGCAGTCCAGCGCCGCCTGGATGCCCGCAACCCCGCCTCCGATCACCAGCACTCGCCTGGTGATGTCGAATTTGCTGGAATAGAGGGGCGCGTTCCGCCTCAGCTTTTCCACGGCTATCCGCACAAGTTCCGTGGCCTTGTTGGTGTTGGCCTCCCGATCCTTCCCGATCCACGAAACGTGCTCGCGGATGTTGGCCATCTCGAAAAGGTACCGGTTGAGGCCCGCTCGCTCGACCGTGCGCCGGAAAGTGGGTTCATGCATGCGCGGTGTGCAGGACGCCACCACGACTCCGGTCAGGTTCTTGTCTCGGACGGCCTGAATGATGCCATCCTGGCCGGGTTCCGAGCAGGCGTACATGCTGTCCGCCGCCAGGACCACCTCGGGAAAGGACAGGGCCGCCCCGGCCACGGCAGCGGTATCCACCGTGCCTTCTATGTTGCTGCCGCAATGGCAGACGAAAACGCCGATTCGCATTGTTGAGACTCCCTCGACTTGACGCGATCCGCTGCTTTCAACTCGCAGCCGCCAGAACTTTGGAGAGGACGGGCCACGGGCTGACGTTCAGTTTGCCCATGCCGAGATCCTTCTCGGGCAGCCCCATGGCGAAGCCCATGAGTTGGGTGAAATAGAACACCGGCATCTCGAATTCCTCGTTCATGGCCCGGTTCACCTGTCCCTGGCGCAGATCCAGGTTCATCTGGCACATGGGACACGCCACGACCACAGCATCGGCTCCGCAATCCTTCGCGCAGGCGAGGAGCTTTCCGGTCAGCCTGACCACAACGTCCTTTCGGGGCACTCCAAACGAGGCTCCACAACACTCCACCTTGAGGGGAAACGGCCTCACCTCGGCCCCGAGGGCGGAGAGAACGCCGTCCATGGCCGTCGGATTTTCCGGATCGTCGAATTCCATTGCCTCGGGGGGGCGATTCATAATGCACCCGTAGTACGGGGCGAGCCGAATTCCTTCGAGAGGCCGGCGAACCCTGGCGGCAATGGCCGCGTTGCCGATACGCTCAACCATGACCTGAAGCACGGACATGGTTTTGACCGAGCCCCGATGCGGCCTGTCGAGGAGTTGATTGACCCGGTCGCGGAAAGCCGCCGATTCCATTCTGTGCGTAGCGGTCTTGAGGTTCTTCAGGCAACTCGGGCACGGAGTGGCAGCCAGGCCAAGCCCCATGGCTTCGACGAGTTCCAGGTTCCTGGCGGAAAGGGCTGCGGAGAGCGTGTGATCGAGGGTGTGAGCCGGACTGGAGCCGCAGCAACTCCAGTCCGGAATGTCGACCAGTTCGAGGCCCAGTGCGGCGCACACGGCCCTGGTGGAGACGTCGTACTCCCTGGAAGTCCCGAGACCGGAACAGCCGGGGTAGTATGCCAATGCATCGCTCATGAGGAGGCTTCCTTTTCAAATCGTTGGAAGATTCTGTCGATTTCGCTCCGGCCTTTGATGTCGTGGGGTCTGAACGAGAGCTTGCCCTTGGGAGCGATACGCGGGCCGAGGTCCATATCGGTCCAGATCCGGCCCGTCTTCGCGATGTAGCCCGCCATGAGGCCCATCTCGAAAACTCGGCCGTGCGCCCGCACCGATCCGAGAAACGTGTCCCGGAACTTCTTGACCCGGCTCACCGCGGCAAACCCTTCGCGTCCGGCCATGTGCCTGAGCACGTCCATGACCCGCGCGACGTCGATGTTGTTCGGGCAGCGGGTCGTGCAGGATTCGCACGTGGCGCATAGCCAGATGGATTTGCACTGGAGCACGGCGTCCTTCTGCCCTGTCTGCACGAGCCGCATCACCCGGTTGACGGGAAAGTCGTAGGCGAAGCTGTACGGACAGCCCGCCGTGCAATTGCCGCACTGGTAGCAGAGGTCGATCCTCTGTTCGGACTCTTCCTCTACCATGCGGATGAAATCCGTATCGAAGCGGTTTGAAAGATTGATGGTGTCCATAGTGTGTCCGTCCAGTCGTTTTGAACGAAAGAGTGAAAGTCTCGATAAATACGCCTGTGCTTCGCAACGAGAACCGCCCGCCACAATCGGGAGGGAGCATTATCGCCATTCAACGCCGGTTCGAACCCCGTCCGAACGTAGCCACGCCAGTTCTCGATCGAGCAACAAAAAAGGCCGAAGGCGGCAAACGCGCCACCTTCGGCCTTCTTGACCTCACTGCAATACTTCTGTGCTCAAGTCTGGAAGTGCTATTTCCTTGCCCGGAGAATCTGCCCCCGTGACATAGCTTTCGACCAAAACCCCCGAGCTTCAACGCTCGAAGTGCGCCTATACTACCTGGCGCGACAAAATTGTCAAACACTTTTTCGACGCTGCAAAACAACTCGCGATCTTTCCCGAGGAGTCTTAAGAAAATCACCTCGAACGGCGAACAAGTTGTGAGCATTGAGGGGCCGTTGCCGTAAAGAATGCCGGAAAACCATTGTCTCGCGTTCGAACCTGCAGCCATGCTATTTTTTTCTCGCCTGACAAATATTCCGGCAAATCAATGCTGAATTGCTTATATTAGATTGGAGGCGGTTGGTCTGTCACCGTCTTGAAGACGAACGCGGGAAGTGACGCTGTCGATTTGTGGCCAGGGAAATCACCGTATCGCGCCGCCGGAGGAGAACGTATGAATGATCGCAAATGGATTCTGCCGCTATTGGCCGGGATCGCAATATGCGCTGCGACTTCAATTGCCTGGCCGCAAACACTACGGGAACAACCCGACCCCCAGCAGCTCATCGTCGCTGGCTCCGGGGTCAACCTGGGGATTACGCGACTCCTGGCAAAGGCCTTCATGAACGATCATCCTCAGATAATCATCGAAGTTCCCGGAAGCATCGGCACGAAGGGCGCCATAGCGGCGGTTGCCGACGGCGCCATAACCTTCGGTCTGCTAGCGCGATCCTTGAAGGAAAACGAGGAATCGTCGGGGCTCGTGGTCCGACCGTACGCTCGTGTCCCGATTGTGGTGGGCGTACACCCGACGGTTGCAGACGACGAGAGTACGTTTCAGGATCTGGTTGACATCTACCGGGGAACGAAGACGCGTTGGAAAGACGGGAATGAAATCATTGTCCTGGCCAGGGAACCGGGTGACAGCGGCATGCAGGTGCTTGAGAAGAAGGTTCCGGGATTTCTGGAGGCCTATGCGGAGAGCGCCCGAACGAAACGATGGTCCATTTTTTTTACGGATCAGGACGCAAACCGGGCTCTCTCGATCACGCACTACGCCATCGGGATTTCGGATCTCGGCATGCTCGCGACGGAGAACTTGAACGTCAAGGTCCTGAAACTGAATGGAATCGCTCCGACTCCCGAGAATCTGCTCGACGGTCGATACCCGCTGAGCAGGGATCTCTCATTCCTATACCGCGCAGGAACCCTGCCGGAAGGGGCTAAAGCCTTTTTGGATTTTGTCCGCTCTGACAAGGGTGCCGGAATTCTGAGATCCCATGGATACATTCCGGTGAATTAGGAGCGCTCGATGACAGGGGCTACCGATCGGGAAGTGCTTTCCAAGAAGCTTGCCAGGTGGTTATTCCCTTTGGCTTTGGCCGTCGGGTTCCTTATTTCCTTTGTCATTCCAGCCATATATTGCGCCATGGAAGTCAGGCGGGCCTCGACTGAAGCGCACTCCCATGCTGAAAGGCTTGCCTACGATATAGGGAAATTGGCGTCGGAAGCCCCAACCCTCTGGAAATATCAGGCTACAAAATATGCACAGATCTTGCACTCATTTATTCAATATAAGAACATCGAGAATATTAGTGTTCTGGACGAAAAGGCAAACCGTCTTACTCAATACGAGCATACGGCAACGTCAGATAGCACTCTGAAAATACATATTCATGGTGATCCAGCTCCGATCATGTTCAATAAGCGAAAGATCGGTGAAATATTCGTGGATGTGTCGGCTTACAATATCCTCATCGAAGCGCTTTTTTTCTTTTCGATTTGTGTTGTTGTAGGGGTTGGTCTTGCGGTTGCAGTTTATCGGCTTCCTCTGAGAGTCGCATTGAAACTGGAGAAAAAAATCCTGGAATATCAGGATACGCTCGAGAAGAAAGTGGTAGAACGCACCATTGAGCTTCAGAATGCCGTCGAAAGATCGCTCCAGTTGGCTCGAGATGCCCAGGAGGCAAGTCGGGCTAAATCACAGTTTCTTGCAAACATGAGCCACGAAATACGAACTCCCATGAATGGCGTGCTCGGCATTACGGAGTTGCTGTTGGGCACAAAACTCGATGAAAAACAGAGACATCTTGCTGAAACGGCGTTCCACTCCGGTGAAGCGCTCCTGAGCGTGTTGAATGACATCCTGGATTACTCCAAAATCGAGGCGGGCAAGCTGGAACTCGAGAGCATCGATTTCGATCTCCGCGAGTGCGTTGAAAATGTCGTGGAGCTTTTCGCGGAAAGCACCCATCAGAAGGGCATCGAACTGGTGTGCCAGGTGTTCGATGATGTTCCGCCAGCCGTCCGGGGCGATCCCGGACGGCTGCGCCAGATCTTGATGAACCTTGTCGGTAATGCCGTCAAGTTCACGGAACGCGGAGAGGTTTTCGTCCGCCTGACCGTCTTGGAGAAACAAGACGACGGTGGAGTCCTGTGCTTCGAGATCCGTGACACGGGGATAGGGATCGCGCCGGAATTGCAGGAACACATTTTCGATGCTTTCTCACAGGCAGATGGGACGACAACACGAAGGTATGGCGGCACGGGGCTCGGTCTGGCCATCAGCAAACAGTTGATCGAGTTGATGGGAGGAGAAATTGCAGTGGCCAGCGCGCCCGGCGGCGGCAGCACGTTTCGTTTCATTCTGCCCGTGAAGGTCTGTGCCCTTCCGCTGCAGCCGGCAATGGTTGGCCATGCCGACTTGAGGAACCTGTACGTTCTGATTGTGGATGACAATGCGACCAATCGCAACATCCTGCGCCACCAGGTTCTGTCTCGGGGCATGCGCAGCGAGTGCGCTTCGAGCGCTCGGGATGCTCTGGAGATGCTCCGGAAGGCCGCCGCAATCGGGAACCCCTATGAACTGGCGATACTGGACCTGATGATGCCTGAGATGAACGGCCTGGAACTGGCCCGCGCCATCAAGGCGGACCCCGCCATTGCCGCCGTGCCCCTCATCATGCTGACCTCTCTCAGCGAGGTCTTCGACTCGGAATCGTTGCGCCGGGACGGCATTTCCGCCTGCCTGACGAAGCCGGTGCGGCAGTCCCGGCTTTACAGTTGCATCGCCACTGCAACACAACCGGCGCCAATCGGAGTCTCCCCGAAGGAATCCAAAAAGAGCGGTGTTGAAGAAACCGAGGCTTTCCATGCGACGAGGGTGCTCCTGGCCGAGGACAGCTATATAAATCAGATGGTCGCAAGAGAGATGTTGAAAAGTCTCGGGTGCCATGTCGAAATGGCGTCCAATGGGCAAGAAGCTCTTGAGGCTCTCTCAACCGGTTCGTACGATCTCGTTCTCATGGACTGTCAGATGCCGGTGCTCGACGGCTACGAAGCCACTCGGATCATCCGGGAAAAAGAGGCGCGCGAAGCGAAGGATCCGGATCGAGAGCAACAAGGAGTCCGCCGAATTCCTGTTATCGCGCTGACCGCACACTCGATGCAAGGGGACCGTGAACGATGCCTTCAGGCCGGGATGGACGATTATGTGAGCAAACCCTTCAGCCTGGATGGATTGGCGGCGGTACTGAAACGCTGGCTGCCATCGCTATCGAAGACCGATGCGCCCACAGCCGCTGGCGTCGAGGAAGACCCCGGTTTCAGGTGAAGGAATGGCCCGGCAGTCTTGAGATTGTTTCGGATAATCGCCACAGGGACCTCATCGTATGCCGGAATGACTACAGGCCTTTAAGCCCCTTTTACGGTCACAGGGTACTTGACAGAACTACGGGTAATCAGTATATTATGACAGAATTCATATGGGACAATAACAAAGCTGCTACGAATTGGCGTGACCATGGAGTCACCTTTCAGCAAGCTATTAAGGCGCTCAACGATCACTTTTTTGTTGAATGGATTGACGATCGTGAAAACTACGGGGAAGAGCGTCTCAACCTGCTTGGCATGTGTGATGGGACGATCCTCCATGTGACCTACGCAGAACGCGGCGAATGTATCCGAATTATATCAGCACGACGGGCGGAAAAAGATGAACAAGACTACTACTACCGCGAAAATTCGTTCTGACGGCACGGTCGTTGAGGTTTTGGAAAACGGTGAGGAACGCCCCTTTCCCGAAACTCCCATGCGTCCGATGACGGAAGAAGAAATCAAGGCTGCTGCTGCGGCTGATCCCGATGCGCGGCCTATGACCGCCGAAGAATTGCGGACAGCGCGGCGTGTGCCGCGCACAAAGGGCTTGCGCCGTATACTTGGCCTCACGCAGCAAGAATTTGCAGCACGGTATCACATTCCACTCGGTACGCTCCGCGATTGGGAGCAGGGGCGCACGGAACCCGACCAACCGGCCCGAGCTTACCTCACGGTGATTGCTCGCGATCCCGAAGGAGTCCGGCGTGCCTTACAAGCGCGACCTGCATAAACGAAGCACCGTTTCCGGCTCGAATGAACTTGAAGGACCCGATCCCAACGATTCATGTGGTGAAATAGAAGTGTCCCCCTGAGGCCACGTTCGCACAGTGATGCAGCCCGAGAACAGGGCGGGCAACGTTGAGAGAACCGCCCCCCCCCGTGCAGCAGAAAGCAAGCAAGTTGAGGAACGTCCGGCCGGTTCGCCCGTCGCCCCGGTGAAAACCGGGGCACGGTCAAGCCTGGCAGGAACGGAACAGCGTCAGTTCCCCGTACCAACGGACCGGGGCGGGCCAGGATGTCCGGACCGGCAGAAATAGCTCCTCAAGATCACTGGCGCGCCATCTTGAGGCTGTGGCCGGCGTCGGTCGAGATCGTGCGCCCCAGGGCCGCGGCCATGCCATCCACGCAAGAGCGGCATTTGACCGGTTCTTCGTCGATACAGATCTTATCGGGGTATATCAGATAATGTTCCCGGTACTGACGGGGCGTCAAATTGGGCATCAGCACGTTGGCCCCGCATTGCAGCGCCTTCTGCCTTCCCTCCGGGTCGATGGTGCCCGACGCGGTCGTGGCCGGCATGTGCGCGTTCCGCGTGACGATTCGCGCGATGGCCGTCACCTTGAGCACCATGTCCATGGTTCCGTTCGCACAGCCGGCCAGTGGCGTGTCCGGATGCGAGATGTAAGGACCCAGGCCGATCATGTCGAGATCGAGTTCCTTATACTTGAGAATGTCGGCGGCCAGGCTCTCGACGGTCTGACCCGGCAGTCCGACCATGCTCCCGGAGCCGAGTTGGTAACCCAACTCCCTCAGCCAGCGGAGGCAGAGGAAGCGTTTCGCGTAGTGAGAATCGGGCTTCAAAGCCTTGAAGAGGATGGGGTCCGTCGTCTCGAAGCGGAGGAGGTAGCGGTCAGCTCCCGCCTCCTTCATCCTCTTGTAGTCCTCGTAGGTGCGCTCGCCAATGGACAGGGTCACCGCTATGCTCAGGCTTTCCTTGATGTCGCGAACAAGGGCCGCCAGGTCTTTTGCCGTGTAGTACGAATCTTCCCCCGACTGGAGAACCACAGTATGGAATCCGAGATTTTTCGCTTCAACGGCCTGAGAGAATATCTCCGGGATTTCCATGCGGTATCGAACGGCTTTGCCGTTGCTCCTCCTCAAACCGCAATAGAGGCAGTCGCGGCGGCAGTGGTTCGAGAACTCGATCAAGCCTCTCAAATGAACAGCGTCGCCCGCGAATTCTCTCCTCACCTCGTCGGCGCGCCGGAAAAGATCCCGGAGGACGCCCTCGTCCTTTTCGTTCAATAGATCGACAATCTGACGCTTCGTGTACATAGCGGTGGTGACTCCCTTGCCCGCACCCCGGCCCTTCCCATGGGAGATGGCCGGGGTGCGGGGCGCCGTATCTCGAAAGTTCAGCGTTCCTCAATGAGCAGGCGAAACCTTCGCAGCAGATGTTCCGCACCCTCTCGAACGCCATCGGGTTTGCGGAACGCGGTGCTAGAAGTAAAGGTCCCTCGTGCCCTCTTCGATCATCGCCAGCCTCTTCCTGGTCACCTGCCGGACTTTGGGATTGGAGATCTGTTCGAGGTGCTGTTGGATCGCTTCCTCGCCCACCTCCTTCGTTTCCGGAGTCGCATAGTCCATGAGGAACTCCTTGAAGGTGAGGATGGCGTTGGGCTGGCACACGTCCTGGATCTGCCCGGTTTTCGCCAGAGACATGAAACGGTCGCCCGTGCGCCCCTTGCGGTAGCAGGCCGTGCAGAAGCTCGGGATGAAACCGGAGGTGCTGATGTTGGCGATGATCTCATCCAGGCTACGATGGTCCTCGACGTTGAACTGAGTGCGCTGCGCTTCCCTTTCCAGGTTGTTTTCCTTGCAGTAGCCCCCGACGCCCGTGCACGATCCCGCGCTGATCTGGGAGATGCCGACGGATACGAGTTCGTCGCGGAACGCGGCGGTTTCCCGGGTGGAGAGGATCATTCCGGTATAGGGCACGGCCAGCCGGAAGATGGCGATCAGCTTCTTGAAATCGGCGTCCGAAACCAGGTGCGGAAATGTTTCCAGGCTGACTCCGGCGGCGGGTCTCATCCTCGGGACGGAAATGGTGTGGGGGCCGACTCCGTAGACTTCTTCGAGATGCAGGGCATGCAGCAGTAGAGCCAGCACTTCATATTTGTAGTCGTACAGCCCGAAGAGCACCCCGGAGCCCACGTCGTCGATGCCCCCTTCCATTGCCCGGTCGAAGGCACAGGTGTGCCAGTCGTAATCCCGCTTCGGGCCGGATGGGTGCATTTTTGCGTACGTCGGGCGATGGTACGTTTCCTGGAAGAGGATGTAGGTGCCAATCCCGGCTTCTTTCAACATCCTGTACTCTTCCACCGTCGTCGCCGCGATGTTGATGTTGACCCGCCGGATGCTGCCGTTTTTCACCTTTACGGAGTAGACGGCCCGGATCGCGTCGAGCACGTAATCGATGGGACATTCCTTCGGGTGTTCGCCGGCTTCCATGGCGAGGCGCTTGTGGCCCATCGCCTCGAGCATCTCCACTTCCCTTTTGATCTCCTCCATGGTGAGTCTGCGCCGGTCGAACTCGTTTTGCCTGCGGTAGCCGCAGTACACGCAGTTGTTGATGCAATGATCGCTGATGTAAAGGGGTGCGAAGAACACCAGTCTCTTGCCGTAGATCTGCTCTTTGATATCCTTCGCGGTCCTGTAGATCTTCTCCAGAAGCGCCGGGTCTTCCACCTGGAGAAGGATAGCCGTCTCTTCGGGCGTGAGGCCGTCGGACAGGGCGGCCTTGCCGATGATCCGCTCGACTTCTTCCGTGGAAAACGTCGTCTTCGCCCACTCAAGCAGGCTCACGATTCTCTGATCATCGATGAAATCGGCTTTGTTCGCAACCATGTCAGTCACTCCTCAGATTGTATGGGAAATGTTGCAAGAAAAAACCTGTCTCCGAAATCAGCTTCATGCTGTATTTTTTTCTCATGGACTTGCGATTCATAGTTCACGGGTTCCCGACTTACGGGGCTGCGTCCAGGAGACGCAGGGCGGAAGGGAAGGGCGCCAGCGCCCGCCTCAAAATGCCGTGCACGTGCGCGATGAGGATTCCGTAGTTGACGACGGGAACGCCCGCGCTGGTGGCCTGCATGATTCGGTGGAGCATCTCCTTTCGGTTGATCATACAGGCGCCGCAGTGGACGATCAGTTGAAACCGGTCGAGATTTTCCGGCATCTCGATGCCGCTCGACCATTCGAAATGGAGTTCCCCGCCCACCTTCTGGCGCAGCCATCGGGGTATTTTCACCGTACCGATGTCATCTGCTACCCGGTGATGCGTGCAGGCTTCGGAGATGAGGACGCGCGCGCCCGGCTGCAGCCGGTCCACTGCGAGCGCCCCGGTCGTGAGGGTCTCCAGGTTCCCCTTGTAGCGGGCGAACAGGATGGAAAACGAGGTCATCATGACGTCCCTGGGGGTGTCCGCATCCACCTTCAAAAAAGCCTGCGAATCCGTGACGACCATCCTCGGTTTGTGCGTCAGACCGGTAAGCGCCTTCTTGATCTCCCTCTCTTTGACCACCAGGGCGATGGCGTCGTGATCCAGAATGTCCCGGATGGTCTGAACCTGCGGCAGGATGATTCTCCCCTTGGGCGCCGCCAGGTCGATGGGAACGACCAGGACCACGGTGTCGCCGGGGTCGATGAGGTCGCCGATGATGGTAGGGGCCGTCCAGTCCTTGGGAGCGGAAAGGACGATTTCCTGCTTCAGCTTTTCGATGCCCTGCCGGGTGTGAGCGCTCACCGGCGTCACCTTTATCCCGAGCAGCTTCGCGAAATCGGCTGCGTTCGCCTCGGGGTGGAGATCCATCTTGTTGAGGACCCCCACGACGGGGACCTTCTGCTCTCTGGCCTTCCCGACCAAATCCAGTTCCCGGCCGTCCACCTCCTGGCCGTGGTTCAGCACCAGAATGATGAGGTCCGCCTTGTTCAGTACGCCGACGGTCTTCTTGATCCTCAGTTCCCCCAACTCGCCCGCGTCGTCGATCCCGGCCGTATCGACGATCACGACGGGGCCCACGGGAAGGATCTCCATGGACTTGTAGACGGGGTCGGTGGTCGTGCCGGGAACGCTCGAAACAATGGCGACTTCCTGGTTGGTCAGCGCGTTGATGAGGCTCGACTTTCCGGTGTTGCGCCTGCCGTAGATGGCGATGTGCAGTCGGCTGCCGCGTGGAGTCTCATTGAGACTGGTCGCTTCCACTTCTACCCTTTCCTTTTTTTCATGAATGCTGCGCTTGCGATTCCGGGTCTGGTCAGTTGGCCCGGGGTGAAGAGGGTTTCGAGCTCTTTTTCGGTGAGAAACCCGGATTCGACGATGACCTCCCGCAGAAGCCTCCCCTCGCTCCGGGCCTTCTTCGCCAGTTTCGCCGCCGCTTCGTATCCCATGAGCGGCGTGAGGGCGGTGATGTACCCGTGGCTCTCCTCGAGCCACCTCCGGCATCTCTCCGGATTGGCCCGAATGCCCTCGATACACTTCTCGGAGAAGAGTCTTGAGGCGTTGATGAGCATTTCCAGGGAGTGGAGCAGGTTGTGGGCGATGAGGGGAAGGAAGGCGTTCAGCTCCAACTGTCCCGCGGCGGCCGCGGAGGCGATTACCTGGTCGTTTCCCATCACCTGGAAGGCTACCTGGGTCACCATCTCGGGGATGACGGGATTGACTTTCCCGGGCATGATGGAAGACCCCGCCTGCATCTCCGGCAGGGCAATCTCGGCAAAGCCGCCCAAAGGACCGGAGGAAAGGAGTCTGAGGTCCCCTGCGATCTTGGCGAGGTTCACGGCGGCCGCTTTCAGAAGGCCCGAGACTTCGACGAATACGTCGGCGTTCTGGGTGAGGTCTATGGCGTTCTCGGACCTGGCCAGCCCGTATCCCGTGAGCACTCTCAATTCTTCAATGACGATGTAAATGTAGTTCGGGTCTGCATTGAGTCCGGTGCCGACCGCGGTCCCGCCCAGGTTCACCTGCCGGAGCCGCTCTTCCACCTTGTAGAGCCGCCATCGGTCCCTGGCGATGGCTTCAGCGTAGGCGCTGAATTCCTGGCCCAGGGTTATCGGCACGGCGTCCTGCATCTCGGTGCGCCCGATCTTTAGAATTCCTGCGAATTCCGCTTCCTTTTTCTGCAATGCCGTCTGCAAAGCCGCCAGGACTTCGCTCAGCTCGATGACCATTCCGACGGCGGCCACCCGGAGAGCCGTGGGGTAGACGTCGTTGGTGGATTGAGACAGGTTCACGTGCCGGAGGGGGTCGACCGTGCAGTAGTCGCCCTTCTCGCCCCCGAGCAGTTCTATGGCCCTGTTCGCTATGACTTCGTTCACGTTCATGTTGGTGGATGTTCCGGCGCCGCCCTGAAAGGCGTCCACGACGAACTGATCGGCAAGGTTGCCGCGCGCGATCTCATCTGCGGCCAGCGCGACGGCTTCACCCGGAATGGACCCGAGCAGTCCGGCGCTCATGTTGGCCTGCGCCGCCGCCTGCTTGACGCGGCCCATCGCCCTGATGAGCGTGGGATGGGTCTTTACGCCCGAAACCACGAAGTTGCCGAGAGCCCTCAGGGTATGAATGCCGTAATAGGCTTCCCGAGGCACCCTCATCTCTCCCAAAGAATCGCTTTCTATCCGACACTCCACGCCAGGACCTCCACGGATTCCCTTCACTGCGTCAACAGGGCCGTCTTGACCTTGACCCCTTTCAACCTGCCCAGCTTGCCCGTCATGGCCCCGATTTGATCGGTCGAACCGTCGATGATGAGCGAGATGACCGAAAGGTTCCGCTCCCGGTACGGAACGCCGATGCGCCCCACTACGATTTCCCTGTACTCGCTCAGTATCATGTTGATGTCGTGAGCGCTCTCGCTGTTTTCCACAAGGATTCCGACGACTCCGATTCTGTTCTCCGGCATGAGCATCCCTCGAAAAATGAAACAGCCCTTTTCCCGCTTCGCGAAAAAAGGGCTGGCATGTTATCCATCATCTATCTCCTTGAAATCAGGAACATGCCCTTTTTTCGCAGATAATCCAATCCTGTCCCTCGAGGGAACCGCAGCCCTCCTCTCAGGAGTGTTGTATGAATACTAATTTCAGCAATATCCGTCGTCAAGATAGTATCGACGAGTAAATATCATCTTGACATATCTCTCAGACAGTAGTTCGACGCAACAGGGGTAAAGAATCCCTACCCCCTTGCCCCGCCGCGCACCTATTCACCATTGCACTTGTCCGTGTTCAGGCCTCTCTTGGTGTATTTGGTGTGAAGCAGCTTGTGCGACTTGTGGCCCAGGGGCTCCTTGAGAAACTCGTCGTAGAGGTCCTTCACGGCGGGGTTCTCGTGGGATTTCCTCATGGCCATTCCTCTGTCCTCGGCGTACACCGCGTCGATTCGTTTAAGGCGGACTTCGGTATTGGTCGGGATGGGAGACCCACCGCCGCCGATACACCCGCCGGGGCAACACATGATCTCGATGAAGTGGTAATCGGCTTCTCCCGAGCGGATCTGGTCGAGTACCTTGCGCGCGTTGCCGAGACCGTTGGTGATGGCAATTCTCACCGGGAGTTCACCCACCAGGACGGTGGAGCACTTGACTCCTTCGAGACCGCGGCAATCCTCGAAATCGAGGCTGGGAAGAGTCTGTCCGGTGACGACTTCGTAGACGGTGCGGAGGGCAGCTTCCATAACGCCACCCGAGGCTCCGAATATTTCACCGGCTCCGGTCGAAATTCCGAGGGGTTCATCGAACTTCTCCGCGGGCAGGTTGGTCATGTCGAGCCCGGCCTGGATGAGCATCCGGCCCAGTTCGCGGGAGGTGAGCACCACGTCCACGTCCTGGAAGCCGCTGCTGTTCATCTCGGGCCGTGCGCACTCGAACTTCTTCGCCGTGCAGGGCATGATGGACACGGAGAAGATATTGGCGGGGTCGACCCCGATCTTCTCGGCGTAATACGTCTTTGCAAGAGCGCCGAACATCTGCTGCGGCGACTTGCAGGTGGAGAGGTTGGGCAGCAGGTCCGGATAGAAATGCTCGGCGAACTTGATCCAGCCGGGGCTGCACGAAGTGATCATGGGAAGGACGCCGCCGTTTTTCACCCTCTGGAGCAGCTCGTTTCCTTCCTCGAGAATGGTCAGGTCCGCGGTGAAATCGGTGTCGAAAACCTTGTCGAAGCCGAGGCGGCGGAGACCGGCGGCCAACTGACCGGTGACGATGCTTCCGGGTTCGGCGCCGATGGTTTCGCCCACCTGGACCCTGACGGCGGGCGCAGTTTGTACGAGGACGAACTTGTTCGGATCGGCCAGAGCGGCCCATACCTTCGCGGTATCGTCCTTTTCCTGGATGGCGGCCGTCGGGCAAACCAGCGAGCACTGTCCGCACTGGACGCATTCCATGTTCGCCAGGTTCTCGTTGAAAGCCGGAGCGATGACGGTGTTGAAGCCTCTCATGTTGGGCGTGAGAGCCTCGACGGTCTGTATGTTGCTGCATACCGAGATGCAGCGGCGGCAGAGCACGCACTTGCGGGGGTCCCTGATGATGGCGGGGCTCGAATCGTCTATGGGAGCTTCCGTCACAGCGCCCTGGAACCGAATCTCTTTGACTCCGAGTTCCTTGGCGAGGGTCTGCAGTTCGCAGTTCTGGTTGCGGACGCAGGTCAGGCATTCCATGGGGTGGTCCGAAAGGATCAGTTCCAGAACCGTCTGGCGGGCTTTGATGACCGCGGGCGTGTTGGTCCTGACGACCATTCCGGGCATGACTGGGGCGACGCAGGCCGGAGCGAAGGCTCTTGCTCCCTTCACATCCACCATACAGATGCGGCAGGCCCCGATCTCATTGATGCTCTTCAGGTAACAAAGGGTCGGAATCTTGATTCCAACTTGCCTGGCGGCCTCAAGGATTGTAGTCCCTTCTTCCACTGTCACCTGCTGGTTATCGATTGACAATGTGATCATTTATTTCCCTCCAAAACACTCTCGTATGCTTTTCTCATCCTTCGCGAAGACTGCTGAGAGCCGATCTCACTTGTGGTTGAACTCGCACACATTGGCAGCACACTTGTGATTCTTGATGTGGTCTTCGTATTCGTCACGGAAGTAACGAATCGTGCTCAAGATGGGGTTGGGGCAGGTCTGGCCGAGACCGCACATCGCTGTCATCTTGATGGTGGCGCCCAGTTCCTGCAGGAGTTCGATGTCGCCTTCCTTGCCTTCCCCGGTGGTGATCCGTTCAAGAATCTCGAGCATCCGCTTGGTGCCGATCCGGCAGGGCGAGCACTTACCGCAGGACTCATCGACGCAGAAATCGATGAAGAACTTCGCGATGTCCACCATGCAGGTGTCTTCGTCCATGACGATCATACCGCCCGATCCCATGATGGCGCCGAGGGCTCCGAGCGAGTCATAATCGATGGGCGTATCGAGATGGGCCGCAGGGATGCATCCGCCCGAGGGGCCGCCGGTCTGGATCGCCTTGAAGGCCTTCTTTCTGGGGACGCCGCCGCCGATGTCATAGACGATTTCCCTGAAGGTGACGCCCATGGGCACTTCGACGATACCGGTGTTGTTGATCCTTCCGGCCAGGGCGAAGACCTTGCTCCCCTTGCTCTTCTCGGTGCCGATGGATGCAAACCATTCGGCGCCCCTGAGGATGATGGGTGCGATGTTGGCCCAGGTTTCGACGTTGTTGATGACGGTCGGCTTTCCGAAAACACCGGCCTGAGCGGGGAAAGGCGGCCTCGGCCTCGGTTCTCCGCGCCTTCCTTCGATGGAGGTCAGGAGGGCGGTTTCCTCACCGCAAACAAAAGCGCCCGCACCGATCCGGATCTCGATATCGAAGTTGAAGCCGCTTTCGAGAATGCCCTTGCCGAGCAGACCATATTCCCGGGCCTTAATGATGGCGTGGCTGAGGCGCTCGATGGCCAGCGGATATTCCGCACGGACGTACACGAAACCCTGTTCGGCGCCGATGGCGTAGCCGCAGATGGCCATGCCTTCGATCACGCTGTGGGGATCGCCTTCGAGGACGGACCGGTCCATGAAGGCGCCCGGGTCGCCTTCATCGCCGTTACAAACCACGTACTTGGGGGAGCCCTTCGCAGCCGCGCTGAATCCCCATTTCATACCGGTGGAAAACCCCGCGCCGCCGCGGCCCCGCAGGCCGGAGTTCTTGACGGTATCGATCACCGTTGCCGGGGTCATTTCCTTGAGGGCCTTGCCGAGGGAGGCATAGCCGTCTCTTCCGATGTAGTCTTCAATGGAGAGCGGATCGATGAAGTTGGCGTTCCGGAGAACGATCTTCAACTGCTTCTTGAAAAGATCGATATCGTTGAAGCTCGGCGTGGGTTCCTTCGCGCCGGGGGCCTTGTAGAGCAGCCGCTGTACGGGATTGCCCTTCAGGATATGCTCCTCGACAATCGCCTCGGCATCCTTCGGCTTCAGTTTCCGATAGAACGTGGCATCGGGATACACGATCATGACGGGGCCCATGTCGCAGGGACCCAGGCAGCCCGTCAGGATGATCTTCACGTCTTCCTCTGTCAGGTTGTTCTTCTGGAGAGCCGCTTTGAGAGCGTCCACAACCTCCCCGCACTTCGAGGAGATGCACCCCTGCCCGCCGCAGACCATGATATGAGCCTTACAGGTCGCAGATGGGACGCCTTCGCGGATCTTGAGGGCTTCCTTCATTTGTTCTCTGATTTTTGCCAGATCTTCCAAAGACTTCACTTTATCAAACCTCCGTTTCAACTCTGCAGCCGCCTCACAAGTCGTCCGTCATTCCTTCGACTCACCCACGGAGCGAGAAGTCTCCGCGACTGCGGGAGTGTTCAATAGACCAGGAATAACCCCGCTCCCGGGCGTTCTACTTGTATTCCTCAAGAATCGGAGGAATTTCCGGCGGTTCGAGGCGCCCATGCACATCCTTGCCGTCAACGATCATGGCAGGCGCAAGGCCGCACGCCCCGATGCAACGTACGATCTCGAGCGAGTACCGGCTGTCGGACGTAGTCTGTCCGGGTTTGATTCCGATGGCCTCGCGAACCGCCTTTACGACCGTCTTCGTGCCCTTGACGTAACAGGCCGTGCCGGCGCAAACGCTGAGTTTATGCCTGCCTTTCGGAATTAAGGAGAAAAACGCATAGAAGGTGGCCACGCCATACACGGCCTGAAGCGATACGCCGAGACCGTTGGCGATAGAGGTCATAGACCATCGCGGCAGATACCCAAGCGTCTGCTGCGCGCCGGTCAGCACCTGAATCAGCCCGCTCGGCTGCCCACGATACTGATCGATTATCTTCTCTAACTCTGCGGCCTTTCCATTTTCTGGACAATTACCTGTTTCCACGAGTCTGTACCTCCGGTTGCTTGCGCATATTGCATGGAAAACCGATAACATGCATTATCGTGCACCCAATAATCAAACCGATCGACATCACTTACAATATCCCCCCCGATCACCCCCTTTCACTGCCGCATGAAGGCCAGTTTCCCTGCCTGATGTCCCCGCCCGGGCCTCTGTCCGCTCGGGGCGAACATCCAAAATTACCGTGAAATCATAGAAATCACAAATAGTTATCTATCATTCACAATATATTGTGAAATTAGGCACAATATCGCACATAACTCTAGCCCAGCGCGCCCACCTCTGCCTTGACAGCACCCAGCGCACTCCCACGCCTCTGCACGACCGCTCTATGATCCGATTTGGGGATCCACGCGGCCGCTATGTCAATCAGAAATTTGCCGGGGCGGTGCCTCTATTCTTCCGACCCACCTCCCGGCTAAAAAAAGAGCCGCATACGATCTTTCCGGACCCCTATGCGACCTTCATGGTCAGCTTTTTCCCACTCCCCAGCTACCGTGGGGAATGGTACTCTGATATATGCTCTATTAGATACCATAACAGGGAAAACCTGTCAACTTTTTTCATCGGGAAAACCTGTCATCTTTTTTCAATGAAACGTCCGCAGGAGGCACACGAATTTGTGATTGCCATTTTTGAAGGCCATGGCGAACTCAAGGGCATGGCAAAGCCCTGGTCCACGGGGGGGAGGGGCGGGGGGCGATCCTCCAGTGTCCGGCCATCGTCAAGACCATGTATCCCCGATGGTTCTGCCGGGCCGGATCGATGTACGGAAAGCGGGCGAAAGACCGCCGGGACAAGCCCTGGTCAAGACGATGCGAGAGAATAGGAAATGCCGATTTACTCTTAGAACTCGATCCTCCCGTAGACGCCCCGCATGTAGTCGTTCGAGAAGGCATCCCGGAGCACCGTCGCGCTCTCCGGATTCACGCCCCGTTCGATTTCTTCCCGGGACACGTATTCCCCGCGACTGTTCTTCACGACCCTATCGGGTGAAATCTGCTCGATTCGGCCGGTGTTCTCGTTCACGTAGCCGCCGGATTCGCGAAGGTTGTCATAATTCATCTCTGCGATGGCGTCCATGGTGTCCCAATGGCTCTGGCGGATCTGGTCGTCCACCTTGTTCATGTACGCGTACGTTTCGCGGATCTTCTGCGTGGCCTGTGCGTTGCCGTTCACGATTTTCTGGATGAACGCGGGCGAAAGCTGCATGGAGAAGCAGACTTTTTCGAGGACGGGACTGTCGATGACGAACCGATCGGCCCCGGCGCACCAGCCGCGCAGGGTCACGCTCAGGTCCATGAGTTGCCCGGTGACGCCCGCGTTGATGGCCATCGTCTGAACGCCCGCCACGAAAGCAGCGATAACGGGCTTGCCCTCCAGTTGCGCCTGGGCGAGGCAGTCGTAGACCACGATGTCCATCCGTGCGGCGGCCAACCCGGCCAGAAGCTGAGAGAGTTGCTGGTTCATCGCGCGAAAGATCTGTGTGAGCTGCTGGTTCACGCTCATTTTCAGCAGCTTCACGTTCTGCGAAATTTGCCCGAGGGACGTCGAAACGACCTGCTCGTGGTTCTGGAATTGAGCCGCCTGGTAGCCGCGGATGACGTGGAGCGGGTCCTGCAGAAGCTGGGGCGAGCAGAAGCGCGGGCACCACTGAAAGGCCCGGCTGAGGGGCTCTTGCGGATCGAAGGCGACCCAGTCGATGTTGTCTTTGCCACTCTGTCCGTCGCCGCTCTGCACCTGCCAGCCCTGCGGCGCCGTCATCGTGAATCCGCCCGCGGGGGATTTATAGTCGATCCACCGTCCACGCGGCGGCGTGAAGCCAAAGCCCTGGGCAATCCTTTTTAGAGTCGGCATCTCGCGGTCCAACTGGCCCTGCGGAGCCGAGACGCCGATGACGAACGCCATCGTCCCGCCCGCTGCCAGTATGGTGCAAAAACGGCCTTCTGTGGGCTGGCCCGACGCGACGCTGGTGAACTGAGAGACGGCGCGATCGGGCGTCGGCTGCCCGACGATCTGCGCCTTCAGCTTCGGTTCGGACTCGGCGACAAACCTGGCGAAGTGCTGGGCAATGTCGCTTGCCGAGGCGCCGGGCCTGGGGCGAAAGGGCATCATGAACGCCATGGTTCCGGGGCTCGCCTGTTTTTCGACGGTGAGCATCATGCCGCCGCGGAGACGCACCCAGTAGTCGCCGGGGACTTGCGCCTGCATGCCGATGAGGGGATTCTGGAACTCGGTCCAGCCCTGGGGGCATTGTGGACGCCCCCCGCCCGCGCCGGGCACCTGCACCTGCTGCTGGAGGTTCACCGAATTTGCGCCCGCCGGGGGATTTCCGCCGGGGATCGATGCCTGCCCCTCCGGCGCGGCAGTGGAAGGCTTGTCCTGCCGGACGAAGCGAAGGCCGCTTTCCGGGGTTTCCCACAGTTCCAGGGTATTCGGGTCGGGCATCTTCACGGTGAATTTCAACGACTCCGCATCGCCTTCGAAGCGCGCTTCCATCGTGGCGCCGTTCAGCCGCCACGTGCCTCGAGTCGTTTCGGTCGTCTGGACGGTGCGCACGAAACGCTCGAGCCGTCCGTCGCCCGTGAATTCTATGGACATCTCGAACTCCCGGGTGCGTAGCAGCCACGAGCCCGCCATGGCGGATGCAAGCCCGCTCTGCGGCTCGATGCTCCGGTTGGCGGAGGGTACGCGCAACGCACTCTCGAGATCTTCTTTTGCGATCGCCTGGCTCCCGCGGGCGGCTGCGCCTGCACCAACGCCTGCGCTCGCGCCTGCACCCGCCGCTGCGCTTCCGCCCGGACCCGCCCCGGTGCTGAAGACGATCTTCGTCACCGGCAGCGGCTCATCGCCCTGCGCAGACCGGAAACCCTGTTTTTTCGGGGAATTGAGCTGCACGGCATAGGTGGTTCCGGACTTCAATTCGCTAACTCGCAACTCGACGCAGCGCGGGTCTCGCCAGGGATCGTCGTTTGTTCCCTCCTGAGGCGGAAATTCGACGTCATCGGCCTGCCAGAACGTCCACGAGTTCTGTTTCATGTTCCGGTCGAAGTAGAACCTCAATACACCGATGTCCGTCGGCACGTCCCGAGCGCCATTTGCAGGTTCGCTCCGCACCACCGCGGGAGGCGCGGCATGGACGACGTTCACCGGCAGCACGCAGCATACCCAACAGAAGATCAGCAGAACTCCCGAAGCCTTCATCTCGCAGCCTCCCCCCCCTTTTCAACCGAATCTCCGAAACGGATTTCCATCCGTGCATGCAGAATCCCGATTCGCAATATACACCATCGTAGAGAACAAACGAACGCAAGAATGCGGCGGGGTCTCTCATCGCCTCATGGTGATGTGAGAGAGCCATCGCGGTGCTCCGGGGGGATAGCAGTGCAGTCAGTCCTGAATCCAGGACTGATCAGTCCTGATTTCAGGAACGTTTGTTGGTTTCGAGACACGATCTCACCCAAGAAACATGTGCATGCTCGCAGGTGGTTCTTGGCAACATATTGAAATATTTGTTAATATTTTGGGGTCGCCAATTCCGCGAGTTGGCATTGGCTTTGCTATTTAGCTGGTGGGGGACTGGCCCTCATCTGTCCAACCCCTTAGAAATGGACAGATTTGGACAGCAGATGACGGTACGTGAAACCCGGAAGCTGTTCGGGGTTACGTTCTCGTATCGAATCAAGAGCCATTCAGTGCTCTTGTGCACAAAGGAGGGACAATGGGAGTCATCAATAACATGAAGCTCAGAAGCAAGCTGATCGTGACCGGCGTGTTGCTCACCGCTTTTCCGCTTCTTGTCATCGCAGGTCTGAGCTATCACCTCAACCAGGAAAACACGGAAACCAGCAGAGCTGAAAATCTTCTTCTCGCCAACTCCGACCTGAACCACATCGCCGGGCTGGTTTACAGCACCGTTCAATCGCACCACGATATGAACCAGCTCATGCTCAACAACGCTCTCAATGTGACTCGGGAGATCGTCGCCATCAATCAGGGGCTGTCCCTGGCAGCGGACAAGGTGGGCTGGGAGGCGGTCAACCAGATCACGAAGGCAACCACCCGCGTGGAATTGCCAAAAATGATGGTTGGAAATACCTGGTTTGGTCAAACCAGCACTATCGAGACGAGTGTGCCCATAGTCGACCAAGTCAAGTCCCTGGCCGGGTGCACCTCAACGGTGTTCCAGCTCATGAACCCGGCGGGCGATATGCTGCGCATCGCCACCAATGTGACCAAAGAAGATGGCTCCCGCGCCATTGGGACCTTCATCCCGAGCACCGATCAGGAAGGCAAACCAAACCCGGTGATCGCTGCGGTCATGAAAGGGGAGACCTACATCGGCAGGGCCGTGGTGATGGGTTCATGGTATCTCACTTCATATGCCCCCCTCTATGACGCCGAGAAGAAGCTCATCGGCATGATTTACGTCGGCATCCCCCACGAGAGTGTCATCAAAGGTCTGAGAAAGGCCATCATGGACATCAAAGTGGGCCGAACCGGATACGTGTACGTGCTCGACAGCAAAGGGAACTACGTGATTTCCCAAAATGGCGGGCGCGATGGGGAAAACATATGGGAGCAGAAGGACAGCGATGGCAAATGGTTCATCCAGGAGCTCACGGCCAAAGCCGGAAAACTGGGACCTGGGGAAATCGGCGAGCATTCGTACGCGTGGAAGAACCCCCAAGACCCGGCTCCGCGTTTGAAGATCGTGAAGATGATGTACTACCAGCCCTGGGATTGGATTATCGGCACAGGTTCGTACATAGACGAGTTCATGGAAGGAACAAACAAACTGGAGGCCACAGCCAGGCGCGGCTACTGGTGGATGCTGATCGCCGTGGCTGGGGCCATAGGCGCTGCAAGCCTGATCTGGTTGTCGATCGCCGGTCGTATCGCCAACCCGCTCAAGCGAGCCATTGATACCCTGGAAGAGAGCGCCACTCAGATATCCTTCGCTTCGGGGCAGGTCTCGGCTTCGAGCGAGACGCTCGCCGAAGGTTCATCCGAGCAGGCGGCATCCATCCAGGAAATCTCGTCGACCCTCGAACAAGTGGCGTCCATGACCCGGTCCAATGCCGAGCATACAGGACAGGCAGATGTCTTGATGCAGGGGGCATTGACCTTCATCGGCACGGCCGGGAAATCCATGGAGGAACTGACGGTATCCATGGATGAGATCAACCGGGCGAGTGAGAAGACCTCTAAGATCATCAAGACGATCGATGAAATTGCCTTCCAGACCAACCTGCTCGCCCTGAACGCAGCCGTGGAGGCCGCCCGGGCAGGAGAGGCCGGGGCCGGCTTCGCGGTGGTGGCGGACGAAGTGAGAAATCTTGCCCAGAGGGCCGCCGAAGCGGCGAAAACGACCGAGGATCTTATAGGAGGCACCGTGGTCAAGGTCAAGGCCGGCCAGGACGTCGTCGCCACCAGCAACGACGTCTTCCGCAAATTGTCGCAGGACGTCACGCGTTGCGCCGAACTCATCAGCGAAATCACAGCCGCGTCACGAGAGCAGGCTCAGGGCACCGAGCAGGTGAATCGGGCGGTCGGGGAGATGGATAAGGTCGTGCAAAGAAACGCCGCCAGCGCCGAGGAAACCGCCTCTGCCTCCCAGGAACTGGACGCTCAGGGAGAGGGTTTGAAAGAGCTTGTCGGCGCGCTTTTGACGCTAATAGGAGGAGGCAATCGCCGGGAGCCGCGGCATGGCAGCGCGGGAGCCAGGATCGAGGTTTCCTTGGAGGCTCCGGCTGAGCGCATCAAAGCAGCGCGGACCGTCCGTCGACAAGACAGGAATGGCGAGGGATCGGGGAGAGCCTTGCGGTCTTGGGAACAGGGGGCAACCGCGATCGAGACTGAACCAGCGGCAAACCTCCGACGAAGTAGCTTTTCAGACGAATCTCCTCGCGTTCAACGCAGCGGTCGAAGCGGAGGGAGCGGGTGAAACCGAGGCGCGTTTTACCGTGATGGATGGCGAGGTGAAGAGCCTCGCCCGCATGGCGCCGCCGAAGCTGCCGGAAAAACAGCTCCCGGCGGCGAGATGCGGCCGATCGCGGCCGTTTACTTCTTGTCCTTCAGCAGGGACTCCAGAGCGGCGAATGGCTTGAAGCTGGTGGAAGGCGCCCTTGTCCGCTCCCCCGCCCGCTCCTCATGCCATTCCTCATCCAGATATTTCGAGTGTTCGTGATCGTGGCAGAAGAGGCACAGAAGTTCCCAGTTGCTGCCGTCCGCAGGGTTGTTGTCGTGGTTGTGATCCTTGTGGTGCACCGTGAGTTCACGCAGCCGTTTGCCGGAGAAATCGCGCCCGCAGTGGGCGCAAACGGGCGGAAAGAGCTTCATCGCCCGCTCCCGGTAGGTTTTCTCACGTCGCGCCCGATTTCGTTCAGCTTCGGCGAGAACTTCGTCCAGCCTCCCTCCACCCGTTGGCGTCTTTCCGAGCGACATCTCCGCATCCTCCTGCACGTCCGGGCCGGAAGCAACCCGCCGAACCCGGTCAAACGAATCGATAATCCACCCGAGGCGCCATTTCAGGGGCACTCGGGACCCCGCCGAGAAGTCTCTTCCCGTCCTTCAACCGATGGTAACCCGCCGGGTCTCGACGGACAACGATCTTTATCCGGATTTCCCCTCCAACTTCCCGAGGTCCCCCATGGACTCGACGATGATGACAAGGGTCCCCGGGTCCGCCCATCTAAAGAGATCTTCCGCCTTTTTCACGGGAAGGGTGACGCATCCGTGGGAACAGTATTCGCTGGTGATGTCGCCCGCATGGATCCACACGTTCCCGTAGATTTTCATGGACCAGGGCATCCAGGCGGGCTGGCCGAAGTCATTCTTGTAACTCCTCGAGACATGCTCCGCGTCCTTTTCCAAGACCCTGTAAATGCCGGCCTCGGTCGGCTCCTCGGCGTTGCCGAGGCAGACGTGAGTGTCGCCGACGAGTCTTCCTTTTTCATACCAACCGAGGAAGAAGATGTCCTTCACCACGAGTATGCTTTTCCCGGCGCCGGAGGCCCGTGGCAGGAAAGCCGGAAGGGGCGTCCAGTCCTTGTAGGCGCTGAAGTTGTTGGGGACCTTGAGAGGACGCCTTTCGGATATGTCCTCGGAGATGTGGTAGGAAGCCCGTATATTCAGCCGGGCCAGGATCTGCCTGCAAAGGACCGGGCTGAGATCGGGGTCCGTCTCGCTTATGCGCCAGAGTTCCTCATCCGTTATGGTGCGGACCGTCACCCCCCGGTCCAGGACGGCGCCCGGCCATCGAACGACGGAAGCCTCGGCCCGTTCTCCTCCCTCGGCCTGCCTCTCCACCGGAGCGGGTACCACCGCCGCATGAGGAAGCTGCGCCTGATTCGCGGCGCACCCGAGCGCCAGGACGCCCGCCATCGCGAGCGGAATCCATCTGCAACAAAACCGCATCCGAAAATTCTCTTCCTTTCTGCATGGAATCCCGGCTGCACCTCGGACCGGCTCCGGGGGACCTTTCGGACTTCCATTTACACCCATAGCACCGCCCGCATCAACCCCAATCGGGGAGGGAGCGTCAAGGCAACCCCTCATGGGCTTCCGCCCGTAACGAAGGATGAAAAAGGCGGCGGCCACTTTTCAGACGAGCGGCATAGGCTCCCTCCCTCCGAACAAGGAATGCCCGGGAATGTTTCCCGCTCAGCGTTGTTGGCTTTCTTGCGCATTCTGGTAGAGTATCGGGGTGTGGCGCGAACGTGGAAATAGCGCAGGACTCATGCGGGACTCACACCTGATCGGGGGCTTACGATGGCAAAAATGGGGATTCTTTTCATCTGCATAGGGAACTCGTGCCGGAGCATCATGGCTGAAGCGCTGACCAGGCATTACTGGAAGGATTCCCTGGACGTCCACTCCGCGGGAGTCCACCCGCTCGGCCTTGTAACTCCGTATACTTTGCAGGTGTTGAGGGAATCGCGCATCCCGACGGAGGGGTTGCATTCCAAGGGGTTCTCGGCTGTGGATTTCTCTCGTTTGGGGGTCGTGGTGGATCTTGCCGGGTTTCCGGCATCGGAGCTGGCGCTGGCTTCGTTCGAGGGGCGGATCGTCCAATCGTATGTGTCGGACCCTTATGGAGGAACCCTGGACGACTTCCGAGAGGCGCTGAAGGCAATCGATTCGATGCTGAAGGAAAACATCGAAGACTGGTTGGGAGTGCAATCGCTGAAATTCGCCTGAGGGTCTGGCGGGGGTGGTCTCAGCCACAGTCGCGATCCTTGGTTGGAGCGGACGGCACGGAGGCGCTTGCCCGGCTGGCTTGCTTCAGCTATCGAACTCTGACGGAGGAAACGAGGATTCCCCAGAACTGTGTCGGTCTGATGGATTCCTGAAGCGCCTGATAACACCAGCCCACGTGGCCGCCGCATTGCAGACAGAAGGCAGGGGTCCACTGATAGCCGGGAAACCACGTCTCATTATCGGTGGCGATCCCGTAGGGGATGGCGCCGGGACAGCCGGAAAACGTATAAATGTCGCACCCGGCGCCTTCCGGGTCGTAACAGCGATGCCGGAATGAACCGCTGATGTTGACCGTGCGGTCGGAATACGTGATGAGAGATTCACAGACGCCGCATTGGTAGGCCTTCACGCCATTTCCGCCGACGCCGCTCGCCACCGTGTAGGACTCAGACATTCTTTCTTCCAATGCCGCAAAAGGGGTGACCGTGAAAAGGCCGAAGGGCGACACGTCCGCATTGCTGGCAGCTACCGGCCTGAATTTCAATCGTTTTCCATTTACACCGACACGAAGGGGAAAGTCCATCCTTTCGTTATCACGTTGCCCCGGCATGGGTCAAGATCTGCCCTCTCGATCCGGCGAACCCGGAGATCCCCGCCCGGACGTTGCGCCAAGTTTCGGTTTTACAGTCCGTCGAATTTTTGTTAGAGGGTGTCTGATGGGCGCTGCTTCGAGCGGCAGGCGAGAGACTTTACCGGGCGGGCATCACCAATTCTCGAACGAAAGGCCAGGGACATGAAAATAGTCGACGGACTCCATGGGTTCATGTGGGAATCCATGGAAGGAAACAACTGCAACACGTACCTCATAGACGGCCCCGCAAGAGTGCTCATCGACCCCGGCCATCTGCACCTGTTCGCGCACGTCGAATCCGGGCTCAGGCAGCTCGGGCTGACCGTCGAAGACATAGACCTGGTTGTGGCGACCCATGCGCACCCGGACCATCTCGAAGCGGTCGGAGCGTTCAACGGCACGCGGACCCTCTTTGCCATGCATGAAGAGGACTGGCTTCTGATGAAAGAAATGGGTGCCTACCTCGGCCCGGCACTCGATCTGGAAGCGTATATCCCGGCATTCTTTCTTCGGGAAGGGGTTCTCGACGTCAAGGGCCTTCAATTCCGCATTCTGCATACGCCGGGACACTCCCCCGGATCGATCTCGCTTTACTGGGAAAAGGAAAAGGCGCTCTTTACCGGCGATGTGATCTTCAGGGACGGCCTCGGACGTACGGACCTCCCCGGCGGCGATAGCGAGATCCTCAAGAAAAGCATCCGGAGTCTCTCAAACCTGGATGTGGAGTGGCTTCTTCCCGGCCACGGGAACGCCATTGCGGGAGCGGCAAAGGTGCGCGCGAATTTCGGACGGGTCGAAGAGTTCTGGTTTCGCTACCTTTAGATGTTTCCCGCCGAGTACAAGATGCATATTCATCCCCACCAGACCACCGCGGAGCCGAAGCTCCTTGACCGTCTCCGGTGCGGTAAATGGGGAGACAAAGACCGATGAGGGACCAAGAGGGGGAAACCGGCACGGTGGACAGCGGGAAAGGGAACAGATGTCAATGATTGACAATGTATGACAATGCCTTTATTTTTACAGACACACCAGGTAGAAAGGCAGGTGGTCATGCCGATGAACGTCAGTTTAACCCCCCAGCTCGAAGAGATGGTCAAAAGGAAGGTAGCGTCCGGCCTCTATAATTCTGCAAGCGAGGTTGTCCGCGAGGCGTTGCGCCTCATGGAGGAGCAAGACCGCCTGCGCGCGATCAAACTCGAACAACTGAGGCAGGATATCCGCGATGGACTTGAAAGCGGCGAACCCTCGCCGTGGAATCCCGAAGAAACCAAGCGCGAAGGACGCAAGAGAAGAGCCGCCCGATTGGCACCGAGTCACGAGGCATAGATGCCCGTTGTCATCAAACGCCCGCGAGCCCAAAGCGATCTGGTCGAAATCTGGGATTACGTTGCAGATGCCGGCGAAGTGGGGGCGGACGCTTTTATTGACGCTATCGACCGGAAGTTTCAAGCCCTGGCGACACGGCCCAACATGGGCCGTGCGCGTGAGGAGCTGGCGGCAGACTTGAGGAGCTTTCCGGTTGGCCGCTATGTCATTTTCTACCGGATATTGCCGGCAGGGATCGAGATTGTCCGTGTGTTGCACGGTGCGCGTGACCTGGCTCTCATCTTCCTTGCTTATGATGAGTGACTCCGTTCTCTCATCCGGAGCCGATCCGGCGCGGCTTGAAGCATCGTCTTGTCAAGTGTTTCCGATTTCAGATGCCGCAAAAAACCTCACTCCGCTGCAGTTCGCGTTCACAGCAGGGAACGAATGAAACCGATAAATCGAGGAGACATGTGCTACGATATGGTCAAGTCTTCTAATTTTATATTATGGAGGATGCAATGCCCAGAAAAACAATCCTTCTCAGTAACGAGATGACTCGACAGATCGATCTCCTCTCCAAGAAGGAAGACCGGGACTTTTCCAACAGCGTTCGGTATGCGCTGAGGGTGGGCCTCCTTGCCATCGAAAATCCGGAGTTGACCGCAGGGGAGATCAAGGACATTCTCGAAGCCAAAGCCGAGCTTGAAGCCGGGATGGCTGAGTAGATGGACCTTGAACGTCTATGAAACACCGAAATTTCGGAAACAGAGAACAAAACTCAAGAGCGAGAAGGAGAGATCCGCCCTCAAGAACGCCGTCCAGTCAATTGTCGAGGCCCCGCTGGCCGGGAAACAGCTCAAGGGAGAATTCAAAGATTTCCGGGGCCTCCGATATTTCGTAGAAGGGCAGGAACAACGGCTTATCTACAAGATCGAGGGGAGCGCTCTGTATCTTCTTTCTTTCGGCCCGAGGGAAGGCGTCTACCAGTAGGCGCTTCGGCGCCGTCTTTGCGTTGGCGAGGATGCGCCTCTCCGGCTTCGAAGGGCGGCGGGCTCGCACGAGCATCACTCCCCACCCATGAACCCGGCGGAAAATTCGCTTTACACGGCTGCAATATACATATACTGTGTATTTGTATATTGCAGCAAAGGAGAAAACATGCTCTGCGGCGGCGACCATAAAAAGCTCATCGACAGGATAAACCGCCTGGAAGGCCAGATCCGCGGACTTCGCCAGATGGTCGAAAACGATCGGGATTGTTTCCAGGTCCTCAAACAAATTGCGGCGGCCTCGGGCGCCTTGCGATCCCTGGGGATGGTCATCCTCGAAGATCACTTGAAGGGATGCGTTTCAGAAGCCATACGGACAACGACCAACGAAGAGGAGTTGATCCATCAGGTCATCGACGTATTCAACAAATTCGCCAGATAGAAGGAGACCGGGATGATCGGCCGTTATTCGCAGGCAGGGGTGTACCGGGAACTATTTCAGTCCGCAGAATTCCTGAGGGCTCTTTTTGCGGGAATCCTGGCCCTGGCCGGATACCTCCTGGATAGCCAAAGCGCCTCTCCAACGACGGTGGGTATGGTTCTCACCCTGCTTTCGGTTGCTCTCAACGGCCTGCCGATCGTCTGGGGCGCCGTCAGCGGAATACTCCGGCGCAGGGTGAACGTGGACGAACTCGTGAGCCTGGCGATTCTTGCCAGTTTGATCCAGGGCGAATTTTTGACCGCTGCCGCGGTGAGCTTCGTCATGGTGGTGGGATCGCTCATCGAACAAGCCGCGAGCAATTCCGCCAGGAAGGCGATCCACTCGCTCATCGCCATTTCCCCCCAAACCGCCGTTCAACTCATCGACGGCCGGACTGTCGTCAAACCCGTTTCGGAAGTTCTTGCGGGCGAGACCCTGCTGGTAAAACCGGGCGACCGGATTCCAGTCGACGGAACGGTAAGGAAAGGCGCGTCCGCCGTGGACGAGTCGTCCCTCACCGGTGAGTCGATCCCCTGCGACAAGGCCCCCGGGAGCGCTGTCTATGCGGGATCATTGAACGTAAACGGCGTCATCGAGATCGAGGCGACCCGCATTGGCGCGGACACCACTCTCAGCAAGGTGATTCGGCTGGTGTCCGAGGCCGAGGCCCACAAACCCCGGACGGTGCGGATGCTCGACAGGTTCGCCCGATGGTTCACGCCGACGATCCTCGCCTGCGCCGCGGTCGTCTGGCTACTGACGGGCCAGGCGGACCGCGCCGTCGCAGTGCTCATCGTTGGCTGCCCCTGCGTCCTGATCCTCGCGACCCCTACGGCCGTCGTCGCCACTCTGGGTCGTGCGGCGAGGGCGGGCATACTGGTCAAGGGTGGGCAGTACCTCGAAGAAGTCGGAAGGGCGGACGTGGTTCTCTTCGACAAGACCGGCACGCTCACGGAGGGCAGGCCGCGGGTTGGCGAGATCGTTGCGGCCCCGGGCGTCGATCGGTTGGAAGTGCTCACCATGGCTGCCTGCGCCGAACAAAACAGCACTCACCCTCTGGCCCACGCGGTTTTGAAAGCCGCTCATTATGCCGGAGTGACGTTCAGCCTTGCCGAAGAGATGTGCGCCAGGATTGGATTCGGCGTCGAGGCGCGCGTCCTGGGAAGCCGAATTGAAGTGGGAAGCGCCTGCGCCGTCAGGACGGACGCGAACTTCCCCTTGGAATTGCGCCGCCCCCTGGAGGAGATCCAAGAAACGGGAGCAACCCCTTTGGCGGTCTATCGGGACCATCGGCTGTTGGGAATCATCGGCGTGGCGGACAGGGTTCGGCTATCCGCAAAGGAAACCGTCGAGCGGCTGAATTCCATGCGTATGAAGCACGTCGGCCTGCTTTCGGGGGATCATCGGAGATCCGCCTGCATGGTGGCCGAATCTCTTGGAATCGCCGATGTGTGGTGGGAGATGAAACCCGAGGACAAGCTGCGCGTTCTCAAGGATTTTCAGGCGTCCGGCAGCGGCGTGATCTTCGTCGGGGACGGCATAAACGACGCGCCGGCGCTCGCCGCCGCCAACGTGGGCATCGCCATGGGCGCAGCCGGGACGGACGCCGCCCTGGAAACGGCCGACATCGCACTGATGGATGACGACATCTCGAAGATTCCCTTTCTCATCCATCTGAGCCGCCGAATGCTCCAGATCATAAAATGGAACATTGCTTTCGGGGTCGCGTTCAACGTTTTTGCGGTGGCGTCGAGCGGCGCCGGGCTATTGAGTCCGATTGCCGGGGCGCTGGTCCACAATATCGGATCCGTTCTCGTGGTATTGTCCTCGGCCAGCATGGCGCTCACACCCGAGAGGTAACCCTGGTTCCCCGAGAGGAAAGCGCACGCGCTGTTTCTGCCGATATGCTCGCAAACCTGCCATGAAGCCGCATGGTCGTCCGGCAGCCAACAGCCGGTTACACGTTCAGATCCACCTGCTGAATGGTTTTGACCGCGCCGCTCTCCTCGACGTAGATGCCGGTTCGGCTCACCTGTCCGTTCGCCTCGCCCCCGCCATCGTTCAAGGCGAATTCGGTCTCAGAGCTACCGAGATATATGGCCCCGACTCCCATGGATTGCAGGCTCGAAAGAGTATCGTTCCCCTCCGAATCCTTCGTCCAGACCTGGAGCCGGTCGTACACGGCGTCATTTTCGTCGATCCACCCGTTTTCGTCCGAATCGTAGGCGGCGAGATCCGAAAAGCCGTTGCCACTTTCGGGGCCGAAGAGTTCGCCGCCGTCATTCACTTCGCCGTCGCGGTTCTTATCGAGGACCAGGAAGCCGCTCCCTGAAGCGACAAAGGAAACGTCCTCGCTCTCGCCGTCGGAATCGAGGTCAAAGGCGAATTTCGTATCCGTAAGCTCTGCGGCCGAACCGTCGAAGTTGATGACCAGGGGGTCCACCTTGACGGCATCGCCCGCCCTGAGGCTGATGCTCTCCTGGGACATGAACTCCCTGTCCATTTTCAGATTGACCGAAAACGAGATTTCTTTACCGTCGCTGGTCTTTATGATTCCCTCGGCGCTGAACTCGGTGGTCTCTCGTTCATAGTGCGACGACTGGTAGTCGTAGCTCACGCCCCAACCCGCGGACGCCTGCCCGCCGCTTCCCTGAGAAACCTCGGCGCTCTGGACTTCCGCCACGTTCGTCGAGTTGCTCGCGGCATACGACATCAAGTTTATCTTCTTTCCGGTCAGCGCCTCGATCAGCAACTGAAGGAGATCTGCGCTGCGGCCTTCCGAGGCAACCGCCTCCCCGCCATCGCCCCCCGAAACCGCTCCATCGGTCCCCTGCACCAGGGATTTTCCCAACAAATTCCCTTGCGCGCTGATGCTTACCGAATCCCTCGCAACCTCTGCCGAAGAAGCCGCCGAATTGGAAAGGGTCGAAATCCGGTTGCCGACCCGCACCGTCAGGTTTTCCGTGAGCGAGTTTTCTTCGGCGTAGCTGCGTTCCGAGGCGAGCGAAACTTCTGAAGATGCAATTTTCATAGCCCTGTCCTTCCTCTAGAGGTGGGTTCTCAAGAAGGTAATCGGACCTCTTCCCTCAGAACTTGAAAACTTTCAAACGAAGGGGGATCGATTCATTCCGGGATGGAACCGGGTCGGGAGCGACGGCGGCGCAGGCGGGATGCCATCTGTGCCGGGCAGGCGGAGGAAAGCGCCCCGCACGACAGATCCCTTCACGCCTTGCCCCGGAGTAGATTTTCGATCTTCATGAGGGCAGCCGAGGGAAGCGGCTCCGGTTGACGGCCTCGAAGAAGGCAGGCGTAAAAGAGACAGTGAGCGGCGTGTTCCAGCTTTTCCAGCCGCATATAGGCTTCATTCAAATCTCTTCCCATCGTGACGGACCCATGGCGCTCCAACAGGACGGCCTGGTGATCGCCGATGAACGGCGAGATGGATTCGGGAACCTCCGCGGTGCAAGGAGTGGCATAGGGAGCAGTGGGGACGGGGCCTATGGTCAGCCAGACTTCGGGCAGTGCGTCCGCCAGGAAAGGGACGTCCGCAAGCGTCAAGGCGGTCAACATGGGCGGATGAGCGTGGACGACGGCGTTTGCATCCGGGCGCCGCCGGTAGACGAGGACGTGCATGCGGATCTCCGATGACGGTTTCCCCTCTCCCTCCCGGACCCCGCCTTCAAAATCCACCACGAGAAGATCCCGCGGTTCGAGGTCTCCCTTACTTCTGCCGCTTGGAGTGATGAGCAGGAGGTCTTCCCCGGCCCGGCAGCTCACGTTTCCGTCCGCCGCGGCGATCAACCCTTTTTCTGCAAGTTTGCGGCAGACCCGAATCATCTGCGCCCGCAAACCATCCACGTCAACCATTCAAGACCCCCTCGGTACGTTCGATGGAAATTTGCCGCCGCGGGCCAAACCAAAAGGTTTCTTTGCTTTTTCCCGCGTATTTGTTAGAAGTCAACCTCGGATCTCCCCTTATACATCCAAATGGGGCCGAACGCCAATCTCAAGATTTTCCCGAAATCAGGAGGAAGATTTCGACCCATGTTGAACTGGTTCAAACGGAAGAAGAAGGACGTCCCGGAAGAGCGGCCCGAGGAGAGCGCAGCCCGTCCCGAAGGGCTTGTGGAAGCCCCTACCGACGAGATTCCGCCGGAAAACGCCTCCCCGCGGGAATCCGGACTCGATGCATCAACCGACATCATTGATGAGGAAGGCATCCCGGAGGGACCTCCGGAAAGCGCCTCTGCCGAAGGGTGGCCGGAGGAAGAGACGGCGGACGGTCTCGACGCTCCCCCTTCCTCCGATTCCCCGGAAGAGGAAGCAGAAGTTTCGGATGCGCCTCGCGAAAAAGGACGATTTTTCAAAAGGCTGCGAGAGCGTCTGCACAAGACCCGCGAACAGCTCGCCAGCAAGATAGACCGCCTGGTTCTCGGAAAAAAGACCATCGACATCGATTTACTGGACCATCTGGAAGAAATCCTCATCACGTCGGACCTGGGCGTCCGGACGGCCCAAACGCTCCTTCAAAAGGTCGCCGAGAGGATCAAGCGGCAGGAACTGAAGGACCCGGAGAAACTCCGCGAACAACTACGCGACGAGATCAGGGAGATCCTGACGGTTGACGCCGCTCCGCTGGATCTTCGCGCCAACGGCCCCGAGGTAGTTATGGTGATCGGCGTGAACGGCGTCGGGAAAACGACCACCGTCGGAAAGCTGGCCCATCAGTTGAAAGAGGACGGCCTGGAGACCTTGCTGGTAGCCGGGGACACTTTTCGCGCGGCAGCCGTGGAACAGTTGGTTCTCTGGGGCGAACGGGCCGGTGTGCCCGTCATCCATCAGAAGAGCGGATCGGACCCGTCCGCGGTGGCTTTCGACGCCATGGAGGCCGCGCTCGCGCGGGGCGTCGACGTGGTCCTCGTGGACACGGCGGGCCGGATGCACACCAAGGTCAACCTCATGGAAGAACTCAAGAAGGTGCAGCGGGTCATCGGGAAGAAGATCCCTTCGGCGCCTCATGAAATCCTGCTGGTCCTGGATGCGTCGACGGGACAGAACGCCCTTTCGCAGGCGCGTCTCTTCAAGGATGAGATCGGCATAACCGGCCTCATTCTGACCAAGCTGGACGGAACGGCAAAGGGGGGAATCATCGTGGCGATTTGCGACGAACTCAAGGTTCCCGTTCGCTACATCGGCATAGGAGAAGGGGTTGACGACCTTCGGCGCTTCGACCCCGAGGAATTCGCCAGGGCCATTCTGTGAGGGCCTGAATCCCCGGTACGGGGCGGCCCCGGGCAGCCAGTAGAGTGCGCCCTGGTACGGCACGCGGGCCGCAGCAATTGCTGCGAGGCGGGGAGCCATGTGTTCCGGGCCGTTTTCAGCTTCGGGAATGACCCGGCAACTCCAGTGTCGTGCAACTCTTGTCCGGCCCGCATTTCCGGGTGGTCGAGCAGGGCGAGTCCCCCTGGCCTCTGGATGATCCGGAGGATCCCATGGAATAGTTCACCTGGCTGAGGACCCGCTCCAGGTCTTCCCCCCGGCATTCCTCGCATGCCATGGTTGCCTCGCTGTCACTGCCGATGACGATGATTTCCTGGATATGTCCGCACTGAGTGCACCGAAATTCATAAATAGGCATGTTTTCTCCTTCAATCGCCACGGCGTGTCGGGGTTGCGCCGGAACGTGAAAAGCACGAGCCCCGCCCCGGCCGCTGTTCTTCCGAGCCGATAGAAGCGCTCGGAGCGTTCAGTGAGAAATAACAAGCGGCGCCGGGCTTGTCAATCGTCCCGGGGTCCTCGACGGTTCCACCCGGGCGGGAAGGGGATGTGCCGATTCGCGGTGTTTATTTCTCCGGCGCGATGGGATAGAATGCAGATTGTGCCAATAGCGAACGAAACCGAAGCCGTCTAAAGGAGACCCCGCCAGCCCATGTCGCCCCTATTGAAGACGTCCTTTCCCGCCACTGCCCTCGGATATCCGGCCGACTGGGACGTGGATGCGCTCCGCGGGCAAGTGAGCGACCACGTGGCCCGCCTCGCCGGGCAGGGGGATATTTCACTATCCTTCAAGCGAATCCGATTTCAGGTCGAAGATAGCCCGGTCTACCGCGATCTCATGCGACGATGGGCGCAGATGGATGCTGCCGAACGCCTGGCCGGCTGGAGGAATCTGCTGGAAGCCATCGACCGGATCGGCAGGGACGTGCTTCCGGCATGCGTTCGGTGCGGTGAATGCTGCCGGAAGGGAAGCCCCGTTCTCCATGTCGAGGACCTCGAACTCCTGCGCCAGGGGAAAATCCCCTGGAACGTAATCTTCACCTTGAGACGCGGGGAACCGGTCGAGGCTCCGATGGAAAACCGGCTCCTTTTTCTCCCGGACGAGCGTATCAAGCTTCGTGAAAAAAAAGGAACGCGGGAGTGCATCTTCTTCGATAACGCAAAGGATCGGTGTGCCGTTTATCCCGACCGTCCGCTCCAGTGCAGGGCGCAGTCCTGCTGGGACCCCGCGCCGTCCGTTGAACTGGCCGATCGGCCCTGCCTCAGGCGGGAGAACATTTTCGAGGGAGTCGATCTGATCCTGGACCTGATGGCGGAACACAGCCGCCGCTGCTCTTTCGAAAAATTGAACGACGCCTTCACGCGCCTTCAGGCCGACAACGGCGAAACCATCCAGGAAGCACTCGAACTGCTCGCCTACGAAGATCACTTCCGCCATTTTTTCGGTGAACGGCTGAATATTCCCGAGGACACGCTCGATCTCGTCTTTGGCAGGAGTTTCGCGGAACTGGCGCCCATTTTCGGGTTTGAGGTCAGGGTTGAACCGGACGGGACCCACCGCCTGGAGCCGGGAGACCCCTGATCGGGGTATCCGGCCCGGCGGCATTTCCCGGCAATCGCTCGATCGCCCCAAAAAAAAAGCTAACCGGCGGGGCTAGGACCGATTAGCTTTTGAGGAGGAAAGAGTGGTTTCTCTTTTCGCAGTTAGAAGAGGTTGCAAGAAGAGTGCCACGACTCAATAGATCCCACAGGACAGCCATCCTCCTCCACCTCGCGCGAATGATTCCCGGGATTGCCCATCCAAACCCCCGCCATAATCGCGCCGCGAACTCTTTATCACGCCATAATCGCGCCAATGCTCGCGAAACGACTCGATCTGGCGGGATTCGCCGCCCCGAATGCCTTCAAACACGTGACAATTTCTCAATATTTCCATGATTGCAAATGGTTATGGTTGTTGGGCGTTTCCGGGGCCTTCTCATGGTGTCAGGGCCGCCTTCAGTTTCGCCGCATCCGTCAGGGGTTCACGGCAGGTGAAACCCTCGCAGAGGTAGGCGGTAGGCTTCCCATCCACGGGCAGCAGAGCGTTGAGCCGAGGCGCCAGATCTTCGGGAACCCCGTCGGGCGCCGCTCCTTTCAGCATCAATACGCGGTTGGGGAGAAACATACGGTGCACGGTTTCAATCAACTCGCGAGTCCCCTCTGCCTTCGGGTCCCCGACGATCGCGATTTCACGGACCGGCCCCAGGGCGAAGTCCACGGCATTGAGAAAATGCGCGTGGGCGGAGGGAAAATCCGAGACGAGGCCGGAGAACGCACGGAGCAGCCGATCCGCCTTTTCTTCCCACAGCGTGTTTCCGGTCATGCGGGAGAGACGCAGGAGGTTCAGGGCGGCGACGGAGTTGCTGGAAGGGGTGGCGGCGTCGTGGACGTCCCGGTCCCGAAGGATCAGACTTTCGCCGTCGGCGCCGCAGTAGAAGAAACCTCCGTCCTCTTCATCCCAGAAGAGTTCGAGCATCTGCCGCTGCAGGCGAACGGCTTCACTCAGCCATTGCGCCTGGAACGAAGCCTCGTAGAGTTCGATCGTTCCCCATATGAGGAAGGCATAGTCGTCGGCGTATCCTTTGTGAGCCGCCTCGCCTTGCCGGTAGCGGCGCAGGAGCCTCCCCGCATCGTCGCGGAGAGTCCGAAGGACAAAACGCGCGGACGCGCAGGCGGCATCGAGCAGGGCGGGGTCTCCGAGCGCCTGGTAGCCTTTGGCGAGAGCGGCAATGGCCAGGCCGTTCCACGACGTCAGGACCTTGTCGTCCTTCATGGGCCGGACGCGCTTTTCACGCGCGGCGAACAACTCCTTCCTTCCGTCTTCGAGGATTTCCCGCAGTTTTTCTTCTTCCATGCCGAACTGGTGGGCCATGACGGCCGGGGGCCTCAGCACCCGGGCAATGCTTTTCCGGTCTTCGAAGTTCCCTGGAGGACTTATGTCGAAGGCGCGGCAGAAGACGCCGCTCTTTTCCTCACCCAATAGGGTCTTCACCTCCTCGGGCGTCCATACGTAGAAGAGGCCTTCCTTTCCCTCGCTGTCGGCGTCTTCTGCCGAGTAAAACCCTCCTTCCGGGTCTTTCATGTCCCGCAGCAGGTACTGGAACACCTCGCGGACCACTCGTTCGTGGGCGGGATTGCCCGTTGCCTGAAATGCCTCGCAGTAGGCCATGGCGAGAAGAGCCTGGTCGTAGAGCATCTTCTCGAAGTGTGGAACCAGCCACCTTTCGTCCACGGAATAACGATGGAACCCGAAACCGATCTGGTCGAAGATCCCTCCGTTCCGCATGGCGTCGAGGGTTTTTTCCACCATCTGCAGGGCGTCGGAGTCGGGATGCCTCGCGTGCTGCCGCAGGAGGAAGGTGAGATGGTGGGGAGAGGGGAACTTGGGGGCGGGGCCGAAGCCGCCCCAAGTCGGATCGAAGGTCTTCCTCAGGTGTTGGCGTGCTTTGTCGAGAACCTCGGCGCCCGGAATCTCTCCCTTCGCCGCTGATTTCCTCGGTTGGATGATTGCGGTTATCCGCTCGCTCGCCCCCGTCACCTTACCGCGCTCGTGTTTCCACAGGTCCGCCACCTGCAGGATGACATCCCTGAAACCCGGCATTCCCATGCGCTCATCCCTGGGGAAATAGGTGCCCGCGAAAAAGGGCTTCCGGTCGGGGGTCATGAAAATGGAAAGGGGCCAGCCGCCGCGGCCCGTCAGGGCCTGGCAGACGGTCATGTAAATCTGGTCCACGTCGGGGCGTTCTTCCCGGTCGACCTTGATGGAGACCGCGTGTTCGTTCAAAAGCCTCGCAATCCCCTCATCCTCGAACGATTCTTGCTCCATCACGTGGCACCAGTGGCAGGTAGAGTACCCGATGGAGAGAAAGACGGGCTTATCCTCCGCTCGGGCCTTCTCGAAAGCCTCCTCCCCCCACGGATGCCAGTCCACGGGATTTTCGGCGTGCTGCAGCAGATAAGGACTCTTTTCATGAATGAGGCGGTTGGCCATAAGGGTCGCTCCCTGATTCTGCGGGCTGGAATCGGTTCGGGATGCGAGGAGGAGGGAAGGCGACAGCCCGCATCCCCTCCCTCACGCGTCGGGAAAAATGCTGGCGGGGGGCAGCTTCCATGCGCTCGATGCGAAGGCCGCGTCAGCGGGAATCATTTCTCCCGGCCGATCCATCGACGGCACACCTGGTAAAATCGATTTCCTTCCTGCACCCCTGGCAGATGTGCGGTTTGTTGAACTCGTCGGAGAATATTTCCTTCTCTCTCCCGCATTCGGGGCATTTGCAGACGAACGAACTCAAATTTCTGAAACTCTCCAACCCGGGGCAGTGCAAAGGGGTACTCATGGTCGCCTCCTATAAGTTTATGGTTGTTGATTTTATATAGGGATATTTGAGCCGACTTGCAAGACAGATTGTCACTTCAGCTTCTCAAGTTCCCGTGCGAGATTCTCCAGGTTCGGCCGTTCGTTGATATCGTGGACGTCGATGTACCGAATGATCCCCTGTTTGTCTATGAGGAACAACGCCCGCTCCGATGTTCCGTTCGAGCGGAGGACCCCGTATTTCGAGGCGACCTGGCCGTGGGGCCAGAAGTCTGAAAGCACGGGGAACCACACGCCCCCCATCTGTTCCGTCCATGCGAAGAGAGTCGGGAGGTTGTCCACCGTGACGCCGAGAAGGATTGCATCGTTTTCATCGAAAAGGCTTTTCATGATGTTGTAGCCGGGCCACTGCTCGGAGCAGACCGGGGTCCAGGCGGCCGGGAGAAAAGAGACGACGACGTTCTTATTGCCGAAAAACCGGCTGAGAGCAAGGGCTTCCCCCGAGAGGGAAGGAAGGCTGAAATCGGGGGCCTTGTCCCCGACCTTGAGCGAGGTCGCACTGTCGACGGGCTTTAGCGTGCCGACGGCATAGATCTTCCCCTGAAACTGATCGGACAGTCCGTAAGCGGCTGCCGCGAGGAGGAGCGGGGAAGCGAAGGCGAAAAGCACCAGGAGAGGCGTCTTGAGCTTCTTCATAGGTCATTTTCCTTTATCGAGTCCGGATCTCTGCAAAATGAGGTCGAGAAATTGCTGTGGATCTCCGAAGCTGCCCACCCGGGAATAAATGATTTTGTTGGATTTGTCGGGACCGAGCCGCACCACTATGAAGCAGGGAGTCCTGACCTCGCCCAGCGCCTTGTGAAAGGTGAAGTTGACGTCGGGAACGAGCGGAAAGGAAATTCCGTAGAGGTTTCGAAAGGCATGGACTTCATAGGTCGAATTGCCGGCTCCGATTCCAATGAACTTGATCCTGCCGATCAACTCGGGACGTTTCGCAATGAGACCCTGGAGCGCGTTGACATTGGGCGCCTCCTTCTGGCAGAAGGGGCAGTACATGCTGAACACCTCGATGATGACGACGTCCGCTTTGGTGTCGGAAACCTTGAAATATTCGCCTTCCTTGATGCCGAGGTAGTCCCGCTGCTCCAGTTTCGGCGGGACGGGCAGTTTCATCTCGGGCAGGGCGGCTCCCTCCGGCGGCGGCGAAGGTTCCTTGCCGCCCTCGCCGGTGGAAGCGAGCGCTCCCTGAACCATGCACAAGAGAACCAACAGAATGACGGCGATTCTTCGCATCGATCTCCTTTCTCTTTTGAAGAAACGTATAGATGCCTCCGCACGTTCGCACGACAAGATCCCGCGGAGCCTGGAGCGTTGCCGCGCCAGGCGCTGCGAAGCGAAACCCCTCCCCCGCGCGATTGGATGCTGCACGTGCACGGGTCCCGGGAATCGCGAATATCAGATTCCCTTCGGATACTTCATGATAAAGAATGATAAGGCCGGGATGCCGGACTGTCCATTGCGGCGCCCAATTCGCCGAAGACTTCACGCAATCGTGCCGCCATCCGCCCCGGACCAACGGGACGGACAAATAGGAATGCATTTTTCGACATTTTCTCAAAAAAAGCGTTAAAGACATTTGCATGGATTGCCGATAAAACCGGTAAGAGGAAGTTGTGCGTTTTCTCGCCAGTGTTCCCGCTCAAAGCGTCGCATGAGTAAATAGAGAGAAGATCTCAGGGAAGAATTCCCTTCGTTTTTTTGCGCCTTCAGGTTATTCTATCAGGGCATGGTCTTTGTGCCTGAGCGGAGTCGCCCGTGGGGCGCAGGCTGAACCTTTGCAGATGGAGTCGCGGTATGTTTTGGAGAGATCAAAACGCCTTCAGCCTCATGGAACTCATGGTCGTGGTTACCATTCTTGGAATCCTTTCCGCCGTAGCCATTCCCGCCTACATCAACCACGTCAACAGGGCCAATCAGTCCGACGCCATCGTTGCGCTGACGACCCTCCAACTCGAACAGGAAACCTTCTACGAAAGAAACAACTACGGCCACTACGCAAAGACCGTCGGCTGTCTTCCTTCGTTCGCAACCACCAGCACGTGTCTCGCCGCCAACGGTTGCGCTGCCTGCGCCCAGACCGTGTACGTCACGGCTAGAGGCTACACCATCGGCCTCACCTCGGGGCTCGCCACTACGGTATTTTTGGCGAGCGCCGTCAAGACCTATTACAAGAGCGGGAACGTCGACAGAGTCACCATTTCTGCGACGAACGCCGTCCCGGTAGTCGTGAATCCGTCCGCCATCGGCTTCTCTTTCTACAAATGGCTTTTCAAATAGCAGGGAAGGACTGTCCGCCCAAGATTTGGGAGATGAAAGATGATGTGCAGGGGTCTTCACGACTGGAAAAGGTTGGGAAAAGGAGGAGCCTTCACGCGCTTGCTCGCGACGGGGTTGTTCCTGTTGCTCGTCTTGCAGTTTTCACCCTGCGGAGCGGGTGAAGCGCCCGAGCAGGGCGTCGATGAAACCGTGCCTCCCGTGCAGTCGGCCGAACCGGCGGATGCGCCGTCGAGCCAACCTTCCGGGTTCACAGGGACTTCGAGTGCGGATGCACCGGCGACCGATCTCTCGCCGGGAAGGGCAAGCGGCGCCAACATCTCTTCCATCGAATTTTCTCCCGCCAGCCCGGTTGCGAAAGAGCCCATAGGCGTCGAGGTGAAGTTCGACAGAGCATTCGGCATGCCCGTCATGCTGAGTTATCTCTGGAAGATCAACGGAGAGGTGGTCCAGGAATCGTCCAACCCAACCATCAGCATGCCCACGAAGCGGGGCGACGTTGTCGAAGTCACCGTCTTCACGGAAGAAATCCGCGATTTGGCCCGAAGCATGAGCGCTTCCGTGAAAGTGGGAGGGTCACCGCCCGCAATTACCAGGACCGAAGCGTCGATGGATGACAAGGGCCGGTACGTCGCCCGCTATGAAGCGCATCATCCCGATGGCGAGCCGGTAACGGTTTCGCTCGGTCGAGGACCCGACGGAATGGTGCTCGACACTGCCAATAGCGAACTTTCCTGGCAGGTTCCTCCGGGCACGCAGGGAAACTTCCCGGTTGAACTCGTTGCGACCGATCCTTCCGGGGCGAAGGCGACCTGTTCGTTTGCCATAACGATCAGGCAGGAACAGCCGAAAGAGAGGGAGAAGAATGCACCCTCGAAGCCGTAACGAATCGGGTTTTACGCTTATGGAAATCATTGTGGTGGTCGCCATCGTGGGGATACTGGTCGGCATGGTCCACTCGGGATTCAAGGGGGTCCTCCAGCGCCAGAGATGTACGGCCGCCGTCAACAGAATCGTGTCCCTGCTGAAGGAAGCGCAGGCCATCGCCAGAGAGAAGCGAACCATCTGCTACGTCGCACTCGCCGCGGACGAGAACGGGACGTTTGATTTGGCGCTCGATACCGACTATGATGCGAATACAACCACCAGCACGTCCTATCGACAGGTCAAGATCCGCAAGCAATACGAGGGGGTGACCGCCCAGTTGACCGCCCAGACGGGAGGCCTCCGCTTTGATTACAGGGGCATTCCCAAAGGGACCCCGGCCACCATCACGATCACCCGCCAGTCCTCGGGTGACAACGCCACCATAACCATATCGAGCATGGGGGAAATCGTTGCCGCGATGCCTGATTCATGGAAGCGATGACCGCGGGTTCACGCTGGTCGAGGTCATAGTATCCCTGGCCGCCATGGGGATTGGTTTCGTCCTGGTGTGGGGGCTGCACTTTGCATCGCTCAGAATGGACATGAGCGCTCAGCGCCGCACCATTGCCGTTGAAAAGGCAAGCGCCGCCCTCGAACGATACAGATCCTCCAATGCGACACTCGCGTGCCCCGCCGATTTCAACGGAACGGCGTCGGGCGTGGCGAATTTCTATACATGTGCCGGCTCGGTGAGCACACCGACGTATACCTGGCAGAAGATCGCCACGATCACGGTATCCTGGAATGAGAAACGGCGGACGGCTGCAGGCGGAACGAGACGAGAGCTTACGATTCCGAACAGCGTCACTCTGAGCGCCATATACATCAAGTGATCTTATTTGGGGGGGCTTGGAAGATGCATCGCCTTGAGCCCGAGACGCGCCGCACACGATCCGTTGCAGCAGGAGGCCATTCCAAGCGTGCGTAAAGCAATCGGCGGACATTCGTTGGGAAGATCGGGCATGACCCTCGTGGAACTCATGGTGGCCATAGCCATCACGGGCATCATCATGACCATAAGCATCACCGTTTTTGTCAAACAATACGATAGTTATCGCCGCAATCAGGGCGCCAAGACCGCCCAGACCGACAGTCTGTTTGGCATCGAGATGTTGAAGGAGGATATCGGCATCGCCGGATGGGGAGTCACGCCCAAAATGGCCTTTTATGTAGAAGACGGCGGATCCAATGGAACCGATCGAATCTACATCAATGACGTCACCGTGCTCAATCCGAGGAGCGAGGCCGACCTGGAAAAAATGGTCGACACCACCTGTGCGGCTTGTATCCCATATGGGGACGAGAGCCCGACCGTAACCGTCAGCGGCGGCAACGCAACCAATAACGTGGGAGCGAAGGTGCCGGTGGCGAACGTGCCGGCCATCGTCTGGGTCGGCGGGAAGACCACCAGGAACTGGACCAAGGCAAACGGCGAACTGAACGCCACGTCCTCCGGAAACGGTACGATGACCCCTGCCATCGAATACTGCGCGGACGGCGGCAATTCATCGAGATGCGACGGTCCGGCCGCCCTCTGGACGCTCAGGAAGTTTTCCCGCTCCACGGGAGGCCAGATGGTCGCCGTGGCCTCGGACGTGGCCGATCTGCAGGCCACCTACTACGCCGGGACCACGGAATATGGAGCGAGGAATTGTAGTACGGGTACAAACTGTTCCATGACCTCCTTCAACGCTGCCTCCATACAGTGGGTCAAAATCTTCGTGGTGACCCGCAGCCGCGACAAGACGCGCCCGCCAACCGATCCTTCATCGTGCAGGCCCGCCATGGCCAACCGCCTGGCGGGGACGAATAAGACAGCGGACTGCGGGTATGAATACAGGACCTACACGACGACGATCGGGCCGCTGGGGAACGTTGCCCATTGACCTCGGGAGGCAGGCGAACGAGCCATTGAGCGTGCCGGTTGCGGGTATCTCTTCACGGAGAAAGGTAAATATGAAACCAGCGCGGAATTCAGGTTTGCAGTCGGGTGAGACAACTCATCTCGATCCCGCCGGGAGGGCGGGCCCTCCCGGCGTTCGCACCGGCGTCACGGGGAAACGGGCGCCAACCTCGACCCGGCTCGAGGACGAGAGAGGCATCGCTCTGATTCTTGCCATTCTGCTCCTCACCCTGCTCGCTTCATTCGGGCTTTGGCTGATGGTGGAAAGCCAGAATGAACTCAAGATGGCACAATCCAACGAGCGCCGGGAAGAAACGTTCCATCTGGCTGAATCGGCCTGCTGGCTGGGCGTCCACGCGCTCGATGCCCTCTCCCTCTCCCTGCCGACGACCTCCAGCTTTACGAACGTAACCCCCACTTCGGTGGCCTATCTCGCCGCCAATCAGACCATCCAGAATATGACCTCCTCCACCTTTCGATTCTCACCCGGCATTTTCTCGAGCAGGTACTTCTACAACACGACTCCGCCGACCGGGTGGATGCTCAACTGGCAGGGGTCCACAGGCTATTACACCGCTTTTTTCCTCTGCAGGGGCCAGGGTTTCGTTCAATTGCCCGACGCCAAGGGATCGTCTATCTCCACGCTATTCACTTTTGTGGGAAAGCCCGTCCGATAGACCGCTTCGCGCGTTCGCTCGCGGGGATTCATCCCCGGACTCGGCAAGTACTCGAGGTTTGTCAGCGAACCGGGTGGCAAGAGGGTTCACAATGCTCTTGCGGATCGCCGCTTCGAAATGGTTTGCGGGAATAGACGCACAAACAATACCATCGCCTCATCCCCGCAAATGTCCAACAGGGAAATTTCGGAGTTCGCTTCGCTCACAACTTTTTAAAGAGCAGGCAATAGGAAAAAGAAAATCTTGACTTTGGTTTGTTTTGTGCTACAATGTAGCACAAAGGAGTAAATTATATGGTGGCAATTCAGAATACTGTTGTTCGCGCACGGATTGACAAACAAACCAAAGTCGAAGCGGAAGCGGTGCTTGCCGCTATCGGGCTCACCGTTTCTGATGCTTTCCGCTTGATGATGACCCGCATTGCGAGAGAAAAGGCTCTCCCGTTTGAGCCGCTCGTTCCCAATGAAGAAACCATTGAAGCGATGAGAGCTGCACGGCGTGGTGAATTTGTATGGGCAGGTCCTGCCGATAAGCTGCTCGCAAGTTTGAATGCGGACGATTAGACCGACACGTCGCTTTAAGCGCGACTACAAACGTGAAAAATCAGGGCGGAACGGAAAAAACCTTGATGCCGCCCTGATGGAAGTTGTTAATTTGCTCGCCACGGACGTGCCGTTGCCTTACCGCAATTTTGATCACCCGCTTTCCGGTGAATGGGCGGATCACCGCGATTGTCATATCAAACCCGATCTGATTTTGATCTACCGGAAGCCAGATGACGAACATCTCGATTTGGTCCGTATCGGTTCGCATAGTGATCTCGACTTATAATTTCGGCACGATGGGCGGAAAAAAATGAGCAAGACAACTACCTTGTGAATCCCCTTTGATTCTACCGGCAAATCCATCTGCTTTCACGAAAGGAGGGGTGCTTCCCCTATGGGGGAAGCACCCCTCCTTTTATTTCCCGCGCTTGTGCGGAATGGACAGTCGGCGTCGGCATCCTCGAATACCCCCCGCTCAAATCAAGGTTTGGTGTTGTTGCTGCTGTAGGGACCGGTGTTCCATCCTCGAATAGTCGACCGAATGGCGCCCGTGAGATCCACGGCAATGCGGATCAGCTTGTTCTCGCTCGTCTGGATGAGGAGGCTGGTTCCGCTCGAATCCAGAACGGGGCGACTCGCCATGCCTTCGCCAAGAGCTACCTTGAGGGCGGCGATGACTCCCTGACTGTTCGTGATTTTCGTGGTTTGCGTCGCCCCGCCGATCACGGAACCGGTAATGGGCTTGCACTCGTAGTCGACGACGTAGAGACTGCTGTTGCCTCCCGATGCACACGTATCGGCGTGTGGGACAAAGGTCGTGAAAAAGACATATCCGCCCGCCACCAGGGCTGAATCCGTCACCCGCTCGCCCTGTGTCGTGAAGTCGAAAGAGCACTTGAAACATGCGTCGCCCGACGGCGTCGTGGAGTTCCTCACCCAGGTATTGTTGGCGCCGGTGGAATTACATTTTGCGTAGACGGGGAGGGAAGAAAGAGAGCTCACCCTTGTGGCGCTCGTGCAGTTGATCGTCGAGTTGAGGTTCTCCACCAGGCAATAGAACGACATGGTGGCGTTGTCGGATTTGTCGTCCTTGCTGCCGGATACAACCTCGTCGAATTTGCCGGTTCCGAAGTACACGCGCAGATTTCCATCCGAGTCGTAGGCCGCGACGGGGGTCACCGAGATCGGCTGGCGGGTGCCACGGTACGTATTGGACGACCTGTAGCTGCTGGCGATCTCTTTCGTCTTGCGGACCGCCATAGACCTCGGCTTCCATGCGTCGGAAGTGGAGTTCTGGGTCTTGCCCTTCAACGCCAGGGTGTAGAAGGCGCCGCCCACATCGCCGGCATACACCACGTCTTCGGAGCCGTCGGCGGTCCCGTCCATACTCACCGCTTTGCCGTCCGAACCGAAGACGTCGAAGGCGGCCGTGTTGGAAACCGCCCGCGGCATTACGAAGGTCTTGGAGCCGGCCTTGACCGTGGAGTTGCTGACACGGAAATAGTTCTTGTACGTGGTATCCGCGAGAAGGGTCGTCCAGACACCGTTCCAGAGGTCCGTCCCGTTCATGGCGACCGCACGGAAGGTCGGATAGTAGAGATAGTACCACCCAGTGCAGTTTGTCAGGTACTTGCTGGTAGAACCCAACCTGGCCAGCCCCGGTTGGAATTCACGAATTCCACCACCGGAGATGGCCACGTACCTGGTCGAATTGTCGGACGCGGGACCGAGCCTCGCCATGTACGGAAGCGACCGCGTGAGGGGAAAGATTTTGAGATAATCATAATTCCCGCCCAGGGTGGTGCCGTTGAAAATGGTCGTTTTGGTGCTGTTTATCGTCTTGGGACCGGGAAAATTTTTGAGCACAGAGTGCTCGTACAACACCCTGGTGCCGTTGGTGGAGTTGCCGGTGGCGGGATTGGTGACGTCCAGAGAGAAATACACGTCCCCGCCGTCCCTTTCCCCGCCCAGAAGGACCGTTCTCCAGGTGTAATCGTTCAAGGTCGAGTTGTATAATTTAACGCTCCAGCTCTGGGGAGAGAGATCCACCATGTAGCGATGGGCACAACACGATTGGGTCCCGTAGCCGGATACCGCGATGTCCTGAAGGCTGGACAGGAGATTGCCGGGAATGTAAGCCCACCGCTCCCTGCCGATGCCGCTGGCGACGTCGGGATCGAATATGAAGTTGGTGCCATTGTATTTGCCCAGGGTGAAAGCGTGCAGCATCCCGTCGTTCGCACCCACGTACACCATCTGATCCCTGTAAAGATGGCGGTCCTGGAAATAAGAAAAACACCTGGTCGAGTTGGAATACAGCGCGCATCCCGCGGAAGCCACCGTTCTGGGCACCGAGGCAACGGATGGAGCGCCCACGACCACAGGCGTCGAGTAGACGATATCTCCCAGCAGCCAGCCGCTGCGGTTACGGGAGGATGCCACGTTCACGCCCCTCACCCAGTTGATGAGCGCCTTCTTGGATCCGTTGGTGTTGCTGTTGCAGCCGCCAAAAGTCTGGTTCATAGGCAAGTACGGACGAAGGGTGTGGAAGTTGGTGGCGTTGAATAGCGTCCACGCGTTGTTCACCCGTGTAAAGATCGTGCGCCCGCTCGCCTGCTGGCTGTTGCTCAGAGTGTATCCGGCGTCCGTGCAGTTGTCGCCCTGGAAGGCGCTGTCTTTGCAAAACAGGCTGCCGTTGCTGTTGCTGTTCGCCGCGAGCTGGAAACTATAAATCGTTCCATTGCACTTGTTCGCCGTGCCGTTGCTGACCCACGTGCAGCCGGTCATGTTGCTGCACGTGCTGTTGGTGGTGAAGCTGACACACCCCTCGTAGGGCCAGTAGCTCTCCAAATGCCCCTTCCACAGGTACTTCGCCGTATCGTTGTTGTTGTATGCCTTGAACGCCCCGCGCACGACGACGTCACCCGTGCTGATCTCCTGGGACACGGTCGCCACCGCGCCCGCGGAGCCCGACGTCTGGCCCATCGCCGCAAAAATCTGGGCGAGAGCGTTCATGAGTTGGGTCGCATTGTCGGCGTAGAATGCATGACCGTTGTTGCTCGCGTTGGTGCCGCCCGCCGCCGCCATCTGGTCCAGGCGGGTCTTGGCCTGGTCCTGAAGCCCGACCCCGAGAATGTAGGTCAGGACCGTGCTGTTCTTTCCGGTGGGGTAGGGCACCTTTCTGAGATTCCTGAGTTGGGTCAAGACCTCCGGCATAAGCTGGTCCGGGTACCGGGCATTTGCGTACCCGGTACTGTTGACGCTTGGCAGACCATCTGTTACATAAAGGACGTAGTTGCTCTGGCAATCCGATGCAATGGGAGATGCCAAATTGTTAAAGGTGCCCCTGAAATAGTCGTAGGCAGACTTCAAGGCCCCATAGGACGGGGTCAGACCCGAATTGATGATATGACAGGTGTTGCTGGAGGAGTTGGAACTGCTTTGGGCCGCACAGGATGATTTTACATAGCCGGTCGCATTGCCAACCTTGGTCGCCAGTTTGTACATCAACCTGTTATACGTGGAAGAACCAGCGGTCGCATTCCCCACCGGAACGTACAGGTAGCCACGGGAAGGGTTCCCGGACGAGCCAGCGCTATAGTACCACGTTTGACCCACGGTAGGATTCAAGAAGTCCATTCGTCTTCCGAAGTTCCCGAAGCCGAGAGCCCAATCGCTGTCCGTTGCTACAAAATCCGGATTATAACTGGTAAAAGCGGTGCCGTACCCGGTCTTGTTGTCCAGATTTCCGGTCTTTGTCTGGTAGCAGGTGAAATAGTTGTGCGAAGCTCCGTCGGTTACGTCGTAACTGGTCGCATAGCAATAGGGATACGTCGGAGACCAGTAACCGGAACCATAGTTGGTCCAATACAGCGCATACAAACCCTTGGTGTAAATATGATTCCCCAAGCCTGTCGCTATTTTGACAGTTTTTGGATAAACCAAAGAACAATATCTGCCTCTGACGGAAGGAGTATTCTTGTAGTTCGTGATAATTTCATCCATATAAGTGGCATTGAACGCGGAAGCGCCGGTCTGGCTGCTGCAGTTCGACTGACAAGCGTTCCTGTAGGTATAGAAGGTGCTGTTCTGCGTCGAGTTGCACCAGCTCTGGCATGCCGCTGGAGGTTCCGGACAATAGGATTTCGGCTGGTAAGAAGCGAAGTACGCGGAATTGTAAAGGTAGTAGCTATTGGATGGAGTACTGATTTTGTACCCCATCACCCCGATATTCAACTTGGAGCCGTAGGTGTTGATCATGTCGATCAATGCTTCCCGGGCCTTGACCGACTTGCTCGTCGAACAGTACGACCCCACGGCCGTGGCGTTAAAGGTCTCGTCCATGCTGTTGGAGTTGTCAAGTATGATCAAAACAGCGGGCTTTGCATTCGTGGACATGAACGAGGGCGTGGAACACTTGTCGCCGGGAGAACACTCGGACGGCATGCCCAGCACGCTCAAAAGAATGAACAAGCACGAAAGAACGGCGACCATTTCCCCCTCCCATTCCCTTTGGTTATTTAGATCGCGGCCTGCACCAGCACCCCAATTGTTGTTGTCTTAAGGCGGGACGAATGCTCCCTCTCTCCCGTTTCGGGGGAGAGGATTGGCGTGAAGGAGCCTCAGGAGCCGATCTTCCCTCACCCCAGGGCCTCTCCCGCAGGGAGAGGGAACCCTGATTCAACCCCTCATGGGCTTCCACCCGCAATGGAGGATGAAAAGCGCGGCGGCCACTTTTCAGAAAAAGAGCATTGAGAGGGGACGTTAACTCAACACGATTGAAGAACCACTCCGCCCCCGACGGGGAACACTGCCGGCAGCCTCACCCTCCCGGTGTGCTGCCGCCTCCTTCAAGGTTTGGAGGTAGACTTGGGTGAAATAGCGCCGGTGGTTGAGCCCTTGTCCTTTTTGGTTTTGGCCGTTGCCGCCGCATCCTTCGTCTTCTCCCCGGCGGCAGTGTCTTTAGTCGAAGCCGCAGTTGACGCGGATCCCACACCGGTGGGCGGCCTGGGGGTTATCGCCCATGCCGGGGCCGTGACCCAGAATACACACGGCACGATCAATAAGAATGCTTTTCGCATCATCGCATACACTCCTCCCCGTGCTTTCAGGGATTATCGGCATTTCATGAAATAAAATGAACGGTTTCACGCATCCCTTGGCGGGATTGAAGACTTCGTGCTGGGAGGGCGCTTCCTCAGTCACCGCATGGCAAAGCCTCGAAACCGGCGGGATCGCCTCTCCGGGCCGCACATGTCCCTTGGAGAACAGCACTGTGTGATGGGGGCTCTTCCAGCCTCAACCAGGATGCGAGCGGTAGATCGGTCTACAACACTATCATTATAGTGTACATCTTAGTGGGATAAAGCCGATTGTCAAGAAGAATGCGATGCGGGCCGGACGAAATCATTGCGCACTTACGGGCGCCGGCTCTCCCACCGCGTCTCCCCTCACCTCCCAGATCTGGAAGGATGGCGGCATGAGACGGATCGGCTTGAAATACCGGTTGTCAGCCATGCGAAGAAAATATAGTTTGTTGAAGACGGACTCCTGAATGGCCGGCGTGCACAGAACCCCCCAGCCCACAACGGGATCGAACTCGAACACGAAGCCTTCTTCCCGGTAATCCACCGCCTGCCAGTCGTCCTTTTCCCGGAAAACGACTCTCGATACGGGAAACGAGAGCTTTTCCTCCGTGAAAACCCCTTGTTCGAGGTCCAGAACGAAAGCAGGAGTTCCCGTCAGGCGTTTCCCGTCCGTCTTGATGTCGAAGAAACTCCGGTACACGGGGTGCATCCCCTCCCTCGTTTCCGGGTCCCAGGCGCCGAGCCAGTACCACCAGTAGCTGGTCCCCACCAGCAACTGGTCCACCATGATATAGAGGGGTTTCCTGTTCTCCCTCGGAGGGAACAGGAACTCGAGCCATTCCTCCACGGGGTGGAATCCCTTTTCAGCCAGGATGTCCCGGGATTTCTCCGGACCGGAGGCCATCAGGTTCCGGATCAGGTCCAGTCCCTCGGCAGGCCCTCCCGCTTTGTCGTATACCCGATGGAACCCGTTCAGGCCCCTTTCCACATAGAAGCTCATCCAGTTGGCCGACTGCCGGTAGCTTATGGAGCAGAAGGGGAACCCGTTGATCAAGGTCATTTCACCGCCGTGATAGGCGCCGTCGGTAATGGTCGCCCTCCCGCTCCAGTACATGAGGGGGTAGCCGTGGTCCCACCATGCCCAGATGACGCTTCCCTTCGGGGTCTCTTTGCTGGCCTGGAACATCCCTTCCGCAACGGCGGGCTCTTCTACCGGCCAGTAGGTCCTGCCGATTTCGATCAGGGCCATCTGCCGGATCGTGACCGCGAGCAGGCAGAAACCGAGAACCAGGGGGACCGTCCAGGGCGTCCGAAATGCTTTGCCCTTCGCTTTCTCCCACATCACGTAAAACAGATGGCCCGTGCCCAATCCCACCACGGGGGCGAGGAAAATGCCGAACCGCTTGGCCATGATCGTTAGAAGCCCTATCCACAGCGGAATGAAGAGGGGGACCCCTTTCCGGCCCAGGCGCAGAAACAGGAGCACCAGTCCGAGAACGGCGGCCACGAAGAGATAGATGTTTCCCGCCGACACTTCGACGATCGCCTGCAGGGGCAGGCTCGCCTGCTCCGACACGGTCAGGCCGACGCTCGGGAAGACCCCCGCCTCCGTCTTGGAAATATAGCTCCAGAGGTGCAAGGCGTCTTTGGCAAAGCCCGTCCAGAATGCCGTTCCCGCCCAGAGCGTGAAGGCGCCGGCTCCGAGAAGAACGCCCGCGGAAACGGGCAGCATGTTCTTTTTCGTGACCCCGATGAGGAAGAAATAGGAATAAGCCAGGGGGCCGATGCAAATGATGGCCACCACCTGAGCGCTTTCCCACCAGGCGAAGAAGACGCAGAAATTCAACAGCGCCCCCACCAGGCAGAAAATTCGCTCCCTCCCTTCCCGTTCCGCCATGAGGACGGGCAGGAAGACCGCCAGCATGGTGAAGGTGACGTTGCCGCAGTCGGTATCGAACCATCCCAGGCAATTGCGGCTGATGTAATAGGGAGAGGAGAGTGCGACCAGGGCGGCGATGAGCCCCGACAAAGAGTTGCCCCAGTGGCGTCCCATGAAATAGAGCGGGAAAAAAAGAAGGATAGAAAAAAAGGAGGGGAAGAAGGTGGCTGTCCATTCGAGGCGGACGCCCGCAAGCCACGAGATGCCCGCAGCGACAACCGAGATGAGCGGCCGCGGGGAAGGACGCCTCGGATGATCGGGCGCCATCCGCAATTCGTCGATCTCGCCATAGGTTCCCTCGGACAACTCGCGCGCGTAGCGAAGGTAATGATACCCGTCGAAGGTGGCAAGGATGGGCGTACCGCGAAACATCGTGGCCTGCGGATGCGACAGCCAGGTGGTGAAGTCCTCGATCCGCAGGAAAACCCCGAACCCGATCACAAAAGCCATTGCGGCAATCTTGATGCCCCAGCGCATCGCCGGTCCGTTCGTTATCATCGCACTTCCACCACCATTCATTGGGCAAAAGGAGGATTGGCAGTATGAACGAGAGAATCGTTGATGGAGGAGAGCGGGAAAACGATGCGAAACGTCGTTCCCGCCTCGGACGCGCTCTCGGCCTCGATGTACGCTCCGTGTTTTTCGAGTATCTGACGTGATATGCTGAGCCCGAGCCCCGTGCCGTCGGGTTTGCGCGTGAAAAACGGATCGAAAATACGCTCCCTGTCCTCTTCGAGGATGCCGCTTCCGGTATCGGTCACTTCAAACATCAGCGCCGGAGGATCGTACTTGAGATCGGTCTTAAGAGAGAGCTTTCCCCCTTCGGGCATGGCTTCAATGGCGTTGATCAACAGGTTCATGATCACCTGGCTGATCTGATTGAAGTCGATGACCAGAAGGGGTATGTCCTCCGCGAGATCGACGGCGACATGCAGGTTTCCCTTGGAAAGATACACCTTGGCGAGGTCGACGCAGTATCGCACCACGTCGTTCAACTGGTGGAGCAGAAACTGAGGCTCCCGCGGCTTGGCGAAATGGAGCACCTGTTGAACGATCCGGTCGATCTTCCTGATTTCCCTGCCCATGTCGTCGAACATCTGCTGTTCGGCGCGGTCCAGGGTCAGTTCACGCTGAAGCATCTGGCTATTGAAGTTGATGGTGGCGAGCGGATTGCGAATCTCGTGGGCGATCCCTGCGGCCAGAGTCCCGAGGGACTTCAGTCTGTCAGTCTGCTGCATCCGCTGTTCGAGCTTCCTCGCCCTGGTTTCGTCCTTCTCGTAGTAGACGACCCGTTCGATACCGCCCGTCGAATTGAAAACGGGAAAGGCGTAGAAAATGTAGTACCCGCCCCAGCAGGGGTGCGGCCCTTCGCGCTGGACCTGTTTCCCCTCCCGGAAGCAGGTCAGTATGGGACAGTCTTCGGGGGGGTTCTCCTGCCCGTAGAGAACCATCGAGTATCTTCTCCCGATGGGATTCCGGCCGCCTCCATAGACCATCAGGCTGGTGCGGTTGACGCGGTAGATGCGCAGCCTCGAATCCACCAGGAAAATACTGTGCTGGATGGCGTCGAAACTGATTTCGAGCTCGCTTCGGGCCCTCTCCACCGACTCGAAAAGCTGGGCATTCTCGATCGCGGTGCCGAGTTGGCTCCCGATGGTGCTAAGGAACTCCGTTCTCTCGGGCTTGAGCTGCACGCTCCCGTCGTTGGTCACGTAGAAGAGCCCGAGGACCCGCTTCTGCTTGTTCATGAGCGGGATGCAGATGACCTCCACGATGTGTTTTTCCCGCATGTTCTCACGGAGTTCAGAAAAGAAGATCTTGCTGATGGGATACCAGCGGACAGGCTTGCTCGAATCGAAATCATCCATCAGGTCCGCGGGGATGGAAAGTTCCTGAATGCTTCTCACAAGGGGGGGAGCAAATCCGTGATGGGCGGCCAGGTCGAAAATCCAGCAACTCTCCGCAACGTCCTTCACCAGATAGATGGCTCCCATCTCGAGATTGAAGGTGCGCAGGATGGCCAGAAGCGATCTCTGGAGAACGTCTTCGAGGTGCGGCGAGGAATGGATTGCAGAGGAAATATCCAGGAGGATTTGCAGTTCCCGATGCTGCCGCAGATATTCTTCCTGGCTGTGGCCAGGGAGCGGAAGTGGTTCGGATTTCATGGAGTCCATTTTGCTGGAAGTTCCTTGCTGAAGCATTCCATCGAGAAAAAGCGTTCCGGTTGCCGCACCGTTACCGTTCGGGGGGTACATCGCTCACTTGTGCTGCGGGCCTCTCGCGCTTCGCGCACGGACAACACGCTGCCCGTCTCACACCGGATCGCCTGAATCAGAAAGCATCCGATGCGATCGCCCCGTGAAGAGATCCGCCGCACCTGTTCCTCTTGACTACTGCGCCGCCTTGATCGCCTCCCACTGCGTACAAACCACTTTCGCCACCTTGATGGAAGCGGCGTCGACCATTTTCCCGTCGATGGCGAGGGAACCGCATCCCTCGGCCTGAGCCTCCCCGTAGGCTTTCAAGATTCGCTCGGAACGCTCCACGTCTTCGAGAGTGGGCGTATACATCTCGTTGATGATCTGGATCTGGTCGGGATGGATGACCCACTTGCCGTCGTAACCCAGAGCGGCGCTGAGCAGGCAGGAACGCCTCAGCCCTTCCGAGTTCTTGTAATCTCCGTAGGGCGCGTCTATGGCGGCCAGTCCCGCCGCTTTCGCAGCCATGGCCATGCAACTCAACGGAAAATGCCACCGGTGGCCCGGATAGAAATCTTCCTTGTCCCCATGGCCGCTGATTCCCTTGGTCATCATCGTGAGAGACGCTCCGTAGTCAGCCACGCCGAACACCAGGGCTTCGAGCCGGGGGGAACTGAAAGCGATCTCATCCACTCGAAGCATGCCGGCGGCCGTTTCAATGGATGCTTCCAAACCGATGGGCTTATTGAAGCCCATGCGCATTTCGATTTGCGTGAGCAGGTAGTCGATGGCCTTGATCTCGCTGGCGTCGTTCACCTTGGGGACTACGATCACGTCCAGGCTGTCTCCCGCGGCTTCCACGACGTCAATGATATCGCGGTAGGCAAAAGGGGTATCCATGCCGTTGATGCGGTAGGCCCTCACTTTGCCCCGCCAGTCCTGCTCCTTGAAGGCGGTAACCACCCGCTCTCTGGCTGCATCCTTCTCCTGGACCGGCACGCTGTCTTCGAGGTCGAGCATGATGAAATCGGCAGCCAGCGTGAAGGCTTTCTGAACCATTTTCTCGCGATTGGCGGGTACGGAAATGATCGAGCGTCTCAGACGGATGGGTTTTTCCACTCTGGTCTCCTTGAGAGCATATGCCAAAAGTTGTCGGCGCCGTCATCCGGGCACGGCCCACGCTTCCCGGAGCATGCACCGGGAAGCGTGTGGGCGCGGCTTTGTCGCGCCCACCGCATGATGCATGAACTACCCGGCAATTGGACGGAGGCGCTGTACTGATGACCTGCTGCGCTTCGCGCGCACAAAAGCAAGTTGTCCGTGTCACCTGGGCGCGGTCCTATCGTGCCCACCGTCAAACTCCGGGTCGCAGGTTTTCGAAAAGCAAGCCCCTCAGCCCTTCTTCGAGTTCCTGTCGCGGATGGCGGCCTGAGCTGCCGCCAACCGCGCCACGGGAATCCTGTAAGGAGAACAGCTCACGTAATTCAACCCGATGCGGTGACAAAAATCGACGGAACTGGGATCTCCACCGTGTTCCCCGCAGATGCCGACCTTCAGTGCAGGCCGAACCTGTCTTCCCTTGGCGACGCCCATCTGCATCAAGGCTCCGACGCCCACCTGGTCCAGTCTGCTGAAAGGGTCGTAATCCCATATCTTGGCGGAGAGGTACGCCGGAAGGAATTTGCCCGCGTCGTCCCGGCTGATGCCGAACACGGTCTGGGTGAGGTCGTTGGTTCCAAAGGAGAAGAAATCGGCGCACGTTGCGATTTCATCCGCCGTAATGGCTCCCCTCGGCACTTCGATCATGGTGCCCACCCGGTAGTCGACCGTGACGCCGTAACTTTCCATGACTTCCCGGGCGACCGCATCCACTGCTTCCCTCTGGTTCCGCAGCTCCGCCACGTGGCCGACCAGGGGAATCATGATCTCGGGGTGGACGTCGAAACCCTCGATTTTCACTTCGCAGGCGGCTTCCATGATGGCTCGCGCCTGCATGGCCGTGATTTCCGGAAACACCACGCCCAGGCGGCAGCCCCGATGGCCGAGCATGGGGTTCACTTCGTGCAGGCTCGTCACCTTCGCGATCAATTGATCGCAATGCACGCCCATCTGCTTCGCGAGCTTCTCGATATCCTTGTCATCGTGCGGGAGGAATTCATGCAGAGGCGGGTCCAGAGTGCGGATGGTCAGGGGTTTTTCCCGCATCACCCTGAAAAGCGCCTTGAAGTCCTGTTTTTGCATGGGCAGAAGTTTGGCGAGGGCGTCCTTCCTCCCTTCGACGTTTTCGGCCAGAATCATCTCCCGGACGGCGTCAATCCGATCGCCCTCGAAGAACATGTGCTCGGTGCGGGTGAGTCCGATGCCCTCGGCCCCGAATGCGATTGCTTCTTCCGCCTGGTTCGCCTGGTCGGCGTTGGCCCATACGCCCAGGCTGCGGAATTCGTCCGCCCAACTGAGAAGCGCGACGTAGTCCTTGTACACCTTCGATTTTCTGGGGTCCAGGCTCTTGTCGATGATGACCCGCAGGATCTCTGATGGCCGCGTAGGGATCTGGCCCGCATAGACTTCACCGGCCGTTCCGTCCAAAGAGAGGTAGTTCCCCTCCCGGATGACCCTTCCGGCGACCATCATTCTCCGCCCCTGGTAGTCGATCTCGAGATCGCCGCACCCGACCACGCAGACCTTCCCCATCTGCCGGGCCACAAGAGCGGCGTGAGACGTCATGCCGCCCCGCGCGGTGAGAATCCCCCGCGACGCGTGCATCCCTCGAATGTCTTCCGGCGAGGTCTCCAGGCGGACCAGGATCACCACCTCGCCCCGTTTGGCCCATTCCTCGGCGTCCGCCGCGTTGAAGACAACCCGTCCGGTCGCGGCGCCGGGGCCCGCGTTCAGACCTTTGGCCAAAAGCGCCCCGTCGAGCACCGCCTCTTCCTTCGCCGTGGGATCGAAGGTGGGACGAAGCAACTGGTTCAACTGCTCCGGGTCCACCCTCAGGAGAGCATCTTCTTTGCTGAGAATGCCTTCCCGCACCAGGTCGACGGCGATCTTGAACGAAGCGAAACCGGTGCGCTTGCCGGTCCGGGTCTGCAGCATCCAAAGCTTCCGGTTCTGTATGGTGAATTCGACGTCCTGCATGTCGCGGTAGTGCCGCTCCAGGTTGGAACGGATGCCTTCCAGTTGGTCGTAGATCTCGGGCATGGTCTCTTCGAGGGAAAGGGCCGTGTCGTCATGTTTCTGATGCTTATTGATGGGGAGAGGCGTGCGGGTGCCCGCCACCACGTCCTCACCCTGCGCGTTGATGAGATACTCGCCGAAAAAGACGTTCTCTCCCGTGGCCGGATTCCTCGTGAAGGCCACCCCTGTTCCGCAGTCGTCGCCCATGTTGCCGTAAACCATCGCCTGGACGTTCACCGCCGTTCCCATGCCTTCGGGAATGCGGTTGAGTTCCCTGTAGGAGACGGCGCGAGGATTGTTCCACGATCCGAAGACCGCACAGACGGCGCCCCAGAGTTGATCCACGGGGTCCTGGCGGAACTCCAATTTCTTCCGCTCTCGGATGAGCGCCTTGTAACGTTCCACCAGATCCTTCAGATCGGAGGCCGGCAACTGGTTGTCGTAATGCACTCCTCGCTTCTTCTTGAGTTCCTCGAGTATCTCGTCAAAGGGGTCCATCTCGTCCTTGGACTCCGGTTTGAGCCCCAGCACCACGTCGCCGTACATGGCGACAAAACGGCGATAACAGTCGTAGGCGAACCGCTCGTCTTTCGTCTGCTTGATGAGGCCCTGCACCGTCTGATCGTTCAACCCGAGGTTCAAAACCGTGTCCATCATGCCGGGCATGCTGTCCGCTGCCCCGGAACGAACGGAAACGAGCAGGGGGTTCTCGGGATCTCCGAACTTCCGCCCCATCATCTCTTCGATTCTGTGGAGGGCTTGTTCGACCTGCCCCTTCAGTTCCGGCGGATACTCGCTGTTGTGTTGGTAGAAGTAGGTGCAGATTTCGGTTGTAATGGTGAAACCGGGTGGAACGGGTATGCCAAGGTTCGTCATCTCGGCAAGGTTGGCGCCTTTTCCCCCGAGCAGGAACTTCATCCCGGCATTCCCGTCGGCCTTTCCCCCACCAAAGAAATAAACGTAATTCCCACTCATTGTCCGAATCTCCCCTCTCTGTGATGAGCTTATCGTATTCGTGTGAGCCTCTACCCAGAAGTCTATGAACAACCGATCGAGTGCAAATACAAGCATCTAAATCTTCAGGTGTGGCAAATCGTTGTGTACGGGTCACCACCGCACATCGCTCACTTATATCAAAAAGAACGCAGGCGATGCCAGTAGATTCGGCAGGAAAAAAGGGGAAACCCCGGAAGGCAATATTGCTTGCCGGAAAAGCGATCTCCGGGCGTTCCCTCGTTTGTTGCGGGCGAAAGCCCCTGAGGGGTTGATTTGATGCCTGAGAAGCGCTCCCTCTCCCCGCTTCGGAGGAGAGGGAACCCACATAACAACATTGCGCCCACGCGGGGGCGCCAGTACCGGCGACGTTCCGGACACGCTCTCAGACTTCAAGCCATGAGTCGGAATAGAGAGTATTTCCGAGGATCACCCTGGTTGTCTTCACGTAGTCGATTTCTTCCTTCGAGAGGGAACCCATATCGAAGGATTCGCCGTCTTCCACCTTTTGGACCAGCGCTTCCAGATCGGGGCGTTTTCCCCTGGCGATCTCATGGAGCGCCTTGTCGAAGCAGTCCACGATGGCGGAGTGCATCCCGTGCCGCTTCAGCAGGATGAGCATGACCTGGTTCAGGATGGGCCGGAGATGCTCCGGAGGACCGTTCGACACATTGGACAGGCCGATTGTGCTGCGCGATCCGGGGGCGATTTCCTCAAACATCTTCATGAACTCGATAACGCTCACGATCTGGCTCTGCTGAACGTTCACGGGAGTCTGAATGGGATCCACATAGATGCGTTCCGGCGCGATCCCGAATTCACCCGTCGCCTTGTAGACGAGTTCGGCACAGAGGGCTCCACGTTCGTTTTCGTCCCTGGGCATTCCCTCCGGTCCCCAGAGGAGGCCGACAAAATCGGCATCGTAGCGTGCGGCCAGCGGGAGAAGCGCTTCCATCCGCTCCGGGCGCACCATGATGGAATTTATGAGCGGCCGGCCCTTCTTGTGCGCCTTCAGGCCCGCTTCGATCGCCTTGATGTTCGAGGTGTCGAGCGCCAGGGGCAGGTCCACCGCTTCATGGATCGCCGGGACGAGCCAGGTCATCAGCTCTTCGCCTATCTTCCCTGAAGGACCGATGTTCAAGTCGATCCAGTCCATTCCCGCTTCCGCCTGCTGGACGGCCAATTGCTGCAAGGGTCCGGCGTCCTTCTCTTTCAACGCCTTTCCATACTTTTTGCTCATTATGTTGAGATTCTCGCCGATGAGCTTCATTCCCTTTATCCTTCCCTCTTTCCTCACTGTCACGCATGCCAGGCCTTCAGAAACCTGGGCAGTTGGCTGGCTTCCCTCGGACCGACGGTCACCGTCCAACCTCCAAGTTCCTCCTCGAGTTCACCGCTTATACCGGCCGCATAACCAGGAATGATGACGTTCGTATGTTTCACTTTGTTTTTGATGCCGCACTTGTTGACGAACGCCCCGACGCTCTCGCCCGAAAACTTGCCGGCAGCCCAGGCGGTCATGACCGAAAGGCCCTCGGTGTCCTGAACGCAGAGCCATGCGGGCACGCGACTCGATTCAATTTCACCCGAAATGATGAAGTACGTGAGCGAGAAATTGCACGTCACCAGGACGGGAGAGTTCTCGTCGGGATTGTTGATGGGATAGATGCCCTGTTCGGCCGTCATGGGCCGCTGGGGATCGGTGTAGATATTCAGCCTTTGGAGCAGCAGCGGGAAAAGCGCCTCCGGCTGGATATCGCTCATGACGATGAGCGCGCCGTACTTGGCGATGAAGGTTCCCGCCACCAGCGTCTCACCCGCCAGGTCCCCGGCCATTTGATCGGCCATGATGAGCGTCGGGTAGCCGAGCGGCCGAAAGCGCTCTCTCAGTGCGGAACGGCGGATGAGGATCTGCTCCTGGAAAACCTTCTTCAATTCTCGGCTGCCCGTGTCGATCACGAGATCTTTGACGCCCATGCCGGAGAGTTTTTCCGTGAGAGCGATCGTGCTCTCGATGGACCCGTCGCCTCTGACCGCAAGAGGGCAGCCGGACTCTTTGGCGAGTGCGCCCATGGCGTCCGCGTTGGCCGCGGTCGCAGCGTAGATGAGGGGTTTCTTTTCGCGAAGGCCGGATACCGCCGATTTCATGGCTTCCACGTCGTCGGACATCAGAATCAGGCTCGCCCCCGTTCCGTCGGATACTCTTTTCGCGAGCGCCGCAAACTTTCCCGCGTCTCCCGAAGCGTTCCTCACGGCGAACATCTCCGCCCGCAGCTTCAGACCCACCCGGTCGTACTGGCTGGCTTTGAACCGTTCCATCTTGCCGTCAATGGAAGCATCCGCTTCGCCGGTGCCGACCGCCACCGCCAGCCCCGGAGCGTTGACGAAGGTCTTTTCGTGGCGAAACATGACCGTCTCCCCACCCACCTTGACGGCGTACTCGCCGGTCCCGATGGTCAGCGGCCTGATGGGAGGGGCGGATTCTGAAGCCAGCTTCTCCTTGGCCTCTTCCGAGACGTAAGGACATTTCTCCAATTCCGCCTTCCCCGACGCCAGATTCATTGCAAACGCCAAACAGGTTGGCACTCCGCACTCCCCGCAGTTGGTCTTGGGAAGCAGTTTGAAAATCTGAATACCCGTCAAGCCCATCTGATTCTCTCCTCATCGCAGTTCCCGATTTTCCCGGACGAAAGTTCCCGGCGGGGCTGGGGACAGATCCTCCCCATCGCGGGATTATCCAAGGATCGGGTCCATAGTCAACGCCGGATGGCTCACTTTCTCCAGGAAAGCGTAAATCTCATCCTCCGTAACTCCCTCCTCCTCCGTTGCAATCATATCGATGAAGTTGGGAATTCCGACTTCTTCTCCCCGTTTGATCAGCCGCCCGCGGATTTCTTCCTTGAGTATCTTCGGCATCCACACGAGCCTCAAGATACCGCCGTCCCCCGCGATGAACTTGCGCTGCGTAACGTTGTACTTGCTGTGGCCCACGAAACCGGGCGTTACATTGCCGCCGCCGATGGTCCCCGCCAGCGTGGTGAATTTCATGCCGCTCGGAGTCATGCCCGCGAAGTCGCGGTTGACGGTCATGACGCCGTTGCACATGGGCATCACCGCGCAGATGCACTCGCAACACCCGCAGGTGGTCATGGGATCCCAGACCACGCTGTAGAAGTTGTAGGTGGAAATGGATTGCCGAGAGGCCTTATAGACGAAATCATTCACGCCCTTCCAGTTGCCGAGCTTGTCGTCGAGGGTTTCCCCCTTCTGGATGGGCTGGTTCGGCCCCGTGGGGTTGATCTCGAAGGAAGCCTTGCAGTCCAACCAGTTGTAGGCTCCGCACAGCCCCGTTCTCTCGGGACTGATCACGCAGACGTGGGTCGGGGCGAACGACTGGCAAAGGGTGCAGGAATAATAGGTTTCCGTTCCCTCGTCCGTCATCCCCTCGATACGCTCGTCGCGCGTCTTGTAGGCTTTCTGAGCCATGGGCAGAATTTCCTTCGCCTTGGCTTCGTCCGTGTAGATCCAGATCTGACACTTGTCGAAAATGGCCCCGAAGTCCTGATGGAATTTCGCGTGCAGAATCTTCCCGATGTGCTCCAGCGCAAACCCTTTTTCCACGGCCTGCTTTCCGATCCGGTACCAGGAAATATCCCTCTGCCCGATATGCATGACGCCCTGGGCGTAATTGATCAGGTGATGAATCTGCCGTTCGAGAATGGGTTCGTAATCCTCCTGCATCTTCCGCCCCGCGACCTCCACCAGCACCGCCAGCGGCAGCTTGCTGCCGACCTGGACGTCTTTGAGATCCGGGCCCACCACCGTCACCCTTCCGTCTTCAACGGCATCCATGTCGGCGATCTGCACCAGTTCGCAGCACGGAGTTTTTCCACCGCCGCACTCCAGGTAAACGTCGTCTTTCCGCACGCGCTCCCCCTCGAAGGCGGGACCGTAGGCCACGGGCACGGGGACCTCGGTAACGTTCAGCTTGAGACCGCGCACCTCGATGGACTTTGCGGTCATGTGGCTGTGAGGCACGCTCGCCACCACGTGTTCGTACGTGCAGACGCCATAGGGAAGGATCTCCGGGATGTCCGTGTCGGCAATCGTGGGAAAGCCCCAGTTGATGGCCCCCGCGGCATTCGCGGCCCATTCGGCGTTTACCTCGCCCAGGGCGTTGACGAACGCGAAAACGCGGTCCTTGTTGTACTTGAGAACCGTACTGTAGTCTCCGGGCTTCACGCCCCCGAACGCCATGGCCGCGCGGTTGGCGAACCCCAGAGCGAACACCGCCGCGGAAATATCGGGGCCGAAGGGAACGAGCCGCGTCCCCCACCCGATCTGAACCCCCGCTTCGATCAACTGCTGCGAGAACGTCGTACCCGATTGATGCGCGCACATGAATACGTACAGGTTCTTTTTCTGATAATCTTCGGCGATCATCTTCGCCGTTTCCGGATCGGGGGCGGCGCCCACGATGGCCGCGAATCCGGGCGCACTCCCGTCGACGAACTCGATGCCCCTCTTTCGCATGATGGTGTCATCAGCAGCCCCGAGCCAGATTCGCCCGTTATCCACGTCGCAGTCTTCCCCTGGATAATAGAAGCCGGGATCTTCCACGTACCGGATGGCTTCGACCACTTCTTCAGCCAGAATCGCGGCCATCCCCGCGTCCAGCGTTTCTCCCAGGTAGGGGAGGTGAACGTTGTGCTTCGGTTTGATATGCGGCGGCAGAAGCCCTTTGCAGCGGTCGATTACCCGCTCGGCATCCCCCAGCTTCTCCACCTTTATGCCCAGCACCGAATAGATGATGGGCAGATAATAGGCCGTATTCGGAAAACCCAGCGGCTGGTTCAGACCATATTTGTCCACGGCCCGTTTGAACTTCCCCTCCGCCTTGGAGACAATATTGTACGCGCCTTGAATCGCGGCAAAAGCGACTAACCTGGACATGATGCACTCCTCTTCTTACGAAGGATTCTTCCCCGTAAGACAAATAGCGGCATCGGCTTCGAGCCGACGTTGGCGTTGACACGGGAGAGAGGCCTCCCGCGGAACGCACCCTCTGGACTCCGCCTCTCCTAGCCCTCCGCGGCCCTTCGGTCTTCCATGCTGAAGAGCTTGCGCTCGCGCTCGCCCATGATGCCGAGGGCAGCCCGCTTCTTGTCGATGTGCTCGATCATCATACGGGCCATTTCGTGAGGATCGACCGCGAAGCCCCATTTCCCGAAACCCTGTTCTTCGAGTCCTTGAAAGAGCAAATCGTGGAACTTCGTTCCTTCAACCGTCGGGAAGGTGACCCCAAAGACCGTGTAGACGCCGGAAGCGACGAAATACTGGCCGATGCAGATGGCCTTCTCGCTCATGTATTCCGGGGCGGCGCCCGCTACGGGAAGATCCGCGATGCTTTCCCCGAGACCTCCGATGCGAACCATTTCGGCGCAGGCGATGAGAATGCGGCTGTTGTCGACGCACGATCCCAGGCTCAAGACAGGTGGGATGCCCACCGTTTCACAGACCTCCTGGAGACCCTCTCCGGCGAGCACCGCCGCATCGGGCTTCATCAGACCCGCCTTCGCGAGAGCAATCTGGGAACATCCCGTCTGAACGACAAGGACGTTGTTCCTGATGAGTTCCTTCACCAGTTCCACGTGGACGTAGTCCTGCTTCACGCGCGGGTTCGTACACCCAACCACGCCCGCCACGCCCCGTATGCGCCCGTTGATGATGTTTTCATTGAGCGGCGTGTAGGAAGCGCGGAAAGTCCCGCCCAGCATATAGTTGACGTATTCATGGGAGAATCCGTGCACGCCCCAGTCCCGGCGCTGAGGAATGACCACCCGGGCCGGACGGTTCTTGAAGCGTTCAATACCCATCGCAACGATCTTGTCGGTGCATTTCTCGGGGGTGTGCTCGTGGAATTCCACGTGGGTGGCGCCTTCGATCCTCGCGCGCGGATTGGTGGTGAAAAATCTCGTGCCGTAACACTCCGCCATCTTGGGAAGAGCCTGCATGATGCACTGTACGTCCACCGCCATGGCGTCCACCGCGCCCGTTGCGATTATCGGTTCGGTGCTCAGAAAGCTCCCGGCGTGGGGGATTCCGTGGCGTCCGAGCACCTCGGCGCCAGAACAGCACATCCCGAGGAGCTGAATGCCCTTAGCGCCCGCTTCCCTGGCTTTTTCCAGGTTGGCCGGGTCGTTGGTCGAGAGGATCATGGCCTCGAAGAGCAGGGGTTCATGCCCGTGCACGATGATGTTCACGTGGTCTTCTTTCAGGAATCCCATGTTGACGCCCGCTACGTGAGGCCTCGGAGTCCCGAAGAGGATGTCGGAAATCTCCGTCGCAACCATGGATCCGCCCCACCCGTCCGCGAGGGCCGTCCGGGAGCACTGTGTGACGATGTTCCGGTAATCCTGGTCGACACCCATATGGGTCCGGTGCATCAGCTCCATGATTTCCCGCATCGCGCCTCGAGGAACGATGCCCGCTTTCCGCCATGTCTCGAGGGTCTTGGGCGGGACGCGCTTTGCAAACGGTATTTCACCTTCCACCTGGGTGTAGGTTCGTTCGAGTTCCTTGTAGAGATCCCTGGCGATCTCCAGATCGTCGCGGTCCTCTACCTCGATGCCGATGCTCGCGGCCACCTTGCGAAGCTTCTCACGATCGGTTATCTGGTAGCCCTTGATGTTGCCGTTCAGCACTTCTCTGAAAACGTCCAACATCGCCATGCCGTGGTCCGTGTGAGCAGCCCCTCCGCTCGCCACCATCCGGGCGAAATTACGGGCCGCGATGGTGTCTATCGTGGCCCCGCAAACCCCCGTCCTGGAGTAGGGATCTTTCGGATTCAGACGGCAAGGACCCATGAAGCAGTGCTTGCAGCACGCCGATTCCGCTCCGATGGGACAAGGCTTCATATCCGCCGCTCTTGAAAAGGCGGTCTCCATGCCATCGGCCGTCGCTTTCCCGAGCATCTGGATCGTGGCTTCGCACGTGCTCATTTCGCGATAATTCAGCAGCTTTACTTTTTTCCCCTCCGGGACGGTTTTTTCTTTCTTGTCGTCTTGTGACATACTGCACCTCATTTTCCCCTTCATGGAGCGATTTGCAGAACTCCCGACGAAATGAAAGATCGAGAGAAAAGCGGGGTGAACCGCAGTGCGGCGCTACATCATTTTTTGTATGTACCCCTTGACGAGTTTCACGGATTCCGGATGCCGGAGCACCACCACGTCCGCGCCCGCCAGCATGAGGGATACGGCGGTCAGCGCCTCCATCATGACGCCGCGCTTTTCCGGAACGCCCAGCAACGGAGCATCTTCCGCGCTCAGATTGGCTTCCTTGGATTTCCAGACTTCGTTGCCAACGTTCACAATGATGGGCTGCTGCAGCTTTTCGTCTTCCTGAGTCAAAGCTGCTTGCAGGATTCTCTCCATGACGGAATAAGTGTACTCCAACCCGTAGCCGAGGCCGCCGGTCGTCGGATCGATCACGATGTCCTTATTTCCCACGCCGAGGTTCCCGAGGAGGATGTTGAGCTGCTTTGCGAGATTGACATCGATGGGAGACGACGCGACGACGATCTGTTTGTAACCCAGGCACGCGGCGCCTATCTGCTTGTAATCGCCTTCCTCGACGGGCGAGAGGGCCACGCGTCTGCCGCTGTTCTGCTCGGCCACAAGACGCATCAACTCCACGTCTCTTTCATGATTGGCGACGCCCCAGACCACCATCGGCACGTCGACGGCGTCTGCGACCCGTTTCACAACCTTCGCGACTTCAGCCGCGGGTTTGTTGTCGGCGTTGGGATCGGCGCTCTTGGTCTGCACGACGATGACTTCTGCGCCATATTCATCGACGCACTTCTTCGCCCATGCGGCAGGATCTCCCAGGACTTCCTTGAAAGGGGCTTTCGCCGCTTCCGACCATTCGGCGCCGGGGTCCTTGTCCCAGACCTCCATGGCCACTCTGGGCGGATGCGGCATCTCGCCTTCAAAAGTGTGGAACGGGTACACGCCCTTGCCCCCGATGGTCACTGCCCTGTCTCCAGCGCCAAGGGTCAGTTCTCTTATCTTGCCCGAATAAACTTGTTTCGATGGTTGGAAAGCCAAGGCCAGGTCCTCCTTTCAATCAGTCCTCAGTTCGTTCGACTCCACATGCCAAAACACTCGATCTTTCACCCTCAAGACCGCTGCCCGTTCCAACGGCGACGCCTTGAGACGGCAGGCCGTCAAAAAGGCGCCCTCACGACGGGCCTCCGGAGCGTCTTCACGACAGATCAGCCCTTCGAGGGGAATGGGGAGGGAAATCGACGCTGCGGTTCCTCGCCTGGAGGAATCAGCGCGATACCCGCAATTCTCGGCCTGCCGGGCGACACTCTTGAGACACCGCCCAACCGGAACGGGTATTCCGCAGGAACTAGACTCTCACGCACCGCACTTCGCGTAGACGCCCAACTGATGGGAATCCGATGCCGAGATTTTCTACAGAAGGAAGCGATGCACACGTGGAAAAAAAACAAAGCGGAGGAACACTAACGGGAAACATGCCCCACTTCTTCATGGGGCGCTGCAACAGAAATGAACACCATCGTGCAGACTCGGCCATTCCGCCGGTAACACGGAAATGACATAGCCTGAATAATTAATTCATTGTGAAATGTCAACCCTTATTACACCTGACTTGTGTTCACTGGCATCCGAAAAACGCGGAACCCCGATGGCGAGCCGATCGAAAACGATAGCGCGAAGCACCGAATCGCCTGGACGTTCACACGTGATACCGGGTTCAGCAGCAGTCCCGTCGACGGGATGATGTTTCTTCTCCCCCGCACCCTATCCACTCATCATAGTCTGCTTCTCGTCTCAACATGGCCAAACCGTCCACATCGGGGAAGCGCCTCCCCGTCATGTTCACGGACGGGCCGCGCCGGGCGTACAACCAACCGATCTCCCGGCGCGGCGCGCCATCCAACCTCTTCGGAAGCCACGGACGGCCAAAGCCGCCCTCTACGCGGCGCCCGCATAGGATCTGCCCCGGGCGGGTAAATATACCCGGTTGGCGCCATATCCTCGCCAACACAAATAACCCGCTGCCACACCCATTATCGAGCACATCCTTTGCTCGTATGAGTTCTGCCCTATCAAACTAAGTTTAACACTATCTATCTTCTCTTTGCAAACGAAAGTTTGGGGTCCATCGGGCGGACGAATATCTCCGAGTATGAAGTTGATTCAAGTGTGGCGGGCCTTGTGAGCGGGGAAAGGGGGCGTTCTTCCAAAGAACGCGCATGAAAGCATGGCTCCGGAGAAAAAATAAGGAGGATTTCCGGAGGTGCATTCCTCTGGCCTCATTGAAGCGTGACACCCGGTAACGGTCTGAGCGCTTCTCAGGCTTCAAATCGATGAAACAGCATTGCCCTCGGGAATCGGGGAGCAGACCGGGAACCCATTGCCATCCATGAATCAAAGCGCCTCTACAGCTTTTTGCAGGGCGGCGCTCAGAGTGGCGGCGGTCTCCTTCAGTGCGCCGATTGCCGGTCCCATTTCGTTCAGTTTCCCATTTTTCCCCAAGAGTTCCAGACGATAGGCAGCCTCAGCAGCATGTGCCGCTCCGAAATTCCCGGCGGACCCCTTGATGCTGTGAGCGGCCCTTTCAATAGTCTGGGAATCACCCGCTTCATACCCTCTCGTGATTTCATCCATCCAGAGTGGCAGTTCTTCCAAAAACGCGGCAACCAGACCCTGGAAGAGTTCCTTGTCTCCATCCACATTTTCAAGGGTGCCATGGAGATCGAATGCCTGTATGTCGACGCATCCCTTCGAGTCACCACCGTAAGACATATGCCATCCTCCATTAAAGACGCACAGTACGTGCATCCCGCTTACAATTACGCTCGATCCGCTCAGCCTCTGGGTAATTTTGATGAATTCTCTTGATTTTAGCAAATTATTACATATATTACGATACACATACAGGTTTTCCTTGTTTCCGCTCCGGACCGATGAGCCGATCGCATGAATGAAGCACACGATAGCGCGAAATCGCATCTGTGCGGTCAGACAGGCGGAAAGAGCGGAAAATCGAGCGAAGAAACATGTGCATCCTGGTTATCTCAAGTGAATGCGTATTGGTCTTCCGGATGCGCCGCCAGCTTGAAATCGCCGAAGAGATGGTTTGGGCGAGAGGCGGCGAACCGATTCGCGTGATGTCGATCGTCCCTGAGGATTCTGGTTTTTCGCAGTAAGTATCAAAACGATCTATCCCCGTTGTTTTTGACAAAGCGTACCGTTGAGAATCTTGGGATACTGGTTCTCGAACTCGGGAAGATCTCTTGCCTTCGCATCGAGATGGCGTCTTTGGGGCGTTCTTTCGGGAATGAAAGATGGCGAGGCATACGGAGTGATCTCTATAGAAGCACTGCATGGAGGAGTGGATATGGAGAATGCTGATGGACTCCCGCGGCTGGGCAACGATCGGGATGCGTTGGAGCGGTCCATACGAGAACACGTCAGATACTCTCTGTGCAAGCCATGGGAATCCGGCAACAAGCGGGACCTGTATCTGTCTCTCGCCCATGCGGTGCGCGACAGGCTTGTTGAAAGAATGCTGGAAACGGAGGCTCGATTCGAAAGCTGCAAGGCCAAACGGGTCTATTACCTGTCCATGGAATTCCTGCTCGGGCGATCTCTCGGGAACAACCTGTACAACCTGGGAATTTTTGACACCTGTGCCGATATGGTCAAATGCCTTGGAGCCGACCTGGAAGAGGTACGGGAAATCGAATGTGACGCCGCTCTGGGCAATGGCGGACTCGGCCGTCTGGCGGCATGCTTTTTGGACTCGTTGGCCACCCTGGATTTGCCCGGCTACGGTTACGGGCTCAACTACGAGTACGGCCTCTTCAAGCAAGAGATCAGCGACGGATATCAGCGGGAGAAACCGGACAACTGGCTGGCGGAAGAGTGGCCGTGGCGAATCCACCGACCCGACGATGCCTGCCTCATCCCCATCTACGGCAGGATCGAACACGGAGAGGATCTGTCCGGCGCTTACAACCCCATGTGGCTGGACTGGCAGGCCATCGTTGGAGTGCCCTACGACATGCCGGTCGTCGGCTTTGGCGGCAATACCGTCAATTACCTGAGGCTTTTCAGCGCATGGCCCTCATCGGAATTCGACATCAATATTTTCAACGAAGGAGACTACTTCAAGGCGGTCGAACAGAAGATCGCGACGGAGACCATATCCAAGATACTGTACCCCGCTGACAGCTTCGAAGCCGGAAGAGAGCTTCGCCTCGTGCAGGAGTATTTCCTGGTGGCGTGTTCTCTTCGCGATATCGTGCGCAGGTATCTGAAATCCGGGACGTGCATCGAGGACTTCCCCGGCCGCGTGGCCATCCAAATGAACGACACCCATCCATCCCTGGCAGTCGTCGAACTGATGCGCATCCTGGTGGACGAGCACGCATTGCCGTGGGAAAAGTCATGGGATATCGTCACCGGGACCCTCGGATACACCAACCACACGCTTCTTCCGGAGGCGCTCGAAAAGTGGCCGGTGCACCTCATGGAAACCGTTCTTCCCAGGCACATGCAACTCATCTACGAGATCAACCACCGGTTCCTTCAGCAGGTGTCGGAGGTTTGGCCGGGGGATTGTGACCGTTGCAGGCGGCTGTCGATAATCAAGGAGGGAGTGGAGAAGCAGGTGCGCATGGCCAATCTGGCTGTCATTGGTTCGCATTCGACAAACGGTGTGGCAGCCCTTCACACCCGGCTTCTGAAAAGCGCGTTGATGCCCGAATTCCACGCCCTCTGGCCGGAACGTTTCAACAATAAGACCAATGGAGTGACTCAAAGGCGATGGTTGCTGAAGGCGAATCCCTTCCTGGCGGGATTGCTCGCAAGGACCATCGGGGAAGGGTGGATCACCGATCTGGCGAGGCTCGTCGAGATCGAACCCTATGCCGAGGATAAGGCGTTTCAGGAGGATTTTCGAAAGGCCAAACAGCTCAACAAGGAACGGCTGAGGAAAGTCATTCTGGCGGAATCCAGAGTGAGCGTTTCCACGGAGACGCTTTTCGACGTCCATGCCAAAAGAATACACGAGTATAAGCGGCAATTCTTGAAGGTCATGCACATCATTCACGAGTACCTTCTGCTGATCGAGGATGGGAGGGAACCACAGGTTCCAAGGACCTTCATTTTTGCCGGCAAGGCCGCTCCCGGCTATTGGGTGGCCAAGCAGATCATCAAGCTGATCAACAACCTGGCTGAAGTCATCAATGCGGATCGCAGGGCAAAAGACTGGATCAGGGTGGTCTTCTTACCGGATTACCGGGTTTCTCTGGCAGAGAGGATCATCCCCGCAGCGGATCTGAGCGAGCAGATTTCCACGGCGGGGAAGGAGGCATCGGGAACCGGGAACATGAAATTCGCCATGAACGGAGCGCTCACCGTTGGAACTCTGGACGGCGCCAACGTGGAGATCCTGGAAGAGGTAGGTGAAGAGAACATCTATATTTTCGGCCTCACAACCGAACAAATCCAGGAGATGCGCGGGGCGGGCGCCTACCACCCGCGGGATTATTATAACCGCCATCCCGAAATCCGGAGGGTGATGGATGCATTGAGGGACGATGTTTTCTGTCCGAGGGAGCCGGGACTGTTCAAATGGCTCTATCATAGAATTCTCGATGAAGGAGACGAGTACTTCCACCTGGCTGATTTCCTTTCCTATATCGAGGCGCAGGAGAGAGCTGCAATGGAATATCGCAGTCCTGCCGTCTGGAACCGAAAGGCCATTCTGAACGTCGCCCGGATCGGGAAGTTCTCGAGCGATCGGAGTATCGAGGAGTACGCCCGCGAGATCTGGGGATTGAGAAGAGTCTAGTACACGCGGGCGGAAATTCGGCACTCGTTTTGGTGGGCACGATAAAACCGTGTCCACCCTACCAAGCGGCTGGCACTGTAGGGTGGGCACGCCTTCTTGTGCCCACCGGAACAGGTCAGGGACTTCCGCCGTCCTGTACTAGATATGCAAGCGCGAATCTGAGGGATGATTCGGACAATGGTGGACGCATACTCTTCAGGCTTCATACCGATTTGCTTTTCGAGGAAGACCCCGCGGCCCGGCATCCGCAGAATTGAGGAGGCGATTGGCCCGCTGGCGCTGATCCTTTGCTTGATCTTGCCTTTTTCCTGTCTGGCTCAGGATGAAACCGATGAAGTGAGGCAAATCATGCGGGGGGTATCCAGTTCTTTTTCTCTCCCGTTCCGGGATTTACTCAAGAAAGAACACCCATCGGAGTGGCGCAACCTGTTCCACGGCTTCAGCGGGTCTTTTGGCTTCGAATCGCCCCTCCGGATCAGAGACGTCGACCAGGATGTGGGACAGGGCTCGCAGGGAGTGGTGGCGACCAGTATGACCGCCAACTTCACCTTGAGGTACAATCCTCTGAGCTACTGGTTTCTTCAATCGACCATTTACGGTTACTTCCTTCCCGACGAACGGGCCAGTTGGAGCCCGGATTTTACATATGTTTTCGGCTATGACGACTGGCATCCCTACACCTTCAGCCTCGTGTATGCAAACTATACGGGGAACCACTTCTCGCCGGACGCCTCGAAAGGCGAGCATATTTCCCGGTTCGATCAAGGAACGGTCTCGCTCGGATGGAAGTATGTCTTGCCGAAATCGATAGAACAATTGTTCATCGTCCATCCGACTGGAGGGGTGGGTTTTGGAGTATATTATAATGTCACGCCCTCTTACACTGAATCCGATTCTCCGCGGTTGGGCGATTGGAAGCAATCGATTAGTTTTACTTTGAGATACGTGATCTACAAATGGTTCTATGTGAACTGCGCCTTCTACTACTATCCCGATCCATCGCAAAGGCAACCGTGGGACCCTGATTTTACTTATGGGTTCGGCTATTTTGACTGGCACCCCGGAACGATCACGGTCCAGTACAATAACTACTCCGGCAATCGTTATCCATGGAACAAGGGAAGCCCCAACACCGGCACCTTTAGAGATGGCAGCGTATCCATTCTGTACACCTGGGCCTGGTGAAAGAGTGGAAAAACGGACCTTTCGACTATTGGAAAAATTCTCTGAACGATAGTGAGGGACCTGTGGCAGAGAAAATATTGGTTGTCGATGATAGCGGTACGAATCGTCTGTTGCTTTCCAGCATACTCAAGAAATCAGGGTTCGAAGTGACGGAGGCGCGCAATGGTGAAGAAGCCCTCAGGCATGCTCTCGATCTCATGCCTGATCTGATTCTTCTGGATGTCATGATGCCCATAATGGACGGTTACGAGGCCTGCGACCAGCTCAAGAAGAACGACAGAACCAGGGATATCCCTGTTATTTTTCTGTCGGCCAGGGCTGAGGCAGGCGATAAAATCAAGGGTCTCGAACTGGGGGGAGCAGATTATGTCGCCAAGCCTTTCAATAAAGGAGAGGTGCTCGCCCGGGTGAGAAGCCAGTTGAAAATTCGCAGTCTCACTCAGAGGCTTCTGGAAACGAACAGAGATCTACTTGAGAAGCAGAAGCGTCTTGATGAAGACTTGAAAATGGCGGCGGTCATACAACAAAGTTTGCTGCCGCAGAAGATTCCCTTCTTCGATGATATCACTATCACGTGGAGATTCAAACCATGTGAACATCTTGGTGGAGATATCCTCAACGTCTTCCAGCTCGATTCAGAACATCTCGGACTCTATATCATCGATATCAGTGGGCATGGCGTACCGGCCGCTCTCGTTACAATATCTGTATACCATATGCTCCAGGCCGATATGGGATATTTGATAAGAGAATCCCAGGAACCTCCGTTTTACAGGATAGCATCTCCGATAGAAGTATGTGATAGTCTTGACAAAGAATACCCCATAGAGCGTTTCGACAAATATTTCACACTTGTATATCTAATATGCGATGTAAGAAACAAGACTATCAAATACTGCAATGCCGCTCACCCTCCTCCGGTCTTGCTTCGGGAGGACGGCTCTTTGGAGTTGCTGGACAAGGGTGGAACGATCATCGGCATGGGTGGGATCATGCCATTCGAGGAGGATACAAAGGAATTTCGCCCAGGGGATAAGATCGTTCTCTACACGGATGGCGTGACGGAAACGGAAAACCTGCGGGGCGAATTCTATGGCGTGGAGCGCTTTCATGCAACCTTGCAGGAAAGCAGGCGCAGATCCATAGACGATCTGTTGGACGACTTGCTGAATGATTTGAGCGCCTTTGCAGATGGAGCCAGGTTGCTCGATGACGTGACTCTCCTGGGGATCGAGTTCACGTAGCGGGGACGGCACTGGGCCGGCAAGAGTACGGGCGGTGGGCCCGGATCAATCTGTAGAAGTTTGGGAATGGCTTGAGCAGCAAAGCTGGAGGGCGGACTCTATAAGGGGGAGAGGGATGCAACTGCAAAGTGAGAAGATAGGGAGTGTTTTGGTTGTAAAACCCTTCGACAGGCGCATGGACGCATCTGTGGCCGTCGATTTCAAGGAGAAAATGGCCAGCCTCATCAATGAAGGGCACGACCTGGTTGTTCTCGACATGGAGGGAGTTGACTTCATCGACAGCAGCGGCCTGGGCGCCATCGTCTCGAGCCTGAAGACAATTGGAAGGAAGGGGGATCTCGTCATCAGCGGACTGCAACAGACGGTCATGAGCATGTTCAAACTCACGAGAATGGACCGCGTTTTCAGGATATTCCAAAACAGAGACGAAGCCGTGGCCGCTCTTTCAGGGTAAAGGTGGAAAAGATGACCGAGCGGGAGAATGCAAAATCGATCAAGCTGATCCTGGACAGCAATCTGGAAGATGTTTTCCTGGTGGGGCTTGCAATTCGAGGAATCTGTTCGTATGCGCCTTTGGGCGAGGTGGTTGCCTACCAGGTGGAGGTGTGCATCGTGGAGGCCGTCAACAATGCCATCAAGCACGCTTACGGAGGTGAAGCGGGGCATGAGGTGGAGATCGGCATCGCGATCCAGATGGACCGAATCGTTTTTGAGGTATGCGACACCGGCGCCGGTGCGATCCCGCTGGAAGCCCGGAAGATGCCCTTTGATCCCGAGGACCTGGAGAGTATTCCCGAGGGAGGCATGGGACTACAGATCATTCACGACGTGATGGACGAGGTCTCGTATGTGAAGACTGATTTGGGGAACGCGCTTCGCATGAGCAAGCACTTCGATTCCGGAAGATATGCGAGGCCGGGAAAGCCGTCATGATGCGACGCGCAGTACTGCGAATGGAATGAGGAATCCGAGATATCGAGCGCTTCAGCCGGGCGCAGTTTTCCACACTCGGTTTGAAAAGACGCCTTGCAGGCAACCACTCAAGCCCGGTGAACTCCGAGCATCGATCCGGCTTATTGGGGACTGAACGGACGGGAGCGGCCATGGCGTTCTACTTTGACGAATTTGAAGGAAGAAAGCCGCCTCCACCCATTCCCTATTCCATGGCGAGAGAACTGCTGTGGCAGTTTCTGGCAACGGTGAATATGGTGTTGGGCGGCTGGTATTTGTGGTGGCGCTGGTTCTACTCGCTCAATCATGATGCGCTCTGGTTTGCGGTTCCTCTGGCCGCTGCCGAGACTCTCGCTTTTGTCGGCCTGGGATTCTTTACGGTCAATCTGTGGTTGGTTCGCGATTCCGAGCGACGGCCGCCCCCGCGGGTCATCAACGAATGCGTTTCAAATCCCGATGAAGCCGCGGAGCGGGAAATCGCCGTGGACGTCTTCTTCCCAACCTATAATGAGGATCCTGAACTCGTCAGGCTGAGCGTTCTAGACGCCAAGAAGATCGTATACCCTCATCCCGTCGATATACGGATACACGTTCTGGACGACGGGCGCAGGGAAACCATGAAGAAAGTGGCTGCGGAAGAAGGAGTCGGCTATATCACGCGCCCCGACAACATCGGCTTTAAGGCGGGCAACATGAGAAACGCGATGCAGCAGACGAGCGGGGACTTCATGGTGATCTGCGACGCCGACACCCGGGTTTTCCCGTCGATACTGGAGGATACCCTGGGATACTTTACCGATCCTGAAGTGGCATGGGTTCAGACGCCTCAATGGTTCTACGACATTCCCGAGGGCGCTCCACTAAAGGTCAGATTGGAGCGCTGTCTCGGCAGGGCCGGTTCCTTCATCGGCGCTGCAACGGAAAAAATTGTCGGCCCCATTCAGGTGGGACGCGATCCATTCTGCAACGATCCCCAGATGTTCTACGACATCATCCAACGGAGGCGAAACTGGGCGAATGCGTCATTTTGCTGCGGCGCCGGTTCGATCCACAGACGGGAGGCAGTCATGGAGGCGGCATTGAAAACCTACGCCGCTTCCATAGACGAACTGGTTGCGAAAACCGTATCCGAGATCACTGACGAGCGCATCAAACGGGACTTGGCGGAGGCGATGCGGCACGAGTTGGCCATGGAGGCGGAGGTTACCCCGTACAAGTTCCATGTTTCGGAAGATATCTATACCTCGATGGTCCTCCATTCCGATCCCGAGAGAAACTGGAAATCCGTCCTCCATCCAACCGTAGAGTCGAAAATGCTGTCTCCGCAGGACCTCCTGAGTTGGGTCATCCAAAGATTCAAGTATGCAGGAGGGACCCTGGACATCGCCTTCCATGACAATCCGCTGTTTCGCAAGGGGATGACCTTCAAACAAAAGGTCATGTACGCCGCGACGTTTTACGGTTATCTCGGCTGCTTCTGGAACGTGGTTTTCCTGGCGGCTCCCCTGGTCTACCTCTTCACTGGCGTCGCGCCCGTGGCTGCTTATTCGCTGGATTTTTTCAAACATGCCATCCCTTTCCTCCTTGCGAACCAACTGGCCTTCATGGTGGGGACCTGGGGGGTTGGAACATGGGGAGGGCAGGTTTTCTACCTCAGTTTCTTTCCGATCAACTTCAGAGCCCTCTGGACAGTGGCAAGAGGAAAGAAAATCAGTTTCCCGGTAACGCCAAAAGTGCGGCAGGAGGGAAACTTCGTGCGCCTGGTGATTCCACAGATCGTTGTCATCGCCCTAACGGCCGTTGCCTTGATTTACCGGGGAATCCGGGTTTCGCTGGGAGAGACGCATCAACTGGGGGGACTTCTCACCAACGCTTTCTGGGGATTCATGAATATCCTGTTCATGGCCGGGATTGTACGTGCTGCGTTCTGGAAACCCGAGAACGGGGAGAACACGGGAGAGGGCCTATGAAGCTAACGGAAGGGTTGATCCGTGCAAGAAGCTACATCATATTCATCCTGGGTCTGATTGCAGCCTTCGGGATAGTGATCGTCCTGGAGAACTGGAAGATCGAAGACCAGCTCAGAATGGAAATGAAAACCCGGATGGCGGCGACGGCGGAGTCTTCGTCCGATGCTTCTTCGAGAGAGGTTCTTCAGAAGGAGAAGATCGAAAAGAGCCCAAACATTCCTTTGAGAGAGCCAAGGCGCCTGACCCCTCGGGAGGAGGAGTGGGCGCGAACGGCGTGGCGATATTTCGAGAACAACCTCCATGAATCCACGGGGATGGTCGATTCGGTGGATGGCTATCCGGCGACCACCATGTGGGACACGGCTTCCTACCTGATGGCTCTGATCGGCGCCGAGCGACTGGGGATTGTCGACGCCGAGGAGTTCAACCGACGATTGTCGAGCCTCCTGAACACTCTTGCAGAATTGCCGCTCTTTGAAGGGAGTCTCCCCAACAAGTCCTATAATACCCTCAATGCGGGCATGGTGGATTACAACAACCAGCCCGCCGAATCCGGGATCGGCTGGTCGGCGATCGACGTCGGCAGGCTCCTGGTTCCTCTAAACGTAATTGTCTGGCGCTATCCCTCCCATACTCCCGAGGTGAAGCAGATTCTGAGGCGGTGGCGCTTCGACTGCCTTGTCCGGGATGCCATTCTGTATGGGACCGCACGGGACAGTGAGGGGCGCACGGCATTTCTCCAGGAAGGGCGATTGGGCTACGAGCAGTATGCGGCGAAATCCCTCGCTCTCATGGGCCTCGATGTGAGCCGGGCTCTCGATTACCGGGCTTTCATGGGCTGGATCGGCGTCTACGGCGTACGGGTTCCATTCGATCTGCGCGATCCGGAAAAATATCATGCGCACAACTACGTGGTGAGCGAGCCGTACATACTGGATGGGCTGGAGTTCGGCTGGGATGAGGTTTCCGGGGAGTTGGCCTTCCGGGTTTTTCGAGCCCAGGAAGAACGTTTCATTCAGACAGGTGCGCTCACGGCGGTGAGCGAGGACCATATCGATGAGCCGCCGTTCTTCGTCTACAACACCGTTTTCACCGACGGCAAGGTCTGGAACTGCATCACGGAGAAGGGGGAAGACGCTTCCCGATTCAAAAGCATCAGCACCAAGGCCGCCTTCGGCTGGTACGCGCTCTATCGGACGGGGTATTCAGAAAGGCTCGTCGAGCGCGTGAGTAGCCTGTTCGATCCCTCCAAGGGCTGGTACTCGGGGGAGTACGAACTGGACGGGCAGCCGAACAAGGCCATCACGTGCAATACCAATGCAATGGTCCTGGAATCTCTCTGTTACATGCAGTTCGGCAGGCTGATCCGAATCGAGTGATCGGGGAGATTCCACCGTGGGCAACCGGCGGGCCATTTTGTCGTTCGCCGCATTCATCCACCTTTTACAGCTATTTGGCGGTGATTCCCATGAAGCCTACCAACAGAATGCAAATGCAGTGCATACCGGGGCTTATCGTGTTGATGGCATGCCTTGCGGGTTTTTCCGCTTGCGCTCCTGCACCGGCGCCCCGGAATCCGGTATCTGAAAGTTCGTCACGCCCGGCTGCACCCGTGGAGACAGTTGGCAATCGAGTTGGAATCGACACGAAAGAAGGCGGAAAAAGCGGGCATTTCGGGCGCTACGGTCCCCTCACCGACGAAGAAATGGAGATGGCCCGCATCGCCTGGAGGTATTTCGAAAACAACTATCAGCCCAGCACGGGCATGGTCAACGCGGCGGAGCAGTATCCATCGACGACCATGTGGGATACGGCCAGCTACCTGGGGGGGCTGGTCGCAGCGCGTGAATTGGGGATCGTCGATAAGGCCCGGTTTGACGAACGTCTGAAGACGCTCCTCAGGACTCTTCGCAGCATGGATCTCTTCCGCGGTGAGCTTCCCAACAAGGCTTACAACACTCAAACGGCGCAAATGGTGGATTATAACAATAAGCCCGGAGAAACAGGTTTTTCGGCCCTGGATTTGGGGCGTCTCCTTACCTGGCTGAAGATCGTCGAGGAGAGATATCCCGAGCATGCCGATGATGCAGACGCCATTGTTCTGGGATGGAATTTCTGCCGGGTGTTGGACCGGTGCGGCACGATGTACGGCGCTTCTCTCCGGGCGGACGGAAAAGTTGAGTATTCCCAGGAGGGCCGCCTGGGATACGAAGAATATTCAGCCAAAGGCTTCCAACTCTGGGGGTTCGATACGAAGCGCGCGTCGATGCCCGAACCCTTCTCGTTCGTTCGGATCTATGGCGTGGATGTGCCCTTTGACACACGCGACCCGCGGGAATTGGTCGCTCACAACTACGTGGTCTGCGAGAGTTATATGCTGGACGGGATCGAGTTCAATTGGGACCGGGCATGCGACGCAAATGAGGACGGCACGGTACACAGCGATGCCCTGACGGCTCAATTTGCCGACCGGATCTATCGGGTTCAGGAAAAGAGGTTCCAATCTACGGGAATCGTCACGGCTCGTACGGAACACCAGTTGGACGGCCCCCCATATTTCGTCTACGACACGATCTACTCCGATGGCTATCCCTGGAACACCATCACCGAGGACGGCAAGTACACGCCGCAATTCGCCGCCTTTGCATGCAAAGGGGCCATTGGGCTCTGGGTTCTTTGGAACACCCCTTACACCGATCTTCTCTTTCAAACCGTCTCTTCCATGCACGACCCCCGGAAGGGCTTTTATGAGGGGCGTTACGAGAAAAGCGGGGAACGGATCAATAGCCTTACCGCCAACACGCAAGGCATCATTCTGGAGGCGCTTCTCTACAAGGTCCAGGGCAAATTGCTGAGATTCGGCAAGCATGCGGGTCTATGGGCACAAACTGTCCGCGATGGGCCGTCCAATGCCGAAAAATGTCGGCCCACTGTCAACAGAATCTGCAACGACAATCTTCGATAGGTGAGGAAATATGAGAAAGCAATTGTCGGTAGGCCTGCTGCTGGCGCTTCTCTCGTGCAATGGCTGTGGCGTCGCGATGCGCGGTGCAGTCAAAGGTTACGATGCGTTTGTCGATTCCGAACTCTTTCATAAGGGAAGACACGGCGCACTGAATGAGGAAGAAAAAAAGTGGGCGAAGACTGCCTGGAATTATTTTAAAAACAACACGCAGTCCCAGACGGGAATCGTCAATGCCGTTGACTATTATCCGTCGAGCACCGCATGGCAGATGGCGGATTACCTGGCTGCGCTGGTCTCGGCTCATGAATTGGAAGTGATCGGCAAGGAGGAATTTGACCAGCGACTGAGCCAGTTGCTCCAATTCCTGAACACCATGCGGCTTTTCCAGGACAAGCTTCCCAACAAGGCTTACAACACTCAAACCGGCGCGCCGGTCAACTATGAAAACAAACCGGATGAAATCGGATGGTCGGCGATTGACATCGGGCGGCTTCTCACCTGGCTCGCCATTGCAAAGTGCAGGTATCCCACCTACGGCGAATACATCGACAAGGTCGTGCTGCGGTGGAATTTCTGCGATATCGTGGACAAATCCGGGACACTGTATAGCGGCGTCAAGACGGGCGATCGGATCGAGCTCTATCGGGAACGGCTGGCGGGATACGAACGGTATGCCGCCAGGGGGTTCGAGCTTTGGGGATTCAACGTAAAGTCGGAGCCCATGGCTGAAACCGCGGGCAAAGTCCAAATCTACGGAGTCGATATTCCTTACGACAGTCTGGACCAGAGAGACCGGGGGATCTTCTCGCCCGTGTCGAGCCTTGGATTCCTGTTGGACGGGATGGAATTCAACTGGGACATATCGAGCGACCTGAAGAGTACGGATACCCGGCAGACCGATTCCGAAATGACAAAGCTTGCCGAAGACATCTACAGGGTGCAGGAGGCCCGGTATCTGAAAGAGGGCATCTTTACCGCGAGAACTGACCATCAATTGCCCCAGGCTCCGTTTTTCGTTTATGATTCCATATTCGCCGCCGGTTATCCCTGGAACGTCATCTCCGACGATGGGCGGCCCCAAAAGGATGCAGCTCTGGTTGCCACGAAGGCGGCTTTCGGAATGTGGGTTCTCTGGAAGACCCCTTACACGGATGCACTGATCCGGTCCGTATGCTCGCTCTATGACCCCGAACGAGGCTGGTACGAAGGCCGCATGGAAAAGACCGGCGGTTATCTGTACGTGATTACGGCAGGCACCAACGCCGTGGTTCTGGAGACTCTTTTCTACAAGACCAGCGGGAAGCTCCTCAAATGTGCCGAAAGAGAGGACCACTATTCGCTCTACATGAAGGACCCGTTCAAAGCGCAGGGGCATTGCTATCCTCCCGAATGGGCCTGCCGGTGAAATCGATGCAGGGGAAGATATTCTTCGGGATCGCCCTTGTGTGTGGGGTTATCCTTTGGTGTGTACCGCAAACGAGGTTGTCGGCGGCAACCCGTAGCGGATACGAAGACTGCGCGCGATTCGAGCCGGGGTTCGCCGCGTTCAAAAAGGGCAGGTACGTCGAAGCGGGGGAAACATGGGACGGGCTTCGGGCCGGACCGCCTGATAAGAGGGGCCCGATCGAAGACCTGCGACCAGCCGGAATGGCAAAGGTGCTCGCGTCGATCGCCTTCGAGCGGGCTGGCGACCCGAGGATGTTCCAGTGCTGGGACCAGGCGCAGGTGCATTTTCGCGAAGCGGGCACGACGTGGGAGACGGAGCGCCGGGAATTTTCCGAACGCCTGTCGGCAATTCGGGCCGTGGGCAAAACCTTGAAATCCGGCGCCGGACAGGGGGCGATGAAAGGCGGCGAACTGGTCTGCCTGGACATGGAAAAAGAGTTGTCCGTTTCCACGTATGAGGGGCCTTCAAAGGCCGTGCACGATCGACCCGGCACGGGGGAAACGGCGGCCCCCGCCGGCATACGCTACTTCGCACGGCCTTTCTTGCATGGAACCGGAGGAGACGGACCCTCCCCGGGAGGGACTTCCGATGGTTCCGGAACCCGGAGCGGGGCTGTTTCGGATCGAGATTTGAGAGAGGATGGCGGGCCGCATCGTTCCAAATCCGCGGTGCCTCGAAAGACCGTTACTCTGGATGGCGCAGGGAAGAGCGGTGAGCCGACTGCCGCCGAGCGGCCGTTCGGGTTTTCAATGAGCCGTTCTGTCCCGTTTTCCAGCGCAGGCCTGGACAACCTCCGTACGATTCCGGGAGAATTTGTCGGAAGCGGGTCTGGAACCGGCGCTTCGGGGGAGAAGATGGCGGATTTCAACCTCGCCGAAAAGAAGAGGACGCCATTGAAGCCGGATGCCGGGGACATGGAAATCGCGCGGGTTGCCTGGAAATACTTCGTGCGCAATTACCAGGCGGAATCGGGAATGGTGAACCCCGTGAGCGGATATGTGTACGGAACCTTCTGGGATGTCGCCAGTACGCTCGCGGGTTTTGTGGCAGCGGAAAAACTGGGGTTGATCTCTCGAACGGAGTTTGATGACAAGACCGGACGATTGCTGGAGAGTCTGCTGTCCATGCCGATGTACAAGAATGAGCTGCCCAATCGGGAATACGATTTGCGCCGGCTGGCAATGGTGGATCTCGGGAACCACGCGTCGCATATCGGCAGCGGCTGGTCCGCCATCGATCTCGGACGCCTGCTCATCTGGCTCAGGATCGTTCGGGACTGGTATCCCGATCTTCGGCAAACCGTGGAACAGGTCGTGGACAGGTGGAAATTCGATCGGTCGTGCAGCAATATGCAGTTGAACTGCGCTCTTCACGACGGCAGGCGGGAGCAGATCCTTCAGGAAGGCCGCGTGGGCTATGAACAGTACGCCGCAAGCGGCTACGGGCTCTGGGGCAGGAACGTGGACGCGGCGTTCGACTACGGCTCGGTCAAATGGATCGATCTGCACGGCGAAAAGATACCGGTCGATTCGAGAAGCACCCCTTTTCTGACCAGCGAACCTTTTTTCCTGGCCAGAATGGAACTCGGCGGGCTGGGGAAGAAGTTCAGCGGAATAATCGACTCCATCTACCGGGTGCAGAAGAAACGATGGGAGGCCACCGGCTCCCCCACCGCAGTCTCCGAAGATACCATGGACAGGGTTCCATGGTTTGTCTACAACTGCATCTATTACGAAGGAGCGCCATGGACGTGTGTGAGCCACAAGGGGAAGCCGTTTCCGGAATTGAAAAGTCTCTCAACAAAAGCGGCCCTCGCCTGGGCGGCCATCTACGATGATTCCCATGCAAGAGAATTGAGGAGTCGAACCGTTTCATTCCTCCAGTCCGATGCCGGGTATTACGCCGGGCGTTACGATACCGGGAAAGCCGCCATCAACCGTTCGCTCAATGTGAACACCAATGCGGTGATCCTGGAAACCATGCTCTACCTTCATCGAGGCCGCGAGCCCTTCCTCCGTTTCAGCCCTCCCGCTGAATGATCTATCGGCCGGAGCGGTGCGAACGGAGCGTTTCCCGTGGAAATCACAGCCGTACCGAACATATATGATGATCGATGGATTCGCCCTCGGCGGGTTCCGGCTGGTGTTCGGGCCGGAGAAGGTCGCACGTGGTCTTCACCGGATTGAAAGTGATTCCTGGCACTTCCACCAGGATGGTGATCCATTTCGCCATGGCCCCGTTCCACAATCCCGGCAGTTCGAGGGCTTTCAGCCCGCGGCCGTCTTTGGATTTCCTGGAAATGAACACGGCTCCGGGGTCCTCGTACAGCTCCAGATCGAAGGGCTTTCCCTCGTGGTTTCTCAGGGCGCACACAAGATCGACGGGGTTGAAATGGGTCGAGGATGACCAGATGTCCCTCTGCTCCGGGGAGGTCAAATCGACCTGTGCGCTCTCCACGATCTGCAGGGAGAGGGTCCCGTCTTTACCGCGTGACCAGAAGGGCGCCCCTCCCGGTTCACCTTCATTGGGCACTACGCCGCACACGCGAATCGGACGGTTCAAGCTCTCCAGCAGAAACTCCCGCCGCATTTCCAGAGGTCGGGTTTCGAGGTCCGGGGGCAGGTGAAGGGACAACTTCTCCCGTGCCAGGCGTGAAACACGTTCCACGATCTCCGGGGATCTCAACTCGTAGAGGTCACGGATGGCCGAATGCACCATGTTCTCCGTCTCGACCAGGCAACCTCCCGTCACTCTCTTCCAGAAGCCCGTAACTCCCTGGAGGCGCTCCGGGACCACGTTATCGATGTTCTTGATATATACGAGATCCCTCTTGAGATCGTTCAGGTTCCGGAGAAGCGCGCCATGTCCTCCGGGCCTGAAAAGCAGACGGCCGGAGCGGTCTCTGAACGGCCGGTTGTCGAAATCCACGGCGATGGTGTTCGTCGAAGGCTTCTGAAAGGAAAAGGTCACCTCGTTGTGGATTCCAAAGCGATCCGCATAGTTCCATGCGGCATCGGCCGAAGTCCGCCGGAACCTCTCTTCATGCTCCGGCGAGATGGTGAAGTGGATATCACATTTTCCGGAACTGCCGGCAAGGTAGCCGATTCCCTCCACCATGTGTTCATCGAGAGGAGTACGGCATTCCGACGGGTATCGATGAAACTTGATCAAGCCTTTGGGCAGTGAGCCGTAACAGAGCCCGCGGTCGGTGAGGAGGTAGGAGAGGATGGTTTGGATATTCCCGTCCTTCAGAAGTCCGTCCAGGTTCAGACCGTCTCGCGCCATCACGGCGCACAGGTCGTCGAAAAATGCAAAATGGCGGATCTCTTTAACGAACCGGACAAATTGGCATTCCAGGGGGAATCCCTCTTTGTCCTCGGCCGAACGGTTTTGCTCCGGCAAGGAAGGAGGCCTGTGATAATACTCCAGGACGGACTGGAACATCCTGGTGGCCGCCCCTGAAGCAGGAACAAACTTGGCGAACCGTCCCTTCTTCGCTGCCTCTTCCCCAATCCCGGCGTATCGTTCGGCCTCCTCGGGGCCGATCTTGCGGATACCGTCGCCAGATGTGCAGGGTCTCTCCAATTGAATGCAAAAAGAAGATTTGCTGAAAATCCCTATTTGTCTTTCCACCTGCTCTTCGGTGATTCCCAGCGCCTCCATCTGTTCCATGTCAGTCCGATCGAACGTAATTTCACTCATCGTTCATTCCCCTCGCCCCAGATTGGGTCAACGCAAGTGTTTGCTGTCTGCCGACGAACCGAAAGGCGGCCAACGGCCTCTCCGATATTATTCTCGTAGCGACGGGACCCGCGGGAAGATGATCTGCAGTTGAAATGAGCGCATTGCGATTGGAATATTCCCGAATCTTGGGTGATACTATCAGAAACAAACGGAGTGGTTCAACGAGGATCTGCGGACAGTGGTTCTTTTCATGGAAGGCAGGGCTATTGATCGTTTGAGATTTCATCATTACTAAGAATGGAACGTCCGGGATCGCTTGCAAGTGGAAGTTCGCGGGATCGCCGGGTTGCCGACCCTTTTTCTGGAGAGTCCGATGAATGCTCATGAAGAATATCTTCGTGCAGTGATCGAAAACGTGGTGGAAGGCGTTATCGCCATCGATGAAGACCGCACTATCGAAATGTTCAACCCGGCGGCTGAACGTATGTTCGGCTATTCGGCCCCGGAAGCGATCGGCAGGAACGTCAATATGTTGATGCCCGAGCCGTATGCTTCGAATCACGAGGAATACGTCACGAATTATCTTCAAACGGGTCGAAGGAAGGTCATCGGTATTGGTCGAGAAGCACAGGGGCGCCGAAACGACGGTTCGATTTTCCCCCTGTTTCTGTCTGTCAGTGAGATGCGCGTCGGCAAGCGGCGCAAATTCGTGGGCATCGTGCGGGACATGAGCGACATCACGAGAATTGTGGCTGCAATGGAGGAAACGGAGGTACGTTTCCGCACCATGGCGGACAGCGCGCCCGTGATGATATGGGTCGAGGACGCAGATGGGCGCTGTTCCTATGCCAACAGGGCATGGCTCCGGTTCAGCGGACGGACCATGGAACAGGAATTGGGCGACGGATGGATGGATAAGATCCATCCGGATGATTTGGAGCCTCTTTTGACGTTCCGCCACGCAATGGTTGAAAAGCATGAATCCTATGAACTGGAATACCGGCTGAAGCGATTCGACGGGGCCTACCGCTGGGTGTTGGACAAAGGGGTTCCTCGTTTCGATACGGAAGGACTTTTTGTAGGATACATCGGTTCGTGCACCGATATTCATGACTTTCGCACTGCCGAGGTTGCGCTCAAGAAGATGACCCTTCTGCAGAGCGCCGTTCTGGACGGAGCCAACTATTCCATCATTTCCACGACACCCGACGGGATCATCACCACGTTCAACGCCGTTGCGGAACGTTGGCTCGGCTATTCGGCCGATGAAGTCATAGGAAGAGCGACGCCCGCTCTCTTTCACGATCCCGATGAGGTTGCGAGGCAGGCGGAGGAGCTTTCTCGGGAACTGGGAGTGAAAGTGGTTCCAGGCTTTGAGGTCTTTGTGGCCAGGGCCAGGTTGGGCGCACCGGATGAACGGGAGTGGTTCTACCTTCGGAAGGATGGCAGCCGCTTCCCGGTTCTTTTGTCCATTACCTGCCTCTACGACGAAAACCGGGAGGTTGCCGGCTTTCTGGGCATCGGAGCCGATATCACGGAACACAAACGCACCGAGGAAACTCTGCTGCGGCTGGCTTCCATTATCGAATCCTCGGACGACGCCATCGTCGGTAAATCCATGGACGGCGTCATCATGAGCTGGAACAAAGGGGCCGAAAACCTCTACGGGTACTCTGCATCCGAAGTTTTGGGCCGGCATATCTCTATCGTCGCACCTTCCGACCGTAAGGATGAGACAATAGGAATAATCGAGAGAATCAAAGCGGGTGAGCGAGTCGGACATCTGGAGACAATTCGAAAAACAAAGGACGCCAGGTTCATCGAAGTATCCCTGACCCTGTCTCCCATCAAGGCTGTGGACGGGAGTATCGTCGGAATCTCAGCCATCGCCCGGGATATCACCAAGAGAAAACATGCCGAAGAACAGGTGCGGAAACTCTCTCGAGCTGTCGAGCAGAGCCCCGTCAGCGTCGTCATCACCGACAAGACCGGCACCATTGAGTACGTCAATCCCAAGTTCACCCTCATAACCGGCTATGCCCGGGAAGAGGCCATCGGGCAGAATCCCCGAATTCTGAAATCCGGGGAGAAATCGCCGGAAGACTACAGGGTGCTTTGGGAGACCATCACCTCAGGAAATGAGTGGCGGGGAACGTTCCACAACAAGAAAAAGAGCGGAGAACTCTATTGGGAGTCGGCATCCATTTCACCGATAAAGGATTCTGAAGGCAACGTCACCCACTTCATTGCGGTGAAAGAAGACATCACTGCCATCAAAGCGGCGCAGGAAGAACTGGCGAAGCTCTCTCTTGTGGCGAGCAAGACAGACAACGCCGTCATCATTACAGATAGGGATGGTTTGGTTGAATGGGTGAACGACGGATTCGTGCGTCTTACTGGTTATTCATTGTCCGACGCCATCGGGAAGAAACCCGGACACATCCTTCAGGGGCCGTCGACCGACCCCGCCACTGTCAAACGAATCAGTAAGCTTCTGAAGAGCCGGATAAATTTCACGGAGGAGATTCTCAATTATCACAAGAACGGACATCCCTACTGGGTTTCGATGAACGTCACTCCCATCTTCGGTGAGGCCGGAGAGCCGGTGGGGTTCATCTCCATCGAAAGCGACGTCACCGAGCGTAAGAAAGCCGAGGAAGCGTTGGAGCAGGCCAGGGAATCCGCAGACGCGGCCAACCGGGCCAAGACGGAGTTCCTGGCCAGCATGAGTCATGAGATTCGGACGCCCATGAACGCCATCGTCGGCATGGCCGAACTGCTCGGTGAGACTCCTTTGAATGCAGAACAAACAAAATACGTCCAGATATTCAAGTCGGCCGGGGAGACTCTTCTGAACCTCATCAACGACATCCTGGACATTTCAAAGGTGGAGGCCGGGCAGATCAACCTCGAGAGCATTCCCTTCAATCTCAGCGAGTTGACCGAACAGTTGTGCGAAGTCATCGCTCTTCGGGCCCACGAGAAGGGGATCGAGCTTGCCTGTCGGATCGCGCCGGAAGTGCCCGCCTACCTTGTCGGCGACCCTGTTCGCCTGCGCCAGATACTCATGAACCTGATGGGAAACGCGATCAAGTTCACGGCGCAGGGGGAGGTAGTCCTGGATGTCTCGACCGACGCGTCGGGTCCCGATGTGTCGCCTCTTTCTGATCCACCGCGCCGGCGATTGAGATTCACCGTACGCGACACCGGCATTGGTATAGCCCATGACAAGCTTGGAGTCGTATTTGACAAGTTCTCGCAGGCTGACAGCTCCATCACTCGAAAATACGGAGGAACGGGGCTCGGGCTTGCCATATGCAAGAAACTGGTGGAGTTGATGGGAGGGTCCATAGAGGTTTCGAGCGAAGAAGGCAAGGGAAGCGTTTTTTCGTGCGTTGTCAGTTTTGAGGTGGAACCACATCCAGTCGAGAAGAGAGAACCCGTGAAAGCGAACCTGAATGGAGTCAGGGTCCTGGTCGTGGATGACAACGCCACAAATCGCATCATCCTCAAAGAAACGCTCGCGCTATGGGGCGCGGCAGTGGTGGAGGCGGAAAGCGGAGAACGGGGAATTGCCGAACTCAACAGGGCGAGAGATGACGGGAATCCTTTCAGACTGGTTCTGCTCGACCGGCGCATGCCCGGCATGGATGGTTTCGATGTGGCGGAACGCGTCAAAAACGATCCGAGTCTCGCGAAGGTTGCCATCATGATGCTGACTTCCGACTCCTGGAGTGTCGATGCAAAACGTGCAAGGGAATTCAATATGGCGGCCTACCTTGTCAAGCCGCTCAAACGAGCGGACTTGCGGCGGGCTATCGACGAGATGCTCGGGAATGCGGCCTCCTCTGTTGTAAGTAGCGAAGACGAGAAACTCCCCGTTACCCCTTCCGCGGAAATACGGCCTCTGCGGATACTCCTCGTGGAAGACTCGGCAACAAACCGCTTCCTCATCAGGGCCTATCTGAAAGGATACCCATACACGGTGGAGGAGGCTGAAAATGGCGAAATCGCAGTCCAAAAATTCAATGAAGGCGAATACGACCTGGTGCTCATGGACATGCAGATGCCAATCTTGGACGGCTACGGAGCAACGCGCGCCATTCGGGAGCGGGAACGCGATAAGGGGACGCCACGAATTCCAATCATCGCGCTGACGGCGCATGCCTTGAAAGATGATGAGGGGAAGAGCATTGGCGCGGGATGCGACGCGCACATGACCAAACCCATCAAGAAAGCCGAACTCATGAAAACAATACTCGAACACACGGCAGCGCGGACATAGGCGCCGTACCGCTCCTCTGCATCCGTCGCTCGGCCGCTTCCCGGTTGCGCGCTCTCAGTTTTGCCGGGCAGGGGGCGCCGGGATTGAACCGGGGTTGAAGAGAATCTCCCTGCGCCGTCGGGAAATCTGAGAGAGTTTCCACCGGACGACCGGTATGTCCAGGACCTCGTCCTGCGGTATCGAGTAGATGACGGCGTCGCGGACCACGCGGGCGCGGAAGAAGCAGGGGGTGTTGAAGAGCACGCATTCCTCTCTGAAGAAATCACCGCTGCGGAGGGTCTCGACGAGCGCCTCGTTTGCGAGGAGATGAACCTTGCCGGACCGCACCACGAGCAGGTTGCCGCCGCTTTCGATCGCGACCTCCTCCGACGCCGGCACCGTGTGCGCCTTGATGCCTCCGGCGATCCTGTTCTGTATGGGATAGGCGAGGTATTCCCCGAGAAGCCACGTCTTTTGAAGAAACCGCCTGCGTTCCCGCAGATCCGAAACAGCGTCGTGGAGAGCGTTCTTTTCGATAAAGTGCAGATACAGTTTGGACGGCAGTTCAAGGGCATGCACGAAGCTCGCCGCCACGTAGGTTTCCTTCAGGGGGACGCCGGCCAGGGCCTGGATTTCGCCGATGAGGGCGCCTGCCGACAGGGTGTTGGAGAAGCGGGCTTTGCTGGAGAGCATCTCCACTTCTCCGGAGACGATCAGGTAGATCGAATGGTTGCAGATGCCCGACTTCAGAAGGATCGACTCGGGATTGAAAACAACCATGGGGCTGTTGGCCAGGAGCCGCAGTTGATGGGGTGGAATCCGCGGGAAGTAGTCCTCGAGGAAGCGGTAGGAATTCATGCGCAGGTAGTCCTGATCGGTTCGGATGAGGCAGTCGGCCATGCCAAAGGGCGCCCCCGAGCCGATCTCCCTTTGCCGGAGCGTGAGTTCTTCGGAAGTGTGGGAAAGGATGATCTTGGCGGACGCATCTTCCTTAAAATCTTCGGCGTTGCCGTGAATCAACCCGCCGCCGACATCGATTTTCTTCAGGTCGGCTCTTTCAAGATAGCTTTCGGCCACCGTCGAGAACAGCTCGGGAGATATGCCCGGCGCGGATTCGTCCGTCGTGACCATGCCCCGGAGGAGGTCCAGGCCGACGATGTCCGCCAGGTGGGCGTAGGTCTTATACCCGTCGGCGGACATGGCCCTGAACAGCAGGATGTTGGTTTCCACCGGGTGCGGCGAAAAGATCGGCTTCACTTCGAGCCCGTCGATATCGTTCCATATATCGGGCGTCAGGTCGTGGACTTCAAAATAGTTGGGAAACTCTCCTTCATCCGTGCTCGCGAGGGCGGTGATCTTCTTGGCAACGGACGTTCTGACCAGCGCAGTCGAATAGTATTTTATCCTATGGCCGGAGCGGGCCAGAACGGGAAGCCCGCCAAAGTGGTCGTCGTGGGCGTGGGAGTGGAATATTCCCTCGATCTCGTTGATTCCTATCCCGAGCGCTTTCAGATTGTGAGCGATATTGGGTCCGCCGTCGATGAGATAGATCTTCCCCTGGAACATGAGGATGCTGGCCATGGCGGGCCGTTCGGGGTCCCAGCCGTCTCCCTGCCCCGAGTGGATCACTCCGAAATACTCCCTCCTTATGTCATGGAAACCGAGCATATAGGGGGACTCGTACCTCACCGAGCGCGGCAGGTTGAGGTCCACGGTTACCGTTTGATTCTTGCAGCGGATCTCGAAGATATTCAGTCGAAGACGCCGGATAAAAACCCCGTTTCGCATCTCCACGGGTTTCTTCCCGACGATGACCGCGTCCAGCAGTTCCTCGCTCCTGCGAATCCTGCCGAAGGCGAATTTCAACTTCAAGCGCATCATGTCGTGCGCCACGGCTGGCGATAAGCCCGCCTCCACCATCTCCTCTTCGGAGGTCAGGCCGTAATTTCCGCGATAGATGTAGTCCATCTGCGCCTTCACCTGGGCCTCGGAGCCGACGAGCAGTGGTTTTTGTCCCGTATTGTTGGGATGGTTCGGCAGGATCATTCCCTGCCTGTAGAGCATCTGCAAGACCGGGAATTCGGCAAGGTTCGTGAAAACCCCGTTCTGAATCGGCACATCGGAGAGAAGAATGGCGTTGGGGCCGGTCTCGAAGACGACTCCCCCCTCCTCCCGCTTGCCGATGAGCCCCCTTTTCATCAGGTGCTTGACACTGTCCGCAGGACAACCGCAGAGGATGGACACGCCCGCGTCGGGAGCCTCCACCCAGTAAATGCCCTTTGAAACTTGAATCTTGATGAGGTGAGGCATCGTATTCCCTCCCGGAGTCAAGACAGGCAATCAGTCAAGCAATTCCATTTGCGACCCGCACCGCCGCTTCGGGCGGGGTGCGCGGGTTCCGGATGCGGGCGTTGGGGGGTGCAGATGCATCAGCACGCTTCCGGCAGGTCTCGCGGCGGAAAACGACCGGTCGCTTTCCGAAAGATCGCCGGATGCAGGATTCGGCTATGCGTTGTGCTTTCATTATCTCATCGCGAACCCTTGCGGCCCGGTCGCAAGGTGCCGGGATCGCGTTTCGATTCGCGGCCTGAGGGCTTCTTACTCTCTCAGATACAGCAACTCGATTGAAAATTCAACATCTCGCTGCACGATGGAATGAATGGAGGTTCGGGAGCTTCGGCGAACGGCGGTCACGTCGGGCTTCCCCGCCGGTCCGTCCGGCCCAGGGGGGTCAATGGTACCTGGTTTAGGGTGGGACGAACGTTCCATCTCCCCCGCTTCGGGGGGAGATGGAACCTTGATGCAACGATACTGTCCCAGGCGGGGCCGCCCGTCCCGGGGGTTGAAAAGGGCGCTCCCGATGACTAACCAAGAATCAGTTTGTTCGTATTCAACCGCTCGTCGTCAGGAGGAACCTGTATGGACACCGGCAAGAAATCACTTTCATAGGGAGACACCGACATGTTTATCGCCATAGTCTCGTTTTCACCGATAAAGGAAGGCAAAGAGGCCCATTTTCTGGAGTGGTTCCATTGGTCGAATTCGGAATTCTCCAAGGTCAAGGGATTCATAAGGAGAAGGCTTCTCAAGCCCCTGGCGAAAGGCAACTACGCGTCCGTCGTGGAGTTTGAAAGTCAGGAGGATTTCAAGGCGATGCAGAAGAGCCCGATGTACGAGATGGCCGCCGAGAGAGTGGCGACGCTCCTGGACGGCCACCCCACACCCAGCTTCTACGAAGTGGTCATGGAATAGGTGAAGATTCGAGATGGTGCTATCGAGGACTCTGCGATTTCCCGCCGGCAACTTTTTCATCGAAAAATGAACTTGCCGGTGTTTTTGTTTCAATAGTCCTCGCGGCGCAACCTTGCTCCGACATCCTCCTGCAAACCATCCTGGACGTAAAAATCAGCAACCTCATCGAGAACGGCAGCCGCATTTGGGTGTGAGCCACGAATTGCATTTGCATGGGTGCGATAGGTATCAGCGAGCCGACGTTCCTGACCGCCCCCCTCGTCGTAAGCGCGGGTAATCGTGCCGCGTTTGTTTATTACGCCGGTTCGAAAACCGCACCGCATGTCCTCGAGTCCGTGGCGATCGAGAACCTGACGTGCCGGCTCGAACGGCCAGGCGCCATCTGGATCTGGGGGCGCGTGCGCGAGAATCTCACCCAGCGTCAAGTCGCAGACTTTCAACCTGTCCGCTTCTAGGCAAAGTTCCCGAGTTTCGTCGATGAATCTGACGAATAGATCGCGGTCGATGGTTCCATCTTGCTGCATTCCTGGCTGACGCTGGCACTTGGAGAGTACATGCCATGCGATGTCGACGGCTGCCTCCATGGACTCGGATGCAAGCTCATCGCATTCTCCCTTCGCTGGCCTATAGAGGACGCAAAGCAGCTCGGCAAAGAGCTTCGGGTCGGACATGATTGCATGGTAAAGTGTCACAGCCTTGTCCTCATTATCATAGCCGAGCAGCGGGATGAGTTGGAACTCAAGCCGGACCAGTCTGTCTCGTTCGATCCCTCCTGATGCCTCAATCCTCTCGACAGCTTCGCCGATGTTCCAGGGGTCGGGGAGTGGCGATCGAGATTCTTCGCCGGCAACCAGACGTTCGAGCATTTCGACAAGTATCCCGGCATCCAGTGCATTGATGTTGTGGCAACACATCTCGATGGCTGACCGTGGGCGGCCTGCCGCGAGAAAGCGACCCAAAGCGAATTCAAAATCAGGTTCCGTACTGCGCAGCCAGAAGCCGGGGCGAACCATGGACCAATAGAAATTCTCGATTTCTGCGCCACAGGACATAATGATGTCCCACGTGGGGCGATCCTGGGGCGCCAGCACAAAGAAACGAGCAGTTTGCTCTGCGTTCCACCCCTCCTTTTTCCCCATCTCCAGCACGGCGTCTATCAGTTCCGTGCAGTGCGAGGACGCCAATGTGCGGAGCAAGCCGTTGATCGCTATTGTCAGTGGCTCTCCGAGGGAAAAGCTCTCGCCCTTTTGAACGATCCAATCCGCTAGTTCAGAAGTCTCGATCTCCAATTTCGCAAGTGTCATGCCGACATAAGGTTGGTTTGTGCAAAGTGCAGCGATCCTTTCTATCCCTGCCATTCCGTTTATGGTATGTATCTCGCGGAGCGCCTCGGCACGATAGGTCTCCAGCATCTCCAGGTGCTTGTCATGGTCGGCCGGAATGAGGACCGGAAGTCTCGGCCAGCCTTCTGAAAAGAGCCAGCGATACTGTTGGACGAGGTCCAAAGGGGCGAGCTTTTCGTACAATCGCTCAATGGTTGGCAATCTGTCCTTGAATTCCGTGCTGCGCGCCTCATTGCACACATGGCGACGGTGCATTATTTTCCTCAGTGCGGTTCGCACGATCTCTCGTTCCTCGTCTGAGGCTGGCGATCCTGCGAACCGCTCCGTGAGTTCCATAGTGGCATCCAATCGCACTGCATCGGAGATGCAACACTTTTCGATCAACCTCGCGATTCGCTGGGGATGGCCGCTGGAACAGGCAATGAGTCGATCGGCAGCAGCGATAAGCATATCATACCGCTCTTGCTGCGAGACGCCACGCCCGGAACCCGCGTCATCGTCGCGCCATCTTGGCCGGGCTGACGAGCTTGCACTGTCAGGTCCGATACGCACGAGACCATCGAGGAGATCAAAGGCGATGTCAGGTTCTTTCGCAACCAATATGCCCAGCACTCCAATGCGCTGGTGGAGGTCCGCCGCCGTCTGGGGAATCCACGTGCGGAAGATGCGGAGCAAGCTAGCTTTTGGCGAATTGCCCCAGTTGCCTTTTATCTCTACTTTGGCAAGCCGCGCGAGTAGAAGTGAGACTCGGGTCAGGTGTTCGGGCATCCATGCCAGGATTTCAAGCGCCCATAGCAGCCCAGCATGCCAGCAGCGGCTCATGAAACCTGGGCCGGTCGTTTCGGTGAGCAGTCGTGTCACCGGTGCTTCCGGAGTGGCCATACTCCGTTCCAACGCGTTCAAGAAAGCGTGCGGCGCTGCTTCCGCCAAAGAAGGCAAGAGGCTGGCGAGTGACAGCCATCGCACCCCGTCGGCGCCGTCAAGAAGTTCTCTCACCACAGCAGCAATCCGACCTTCGACGTTGGCTGACGAAAGGGTCGTCCCTTTCTCCCCACGCACGGCGAACTTGACGAGAGAGTCGCAGAGCGCCTGGATCAGATAACCGGACTGAGGTCTGACTTTGCCGTAGATTCCGGCAGCGTAACGATCTTCTTCAGGAAGATCCAGCACGGGGTCCGGTGCACGCAGAATTTCACATGCGATTCTGAAGAAACGGTCGATTTCATCTAGGGTCAGACGGTCCCCGAATAGGTCAAGTAGTTCGAGGGGCGCCTTTACCTTCCAAACGCTGCCGATCTTGATGACGGGCGAGTCCTCCACCCTCGCCAGAAAGGAAAGATCTCTTTCGATCTCCTCGTATTTCCGACCCGACAGGCGAGCCACGATTTCCCGATCCGCAGCGTTATCAGCGGACCAAACGCCCAGCAGACAGACCGTTGAGAGTGCTCCCGCCTGGGACTCATTAAGCCACGGGGGCCTGCGAATCGAGGGATTCCTGGCATAGTGGCGGCGCAAGACGGACCAGGATCTGCCCGTGCTCCTTGCGACACGCCGGGCTTCGCCTTCCTTGAAGCCTATGGAAGCGAGGGCTTTCTCGAATTCATAGATATCGGGCCTGTCCAGCGTCAGGTCTGGCCCTTGGTCACCTCGTGCAGCACCGCTGCAGCACCCCTCCATGTCTCCTGCTGCATAGGGGATTACCACGACGAGGCCGTTCCGGAGTTCAGGTCTCTCAGCAATCTCGGGACGCGTTGCGATAGCCGCCTTCAGTGAAGGATTCCGAGCCACAAATTGCCAGCCGCTCGGTTCAGTCACCACCAGACATCTTCCACTCAAGTCCGGGCGAGAGAGAAGAGCTGCGCAGACGTACGCAACGGCCTCTTCAACGCTGTCGGCTTTGACTCGGTAAAATTCGCGCTGTCCGGCTTGAAGTTTGTGCTCCAGATCAGAAATGAGCCGCTCGGGGGTGTTCCTGCGGCCCATGAATAGAGCAGCAGCGGAAATTGGTGGATCGGACTGATAAAACCAAGCATCCCACTGTCTCTCAATGCTTTCAACCCCCTGCCCGATCAGCCCGAGTTCGTGGCCGAACTGCAAGGCCACTGCCGGGCTCTGCTCCAGCCATTGCTCCAGGTCATCGGCATCATAGGCACGAACCTCCGCCCATTCTCCGGTGTATTGTTTCTCTTTACGCCACTCCGCCTTCCCCTTCCACCTGCGAGCGGTGGCGATCACGAGTGTTGCTTCCGAGCGGATGTGATGCGGCGTGCCTATGGTGCGCTTATCGTAATCGCCGTCTGCTTTCCGTTTGGGAGATGCCTCGCAACTCAGCTCCCAGAATGACTTACCCCTGGGAACCCAGGCGGTGCCGCGTGCGCACGTGAGTTCTCCATCCCACCCAGGCAAACTGATCGAATCGCCTGCAGGAAAGGCAATCTGCACGGGATCCTCCACCGCGTGGATGAGCCTGCGCACGAGCCTTGGCAGAGATGCCTGCGCTTCCCTTGTGGTTGCCCATTTCGCGATTTCAGTTGCTGGGATGTGCATATGGCCTCTGCACGAAGGTTCGATGTTCTCTTGGCTCTTGTGCAGTCGCCAAACGTGCAGAACGACTGCTCGCGAGCAGAGAACCACATTGAATCGAGACAGTTTCACACGGTCCGATAAGAAATGAGACGTATTCTCAGCTACCTGGGGGGATCTAGCCAGTTCTCAACGGTCAGTCCTTCCATGTCCAGAAAATGTCGGACATTCCCTGTGATCATGGCGCAATTGTGGCTTAAGGCGGTGGACGCAATGAGAACGTCTTCCATTCCGACGCTTCGGCCCCTTTTCTGAAGCGAGGCAAGGAGATCCCCTGCAATGACGGACTCATTGACGCCAAACTCCAGGATGTTCACCCGCGATAATATCTCCTCTTCGATCTTGCTCCAGAATAACTCGAAGTCCTTTCGCAAGGCGCTCCCGTAACGGAGTTCCGTGACACAGATACATGAGGTGAAAAGCGACCGGGACGACTTCGACCTCAGACGTTCCAAAAGATGAGGATTGGGCCTTTTCCTGATCAATTCGCTCAGGATGTTGGTATCCAGGAGATACCTCATGTCTCCGTCCGTGCTTTCAACACTCGCGGGGTGTGTCGATCACGATCGCGAACGATCCGATCGATGGTTTCAAAAAAGCTGTCCGATTCATCCAGCCACCCTTCAGCCTCCGCCAGGCGCCGCGTCTCTCCGCCAACGGGAATGAGTCTGGCCATCGGTTTGCCTCTCTTGGTGATGGTGATTTGCTCTCCACCGTGGGCCACACGCCCCAGAATCTCGGACAAATGCTTCTTGGCTTCCGCCACGCTTATGGTTTTTCGATCCACAGGCCCCTCCAGATTCTAAGATGATTATGGTCATGATGACCTGATGCACTTCCAAAGTCAACAGCAGCCGGGGCAAGCGAAATCAAATGCGGAGTGTGGCTCATCCCCATTATCCATTGCCGTTTGCACCCATGGGGGTGGGTGCAAACGGCAGGATGATCGACAGATCTACGCAGCCTTCGATGCGCTGCGCACCTCTTGCGCTGCGCGGCCTGCCACTTCGTGTGAGAACATGCGGGGAGCGGAACGCAGTCAGGGCATGGCGGCCTCGAAGTCCTTCTCTGCTGCTTTGAAACGGGTCTCGATGCGTTCGAGGCATACCCGAACTTCCTCACGGTACCCGCACGCCAACTCCTCGTCACCCATGCCCGGAAGGTTCACGCGAACGTTCGCCGCCGCCACGGCTGCCGCGGTCCAGGCGAGGTGGACGGCGGCCCAGGCGTCGGTGAGGCAGTTGGGATTCCCCCGCTTCAAGGCGGCGTGGGCCAGTTCCATTATCCTTTCCGATGCTCGAAGGGTTTCCATGGGCGCCTCGGCCGCCTTTTTCATGGCCGCCCGGACGGCAGCCCGCCGGGTTTCCTTTTCTTCTTCCGTTCCCCTGGGAAACTGGTAGGCGGCCAGTACGCCTTCGTAGGCTTTGGAATCCTCCCGGGCCAGATCGAGACAGCGGTTTGCAAGCTCCTCGGCGCTCCTGCCGATCCGTTCCATCTCCTCCCACGCGTCCCTGAATCTTTCCCTGGACAAGGTGAGGTTCGCAACCATGGAGGAAAGCGCTCCGGCAAGAGATCCCGAGAGCGCGGCCGCACTCCCTCCGCCGGGAACGGCCGTTCCCGCTCCAAGCTCCCTGATGTACTCGCGAAGGCTCAGCGCATCGTATCTCATGAAAATCCCCTTCTCGCTCCGGCTCGCCTATTCCCCGCTCTCCGCCAGCATCTCGAGGAGCCTCAGTTCGATCACCTGGCTCGGATCGAACCCGGCCATCTGCATGTAATAGGACAGGCTGTCGAAGAGTGCGGCTGCGGGCACGGTCCCGTAGACTTCCGTCTCGACCACGGGGACTCCCCACCGTTTCGCTTCCATGCGTATGAGTTCCGTGACGCGGTACAGGGCGTTCTTTTCATAATCCACGACGTTCATGCTCACCTGAACCAGTCCGCGCTCGGCGAGAGCCAACCCGATGCCCTTCACATGGCACAATCCACCGCTCGACAACCGCACCGCCCTGGCGATTTCTTTGGCCACCTTCACATCGGCGGTTCCGAGATTGACGTTGAAGGCGATCAAGAATTTCCTGGCCCCGACGATCGTGGCGCCTGCCGATGGATGAAGAGCGGGTTCACCCAGGTCGGGATGCCTTTCGGGGCGCGCTATGTCGGCCTTGAGGGCTTCAAACTGGCCCTTGCGGATGACCTCCAGGGCTTTTCGGTCCGGCCGAATCGCTGCCTCCTCGTAGTAGTAGACGGGGACCCCGGTCTCCTTATGGAAACGGCGGCCGAATTCACGAGCGATGACAACGCATTCATCGAGAGTGACGTTCCGGAGCGGGACGAATGGAATGACGTCCACGGCGCCGATCCTCGGGTGCCCCCCACGATGCTTTTCGAGGTCGATGGCGGCGATGGCCGTTCTGGACGCCTGGATGAGAGCGTTCTCGATGGGTTCGGGAGCGCCCGCCAGGCTAACGACCAGGCGGTTGTGATCCTTGTCGGCGCGGGAATCAAGAAGGGCGGCCCCTTTCATCCTCCGAAAGGGTTCGACAATGGCCTCTATGACCTCTTCGCGCCTGCCTTCACTGAAGTTGGGAACACATTCCACGATTTTCTTTGCCATAGCGGTCGCGTCCTTTTCATCCAGGCAATCCCTTGCTTTTCACAGAGGGACCTTCGCAGGGGTCGCCGCAGCGGCGGTTGCGACAGGTCCTTTGAGTCGCGTTATGCCGACGATGCTTCCAAGGATCACGGTGCCGCCCACCCAAAAATGCCACGTCACGGCTTCCTTTAGATAGATGAACCCCCAGAGGGCGACAAAGATCATTTCACAGGTAAGAAGGAGACTTCCCTCGCAGCTCCCGCAGTAACGGAACCCTTCGTTCATGAGGAGTTGAGCGATTGCCGAGCCGGCCACAACGCCCGCCAGGATGAGCCATTCATACGTGGAAACGGGAACATGCGGATCGAGGATGAACGGCGCGAAGGAAATGGCGGTCCCGGTCAGGCAGAAATAAAAGTAAATGATCACCGAACCATCCGTCTCTCGCGCCTTCTTGACGGAGGAGACGGCGAGTCCGGCAAATGCAGCCGCAACCAGGCAGACGGCCTGCCCAAACACTCCTCCCTCGAGTTTGGAGTCGAAGAAAACGGCCACTCCCAAAAATGCCATGAAAGCCCAGAACAGGCTGCCGCGTGCGCTTTCTTCCTTGAAAAACCATGCAGAAAACAGGGTGGCGAAGGCGGGATAGGCATAAAAGAGGACCATCGCCGTGGAGATGGGAAGCAGTTGGAATGCCCAGACGAGCGCCAGAAAGGCGACGGACCCCGCGACTCCTCTCAGGATCAGTTGCTTCAGATTGCAGGCTTTGAAAGGGTTCGCTCTCGACGGGAAAACCACGAGCAGGATGGCCATGCCGCAGCCGAAACGGTAGAACGCGATGTCCCAGACGCCAAGGGACGACGAGGCAAGGACCTTGATGAAACAGTCCATGACGGCGAATACGAGCGCCGAGGACAGCATGAGGGCGGGGCCAACAAGGGGGGATTCCTTCGGCCGCAGACGGGGTGGCAGCAAAGAAGTTGACTGATCTCTCAACATGCAGCTCTGAATCCTTTTTCCCTGGCTCGATCCTCCGCATATACCCGATGGAACTATACATCCTGCAATGAGGGGCGGCAAGACTATAAGGTCCGGGGGATATTGAGGTTGGGGAGGGATGTGCCCCCAAAGGCAGGTCCAAGGATCTCGGCGGCTTCGAGGGCAAGGCCGGAACGGACCGGGATGAGCCGGTCCGTTCCGTTGATGATTTGAACAAAGCGGAGGATCATTCAAATGGATCTGCAAAGGAGTTCGCGAGCAGGCATTTCATCCCTCGAACTCCTGTTTCGACCATCTCGCGGTCTCTGTCAAAGCACCACGTCACGCTGAAGACTGCCGAGATTGTCGACTTTCCTCGTGATGCATTCCGGCGCCATGACGTAGGCAGGCGGCGGTGCAGTGCTTGCGTCGAGTGGCGGTGCACACGGGCTGGTGTCCAAGACGATTCGTTGCTGCCTCAAGGGTGCAGTTGCCCCCGGCTTCCTCCATAGGAGTTGGCTGAGATACTCGCTCTGCTCTTTAGAAACGATATGGTTGTGGAATCCACACAACTCACTTTATTCTTGAATGGTAATATAAGGCAACAATCCCGATGGCAACCAATGCCAGGCCAACGACATGAAAACATACTGATTTCAATATCATAACCAAGTGCGCATCGATAGAGCTCACATGGTCAATGGTAGTCATCAATCGGGCAGATGATTTTCTCGCCTTATATTTACAAATCATCAAAGTGAGAATACCTCCAAATGCAATAGCTGCTACTGTCTCAACCCACAGTAACCACTGATGTCGCCATTGTTCAAAAATTGAGCCTATAATAAATATAATAATCAAGCACCCGCCATATATCTTACTTAATTTATCACTATTTATGCTAATAATATGATCCTCTTTGTTATTTTTAAATGCGAAATACAATTCATCCTTTCCAAATTGGGATATCCTAAATAGCGTCACAGAAAATCCAAGGATAGCAAAAATGTAAGATATTGATATAGTACTCAATCCATAATATTCATATCGGTGGAAATGTGGATGAAATGCACTCAAAAGCACAGCCACTGTTATGATATAACCAAACGGAAATATATTGCAGGTTAGAAATACATATAGGACATTGGATTTTATTGTTAATAATTCATCCTCATCGGCGCCAACACATTTGATATTTATGTTTCTAGAAACAATATTATAATAACATGTAACGATCAGCGCATGAACAATGCTATAGATGTAAGCAAATTTCAATTGGGCTAGCCCATATAAGTGATCTATATTATTTAGATAATTTAGTGACAGCATTAGCAGCACCACCACATTCTGGAGACATATCTCTAATCTTAATTCATATATTGCATACGATGCATACATATAAAGCAATACTACTGGCAAAAGCAATACGGAACCCCCTAATACACTAATGATTCTGTCGCCAATATGTAATAACAATCCAAATACACCAAGAGATATTCCTGTGTTAATGATTGTAGCCATAATTATATTAGAATTGCTTCTCATAAATACTCCACTGCATCAACGAGAGTAATACTCTTTCATTAAACATACCAGCATTTGAATATTATGATGAATCTCTTCAGGGATAAATACTATAGTGCCACTCCCAATGGAAATTCAAAAGCGACAGGTTGTACCGAGCAAACCCTTATAGTCTATACAAAAATTCCCGGAAGCCCTTCAGAATGGCTCTGTGAGAGGCTCGATGATTTGCGCTCTCTCAGACATCCGGGAATCGGAGCCGCACCCCTGTTTCCCGAAGCCATTGCGGCTCCGGGAATTGCTGCGCCAGTTCCAATGGACACAGCAGAGAGTGCTATTCCATGGGAATAACCTGATCAAGCTCGCACTCGCATATTGGGAATTTTACCGGTGCGAACTGAAGTTATTTGTCGCCTTACTCTCCCAAGGTTTGGTCAGGCGATTAGTAAAAATCACCCCACGGATCGTAATAATAGAGTCCATCACCAATTGGATACATGCCAGGCACTGGATTTCTATTTTGGTTAAAAGAACTGTCACAGGAAGTTGCTTCCTCCTCCTCATCATATTCATCGAATATCATTTGCCCCCCGGCGTATACGAAACCTATGCCTGCCCAAACCATGGGTAAAGCAACTCCGGCAGTATGAGCGGTTACGAGAAAGCATGCAGGAGCCGCGACATTCAGCACATGTTCTGCAAATACCAGGTATAGACTAAGCGCAGGTGCCGTAACAAGCGCCGCCGCACCTACAATGACGATGGCTGTGCCAACAACAAGCTTACCCCGACTAATGAGTCCATATGGATCGGCCAAATTCACAGGATCGCTGAGGCAATACCCGTAGAGATTTGTGTCTCCACCCGCAAATCGAATGGGATCCTTAGCCGTCCACCTGCCCGTATCGGGGTCATAATCCCGGTAGCCGAATCGCACGAGGCCCGTGTCGGGATCGTAGAGGCCGCCGGCGAATCCGACGGGGAGGGCGAAGGTCGGGTCGGAATCCGAGAGAATGTTCCCGAAGGAATCCCGATCGATTTGCTTCACTGCATTGCCCGAAGCGTCGAAGACGGCCACCGGCGTGCCCACCTGGTCGTAGGCCAGATAATAGGTTGCGCCGTCCCTGGTCATGGCGAAGGGCACGCGCGCATCGGCGTACTGGAAGCGCATGAGGAGGTTGTCGCTCCCGTCGTAGACCGCAAGGAGCCGCGATATTCCCTGCCAGAGGTATTTTTCCGTAACGGAGCCGTTCAGCTTCTTTGCGATCCTTCGCCCGAAGGGATCGTGAACGTACTCGATGAGGTCCCCCGACGGGAGCGTCACGCTCAGAAGCTCCCCGCGGGACGAGTAGCTGTAACGGGTGGTCTGGCTACCCTTGATAACGGTGGTCAGGAAGCCGTCCGCATCGTATTCGTATGTCGCATCCCCGGCTGTCCGCAGGTGGTCTTCATCAGAATAGGAAGGAGTCCTCTCTATGCCCCTGAGAAGGTTCCTTTCGTAAGTGCGGTTTCCGTTGGCATCGTAGCCGTATTCCTCGACCATGGTCCCGTCCCGCGAAGCCGTGAGGAGCCGCCCGAGCTCATCGTAGGTCCAGGTTGTTTCAACGGAAGAACCACCCACCGCTTCCGTCCTGGATAGAATCCTTCCCGAATCGCTCCGGGAAACCGTCCGGGAATGAGAATCCAACCCGTTCACACGGAAGGTTTCCCCGTCGAGTTCGCCATATCCGTTGAAGGCGCGAGAGATGCTGAGCGGACCTCCGGACACGCTTGTGGCAAGGCCGTTGGATGCATTCCTGCCGATGGCGAAGGCCCCGGACTGCGTGAGGAGCCCGTCCACATCATATGCAAAATTGACTGATCCGCCGGCGTACGTGAACTGTGTTGGTCTGAAATTGTTGTCGTAGGCATAGCCGAGAGCAGCCGAGAGCGTCCCGGAGAGTGTCTCCGACGTCACGAGCGGGCCGTCGTAGCCGAAGCTCACGCTCTCGGCGCCCGCAACCACCGATCCCACCTTGTTCGAACAAAGGTAGGCGTAATCGATGGTTCCCTCGGGAGTGACGGTTTGCTTGAGAAGCCCTTTCTCGTAGACATTTTCGATCTCTTTTCCCGACGGGAATTTTACCGTTTTGAGCTTCCTTTCGCGATCGTAGGTAACGGCATAGCTCCCGCTCAAGGGCGCGGCGTAGGCGGCGTCAAGGTTCACGCGGTTGTATCCGAAACCATGCGAGATCCCGGAAGGGGTGCTCAGCACCGTCACGTTTCCGTTGAGATCGTAGCTGAAGCCAAGCGAGGTCCCATCCGGCCGCACCATTCCCGTCAGCCGCCCCACAGCGTCGTAACCATAGGCCGTCGTCCTGTTTTCGGGGTCGGTCATGGAGGAAACATTCCCGCTCGAATCGTAGGCCGTCGTCCACTGCCTGGCCCCGATCCCCACGGATGAGAGTCTCCCCCTGGCGTCGTACCCGAAAGTCCGGTTGTAAAGACCCGACACGGCAACACTCGTAGTGAGAAGGCTTGCCGGGTCATAGTTCACAAGCGTGGCCCGTCCCAGGGGAGAAGTCGTGGTCCTCGTTCCCGCAAGCGTATCGTCCACAACCGTCGAAACATTGCCGTTCACCGTCTGCGTCAGGGTGATCCGATCCGACGCGCCATCTCCGTTCGAATCCGAGTAGGCCTTGCCGAGAGAGGTTGTTTTCGTCAAACCCGAGGGCGTCGCCATCGTCGCCTGCTTCACGAACGCATATTTGTATTCCGGATCTGCGCCATACTCGAAAGCCAGGGATTTCCCGCACGAAAGCGATTTCGTCGCCTTGAGTCCGTCGGCAGACTGATAGAAGACCGTCGCCGCTCCTGAAGGGTCGGTGATGGTGCTCGTGTAGGCGCCGGTCGAGTCCGTGAAATCCTGGTAACTCGTAAGGTTCCCCTCCGCCGTGAGACGTTCGGTCCGGATCTGCCCGCTGGCTGCAACCGAGCGGCTGAAGGTCCATGCCCCTCCCTCCTGGTCGCTTTCTTGAAGGAGCCTCCCCATCGAGTCGAACGTATGTTCGAAGCGGTTTCCGTTTCCATCCACCTTCGCCAGGAGAAGACCATCCGCCGAATATTCAAGGAGGTTGTTCCCTCCGTCCCCGTACTGCACCGAAGTAAGACGCCCGTTTCCATCGGTTGTAAGGACCGTCGTCACCCCGTCCGGCGAGACGATGGCCGTGGCGATGCCGTTTCCATCCCTCGCGATCCGCGTCACATTCCCGAAACGGTCGGTCAAGGAGACGAGTTTGTTGTTGGCGTCGTATTCGAACGACGCCAGGACCGCCCCCGTGTTCAGATCGATCGTTTTCTTATGATATCCGGCGCTTGAGAAGATATGCCCCAGACCGTTTTCCTCGGCAAAGGCAAGTTCTCCCTCTCCCACCCCTCGAACGGAGCTGGATGGGGCCACCTTTCTCACTCGCCGGGCATCGGGTTCGACGATGTAGAGGTTCCCCGCCGAGTCAACCGCCACGCCGAACGCCCCCGGAAGTTTCGTGCGGGTGGCCAGACCACCGTCAGCATCGTTGCCCCAGGCCCCCGTCCCCGCAACCGTCGTGATGTTCCCGAACTTATCCACCTTGCGGACGCTGCCATTTCCATGGTCGCCGATGAAAAGCTCCCCGGAGGCATTTGTCGCAATGCCGAAAATGTTGCTCATCCTGGCGGAGACCGCAGGCCCCCCGTCTCCGCTGTACCCGGACCCGTTCCCCGCAACCTTTGTGAGGTTCCCCGACGCGTCCATCTTCATCACGCGGCACCCAAAGCGGTCCGCTATGAAAAGATTACCGGAAGGATCCACGGCCAGGTCCGTTATATTGCCAAAACCACCGGATATAATGGTGGTCATGTTCCCGTTGGGATCCACCTTCCGAACCCGATTGGCGTACTGCTCCCCGATGTACACGTTCCCCGCCGCATCCGCCGCCACCGTATCCGGCCAATCGACATTGCAGACGACGGTACTGATGATGCCGTTGACGTCCACCTTCCGCACGCATCCGGCATGCGTTTCCGCAATATACATGTTCCCGGCGGGATCGAAGGCCACTTTTTGCGGCGAACTGACGTTGGCAGCCACGGCCGGGCCGCCGTCTCCGCTATGAGCCTCCGCCCCCGCGCCCGCAACCGTGGTGATGATCCCGTTTGTGTCCAGCTTCCTGATCCGGTTGTTGCCTGGGTCGGCTATGTATACATCTCCCGACGGATGAGCCGTCGCCCGGTATGGCAAGCTCAGCATCGCCTGCGTTCCCGGTCCCCCGTCTCCCCCGTAGCCCGCCGTACCCGTGCCCGCCACCGTCGTGACGATCCCCGCCGTGCGCTCTTGTTTCGTCCCATCCCCCTTGAGAAGCGTGGCCGCATCCATGGGGCTGAGATAATGATGGGCTGAAAGGCTCCATCCTTCCGCAATGGAGTTCTGACCCTCGCCGCTTCCACACTCGACGACCACGTCGCTCTTGCTCCAGAGAGTGACCTCCTGTCTGGTCAGACTCCCTTCGATCGTCCCTCCGCCGTTGTACCCGAACCGGGACGTCTTCTGATATACTCCCCCGTAGACGTACCCCACGCTGATGTGCGCCGTCGTCGGGCCGATCACGCGCCTCCCCAACGGATCGAGTCCATCCCACTCGACTACCTTTTGCTGGTTGGGAAGGGGATCCAGTTCCTCCTCGAACGTACGCCCTGCGACCTCCACCCTGGCAACAATCTTCTTGAGACTCGCCGGAACGGAGTCGCCGCTTGCGGGCACGGCAATCTGATGCTTGTAGCCGCCCACCCGGTTGCTCGCATAATGGAGCGTCATTCCCGTTCCGGGGATCGGCAGGTCTTCATGAAGAATGCGGCTGCGTTCCTCCACGTACGAATTCAGACGCAGAGGACAACTCCGCTGCTCTGGCTGCTGCTGATCGGTCTTCGGCGGCGCTGAATTGGGATAGATCGCACTGCTCGGCGGCGCGAAAGCCCAGTTGCTGTCCCACCACGTGAAATGCGTCACGGCGAACCGCCAGAAAATCGCCCCCGGAGGATACTTCGCGGGATCTCCCAGCCCGGCCGCCTCGTCGGAGAGGCTCCCGTTCCCGTTCAGATCGTCTGCGATTCCGTCGCCGGTCGCATCCACCGCATCGGCGATCCCGTCCCCGTCCGTATCGAGCAGCTTCACCGTCACTCCGCTGTCGGACGGGACCCATGCTCCCTTATCCCGGTCGTAGTAACCCACTGGAACGGTCGTTCCCACGGGAAACCCGAGAAAATTCTCCACCCAGACGGTCACGGGCTTCGTGAATGTAACCCTATCCACACCGTCGACGGCCAGTTCAGCGCAGTATGTGAACGCGGAATTGGGCGGGAGTATCGCCGGCATCGAATCGGGCGTCTTGAATTCCGTCGCCCTGGTCGTCATCGACGTCAGTTCCGCAAGGACGTTCCCCGACGCATCCACCGAATACGCCCGGGTGTCCCCGGAGAAGACCAGCGTGCAGGACCTTTTGCCCGAAGAATCGGTCACCTCCGTGCTCCGGTGAATGATCGCCGTCGACGAATTCCCGTCGAAGGTCACCACCGTTGAAGCTGAATCCGCAACGATCATCCGAACCGTTTCGGTCGCCGCAATGCCGTTCCAGGGGACCTGCGCCTGCCGCTGCGCCCCGATGAGGCCGCTTTTCTGGAAAGCCACCGTGAGCGTTCCTCCCCCCTCCACCGGGATGCTGAACCGACCGTCCGAACCGGTCCTGGCCGTCCCGTATTCGGGATGGAGTAGGATCGAGACCGTAACCCCCGGAAGCGGGCTCCCGCTCTCGTCCCACACGAGACCCGTGACAATGGCTAGCCGTTTCGAATCGTACGAGGTGACGGTTGCGTCCGCTGGAACGAGATCCCGGTAGGTATCCCCGAAGCTTCCCGCGGGGATGCTGTCCGCTGCGGCCGAGTTTGCCACGTTCACGCTCAAGCCGCCGCCCGTGTTCCCCGCCGCGTCTCTTACGGTTATGGAAAGAGCATCCCCCGAGGCGGCCGAGATTTTAATCGAAAAGCTCCCGTCGGTCCCCGAGAGCGCGGAAAAGGTCTCCCCCGTCCTGACGTTGGTCACCACCACCCAGGCGTTCGCCTCCACGCTCCCCGCAGCCCCCGTTACAGCCGCCTCGCCATCCACGGACCGGCCCACCGTGACAAGGCTGCCCACCGCGATCCCCGGAACAACGGTGTCGAGCGTCGCCCCGAGATCCACCGCCGCCGTATTTCCGGCGAGATCGGAAGCCACGATGTGGAACGTGTTGGCCCCCTCCATCAGCGTCGCCGATTTGGTGAACCGGTAGGATCCATCCAGGCTGACGGTCTCGCCGTTCACGGTCAAGGTCCCCGGCTCGTTCACCGATCCCGCCAGGCTCTGCGCCGCCTGGTTGGTGACGAGTCCGTTTTCGGGCGACGAAACCGTTATGACGGGGGGCGTTACATCGACGGCGAAGCTCGTCTGCGAGGGGCTCGATGCATTGCCTTCGCCATCCTTCACGGTCACGGCCAGAGAATTCGCTCCTTCCGGAAGAAGAGCGCCGAAGGTGCAGACCGCCCCGCCCGTTTTTTCCGTGCAACTGGATGAAATACTCGACCCGTTCGCCACAAACGATATGGTCGACGAATTTACCCCGGAACCCGCGTCGGACAAGGAAAGCTCGACGGATGGCGACTGGGTGTTCAGATAGGCGCCGTTCGCCGGTGAGACGATTCCAACCGTGGGAGCGATGCTGTCCCGGTAAAGAGCGATGGTCCGCGCTTCACCGTGTGGATGCGCCTTCACCGAGAGGAGAACGTCGCCTCCCTGACCGATATGGTATAGTTTCTTCTTCCCCATGACCCAGCAGGTGATTCCATCAGAAACGAGGTCCACGATTTCCTCATGAAGGTTCTTCTGGAATTGGACCGCCAGGGAGGAATCGAGCCGATGCAGGGTGCGGCCGGTTGTCGCCCAAAGCCCCGCCGCATCGGGAGCGATTCTCTTCACATTCCGCAACCCTACCTCGGAAACCGCCGACAGATCGTGAGTGTATTTTACAATCGAGTCCTCCAATGCGACGTAGAGGTCCCCGGACGACGAGGCCATGTCCACGGTGCGAGCATGCCCGCCAAGTGAGACCGACCCGAGGAGGTTCCCCGCCTCATCAAAGGAATGGACCTTCTTCCGGGCGACCGCGAAGAGAAGCGAGTTCACGGGGTCGAAGGCGACACCCTCCACGTCGTGCTGGAGCTCGATGCTCTTCTGAAGAACGCCGTCCGGCGTGAAACGCAGGATTTTTTCATTCATCGGAACAAAAACCGACCCATCCGCGGAATCCACGGCGAGGGAAAACCGCCCTCCTTCCCCAATCCCGCACCCGTCGAGTTTTCCGGTCAACGGGATGGCGAGGACTCGCGTTCCGTCGAAGGCGTACGAATAGAGCGCACGATCCGACAGGATCCATACCCTCTCGTTCCACTCGTCGATTCCAAGAGCCCGGACGGTTCTTTTCACGTGGAAATTGAGAAGCGAGGCCCCGCTCTCCGTCGATACCTTCCAAACCCTTTCCGCCCCTCCGATCCAGACGGCGCTGACGTAGTTCGTCTCGGAGATAGCCATGAGCCGGCTGTATGATAGGAATCCCAGGATGAGGCACAAAAGCGACGACACGACAACAGCGATCCGCAAACTCTTCTTCAAGGCCATCTCTTTCCCCTCCATTTTGCATCAAGAAGTCAACTCGAACGGCCAACCATCAGATATCGGATGATATCCAGTTCCGAAGAAAGCTTTTGAATATACCGAAATCTAACATTTCAACAATATTTGGTACTTGAATAATAACTGATATTTTGATATCGAAATCAATCCTGCTTATATGGACCAAACATGACGATTCAATAGTGAAATATTCAAATGAACGCTGTATCTGATGCTATAGGAGATACTCAAATAGTGATGCAACCGTGACAAAAAATTGTGATAAATACCCTTGATTTTGAATAAAAATTCCCACCAGGACTCATTGCTATTTTATAAAATGAAAACAACAATAGCCCTCATCATTCCATACCGGTCAGAGTATGTTCCCACTGCAACCAAAAATCTCGTAAGAACAGGCAATAATTTGGAAAAGTCGATTGATTCCTCATTTATGGTTCCAGTATAGTGAAACCATTCCGAAAAATCCACACATTTTTCATCATTCGATATAATTAAGTCATTAAGTCATGGACTCCAAATGGCCTGAGCTCCATCCCCATGCCTTTCACTCCATGACCTGCTTCTATCAGTTCCATCAGCAACGCATAGATCAGATGACTTGTCATTTGACTGGTAGGCTGGAAAAACTGTCCGAGGTGTAACCAAAGGTTACATTTCGTGGATCCCGCTGTAACTTTTCTTCACACCGGCCCCATGGCCCGCACAGATCGCATTTCTATCATCGCAGGGCAATTGGTTCTCGATTTCACGCCCGTTTCCGCGTAACATGAGTTGCCCCTGTGGGCTCACGCATCGGGAAGGGGGAAGCGCGTTCCCCGATTTCGAACCGAAACCTGGTAAAGAGAGGAGAACTGCATCATGAAACGACGTTCGACTGTCAGACTGCTCTTGGCCGTAGTTTTGGGAATGGCTCTCGCGTCATCGGCTTATGCCGGCACTCTGGAAGACATCGCGCAGCGGGGGGAGTTGATCATCGCCTGCCAGACTCAGGGGCAACCTTTCAGTTTCATGGATAAGAACGGCAATCGCACCGGCAGTTCCATCGAGCTCTGCCGCCTCATGGGCGAGGAGATGGGAGTCAAGGTGACTTTCGTGAACTATGATTGGGACGGCCTGATCCCCGCTCTCCTGTCGAAGAAGGCCGACCTCCTGGCGGCCGACATGACTCCGACCCTCAAGCGCGCGATGAAGGTTGCCTTCACGACCCCCTACATGTACACGGGGACCGTTGTGTTCACGAAGCCCGGCAGCCCGTTCAAGACCATCGAAGATTGCCGGAAGCCCGGCGTAAATGTGGCGGTGCTGCTGGGTTCGGCCCAGGAGACGGAGGCCAAGAAAGCGCTTCCCAATGCAAATCTGAAAGCCTACAAGGGCGGCGGTCCCCTGCTCATCGATGCGGTCATCAAAGGCCATGCCGACATAGGGATCAACGACGCTTCGGCCGTGAAAGGCCAGAGCGCGAGCTTCCCGCCCGGGAGCATCCGCATCCTGCCCGACCAGTTGTCCAAATCGCCTCTTGCGTTCGCCGTGCGGTACGAGTCGCAGGACCTCCTGGAGTGGGTGAACCTCTTTTTCCTCACCATCAGCCTGGACGGGCGGTTGGCGAAGAACATCGAATACTGGGTCGATTCCGAAGATTGGAAAAAGGACCACTAATCGCTCGGCTCTCTCGGGTATCGGCTGAATAACGCTGCGATGCCGGCCGGGTTGCCTGCACGGGCCCGGTCCGCATCGCCGTGGCGAAAATCCGCCCATTGGCCCACGGGAACTCTTCATGCTCAAGACCTTCAACTTCAGAGTGCTCCTCGAGTACGGGCCGCTCTACCTCCAATGCTTTTGGGCGACCATATGGCTCTCCGGCGTTTCTCTTCTCGGGGCGCTGCTGGCGGGGATAGTCGCCTGCAACATGCGCTTGGCCCGGTCCCCGTTCCTTCGCTGGCCCGCCATCGCCTACATAGAAATCATTCGCTCGACGCCCCTCCTGGCCCAGATCTATTTCCTCTACTTCGGCCTTCCATCTCTGGGATTTCAGGTGTCGGAGACCTTCACCGGCATCATCGCCCTGACCCTCAACAGCGGGGCCTACATGGCGGAAATCATCCGGGCGGGCGTGCAGTCGATCCCTCACGGTCAGATCGAAGCGGGCGTATCCTATGGATTCAACTACCTTCAGCGCATGCGCCACGTCATTTTGCCCCAGGCCGTTGGCGTGACCATCCCGCCCATGTTGGGGCAGGCCATCGTGCTGGTCAAGGATTCCGCGTTGCTGTCTCTGATCTCCATGATGGAACTGACCAGGGCCGGACAGGTATTGACCTCCGAACGCTTCATGCCGACCGAGGGTTTCATGGCGACGGCGTTCTTTTACCTGGTCATCTACTACTTTTTGAAATCCGTTTCGAGCTGGTCGCAAAAGCGGTTGATCTTCCGCGAGGCTCATTAGGCAACCGGGTGAATCGATAATCGATATGTGGGGACTCTATTTTCAGCAGCTCATACAGAGCCTGCCGCTGTTCCTGGAAGGATTGCAGGTGACCGTCCTCGTTTCGGGCCTGGGCATCGCCGCGGGGACGGTCATCGGTTTTCTTTTGGGGATCGTCCGGGCAAGCAGGAACAAGGCTCTGGGGGGAATCGTCGGCACATGGGTGGATCTCATTCGAGGGACCCCTTTCCTGGTGCAGCTTTTCATCGTTTTCTTCATCCTTCCCGAGGCGGGGATCAGCCTGGATGCCTTCCCCGCGGCGGTCATCGCCATGACCAACCTGGCGGCCTGCTTCATCTGCGAAATCGTTTCGGGGGGCATCCTGGCGGTCCCGAAGGGACAACTCGAGGCGGCGACGGCTTCGGGACTCTCAGGCTTGCAGCAACTCAGGTACATCATCCTCCCCCAGGCCATGCGGGTCATATTGCCCCCACTCGTGGGGATGTACGTGCTCCTCATCAAGGACTCGTCGGTGGTTTCGGCCATCGGGGTCATGGACGTCACCCGGGCTGGCTGGCTGACCGTGCAGAGGATCCCCGAAGGTATCATGGTGTTCGGTCTCGTGGGCATCCTCTACTTCGTCGTTTGCTACCCGCTGATATGGCTATCCGGCAGGTTCGAGAAACGGATGAGCGTTTCCACCGCCAGGATCCAGTACTGAGCGCCCCGGAGACATGCAGTCGTGAGGAGAGAGGCGGGAGAATGATCACATTTTTGAACGTCAACAAGTGGTTCGGGCATCTGCACGTTTTGAACGATATCAACCTCCATGTCGAAGCCGGGGAGGTACTGGTGGTGTGCGGCCCGAGCGGTTCCGGCAAGAGCACTCTGATACGCTGCATCAATCGACTGGAGCCCATCCAGAAAGGCGAACTGATTGTCGACAGCTTCAAGGTGCATGAAAAAGGGACCAACATGACCCGGTTGCGGGCGGAAATCGGTTTCGTCTTTCAGCACTTCAACCTCTACCCTCATATGACGGTGCTGGAAAACATCACCATAGCCCCCGTCAAGGTCCGAAGAGTCCCCAGGCAGGAAGCGGAGCGGCTCGGCCGGGAGATCCTGGAGCGGGTCGGTTTGGCCGACAAAGAGGGGGCCTACCCGGCTCAGCTTTCCGGGGGCCAGCAGCAGCGGGTGGCCATTGCCCGGGGTTTGTGCATGCGCCCGAAAATCATGTTGTTCGACGAACCGACTTCGGCTCTCGATCCCGAGATGATCAACGAGGTATTGGATGTCATGCGGAATCTGGCCGGGGAGGGGATGACCATGATCGTGGTGTCGCACGAAATGGGTTTTGCACGCGAGGTCGCGCACAGAGTCGCTTTCATGGACGAAGGGAGGATCGTCGAGGTGGCGCCCCCGAACGAGTTTTTCACGAACCCGAAGTCCGACCGGGCGAGCCTCTTTCTGAGCAAAATACTATCCCACTGACCGGGCGGGGCGGCGGTTGCACCGGCCGGTTCAGTCACGTGCATACGTTTTCGGCGTCGCAGGAGTTGCTGGAGGGTCCTCCGCCGGGAAGGACCGGCGACGCATCATTGAGAATGGAGTGCTTCGGATGATCGAGCGACTTGTCATCATCGGCGCGGGAAACGGCGGCAAGACGGCTGCGGCGGATTTGACGCTGCAGGGCAAGCGGGTGCGCCTCTTCGATTTTCCCGAATTCGCGCGGAACGTCGAGGAACTGAAGGACAGCCGTACTCTTACCGCAACGGGTGCGGTGAACGGCAGAGCCGTTATCGAGATGGTCACAACCAACCTGGCGGAAGCCATGGACGGGGCGGACACCGTGATGGTCTGCACCCAGGCCCTCGCCCACGAACGGGTTGCACGGGAACTGGCTCCCTTCCTCCGCCACGGACATCTCCTGATCTTGAACCCCGGCTCCACGGGAGGAGCGCTGCACTTCGCCCACGTTTTCAGAACCATCGGGTTGAAAGATCCGCCGACCATCGTGGAAACTTCCACTCTGACTTACGGCTGCCGCGCCCGAGGGGCTTCCATCCACGTTTCGGTCAAGGCGAAGCGGGTCCTCTACGGGGTGTTGCCGGGCCGCGCGGCCGCAACCGTTGGTCCCGAACTGGAAGCGCTCTACCCTGGTTTCGTACGAGGCGAATCGGTGCTCGAAGCCGGGCTGAACAACGGCAACCCGGTCATCCATCCGCCCATAACCATCCTGAATGCGGCGCGAATCGAAAAGGAAGGCCCGGCCATGCGATACTACGCGGACGGGGTTTCGCCGGCCGTCGCGCGCATGATTCAGAAGCTAGACGAGGAAAGAATGGCGATCCTGAGCGCCCTCGGCTACCCGGCCCAGCCCGAACCCGTGACCTGCGTCGAGCAGGGGTACGCGGAGAGCGAGGACTATTTCGAGTGCTACGGGAAAGGTTCCGGGTTCGTCGAATTCACCAGCCCCGACACCCTCGATCACCGCTACTTCCACGAAGACATCGGCATGGGTCTCATGATGCTCTGCTCGCTTGGAGAACTCCTGCGCGTTCCCACGCCCACGTGCCGGGCCTTCGTGCAGATGGGCGAGACCGTCTCGGGCGTCCCCTACTCCACCAAGGGAAAACGAACGCTCCAGGCTCTCGGGCTCGGCGCGCTCGACGCGAAGGGGCTTCTCTCATTTCTCGATACCGGCGAGATGCCCTGAGAGCAGCGGTTTGGAAACCTTTTCTCAGAGGGCGCCCAGAGAGTCTGCTTCTGTCCTTTACCGAGAAAATACCCTCTCACGGAACTCTTGTGTGGGGGGGGGAAACGTGCGTGCAGGCGGGGCCTCTCCCTGTAAGTGTTCGTATTGATCTATCAATAATCGCTGACTGGCACGAAGAGAAGGATCCCACTTTAGCGTTCCGGTTGGTCGGCTGCAAAATGTTTCTGATATTCCACCAACCATACTCCGCAATAATCCACTGGAATACGCCGATTCTCGCCATGGGTGAATATGATATAACCTGCCTCTGTCTGTGCCGAGGCAATCATAATTGCATCGCCAAATTTCATATGCGTAACAATATTAATCCAGACACTTTCCCTTACCAGTCTTGGCAAATTGCCAACAAAAAGCCCTGCGCGAACCTCCAACATATATCGTTGCAGGTAACCTTTGATCATTGCCGATGGATTATTAACCTCGATGACTGTCATGGTGAGAGCACCTGTTCCAAAATCGATACCAATCTGCCTGGCATTTGGGTTTCTCGAAACATGTCGCGGCAAGCGAGTCTTGTTTGTGATTCGATGTCGCGGTCTTTGACAGTGCTCGTTACTTTGAAAGCGAGAGGGACAGTAGTGTCCATCTTAACGGTGTCAGCCAGGTCAAAAGCAAATGAGCGAGCGTGACCTGAATGAATGAAACCAATGGCAGGAGTGTAACCCAGTGCCAGGATAACCGCTTCACTCAGAGCGTAGAGTGTGAAATTTGCAGTGCTGATTGCCTTATTGATAGTGTCAGAAGCGTCAAAATCATTTACGTCGTATCGCCGGCCTTTCCAGGGGACGTTGTGCTCGGAGCTCAGTTCCGCATATCGCTTCTTGACGCGCCCGCCTTCGATCCCCCGAAGCTGATCCAGGCTCCTCGTTACAGGTGCGGAGTCACCACCCCACATAACTTCGAAAAGCTTGCGCGCAACGCTGAGATGGGTCGTCGGATTTCCACGCATTAGCGCCTGCTGAAGAATACGCTGACCCGCTTTGCCCCCAGGAGAGCCGGCAGAATAGCAGCGCACACCCCACTCGCCAACCCAGATAAGGAGGGTATCTTCTTCTGCACACGCGCGAACTGCGTCATGGGTTGCCACAACGCCAGGCCCCACCATAACGCATGTGGCGGCGCCAATCGGCACATGAATCAACCGATTTCCCTGACGAAGGACAACGGCATAGCCGTCAACTTCGAGATAGCCTTTCTCCAAGTACAGGAAGGAAATCCTTTTTGAAACTGGGATCTTACGAATATCAATTGGCCCCATAAGCACACTCCTGTGAAATTAATCGATATCAATTACAGATAGCGAACTTCAGGAGGAACATCCCGCATGCGCGGGGAACACGGCTCCGCAAACATCGTCACCGCTCTATCCAAAGAAACATCCCCGCATGCGCGGGGAACACCAAAGCGAGGCGAACTCCATCACGTGGTCGGCGGAAACATCCCCGCATGCGCGGGGAACACTCGGCATGGCGGGTCACGCAGGGCATTTACAAAGAAACATCCCCGCATGCGCGGGGAACACAAAAGATCGTGGACTTCTACCTGGAGCATCCCGGAAACATCCCCGCATGCGCGGGGAACACTCGAGCGGTCCCCATGTGGTGAATTCCTCCACAGAAACATCCCCGCATGCGCGGGGAACACCCCCGATACTGAATTCCTGGCATTCCTGAAAAAGAAACATCCCCGCATGCGCGGGGAACACTCGGCGGCAACAGCTTCGACCTGAAATCACTCGGAAACATCCCCGCATGCGCGGGGAACACCGCCGTCGGTGTAGCGGAAGAGTTTTACATCGGGAAACATCCCCGCATGCGCGGGGAACACCATTGCTGATCTGCTCCACAGCCACGCCGATAGGAAACATCCCCGCATGCGCGGGGAACACTTTGTTTGGCGAACCCGGGAGCCAGCCCTTGCCGAAACATCCCCGCATGCGCGGGGAACACACCATACCGACCCGAATTCCCGGGCCAACAAGAGAAACATCCCCGCATGCGCGGGGAACACTATGCTGCCTTCTGGTTGGTTGCTCTTTCAGCCGAAACATCCCCGCATGCGCGGGGAACACCCATCGTCATCAGGGGCTGGATATATGGATCATAGAACATCCCCGCATGCGCGGGGAACACCCCCTGCTGGCCCGCACCGCTCGATACGAAATGGAAACATCCCCGCATGCGCGGGGAACACAACGTTTCTCCCAATCAGGCTGTCGAGTTGCGAGAAACATCCCCGCATGCGCGGGGAACACGGAACGATGCCGCTTCTTATGCACCAGGACTCCGAAACATCCCCGCATGCGCGGGGAACACGGATGATATGCTGGATAAGGGAATCCGCCTCAAGAAACATCCCCGCATGCGCGGGGAACACTCCAAGCTCCTCCAGTCTCCTCCAGTCTCCAAGGAAACATCCCCGCATGCGCGGGGAACACTGTATGGCATCATGGCCGGTCAGACCAACAACAGAAACATCCCCGCATGCGCGGGGAACACAACCGAGAGCGAGTCATGTGCACAATCTGACCAGAAACATCCCCGCATGCGCGGGGAACACACTGCAAGCTATGTTTCGAGCGACTTGGACGAAGAAACATCCCCGCATGCGCGGGGAACACCCGTCACCTATTCGGCGGCCCACGGCTATTCTGGAAACATCCCCGCATGCGCGGGGAACACCGATTCCGTTGGTGAAGGAAACCAGCCAGCGAAGAAACATCCCCGCATGCGCGGGGAACACCTTCGATAACTCTGTGCCCGTTCGAGCACACCAGAAACATCCCCGCATGCGCGGGGAACACCGAAAATTGGACAATCTGAAGCGATCAACACCAGAAACATCCCCGCATGCGCGGGGAACACAGACCTGGAGCTTGCAAACACACGAGGATGATGGAAACATCCCCGCATGCGCGGGGAACACATCGGGAATTGCCATCATCGAATCTGGTGGAAAGAAACATCCCCGCATGCGCGGGGAACACTTACTATTACTGCGCCGACGTTTGACTGGACGAGAAACATCCCCGCATGCGCGGGGAACACTGAGCGTGCGGCGGATCGCGCTGAGGCTCGTCGGAAACATCCCCGCATGCGCGGGGAACACATTCAGGCGGGCGCTCTGGCTGCTTCTGCCGAGGAAACATCCCCGCATGCGCGGGGAACACTCTCGCCGGAGTCGTGCTATCCGATCATCCGGAGAAACATCCCCGCATGCGCGGGGAACACCGCCTGAATCGCGAATCGAGCAATCGCTTTATAGAAACATCCCCGCATGCGCGGGGAACACGTCCTACTGCCACGACGACAGTCAATGTGGTCGGAAACATCCCCGCATGCGCGGGGAACACAGCACTTGCTGGCTACGGGCGGAAGTCCAACTAGAAACATCCCCGCATGCGCGGGGAACACCGGTGGTGTTTTTGATGTAGGGTCGATGTCTAGGAAACATCCCCGCATGCGCGGGGAACACGGTAGTGATGTTGACGCGGGGTCTACAGTGACGGAAACATCCCCGCATGCGCGGGGAACACTAACCGGGGAAGGGGATGGAAATGGGAAACGTAGAAACATCCCCGCATGCGCGGGGAACACCCTCCGTGCAACAGTTCGTATTCTTTTGTCAAATAGCGTTGGGGATCAGAAAGCAACTGATCCCGCCAAATAAATGATCGACAGCGATCAACCACGCCCCGGATGCACGAGAGATTTAACGATATCTTTTGATACTAAGAAGCCCAAATCCGAAGGACTTTTTCGTGCCGATACCATTTCGCCATGCATCCGCGAAGCGAGCGGGGTCCGAGACCTTGAGCAAACCATCGAACTGTACGGCCGGCAGTTCGAATTTATCCCGGTTTCTGGCGCTAGCTAGCTTCGTGGAAAGATCGAAAATCATTTCAATAAGTTGAAATCCTCCCTGGTCCGCACGCCGGAGCATCCAGTCTTCCACCCATACCCGTTTCGAAACACGCTTCACTACTTCATGTCCCCGTTCTCGGATTTTTTCCGGATGCATGAAGCGCCTCACAGGGCTCGCCAGCAGGCGGAACCAGAACAGGTCGTCGCGCCTGAAAGTTGTTTCAACGGGCGAGCATGAAACCACTCGGATTCCCATGACTTCGTCCCAGGCAGGGGCATCTCTGGATTGGATTATGTATGCAGCCTCTCCATCGTTCACGGGGGCGGCCGTTTCCTGCCTGAAGAGAAAAGGCTGCACGACGCCCGTGGGGCACCCTGGAAATGCGTTCCAGAACAAGCGATGGGCGCCATACTCTCGTTTTACCAGTTTCTCTGGGACGATAACTCGAGAAATACAGGCGACAGCCGGAACTTCGGTTCGGTCTCCCATTTGCATCCTCGCAGCCTAAATCTGTACGTGGAACACATCGACCATACGCTGCCCGTATGACAGCAACGCGCCCAGGCGCTGGTCGGGAACCCCTTTACGATAGGCAAACTTTCCCTTTGGCCAGGTCCTGTCCAACCAGCCGCTCGGAGCGATCAAAGCGGCTTTCCAACCCGGCGCTTTAGCCCCGTTCTCCTCTTCATCTTTTCCGAGTAACTCCACTCTCACTTTGCCCAGTCTGTCTATCATTGCCTCAGCGACAGCGGTGGCTTCCCCTTCAACGGCGATGTCTTCACCCGGCAGCCAGGGGAGTGCCGACAAGGGGTTGCAGAGACGCCCAAGGTAGGGAGTGAAAACAGGTTCCCGGACTCCAATCAACGCACGGTCAAGTAAAGATTCTTCTGCGTGCGGTCGCAATGTGAGTGATGCAATGTCTGCGGTCTCCTGGAGATAGCCGCGGTAAGAGATAACAGCTTCCTGTACACGAACGCCACTTGTGTTCAGACTGTCTTTTGCAGTCTGAAAATCCCACATGAGTTCCGGCAAGGAAATGCCATCACGATGAGCGCTCAGAGACATGCAATCCCACGACTGGTACCACATGTTGAGGCAGTTGACATCATTCCTATCGATACCGGCGCACGCCCCCAGAAACCCGATGAGTGCGCTGGCAGTTGGATAGAGCTGAGTATCCCGGTTGTCTCCGAGGGACATCCCCCCCCACGCCCGAAGATGGCCCCTCAGAATGAGAATGATGGACTTCATCGATATCCTCCTCCGAAGGTCCTCTAACGATCAAGCCTTTCCATGAGCCACTTCAGGAGGCTCTCCATGGTCTCACCGTTTTCGGTCATTCCGATGGATCGAGCCTCCGGGAAAACCTCTTCCCCGTACTTATCGCGTCGGACTTTGTCCCACTCTTTCAAAGCGTCTACCGAGGTTCCCAAATAACCATGGCTATTTAAGGTGGGCTTCACAGGTTTTTCAAAGGCGCCTGCGGCCGAATGCGGGAACTGTCCGCCCACTTCAATCATCAGGACGTCGGCAATCGCATGACTTGCGAAGCTGTTCTGATAACCCGTGGGGTTCTGAACGGCAAAGGCCCATACCAGGGCGACGATCAGATCTCTGGTGAGGGACTTGATTCTCTCCGCATCAAGGGTGACGAAAGCTCCCCGCAGATTGTTGCGAAGCAAGTACACATCCAGGCATGCATACTGATAAAAGAGACCGCTGCCAAATCGTCGCACCTCGATCATCGCGGCACTCTTTTCTTTTTCGCCTTCCTCCCGTCTTGACAGGTCATCAGCACCAATCCAGTAGTCGCGTTCGCCGACTATTTCGTGCGTTGTAATGGAATGGGCCACCTGGAGAGGGGAATCGACATCCTTAAAATACTCACGTTCAGTGATCATCCGGCCGAAAAGTTGAATCTCCGGTGAGAAATCCCCGCAAAGGAGCAGGTTTTTCCTCTCGCGCTTCCACTCCTTTATTGTTTCCGCGAACCAACCTTTCTTGTTGTAGTCGGTCTCTTTCAAGGCGTTGGCTATGGCTGTTATCTCATATCTGGACAAAGCCAGGAGTTGTGTTTTCGGGTGAGTGTCATCCGCTGGAGTATTTTCAGCCTTCTCCGGCTTCTCCGTCTCTTCTTTCTTCATCAGGCTTGCAAATTCTTTAACCGCTTCGCGTGCGGCATCGCCGGGAACGGATCTTTTGATGAGTTCTTTGTACAATTCTTCAGGGGCCAGCCGGGTGCGAACCATTGCTGCGGCGCCATACTCCTCAGCCGCGTATTTGCGGAAGGAGTCGAAGATTTCGCCTTTACGAATGGCGTATTTCTGGCTCTGGCTGGATATCCGCAATCTTCGCACGCCGCCGAAGCGCGCTTCCTTAGGCCGCCCAGTATCGTCCCTGTTGAGGTTGCTCGGTGAGTGAGACCTTAACGTATGAATCTGGACCCGCGTGTGAGGCTTTATGGTCTGGATGCTAAACATGTTTCCCACCTCCAAAATAGGTTTCCGCCCAACGCCGGCGAACTCCGGCCCTCGACTCTTCGGTCGCTCCGAATTTTCTCAAGTCGTCAAAGAGCCGTCCGTAGTCTATGGATGCCTCTCTCCCCAAAATGCCAAAAATAGAGTCCAGGTTCTCGATCGCCTCTTCGAGGCTCTCGGCAGCAAAGAGCGATTCCACCCTTCGGAGCGCGATCTTTCCCCGATGCGTCGCGAGAAGCCCGCCTACTGACCTTCTGGAAACATCGTCTTTCTGTCTCAGGAGGTCCATCAATGGAATGATGGCGGCAAAAAAACGGGGCCTCACATTTTCGTGGCATTCTCTGGCCTTCTGGAAGCACTCCCAGAAAGGAGCTACGCACATCGGGTCATCCGCCCGCCGTAATATCGCCCGAGGGCCGCCTTTCAAGGCGTCGAACGCTTCCTTAAAGGCGCGCCCCGCCAATACCATCGCAGTGGGAGGTCTTTGGATACTCATTTTTGCCCCTGAATTGCTTTAAGGTGTTTGTTTACCAGTCTCGAATAGGTATCTTTGGCCTCGTATCCAAGAAAGAGGGACGCCAGGTCGATCCGATCCCTGGCATAGACATCCAGATAGTCCTGCCAGAGCCAGGCCGCTTCGGATATTAAGGCCTGATTCGCCTTATTCACGATCACTGCGCCTTTCTCGCCAGACAACAATTCCGGATTATCCAGCCATGTGCTGACGTGCTCGTATGCGGAATCCCATACCCGATTCGCCATGGAGTGCAGGATGCCGTTCCCCCTCAGGTGTTTTTGCAGGGTCAGAATCTGTTTTTTGGGGGGGAGGCACACCTCGAACCCTTCAACCCGTCCTGCCGACTGCCTGGCCCTATACTCAAGTAGTATGGCAGCTTCAAGCCATGACCTGATGACACAACCTTCAATGGTTCTTCTGATACCTGCTATCGCTGCCCCGATCTTTCCGCTGATAGTGTCGGCGAGAGCGCTGGCGGAAAAACCGTACCGATCGTTAATGATCGCCCGGATACTCGGATTGGTCCCGCTTACGAAAGTCACCGCAAACAATGAGATATCCAGACGCAGTTGAGCTTTTACACGGACAGGTCGATCCCTCGAATGAAGAGCGATGGCATACTGGCGAAGAATATCCGGTCTGGCAGCATCGTCCGCGAGAAGATCGGCAAGCGTCACCCATGTAGGCTGTGTATGTTTTACATCAGACAGGGTACGATCAGAGAACAGGGGGCGGTGCACCTTCTCCTGGTCTTCCACTTTCCGGTATCCCAAATAGGGGTGCCTTGCTTCTGGCATCAGCATCCTTGCCAGAACTTTCGACTTCGCGCCACCCAACGCCTTTTGCGTGGAGGCTGAAAGACTCCCGAAGAGAGCGGGTTCCGGAACGATCCGATAGGATGAAAAGAACTCTCGATCCTCCTGGCCGCAGCATCCACACCGGTCCAGTACTTTGGCTGGCTGCACGAGACGGATGCCCCGAATGAGAGGGAGCTGCAGATTCGCAGGAGCCGCCATGCTTTCCTGCAGCAGCAACGATCGTTCAAAGGGCGGCTGGCCGTTGCTGTCAAGCCCATTGAAACCAGGCCTGTCCGGTAGCCAGGGCAGGGGTTCCGGGGGCATCCAGGATCGCGAATCACGGTAACGGACATTGGCGAGCATGGTCCGGCGGGCACCTGCAGGCGTCTGCTCCGTATCCAGTCTCACAAGCCATACGAGCGCCCCCCGCATCGGGCCTGTGCCCCAGAACTGGGCTTTTTCCTTCGAGAAATGGTGATTCAGGTAGAGCCCTATGGCGGCGCATCCCGGGCAAATCCTCTGCATCCTACGCGTCGGGAGCCTGAGCGCTTTGGAGTCTGCCCCCAGGCGTTGCCGAATCGGCTCGAACAGACCAAATATGGGACCAGGCGCAGCCCTTTCGCCCAAGGCTTCTGGAATTTGCATGAATGCGGTTTCACCCGTCAGGTAAAAGCCTGGTGATGGATCGTGAGCGCATTTTTCCAGAGCCGCCATCCATTTGCCCGCCAACGGCAGACCGTCGAACACTACGTCCCCCCACTCTTCCTTTGAGATACCCCCTTCCATGTCGAAAATGTACTGGAGCACAGCCGCCGCCTTCATGATCATGGGCGCGGTCAGGTATCCCATCGGATGCTCCAGGCGGACTGGCTCGTCCAGAATCAAAGCCTGCGAGAGGGAAACCTGCCGTGTCCCAAGATGGGAAGAACAAACATGGATGCGGAGACTGCCCGGCCATTGAAGAGAATTGGCGCTTGAGTCCAAGAAGCCCTCCTAAGTTTTGTACCTTTGAGATATGATATTGCGTCGAACTGGAATTTAACATAGACTGGCATTCCGCTGCATGTCAAGGGAAAAAATGAGCTTCATTCTTACAAGAATCATATTTTTAGAATACGATGTTTGGGAAGCTGGAGGACCGATTCATGCATGCACTATGGGGGAAGTCCGGGAAAGGGGAACTCCGGTACAGCGCACTGCTCGCACACATGCTGGCGGTTGGCGCCTGTTTCCGCGTGCTTGCCGAAGAGCCTGTTATCCAGATGAGGCTTGATGCGGCGGTCGGCCATAAACTTACGGATGCAGAACTGCTCCTGATGAAATGGCTGGCTTGTCTCCACGATATCGGCAAAGTCGACAGCAGGTTCCAAAGAAAGCGCCCCGACCTGCGATCTCTTCTACTGGGCCGCGAGGCTAAGCTTTTTAACGGCAAATACCATCACGGCGAACAGGGTTTATTGTTGTACAGGGATGATGTTTTTCACAAGGTCTCGGTAAACCCGGGTCTGCTAGCCATGCTGAGGGGGCTCCTGAACGCAGCCTGCGGCCACCACGGGTATTTCATCAGCGCGGCGCTTGATTTCGAGATGCCCGAAGAGACCGATGCCGCCTACGCGCGGGCAATAGCCAGCGATATTTTTGCCGCGCTGGAACTGCGGCCGGCGCGCCTGAACCGCGATGATCACGGTAATGTTCTCGTGGAAGCTTTCAACGGTGCCCGTGAAATGCCGCTGATACATCTCTTCGCAGGGCTGGTTTCGCTTTCGGATTGGATGGGGTCCGACGAGACGGTGTTCCCTTTCCTGTCCTGTGACGAGATGGGGAAACAGTACGACGGAGCTGAGGGATTGGCTCGCTTGTTCGAAGAGTATACAGTAACAGCCAGACGACGTGTCGAGGAGTTGGGCTTCTTTTACACGCCGGCCTCCCGAAAAAAAGATCTTCTCCACGGGGCCGTTTCGACGCTTCTCGGAGCATGGCCTCCCCGCCCGGTTCAAAAGTGGATCATCGATCATTTCCAGCCGGAGGAAGGCCCCAATCTTCTGGTAATAGAAGCCCCAATGGGGGACGGCAAAACAGAAGGCGCTCTTTTCGCGGCAGCAGCAGCTATCCAGGCAGGTCTCGCACAGGGCATCGTCTTCGCTCTCCCTACACAGGCTGCAGCAAACCAGAATCACGAACGCATAAAAAAACTCGGCGCTCAACTCTTCCAATACAAAGCAGCCCTGGTCCACGGCAAAGCCCGGTTGATGGGCCGAATCGAAGATTCCCTGGAGGGCCACAAACACCGCGATCAGGGCGGCAAATCCGCGGATCGTGAATTCGAAGAAGCAGGAATTCACTTCTGTGAATGGGTGGCGGACAACAATAAACGATCGTTTCTTCATCCCATATGTTCGACCACCATAGATCAGGTGGAACTTGCCATATTGAACAGCCGCCATTCTTTCATCCGCGTCATGGCTCTGAGCCGACACGTGGTGATCATTGACGAAATCCACGCCTGCGATGCTTACATGTCAACCATTTTGGGCAGACTCCTCACTTTCCTGGGGGCTCTCGAAACACCTGTCGTGCTCCTGTCCGCAACGCTGCCCCGTGGTATCCGGCATCATTTTGTGGAAGCATATGCATCAGGAGCGCAGGTGTCCGTGGATTATGGTGCTTTGAACTCTGATGAATATCCACTCTTGAGCCTTGTGTCCCGGACCGGAGTGAAACAGGTCGGGGCGTCATCCATGCAGGCAAAGCGAGTGGCGGGAGGATCGGCGAAATCTTTGAATATCCGTGTTTTCTCTTCCGAGCGAGAGGCCGAAGAGGATGCGGCATCTCGTGCACGAAGCGGTGCCTGCGTCAACATCATCTGCAATACCGTAGAATCCGCCATCGTCAGGTACAGGCGGCTGAGCCGGGAGAAAGGCATTTCTGTCAGCCTTTTCCATGCGCGTTACCGTTTTGGCGACAGGGCATTGATTGAACGAGGAGTTATCGACTCTTTTGGGCCTGGCTCGATACCGGGCCAACGGGCAGGACATGTCCTCGTCTCGACGCAAGTTACGGAACAGAGCCTGGACCTCGACTTTGATTACATTTTGACGGAGTTGGCGCCAATAGATCTTCTCTTTCAACGCAGCGGGCGCATGCACCGTCATTCCTGCCACGACCTCATGCGCCCCGCCTCCTGTAAGGAGCCAACTCTCGGAGTGATTATCTGCGATCCGGGTACCACCTCCAAGTGGCTGGATGGTACGCGAAAGGTTTACGAGGAGGCGAGGGAAATTCTCGAAGGCACATCACAATGGATTCGTACTAACAACCGAGTGGAAATGCCTTCCGGCATCCCTCTGGCGATCGGCGCCGTCTATGGCGAGGAACGGCCCGAAAACAGGCTTACCCGCCGTGGGAGGATTCTTGCCAGTATGAGGACTCCCAGCGCAGACGCCTGCACTCTCGAATTTCCTGCAAGTTGGCTGGAGCGATCATCGGCTACAAGGGATTCCGAAGAGAGTGTTTCGATACTCCTTATTATTGAAGATGGCGAGAACGCATGGATTCCCGTCTGGAACGAAATGGAAGGCAACTGGCGCCGGGAGCCGCTCCCGCCCAAGTGCACCCCGCAGTATCCGGCTAATCCCGAATTCATCAGCAAAGCCACCTATTGGGCTATTTCACTGGGAAACAATTCTTCATTATTGAAAACGCTCAAAGGTGAGATCACAGAGGAATTCGCATTCTCAAATATCAAAATTGTCACCACCCGCATTTGTGGGGCTGACCTGGAAATAGGAAGTACCATCCGGTATTCATTTTTTAGAGGTTTGTATGCGATCGAGTAGCCGGCTTACGGATGACATCATTAACGATTACGTTGCCAGGCGCATCTACTGGCACGGCCGCATCACGCGGAAGGATCTTGTGGAAACTTTCGACGTTGGCCCTGCAAAAGCCAGCCGGCTCCTGACTGCTTTTCGGAACAAGTACTCGGAGGAGGTTTTGGAAAATGGGAAAGGGTACGTCCTAATCGAAGACTTTTGCCCAACGGGGGTATCGGGGGCGTCATTTTTGAACGATCTCCTGGCGGCGCTTTACCGTGGCGCAGACCCTACTGACGTTACGGGAGAATGTCCCCCTGCAATCGTGTCTGCGACACTTGTGAGACAGGTCAGGACAGAAGTGCTCAAAGAAATTGTGGCTGCATTAAGAAACCGTGAGGCAGCTACAATCAAATATGTGGGGATGAAGTTGGGCGAACGAGCCAGGGCGCGAACTGTGGAGCCCGTAGAACTGGTTCATATCCATGATCGCTGGCACGTACATGCGTTCTGCTATGAAGCCGAAGACTGGCGGGATTTCGTCTTATCTCGGATACTTGAGGTAATTGGGCGAGGACCGGCACGATACAAATGGTTGAGAACGAGGAAGACCGAACCGAGTAGTATCGAGACGCTTACCGTCGTGCCGCACCCGGCTCTCACCGAGGACCAAAAAGCGGCCGTCGAGTTCGAGTTTGGGATGGACGAGGGCAAGTTAGCGCTCAAGCTACCACAAAATGAACTCTTCTACTTTCTGCAACGCTACGTTGCCGGAAGCGGTGAAGGGCCTCCCCAAAAATTGCTCGTGCAGGCGTAATCCCGTCAATAGGCTAAAACACTCATTTCGTGTGTCGCTTCGTTGAAGCCGCGTTTTTGGTGATGAACTCTTTCGTTGGGAAGGCCTTTTTCCTGGCTCCAATCGAATAGGGACGGGACTTCACGAGCAAACCGACTAAGCAGTTTAAGGCTGTAGGAACATGCGCTAGAGCAGCGGTTCGATTTCGCGCGCGATTGCGAACAGGCTGAAGATGCCGCCCGTGTGAATGAACACGATTCTATCCCCGAAGCATCCGGGATTGCGTTCCAACTCCCGGACCATGCCGTAAAACGCCTTGCCGGTATACACCGGATCGAGAAAGATTCCCTCCATACGGGCCAGTTCGCAGAGAAGCGAGAGTTCTTCGGGGCGGGAGAGGGCATATCCGCGGCCGACGTAGCCGTCGACGACGTCGACATCGTGCTTCCGGTCGAAGTCGACGTCCAGGTGGTAGGCGGCGATGGCATCCTCGCAGATGTCCCCGATGGCGCGCACGAAAAAGTCCCGGTCGTCGCAGACGTTGACCGTGGCCACCCCGGCGTTCAGGCCGGCCAGGCGGACGCCCAGGATGAGGCCCGCAGCCGTTCCCCCGGAACCCGTTGCATGAACGATCGTCACGGGGCGTTCCGAACCGCCCGGAAGGTCCGCGAGGTCCCTTCCCAACTCGTCCGCGGCGTGGATGTACCCCCAAGATCCGAGAGGATTGGAAGCGCCTTCAGGGATGATGTAGGGCGTCAGGCCTTGGTTTCGGAGCGCGGCTGCTTCGCGTTCGAAGATTTCGCCGCGATTCCGGTACTCCTCGGGTGTAATCCAGACGATCTCGGCGCCCGCCATCCGGTCGAGCAGGATATTGCCGTCGGCGGGCGGAGGGTTCGCGGGATCGGCCGTGCGGAGCAACAATCGGCAGCGGATTCCAACCATGGCCGCGCCCACGGCGGTCGCGCGCGAATGGTTGGATTGAGCGCCGCCGCAGGTGAGAACGACGTCGGCCTTCTTCGCCAGGGCGTCCGCCAGCACGAACTCAAGCTTCCGGACCTTATTTCCCGAGAGGGTGATGCCCGTGAGGTCGTCCCGCTTCATATACAATTCCACGCCGAGCTTCTCGCCGAAGCGGCGGAGGGGGGTCAGAGGCGTGGGAAGACAGGCCAGGTCGATTCGAGGCGGATACGCTATCTTGCTCGTTTCTTTTTTCATGGCAAACCTGCATATCGGGTGTGCGGTGCAAAAATATCGGCCGCGCGGACCGAACGGACTTTCTTTTTCGTGCCCACGGGGGGAGAATTTATTATAGAGTGACGCGGGAGTAAAGAGGGAAGGGCCGGGGAGTCCTTTTGTATGGAAAAGGCGACGGGGACCCCGAGCCGCGTGCACCTGGGAATCGAATCCGTTCCGGAAGGAACGGTTGAAAGGGCGGGAATATGATCGTCGGCGTACCGAGAGAAGTGAAAATGGGTGAATTCCGAGTGTCCCTGACGGCGCCGGGCGCGCGAACTCTGGTCTCGGCGGGTTCCAGGGTTCTCATCGAGAGCGGCGCTGGCCGGGGGAGCGGGATATCGGACGCCGACTACCGCGCCGCCGGGGCTGAAATCGTCGCCGCCGCCCGCACGGTCTACCAGCAGTCGGAGATGGTTCTGAAGGTGAAGGAATTCCTCCCGGAAGAATACGATCTTCTCCGCGAGGGGCAGATTCTTTTTTCGTACCTGCACTCGGCCAACAATCCCGAGGAAACTCGGGTGCTGCTCGAAAAGAAGGTGATCGGCTTCGCCTACGAAGACATCGAGACGGATGACGGCCGAACGCCCCTGCTCACTCCCATGAGCGAAATCGCCGGTGAAGTCGGGTTGCTCATGGGCGTCCACCAGATGCTCACCATCAACGGCGGCAGCGGGGTTCTCCTCGGGGGCGCCGTCGGCGTCGAACCCGCCGTGGTCGCCATCCTCGGCGCCGGGAACGTCGGGCTTGGAGCGGCGCGTTATGCCGTGGGGCTTGGAGCCGACGTAACGGTTCTGGACGTTGACGTCGAGAAGCTCAGGGAACTGCGTCAGAAGATCCTTCCACGGGCGACGACCCTGTACGCGGACGAATCGAATCTGCGCCGCCTGCTGCCCCGGGTCGACCTTCTCATCAACGGGGTCAAATGGCCCCCGCGCGCGAACCGCCACCTCGTAACCAGGGACATGCTGAAGATCATGAAGAGGGGCGCTCTCATCGTGGACGTATCGTGCGATCCCGCAGGCGCCATCGAAACCTGCGCGCCGACCACCTTCGACGATCCCGTCTACGAAGTGGATGGCATCCGGCACTTCTGCGTCGCCAATCTGCCCTCCGCGGTCGCCAGGACATCCTCTTGCGCCCTGTGCAACAGCACTCTCCCTTACATACTTGAAATCGCATCAAAAGGATGGCTCGAAGCCATAAAAGCCAACCACATCCTTCGAAGAGGGCTCGGGTTCGCCCTGGGACGCCTCACGTTCAAGCCTGCGGCGGAAGCGCAGAATCGCGAGTACACGCCGCCCGAAACCGTTATCGAATCATTCGCCGGGAGCAACGCCTCATGAGATTCGCAAAGTACCACGCACTCGGAAACGACTACCTGGTGCTCGATCCCTCCTATTGCGATAGACTGCCCGATACGCTGGAGATCCGGTTGCTCTGCCACCGGAACTTCGGTGTCGGCTCGGATGGCATCCTCTGGGGGCCCATCAGGGAAACCGACGGGCGGTTCCGCCTCAGAATCTTCAATCCCGACGGCAGCGAGGCTGAGAAAAGCGGCAACGGAATCCGCATTTTCTCCCGATATCTCTGGGATAAGAACCTGGTGTGGACGGCCCCCTTCCCCATCCTGACCCTCGGGGGCGAAGTGCAGGCGGAAGTGGCTCACGACGGGCGGTTTGTTCGCGTGGACATGGGGACGGTGAGCTTCAACAGCGTCGATATTCCCGTCCTGGGAGAGGAACGGGAGGTCCTGAACGAGGAAATCACCGTGGACGGGCGGACCTTCACCTACAGTGCGGCAAGCATCGGGAACCCTCACTGCGTGGTGCTCTCACCGGAGCCCACCGAGAGCCTCGCCCGGCAGATCGGCCCGCTCATCGAAATCGAGGAGCGATTCCCGAGGAAAACGAACGTCCAGTTCATGCAAGTGATCGACCGAAACACCATCCGGATCGAGATATGGGAGCGGGGCGCGGGATACACCCTGGCGTCGGGAAGCAGCAGCAGCGCTGCGGCGGCCGTTGCGCGACGGCTCGGGCTGTGCGACTCGGAGATCGTGGTCAGGATGCCCGGCGGACAACTCGATATCACCGTCTCGGACGACTTCGGGGTGACGATGAACGGACCCGTAACGAAGGTGTGTGAAGGGGCGATCGCGCCCGAAATGTTTGAAAGGCCGTGAGGAGCCGTTCGAGGGGTATGGCGCTCTCTTGTGCTGCGGACCTCCTGTGTTTCGCGCCAGAATCACTTGAATCGGACGGCATCCGATACGTTCGCCCCGTGAAGAGGAGCCGTTCAAGGTTGTCTCGGCGCGGCCAATGGAAGCAGTTCCAGGCCGGTCTCCGGCGGATTCCGGGAGACTTTCCGGAGCCGCGCCGTGCATGGGCTTGCGGCATCCTTTCAGGATCTTGCATCTCAATATGATACGCAAAGAGACCGTCGCTGTAATCGAATGCATCCTGGCCATTGTGATCTGGGGACTTTCCTTCATCTATATGAAGATCGTCCTGCAGGAGATCTCGCCCGTGTCGCTCATCGTCATCCGCTACGCTTCGGGCGCCCTGCTGGTGGGGGTTTTCGCGGCGCACCGGGGCGAGTTCTCCAGGTTCCGCCGCGCGGACCTCAAAATCATGGCGCTATTGGGCGCCACGGGAATCACGCTTCAGCAATTCCTGCAGGTGAACGGGCAGGTCACCGCCGATGCCGGAGTAGCGGCGTTTCTGGCCTGCACTGCTCCGGTCTTCACCGTGGCGATGGCGGCCGTATGGTTGCGGGAACGGTTGGCCCCCTGGCAACTCGCCGGCGTGGCGATGGCGTCCGCGGGAGGAATCGTTGTGGCCGTGGGGGGCGATTTCTCCGCTCTCATGAGCGGGCAGACACTGCGCACGCTTCCGGGCAATTCCCTCATCCTGCTCTCATCCATCGTGTGGGCGTTGTTCATGATTCTCAGCAAGCGCGCCGTGGAGAATCGCCCCGCAGGGCTGCTCACGACCGGCATGTTCTTCTTCGGCATGCTGTGCTCGTTGCCCATTTTCGTCGCAGAGGAGGCCTGGCGGGACCTCCCGCGGCTCAGCGCCCGGGGATGGTGGGCGATGGCGTACGTGAGCGTGCTCGGCACCGCAGCGGCCTACCTCCTCAGCGTCCACGCTCTGAAATATATCACGGCCACGCGCGTGGCCGTCATCCAGAACATGGAACCCCTCTCGGCAGTGGCGGGCGCCGCTCTCATCCTGAATGAGCCCGTGACCGGTACGATCCTGCTTGGCGGCGCAGCCATCATGGGCGGGGTCTACCTGGCCGAGCGGAACGCACCGCGCCCCGTAAAATCCCGGCTCGAACCGAACCTCGCGCAGACCTCGATCGATTGATCGTCAAGAAGGCTGAAGGAGATGGAATGTTGGAGTTTTTCAGCTATTTTATGATAGGAGGCCTTGTCGTAAGCCTCACGACCTATTACGGATCGAAAGGGCACGGCTTCGTGGCGGCCTTTATCAGCATGTTTCCGTCTCTGACGGTGTTGATATTCTTTTTGCTCCACAGGACGGGAGGGAAGGAGTCGGTCATCAATTACGCAAAGAGCCTCATCTACGTCGTTCCGCCCTGGACGCTCTACGTGATAGTGGTCGGGTTGCTGTGCGAGCGCATCGGGATACTGTGGTCGCTCATCCTCGGCGTAGGGCTTTATCTCTGCACGTCCGTTCTCATCAATCAATTGAGGTGATCTTCTCGATAGGAATTCAGCCATGAAACCCGGATCATTCTCAGCCATGCTCGTGCTGGCGATTCTCGCCATCGCCCATCTCGTCAGGCTGATCTGGCGCACTCCCATCACCGTGGACGGAGCCGCCATCCCCATGGGAAGCAGCGTCATCGCCTGTATCGTTTTGGGGCTGGTTGCGTCGATCCTTTTGATTGCAATTTGGAGGAAGCGGGCCGGTGCGTCCGCCCTCTTCCTGGCTGCACCCCTTTTGGCATTTATCGCCATCGCCCATGCTCTGAGGCTCATCTTTCATGTGGAAATTATCGTGGCAGGAGTTCCCATTCCCATGTGGGCCAGTATCGTCGCCTGCATTCTTCCCGGATTGATTGTACTCATGTTGTGGCGCGAGAGCAGGAACAACGAACTCGTCGCTTCCTATGCACAACCGGATTATCCATCCGATTTCTTCAACCGACTCACCATCCCGTGGGTGGACAGAACCATCGCTATCGTGGCCGTGTTGCCGTTCGCATATATCATGTTTGTGATCGTGAGGCGCGGCCAGTTGAACCTCCCTCTTGCCGCAATCGCGATCAATCACCTGACCATCGTTGCAACGATGGTTCTTCGCACCGCGCCGGTTCGCATCACGCCAAATCCGTGGTATTGGCTGCTGGCCTTTGTCGCGACCTACGGAGGACTTTATGCTCCTGCCCTCGCCAGGACAGGAGTTGCCATAGTCCCCGATGTCGTTTCCAATTCTCTCTCGATATTGTCCCTGTCCGTACTGGTGTTCGCGCGTCTCAGTCTGGGGAGGAGCATGGGTTTTGTTCCGGCTCAGCGAGTTATCGTCACGTCGGGAGCCTACCGCTTTGTCCGCCATCCGATCTATACCGGCATCTTCATTTCCTTCCTTTCATGGACCCTGCACGTTTACTCATTGCGCAGCATGGTGATAGCGATCGTCTGGTGCACGCTTTTTGTGATCAAAAGCTTCATCGAGGAAGGCTTTCTTCGGGAAGACCCCGAGTATGCAGCTTATCTTGCCCGCGTGCGCAGGCGATGGTTTCCTGGACTGGTGTGAGAAGGTTTCTGAGAGCGTATCCCAAAGGCCATCCCACACATGTAATGCCTGCTCTTCATTCGTTGCTCCAAGCCGTGTTACAAGCGGAGATGTTGGTCTGTTGCTCATATCTCAAGGACTTTCACGGTAACGATTTGCGCGAGGTGGGAAAGTTTCTCCGCCATGCGGGAAGCGATTGCGACATCGCCAATGTCAACATTGGCGTTTCGGGAGCGGAAATCGGGGGAGCGTTCGGCATGAGCAGGGAATCGGGTCTCGATGCCTGGAAAGCCCGCATACGCCGGCAAACGGCGACGGTTAACTGGTCCGGCGAAATGCCCCTTGCCCAGCGCACGGAATTCGCCGTAAAATGAAATGGTTTCAGTCTTTTTTCATCGCCTTTCTGATTGCTTTCAGCATGGTCTCGACGTCGTAAGGTTTGGTGACAAGGTCCACGGCAATAGCTCCCATGGCTTCTCTCGCAGCATCCTCCAGGTGGTGCCCGCTAGCGAGGATTATGCGTGCGTCCGGATTGATCCTGAGCAGTTCCCCGTAGCAATCCTTGCCGCTCATCCCGGGCATGATGAGATCGAGAATCACCACGTCTATGTTCTCCCACAGTGACTCATACAGCGAGATCCCGCTTTCGGCCGCTTTTGCCGTCATTACCCGGTAACCGAATTGAGAAAGCATGTCCCGGACGAAATCTCTTATGGGCTCCTCGTCGTCGATCAGCAGAATCGTCCCGGCGCCCTTTCTCAGATCCGTCGTCGCGCTTTCCTCTCCATTCGTTCCCGCGGATTCGATCGCCGGAAGATAGATCTCGAAAACGGCGCCTCTGCCCGGTTCACTGGCGCACTGGATATGGCCCCCGTGTCCTTCCACGATGCCGTAGACCATCGAGAGACCGAGGCCGGTGCCTCTGCCGACCTCCTTGGTGGTGTAGAACGGCTCAAAGACGTGATCCAGTGTCTGACGGTCCATGCCATGCCCCGTATCGGCAACGGTGAGCAGAACGTATTCCCCGTGCGGCGCGCCCACGTGAGATCTCCGGTATTCATCGCCCAGCGTGACATTTTCGGTTTTGATGGTCAGTCTGCCTCCATCCGGCATGGCGTCCCTGGCGTTGACCGCAAGATTCATCAGGATCTGTTCCATTTGGGCAGGATCTGCATCGATGGACTTGAGACCTTCATCGAGACGAAGGTCGATCGCGATCATCTTGGGGAGAGTCCGATCAAGAAGCTTTCCAACCTGCGTCACGGTCTGGTTCAGGTCCATGGGGCGCGGTTTGCTCTCGATGCCGCGGCTGAATGTCAGCAGTTGCTTCACAAGGTCGGCACCTCTCCGGGCGGACCGGAAGATCTGTTGAATTTCCCGGTAGGAGGGGTCTTCCTTTTCCGTTCTCAAGAGGAGCAGATCGGAGTAGCCGAGGATAGCCTGGAGCAGATTGTTGAAATCGTGCGCGATGCCGCCCGCGAGGGTCCCGACCGCTTCCATCTTCTGAGCCTGGCGGAGTTGTGCCTCGAGTTTGCGCCGCTCGGTTCTGTCCGTGTAGGTGACGAGGTGTCCGCCATCGTCGAGAAAAACGGAACGAACGTTGAGCGTCTTCTCTTCACCGTTCCTGCAGCGAGCCACTACGTCGGTAAATGTCTGGCGAGCGGGAGTCCTGGTCTCGAGACTCTTCTTCATAGCAGCCGTCATCTGATCCGTTTCGGGAGCCTTCGGAAAGAGTTTCTCGAACCATGCGCCCTGGTCCGGGAGATCCTTGAGCGTGTGTCCGAGGATCTCCGAGAAGGCGGGATTGAAGTACTCGAAAGTCTGGTCTTCCCTCATGAGGGAAACTCCCAAGGGGATGTTCCCAACGATCATCCGGAGCCTCTCCTCACTTGCTCTGAGCGATTTCTCCATATCTATGCGTTTGCTGATGTTCCTCGCTCCAAACACCGCGCCGGCAAAACGATTCTCACCGTCGTAAAAGATGTGCGTTTGAGATTCCATCCAGAAGTAGTCGCCGTTTGAATGCCTGCAGCGGCATACGAGTTCCACCGAGGATGCCCCGGCCTTGATGGCGGTCCTGGCCGTTCGAGCGATCTCCTGCAAGTCGTCGGGGTGCACGATCTCCGAAATCGGACGCCACAGGACCTCTTCGGGTTCGTAGCCAAGAACCCGCTTCACCGAAGGGCTGATGTACAGGACGTGCATGTCTGCATCGATCTGTCCGATGGTATCCACCATGTTATCGGTGATGAGGCGCAGGCGGCTTTCGTTTTCCCGCAACGTCTCCTGGGCCTTGATGCGATCGGTTATGTCCTGGGTGGTGCCGACGATGCGCGCCGGCCTGTCCCGCCCGTCTTGCACGAGATTCCCGTATGAATAAAGCCAGTGCAGACTTTGATCGGGCCAGACAACCCTGTACGTGTTTTCGAAAGGAGCGCCGTCCTTGAGGACTCGCCGCAGGGCCATTTGCGATCGGGACCTGTCGTCGGGATGGATTGTCTTCTGGACGTCCTGTGCCGTTCCACCGAATTGTTCGGGCTGGATGCCGAAAAGCGAAGCGTTTTCTCCATGCCAGATCACGGCGTTGGTATTGAGGTCCCACTCCCAGATCCCCATGCGGGCGGCGGCAAGCGCCATCTGCAGCCTTTCGTTGCTCGCCCGCAGGGCCTCCTCTATCTCCCTGCGGTCCGTAATGCTTCGGATGGATTCGATGGCCCCGACGACGTTGCCCCTATGATCGTATATCGGGCTCGCCTTGCCCCAAAGGAATACCTTCTTTGCCCTTGCACGGGCCAGATCGGTTTCTGCTATCAGAAGGTCCTTTTCTTTCCGAACGAGAGCATATTTCTTTTCTATCTCTTCATCGGGCTGGAATACAAGGTCGATCAGCATCGGGCGTCGCGCGCCATAGAAGGGGACGGCGTACTCGTGGTCGCCTTTTCCCAGCATGTCTTCGGCCTTGACGCCCGTCATTTCTTCGATGGCCTTGTTCCAGACGATGACCTTCCCGTCGAGGTCGACCGCGACCGTCGCATCCGGAAGGAAATCGATCACATGAGAAAGCATCTGCTTTGACTGTTTTGCCGTCTCTTCCGCCGCCTTGCGGTCGAGCACTTCTCCCTGCAGGATCTCATTGATCCTGCTCAACTCGGACGTCCTTTCCCGAACCTGCCTTTCGAGGTCCTCATGGGATCTCCTCAGCATCTCCTCCGCTTGTTTTTGCGATGTGATGTCCTCGAACGTGCTCACGATCATGTTGTCCTGGAGCGAATCGCCCGACATCGCCGCGCTGACAAGGCACAGGATCTCTCTGCCGTCCCTGCTCCGGCAGGGGAACGCCTGCCTCCAGGTCTTCCAGCTTTCCAGAGCGAGGCGGCAGTGGCGGGAGAGCACCTCATATTCTTCATCCGAACGGTAGAAAAGTCGCGGATGTCCGCCGACGATCTCCTCGGGGCTCCATCCAAATACGGTGGAAACGGCGTCGTTGGCAAAAATGATCTTGTCGTTTTGCAGTCCGATCACCACTTGGGGAAGGTGGTTGAGCATTGCAAGTTCAGGGGAATTCAGCCGGGACGGCGCCATCTCAAAGATGGTCTCGTCTCTTTGCCGAGCGGCCGATTCCCCAAAGGGAGCAACCACTCCGTGCGAGAGTAACTGTTTGATTTCTTTCTCTATATCCATTTCAGCCATCCAGATAGAAGTGAGCAGCATCGACATTCGCGCAGGGAATTTCCTTGTGAGGTGTACCATTACTGGAGAGCTTTGTGAAGAAAATTGGACGGACCTTTGGAAGTCCTTGAAAGGAAGAATCGTTGGAACCGGAAAACAGCTTCTTTCGTAGGGCCCGGCATGCACGGAAAAGGCTGCGGAGGGAGGATGAGGCAGTGAGTGGGCGCCCCCCGGTCGCTCTGTTCAATTATTGTTTGGTCAATTTCTCCACGACATTCAGAAGCTTGTCCTTCTTGTTCTCTTTACATGCCTGCCCCACAGCCGTTCCAAGATCCTCCAGGAATTTCATGTCAATCGTCGTATCACCAGTCTTTCCACTTAGATAGCCGTCCACCCAGATGAGTACGACCCCGGCGTCATCATCGCTTTCAGACAGGAGGTCGCCACAGGTATATTTCCCCATGTCAACCTGCTGATTGACCTGCTTCTTGGCAAAAGCGCCCGAAGGAAGACCAATCACGAGGGCCAGAGCTAAGATTGTTGCCAATCTGACCATAGTAGACCTCCTCTATACACCAGAGCATCCTTTCGGACACCCGACTCACCTTCGGCAAGAGACTACGCTCCGCCCGAGTATTCTGATTTCATGCACAAAGTGGCTCGAAGTGGGAGAGACGATTTTCGATCGGAACCCGTCCCGACTGAGGGTGTTTACTATCTCCAATCTGCTGCTACCTGTCAAATCAATTTACCTGCGTCCCGTCGCATCGCGCGCTGTCGCAGGCCCTCGGTTGGCTGCGGGTAGCACCCCGCAAACGTCGCCCGAGCTTTCTGAGGCTCGCGGCAGGGTCAAGCAGTAGAGAAGGCAGCGAGATGGGGATCTACGGGAGACAGGACCTGGCCACACGCTGAGGAATCGGGAAGCAGATTGTTCCCAATCAGGTTGCGGGACCACCGGAAGCGTTGTAATATGAAAAGAAGTTCGTGGATAAACAGTCAAAAAGATAGATGAAGGAAAGCGGAGATGGCGATCCGCGCCCCTCTCCGCGGTTCTTGCCGGACGGCCGCTTTTCGGGAGGACCCGGGCGACGCGGGCGTGTGGCGCCTCGGGAGTCCGGCCCAATCGATTTTTTCGGGGAGAAACCTCCAAATGGCCAAAGCCCCTGAAACAAGTTACGTCAAGGAATGGATGGATGCGCTCGGCCGTTGGCTCGGACTTGCCGGTCAGGCGGATGAAAAGACCCTCGTGGCCATGATTTCCGAGAAATCGGCATCTATGGCAGAGTCGTTGCGATTCTCCCCGGACCAGAAGCTGAGGATCGAAGGTTCATGTTCCCGAGACGAACTGCTGCTGTGCGTCCGCGAGATGGTGCTGCCCAAGCTGGCGAGGCTCGGCGGCGTGGGCTTCCTGAGCGAGGAATCGGTCCGGGCAATCGCCCTCCTCGATGAGAAAATAGGCAGAGTTCTCGATGCCAAACCGTCCGGCGAGGAACCCCCGGCAAAGAGCACCGACGAATTGATCGAAGAAAACGCCGAATTGAAAGAGCGTATCGAAAGGCTCCACGCCAGGTACGTCGAAACCGAGTTCCCTTCCGAGACGGCATCGGAACTCAGGGAAAGGATAAAATCTCTTTCGGCCACGGTGGATGACCAGCGCGCCCGGTTGAGCATCGCGAAAAAGAAGATCGAGACGCTCCTTTCCTCCCGGGAGATGATCCGGGATTTTAGAATCAGGGTCGGTGTACTTCAATCCAGGCTGGACTATCAGACGGAACTCATTCAGGCGCTTACGGCGAACAACCGCGAACACCGGGAACTCGTCTCGCGGATCGACGGGCTGCTGGACGAGAACAGGCAACTCAAGATGGAACTGGACCGGCAAGCGGATCTTCTGGGACAACTGCAGCAATATTTGCCGCCAGACTCATGGCGGATGGTGGAAGAGCTTATAAATAAGAATCAAACCCTTCGCACCCGCCTGGAAGAGACGGACGCCGAGCTGGAGGGCGCTTTCGCCAAACCGGAAAATAGGGGAAATCTCATTGAATATCTGGACAAATTGAGTGAAGAGAATATATATCTAAAAAATATGTGTGACACGAAACAGTCCATCGATGATTTTATCAGAAATGAGGGGAAGGGGAATGCGGATACGATCATCGAACGCCTGAAACTCGAAAACCAGCGTCTCGAAATCGCTTCCGATTCCAGAAGGCGCCAGGTGGAATACGTCGAAGCTCCACTCGCCGACCGGCCTCTTTTGAAGGCCTATACAAGGTTGAGGGATGAGCGCAGGCAATTGTCTCATGAGAACCAGTTCAAAGACCAGCTCTACAGGCATGAGGAAGATGAAAAGAGCAGGCTGATCGCACAGGCTCGAGAGAGAGCGACGCTGATCAAGGAAAACCAGCGGCTGAAAGCGGACATGGCTGTAAGAGACAGAGAATGGGATGAGCTGTTGAAGAAGGCCCTGAAGGAAAGCAGGACCATGGGCATGGAATTGTCGAAGATGCGCGCCAGGCATGATGAGGCTTTGAATGAGAGGGATGCGTTGACGCGGGAGTTGGCCAGGTTGACCGCCGAGCACAAAATGCTGCTGTCCCAGTTGGAGAGCTTCTTCGCGAGGCGGGAATGATCGAAAGGCAACCGGGCGCACGGTAGACGTGCCCACGTTCGCCGCCTTCCTCGCCGGGAACATCCATGTCAGGTGCGTTCTTGGATGCAGCAAAGCGCGGTAAGGCCGCAACCAAAGAAGAGACGATGCACCGCGGAGAACGCAGAGATCACGGAGAAAACGAAAATTTGCATGAATCTCTTGGCAAGATTTCAAGAACCGGCAGGCTGCCAGCACAGAGGTGAACCCTGCTTTCCCGAGAGGATGTGAATTTTCTCTCAGTGAATATCACCCGCGAGCAGAAAACGCTCAAGAAAAGAAAGCCGTGTACCGATAAGCTGTAACAGAAGGGGCGGAAACCTGCTCACGTGCGGGCTTTGGCATGTTGGATCCGGGCTGCAGTGGGTCAAGGGGTCTTTTCATATGAGAACGTGGTGGGGGGCTTCGGAAACCGCGTTTGCGAGAATGACCATTCGCTCCTTATTGTTCCTTGCCTTTCCTCATCCGAATACTAAAGATCTGACGACTGGATTATTTGGGGGAGACGCCGCAAGTCTCCCGTGCTGACGTTTCGAACGAAACATGCCCCCCTGGGGGCTGTGCGTTTCTGATCCGGGTTTTTCCGCCTTCGTTCAGAAACGATCTTTGATGGATTTATTTCCGATCTTGCGAGAAACGATCGGCAATGAGGAATCGACTTTGCAGCCGATCGCGATCGTGAGCGGCGAGGACGGCATGTTGGATTTCATATGGAACGGCACGAAGAACCTGCCTGGAATTCACCAGGTGCTGACGGCATTTTGGCAGTTGACGGCCGACGGGACGTTGCTGCGTTGCGCTGTCGCCAGCCTGTTTCGAGTGACCGTGGGGTTCTATTGCGCCGTCCTTTTGGCGGTTCCGCTGGGATTGATGCTCGGGCGGCGCGTGGCGTTCAATCGTTGGGCGAACGTGGCCATCCAGTTTCTTCGGCCGATTTCGCCCCTGGCGTGGATTCCATTTGCGATGCTTTGGTTCGGTGTGGGGGACATGCCCGCGTTGTTCATTATCTTCATCGCCGCCTTTTTCCCCATACTGCTGTCGACGATCGAGGCGTCCGCATCCATCCATCCGATGTATTTCCAGGTGGGGGCCAACCTCCAGTTCTCGCGGCTGGAGGTTTTTCGCTTCATCATTTTGCCCGTGTGCCTCCCGAACATCGTTCTCGCCCTGCGGATCTCTCTCGGAATCTCCTGGATGGTGGTCGTCGCGGCGGAGATGATCGCCGTGAGGAGCGGTCTCGGCTTTCTCATCATGGACGGCCGAAACGCCCTCAGGCTGGACTACGTAATGGTCGCCATGATCGCCATCGGATTGCTTGGCCTCCTTCTGGACCGTTTGATGACCGGATTCGAACGGATTGACGCTTTGAGGTGGAATCTTGAGCGAAAGTAAGATCGAGCTGCAAGGGGTGACGGTTCAGTATGGGAACAATCGGCGCAGGTCGTGGTTCCGGTCGGCAAAATGTCCGCCCGGCAATTCCAATGGCGGCTCGCAGGGATTGATACTCCACGACATCAGCCTCGAGATCGAGGCGGGGGAATTCGTGAGCATCCTCGGCCACTCCGGTTGCGGGAAATCGACACTACTCAAGGTTATCGCAGGTTTCGTGCCACCGACGAGCGGGAAAGTGCGGATCGGGGGAGAGGAGGTTGTGGGGCCCCGGGCGGACCACGTCTTCGTGTTTCAGGAAGGCGCCTTGTTCCCGTGGCTCACCGTTCGCGAGAACGTCGGCCTGGCCCTGCGATCGATCCCGGACCGCAGGGAGCGGGCGGAAAAAGCGGCAGAGTATCTCGCCCTCGTGGGTCTCGAGGATGCCGGGGAACACTATCCTCACATGCTTTCAGGGGGGATGAGGCAGAGGGCGGAGATCGTGCGGGCGCTTGCAGCCAGGCCCGACATCCTTCTGATGGACGAACCTTTCTCCGGTCTGGACTACCTGACGAGATTGCACCTCAGGGAAGAGATGCTCTACCTGCACACCATGATGAGGCAGACGACGATTCTATTCGTGACGCATGACATCGACGAGGCGCTGCAGTTGAGCAATCGGCTGATCATACTTTGCGAGCCGCCTTCTCAGATCAAGTACTGCCGCACCATACAGATCCCTCACCCCCGCGCCCTGGCCTGTCCGGCGTTGAACGAGTTGAGAACCCAGATCTATCACCACCTCGGAGTCCATGCAGCGCTGTGACGATACGACGGTTTCTCCTCAAGTCCCTGGCTTTTCGGGTCGGTTTCCTGGCCGCTTTGTGGCTTGGCCTGATCAGTTTTCTGCACGTTCGTCTGAACGCGGAATCCGCGCCCGCGGACAGGGTCTTGATGGGGTACATGCCCGTTATCGCCAACCTTGCTGCGCCTCTCGTGGATGCGGTCTCCAGGGAATCGGGAGTACGCTTCGAGGCGCTGAAATTCGCTTCCTTTGCGGAAATGGGCGAAGCCTTCCGATCGCAACACATCCAGGCGGCGTTCATCATCGCCCCGTTGGCGGTCGCTCTGTTTCAGCAGGGAGTGCCGTTGAAGGTCGTCTACGTGGGAAACCGCCATGAAAGCACCATGGTGGTGCGGCAGGACAGTTCGTGCAAGAGCCTGTCCGACGTCGACGGTACGCTCACGGTGGCGGTCCCCATCCGCTTTTCCGGACACTTCCTGGCCGTCAAACGATACCTGCGGGAGAAGGGCATCAGATCGGACGCCGTTCGCCTCGTGGAGATACCGCCTCCGGATATGCCCGCGGCGCTGGCGTCGGGGGGCATAGACGGGTATTTCGTCGGAGAACCGTTTGCGGGCAAAGCACTCGCAAGCGGTCTGGCGAGACGCCTGCTCGATGTGGAGAGCATCTGGCCGAAATTCATCTGCAACGTGATGATCGTCCGGGAAGAACTCATTCGCTCCCATCCCGAATGGGTCAAAAAGCTGGTTTCCCGTGCTGCAAGAAGCGGTTTCTGGGCACGGGATCATTCCGAAGATGCAGCACGATTTGTGGCGGGCTACTGGAACCAGGACCCGAGCCTGCCCCTCTATGTTTTCTCCCATCCACCCGGCCGGTTTCGTTTCGACCTGTTTGTACCCGTCGTGGAAGAATTTGAGGAGATCGCCCGAGAGATGGTCATGGAAGGCCTTTTGGACTATCGAGTCGACGTGAGAGGCATGGTGGACGACCGATTTGCACGAGCCGTATCAGTTGAGGAGGTGGCCTCACTGAAGGATATTGCGGCGGAATGATGGGAAGCCGGTTTCTGCGGCTTTCGGGAACCGGCTGCCCGGACGGCTCCGAGGGCGAAACCGCCGGATCGGCCCGCCGGTAGGACTTTCCCCTGTAACAGTGGACATGGCGACCTGGAAAGATTGAATGAACGTATTGCTTCTCGACAATGAAACCAATTTTGCGCGAGTGATCGGCGACTTCCCCCCCGGATTCGAGAAACCAGTCATCCTCGAAGGTGAGAAGGATGGAGCCGTTCCCTCGGATTCACCGAGAGTTGACGTTATCGTCGCACCTGGCGATTTCTCGGACCGTCCCCGGTTGATGGACCGGCTGCTCGCCTGGCGCACGCACCCCAATACGTACCTGACTCCTTGCTGGATTGCATCGGGGCATGATGCGTTTGCGAGGATATGCCTCTGGCCCGGCCTCTCCATCGACCGGTTCGACCCCGGGCTGGACGGGAAGACGTTTTCCGATTGGTTGACGGCGGTTGCGGAATGGCAGCAATACCGAATGCAACTGGGCAGGGGTAATTCGCTGAAAGCTCAAAGCGTCCTGGAACTGATCAGTTCCCTCGCCTTGCGCAAGGCAACCGGGAGACTCACCGTGTTCGGCGATGATGGCGCACAAGGGGGGTTTCATTTCCGCGAGGGGTTGCTTGCCGACGCTTCGATCCGGCACTTGAACGGAATGGAGGCTTTCTACGAGCTGTTCTCCTGGTCGGACGGAAGCTATCAATGGGACCCGGATTGCGCGGTGTCCGCCGAGACCACGTTCCGGCCGCTCCATCATCTCATTACGGAAGGCCTGAACCTGATCCGTGAGGCCAACCTCCTGTACCATTTCGTTCCCGACCTTCGGCTGCAGATCTCCACGACCGAGTCGCAATCCGCCCTCGATGACCTGAGCGCGCCCATGTTCGAAGGTCAGGAAGCGCTGTACGGCCTGATCGACGGCGCCGTTTCCGTTTCGGAAGTCATCGAAGCCTCGCCGATGTCGCGGCCCCGGACCATGGGATGCCTCGCGAAATGGTTTTCTTTTGGCGACGTCGTGGCTCTCCGTCCGGCTGAACTCGACCCGCCCCGCCGGCTTCTCATAGTGGACGATTCCAAACTCATGTGTCACGCCCTGGAGGAGATCTTCTCGAACGATCCGCGGTTTGAGATCGCCGGCGTGGCCCACGACGGTCTGGAAGCTCTCAAACTCATCGATCGGGTGAAGCCGGACGTGGTCACCATGGATATGCAGATGCCTCGCATGGACGGCCTCACCGCGCTCAAGCACATCATGATCCGCAATCCCCGGCCGGTGGTGGTTCTGAGCGCTTTCACGAAGGAGACGTCCGAACTCACCTACGACTCATTCAAGTACGGGGCGGTGGATGTTTGTACGAAACCATCCGGAAGCAACATGGAATCGTTGAAGGCCGGCGCGAGGGATATCCGCGAGCGTGTGGCCGCAGCGTCCCGCGTGAAGCTGGAGGCGGCCAGGTACATCCGCCGGTCCCGCGGCGCGGGGAAAGCGAGCGACCCGGCCGCCCACCCCCTCGTGGGCCCGCAGGAATCGTACGGGCGCGAGCGGAGCCTTGCGGTCATTATCTGCGGGGCGGGAGGCTTCCCTTCGTTGCTCAGACTTCTTTTTTCCGTTTTCCGGAGCGATTCCCTTCCCCATGCGATCGTTTGCATGGCCATGCCTCCGCGGGTCGTGGAATCGCTGACGCCGCACCTCGAAAGAGACTGCAAGATAAAGGCGGTGGCGGCGGCGCCGCCCGGAGCGGATTTGACGCCCTCGGTTTTTTCCCTGCACTCGTACGAGCACCGGTGCGCAGTGGAAAGAGAAGATGGCCGGGTACGGCTTCAAATCAGCGAATCCGCCGATTCTACGGACAACCCCTTCGACCGTCTGCTCGGCAGCGCCTCTCAAGCGTTCGGGGAGCGGACGGCGGCTTTCCTCCTCTCGGGCGCAGGGGACGACGGAGTCGCCGGTATGCGTGGTGTGCGGGAAAACGGGGGGAAGACATTTGTGCTCTCTCCCCGTTTGTGCCTGAAGCCCGACCTGCCCCGGAAGGTGTTGGAGGCGGGGCATGCAGACGAAATCGAAACGGTCGCCGAACTGGCTTCCTTGTTGGAGACTTTGCCCTCCGTCCTATCCGGGGATGCCCACGTCGACAAGATCTTGAAACCAGGAGATGATTTGCGGGATCGTCCTTCGGGTGTCGAACCATGACGTCCGGACCGTCCCATATCGAAACCAATCCCAGTATGGAGGATTGCCATGCGATTGCCGTCACTTCTCACCAAGGTTCCCCGCGCACAGGAGGAACTGAAAAAATTCAGGCAACTCGTCAGCTTTCGTATCGGCGAGGAAGAATTCGGGGTCGACATCCTGATGGTTCAGGAGATCATTCGATTGCCCACCATCACGCCCATACCCAATGCACCCCCTTCCATTCAGGGCATGATCAACCTCCGGGGAAAGATCATCCCGGTCATAGATCTATGCAAACGGCTCAGGATCCCAGGGGGCAAATCGGTCGCGGCGGATGACAGGAGGAGAAGGATTTTGATCGTCGAGATGAGCACCCATGTGACGGGCTTCATCGTCGACTCGGTTTCGGAAGTCATGAAGGTGCCCGAGAGCGAAATAGAACCGGCTCCCCACTTCTTGACATCGAGTATCGACGCCGCCTACATCAAGGGGGTCATCAAGCTGGCGGATCGCCTCATTATTCTCCTCGATTTTCGCAGGATTTTGAAGCCCCGGGAGGAAAGAGAACTGACCGCCCTCGATGTGGCGGCCCTTGAAGACGACAGGATCGGCAGGGATGCGCAGAGCAGCCCGTCCCGGTGACTCGGAGCACGATGATTGCATCGATGAAGGAGGAGAGAAAAGCCATGATGAAGATGGGTTATAGCATTAAGACGCTGAGGACCAAACTGCTGGTGGCGATACTGGCCGTCACTCTGATCCCGTTGGCGGTTCTGAACATCTGGAACTATTATGCCACCAGGGCCCAGTTGACCAAAGAGATCGACGGCCGGATCATGCGTATTTCCGAACGCACCGGCAAGGCCGCGGACGTGTGGTTCGACCGGCGCGTCCAGGATATGACGGTGTGGGCGGCCATTCCCAGCCTGCGCATGGCGGCGGCCAACCCGGACGCGAGCATGGCGCAGCCGACCCGGATGCTGGAAGAGATTGTCAAGACCTACGGATCGTTTGAAGTTCTCATGCTCACCGATGCCAAGGGGATGTGCGCAACATCCAATGCTCTCAGGGCAGTCGGCTTCAATGTGGGCGCCCAGCCCTGGTTCAAGACCCTCACCGAAGGCAAGGAATATGTCGGGGATATCGCGAACCTTGCGTATCTCAAGGAAATCCTTCCCGAATCCAACGGATGGTCGCTCATCCTTGCCGTCCCCATCATAGAACGAAAAGAAGTCATCGGGGCGCTCGTCGGGTACGTGAATCTGGAGTTCTTCCATCAGATGGTCGAAGATGCCTACCAGGATTTGTCGCAGGACTATTCTTCCGCGTACGCGTACATGGTGGATCGTAACGATATGACCGTTATTTCGCACCATAGCAGGGAAATCATCGGATTGAAGTTGACGGATCCCAAGATCAATCTCCCCGAAATAGCGAAGACGATCGGGGCTCAGGACAAGGGCATATTGCAGTACAAGTTCAAGGACAAAGACAGGCTGATAGGCTTCAAGCACAACAGCGGTTCCGGAAAGTTTGTCAAAAACTGGGTCATGTTGACCGGCGCCGAGGCCGACCAGGCCTATGCGGCGTTGATCCAGCACAGAAATACCGTTGGTTGGGTGTCCGTGTTCTTCATCGCCATCAGCGGCCTGGCCGCTCTCGTCATGAGCCGCGCCATTTCCAGGCCCATCCAGGACGTTTCCGGGACCATGGTGCTGGTTACCAGGGAACTGGATTTCACCAAACAGATCGAGGTCCGGGGACAGGATGAAATCGCGCATATGGGTAACGCCTTCAACGGATTGATCAAGCGGCTCCGCGAAACGTTCGGTTCGATCGTGACCGGCAACCGGCAGGTGACGACCGCCGTGGGAAGGGTGAAAGAGATTTCGAGCAGGATCGTTTTCAACGCGACCGAACAGTCCAAGAGAGCGCAGGACGTGCTCAAGCGGATCGAGGCCATGGGGCAGACCGCCGGGAACGTCCAGGAAAACGCCTTGAAGAGCCAGCAGGCCTACGGTGAGACTTCCGCGTCGATCAACCAGTTGGTGGCGAGCATCCAGGAAATTGCCAGGTCCGCCGTGGCGCAGGCCACCATGGTGGAGGAAGCGCGAAACATCATCAACATGATGGGTCAGACGGCGAGGGACGTCTCCGGGCGCGCCACGCTCCAGTTGGAAGCCGCCGAGGAGACGACCAAAGCTTCCGACTCGATGGCGTCCTCGATGACCGAAGTCGCCGAGAAGGCATCCATGGCCGACAGGCAGTCTGAAGAATCGTACAACGCGGCCATAAAGGGTAGAAGCGCGGTCGAGCAGGTGGCCAGGGGTATGCAAAGTATCTCGGAGAGTTCCGAGCAGGTCACGGAAATCATCGAGGTTATTTCGGACATCGCCGACCAGACCAACCTTCTCGCGTTGAACGCCGCCATCGAAGCGGCCCGGGCAGGGGAACACGGAAGGGGTTTTGCCGTCGTCGCCGAGGAAGTCCGGAAGCTCGCCGAGCGGACGGCCGAATCGACCAAGGAAATCTCGGTCCTCATCAGGGGCAGCGTGGAGCGGGTCAAGGAGGGTGCCGGGCTGGCGGATTCAAGCCGGAAAGCCCTCGAGGACATCGTCTCCTCCGTTGCGCAGACGAACAGTCTCATCAAGGAAATCAACACGGCGACGAGCGAACAGATCAAGGGAATCATGCAGGTTGCAGGGGCTATGGAGCGCCTGCGGGACCTCTCCAAAGACATCTCGGTCATGACCGGGGAACAGGGGAAACGGCGCGAGCGGGCGGAGAGCGTCATGCACGAGGTTTACGATCTTTCCAAGAGCGTTTCCGTTTCGACACAGGAGCAGGCCAGGGGAGCCGATCAGGTCATGACGGAGGTTGCCAACGCGGCGTCGCGCGCCGAAGAAATTACGACTCTGACCTCTATGCAGCGAGAAAGGAGCCAGGCGCTCCAGCAGATCATGCAGGACATGAGCAAGATCGCTCTCACCAACGCCGCCGGCGCTCAGAATTCGCAGAAATTCAGCGACAAGCTCGTTGAGGTCATGAGCAATTACAGTGTTCTCATCGAGCAGTTCAAGATCGGGCAGGTGGGCCAGGACGGCAACGGGCGCCACGAGCAGCCGGCACAGGCAGCCGAGGCGCGGCCCGCGCCCGCGTCAGGGGACGCACCAGCACACGCGGCCGCGCCGCCGATCTCGGAAGAAGCCGCAGCCAGGCAGGTGAAAGATGACATGGACTCGTGATTTCCTTGAGACCGCACCTGATGGATGGCCTTTGCCCGTGGTTCCGGATGGGGGGAAGCATGCAGCGTGGCGAATCATGCCCCGTTGCGCTCCGCCGGATCCCTCGCGCGGCGGGGCGGACCATGGCCGGTGAGAAAGCCATGGCCGGTGGAATGAAGTCCCCTCTCCCGACGGGAGGGTTGGGGCCAACGTTATGGAGGGTTGGTGCAAGACGGAGACCCCTTGAAAGGATAGTATGACGTGTTGCGGAAACGTATTCTCGTGGTAGATGACTCCAACCTCATGCAGCATTGTATCACGCAGTGCCTGACAAACGCCGGATACGAAGTTGTCGGAAAAGCAAAAGACGGCAACGAGGCGGTGCACCTCTATAGACAGTTGCTTCCGGACGCCGTTACGATGGACGTGACCATGAGAGGCAAGGACGGGATTGCCGCCGCCAGGGAAATCCTTGAAGAGCGCCCCGGCGCCGCGATCATTTTTTACACCTTGCTCGACATCCCCGGCCTGGAGGAGAAAGCACACTCTCTGGGAGTGAATGACATCGTGAGAAAAGGTGATGAGGCCGGATTGCTGCAAGCCCTGGCCCAATTGAAATGAAAAGTTGCCGGGATCTTTCGGCCGGAGCGGGCTGAGAACGAATGGCGCCGGGACAGGGGGAACCGCCTGTCCCGGACGTGGCACGCACCGGGCCCGAGATCCGGCAGCAGACGAGGAAACTTATGGCACTCGAGGACTTCCTGCAGGAATACGTGGAAGAAGTGAGAGAGCATCTCCAGGAACTTGAGAATTCTCTCTTGAATCTGGAACGAGATGGAGCGGACGGGGATGAGATCAACCAGATTTTCAGAGCCGCTCACAGCATCAAAGGCGCTTCGGCATACATGGGATTCGAGCGGCTGGCGAACCTGACTCACGAGCTCGAGAGTCTCATCAGCGAAATCCGCAAGTCATCACGCCCCATCACTACCGAAGGCATCAGCGTCATGCTCGAGTGCGTCGATTTCATATCCAACGCCGTGAACCTCCTCGAAGCGAATGAAGGGGAACCTCTTCTCCCCGAATTGCTCCTGCAGGGCATCCACAGCGCCCTTTCCGCCGGAGATGGCGAGGCGGGAGTGAAAAACGAGGGAGTGAAGGCAACTCCTGAAGACGGCGAAAGACTCGGGGAAGCGGCTCGGCTGGAACCTGAGAGGAGGAAGCCGGACGCCGGGGATTCCGGGCAGAGTGGCGCCGGAGAGGCATTTCCGGCCGAAGCCGAAGAAGCGGTCGTGTTGGAAGAAGACGGCGAGCTTTTCAGAATCTATGCGGCGGCGCTTCGAGAGCGTTTTGAAGACCTGGCCGGCCTGCTGAATTCCGGGGTTTCCGCCCGGACACCGGAAGCGGTTCTCGATACTGCCCGGGAAATCCTGAGGCAGATGGTTCTTTCCTCACAATACATGGATTACGGCCCCGCGGTGAACGTCCTGAACGAACTGGACGATTCCCTCCAGAAAGCCTCTCGGGAAGAGGATTCGGGGGACGGTCAAGGGCTTCTCGATCAACTCTACGCCTGTGGGCTGCGCTTGCAGCGAGTCCTGCCCGGTCTCGATCTGCCGCTTCCCGTCCAGCCGGCTGAGAGGGAATCCCCGCCGGGATACGTCGAGCGGGAGGAAGACGAGGAACTCTTTCAGATCTACCTGGATTCGTTCCGGGAAACGTTTGCGGAGTTCGACGGCTTCATGCCGGGCGATCCGGGGGCGGCGCTCTCAGAAGTGGAGTTCATCGGTATCCGCGAGGTGATCCAACGCCTGATTTCATCCTCTCAGTATATGGACTATGACCTGATAGCGAACACCCTGCAGGAATTGGATCGGGACCTTCAGGAGGCGCATCGCATCGGTATCGCCACCGGAAGCCGCCTGTCCGAGAGGTTGGATGCCGTACGGGGGCAGTTGAAGGCGCATCTGCCGGCGCTGGGAGACCTGCATCCCGCTATCGAGCCATTGGACGGGGGACCGAAGGTGGACATCTTCGGCGGGGAGATGCCTGAATCCCTGGACTTTTTTGAAGAAATAGCGGCGCAGGCCGAGTCTCTGATTCGGGATCTCGCGCCCGAGCCATTCCTCGCCGGCATGGCGGGAGAACCGGCCGGGGCGAAAGAAGAAAGCGCCGGGTGGCAGCCAATCCCCGAGGATTCCGCAATGCCCCGGGAGGGGGACGGTGAGGATTGGACGGACGGGGCGAAACCCGAAGAGGAAAGCGAGGCGGCGAGTGCGCCTCTGGAGAAGGTTTCTTCGGGCCATCCCGTCCAGAAGAGAAAGAAGCCGTCCGGCCATGAGAGGATTTATGCCGTTGCGGAAGACATCACCAGTTCTCCGACCTTGCGGGTCGACGCTCAGAAGGTCGACCAGCTCTTGAACCAGGTTGGGGAACTGGTGGTGACCCGGTCGGAATTCATCCAGACGAGCCAGCTTTTGAGGGAATTCCTGAGAGAGCTTTCCTCGGCTGGAAGACTGTCGAAGGCGGAACTTCGGAAACTCCGATCTCTGAACTTCCGGCTCAACGAGTCCACCCAGTCGCTCGGCCGCGTGGCCAACGATCTGCAAGATTCCGTCATGCGGGTCCGGATGTTGCCGATTTCGTTTCTCTTTCAGCGGTTCCACAGGGTCGTCCGCGACCATTCCATTAAGCTCGGGAAGCGGATAGACCTCATTGTCGATGGCGGCGAGACCGAGATCGACAAGCGAGTTCTCGAACAGATGTACGATCCCATCGTGCAGTTTCTGCGCAATGCGATCACTCACGGCATCGAGCTCCCCGATCAACGAACGCAGGCGTCCAAGCCCGAAACGGGGACGATCCGGCTGGCTGCCAGCCACCAGGGGGATTATGTCACCCTGGAGATCGAGGACGACGGCAGGGGGATCGACCTCAAGAAGCTCAGGCGCGTGCTGGAAGCGCGGAAGGAATTGAGCGCCAGGGAAATCGATCGGCTCTCGGAACAGGAACTGCTTTACGCCATCTTCCTGCCGGGAGTCTCGACCCAGGATGAACCCGACGGAAACGCGGGCCGCGGCGTCGGGCTGGACGTCGCCAAGGAAAACGTGGAACGGATGAACGGGTCCATCGAGGTGGAAACCTTTCCGAGCGTGGGAACGCGCTTCACCATCCGCATCCCTCTCACCGTTGCAATCATCCGTGCGCTGTTGGTCGGGGGGCTGTCCCAGACCTTCACGATTCCTCTGACGTCGGTCTCGGAGATTCTCAGGTACGTCGAGGAAGACGTTCACACCATCGAGGGGTTCGAGGTCATCGCGCTTCGCGGAAAGACGATCCCGCTCATCCACCTGAGCCAGCTCCTGAACATCGCCCACCCCTCGATCAGCGACGGTAAGCACAAATCGATCGTCATCGTGACCACCAGTTTCCGCGAGGTGGGACTCGTGGTCGATTCCCTGTTGGGCGAACGGGAGGTTGTCATAAAGCCGCTCGATACGGACGCTCACGACTACGAAGGATTTTCCGGCGCGACGATCCTCGGGGACGGCGCCGTATCGCTCGTGCTGGATGTGTCATCCTTGCTGAGGCAGTTGAAGGATACCTTTGGCGAACGCAGGAGGAGCAGGGAATCCGTCTACCAGTGACGGACGGCTGAGGCTCGGCCGGTTGCAAAGCCGGTCCGGTGTCTTCGGGATTTGCCCGCGGACGCGTACGAACGAATTCTCAGGATGGGTTCCGATCCCTGCACTCACCCGGCGGGTTTGCCGACGGCGGGCCGCCAGCGGGTGAAAACCAGTGGATGGCTGGATTTCCAATCGATGCAGCGCCGCAAGGCCCATGTGCTTCCGCGCTGAATGTCCGGAAGAAGACCGATTATGAAAGACTCCGATACGTTGGAGCTTCGAACACCTCCCGAAGGGTTCACCGGCGTTGTGAACCTGCAGTTGACGGAGCTGATCCAGATGCTCTGTCTCGCCCGGTCGAGCCTGGTGATGAAAGTGAGTTCTTCCGGGGGAAGCGGCATGATCTTCGTTCGGGAAGGCCAGATACTCCACGCGCAATCGGGCATCTACGAGGGCGAGGCGGCCTTTTACGATATCTTGCAGTGGAAAGACGGGAACTTCGAGATGGTTTCCTTTGTGGACCCGGGGGTCCGATCCATCAACAAGAGCTGGGAGTGTCTCGTTCTCGAAACGATGAGGCTGCACGACGAAGAGAACGCCGAGATGGCGAGCATCGACGAGATGTTTGACGGCCTCGACCGGCTGCTTCCGGACCAGATCCAGGGAGAAGACGACGGGAATCATCCGGGGCCGGCCGAGGATTCCGCGCTCGAGGACGATCTCATCCTGAATTGGAACGCCGATTCGAACGATCTTTCCATGGAGGTTCCCCCCCGAATCCTTCAGGTGCTCCTGGTGGACGATTCATCATTTTTCGTCAGCCGCTTGAAAAGGATGATCGAGTCCGATCCGGACATACGGGTCGCGGCCGTCGCGAGAAACGGCAAGGAATGCCTCGAACTTCTGGTCTCGGGAAAGAGCTTCGATCTGATCGTGCTCGACAATCAGATGCCGATCATGCAGGGGGACACGGCGTTGCGGCACATCATGATCCGCTATCCCGTGCCCGTGCTCATCGTGAGCGCCCTGCATCCCCAATCGCCCGCCAAGTTGTTCGAATTCTTTCAGATAGGAGCCGTGGACTACCTGCCCAAACCCACGGCGGCCGACAATGCGGACGTCTACGGGGCGCGGCTGCGCGAACTGGCGAGAGGAGTGGCCGAGGCCCGGGTGTCCCATTTCAGACGATGCCGAAAGCCGGTGCGGGATCTCCCCGCGAAGGGATCGGAAGTCGTCAATGCTGCAGTCCGGGAGAAGGTGCTGGTGGTGCTGGGAGCGGAAGGCGCCCATATGGACTGGTTCCGGCTTCCACTTTGGGACCTCTGCGCCCTTCGGCTCACGATCGGTTTGTTGAGTCTGACGGAGAGCCTCCTGCCCGGATTCTGCCGGCTGCTGGAGAACTGGAGCACCGTGAAGACGGTGGCGCTCGACCGGTCGCTAACCATGGAGCGTGGTTGCTTCTACTGGGGGAATCCTGCTCCCCTGGTGAACTTGAAGCTCGCTCCGTCGGCTGAAGCGCTGGACCTTGAAATTCTTTCCCCCGAAAGTCTCGACTGGGCCGGGGATGCCGCTCGCTGGATCGACCAGTTGTCCGCCCAGGCGGGCGCCGCGCTGAGCGTCTACTGCCTTTCGGGCGCACGGGTTCTGCCCCGGGCGACACTGGAGAACCTGCTGCAAAATGGCGGCAGACTGATGGTTGCCCCACAGGAGAGGGTCGTCTGCACGTCGCTTGTGGAGAGCGCCGAGCCGTATCTGATTTCGCATCCGGGGCAGGTCCTCTCGGTTCCGCCCGAGAACTTGGCGCGGGTGTTGCTCTGATGGCGCCGCCGCGTGGGTTTTGGCGGACCGCGAAGGATGAATGGGGATGCGATGTCCGTCCACGGTTTTTCACGTGCGAGATTCAAAGGGCCTTTCATGATGGGAACGTTGAAGGAAAAGACAGATGAATGAAATACAGTCGAGAGACCCCGTCAGGACGCTGGTGGTTGATGACGCGCCCCTGATGCGCAGAGTGATCCAGGACATACTGAGCCGGGATGACGGCATCGAATTGGTGGGCACGGCTGCGAACGGGCAGGAGTGCCTCGATAGAATCCTGGAACTGAGGCCCGACGTGGTGACGCTCGACATCGATATGCCGGTGATGAACGGAATCACGACGATCAAGAATATCATGGTCCGCCATCAGATTCCCATAGTGGTCATCAGTTCGCTCATTCAGGACGGATACTTTGCCTTCGAGGCCTTGCGGCTGGGCGTTGTGGATTTCGTGCCGAAACCGTCGAGGGTCTCCCCGGAGGGCTGGGTCGACCAGGAAGAGCTTGTCCGTACGCGCGTGCGCCTGGGATCTCAAATGCGCGTTCAGCGGGTCCGCCGCGTGCGCTGGCGGAAGCGAAACGGAGTGCACGATCTTCTGGACACGCCCGCGCATGCCGTGATCGTGATGGGCACGACGCTTGCGGGACCCAACACCATCATGCGCATCGTCACTCAACTGCCCTGCGAATTCAAGGGCACCCTCATCGCGGTCCAGGAGATCCATCCCAAGATCCTCGAACCGTTCTGCTCGTACTTCAACGATATCAGCCCCCTGGAGGTGGTTCCCATCACGGGCGTGCAGCCGCTCAAGTCGGGCAGGATCTACCTGGGTTCGACCCACAACGGGCTTCGCATAAGACCGGCCAGAGAAGGCTCGGACGAGCACGTGGTGGAGGTCGCCGGCCCCGCCGATCTGCCCATCGATCAACTCTTCGAGACCGCTGCCGACCATTTTCGGCAGCACACCTGCGGGATTCTACTGACCGGGGTGGGCGCCGACGGGACCGGGGGCATGAAGACCATCCGGGCGGGCGGAGGGTTCACCATCGCCCAGAAACTGGACAGTTGCGCCTATCCGAACCTCGTCGAACACGCTCTCAAGGAGAAGGTGGCGGACGCGCTCATGTCCGTCAAGGAAATCTCCGAATTCTTCCAGTGCTGGGCCAGCAGCCGGCTGTGAGGGGGAACGACGCGCCTGTCGAACGCTGCTGGAAATTGACCTGACAGCAGCATGTTCCCTGCGAGCATATGATGTTGCGCTCGTCCCGGCATAAAGCCGCCAATGGCGGACAAATGACGGATATAATGTAAATTCGACTCATCGTTTTGGAAAACATCCATGATTTGCCGGAGAACTTACTGCTGACCGGAAAATTGTAGAAATACCTCGGTCGAGGATTTCTCCGACCTGAGGCGCCATTCATATCTGCATGAATTGGCTGTAGTACAGCTCCTTCCTTTACAAATCTACCGTTGTGCACCCCCTCAAGATCTGATAGCCTGAATCCAATCCAGATTCTTGCAAGACTCCATGCACCTCCGTTCCTGCGAAAGCAGAGATGGCGGCGTTTCAACGCTCTCTGAACATCGGGTCACTCTACCCGGACATGCGGGGGAGATCTGCAAGAGCCTCAGATGCTTACGCGTTCAACTCCAGGGGGATCTTTTCAGAAGAACTTGATGGTGGACATGGCAATACCGCAGATGTTTTGGGACCATTTTTCAAAATTTTTACCATGAAACAGAAATTAGCTTTGAGCTTTTTTCAGTGATCCTGTCGGTGGATTTCTCGTAATGCTCGGCCAGTTGCTGCACGGCGCAGATACACACCTCATGGGGCCAGGACTGATTGTCCGTAACTAGAAGCCTTCGATCGTGCGTTTTCTCAGGTAGATCATGGCATATCTGTAAGGATTGCAGGTGCGTGATGGATCAATTGTTTGCGAACGTTTGGGCAAAAACGATCGGAAACGACGGCACAAGATGGCATCCCCTTGTCCTCCATATGCTTGATGTGGCGGCCACTGTAGACGCCATCCTTGAGCGTGAACCGGAATCTACTCGCAAAAAGATAGCAGCAAGCCTGGGGATGGGATGGGAGGATGCCCGAGCCTGGATCTTGCTTTTGGCAGCCTGCCACGATCTGGGGAAGGCCTGCCCCGGCTTTCAGTACAAGTGGCCGGAGTTCATGGCGCTGACTGGGCTGCGACCGACTCGAAGCCCAAATACCGAGATCAACCACGCCTTCGTGGGCCAGATCGCCCTGTTTTCGCTGTTGCAGGAGACAGGCTGGCCTGATGAATTGGCGGAACTGGTGTCCGACGCGGTGGGATGCCACCACGGGAATCGGGCTTCACCGAACACTCTATATTACCTGGAGGGTGATGAACGTGCGATTGGCCGGAACGACTGGGTTCAAGTGCGTCGAGGCCTCTTTGACGCCTTACTGGAAACCCTCAAGCCCGCCAGGAATCCCGCGAAGCAGAAGCTTTCCGGCCCCGGCTTCATGCTTTTGGCGGGAATCACAAGCTTTGCCGATTGGATCGGCTCTAACGAAGATTGGTTTCCTTTCGGGACTCTTGAAGATTGCAATGACCTCCCGGGATGGTTCCGAGAACGCAGGGTGCGTGCCGAACATGCCCTGGACACAATCGGCTGGGAACCCCGGCTCCCGCTTTCCCCTGAGTCGAAGTCCTTCGAGCAGGTTTTCGGGTTCGCTCCCCGCCCTTTGCAGCAGTCTGTTGCCGACGCTCTGGCCGCATTCAAGAAGCCCGCTGTTTTGATGGTGGAAGCTCCCATGGGCGAAGGGAAGACCGAGGCGGCGTTCTTCGCTCATCTTGAGTTGCAGCGACGTTTCGGGCACCGCGGCCTGTATGTAGCGTTACCGACCAAAGCCACCGGCAATGCCATGTTCAAGAGAACCCTAAAATTCATTCGCTCCCAAGGGGGAAATCGAAAGCTCGACCTGCAACTGTTGCATGGCGCAACCCTCCTGAACGACGCCTTTCAGAATCTGCGTCTTTCGGGAATCCACGACCCGACAACGGCGGGGGAGATCCGCGCCGGAGAATGGTTTACGAATAAAAAACGCGCGCTTCTCTCGGAATACGGTGTGGGAACGGTCGACCAGGCCCTGCTACCCATTCTGCCCGTCCGGCACAACTTCGTGCGGATGTGGGGTCTTGCCAATCGTGTGGTGATCTTCGACGAGATCCACGCATACGATGCTTACACGGGTACGCTTCTTGGTCACCTGTTGCGCTGGCTGCTGGCGCTGGGATCATCGGTGGTGCTTCTCACGGCGACCCTGCCGCCGTCTATCCGGCGGAAAATGGCAGAGGTGGTAGCTGCCCGGTTGCCGGTCCGAGAAGAGGAATACCCGCGCATTTCCATCTTCTGCCCCGGCGAGGAGGTGAGCCAAAAGCATTTCCATGCCGATCCCGCGCGCCGCCAGACGATTCGGCTGAAAGGGATATTGCCTGACCTGCCCGGCATGCGCGCTGCTCTGGATGAGCATCTTCCCAACGAAGGAATGGGGCTGGCGCTTGTCAATACGGTGCAGCGAGCCCAGGAACTGTACCGGATTTTCCCCAAGGGAGAGCCTTTGGAGCACGAAGGCCGGCGTGTCGGAAAGCGTCTGCCCGACGGGACGGATGTTTTCCTTTTCCACGCACGCTTCCCGTCCGGCCAGCGGCAGGGACGGGAAGATTGCGCCTTGGAAACCTTCGGCGAAGGAGGGAAGCGGGGCGGTCGGAAAATGCTCATTGCCACCCAGGTGGCCGAGCAGAGTCTGGATCTTGACTTCGACCTGATCGCAACGGACCTCGCGCCCATCGACCTCGTGCTTCAGCGCGCGGGGCGCCTGTGGCGGCACAAACGTGACTTCAGGCCCGTTGCTGAACCAATTCTCCTGGTGGCGGGACTTGCCGGCGAGGAGCCGCCGTCGTTCGGCAAGCCCCTCTGGTGGGGAGCGGTGTACCGCGAGGATCTCCTGTTGCGCACCTGGATTCTTTTATCTGTAGGGAATTCGTTGCGTACGAATCAAAGCCTGACTCTTCCGGACGAAATCGACGCTCTTGTACAGGCGGTGTACGAAGAGCGGGTCGTCGTGCCGGAATCTCTGGGAGAGCGAATGGAGAAAGCCCTGGCGGCCGGGGACGGAGAAGCCATTGTGCTGCGTGGGCAGGCGAACCAGGCGATCATCGGCTTTCCCGATGACGCATCGTGGAACCAGCCGGAGAGATTTGTTCTTTACGACGAAGATGAACCCGGTGTGCATCGAACTCTCATGGCTCAGACCAGGCTCGGCGAAGACTCCGTCATCGCCATCCCATTATGGCTGGAAGACGGATTCAGTCCCGAAGCGACGCCACGCTTCGACCAGGCCAAGGCCTGGTTCCTGCGAGCCATAAGCCTTTCACGCAAAGGCGTGGTCAAGAAGCTTCAGTCGCCGGGAGTGCCGAAAGGCTGGAAAAAATCGCCGCTCTTGCGCAATTGTTTTCCTTTGGAACTGGACACGCAGGGACGTTGGGTAAGAGATGTGACCGTGCGTCTGGATGACGATTTGGGGCTTGTGTACGAGACCAAGGAGGCCGAATGAGCCGATTCAATCTGATTGACGAAAAATGGATCCCGGTGCGATTTCCAAATGGATCTCGGGATGAACTGGGCATCCGCGACACCCTGCTGCAATCCGGAGAGATCGCGGCCATTGAGGACCCATCCCCTCTGGTGGCGGCGGCCTTGCACCGTTTCTTACTCGCGGTTTTGTGCCGCGCCCTGGAAGGACCCATCGATATCGATCAAGCGAGGACCCTCTTCAAGGCAGGGCTGCCCGGCGAAAAAATCACGGCCTACCTGGAGAAATGGCGAGCCCGGTTTTGGCTGTTCGATGAGAAGTATCCGTTCGGGCAGATTCCGACATTTGCTCCGAAGATCTGGAGGGCCTGGACGGTGCTCGCCGCCGAGCACAATGCCGACAATGCCAAGGTGTTGTTCGATCATGTGGAGGTCGATGCGCCAGGCACCATTTCTGCTAGTGCGGCAATCCGTTGGGTTCTAGCCACTCAGACCTTTTCCGTGAGTAGTGGCAAGAGTGAACTATCCCACACCGGCACGGCCCCCTCTGCAACAGCCGCTCTGGTCTTGCCGCTTGGACGTGATCTCCGGGACACACTTCTCTTTTCCCTCGTCCCTCAGAATCGCGAGGTCTCTTTCGCCGATCTTCCGATGTGGGAAAGAAGCCCCGAGTTGGTGGAGATCCTCAAAGAGGGCTTTGAGCGCACCACAAGCGGTTTTGCAGATCGGTATGTTTGGCGGGCCCGCTCTATCTGCCTGGAGCCAAATGACTCGGGACGGATCGGAAAAGTGGCGTTCGCTTCCGGGGTTGGATGCTCTTCCGCGGAGCAGACAGACCCGATGCTTGGTTACAGGGTCGACGACAAGAAAGGGCGACTGCCAATCCAATTCCGTGACCGAGGGCTTTGGCGGGACTTTGATTCCTTGCTCCCCGACGACTCGCATCTGGCGCCGCGGGTGATCGAGCATGCTGCGGCATTGACCCGGTCAAACAGGGAGCGTTTCCCAGGTTCGGTGATGGTGCTTGGCCAGGCAAACAACAAGGCGAAGATCGAGTATTGGCGTATGGAGCGTTTCGCACTGCCTGGAGCGCTGGCGGGAGATCACTTCATCCGTGCGGGGATCCGGCAACTTCTCTCTGACGCAGAAGAGGTTCAAAGATCTTTGTGGTCTGCTTGTAGTTCATTCGCACGAGATTTGTTGAGCCGAGGAAATCGATCGCCCACCCAACAGGATATCAGCGGATTTGTGGGACAGATGCCGGCAAACTCCTGGTACTGGTCGACCCTGGAATCTTGCTTTCATGAGATCCTGCGAGAGTACACCCTCGACCGGGATTTCGAAGATATCCGCTTCCAGTGGATCAAATTCGTTCGGGACGCACTGAGAACGGCGTGGGCAAAACACAGTGCTTCAGTATCCACAGGCGATGCCTGGGCCATTCGTGCCCTGGTGAAAGCCGAAGGGCCAGTACTGCGCAAATTGAGAGAATTGAAAGAGGAGATCACGAAACTCGAACCGCGGAAGGAGACTGCGTGAGCCAATTCATCGAATGGCTGGAAAGCCTGAACGAAAAAGACACCAGGGTGCGGGCGGTTTTGAGACGGAGTCTCGCCTTCGACCCCGGGAGATTCGTGCCCGCCTACCCCTACGTCGAGCCTTTCTTGAAAGGTGAGGACAGTCTATGGCGAAGGGAGGTGCTCTATCTGGTGGCAGGCCTCTGGGCTGCACACTGGCGCGAAAGTCAAACGGGACGACCGATGCCCCTCGGGGAGGCATGTGCCGTTTACCAGACTAAGAGTGGTTCCACGAGCACCGAACGCCGCTTCATAGCCCTGCTGGATGCCGATCCAGACCAATTGCCGCACCGCCTGCGCCAGATGATGGCTCTGCTCAAGGATCAAACCATCGATTTCGGCGCCATGTTGAAGGGGCTCCTGTACTGGAACGACGATCAAAAACGAACACAGAACGCATGGGCTCGCGATTTCTACCGAAACTTGAAACACGAAACGGAGACCGGCCATCCCACAGACAAGGAGATCAGCGAATGAAAACGATTGTCGAGATTCATGCTCTGCAGAACTTTGCCCCGTCAAATTTGAACAGAGACGACACTGGTGCTCCCAAAGACGCTTTTTTCGGTGGGACTCGCCGCGCCCGCGTCTCCAGCCAGTGCCTCAAGCGGGCGGTGAGAGAGCACTTCAAGGGGTTGGTGGAGCAAAACGCTCTGACGCCGGATGATGTTGCTTGCCGCACCAAACGCATCCTGGACGCCCTTGTCGAGTCTTTAGGCAAAAATGGGCGGACCAAAGCGGACGCGATCGCAAAATCGCGTTTGGCATTGGCCGCCATGGAGCTTTCAGTAAAGGAGGACGGGAAGACCGAGTATCTCCTGTTCATGGGCGAACGAGAAATCTCCAACATTGCCAACATAATTCACGAGAAGTGGGATTCGATCGCGGCACCCGAGGCGACCCCCGCCGAGGGGAAAAAACCGGGCAAGGCCAAGAAACAGGCTGCCCAGAGCGCCGATCCCGAATTGAAGAAGGCCCTTGATGACGTCTTCAACGGCGGCAAGGCAGTGGACGTGGCACTATTCGGGCGTATGTTGGCTGACATGCCGAAGAAGAATCAGAACGCGGCATGCCAGGTCGCCCACGCCATTTCGACCCATGCTGTCGACCGGGAGTTCGATTTCTACACCGCCGTGGACGACCTCAAACCCGATGATACCGCAGGTGCCGACATGATGGGCACGGTGGAATTCAACTCGGCCTGTTTCTACCGGTATGCCGTCGTAGATTGGGAGAGGCTCCTGGCAAATCTCCAGAACGACACGGAACTCGCGTTCAAGGGGCTGCGAGCCTTCCTGGAAGGGTTCGTGGTCGCCGAGCCTACGGGCAAACAAAACACCTTCGCAGCGCACAATCCTCCGGAATTCATAGCTGTTTCAGTGCGCCACAACACTGCGCCGCGCAATCTGGCCAATGCCTTCGAGACGGCCGTCCGCGTGAAAAAAGATGAGTCGTTGACCGGAAAGTCGGCAGAGGTGCTCGTCAAAAAGGCCAAAGCTTTACAGGCTGCTTTTGGTGGAGAGGACAAAACGTTTGTCCTCAACCTGACCGAAGCCGGGATCGATGGGTTCGGCGGTTCCGTGGCTTCCTTGAGAGAGCTTTTGGACGGAACCCTTTCGGCCGTGCAGGAGTGACCCATGCCAACACTATTGCTTCGCCTGGTGGGGCCTATGCAATCATGGGGAACCACCAGCCGCTTCGATCATCGAGATACCGGGAAGGAGCCGAGCAAGTCCGGCGTCATTGGACTCGTGGCGGCGGCCCTGGGGATTGACCGTGAGAACTGGACGGATCTGGAACCGCTAACTCACCTATCATTAGGGGTTCGTCACGATCGACCGGGCGTACCCAGGCGGGACTACCAGACCGCACAGCATATCATTTCTGCGGATCGCTCGAAGATTCATGAGACGGCTGTGACCAGACGCGACTACCTCGCGGACGCAGCTTTCCTGGTCTGTCTCGAAGGGGAAGATCGTTCTTTGCTGGAACGGATTCATGCCGCACTGCACGATCCTATCTGGCCATTGGCCTTGGGTCGTAAATCTTATGTGCCCTCCGAGCCGATCCGGATGAGAGACGGCCTGCAAGACGCATCACTGCCGGACGTCTTGAGGCGATGGCCATGGATCACCTCGAAGCGAAATCAAGAAGCCCCCCCCGAGATGCTTTTGGTATCATTTGAGTCCAGCGACGGAACCGGCGTTCTCAAGATGGACCAGCCGCTGTCGTCCTTTGCCGAGCGACGTTTCGGTGCGCGTTTCGTGCGCTCAGAGTGGATCCCCTTCCCTCAGGAGGCGACTCATGTTCCTGAGTAGAATCCATCTAGACTCAAGGTGTCGAGAGGCTCGACGCGACCTGGCCGATCCCTATCAGCTTCATTCAACGCTATGCCGGGCTTTCAGTGATCGAGACAGGAAGTGTCCCGACGGTCAATTCCTGTGGAGACTGGAGGCGGATATGGATCCCACGGGGCATCCGCACATCCTTGTGCAGAGCAAGACCATCCCGGATTGGAGCAGCATCGATATCCAGGGGTGGCTGGCACAGTTTGATCCTGCTATTGATCTGATGGAAAAGCTCAAACTTGCTTCACTTAGAGCCGGGCAATGCTTTCGTTTCAGATTGCGAGCCAACCCTTGCGTGACCCGCAATGGCAAGCGCCTGGGGTTGTTGCGACTGGATGAGCAGGAATCATGGCTTGAGCGCAAAGGGCAGCAACATGGGTTTTCGCTGATGCAACAGGCATCTTTCGATCTTTCAGCATCGCTGCGGAAGCGGACAGATGTGCTGGTCACTCAGGAGCAAATGCTTCGAGGAAGGCAGCATGCTGGTAATGGAATTCGGATTTTTTCAGTACTGTACGATGGGATTCTCACCGTGACTGAACCGGACCGATTTCAAAATGCTCTGCGGACCGGAATCGGCCACGGCAAGGCAATGGGTCTGGGGCTTCTTTCGGTGGCGCCAATCGCGTAAAGAATTCCACCTGCCGGACAAGCCAGGAGTTGTTTTGAGGCGTGAATTCCAGCATTGAACGAACGAGGAGAAGGGTGATGCAACAGCCCATACTGCCACCGCTGAAGCCCATCCCGATCAAAGACCGCATTTCCATACTCTTTGTGGAAAAGGGGAATTTGGACGTTCTGGATGGAGCTTTCGTGCTCGTGGACAAGACCGGGATTCGCACGCACATTCCAGTGGGTGGTCTGGGATGTCTCATGCTCGAACCGGGGACACGAGTGTCCCACGCCGCGGTAGCCCTGGCTTCCCGGGTGGGTTGTCTGCTGGTCTGGGTCGGCGAAGCGGGCGTTCGGCTCTATGCTTCCGGCCAGCCCGGCGGAGCGCGGGCCGACCGTCTGCTGTACCAGGCTGCACTCGCTCTGGACGATACGGCCCGGTTGCGGGTGGTGCGAAAGATGTACAGTCTCCGTTTCGGTGAAGAACCTCCTGAAAGGCGAAGCGTCGAGCAACTCCGCGGAATCGAAGGAGTGAGAGTGCGGAAGATGTATGAACTGCTCGCACGGCAGCATGGGGTCACATGGAAGAGCCGCAGCTACGACCACACGGAATGGGGAAGCGGCGATCTTCCCAATCGCTGCCTATCCTCCGGCACAGCCTGCCTCTACGGCATTTGTGAGGGCGCTATTCTGGCCGCGGGCTATGCGCCTGCGATCGGTTTCATACACACGGGAAAACCTCAGTCGTTTGTGTATGACATTGCCGATATCTTCAAATTCGAGACGGTTGTGCCTGCCGCGTTCCGGATTGCCGGGAGGAATCCCCGTGATCCTGAACGGGAAGTGCGGCTTGCCTGCCGCGACGCATTCCGCCAGGCAAGGCTGCTGCACAAGCTCATCCCAACGATTGAGCAGGTCCTGGCTGCGGGAGGGTTGCCGGTGCCGAAACCGCCTCCGGAGGCCGTCGCACCCGCAATTCCCAACAAGGAGGGGATCGGAGATGCTGGTCATCGTGGTTGAAAATGCACCGCCCCGACTTCGGGGAAGGCTTGCCGTATGGCTCCTCGAAATCCGTGCAGGCGTCTATGTCGGAAAGGCCTCCAGACGGGTGAGAGAGATGCTGTGGGTCACGGTGGAGAAGGGCATCGAGGAAGGCAACGCAGTGATGGCCTGGAGTACCAACACCGAATCCGGCTTCGACTTCATGACCGTGGGAGCCAACCGGCGGATACCGGTAGAAATGGATGGGGTCAAGTTGGTATCCTTCATGCCTGAAGCGGGTGAGGTGCAAGTCCGCGAAGGGTGAATTCCAGCCGGTTATTTTGGTAGCTTTTGGAGCACGAAATATTGGCTTAAAATTCAACCGGATAGAACAAGAGTATTCCCCACGGGCGTGGGGATGAACCGGAATCCCAAATGAGCGATGTCTTTCTCGAACTGTATTCCCCACGGGCGTGGGGATGAACCGGCCAGATGCAGTTTGAGTTGTGATGCCCATGAGTATTCCCCACGGGCGTGGGGATGAACCGATTCCCGAGATCGAGCATCTCCTCGAGATCATGTATTCCCCACGGGCGTGGGGATGAACCAATTCTCATGAGAGCGCTACTCCATATAGTTCTGTATTCCCCACGGGCGTGGGGATGAACCGATTTTCCCGACGAGGCCGTCATGCGCTTCATCGTATTCCCCACGGGCGTGGGGATGAACCGAATGGAGGACTCAAAGTACATGAGTCCGGGTGGTATTCCCCACGGGCGTGGGGATGAACCGGCTCCGGGCATGGGCGCGACTAGGATGGATGAGTATTCCCCACGGGCGTGGGGATGAACCGACAATCTTGGCTGTTGTGCTATACAATATCGTGTATTCCCCACGGGCGTGGGGATGAACCAATTGATCCCGGGTGATGATGTGCGGCGCGGGAGTATTCCCCACGGGCGTGGGGATGAACCGATTGGGAGTCCCATAACCCGTTCGATTTAGAAGTATTCCCCACGGGCGTGGGGATGAACCGAGTTCACCCCTGAGCATTAGCGTCTATTGCGTGTATTCCCCACGGGCGTGGGGATGAACCGCAACCTGTCGGTCACGCCTGCGTCGTGTTGGGTATTCCCCACGGGCGTGGGGATGAACCGACTTCGCGGGGTTCAGGCGCGGTATCGGCATGGTATTCCCCACGGGCGTGGGGATGAACCGAAAACTTTGCCGCCTGTCATTCCAATCCTTCAGTATTCCCCACGGGCGTGGGGATGAACCGCTCAACGCCGACATTTGAACGCGGCGGCAAGCGTATTCCCCACGGGCGTGGGGATGAACCGAGCATGCGTGCCAATGGGTCACATTCTGCCAAGTATTCCCCACGGGCGTGGGGATGAACCGACGCCATAAATGCCAGGAATGCGGAGAGACGGGTATTCCCCACGGGCGTGGGGATGAACCGCCGTTTCTGTGCAAAGTGTGCGGAGAGAAAGAGTATTCCCCACGGGCGTGGGGATGAACCGGTTTCCATGCTCTCAAATCATTTTTGGGGTCTGTATTCCCCACGGGCGTGGGGATGAACCGAAATATCGGGTCCAGACGGCGGGAAATGTCGTGTATTCCCCACGGGCGTGGGGATGAACCGGCAGCGATGCGCGAGGCGATCCGGAGCTGCAAGTATTCCCCACGGGCGTGGGGATGAACCGACCGAGGAGTCCAAAGAAGGCCGAAGAGAAGGGTATTCCCCACGGGCGTGGGGATGAACCTACGTAGTGATGATCGAGGGGGAAACGGCAGATGTATTCCCCACGGGCGTGGGGATGAACCGCATCCGCTTACTTCACCACCGCATGAATCGATGTATTCCCCACGGGCGTGGGGATGAACCGCAACGTATCGAATGCGCTCACCGCCTGGTCGGGTATTCCCCACGGGCGAGGGGATGAACCGTCCGGTTCCCAGCGTACCTTGCCCGGGTTGTAGTATTCCCCACGGGCGTGGGGATGAACCGAAACGAGATATGGACATACTCCGTAAGATTGTGTATTCCCCACGGGCGTGGGGATGAACCGGGACGGATCACGGCGGGAGACATCCAGGAGGCGTATTCCCCACGGGCGTGGGGATGAACCGCGACGTAACGGTGTACCGGTGCGGATCGAACGGTATTCCCCACGGGCGTGGGGATGAACCGGTCTATGGAACGAGGAGGGAGCCATGATTGGAGTATTCCCCATGGGCGTGGGGATGAACCGGAAATCCGCCAGACTGGTGCTATCGGCCACCAGTATTCCCCACGGGCGTGGGGATGAACCGCCGGCCTGGCTCTCCCGGAACGAGAAGTTGCAGTATTCCCCACGGGCGTGGGGATGAACCGGCCTTTCTTCCCGCGCCGAATCCCACGGTCATGTATTCCCCACGGGCGTGGGGATGAACCGCGGCACCGATCTATCAGCGCAATGGAACCTGAGTATTCCCCACGGGCGTGGGGATGAACCGTTTTCATAGGTGCTTCCGGTCGTAACAATAACGTATTCCCCACGGGCGTGGGGATGAACCGATCTTCCTCTGGGAGTTGGCGTCGTTCAGCCAGTATTCCCCACGGGCGTGGGGATGAACCGCCCGAGTATAAGATTTGCCTTGTCACCATCACGTATTCCCCACGGGCGTGGGGATGAACCGGCGGGCTTTGGCACCTGCTACGCCCATATTGAGTATTCCCCACGGGCGTGGGGATGAACCGGGCAATAACAGCGGCTCCGAGCGGTCTCCCGGGTATTCCCCACGGGCGTGGGGATGAACCGCTCGGCTTGATCATCCTGCAAAGCCGCCAGATGTATTCCCCACGGGCGTGGGGATGAACCGGTCGTATCAAACGCCGTAGGGTCTGAAATCCGGTATTCCCCACGGGCGTGGGGATGAACCGCCCAATACGGTGGTTGACGTTCCTGATTGGGTGTATTCCCCACGGGCGTGGGGATGAACCGCCGACGCGGTAGTCGAGGATCAAAATTTAGCCGTATTCCCCACGGGCGTGGGGATGAACCCCTTCTAGCCAAAACTAACGCTGCTGCTTATATTAATTGCGTTTTCTTCATAACCCGGCCGTTGAGAACGATATCGCCGGGTTGAGGTCTCAAGTCCCTACGGGAGAGGGCTGGGGTGAGGGAAGATCGGCTCAGGAAGCCCCCACACCTCGACCCGTGCCCCCGCTTCGGGGGAGAGGGAGCAGTTGTGCCATCACAGGTCTTCATTGCCGTCGCTCGTGCGCGGGAACCGCCGCCGGGACAAAGCATCTGAAAAAGATTTGCGAAAAGTGGGGGAAGAAAAACGATGCCGAGAAAAGAAATCGATCTCACTTGCCGGGTGGAATATCTTTCCATCCTCGATGAGGACGGTCTGGCGGACGCCGCGCTGGACCCGGCCATGCCCGGCGAATTGCTCCTCAAGATCCACCGCGCCATGCTCCTGGCTCGAAGGTTCGACGAACGGATGTTCGCCATGCAGCGGCAGGGCCGCATCGGAACCTTCGCGCCCGTCAAGGGCCAGGAGGCTCAAATCGCCGCGGCGGCCGTCCTCGAACCCGACGACTGGCTCGTCCCTTCCTTCCGCGAGACGCCGTCCGAACTCTGGCGCGGGAAGAGCATGGAGAGCGTCCTGCTCCTGTACGGGGGCTACAACGAGGGCGGCGCCATCCCTCCGGGCCTGAAAAACCTGCCCCCGTCCATCCCCGTGGGAAGCCAGACCCTCCACGCCGTGGGGCTTGCCTACGCCGCCAGGTACAGGAAGGAGAAGCAGATCGCCATGAGCTTTTTCGGCGACGGGGCCACCTCCGAGGGAGACTTTCACGAGGCGCTCAACTTCGCCTCCGTCTTTCAGGCGCCGGTGGTCTTCATCTGCCAGAACAACCACTGGGCGATTTCTCTCCCGCGCTCGAAACAGACTCAATCGGGGACCATCGCCCAGAAGGCCGTAGCCTACGGAATGCCCGGCCTCCAGGTGGACGGGAACGACGTTCTGGCCATGTACGCGGCGGCACGGGAAGCCGCGGACCGCGCCCGCTCCGGCGGGGGGCCGACGCTCATCGAAGCCGTCACCTATCGCATGTCGGTCCACACCACGGCGGACGACCCCAAGAAATACCGGCGGGAAGAGGAAGTCCAGGAATGGGTGAAGCGCGACCCCATCGCCCGGTTCCAGAAATATCTTGCGGAAAAGGGCCTACTTTCCCCGGAGAAGATCGCCGCGCTGGAAGAAGACGTGAAGTCCGAGATCCATGCGGCGGAGGAGCGGTGGGTGCGCTTTACCGAAAAAGCCCCCGATCCCCTCGATATGTTCGACCATGCCTTTGCGGAACTGCCGGCCCATCTTCTCGAACAGAGTGAAGAACTCCGCCGGGAACTGGATCAAACAAGGAGCCCACACGAAAATGGCTAAGATGACGATGGTCCAGGCGTTGAACCTCGCCCTGGCGCAAGAGATGGAAAAGGATGACGGGGTGGTGGTGCTGGGTGAGGACGTCGGCGTCGACGGAGGCGTTTTCCGCGTGACCGACGGCCTCATCGGCAAATTCGGCCCCGAGCGGGTCATCGACACTCCCCTCGCGGAATCGGCTCTTGCCGGCGTCGCCATCGGCATGGCCCTTTACGGCTTGAAGCCCGTTTGCGAGATGCAGTTCGCCGGTTTCAGCTATTTCGCCTTCCACCAGATGGAATCCCACGCGGCGCGCCTGCGGTGGCGGTCGGGCGGCCGTTTTCACGTACCCATGGTGCTGCGCGCTCCCTACGGCGGCGGCGTCCGCGCCCTGGAACACCATTCGGAGGCCCGTGAAGCCTATTTCGCTCACACGCCCGGCCTCAAGATGGTGATCCCCTCCGGCCCCCGGAACGCCCGCGCCCTGCTCGTGAGCGCCATACGCGATCCCGACCCGGTCGTTTTCTTCGAACCGACGGCCATCTACCGGGCCTTCCGGGAAGAGGTTCCCGAAGAGGAGGAAACGCTCCCCGTCGGCAAGTCCCGGGTGGCGAGGCCGGGCGGGGACATAACCTTCATATCCTATGGATCGATGATGCCCCCGACGCTCGAGGCCGCCTCGAAACTGGCCGAAGAGGATGGCGTCGAGGCCGAGGTGATCGATCTATTGAGCATCTCGCCGCTCGACGACGAACTCTTCACCCGATCCGTCCGCAAGACCGGGCGGGCGGTCCTGGTCCATGAAGCGCCCCGGAGCTTCGGCCCCGGAGCCGAGATCGTCGCCCGGCTGGTCGAAAAGTCCTTTCTCTACCTGGAAGCGCCCGTCCGCCGGGTCACGGGATTCGACGTCGTCATCCCGCTCTACCAGAGAGAACGCGAGTACCTGCCGGGAGTCGGACGGATCGTTCAGGCGGCCCGCGAGACGCTGAACTTTTAGGAGGAGGAGTCATGCCGAAAGAATTCAGACTCCCGGATCTCGGGGAAGGCATTCACGAGGGGGAGATCGTCGACGTTCTCGTGGCCGCCGGAGACAGGGTATTGGACGGGCAGCCCTTCATGGTGGTGGAAACGGACAAGGCGACCGTCGAGATACCCTCGCCCGTAACAGGGATCGTGAAGGAGATCCGGGTTAGACCCGGCGAGATGGTGAAGGTGGGCCAGGTGCTCGCGGTCTTCCTGGACGAGAAGGAAGCCGAGGCGGAAGCAAGATCGCAACGGCCCGTGCGGGAAGCGGTAGCCGAACCCGCCCCGGCTCAGCCCGCGCCGGGAGACCGTGAAATGGAAAAGCCGCGGGAAGCGCCCGGCGCTCCAGTTGCGACCCCTCCGGCGGCACCTTCGGGTGCAGCGACGGCGGCCCCGGCGGCGGAAGCCGAAGGGCCGGTCCCCGCCGCTCCTTCCACGCGGAGACTCGCCCGTGAACTCGGTGTGGACATCCGTCTCGTGCCTCCCGGCGGTCCGGGCGGGCGGGTCCTCTCCGAGGACGTGCGCGCTTTTGCCGAAAAAGCCGCAAAAGGCGTCGAGACCCCGCGGCTTACGCCCGATCTCGCCGCCGAACCCGCCCCAGCGACGCCCGCGCCAAAAGTCCAGGCCGCCGCATTCGTCGAGACGCCTCCCCTGCCCGATTTCAGTCTTTGGGGGCCCGTCGAGAGAATACCCTTGCGTTCGGTCCGCCGTTCCACCGCAAGGCGCATGTCCCTCGCATGGTCCCGGGTTCCCCACGTCACTCACCAGGATGAAGCGGACATCACCGAACTGGAAGCCTTCCGCCGCAAGCACAAAGCCGAGGTCGAGACTCTCAAGGGGTCCCTCAGCCTCACCGTCTTCGCGCTCAAGGCCGCCGTCGCCGCGCTCAAGGCCCACCCTCGCTTCAACTCGTCCCTCGATACGGAAACCGACGAGATCGTGCTCAAGCATTACTACCATCTGGGAGTGGCCGTCGACAGCGAACGCGGGCTGATCGTACCGGCCATCCGCGACGTGGACCGGAAGAGCATCACCGAACTTGCCATAGAACTGAACGACGTCGCCGCGCGCACCCGCGACGGAAAGGCGGGGCGGGACGATCTGACCGGCGGTTCCTTCACCATAACCAACATAGGCGTCCTCGGGGGGACGTGGTTCACGCCCATCGTGAATTACCCGCAGGTCGCCATTCTGGGGATGGGCCGGGCGAAGTTGCGACCGACGGTCGTGAGCCGCGGGGAGCGCCGCGAGATCCTTCCCAGGCTCATTTTGCCCCTCATCCTCGGCTTCGACCACCGGGTGGTCGACGGAGCCGATGCGGCGCGCTTTCTCAATATCGTCACCGACGAACTTTCGGACCCCGAAAAACTCATGATGAACATGTGAAACGGACGAAGGGCGAGTCCTTCGGGTACGAAAAGGTTCATACCGGGAGATTGACGTAAAATGGTGATGGGCGAATTCACACAGGAGACCGGGGTCCTGGTCGTGGGCGGGGGACCCGGCGGATACGCGGCGGCTTTTCGCGCGGCGGACCTCGGCCTCGATGTGACCATGGTCGACATGGAAGGGCGTCCCGGCGGTGTCTGCCTCTACCGCGGGTGCATCCCCTCCAAAACCCTCCTCTACGCATCCGAATTGCTGCACGACGCGGCGAGGGCCGGCGAGATGGGGATAACTTTCGGGGAGCCGCACATCGACCTCGACAAGTTGAGGGGCTGGAAGGACCAGGTGATCGAGCGGCTCGCGAACGGTCTGGTCGAACTCTCCAACAGACGGGGCGTTCAGTTGCTCCGGGGCCGTGCCGTCTTCGAGTCCTCCGACCGCGTGCGCGTCTCCGATTCCGATATCAGCCACATCAAATTCCGGCACGCCATCATCGCCACGGGTTCGTCCATACGGCCTCTTCCCGGCGCGGACTTCGGGAAAGGAGGGCGCATCATGGGGTCCACCGGGGCGCTTCGGCTCTCCGATATTCCACCGAGACTCCTGGTCGTGGGCGGAGGATACGTCGGCGTGGAACTCGGATCGGTTTACGCGTCCCTTGGAAGCCGGGTCACCCTGGTGGAATCGTCCGACCGGCTGCTGGCGGGAGCTGACCGCGATCTCGTACAGGTGCTCGCCGCCAGGCTGGGAACGCTCTTCGAAGCCGTCCACCTGGAGACCCGCGTGAAAGATCTTCGAGAATTTGAAGACCGCGTGGAGGCAACCTTCGATGGATCGATCGCGAATCCCCGGCAGACCTTCGACAGGGTGCTCGTCGCCATCGGGCGCATCCCCAATTCCAGGAACATCGGCCTCGAAAATACCGGGGTAGAAATAGACGAACGCGGATTCATAAAGGTGGATGGCAGGCGGAGGACGTCTGACGAGCGGATCTTCGCCGTCGGGGACGTCGCGGGGGGTGTCATGCTTGCCCATAAAGCCATGCACGAAGGGAAGGTGGCCGCCGAAGTGATAGCGGGCCTCCATTCCGCCTTCGACTTTCAGGCCATCCCGGCCGTGGTCTATACGGATCCGCAGATCGCCTGGTGCGGACTCACGGAAGACGAGGCCGGGAGCCGGAACCGCCCGGTGAAGACATCCCGCTTTCCCTGGTCCGCCTCGGGCCGCGCCCTCACCATGGGGGTTCAGAAGGGCCTCACCAAGATGATCCTGGACCCCGAAACGGAACGCGTGCTCGGGGTCGGCATCGTGGGGAGGGAGGCCGGAGAGATGATCGCCGAAGGGGTTCTGGCAGTGGAAATGGGCGCAGTCGCCGAGGATCTGGCCCTCAGCATGCTCCCCCACCCGACTCTCTCGGAAAGCGAGGAGGAAGCCGCCGAAGCCTTCCTCGGGAGTTCGACTCACATTCTGCCCCGGAAGAAAGAACGGTGAACGCCATCATGAAAATCCTCAAGACGCCCAACATGGAGCGGTGCATCGGCTGTCATTCCTGTTCGCTCGCCTGTGCAAGGCTGGTGCACGGGTTCCTCTCGTGGGATACGGCCGGAATCAGGATCTCCTCGTCCGGGGGACTCTCGACGGGCTTTGAAGCCAGAACCTGTCTTGCCTGCCTGCCCGCTCCGTGCGCGGCGGCTTGCCCCACCGGCGCGTATTCGCAACGCAAGGGCGGAGGCGTAATAGTGAAAAAGAGCCTCTGCATCCGTTGCGGCGAGTGTGCCCGGGCCTGCCCGGTGGACGCTGTTTTTCTCGATCCCGCGGGAGAACCGTTCGTGTGCATCCATTGCGGACGCTGCGTCTCCTACTGCCCGCACGACTGCCTCGAACTGACGGACGGGGGAGGCGGAGACGAGGAAGGCGGCAGCGTCAAGGAGAATGGATCATGATCAGAGACAATTTCAGAGTGCTCGTCGTCGACCTTGCTGCCGGACGGGGCAGCATAGCCAACCTCGATGGCAGGGATATTGTTGCTGGCGGGAGCGGTCTCGCGGCCATGCTCTTCGAGAAGTACGGGCTTCCGGATCGGCCGTGGGACGATCCCGAGCAGCCGCTTATCTTTGCCATCGGCCCGCTCACCGGCTACTTCCCGCTCATGAGCAAGACCGTTTGCGCCTTCAAGTCCCCTTACCACGATCAGTACGCCGAGAGCCACGCCGGCGGGCGCTCGGCCCTCTCGCTTCGGTTTGCGGACCTCGACGCATTGGTGATCCGAGGCAGGGCGCCCGCGCTCTCCTGCCTGTCGGTGGGATCGCGCCTCCTCGACCTCAAGGACGTCCATTTCCTCCGGGGCATGGATCTTCTCAAAACCGGCAAGATGCTCAGGCGCATGTATAAGGGGGCCGGGCATCGGAGCATCCTGCGAATCGGGCCCGCGGGCGAAAACCGCTCGGCGATGGCCTGCATCAACGTGGACACGTACCGTCACTTCGGAAGGCTCGGCTGCGGGGCCGTGATGGGCGCCAAGAACCTCAAGGGCATTGTGATCGTGGGAGATGGATCCTTTCCGCTTCCCGAGGGCAAAGCGTATCCCAAACTCTTTGCCGAAGTGTACCGGAAGATGGTGGACACCGATATGATGGAAAAGTACCACAACGTCGGCACGCCCATCAATGTGGCGGTCCTGAACGGCATTCGCGCCCTCCCCGTCAGGAACCTCCAGAAGACGAGCGATCCGGATATGGAGGGAATCACCGGGGAAACCTTCGCCCGGGACGCCTTGCTGCGCAATGCCGCCTGCGCCGGCTGCCCCGTTGGCTGCATTCACCTCGGATTCGTCCGGGAGAGGTTCATGGAAGAAAACCGTTACCTCTACCGCCAGGTCTCGTACGACCACGAACCGATCTTTGCCGCCGGCGCAATGCTCGAGGTGACCAACGCCTTCTCGGTGCTCACTCTCCTCGATGCGGCGGAAAGGGAAGGGCTCGACATCATGTCCGCCGGCGTCGCCCTGGCATGGGCCACGGAGGCCTTCGAGAAAGGCGTCATCTCAACCGGGGAGACCATCGTCCCTCTCAGGTTTGGCGATGAGCCCGCCTACCGGGAGGCGATCCACCACCTCGGCGCGGCCTCCAACGATTTCTACCGGCTTCTCGGACAGGGAACCATGAAGGCCGCCGCGCACTACGGGGGAGCAGATTTCGCCTGCGTGCTCGGCCAGGAGATGGCGGGCTACGCCACGGGCGAAGTCTTCTTCGTCTCCCAGGCTCTGGGTTTTCGGCATTCTCACCTGGATGCGGGCGGCTACTCCTACGACCAGAAAGACAAAGGACCGGATGTCAACGGCGCCGTCCAGTTTTTGGTTCAAGACGAGCGGGCAAGGGCGCTTCTCACGTCCATGGTTAGCTGCCTCTTCGCAAGAGGCGTCTACGGGGATCAAGTCCTCTCGGAGTGCCTTCGCTCCGTCGGCTACGCCACGCTTGCGGACCGTATCGGCGCCGTTTCCGGCCACGTCCAACAACTCCGCTGGCGAACGCGTCTCCGCACGGGCTTCGATCCGCGCACCGTTTCGATACCCAAACGTTTCCTCGAAGTCGAGACATGGAGAGGTCGGATAGACGGGACCTACCTGGAAGCGCTGAAGAACGCCTACGCTGGAGCGATCCTGGCTCTCGCTCAAGAAGATTGATGGTTTCGAATGGATTTCGCCTGTCTTGCGACTTGCTGACCGGGCAGGAGAGTTTTCCTGATCTCGTCCTCGATCCAGAGGTCAATACACGAAAATACCTGAAGATACATAAAGACTTAAAGGAATCGGCGTTGCATGCCGATTTTCGTTCCAAAGGATCGGCTTTGCCTTCGGGATTGACTCGCCCGCTGCAATCGCCGGGTCCGGGCTTTTCCGCGTGGCTTTTCGGGACGCCTGGCCGGTCGGGTTGCGATGCTCTGCGGCGAACGCGCGGGGACGGATGATTCCGTCGCCGCTTCAGCGTTGATCGAGTCGTTCCATGGAGGGAAGGGGGCTCGTTTTTCTACCGTTCAACCGTGGGAGCAAAATATTCCGATGGCCCGAGTGCTGGTTGTCGATGATGACATCGATGTGTGCCGAATGCTTTGCCAGATGGTCGCTCGCATGGGCCATGAGGCTCAGGAAGCCGCTTCTCTGGCCGAAGGACTCGCCCATGCAAGGACGGGTGACTTTGAAGTCGTCCTTCTGGACGTGAGGCTTCCCGACGGCAATGGACTGGCGGCTCTGCCCGAAATCCTCCAGGTTCCGAGCGAACCGGAAGTCATCATCATCACCGGGGAGGGCGACCCGGACGGGGCCGAACTGGCGATCAAAAACGGCGCCTGGGACTACATAGAAAAACCTCACACCTACAACATGGTTCGTCTTCCCGTTCTCCGCGCTTTGAAATTTCGCGAACAAAAGAAAGCCAAGGAATTCCGGGTCGTGAGCAAAGAGGGCGTCAGGGCTTTGAAACGCGAGGGCATCATCGGCCACAGCCCGCGCGTGAAGGCCTGCCTCGACCTCATGGCGCAGGCGTCCGCCTGGGACACGAGCGTTCTTTTGCGCGGTGAAACCGGCACGGGCAAGGATCTTTTCGCCCGGGCGATCCACGACAACAGCGACCGCGCCGGGGGCCCCTTCGTGGTCGTGGACTGCGCGGCGCTGACCGAGACACTCATCGAAAGCGTTCTGTTCGGGTACAAGAAGGGGGCCTTCACCGGGGCGGACAAGACGCACGAGGGAATGATAAAGCAGGCCGACGGCGGTACCGTATTCCTCGATGAAGTGGGCGAAATGCCCCTTTCGATCCAGAAAAGTTTCCTTCGGGTCCTTCAGGAACGGCGTTTCCGCCCCGTGGGCGGAAGGAGCGAGGAAACGAGCGATTTTCGGCTGATTGCGGCCACGAACCGCGATCTCGAGGAGATGGTTCGAGACAAGCAATTCCGTCAAGACCTCTTCTTCCGCGTTGCGGCCATGGAGGTGGTCATGCCTCCCCTGCGCGAACGCGTCGAGGACGTGAAGGAAATCGCTCTGCACCATATGGCTCGTCTGTGCGAGAGGTACGATATCGGGACGAAGGGATTCTCTCAGGAATTCCTCAGCACGCTTTACGCCTATGCCTGGCCGGGAAACGTGCGGGAAATGGTCCATGCCCTCGAGACGGCCATCCTTGCCGCTCAAGACGAGCCGGTCCTCTATCCTTACCACCTGCCCGTCCAAATTCGGGCCAAAGCGGTCCGAGCATTCGTCCGTCAGAAAGATTCCGGTCCGGCGCCCCCCGTCCCCGCGAACGGGGCAAACGGAACGCTTCCGACCCTGCGCGACTACCGCGAATCTGCCGTTGCCCGGGTCGAGAAGGAATACCTGACCCACCTCATGGCGGGGAACGGCAAGAGCATCCGGGATGCCTGCCACGTGTCCGGACTCTCCAGACCTCACCTCTACGCCCTTTTGAAAAAACACGGCATTCGCCGAGAACGCTGATCTGCCTGCGGGAGAGACCGGGGAATGTCTGGTTTCCAAAGACACTCCGGTTTCCCATCAGGAAGAGCCGCTCCTCTATCTCGGCTGCTTGCCCGTCGCCGTCCAGGCGCTCCAGGACTCATTCCTTCACGTTTTTGAGAAAATACGGCATACGCAGCGAAGGCAGATCTGCTTCCGGCAGAGGCCGAAAGGTGTCTGGTTTCAAAAGACACCGTGCCCGCAACCCGCAGGTGCCTGGCATTTTGCCGAGAAACGTATGCGAATCGTTGTTTTCTCTGCGATCTCGGCGTCCTCTGTGGTGTGTTCTTTCCTCTTTGATTGCGGCCGGAAGGCTGCGTTGCGAACGTTTGTTTCGGTGCGTCAAGGAGGGAGCAACTGTCTGACCGTACAAGACATCGTCTGATTGTTTCAGACAATCGCCCGACTGCTCCTTCGCCCGATTCCTCACAGAAATGACCTCTCATCGACACAAACAGCGGCGAGAATCTCAGGCCTGCTGCGGCTTCGGACCGTGGCGCGAAGAGAGCGGGCGGGTTCCGGAGGATCGCATCCGCCCTCCAACCGGTGACGGCACTGGCAGAATTTCCATGGCATGCAACTTGCTCTACTACCGATACAGCAACTGTCTTCCGCCGAGGTCCGGCGGCGAGAAGTTGAATGGTCGACAGCACAACCCCGGCGGTGTTCCGAGCGCGGATGACGGCTCCGGGGCGCCCCCGAGACAGAACGTGGAGCAATACACGGCATGAAAATTCTCTTCTATTGTCCACAGACTTCCGATGGGATCGGCAACCGTGTAGACGAGGTCATCGGCCGGCTGGTCTCCCGAAATGAAATCGAAACCATGGACTCATTCGAGGATCTCAGGGCGAGGCTCCGGCGTCGGATCGGGGACCTCTCGCTCGCCGTGCTGCTCGCTCCGACCATGGAGCATTTCCGTCACGTGCTCGCCCTCGGGAGCCTCTTGGAAGACACGCGGAGCATCTTGATCCTTCCGAACCGCAAACCCCAGACAATGGCCGAGGCACTGAAACTCAGGCCCCGGTTCCTGACTTTTACGGACAGCAACTTCAGCGACCTGGCCGAAGTGATGGAGAAGATGCTTCAAATCGGGTGTACCGGCCGGCGCCGGGCCGGTGAGACTTGACCCGGCGGACGAATGAGGTGGGAAGATGCCCGCTCTTGCACGATTGGTTCATCTGGAGGAGATATCCCGATCCGTTTCCCTGGTGGCGGGGCTGCTTGGCGGGGAGGATCGGGCCGAGGTCGCCGAAGGGGTTCGAGACCCGTTCGTAAGAAATATTCTGGTTGAAGGAGGTACGGAACCATGAATAAGACGATCATGGCTGTGGATGATTCGGCCAGCGTGCGCCAAATGGTGAAGTTCACGCTGCAGTCGGCCGGCTACGAGGTGGTGGAGGCTACCGACGGACACGACGCTTTGTCCAAGCTGAGCAACGCGAGCGTCCAGATGATCCTCACCGACTTGAACATGCCCAAACTGGACGGGATAGGTCTGATTCGGCAGGTTCGGACCCTCCCCGCATGCAAATTCCTGCCGATCGTGATGCTCACCACGGAATCGCAACAAGAAAGGAAACAGGAGGGCAAGGCTGCGGGCGCAACCGGTTGGATCGTCAAACCGTTCAAACCGGAACAACTCGTTGCGGTCGTAAAAAAGGTGCTGGGATGATCGTCGAGAGAAAACCGCTCGATCCGGGCGGTCCCTTTACCATCCGATCCATTCAACGCCTGAAAGGGAGTTCACTATGAAGAACATGAAAATCGGAACGAAAATGGGCATGGGATTCGGCATTCTCATTGCCATCGTGGTTGTTCTCGGTGGCGTTGCCATGTGGAGCATGCTCGTGGTGCGGGGACACTCGGAGAGGCTTGCCGGGGCCTATGTGCCAGAGGTCGCGGTGGCCAACGAGATCGAACGGGTCGTTTTGGAAGCCATGGTCGAAATGCGCGGATACGCCTACTCCGAAGACAAAGAGATGTTGAGACTGGCGCAGAAGTATCTGGGCGAGGCGAAGGTGCACATCAAGGAAGCCAAAGAACTCGCTGCGAAATCCACCGTATTGGGCAAATTGCGGGAAGCCGCCGTCAAAGCGGATGGTCGAATCACCGAATACGAGCAGGTAATCGCCGAGACCATCACTCACCAGGAACACGTCCTTGCCAGCCACGGGCTGATCAATGAAGCCGCGAAGAAGCTTATGGACAACGGGGCCGCCTACGAGTCGAGCCAGACGGAGAAGATGAAAGAGGAGATCAAGGAGAACGTTCCGGCGGCGAAGCTTTTGGAACGGCTCCAAAAAATCATCCTCGTGAAGCAGGTCGTCGACCTTGGCGACGCCGTCCGGGTTGCGGTGCTGAGGACCCAGTTGGAGCGCGATCCCAAGGTACTGCAGGAAGTGGCCAGGAACTTCGATGAAATGGAACGAAGAATCGGAGAATTGAAGGCCGCGACGGTCCAGGACGTCAACCTCAGGCAACTGTCCGCCCTGTCCGAAGGAGTGGCGTCGTACAAGAGTGCATTGAACGCAACGGCTGCGGGCCTGACCGCTCAGGCGGAATTGACCAAGAGACGGACGGCCGTTGCCTACCAGGTGCTGGAAGCAACCAAGAAAGCCGCGCTGGACGGGATCGACGACATCCGGACCGCCTCCGATGAATCCGTAACCAGGCTGACGCTTTCGTCCGTTTCGCAGGGCGTCGGGCTGTTCGTTGCCATCGTCCTCGGCATCGTCACTGCGGTTTTCATCACACGGACCATCACCCGGCCTCTGCTGAAAGCCGTCGGAATCGCGAATCAACTCAGCGAAGGCGATCTCGGGCTCACCATCGACGTGCCCAGCAAGGATGAAACCGGCCAACTGCTGGAAGCCATGAAGAACATGGTGGCCAAACTCCGGGAGATGGTTGTGGACGTCAAGGGAGCCGCGGAAAACGTGAGCGCGGGCAGCCAGGAACTCACCGCCACCGCCGAACAGATTTCGCAGGGCGCCTCCGAACAGGCTGCTTCCGCCGAAGAGGTGTCTGCCTCCATGGAACAGATGACTTCCAACATCAAGCAAAACGCCGAGAATGCCCTCCAAACCGAGAAGATCTCCATCAAATCGGCCGAAGGCGCCGGTGAGGGCGGGAGCGCCGTCACCGCCACCGTCGCCGCCATGAAGGAAATCGCGAGCAAGATCTCGATCATCGAAGAAATCGCGCGGCAGACCAATCTTCTCGCGCTGAACGCAGCCATCGAAGCGGCCCGGGCGGGCGAACACGGCAAGGGGTTCGCCGTGGTGGCTTCCGAAGTGCGCAAACTGGCCGAACGCAGTCAGACCGCCGCTGCTGAAATCAGCAAACTGTCCGTTTCGAGCGTTGATGTCGCCGAGCGAGCCGGGGCCATGCTCCTCAAGATCGTTCCGGACATCCAGAAGACGGCCGAGTTGGTGCAGGAAATCAGTGCGGCGTGCACCGAGCAGAACATGGGCGCCGACCAGATCAACAAGGCGATCCAGCAACTCGACCAGGTGATTCAGCAGAACGCGTCCGCGTCCGAGGAAATGGCCTCCACTTCCGAGGAATTGCAGAGCCAATCGGAACAGTTGCTCCAGACCATTCGCTTTTTCAGACTGGGCAAAGGCGAGGACGCCACGGTGCGGGCGATGGACGCCGCGGGCGGAAGCCGGGTTCTTCGAGCCGGTGTCGATGGTGCATCCGGGTTCAAGAAAGGGCGCCGGCCCGCCGTCGCCCAGGTTCGAAAAGCGTCCGATGGAGGACGTATCACGGCAGACGCCGGGAGCAAGTGCCCGGGGATCGCGCTGGAACTGGGATCGGACAGGACGGGCGACGGTGAGGACGCCGATTTCGAACGCTATTAGGCAGGGGGAAGGACAGCCATGAGTGCGATCGCCATTGCAGAAGCAGGGCAGTATCTCACCTTTTATCTCGACGATGAGGTCTTCGCCCTGCCCATCAACAAGGTCCGTGAAGTCCTTGATTTCACGTCGATCACCAGGGTCCCTCAGACTCCGGATTTCATGCTCGGCGTCATCAACCTGCGGGGCAGCGTCGTGCCGGTCATGGACCTGCGGCTCAAATTCGGTTTGAGCCGCACGGTGCGCACGGTGAACACCTGCATCGTCATCACTGAAATTGCCATGGAGGGGGAACTCCTCCTCGTCGGCGCCCTCACGGACTCCGTCAAGGAGGTCATGGAACTGGGAGAGGATCAGATCGAGGCGCCCCCCCGTCTCGGAACGCGCATGAACATCCGGTTCATCAAGGGAATGGGTAAACGGGACGGCATATTCATCATTATCATCGATATCGACCAGGTTCTCTCCGGCGAGGAACTGGAAATGGTCCAGGAGACGGAGCGCAGGCAGGCGGTGTAGCGGGCGCGATGGTTGAGAGGTTGATTCCGGATGACGGAAATGGCTGCAAGACTCAAGGGAGCTTTCGCTTCGCGGGTGGTTCTGACCGACGAAGATTTCCGCGAATTGAGCGGACTCTTCAGGGAATGGTGCGGCATAAGAATGCCCCCCGCCAAGAGGAGTCTGCTCGAAGGGCGGCTGAGGAAGCGCCTGGCCGTTCTGGGATTGACTTCGTACTCGCGTTACCGGGAGTACCTGCTGACCCCCGGAGGGCAGCGGGAGGAAATGGCCCATGCGATCGATGCGATCACGACCAACAAGACGGATTTTTTTCGCGAGGCGAAACACTTCGATTTTCTGGTCGAGGAGGCTCTGCCGAAAGTGATGTGCCTCGATGCCGCTGGATCGAGGCGCAGAATCAACGCATGGAGCGCCGGTTGCTCCACGGGGGAGGAACCTTACACGCTCGCCATGGTTCTCGGCGAGCATGCCGAAAAAGTTCCGGGGTTTTCCTTCGGCATTCTTGCAACGGACGTCTCGACCCGTGCTCTCGAGATCGCCAGGCGCGGCGTCTATGACGTCGAGCGGGTGAAGCCGGTCCCGTTCGAGTTGCGTCGAAAATACCTCATGAGGAGCAGGGACCGCGGGAGGGATCTCGTCCGGATCGTTCCCGAACTGCGGTCTCGAATCCAATTTCACCGTCTGAACTTCATGGATGGAACCTTCAACCTGGCTGAGCCAATGCATGTCGTCTTCTTCCGAAACGTGCTGATCTACTTTGACCGGGCAACCCAGGAGCGGGTGGTGAGAAACATCTGCCACCACCTCATACCGGGCGGGTATCTCTTTACCGGTCACTCCGAAACGCTGCACGGGCTCGACCTGCCGCTCGTCTGGACGGCGGCCACGGCGTACAGGAGGATTTGATGCAAACCTTCACCCCCTCCCTGCCCTTGATTTACCTCAATCCCGGCGCAATGCACTTCAGCGAAGCCCCCGAGAAGGTCTGCACCGTCCTCGGTTCCTGCATTTCGGTGACCTTGTACAGCCCGGAGCGCCGAATCGGCGCCATCTGCCACGCTCTCCTTCCCACCGCCGGAAGAGGGGCAGAAGACGATTTTCGCTACGTGGACGCCTCGATCCGCCAGATGGTTGCAGTATTTGCGGGACTCGGCGTCGGGCCGTTGCACCTCGTGGCCAAGCTCTTCGGCGGAAGCGAAATGATCGCAGCCACGGTGGAAAATCGAAGGATTCCATCCGTGGGCCGACAAAACATCGATAGTGCCCTGGCGGTGTTGGGGGACGAAGGGTTGACTCTCACAGCGTTGGATGTCGGGGGAACCTGTGGAAGAAAACTGCTTTTTTTCACGCACACCGGGGACGTGCTTGCCAGGCGAAACAGCCGAAAGCCGCGGCAGTCCGTCGGATGGGACCGGACCCTCACGTGAACGGCTTTCCCTCTCCTGCTTTCCTCGGGGGGAGGGATCCCTTCTTCTCGACAGTAAGGACGGAGACGGGGCTTTTTGCCTCCGGGCGCTCTCCCGCTCCGCTGCAATCGTCGTCATATGGGTGAGTGGCTTGCTTCATCTCTTCGCGTGGGATAACATGCGAGGCGTCAATTCCCCGGAGCGCAACGATTCCGAAAGAAATGCAGAAAGCCGAAGGACCCGGGTAGCTCCTATGCCGCCAGGGTTTGGGTGGCATGGAAGGAGCGATCGTCTCTCAACCGGGGCGGGGAGAGAGAGAGGGAGGTCCGCAGGCCCTTCAACAATCTGCGGGTGGCTTCGTCTTAAGAGATAGAGCAAGAGCCGTGCCATGAACGCATGGTGCGTGCGAATCGGGAGAACCGGCGACATCTACCCGCCCGGTATGCGTGCCGGGGCGGTTTTCCTCTCCCGATCGCGATTCCTGTTTCTCTGCGGGTGATCGCCCGGTGCGGCGCGGCGGCTGTATTCGAGTCTCCCGAGATGATACCAATTTGTCGAATGGAACGCTAAACACGGAGGCAGAGCGGATTTGCGGCGGTATCAAAAAATAATACGTGTCTCATGCGAGCAGACTCAGGTCAGTCTGTCTTCCGTGTGGATCGGTATGTGTGCGGCAGGCCGCACGCGCGAGTCTTCACGCCCTTCGCGGAGATGTCCCGGAGATTCGGGTGCCGGCGGGCCGGTGTTTCAGGAGATATGCCGCGTCCGCCGTGCTTGAGCGGTGCATTTCCGGACGGTCAGGAATTGACCGCTCCGTTTTGTTCGCAGGCTTTGAGGAAAGTGATTCCGGGCCAGTCTTCCATGACGAAATCGAGGCGCCACTCGTTGGGGGCCAGGTAGGCGAGGCGCCCGCCCGCGTCCAGGGCCAGGTTCCGCAGGTTCTTCTTTTCGAACTCTTCCAGATTCTTGCGATCCGGGCATACAATCCAGCGGGCTGCCGCGTATCCGACGGGTTCATAGGCCGCGTCCACCCCATACTCGTCTTTCAGGCGCGCCATGGTCACATCGAACTGAAGCGCCCCGACCGCTCCGAGTATGTAATCCCTGGCTTCGATCGGTCTAAAAACCTGCACGGCGCCCTCTTCGGCCAGTTGGGCCAGTCCCTTTTGAAGCTGTTTGACCTTGAGAGGGTTTTTCAACTGCACCCGGCGAAAGTGTTCGGGAGCGAAGTTCGGAATGCCGGTGAACCGGAGAGGCTCCTTTTCGCTGAAGGCATCTCCGATCTTGATGGCGCCGTGATTGTGGATGCCAATGATGTCTCCCGCGTAGGCCTCTTCCACATTGGTTCGATCCTGCGCCATAAAGATCGTGGCGTTGGCGAGGGCGATTTCCTTCCCGATGCGGTGGTGCATGACTTTCATGCCCCTCCGGAACCGCCCCGAACAGATTCTGAAAAAAGCGATGCGGTCCCGGTGCGCCGGGTCCATGTTCGCCTGGATCTTGAACACAAATCCCGAAAAGGGTTCCTCGTAGGGGGAGACTTCCCGAAAATCCGTTTTGCGCGGGCCGGGGGGAGGGGCCATTTCCACGAAGGCGTCCAGCAACTCCCGGACGCCGAAGTTGTTGAGGGCGCTTCCGAAAAATACGGGCGTCTGGCTTGCGTGCCTGTAGTGTTCGAGTTCGAGGGGATTCGCGGCGCCCTCCAGCAACGCGACGTCTTCACGCAGACGGTCCGCCTGTCTGCCGAGCAATTCGTCCAGCCGGGGGGACGAAAGGTCCCCGATCACGACGCCGCCCGGATCGCGCGTCTCCTGCCCCGCGGAAAAAAGATGGAGTTCTTTCCGATACAGGCTGTAGACCCCTTTGAAGCTCTTTCCGGAACCGATGGGCCAGGTGAGCGGCGTACACTCGATCTGAAGCTTGTCCTCGATCTCGTTCATCACATCGAGGGGGTCGCGCCCTTCCCTGTCAAGCTTGTTGACGAAGGTCATGATGGGAGTGTTCCGCATGCGGCAGACTTCCATCAGTTTTTCCGTCTGGGGCTCGACGCCTTTGGCGGAGTCGATCACCATCAGAGCGCTGTCCACGGCTGTCAGCACCCGGTAGGTGTCCTCGGAGAAATCCTGGTGGCCGGGAGTGTCCAGAAGGTTGACTTCGTAATCCCGGTAGTTGAACTTCATGACCGACGTGGTCACGGAAATCCCGCGATCCCGTTCTATGGACATCCAGTCGCTGGTGGCGTGGCGAGCGGCTTTCCTCGCCTTGACCGCGCCGGCCAGTTGAATGGCCCCGCCGAAAAGGAGCAGTTTTTCCGTAAGCGTTGTCTTCCCGGCATCCGGATGGCTGATGATGCCGAAAGTCCGGCGTCGGTCGACTTCATTCCTGTAGTGCGTACTCACGCGAAAAGCCTCTGAAATAAAGATTCTGAAAAAATCGGGCCAATCCTCTGTCCAGCCCGCGCAATCGGGGAAGAATAAACAAAAGCCCTCGAAAGGTCAACGTCGGGCCGCCGGAACGCAGGACGGCAGGGGGCGCGAGCGGAGCCGCAGCGGGGAGTCAACGTTTGGAAAGGCTTGCATCCTTCGTTTGAAAAGTGCACATTGATTTTGGAGGAATCTGTCGAAACAAAGCCAGACGGAGCCTTGCCCGATGTATTTGACATCCTGCATTCATCGCGAACAGCTATTCGACATTGCCGAGCGGTGGTTCTGCGGAAGAATGGAACCGGGTGATGCTCTGCGCCTGACGGAAATCCTCATTTGCGACGGCTTCGTTATACGGGAGACCTTGCAGGGGTTGGCTTCACGCCTGATCGATTCGATCTCCGGAGGTCCTTTCCGCGAACGACGCATTCATTACAAAGGGGAACTGAGAGACGCCCTTTGCCAAAATCCTCACGAGACGTCTCCAAGGTTGCAGGACCTTTTCACACAATACCGCACCAACCCCGATTTCTTCTACCGGGAGTCGCCCATCAACGGCGTGATGTGCCTGGACGAGCGGGATCGCCTGGTGGGGCTCTACAGGATCAAGCGTCCCACCAGGATTGCCGAGAAAGCCAACCGGTACATCGCGAACTGGATCTTCCGCATTGTCCGGGAAAAGGCGCAGGAGAAAGCGGAAGAACGGGCCAGGCAGTCCGGCGTGCCGCTCGTCTCGCTCTTCACCCCTGAAAAGGAGATGGTCCGAGAGTTCATCGAGGCGGAAAAAGCCATCTCCAGAAGCTTCAGCGAGGGCGCCATCGCCTTCGATAGAACTGCTCTCACCATAAACGACGTCGGCGGAATGAAGATCATCGCCGACGTCGAGCGCCTTTCACGCCTGGATACCGTGCTCTCTTCCGATCCGTCGATCGGCCTGGTGGACAGGGAACATCACGCCGGCGATTACAATGCGACCAGCCTGATCCTGCATGTTGCCTGGGACAGGGAGCGGGTCTGCCGGCGCTATCTCGAAGGAAGCAACTGGGAGAAATATACCAACCGCGGCGTTCCTGAAGAGAAACTGCGCCAGGGTCTCGCACCCGTGCTCGAAGGGGCCGCGCCGACTTTGTGCATCGAACTGATTCTCTCCACCTTTCCGGACATGGTGGAATCGGAACTGGGAAGCAGCATCCACGAGGAGCGGATCGTCGCCCAGAGGGATGACAGGACGTACAAAGGCTACATCCCCACGAACGTGGAATTCCTCATCGATTACCTTTTTGCCGTGGGGTTCAGTCCCGTGGTTGAGATCGACCGCCTGCCCATCAAACTGTGGGGGAGGTACCTGCCGGACACTCTGCTCTCTTACATCAGGCAGTTGTACCATCTGCCCGACTACGACCTGATCTATTGACCCTCCTCGCCCCAACCCTCAATCGAGAAGAATTGAACCGCCAATAATAATCATTCATGATTTTACACATTCCTACCGATAACCATCTTGAGGATCTATAGAGAATTACCATGGAGGGTGCTCCACTGAAGCCGCTTCGGCCGCGACTTTCGCTGCCCGCAGGCGGGCTGAAAGCTTCGGGCAATCCTCTCCCGCGGGCCGATGCGGCATGGCTTTCGGTTGGCTCTGACAACCGAGAAGCAACTTGCAGAACTTTCTTATCTCGGGTAATAATGACGAGTATCAAGGGAAATCTTTCACGAAGGACCGCATTTGAGCAAAATCTGGCGCGTCGAGGGGAACGACGGCGCCAGACGGGTGCATTTGAAGAATATGCGCCGCATCGACTTGCTCCGGCCCGACATGTCCCTCCGGTGTTTGAACGGGTGGCAAAGGAGGGCGGGCCGGCTGCTATGGAGCGGTGGCGTTTCCGGCCGGGGCGGCTCAAGGGGATCGTAGCGGTCCGTCGGGCCCGGCTGGAGCAACGAATGCTGATCGTTGGACGTTAGTGTGTGCCGATTTTTCAAGTTCTAAGCAGGGGCGGGAGGGACAACCAATGAAAGAATCCAAAATGGGAATCGGGGTCAAGATTTTCGCGGGCTTCATCGCGCTGATAGTGATCGGCGCGGTCATCGGAGGCGCGGGCTACCTCACTCTCAATAAGGTCAACAGCGCCGGCGGGGTGAATGTGGTGGCGGACGACTTGCAGACCAAGGTTTTCGAGGCGAGGACCCTCGAGAAGGACTACATCATCAAGAAGGACGACGAGAGCTTCAACAAGTTGACCAGGGCGCTGGACGAACTGGGGAAGCTTACGGTTGCCCTCAGATCCGTTGGCTCCGACAACAAGAGTGCGGACGAGATCGCAGCGGCCCAACAGGTGTACAAGAAGGCCACCGCGGATCTGAAGGCCCTCGATGTGGAGGATGCCGCGGCGATGGCCGATCTCCAGGATGCAGCCTCACGGATTATCACGATCGCAGACGATGAATCCTCCAAGGCTTTCTCGGCGGTCAGGGACGAGATGGTCAAGGGGAACGCCAAAGCGATGAAAGACAACGCCCTCAAGCGCATCCGGGACATCGTCGCCATCGGCTACGATGTCATGAAATTCTATAACGACCAGTCCCAGCCCAGGGAAGCGGCCCTCGAAGCGGTCCGCAACCTGCATTTCGAGGGCGACAATTACTTTTTCGTCGTTCAGGAGGATCTCATCCTCGTCGCGCACGGCAGCAACCGAAAACTGGAGGGGAAGGACTTCGGTTCGAAGGAGTATTTCGATAAGAAGACAAACAAGTCTTTCATGAAGGAGGTTGTCGACGGCGCAATGAAGTCCGGCGAATCCTACACCGAGTATTACTGGCCGAAGCCCGGGCAGGGGGAGACCATCTTCCCCAAGGTCACCTTCGCCAGGTATTTCAAGCCGTGGGGGCTCATCATCTGTGCGGGCGTCTACATCGACGACATCGAGAAGGCGATTTCGGATTCCGAGGTTGTGCTGAAGGACGGGCTAAAGAAGGTAGAACAGGCCGCTCTCATCGGCAAATACTGCGACCAGGCGAGGCTCAACGCCACCTACTACATGGCCTTAGGCAAGAACTCGGAAAAAGTGGGCGAGAGCCTCACCGGGCTGAAAAACCTTCCCATCGCAACCGCCGGGCTCAAGAAGGAAGCCGACTCCTACCTCACCCACTTCAACCACCGCGTGTCTAACAACGAGAAACGCCGTATTGGCATCGCCCAGATAGACGATGCGGCGGCAAGAATCGTGAAAATCTCGTCTGAAATAGGCCAGGGCGCCCAGGATACCTTCAGCAGGAGCACTGCCAGCGGGAAGACGGTCATCATCGGATTTATCGTCGTCGGTCTCATTTCCGGAGTGGTTTTTGCCATTCTCCTCGCGAGGGCCATCATCACGCCGGTGAGGCGTGCGGTGGCCGGAATCGAGGAGGCCTCCGACCAGGTTGCATCGGCTTCCCGGCAGGTTTCGGCGGCGAGCCAGCAACTTGCGGAAGGGTCCTCCGAGCAGGCGGCCTCCCTCGAAGAAACCTCCTCGGCCCTCGAAGAGATGGCTTCCATGACGAAAATGAACGCGGAGAACGCCACCCATGCAGACCAGCTCGTCAAGGGGTCCGCTGGGGATATCCAGGACGCCAGCGCCGCCATGGGGGAATTGATTCACTCCATGCAGGAAATCTCCGTCGCCAGTGAAAACACTCAAAAAATCATCAAGACAATCGACGAAATCGCCTTCCAGACGAATCTGCTGGCCCTCAACGCCGCCGTCGAAGCGGCCCGGGCCGGGGAGGCGGGGGCCGGTTTCGCGGTCGTGGCCGACGAAGTCCGCAACCTCGCCATGAGGGCCGCCGAAGCCGCCAAGAACACTGCGAACCTGATTGAAGGCACCGTCAAGAAGATCAAGGCCGGTTCGGACACGGTGGCAAAGGCCCATGGGGCTTTTGCGAAGGTCACTGCGAGTTCGCAAAAGACGGGCGAACTCATAGGAGAGATCGCCGTCGCTTCCCAGGAACAATCACACGGGATCGAGGAGGTCAACCGGGCCGTCTCGGAAATGGACAAGGTGACTCAACAGAACGCCGCCAATGCGGAGGAATCGGCATCGGCATCGACGGAACTGAATGCCCAGGCCGAACAGATGAAGGGCTTCGTTGAGGAGCTGAGTTCCCTTGCCGGGTTGAAATCGGGCCAGAGCGATGGAAAGCGGAGGGTGGGGCTGCCGCCGCCTACCGGATCGAACGTCCCCGCCGCGAAGTTTTCTAACGCTGGAGCCGCTCGGCAAAAGGCGTTGACCAGACAACCGCCGGACGGGAAGAAGCCCCGCGGGGAAGTCCGCCCGGAGGAGATCATCCCCTTCGATGAAGAAGACTTGAAGCACTTTTGAGTGAGAGGTGAAGAGGAACGGGAGGAATGCCGCCAGGCCGATCTCAAACAGCCCGATGTATCACGTCTCGTCCGGGGAGGGAGTCGGGCCTCGCGAGAACGGAACGGAGAAACGAAAGGAAACGAGCGGGAAAGCAGATCGTGGAAAGCAACTGACGGGGATATGTGCAGGGCATCCTGGCTGGAGAGATGAGGGCGTTCTTGCGAAGTGAGACGGAACGAGGGAAATGAAGGCTGATTCGGGGAGATAGAGATGAAATCCAAACTGTCATTGAATTCCAGGCTCTTACTGATCTGCACGGCGCTGGTCATCATTCCCGTGGTCATTGTTGGGGTGTTGAGCTTCAAACAATTGAAATTCTTCTCGGAGGAAACCGTCAACCAATCCTATGCGGGGCTCGAGAAACAGGCCCAGGAAGTTCTTCTCAATGGCGTGACCACGGACATGGAGAAGATCAAGGGGTTCATCGACAAAGCTGAGAGCCATGCGCGGGAGCTTTCGAACTCTTCGCGGCTGGAGACGTACTTCAACACTCTGGCGGGCAAAAACCAGGTTCTCAATAAAATGGTGGAAAAGGAGTTGGCGCGGACGGTGGAAGGGGTCGTGGAGATGTGCAAAGTGCAGCACGAACTCCTTCAGAAGAAGCTCGACAGCGATTTGGCCGTCAGCGAGTACATGGTCGCCCGCTACGGCAAGCCGGCACTGAGCGCTTCCAGCAGCCAATGGAAAGCCGTCAATCAGCTCACCCAGGAGGCGCAAACCGTTTCGCTTCCCGTGCTCACGGTGGGCAGCGCGGCGTTCGGGTCCGAGCGAGCCCAGGACAAATTCGTCCCCATCGTGGATGAAGTGCAGAAGCTGGTGGGCGGAACCTGCACCATTTTCCAGAAGATGAACGAAAAGGGCGACATGCTGCGGGTCACCACCAATATTAAGAAGGCCGACGGCGCGCGCGCGACCGGCACGTTCATCCCCGCCGTCAACCAGGACGGCCAGCTCAATCCCGTGGTGGCGAAGATTCTGAAGGGTGACGTTTATCGGGGCCGGGCTTTCGTGGTCGATGCCTGGTACATTACCGTCTACAAGCCTCTCCTGGATGAAGCGGGCCGACTCGTGGGAATGCTCTACGACGGAGTCAAGGAACGTGAGGGAGGGCGCCTGAACGAGGTTATCGGCGGAGCGAAAATCGGCGAATCCGGGTATACCTTCGTCATGGACTCGAAGGGGACCTTCGTGATCCATCCCCAGGCGGAAGCGGTGGGCAAGGAAGCGGGCGGGGTTCTCAAGATCGCCGACATCAAGGAACTCCTCGGCCAGAAGAAGGCCGGCGAAACCGGCGTCTATACTTATACGGATAACGGCAGAAGACGGTTTGTGGTTCACTACTACTTCCCCGATTGGGACTGGGTTGTTGGCGCTGCCGGATTCTGGGACGAAATGACGCGGGAGTCCGTGCATGCCGCCATCGGATCGTTCAGGGACGAAGTGACCGCGCTCTATCGCGCCACCTTCGTGGAAATCGGAGGTAAGGAGGAACCGGCCTACAACCAGATACGATACATCGACGAGAGCGGCAGGGAAGTAGTCAGGTTTCAGGATGGCCGTTTTTCGGAAGATCTCGGTTCCAGGGCGTCGGAGGCATGGTTCCAGGAATGTCTTCACCTGCCGAAAGGGGAGATTTACAATTCCGGCGCCGTACCCGGGACCAACGGGGGAAAGCCGGAGATGCTCGTCGCCGCGCCTCTCTATTCCGGAGATGCCGTCAAAGGCCTTATCGTTCTGAATCTGGATTGGACGCTCGCATGGAAGCTCTTGAAAGACCACATGTACGGCAAGACGGGCTATCCGTTTGTTCTCAATGAGCATGGCGTCCTGATTTCCCATCCCAAGTATGACCTCAACACGCCGACGAACCTTTCCGATTCCAAATACGGGCCGCTTGCAACCATGGTCAAGGACGGCATGATGAAGGGGGTGGCCGGGCAGGGGAAATACACCTTTGAGGGGGTGGAAAAGTTCGTTTCGTATCTGCCGTTGAAGGTCCACAAGTTCACGTACAGCGTGGCGGGAACGGCTCCAACCGCTGAATTCCTCTCGCTCGCCAACGGCATCAAGAGCAATGCCGATGTCAAGGCTTCCAGGTCGGCTATGATCATCGGTATTGTGACTATTTTGATGGCGATTCTCGGTGGGGTGGCCGGGTTCCTTTCAAGCAGGGCCATTACCCATCCTCTGCTGCGCATCATAGGCGGCCTCTCCCGTGGTGGCGAACGAGTGGCTGCGGCGTCGCGGGAGGTAGCGACCGCGAGCCGTTCCCTCGCGGAAGGGGCCTCGGAGCAGGCGGCGGCGATCGAGGAGACTTCCTCTTCCCTGGAAGAAATGGCTTCCATGACGAAACAGAACGCTGCCAATTCAACGCAGGCACACAACATGATGATCGAGGCCTCGCGCATTGTCGAGAGAGCCAACAGATCCATGCAGGACCTCACCACGGCCATGCAACAGATTTCCACTGCAAGCGCCGAGACGCAACGCATCGTCAAGACCATCGACGAAATCGCCTTTCAGACGAATCTTCTGGCGCTGAACGCGGCGGTGGAGGCGGCCCGGGCGGGCGAATCCGGGGCCGGTTTCGCCGTCGTGGCCGACGAGGTGAGAAACCTCGCCATGAGGGCTGCCGAAGCTGCCAAGAACACGGCCAATCTCATTGAAGACACCTCGAAAAGGGTGCAGGCCGGAGGGGAGTTGGTGGGGATTGTGGAAGGCGCTCTACGGCAGATGACCACCACCACGGAGACCGTCAACAAGTTGGTGGCAGAGATCGCCGCCGCCTCCAACGAGCAATCCATAGGAATCCAACAAGTGAGCAAAGCGGTGGCGGAGATGGACCGGGTGGTCCAGCGCAACGCGACGAGTGCGGAAGGATCGGCAAGCGCCTCCGCCGAGATGAACACGCAGGCGGAAGAGACGAAAGAGTTCGTGGGAGAGCTGGTGATACTCGTGAATGGAACCAACAACGCGGGTAGTGGTGTGGAGAAACGTGTGGCGGGCGCTATGCCGCCTCCTGCCGCCAGGGGCGCCGCGCCCGCGAGGAAGGCAGATGGGCGGGGGGCACTCGCGCCCGCGCTGAAGCCAAAGAGGGAAATCCCCCCGAACCAGATCATCCCGCTGGACGACAAAGGGAAGTTCCAGGATTTCTGATGGGCTTTGAAACGCGCGCCCACTGAATATAAGGCGCAACAGCATTATGGCCCCCTCTCCACCCTTGGAGGGGAGGGCCATAATGTTGAATCACATCCGTTCTCCCCCCTTCGCTTCGCCTCTTCGGGGCAGAAATTTCTGGAAAGCTCCGCTCGCTTAATGTTATAGGTTGGACAGCGCAGCGCAGCCTTCCGGTCGCGGCCAAAGAAAAAACAACGCACCGCGGAGAGCGCAGAGATCTCAGAGAAAACAACAACTTGCATACATTCCTTGGCAAGATTCCAAGAACCTGCAGGTTTGTTGCATAGAGCCGGATTCATGAAATGCTTGAGCGCGCCGAACCGCGGGAATGCTCATGTTGCGGGAACGACCTGATATGCAGAGCCAGCATCCGAAACTCAGGGAAATCGATTCCAAGGACTTTCAGGCCGCCTATAATGAGATCGCGAGATACTATACGCCCGTAAAGGTTCGTGACGTGATTGCAGGGACCGTTCTCCCCTGTAGTCTCTACCTCCCCTCGCTCACCGAGAACAAAAGCGAACTCGGCCTGGAAGAACTGCTGCCCGAAGGGGCGGTGTACGAGGAACATCTCCACAGTCTGCTGACGGAAGAGCAGGTGCAGGAACTCTACATAAAGAAAGAGAAGGAAGACGCTTTCTTCAATTATCTCAACCTGAACATCCAGAAAATCATCCGATCCCCCGATGTGCCCCCCGAAAAAAAAACGGAACTCCTCTACGACAACGCGGAAAGCATTGTCCGAAAGGTTTTCAACGAGCGCCCCACTCCATCGAATATCAAGCTGGGACTGCAATTTGCGGAAAATTTCGCCACTCACATCACCATCGATACGGTCAGCGTGGACGCTCTGTTTTCGCTGTTCTCGAAGGATTATTACACATTCACTCATTCCGTGCAGGTGGCGATCCTCGGCATGTCTTTCTGCAAGTCGCTTGGCTGGGAGTACGACGATGTGAAGAGCTTTGGCCTGGGGGCGCTGTTCCACGACATCGGAAAAAACGCCATCGATGAGGCTATCCTGAACAAACCATCCAGGCTGGACAAGGACGAATTTGAGATCATAAAGAAACACTCCGTGCTCGGATATCAGCAAATGAAGGACGCCCAGCTCATTTCAAGGGACCAGTTGACGGTCGTGCTCCATCATCATGAAGCCGCCGACGGGTCGGGTTATCCCCGTGGCCTCAAGGGGCAGGATATCCATCGTTTCGCCCGGGTCGCCCATATCGTGGACGTTTACGACGCTCTCACCACCAGGCGTCCCTACAAGGATGCTCTTCCTTCCGACAAGGCGATGAGGATCATGAACGAGGAGATGAAAGGATCGTTCGATCCGCCGCTCTTTCAAGCGTTCATCGAGTTCCTGGGAATGGAAGCGATGGCGACGCATCCCTCTTCGGGGATGCGCATGGCCATCGAACTGGGCAATCAGATGATGATCCAGTTCGACCACGATGCAACACGGATAAGGGCGACGCTGGTGGGGCTGGAGCCGGAGGAGTATCTTATTCTTCGCATCCCCGGGCTCTTACAGCTACAGAAGAAGATTCAGCCGGGGAAGGAGATCATCGGCCGCTACGCCCACGGCGGTATCGTATACGGTTTTAGAGCCAACATCCTGGGACACATGTTTCATCCTCTCCGTCTCCTTTTCCTCTCGTACCCGAGAGTAGTCGAGAACATAAACCTGAGGAAGAATCCCAGAATAGAATGCTTCCTGCCGGCGGAAGCGACCATCAGGGGAAAGGCTTGCCTTGGAATCATTACGGATTTGAGCGAAGGTGGGTGTAAGTTCCTCCTAAAGCAATCGGACGTGTGCTTTCTCCCCGAGACCATCCCCGATGAGATCGTGGGACTGAGAGTCCATCTGATTGGAGAGTCCAGGGCCGACGCCGTCACGGGGAAGCTTAGGAGCGTCAGCGTGAACGCGGCGGAGGGAAAGGCGTCCCTGGGAATCCAGTTCACGGACCTTTGCAGGGAATCCAGGGAACACATCCAAAGATACATCGACAACGTCCTCAACGTGGTACAGTAGTCCGTGGTTTGGTTCTCCGCTCACGTTCATTCGTTCTCCATCGCCCGACTCCATCGTGAGATCTGTCATTTTCCGACGCATTGGACGATCTCCTCGCTCCCGTAAGACATCGAGGATGCCGCGCCCCGGTCCGAAGACATGCCCTGCCGCCGGGATTTTTTGACGATGCGGGATTACCAGGGGGCCAGGAATGATTACTTTTCAATACAATTCGACACAAGAACGTGCTCGGCGGAAAGGGCATCTCCTGCTGTGATCGAATTTGTCGAATCTATGAGCGTATTGCCGCATTTGTGGAGATATGTAATCTCGACATAGCGACGCGGGAGAGCCAGTCCCGTATCGACTATCCTTCTAGACGCTATGGCGTCAAAGTCGGGTTTGGAGGTGTTGACCGGTGCCGGGCGACGACGATCGATCCATGGAACAAGTGCTGGTGGTTGACGACGATCCTGTTGTGTGCGAGCTTCTTGCGGATCTCTTGGGAACCGAAGGCTACAGGCCCATCGTCTGCATGGAAGGCGGGCAGGCTTTGGCAATCTCCAAGAAGGAAAAGTTCGGGGTGGCTTTCGTGGATATCAATCTGCCGGACATGAACGGACTCGACCTCGCCGCAAAGCTCAAGGAGGACGTTCCCGGACGTGAAGTGGTGTTCATAACGGGCGCGGGCACGATCGAGAACGCTGTTCAGGCCATAAGGATCGGGGCATACGACTATTTGAGAAAACCGTTCTCTTTCGCCGATCTCAGCCTGTGCCTGAAGCGCTTCGAAGAACTCCAGGCGCTGAAGACACAAATCCGGATGGCCGAACAGCAGTACTGCGATCTCGTCCAGAGCGTTCCCCTGGTAATCTTTGTGCTCCGTGCCGATTTCCAGTTGGAATTCATAAACCAGGCATGCTTCTCCATGTTGGGATACACCTCAGAGGAAGCCGTCAACGATGCCGACTGGTTCCTGGAACGCATTCATCCGGAAGACCGTGACCGCATCGCAGCATTGGCGCGGGCTTCCTTCAAGCCCGGGGGATCTTTGTTTTCCGCTGAATGCCGGCTCGCCCACAAGAGCGGACACGTGGTCAACGCCATCGTTCGCTCCATTTCATCCCGCGGATACCCGGGGCGCATCGGAGCTGAAAGACTGAAAGGCATTTTGGTGGACATAACGGATCGAGTCTTTCTGGAGAAAGCTTTGGTGCAAGACGGAAAGCTCAAGACCCTCGGGGCTCTCTCCGAGGAATTCGCTCACGAAATCCGCAATCCTCTGGTCTCCATAGGCGGCTTCGCACGGCGGCTGAAGCATAGGTCTCCGGATCTTTCGGAGGTAGACATCATCCTCCGCGAGTCGGAACGCCTGGAGAAACTTTTGGAGAAAATAACCAATTATCTCAAGTCGGTGGAACTGCGCCGCGAGGAGTGTTCCGTCAACGCCATCATTGTGGAGTGCATCGATCTTCTTTCCGAGGAGATCGCCTTGAAAGGCGTCGTCGGCAGACTGGATCTCGATCCCATCGTACCCATGGTCCTCGTCGATAGCGATGTCTTGAGGCAGACCTTCGTCAACGTGATCCGGAACGCTATGAATATTATGGGAAAAGGAGGGATATTGACCATCAGGAGCTTCGGGAGCGATCAAAACGTTCACGTCGATTACAGAATTCCGACGCAAAAGCGCATCAGGGATCCGGAAAAGCTTATCCTGCCCTTTGACGAAGCGGACCGGAATCTCAGCCTGGCCCTGTGCTACCGCCTGCTCAAAGACATGGGCGGGCTTCTTTCCTTTACGCAGGAAACGGATCTGGCCGTTTTCACGATTTCCCTGCCCAAGGCAGCCTGTTAGCGTCCGCCGGCATTTTCCCGGTCCCGGCTCCCACGCCCACCGTTTGAATCCTTCATCTCGATCCATTTTTTCCTGGTACAATGGTATGCAACCGGTACTGGCTGCAAACCATTGTGTTCGTGTAGCCGGGCAAGGAGGAAACAAGAAATGACAATGGCCGGAGGAATCGCTTCCCCGGCCATCATTTTTTCGAGGCACTCGCTCAATCAAACACTATTCCGCCGGCTTTCTACGCCGAGATCAAACCTCGAAATCCGTACTCCTGGCTCAAACGTTACGGACCCACGCCAAAAACCAGGTCCTCGAACCGGTCTTCCCATCGGCCGTCATTACAGCGCTTACAGCCGTCCGTATGACAAATCTCCTCGCCGTGCGAATAGCTCCGTCCGTCGAGCTTGCAATCCCTGACACTCTTGCTCGCTGATTCCATTTTATCCTCCTTATTTCAACGCCGTGAGCCGGTAACCCTTCGGGGTTCGCGGACACGCCGCCATTACCCTCGTTCTGCCTGCTCATGCTCTCCATGGGTTCGAGAGGAAGCCGACCCACTGATGTCGGCTGCTCTGTACCGTTCGTTCACGATCAACTAATCTTTTTCAGACAAACATATATTAAACATTCATTCGCGGTTGCGCTACTACAGATCGGATTACTTGATAATTATATTTAACACCAAAAGGGTGGGGTAGAGGCCTCCAAAGGGCAATTCCGCTCCGGACGGGCTACCGAAGCCACACGCCGGGTTCCGCAACGGTGACCTCGCCGGGAGCCGTGGAAGTGACGAGCCTTGCAGAACCGGCGGGATCGCCTGTCTCCAGAAGGATTGCTCTCAGAGTCTCCTTTTGCTGGCCCGCGTTGAAGGCGGGAACGTCTCCCACGTATTGCCATGCGCACCCGGACACCCGAGGAGATTCATGGATGTGGCCGTGGAGCGAGCAAACCAGGCGGCCGGTGCGGCCCCACCTCTCGATGAATCGCCGAACCGCGAGGCTCCCAACGCCGATTCCGCCTCCAATGCGATCGAGTACCGTGCCCCGGGGAGGCGCGTGGCTCACGAAAACAAAAGATGAATTCCGCCAGGGATCGCTTTCGAGGATTTCCGAAAGGAGATCCAGATCCTCTTCGATGGTTCCGTCAGAGGGGTCGAGGGTGCATGGCGTCTCGACCCCTCCCGCCGTGGTGGAACCGCTGCGCGCGATCCCAGGGGGGGAGAGGCCGTCCCAATCTCGAGAATCGGCCTTTTCAAGATCTTTGATGCGAAAGGGAGTCGGATTGACCGCCATGTATCCCGCAACCGCCAGGTTCTCGGAGAGCCCCACTACCCTCATGTGAAGCAGGTGGAGAACCGTTCCATCCTTTTCCTCGACAAGGCGTCTTGCGGCCGCGATGTCGTCGTTTCCGAAATCGACGAGCAAGGGGATTTCAGGGTGTTCCCGGTGGAATGCTTCGACCCGCGGGAGGAATTTTTTCTCGATCCACCGGATGTGAGGTTCAATGGATGCGGCGATGGACCCTTTCCAGTTGGGATTGATGTCCCCGTCGACGATCGCGGCGTGCGGGAGGAGTGCCCGGGCCGATCCCAAGAACCGATCCAGGTGGGCCGGATGAACGTGCGTGTCGGAAGTGAAAAGAATTCTCATGGGTTGCTCTACAGTTCCCTGCTTGCTCGGGTCTCTCGCTTGTGATAAGTCTGGGCTACACGAACAAAAGCCGGCCCTGAACAAAAAAGGAGATCCCGTGAAAAAAATACTTCTCGTTGTCGTTGTCCTGCTCTGCCTCGTCGCCGCGGCGGCAGGAATCGCCTCTTACCGGTTTGGATTCGAGACGGAGAAATATTATGCCGATCTGCAACAGGAGGTCGCACGATCCGGCTATGCAACGCTCACCACTGAAAGCTACAACCGCGGCGTTTTCACGTCAACCTTTAGAACCGCGGTCGAAATCCGCCCGCCCGCAACGCCGGGCAAGGGAGGCGAGGAACAGAAAGGATTGGAACCCCTGCGCTTTGCAGCCGTTAGCGAGGTCCGTCACGGTCCGCTGCCGCCCTTCAGGCTGTCGGACGGGAAATGGCAATGGAAGCCCGTCCTCGGCGTGATTGAAACAAAAATAGCACCCTCCGGCGACGCAAAAAGCGGATTGAACGAAATTTTCCAGAAAATCCCCGAACTGGCCTCGATCACCAACTGCATCACCATCCATCTCCGGGGAGACAGCGAAGGGAACTTGACGGCGCCCGCCTTCCGGCGCACTTTCTCCGAAGACGTCAACGTCCGCTGGGATGGCTTCTTTCTGCATTATACATTCGCTTCCAATCTCAAGGGCGGCAAGGGCAGTTCCACCGCTCCTCTTCTGGAAGTGGAAGGAAAGGACGGTTTTCTCAGCGTCAAAGGCGCTGAGTCCAGCGGCGATTTCCACGAAGGAGCGAGCGGTCTTTCGTTGGGGGAGGCCTTGTTTCGGATTGCCCGGCTGGAATTCGCGAGCAAGGAAAAGGGGCAGGAAAAGAAGTTCTTCGTTGAAAATCTCGTAATGAAGGCCTCTGACAAAGAGGCGGGTGAAACCATCGACTGCCTCTTCCAGATCGGGATCGAAAAAGCCGGAGCCGACAACGTTCCGTACGGTCCTGCGGAATTCGAGATGGAATTGCGAAAACTCGATGTCGCCTCCATCCAGAAATTGCAGCAGATCACCCGGGAGGCGACTTCCAAACAGCCCGCAGGTGGATCGGATGAGATTTTCGATGCATTGACTTTGGCGAGATATAGTTCGATCCTGGGGGCGATGCTGAAGAAATCTCCCGAAATCGAGATCAACCGGCTCAATTTTGCGACCGGCGAAGGGAATTTCGCTGGAAAGATGAAAATTGCTTTCGATGGTTCCGTAACACCGTCGTTGGAAAACCCGCTCCTGCTTCTCGCCGCCCTGACGGCCCAGGCCGAGGCGACCGTGAAGGACCGTCTGCTGGAGCAGGTCCTCACGTCCATCCACAGGAACGATCTCGATTCCGAAGGGGAAGGGCTGGATGAGGCCGGTTTGCAGAAGCGGGCAGCCGAGAAGACCCGCGCGGTTTTGGATCGCCTGATGGACGAGAAGCTCATCGTGAAGGAAAGCGATTGCTACAGGTTTTCCGCCAAATACCACCAGGGCCAGTTGACATTGAACGGACGTACGCTCCCTCTCCAAGAGCTCTTTAAGTAAGAGTGTTTTCGGGAAGATGTCGCAAGCCAGTTCGCCAGGGCTGGAATATCCCGAGTCATCATCGAGAAGGTGCGCGCCTCGTGATAGATCTTCCCGCGTCGGGGCGGCGCACCTCAAGACGGATCGCCGTCACCTCTTTTGCCATGCGCCGGAACGCAGGCGGTTTTCGTGTGGAACCGCCATGGGATGATGATGTGCGATCCAGACGCCCAACGGCGAACGGTCGATGCTTTCAGCTTCCCCCTTCTCGGTCGACATCAAACGGTCGGCGCAACCTTTCCCAAGGGAGCCCGCGTCTCCGCCGTCACATCCCAGGCACTCCAGGCACTCCAGGCACTCCAGGCACTCCAGGCACTCCAGGCACTCCAGGCACTCCAGGCACTCCAGGCATGCCCGCAAGGTGCAAATACCGCATGCGTGGCAATAGAAGAACGGGATCTTTCCCGAGCGTGCCGCTTTCACAGCTTCCCTTTTCAGATTGTGCGAGATCTTGTTGGTGAATATCAGGACGGCGTCGGCATTCCTGATCCTGGAAGCCGTCCGCACGTCCAGCACCGTGAAGACCTTGAGCGCGACGCCGAGCCTCCTCGCTTCGTCCTTGTAATGAGGCCCCAGCCGATCCATGCCGCCAACCAACGCGATATTTTTCATATTGAAAGGACTCCTGTTTCGCCAGATCCGCCCTCGCCGACGCACCCGGGGAGATCGTCGAAAGGGGGGAGCGGCACAGGGACATTGTTCAGTACATCTATCGACATAGATGACTATCTCACCGCACATATGAGCCTGTCAAGATCTTTTTTCGCTGGTCATTCGAATGCAGTGGCTGCGGCTGGAAGCGGGGGGAGGTGGAGATGGGAAGGGTCGATGGGGGGCCACGAGAGGGTGTCTCAGGATGTCATTGCGATTCGACGGCAATTCATCCGAGGGTGGGAGATGCGATCGCCGAGTTGGAGTCTCCGAACGGGCCGCCATGCAGTGCATGGCGGCCCGCGTGAAACCGACGGCTGCAAGCCTGCATGCCGCTATGGCTTGCACGTCACATGGCAGATGCCCGTCGGGGTATCCACGACGAACGGGAAGTATTTTTTCTTGAACCAGAGTGCTGCACTCACGAGGCTTATGAGCACGGGGACCTCAAGGAGCGGTCCTATCACGGCTGCAAAAGCCTCCCCGGAGTTGATCCCGAAAACGGCGACGGCAACGGCAATGGCCAGTTCGAAGTTGTTCGAAGCGGCCGTGAAGCTGAGCGTAGCCGACTGCTCGTACGTGGCCCCCGCCTTCATGGAGAGAACGAAGGAAACGAAGAACATAACCAGGAAGTAGATGCAGAGCGGGATGGCGATGCGGACGACGTCCATGGGAAGTTGCACGATATATTCCCCTGATCTCCGGCTGAAGCCGTATCCCGGAAAACGTCATCGCCTCCAGCCCACAGGGTGGCCCGGACACGTCGTCACCTGCTCCGCCGGCCAATCGGACCAGGCCCTCCATCGAGCATCTTTCAGGCAAGTGTCGCTCGCAATGTGCCCTTACGGCAGTCCAAACCGGGAATTCCAACAGCCGATAAGAGCCGGCTTCCTACCATTTTTCTACTATTTTCCTGGTATTTACATCCTCATGCTTTCGATCGAATATTCCACTCGACACGACGGCCCATCATTCTCGAATGTCAAATTCTACACCGGCCAACCCGAGGTTGGCTATACCAAAGAAAGGAGGAAAGAAATATCGCCTGCAGTGTCAATTGCGAATGGGTGAACAAGTGGAAAAAGGAAATGTATCCGCCAGGTAAGAAGCAGGATTTTCAGGGCGGGTGGGTTCCCTGCGGTCTTCCGAAGATCGTTGCCCCCTCCGGGACTAGATAGGAGATCGATGGCGAGGCACAACCGCCATGGGATATCCCGCAGAAGGTCTTCATCTCGCGGCCGTTGCACGAGCAAACAAGAATGTGCCTGATCCGGAACTCTTCCACTATGTCATCGGCTCTTGTAGGAAAGCGTATCCGGACAGGGTCGCCTGTGGGTGCATGGTCCCCTTCCAGAAGAGGGAATGGGCTAAAATGATCGAGTGTCTGAAGCACGGCCTCTTTGACCAGACCGCTATCAACACCGTTGCCACCTACCGCTGCGACACTCTTTTTGTTAAACCGCCTCACCTGATGATCGTAAAGACACGGATCTGCAAGGAACATTGGTGTCAACCCTCAGATTGCGGTCTACGGCAACAATGCAATCGAGCATACAGCGAGTGACGAGTGAGGAGACGCTGTAGGATTTTACATTTTGCCCGGTTGACCGGCGCGATCCGGACGGAGGGGGAGCGCGCAACTGATCAAGTCCTTCTCCTCAATCAACATACTCACCTGAGCCTGAGCTCACGCATCTGAAAACGAGACTATATCAATCGACCGAAAGGAGTATTTGCGATGCAGGAGACAATCGAAGTTGCTCCCTTAAGAATTGGTGAAACCATCAAAGGTTTGATAATTATCTATGGCTTGACTATAGTAGTAAACTGTTTGCTTAATTGGTGGGTGAAAGCTTTTCCCATAGGACCATGGGTTGGAGAAGAGATCCAAAAATTGTATTGGTTCGACAACGTATGTTGCATGGTATTTTCACTCTGGTGGTGTTTTCTTTTTATAGCTGTGGGGAACTGGCCGTTCACCAGAATCGAACATGCCATATCTCGTGGAGTCGTGGCGACTTTGTCATGCTGGATCCTTGGATGGCTCTCGGCCAAGAGCGTATATTGGCTTGGATTGGGAATTGATTGGGCTTTCCCCATTATCGGTAACATCTATTTTCTCCTGGCATTCTTAGCTTTCTTTGGTGAGAACTGGCCTTGGGCACAATTCAGTCCTCCTCGCCAGTTTGGCCTGCTTTTGCTGACCGTTGCGGTGCTTACATGGATCATTGCCAACTCGTTTATTACTTGGGTCCCTTCATGGTGGTTTCCTTTCTCATGCATGGGTCTTGCCTCAGGACTCTTCTCATATCTGTTCAGGAAAATGAGGCAACCGATGAAGGCCTTCATGATGTGGGCTCTAACTATGGGAGCGGTCGCTGTCTGGTTGATGATTGCAGGAAGAACAGGTACGTGGGATTGGACCCAGAAAGGGATAGGAGACTTTTGGAAACTGGGGTCCTATGGTATGGATTTTCTCCTCCTATTTATGGTGGGATGCTCATTCACATACGGTGTGCTGGTTCCTCTCCACAACTGGCCCTTTACAAAGATTCGTATGCCATATGGAGGAATTCTGGCATGCTTATTCACTATGCTTCTGTCTATCTGTATAACCCTTATTATGAAAGGGCTGGTAGGGATCTTATTCAGTAGCATATACGAAGCATTGACACTTGGTTATATGGGTGTCGCATGGTCTTTTTTCATTCCTCATTTCTTCGGCATAGGCTTTCAGAAGCCTTATCTATGGACCGGGCAGAAGACTCCAGGAACATGGGACGATGTTGACTAGATGTCTATAACACTTCTTAGGTCTAGCAGCATCGACGCTAGATAAGTAACGATGTTGAAGCAGGTGTTTTGAAATCATCAAGTTCTATATGCGCATTCCCTGTTTTTTACGGTCGTCTCCTATCATTGCTGATGTTTACGAACAAGGAAACTCTAGACCTGCGGAAAACTAGAACCTGCCCGATTCAATGAACTATCGGAATCGCCATGTGTGCCGAATCTGTGAAAAGTGGGGGATGCGCTCGGTTTTGACGGTTTTGAACGCCCGCCGATAGCGGATCCAATGTAATGCGATGGAACGATTCTTGAGCGCGGCAGCCTCCAAGATGGAAGAAGGGGCTTTTCCCGGAGGCTGTCGAGTCGTCCGGCCTCTTTAGCGAGCCAGCTCACTGGGGTTGTCGTGGGGTGACGGGATTCGCGTTCCTGGGCTTTTGGGAAGGCGCCCATCGTGGATATGGTGAGGGATATTTGTGTGGGGATCCTTTGACGCGCAAGCAAGAGGATCTGATGCTGGAATTCAGAAAAACTGAAAGGAAATAGGGAGAATGTCGACTTTACTCAAGACGGTGTATGATAGGGTTGTGGGAAGACAGGACGAGATCGTAATGATCATTTCCGCACTCGCAGCGGGCAAGCACCTGTTTCTGGAAGGACCGCCCGGAACCTCGAAATCCACTATTCTGAGGGCAGTTGCGGAATGCAGCGGAAGGGCTTTCTGTCTGGTGACTGGCAACAGTGACATGACCACCTCAAAACTCATCGGTTTTTTCGATCCTGCGGAAACCCTTTCCAGAGGATATCTTCCCGAGCATTTCTATCCTGGTCCGCTCGTCCTCGCTATGAAGGAAGGCATGTACCTGTATGTAGAGGAATTCAACAGACTTCCTGACGAGACAACGAACGTCTTCGTGACCGTCATGTCTGATAAGAAACTGGCAGTGCCGAGGCTTGGGGTTGTCGATGCCCACGAGAATTTTCGTATCATCGCAGCGCTCAATCCCCTCGATGACATTGGGATCAGCCGCATTTCCAGAGCCCTGAAGGATCGCTTCTGTTCCTTCAAGATGGAATACCAGACGAGAGACGAGGAAATCGAAATCGTCAAGCGAACCACCTGTGAACCTGCCGATGACCTGGTTGAACTGGCCGTCGACATGGCAAGAACGAGCCGAAAACATCCTGACCTTAAATTGGGTGCTTCCGTAAGAGCCAGCATCGATATGGTGCTAATCTATCGCCAGGCCCTTCAAATCCTCCGTGTTGTCGAAACGGAAGAATGCAGGGAGAGCCTGGAGAGGCTGCTGCTGAATTCTGCAATGATGGCGTTTAGGAACAGGATATGGCTCTACGAGATTTCTGAGAAGAGTCCGGAGGAAATCGTTGAAGATATCTTCTTCGGACTACGAGGATCCAAAAAAAAAACTATCACTCTAAAGACCCTCTGATGGCTCAGTCCGGCACTGTCGGCGGACGAACACCTCGAAACAGGTCTGAATATGCCCGTATGGATGAGAGAATCGATAGCATGATCCAGGATAACCGGTTGGAGTCTCTGGTCGACTTCGCCCGAGACAATTCCATCCGTGTGGGCGATATGCTGGGGAATTACGGGACCGTACTCGCTCAATGGGAGACTTCCGAGCCTGAGTTGCTTAGGAAGTTGCTGACATTGACGTGGGACCGACTGGACGGCGCGACTCGCAGACAGTTCATCCATCTGATGTTACGAATGATTCATCGCGTCTCGAAGAGTGACATCGCGAAAAAAGGTCGTCCAACCGGTGATGTTTGTGTGGCGCCGTTTGACTCACAAGGAGACGAGATTGAACTCGACAAGACGGCAGAGAGCCTGGCTGAATGTCGATACCTGTCGTATGACAATATTTTCGTGCTGGATCGAAGAAAGAGAAAAAAAGCGGTGATTCTAATGATGGACGCTTCAGGCTCGATGCAAGGGGAGAAACTTTCTATGGCAGCCATTGCCGTGGCGTCCTTAGCGATCAATCTGGACTATGGAGACGAATACGGGGTGGTCCTTTTTTCTGACAAAGCCATGATCCTGAAGCGCATCGATCAGGCAATGTCTGTTGATCGGGTCATACGTGAGGTTCTGGATGTGTTGCCCGAAGGTCGGACCAACCTGGGTCTGGGGCTTTCAGTTGGTTTGCATGAGATCCAAAGATCCCGGTTGGAACAGAGGATTGGAATCCTCGCGACGGACGGCTGGCAGAATGTCGGCGATGATCCGATAGCCCTTGCAGCCAAGTTCCCGAAACTGCATGTGATTAGCCTTCCCGGCGGGGCTCCTGAACATGCCGAAAAGATTGCCAGGGCAGGCCGAGGACGGCTTGTGCCCGCAACTGACATGCTTGATGTACCCAAGGCGGTCCAGACGACGCTCGATTGATCCGGCCAAAAGGCCCAGGGCGCTTTAATGTCCATGATTATCTATCACGTAAACGCCGGGCTATAGCTTCTCAGGATAATTGAGTTCAAAAGAGGGTGTGTAAGTGTAGGGTGTACTCAATTGTCTAGACACAAATCGGCCTATTCAAGGTGCCTCCCGCCCTGTGTTCTTCCCCTTGCCCATCAAAGGGAGCCCTTGATAGAATGCCTCCCGCCCGCACAGAGGATAAGGCAACGCTGGGGAGCGTCCTGAGCACTGAGGCGGGAGGATGATGGAGGGGCGGAGTCTGATGGCTTCGCCTTTCTTTTTCCACCTCTCTTGAGTCCTGTAAAGCGATAAACCCTGGGGGCCGGGGGATGGCCCCAATGCTGTTGAATTAAGCTTCTTCAAGTTTTTTCCTCCTGTCGTAATGAAAACCGAAAATTGACCACCTGTGATAACCGAATTTTGACCACCCCTCGAGCCGTGTGCCCGGCTTTTGATGATGGGGGGTGATCATCCTTCCGTGCCTGGTTTGGAAGCGCCGGTGAAACGGAGGGAGCCCGCAGGGCGACCGGAGTTTCACCGCAGCGTCGAATCGAGCGAACAGATGGCCATGGCCGATTTCCTTCGAGCATCTTTTAAGCAAACGCTCCCCGTTACGTGCCCATACGGCGGCTCCTATCGGCAGTCACGACAGTCGATAGGAGCCGGCTTCCTACCATTATTCTACTATTTTCCTAATATTTACATCCTACTGCTTTCGATCGAATATCACACTCGACACGACGGCCCATCGTCCTCGGATATCAAATTCTACACCGGCCAACCCGAGGTTGGCTATACCAAAGAAAGGAGCAAAGACTATGGCTGGCAGAGTCAATTGGGAATGGGTAAACGAGTGGAAGAAGGAAGTCAATCCGCTGGGCAAGCAAGAGGATTTTCAGTCCATCTGGATTCCGTACGGCCTTCCGGAGATCGTTGACCCTCACGGCACCAAGTACGGGATCGATGTGGAGGTGCAACCGCCATGGAAAATCCCGCAAAAGGTCTTCGTTTCCCAGACCGTTGTGGGAGCGTTTTACAGCACGAGGGGCAATTCGAATCATCCGGTCATACCTGAGCAAATTAAAGAACAGGCCCTGGCATGCCTCGAAGCGGGGGCGCCAAACATCCACATCCATGTGCGGGACCAGCAGGGATACAACGTACTGGATCCGGAACTGTTCCATTATGTGATCGATCCCTGTAGGAAAGCGTATCCGGACCGGATCGTGTGCGGGTGCATGGTCCCCTTCCAGAAGGGGGAATGGGCCAAAATGATTGAGTGCCTCCAGGACGGCCTCTTTGACCAGACCCCTATCAACACCGTTGCAGCCTTCTGCGGTGACACCCTTTTCGTGAAGCCACCTCATGTGATGATCGAAAAGACGCGGATCTGCCAGGAACTCGGCGTCAAGGCCCAGATCGCGGTCTACAGCGATGGCGACATCGACAACGCCGACAGGTATCTCATCAAGACGGGTTTGCTCGAGAAACCCTATTACTGGATCATTCTCCCCACCTTGCCCGGAGGTTCCCCGATGCAGAGCCCGAAAGCCGCGGTCGAGGTACTGATGCACTATGTGAATCGCATCCGGGAGATTGACGCAGACTCTGAAATCGTCGTGTGCGCCTCGGGCAGGGCCTCCAGCTATCTGGCCATCTTCGCCCTCATCCTCGGCCTGAACATTCGTATCGGAATGGAGGACACCGTTTGGATGTGGCCGCATCGTAACGAACAGATCAAGAACAACCTCGACCACTTCAAAATGTTTAAGCAGATCATCGAACTGATGGGAAGAGAGATCATTTCACCCGACGAGTTCAAGGAGAAGATGGGAATGAGAAAGCCGGGCGGGAAACTGAAGGCCTGATAGGAGCAAACCGCCTCATAGTGAGGGATTCCACTAATCAAACTGGAGTTTGAGTCACTACCGTAATGCGTTTTTTACCGGCAATCTCCGGAGCTGGGACGGCTTCGAGAAGCGCCAGCACCCTGTAAATCCCCTGGAGTCCGTAAAGGACAGTGCGTGAAATCTGCTCCGAAACCGCACAGAAGCTGTTCGGGGATTGCCGGCCAAACATAGATCGGTATCGGCGATGGGCAAGTGTAACTGCAGGCAGCTACCAACTATAAGGGAGAGAAGGACCGATGCAGCGATTGAAGGATAAAGTGGCGGTTATTACCGGATCCAGTTCCGGATTCGGGCGTGCAATAGCACTGTCGTTTGGCCGCGAAGGGGCCAAAGTGGTTTGCTCCGATGTTCGCAGGGAGGCAAATGCCGGGGGATTTGAGGAAGATATGCAATTGCCCACCGACGATGTTATCCGTGGCAACGGCGGCCAGGCCGCTTTCGTCAAATGCGACGTCACCAAGAACAAAGAGGTTGCAGATCTGGTGACGGCCGCTGTCGGTAAGTTCGGGCGCCTGGACGTAATGGTGAACAATGCAGGGGTCTACAGAGGCGGTAAACTCATGCATGAGTTCACTGAAGAAGAGCTCGATATCTGCTTAAAGATCAACGTGAAAGGAATGTTTTTCGGTTCCCAGGAGGCTGTAAAGCAGTTCCTGAAGCAAGGATCAGGTGGCAACATCGTCAATCTTGTTTCTACCGCAGGCTTGGGAGCATATCCCAGGCAATCCGTTTACAATATTTCCAAAGGGGCCGCAGCAAATCTCACGCGGTCTCTTGCTGTCGAATACGGACAGAACCAGATACGCGTCAACGGGATATGCCCCACCTACTGCAAGACCTCTTTGACCAGAGCTCTTTTTGACGATAAAGCCTTCGATAAAGCCTTTACAGAAAGTATCCCTCTGAAAAGATGGGGAGAAGTAGAGGATGTTGCCAATCTCGCTATCTTCCTTGCCTCGGAGGAGTCGAGCTATATACACGGCGACATGATCGAAGTGGACGGTGGAGAACGGTTGAGTCGGTATTCAGTATAAGCGATGTTAAACTCCTGAAGAGAGAGCCAGTGGGAAAGGCCAGAGAGATGAGAGGAGAGGGGTGCATGCAGCCGGCTGATGACAGATCCTGCCGTGCATCATGTCCCACATTTGGGGACGAAATCCCTTGCAAAATTGCAGATGTACAGGGCGGCATGACACAGGCGTGACGTTCGTATAACGAATGACTGACGGTGGGCGCAGCATCCAGCGACACCCTCCCACATGGCAGTAAACCTCTACTGACTTGCATAAAAATGGGAAAGGAAGATGGCAGATGGGAAAATTACAAGGGAAAGTGGCAATAGTTACCGGTTCGAGTTCCGGTTTTGGTCGTGGAATCGCCAAAGCGTTTGCCGCTGAAGGCGCCAAAGTTGTTTGCTCCGATATTCGGAAGGAAGCCAGGGCAGAGGGATATGAGGATGACATTAAACTCTCCACCGATGAGGCCATTCGGAAAGCCGGCGGGGAAGCAATCTTCGTAAAATGCGATGTGACCAAGGAAGCAGACGTCAAGGCCCTGGTTGAAGCGGCGGTTAAGAAGTATGGAAAACTGGATATAATGATGAACAACGCCGGGGTATTCACACGCATGGCAAAGATACACGAATGTACTGAAGAAGAGTACGACTTCACAATGGGAGTGAATACAAAGGGCGTATGGAATGGCTGCAAGTTTGGCATAAGCCATATGATTAAGCAGGGCAATGGAGGCAGGGTCATTAACCTTGTTTCCATTGGTGGATTGGTAGGTCTTGCTAATGAACCGGCTTACTGTGCATCAAAGGGCGCGTCGGCAAATCTCACGCGACAACTGGCCATCGACTACGCTCCTGATAGCATTACGGTAAATGGAATCTGTCCGAACTATGCGGCTACCGCAATGTGCAGAGACTATTATGACGATCCTTCCGTGAAGGAATTCGTTGAAAATATTACACCGCTGAAGCGGTGGGTAAAGATTGAAGAAGTAGTAGCTCTTGCAGTGTTTCTTGCATCTGACGACGCCGCATATATTACGGGAGCAAATATCCCCATCGACGGAGGATTTACGGCTCGCTAGAAATACTGTTTTCAATCCCGGGCGGTAGCAAATGGCGGCGATGGCGCGCTTCCATGTTTCGCCTTCTTCGCCGGGCGTGGGCCACATCGGTTTTGCCGGGGCCTCCGACCAGGCCAGGCCATAGCGGTCGCTGAAACGAAAGATCACCGCTACGGGTCCGAATGGGGGCGGCGCCTCAAAAAAGGGGCGCTGCCCCAGAGGGGGATATTTGCCCGGATTCTCTTGGGATATAGATATGGTATATCAACTGGTTATATGCAGAATGCCTTGTCGATGAGCGTGTATGCGGAAAAAATCACCCCTGGGCGTGGATTGCACAACACTCCAGCAGGGCCATCGAGTACTCCGCAATACCCACTCTACCGGGGCCGATTATCCCGGCCCTGACCGGGCAGTCAAGAGGTTACAATGGACGATATAGAGAACAAGACGGTTTCGGTGGGCGAGTTGTTTTCATCGCCCGACGTTGATGAGTCGAGGCGCTATTTCAGGGACAAATCCCGGGCGCGGACAAACAAATTGATGAGCGTATCCGAGGCGGTGCAGCGGTTTGTAAAGGACGGGGACTACCTGGCCTCGGGGGGATTTGGCGTGGTGCGCATTGCTACGGCCGTTTTGCACGAGATAGTGAGGCAGCGCAAGAAGAGACTGGGCATAGCCGGACACACCGCCACTCACGACTTTCAGATTCTGGCTGCCGGACGCTGCTTTGACCGTTGCGATGTGGCCTACATTGTCGGTCTGGAGTTGCGCGGGCTTTCTTTGAATGCGCGCCGGTACATGGAAAGCGGCGAAGTGAAAGTGACGGAGTGGACGAATGCAGCGCTCGCCTGGCGTTACAAGGCGGCGTCCATGGGAGTCTCTTTCCTGCCTGCCCGGTCCCTCCTGGGAACGGACGTCTTTAAATACAGTGCAGCCAGGGAAATGGAATGTCCTTTTACAGGAAAGGAATATGTCGCCCTGCCGGCGTTGTTCCCCGATGTGGGGATCATTCATGTCCACCGGGCTGATGTTTACGGAAACTGCCAGATCGATGGAATCACGGTGTCTGATGCAGACATAAGCCGCGCCTCCAGGCGGCTCATCATCACAGCGGAACGCATCGTAAGTACTGAGGAACTCCTCAAGGATCCCTCAAAGACGTTTGCGCCGTTCTGGCAGGTGGATGCGGTTTGCCATGTTCCTTACGGGAGCTATCCGGCCAATATGCCCTATGAGTACTTTTCCGATGAAAAGCATCTGGCTGAGTGGATGGAGGTGGAAAGAGACCCCGCAAGACTGGAAGATTTCATCAACAAGTACATCTATGGCACGGCCAATTTCGAGGAATATCTGGAACTGAACGGTGGGGAGAGGCGCATGGCGGAACTCCGCGCCTTGGAACCGCTCCGGCGGAAATAAGGGGGGATCGCCATGACCGGACAAAATCAAAACTACAGCATGATGGAGCTGATGGTCTGCGTGGCTTCGCGCCAGCTGGAGGATTCAAAGACCGCGGTTATCGGTACGGGAATGCCGCTGGCGGCGGCGATGCTGGCTCAAAAGATGGCGGCACCCAATCTCGTGGTGCTCCTCGAGGCCGGCAGCGTGGCTCCGAAACTGGAGAGGCTGCCCATCTCGGTGGCCGATTCCTGTACGCAGACGGGGGCACTGATGCACTCGAGCATGGACTTCATCATGGAGGCATGTCAACGCGGGACCATCGATTATACTTTTCTCGGCGGTGCCCAGATAGACATGTACGGCAATCTGAACACGTCTATCATCGGTAAGGATATTCAGCATCCCAAAGTACGTCTGCCCGGAAGCGGCGGAGCGAATGACCTGGCTTCCTTTTGTTGGAAGACGCTCATCATCACTCCCCACGACAGGCGACGGTTCGTGAACAAACTCGATTTTCTGACAACGCCCGGCTATCTCACCGGAGCGGGATCGCGTGAAAAAGCGGGACTGCCTCCCGGCGCGGGGCCCTACAAGGTGATCAGCACGCTTGCGCTGATGGGCTATGACGCTACATCCAAACGCATGAAGGTTGAAAGCCTCCATCCCGGTGTCACCAAAGAACAGGTGATCGAGAACACCGGCTTTGAATTGCTGTTTGCCGATCCTCTGCCCACCACAGCTGCGCCGACCCGCGAGGAGTTGCAGATACTGAGGAATGTGGTGGATCCGCAGGGAATTGTCACCGGCAAACATCACTGAGGCAGGCTCTCGCAATCGAATGACCCGTGATACGGGTATCTCCGGGCGTGGCATGTATGGGAGGCCAGTCGTTGCGCGCGTCCGCCATCCTGTCTCGATCGACCGAACGATTATCGGGTTTCCAGAGGTACCATCAGGAAGACGTCAAGCAGGTTGAGGATACACTATGAGAGCCATCGTCGAATGAAAAGTCCTTCCACACACAGAAACCGTTCGTAACCGGAAGACGGAACCGAGACCGGGGCTGGTTGGTGGGCAGGGAAAAATCCGGGCAGTGGGGTTTTTTTCAGCCCAGCATGACCGGAGGGATGAAGATACAAACATTCGCCTTCTTGGGACCCACGCAGATTCCCGGGGCTTTAAGGCGGAATGAACTGATCGAGCAGCCATCCATGTCCACGGACCGTCGTGCTCTCGGTTTTAGAGGAGACATATGATGAAGGGGAGGGTTTGGGTTTTGGCAATATGTGCATGCATGCTGGTCCCCGTCGCGGCATCGGCGGAGAACCTGGCGCGGGATTACCTCCCTGCGCCCCCAGGCACCGTTGCGTCTATGCTGTATTGGAACCATGTATCCAGCAACTCACTATATGCCGATGGCGAGAAGACGGCAGGCGCCGATTACTCCGGCAATATCGGCTTGTGGAGAGAGGTCTATTACTGGCAGTTGGGGCCGTTCCAGGGGGCCGTTGATTTTATCGTCCCGTTCGGCAACCAGAGTCTCAGCAATCCGGATGATTCCGCGTCGGGGGTCGGCGACCCCATTCTCCTGGGCACCATCTGGTTCCTGAACAAGACGTCAACCAAGAGCTACATCGGCTTCACACCTTACTTCTTCCTTCCGTTTGGCCAGTACAATAGAAGCGGACTCAGCATGGGCGACAACCGCTGGGCTTTCAGGGAGGAGCTAAACTACACGCAGGGGTTTGAAGTCATTCCAAACCACAATGCATACTTTGAAATAACAGTCAGTGGTGATTTCTTCACTGACAACAACGACTATGGAGCTACAGGCACTACTCAGTCGAAAGATCCCCTCTTCAATCTCGAGAGTCATCTGAGCTATGATCTGACCAAAGACTGGTGGATTTCAGCCGACTTCTACGGTCGGTGGGGAGGCGCTATAAGCTATGACCAACTCACTGGCATCAGCAGAACGAATACTCAAGCCATTGGCGGTACACTTGCCTATAATATCATACCAGGCTGGCAAATACTCATGCAGTACAGAGGAGATGTGGCAGTTGACAATGGCTACCAGACACAGACATTTCTGGCACGATTGCTTTATGCAACTAATTTTGACCAGTTCTGCCGTTAGCTGATAGCGACGGCTCTGGCGACAGTGTCGATACCGCGATGTCGTGGGTGTGGGTGAAGCAACTGACGGATAGTGAGTCAAGATCTGGAAGAAGAGGAGATGATGGTATGAAGTACCTGAGGCTACATGTCGCTGTCTGTACCGTCGTGGCGATCATATTCTCGTGTGCGGCTTTCACGTACGCACAGAAGCAGCCCGAAAAGAAAAAGGTGAAAATCATGATGAGGGCGGGCGAGGAGGTGACGTTGTTCTATGGGGGAAAAGGAAACATCATAGAAGAATTCCCTGTCGGGACAGTCATGGGTGTCTATGCCCGAAACAGGGCTTTCGGGCTCAACGAGAACGTCAGGCTCGGAGCGGTCGAGATTACAGGCTATGGGGGCGAGACGTTTGTCAAGGCAAAAGTCGTTGAAGGCAAGATCGGGCCCGGCGACGTGGTCAAACTGAAGCCGGGGGCTGGAGCGGGAGGAATGGTGGCTCCGCCCATGGATTAGCTCATCTGAGCACAGACACCCGGAAGAACGTTCGCTCTTCCGGGTGAATCAGACGCTTGCATGACGCATGACAGGAAAGAAATGGTGAGAAAAAGGAACTCAGCAAAGCCACCATGCCCTCCCCTCGCCGCGGTGCACAGGCAGCACGGCGGTAAAATGGAAGGCCCGTTTGACTGCAGGATGCCGGCCAGGTGGCCGGCGGCTTCGGGGTTTGGCACAACCTGGGCGCTCAGAAGATGGGAGGAGCAGTTCATCGGTTCCGGGAGCGCCGAGTGGTGTTGGCGGGATGGCATTTTTTAGGTTCGACGGCGGTCTCGCAAATGCCGGATAAATGTGAACGGAAGTGCCGGGCATCGGTGCGGCCGGAGAGAGGTGGGCGATACTCAGCTCGGTATCTTCAATGTGGCGCATAGAATAATCCCTGGTGCCTGAATTCCGGATTGCGTGGGGGATGGTTTCGAGATAAAATGATACCGTGGTCTTTTTTCCCGGTGGCTAGGATGCGTGCATGCGCCGATGGGGAGGTCCGTAGAGGCTCGAGAGGCACCATCGGACATCGGTGCGATAGTTCCGCCTCCTGCGCCCGGGCTGTCAGGATCCACGTTCTGGCGCCCGTCCGGGGATCTTGGAACCCTTTGTCACTTTGTCATCTGAAAGAACTAACAGGTCCTCGGCCAATGGTCGATGTGGCAGTGAGCAGCCGATAGGACCGGGATGTCGCGGAAGGTCACGATGAACCGTGGATTGCCCCGATCAGCGCAGACCTTGAAGCTTGCTCGCAACATCAGGCGGCTGCAATGCGGATATCCAGCGTTGACATGGGACTACGGTCACCTGGGTTTTGAGCACAGTATCACACAAGCCCAGAGAGGGGAGACTTCTGATGGAGTGCTTGGATACGTACGAGGAACTCTGTAAGAGAGTCGCGAGGCTCCAGGAAGGCACGTTGAGATCGGCGAGGGCAGAGCGCAAGAGAACCTGGGAGGGGCTGATACGCGACCCGTTTATTGACAGTCTGCCGGCCGGTTTTGCAATCTACACCGAGGATTTTGTATTGCTGGATTGCAATCGAACTTACCGGAATTACATCGAGAAGTATACACCTTTCACGCCGGAGGAGGCTATGGGGATGTGCTATTTCGACTACAAACCCGGCAGCATTCAGTCCTGCGGAGCGTGGTATAGGCATGTAAGGGATTCCCACCGGGCCGAGACCTGCTATGGCTTCGAGCTGAGAAGCATCACAAAAAGGAACACGATAGATTACGCCCTCTCGTTCTGGGATGTGTATCTCTCACCGGTCCTGGATCAGCATGACAGCCTGGCGGGCAGCCTCATGTGCTGTATTGACATCACGGAACAAATCGCCACGAAGAAGGCGTTGCAGGAGCAAGAGGAGATCCTGCAGGCCAAGAAGCATAGCATCCAGAACATGAAATGCACGATCAGATCACTGTTGGAGATGAGCGATCAGGACCAGGTCGAGCACGAGAAACAGTTATTGGCTACCTTTGGGCAGGCTCTCCGGCCATGGTTGGAAAAGCTCAAAACGACGCGCCTGAACAGCGAACAAAAGTCCATCGTCGATATCATCGAATTGAATATGGTGGACATGGCTTCTGCCTTCAAGGGCATCATCTCCACAAAAGTCCCAAACCTCACCCCGACTGAATTGCAGGTCGCTCAGCTCGTAAAGCTTGGGAAGAGCAGCAAGGAGATTGCGTCGCTCATGGTGGTATCCAAGGAATGTATCGACTTTCATAGAAATAACCTGCGAAAGAAGTTGGGATTGAGCAACCAGAAGGTTAGTTTGAGCAGCTACCTTTGTTCACTGCCACAACAGCATAAATCCAAACTGTCGAAGATAAATGCATAGTGGATGGAACATGAAGATATGTAATACCTGCAACATCACATGAAACACTTAATTCTCTATTGACCATTTGATGCTGTAGGAATAATATGATGTGGAACTGATTATGAGAGTAGTCTTTTGCCAAAGATACAATAAGTATGTGAGCCAGCATTATTGCGAATTTTTCAACGATGGCAGCTCATGCAGATTCTCCGGCTCGGCTCACTGGAGTAGTATTAAGGAATTGATGAATGATGTGGATCGTCCAAAGTGGGAGATAAAATCTATCAGCAAGCCTTTTAATTGCAGGCTGATAGTTTAATATATGTGCGGCTCGGCTGAGCAGGCATGGCCGGTGATGTCAGAGTCATTGGAAGGGAATGTTCTTCTGTCCGGGCGTGCTTTCACAAGATGTAAGATCAGGCCCGGGGGGGAGTGTACATGTCTTGTGTAGATTGCGGCACTATTTTGCCCTGATCATATCGGGCGCTCTTTAATCGGCAAACATCCAACGACAGGTGATTGAGAGTCTACAGTAAGTGGCTTACATGGTTTCGGGTGCGAGCGGGCGATGGCCAGGTCAGGAGGCGGCGCCGCACCCGAGGGGTGACAGGTTCGTTCTTCTCACAAGGGGCGGACATCCAATGGCAGGTGCATGAATTCATTAGATAATTTCAAAATGCACCACAGGGGGTAGGGATGAATAAAGCAGTGATAGTCAGTGCGTTGAGGACGCCGGTCGGTAGCTTCGGCATATCGCTGGGCAACGTACCTGCGGTTGATCTGGGGGTGATTGTCGTCAAGGAATCACTACGGAGACTCCAGTTGCCCGCTGAAGAAGTCGATGAGGTGATTTTAGGGAATGTCCTCCAGGCCGGGCTGGGACAGAACCCCGCACGGCAGGTTGCGATCCACGCGGGGATTCCTTACAGGTGCCCGGCATATACCGTCAACAAAGTCTGCGCGTCCGGGCTCAAGTCCGTCATGCTGGCGGCCCAGGCCGTGATGCTGGGCGATGCAGATGTGGTGATTGCGGGCGGCATCGAAAACATGAGTCAGGCTCCCTATGGTTTGAAGCAGGCACGGTGGGGACAGCGCATGGGCGACGACAGGTTGGTGGACCTGATGATCCTGGACGGGCTTTGGGACATTTTCAATCAGTATCACATGGGGATCACGGCTGAGAATGTAGCGGAGAAGTTTGGAATTAGCCGCCGGGAGCAGGATGAACTGGCTTATGCCAGCCAGAGCAAAGCGGAGGCAGCCATTGCGAGCGGGCGCTTCAGAGAGGAAATCGTGCCCGTTTTACTGCCGCAGCGCAAGGGAGAGCCCATTGCGTTCGCTCAGGATGAGCATCCCCGGTTGGGCACCACGTACGAAGCTCTGGCCAGGCTCAAGCCTGCGTTCAAACCGGACGGGACGGTCACGGCCGGGAACGCCTCGGGCATCAACGACGGGGCGGCCGTCGTTGTGGTCATGTCGGAGGGCAAAGCGGCCCGGCTGGGACTGAAGCCGATGGCAAGCATTCGCGCCTATGCGTCCAGCGGCGTGGATCCGGCAATCATGGGAATCGGACCGGTGGAGGCAAGTCAAAGGGCACTGGCCAAGGCGGGCTGGGGAGTGTCGGACCTTGAGCTCATCGAAGCCAATGAGGCTTTTGCTGCACAGGCCGCAGCAGTGAACCGGGAAATGGGCTGGGACCCTGCTAAAGTCAACGTAAACGGCGGCGCCATTGCTCTGGGGCATCCGATCGGTGCCTCCGGGGCGCGAATTCTGACCACCCTCCTCCACGAAATGCAGAAGCGTGATGCCGGGAAGGGATTGGCGACCCTTTGCATCGGTGGAGGGCAGGGATCTGCTATTGCTGTGGAACGCGGATGAAAGGCAATTTGATTTCACAATGGGATGGCACTGCGTCCCGCACCCGGGATGGTATGAAGGTATGCTTTCCCGGATACGAGCCTGCGATCGGAAATGTGGCCATGGTCCTGACGAGAGCCTGGAGACAGAGTCAGAAGAAGCCGGACCACTGCATCTGAAGATGTCTGGCCGGCGTTGAAGCCGCAGGATAGGCTCCACTGGCAGCTCACCATTCCGCTGCCTTTACATAGAGGAGTCGATGGAGCTCCGACCCAGGCTTCATCGACTCCTATCCTCCAATGACCCCGCACCACCTCAACGCCGAAGGAGAGGCCTGTCCACCGGGCCTCTCCTTTTCTCTTTGATTGGTCAGCTGCGGAAGGAGGACCTCTAATTTATAAAAAGAGACGGCTTACCGGTTCTGCAAGTTTGCATGGGGGCATCTCCGGGATGGGCGAACCGGGTGGTCCGTCCTCACATGGCCGGTTTGTCTGTGTGTGGATTAACGGCGATTCTGCCGGATTTCAAAATCGAAACCGGCAAAGGAGTAACTCGATGCCGAAAGGCGGTATGTATCCGAGATTGAGTCCTGAAGAAGCCGTCGCCGATATCTTTGACGGGGCGACAGTCGCAGTGAGTGGTTTTGCCAACGTGGGGGCTGCTAAGATCGTATCCCGGGCCCTCGCGGCCAAAATACGGGAAGCGCACGGGAAGGGAGAATCTTTCAGGATTCGGCTGCTCTCGGGCGCTTCCGGCGGAGAGGATGTCGATGAATCCCTGGCCCAGGCAAGGGGCCTGTCGTGGCGTGCCCCATTTCAGAGCAGTCCCACCCTCCGGCGGCAGATAAACGCGCAGGAGGTCGAATATGTGGACATGCACCTTTCACACGTTTCACAAACGGTTGAGGCGGGCTTTTTTGGAAAAGTTGACTTCGCGGTGATCGAAGCTACGGAGATCACCCCGGACGGTCGCGTCTATTTCACCACTTCCATTGGAGCTTCACCAACATACCTCAAATGCGCCGAACGCGTCATCATCGAAATCAACCGGCACCATTCCGAACGGTTGCGGGAGATGGCCGATATCGTCATGTTGCCTTCCCCACCGCACCGATCCCCCGTCCCCATTCACAACGTGCTGACGAGGCTCGGATGGTCTTATGCCGTGGTCGATCCGAAAAAGGTCGTTGGAATCGTCGAGAGCGATGAACCGGATCGCGTGGAAAACCGGCCTTGCTCGAACAGCATAACCGAGAGGATCGCGGAAAACGTCCTCCGATTTCTCTTTGACGAAGTGCCAGCCGGACGCATGCCTCAGGAGTTCCTGCCCATGCAGTTCGGAATCGGAGAGGTGATGGACGGGGTCATGGCCTCCCTCGGCAAGAGTCCGTTCATTCCGCCGCTCAGCCTGTTTTCGCTCATTGTTCAGGATTCCATCATCGACCTCATGGAGCAGGGCAAGGTCACAGCCGCGAGTGCGACCAGCCTTGCGCTCTCTCCGACCTGCCTCAAACGGGTGTATGGGAACATGGACTTCTTTATCCCGCGGATCGTGCTTCGACCCCAGGAAATTGCCAACCATCCCGCAATAATCCGGCGCCTTGGCCTGATCGCTTTGAACTCGGCCATCGAAGTGGATATCTACGGGAATGCCAATTCCTCTCACCTGTTCGGCACCCACATTCGCAATGGAGTGGGGGGCAGCGGGGAATTCACCCGGAACAGTTATCTGCCCATCATCGCCTGTCCCTCCGTCCGGAAGGAAGGCCGGATTTCCTGTGTGGTCCCCATGGTCCCGCACGTGGACAACAACGAACACTCTGTCCAGGTGATTGTGACAGAACAGGGTCTTGCCGACCTTCGCGGACTGGGTCCGATGCAGAGGGCCCGAGCCATTATCGACAATTGTGCACATCCTGCCTACCGGGATTATCTCAACCGGTACATCGAGCAAGCAAGAGTCGGACACATCCGGCATGATTTGAGGGAATGTTTCAAACTGCACAAGAACCTGGTCGAATACGGGTCTATGATCCCGGACATGAACTTCAGTCGAATATCCGATGCATGAGGTTCGGACATTCTTGTCCGGTACCCCGGGGAGAAACAGCATGACGAGAAGAGGATCGTTTCCTTTATTGAGCGCCGAAGAAGCGGCAACGATGGTTTTCAACGGAGCCACGGTCGGGTTCAGCGGATTCACCAACGCGGGCCCGCCTAAAGCCATACCCAGGGCTATAGCCGACCGTGCGCGGGCATTGCATGAAGCGGGAGAGCTTTTCAGGATACGAGTCCTGACCGGAGCGTCCAGCGGGGCGAACATCGATGAACCTCTCGCGCAGGCGGAGGCCATCTCCTGGAGGGCCCCCTATCAGAGCGGGGCAACCCTTCGTGGCCAGATCAACCGGCAGGAAGTCGAGTATGTGGACATGCACCTCTCCCAACTGCCCCAGACGATGCAGGCGGGTTTCTATGGAAAACTGGACCTTGCGATTGTCGAGGCGACGGAAATCAGTCCCGATGGGCGGGTCTACCTCACCACTTCGATCGGCGCATCGCCTTCCTACCTCACGCAGGCCAGCCACGTGCTCATCGAAATCAACCACTTCCATTCGATGCGCCTGAGGGAGATGGCTGACATCCTTATCCTGCCGCCTCCGCCCCATCGAGGCCCCGTCCCTCTTTATGATCCGCTCACAAGGGTGGGCCTTCCTTACGCTCAGGTGGACCCGAAAAAGGTCATTGGGATCGTCGAGAATGACGAAGCCGACCATATCGGTGCTTTCAGCACTCCGGATGCCAGGAGCAAACAGATTGCCGCGCACGTGGTTCGTTTTCTGGCGGATGAGATTCGAGCCGGGAGACTTCCCCGCGAGTTTCTGCCCCTCCAGGCGGGAGTCGGCAACGTGGCCAACAGCGTTATGGCGGCTCTGGGGGAAGACCCGGACATCCCGCCCTTTCAAATGTATACGGAAGTGTTTCAGGATTCGCTGGTGGCCCTTATGGAAAAGGAGAGATTGACGGCAGCGAGCACCACCAGTCTAACCCTTTCCCCGCCGGTACTCCGGAGCGTGTATGACAACATGGATTTCTTCGCCCCGCGCATCGTACTCCGTCCCCAGGAACTCTCGAATCATCCCGGCGTGGTGTTCCGGCTCGGCGTCATATCCATGAATACGGCCCTCGAGGTGGATATTTACGGGAATGTCAACTCCTCCCATGTGTTCGGGACGGACATCATGAACGGGGTGGGGGGAAGTGGGGAGTTTACGAGAAACGGCTACCTTTCCATCTATATGTGCCCCTCCATCGCCAAAGGAGGCAGGATTTCCTCGATTGTGCCCATGGTCCCGCACGTGGACAATAACGAACATTCGGTTCAGGTGATCGTGACCGAACAGGGGCTGGCGGACCTGCGCGGGCTCGGCCCCATGCAGCGGGCGAAAGCCATCATCGAAAAGTGCGCCCATCCCGCCTACCGCGATTACCTCAACAGGTACATCGAAAAGGCCCGATCCGGGCACATACGTCACCATCTCGAGGACTGCTTTGAACTACATCTTAACCTCATGGAAAAGGGCGCCATGCTTCCCGGGTATCAATAACCTTCTCGATGCTCTACTGAGCGTTCAGGAGTCGATCCTCAGGCAGGGTGGCCCCGGGTTGTTGCCTTCCCGGGGCTCCCACGGATCCGGACTTGCGTTAATATGGGCCTGTCAGGATCCTTCACCGCCGGCCATTCGAATGCACAGCAGTTGCAAGTCAGCATGCCGCTATGGCTTGCACGTCACATGGCAGATGCCCGTCGGGGTATCCACGACGAACGGGAAGTATTTTTTCTTGAACCAGAGTGCTGCACTCACGAGGCTTATGAGCACGGGGACCTCAAGGAGCGGTCCTATCACGGCTGCAAAAGCCTCCCCGGAGTTGATCCCGAAAACGGCGACGGCAACGGCAATGGCCAGTTCGAAGTTGTTCGAAGCGGCCGTGAAGCTGAGCGTAGCCGACTGCTCGTACGTGGCCCCCGCCTTCATGGAGAGAACGAAGGAAACGAAGAACATAACCAGGAAGTAGATGCAGAGCGGGATGGCGATGCGGACGACGTCCATGGGAAGCTGCACGATATATTCCCCCTTCAGGGAAAACATGACGAGAATGGTGAAGAGCAGCGCGATGAGAGTGATCGGGCTGATCTTCGGGATGAACTTTTCCTCGTACCACTCCCTCCCCCTGGTCTTCAACCCAACGAATCTCGATATCATGCCGGCGATGAAGGGAATCCCGAGATAGATGAAAACGCTTTCGGCAATCTGGCGCATGGATATGTCGACCACCGCCCCTGTCATCCCCAGCGCCCTTGGCAAGACGGTGATGAAGACGTAGGCGTAGACGGAGAAAAAAAGAACCTGGAAAATCGAATTGAAAGCCACGAGCCCCGCGCAGTACTCGCGGTCGCCGGAGGCCAGGTCGTTCCAGACGATGACCATTGCGATGCATCGGGCAAGCCCGATCAGGATGAGGCCCACCATGTATTCCTGATGGCCGGAGAGAAAGGAAATCGCCAGCAGGAACATGAGGATCGGGCCGATGATCCAGTTCTGGACCAGGGAGAGGACGAGCACTTTCACGTTACGAAAAACATGCCCCAATTGTTCATATTTCACTTTTGCTAGAGGCGGGTACATCATGAGGATCAGCCCCAGGGCGATGGGGATGTTGGTCGTTCCCGCCTGGAATCGGTTGATGATGTTCCTCACGTCGGGATAGAAATAACCTCCGGCCACGCCTGCGGCCATGGCCAGGAAGATCCAAAGGGTGAGGAAGCGGTCGAGAAAGGAAAGACGCTTCGGGCTTGAATCTGTCATGGGAATCACTCCTGTTTTGCCTCACGTTCGGTGGACGCCGATTGGATCGACACTTTCAACAAATGCTTGGGATGTAAACCAATATCTGTGCTGACCGGGCGATGGACACCCTTCCGCAGCGCGGGAGATGCGGGAAAGCGCGGCATTCATCCGTGCATTCCGATATAGCGAAATATTCACCCCTTGCACACGTCTTCCCTCCGAATCGAAACGAGACGATCGAAAAGACGCACGAACTCCGGGTCATCCTCCAGCCAGTGCCGGAGATTTCCGAGCAAGGCGGCCGCATACGGGCTGCTGTCCCCCTCCGAAAGGGAGTAGTTGACCCATAGGCCAAACTTGCGGTAGGTGATAAGTCCTGCAAGCTCCAGGACTTTCAGGTGTCCCGACACGGTGGGCTGCGCGATGCCCAGCGCAGCCTGCATCTCGCACACACAAAGCGATCTTCTCTGGAGCATCTTCAGTATCTTGACCCGGTTCGGGTCGGAGAGCGCCTTCATCACCTTGACGAGATCCTTCATCCACTCCTCCCTTTATATTGGCATCTAACAATATAATACAGTGAAAATTCCCCTGTCAAGCCCGTCTTTGTTCCTGTGGCCCGTTCCCGCGCTCAGGCGGACCGTTGATCACGGGGCCATTGTGGAGAGAGCCCGCGAGGGGGGGGAACCCAAAATCATCAGTCCTGCGGGCAGAAAACTGGTTCACGGCAGATGGAAATAATGTTATAGTACTATCTCTCAAAGGGTCGATATCGATTTGATTTGTTTGGGGATACGTCTTCCCGTGCCCGCTGGCGCTCTGGGGAGGGACGGTGGCGTCATGCGCCGTAGGGGCATTGGCAGACAGTGGCTTTGGAGGAGCCGGAGTCCGCTCTTCATGTGGTCGGGCAAAAGCGCCGACAAGCTCCTGCTTCCATTTCGTTCACTCCCAAGGAGACAACATCAAAGCGTCGCGGTACACACCCGGGCCTTCCGGTGGGGGGAATTCCGGGGGCATCCGTGTGATTCTGCGGGTGCATGAAAACGGTTGCGGCTCGACGCCGTCCGTTGGGCTGTGCTGGAGTCAATGCCGTCGAGTTGAGCGGGGACGATTGCTCCCTCTGCCCCGTCTCGGGGGAGAGGGGACCTTGACTCAACGCCATTGACCATGGCCCTCTTCCAGAGGGAGAGGGAGTCCTAAGACAAAATAGCAACATCGGGTCATTGATCCGGGTCTGCCGTTGCCGCTGACATAGCTGAATGGTCGGGAGAAGATAAATGAAATACGCCAGACAGTTCCTGCTGATCTTTTTTCTGGTCGGTTTCTGTATAATTACCTTGTATTCATCATATATGGAAGTTAAGGATAAGAGTATCGACTATTTGAATCGGCAACAGACTACCTATGCAAGGCAAGCGGCAAGAAATATTCAGGAATTTTTTGATTCTTATTTGAGAAAGTTGAATGTAATGTCGCATCTGGATGGCATTGTTTCGCTAGATGCGTACGGCATGACTACAATGCAAATATTTTATGAATCCAATTCAGATGAAGTTATAACAATACTACGAGTGGATGCTTCTGGAAATATCATTCATGCTGTACCTCATAACCGAGATATAATTGGCACAAACTTATCGCACATGGAAGACATCAAAAAGATAACACAGAATCATCAGAGTGTTGTTGGCGATGTTTTTGCAACGCCAGAGGGCTCTGAGGCTGTAGCCATGAACGTGCCGGTTCTTCAGGACGGTTTCTATCGCGGATGCATTCGGATTCTGATCCCATTCAATTATCTTGCGAAGAGATATCTCGACGACATACGTATTGGAGAGGAAGGCTACGCCTGGATGATCGATGCGAAGGGGATTGAAATCTTCTGCCCGGTTCCTGGACATATCGGCAGAACGGTGTTTGAAAACTGCAAGGACTTTCCTTCGATTCTCGCCATGGCGCGAGAGATGATAGGAGGCAGGGAGGGGACCACACTTTACGAATTCAACCACGTGCGCGGGGAAACGGTGGAGGTTATAAAGAAGCATGCCGTGTACTACCCCGTTTGGCTCCACAACACTTTCTGGTCCATTGTCGTCGCTACGCCCGAAGAGGAAGTGCTGGGAAACATCCTGGGGTTCAGGAACCGGCTGCTGTTCACTACTTTGATCTTGCTCGTCGCGTTTGTCCTTCAGTCGCACTTCTTCCTGCGGTCGTTCATCAAAGTGAAGGAGGAGGAAAAGCGGAAGCAGGCGGAAGCGGCACTGGCCGAGAACGAACAGCAGCTTCGGGAGGTCTTCCAGGGGTTGCCGATCCCCACGATGGTCATCGGGAAAAACCACCGGATCGTCCGTTGGAACAGGGCGATGGAGGTGCTCACCGGGTTTGGATCTGCCGAGGTGCTGGGAACAGACCACCAGTGGATGCCTTTCTATAGAGAGGAGAGGCCCTGCATGGCGGATCTCCTCGTGGACGATGAGGCCGGCCTCATTCCCGAATGGTATCTCGGCAAATGGTCTCCATCCGAGTTTCTCGACGGAGCGTTCGAAGCCACGGACTTTTTCGACCAGCTCGGCGATGCCGGTAAATGGCTTCATCTGACCGTCTCTGGCATCCGGGACTCCCACGGAAACCTGGTCGGAGCCATAGAGACCATCGAAGACATTACCGACCGAAAGAGAACCGAGGAAGCTCTCATCTCCGCGAACCAACAGCTCAATGACATCATCGAGTTCCTGCCCGATGCGACTTTCGTCGTGGACAACGATCGAAAGATCATCGCATGGAACCGCGCTATCGAGGAGATGACTGGAGTCAGCAAGAAAGAGATGATCGGAAAAGGGGACTACGAAAGAACCATTCCTTTCTATGGCGACAGGCGGCTGCATCTGCTCGACCTTCTCGATCGAAACGATGACGCAGTCCAGTCGGGATACCAGTACATCGAGAAACGAGGCAACGTTCTCTGCGCCGAGACATTCATTCCCCTTGCATACGGAGGCAAGGGGGCTTACGTCTTCGGAACGGTTGCGCCGCTTTTCGACGCCCATGGAAACCGGGTGGGCGCCATCGAATCCATTCGCGACGTCACCGATCGCAAGCTCGCGGAAGAGGCGCTCAAGGAATCCCAGCAGCAACTTGCGGACATTATCGATTTTCTGCCGGATGCAACTTTTGTCGTCGACAGGGAAGGCAGGATCATCGCGTGGAACAGGGCGATAGAGGACATGACTGGCGTCAATGCCTCGGATATGCTTGGAAAATGTGATTATGAATATGCGCTTCCCTTTTATGGCGTGAGGCGGCCCATCCTCATCGACCTCGTGCTCGAATCCGAAACGGGATTCGAATCCGAATACGAAAGCATGCAGAGGGTGGACGCCGTGCTGGAAGGCGAGGCGTACACGCCGGCTCTCAAAGGCAGTGGGGCCTATCTTTACGGAAAGGCAAGCATCCTCCGCGACTCGAAGGGCGCCGTCGTCGGCGCCATTGAATCCATCCGCGACATTACGGAGCGCAAACGGGTCGAAGAGGCGCGCATGCTGGCCGAAGAAAAGTACCGCAGTATATTCGAGAACGCCATAGAGGGTATTTTTCAGACCACCCTCGATGGCTGCATCATAAGCGCCAATCCCGCCTTCGCGCGCATCGTCGGCTACGAGTCGCCGGAGGAGGTCTTGAAGGCGCTCACGGACGTCTCACGACAACTTTATGTGGACCCTGACCGCCGCTCCGAAATGCTGCGCCAGCTCGACAAGTTCGGCAAGGTCCAGGAATTCGAAGTCCGGTTCTATCGGAAGGATGGGAGCATCGCCTACATCAGTCTCAATGCCCGGGCCGTCCGCGGCGAAAGCGGCCAGATCACATTCCTTGAAGGCACCGTTCAGGACGTCACGGATCGCAAGGCGCTGGAATCCCGCCTCCTCCAGGCTCAGAAGATGGAAGCCATCGGCACGCTTGCCGGCGGGATCGCCCACGATTTCAACAATATCCTGGCAGCCATCATGGGCTACACCGAAATGACCCGGAATAAGCTGGTGAACAGGCCGGAACTTCAGCTCTATCTCGATCAGGTTCTGAAGTCCTGCGACCGCGCCAAGCACCTGGTGGCCCAGATTCTCACGTTCAGTCGTAAAGCGGACCAGGAAATAAGGCCGGTCGATTTGGGACCGCTCGTCAAGGAAGCCCTCAAAATGCTCCGCGCGACGCTCCCATCCACCATCGACATCCAACTGAACCACGATCCGGACATCTGCGCCGTCCTTGCGGAGCCCACACACATCCACCAGGTGATAGTCAATCTCTGCACGAACGCAGCTCATGCAATGCGCGAAAAGGGTGGCGTGCTGGATATCGGCCTCAAGAAGATTGACGTGACGCCACAGACGGCGATCTTTCAATCGGACATGATTCCGGGGCCATACATACTGCTTTCGGTGAGCGACACGGGGATCGGGATACCCCCGGCGATCGTAAACCGCATCTTCGATCCGTTTTTTACTACCAAAGAACGGGGCGAGGGGACGGGGCTCGGACTTTCGGTGGTCTATGGAATCGTCAAAGGATGTGGAGGCGTGGTTACGGTCCATAGCGAAGTGGGAAATGGTTCGGTTTTCAGAGTCTACCTGCCCGCCATCGCTCATGAACAGGAATCCGAAGCCGACCCTCTGGCGCCTGCTCCCAGGGGAAGCGAACGGATACTCTTCGTCGATGACGAGAGCACTCTCGTGAAGATGGCCCGCGAGAGTCTGCACGAGTTGGGGTACCGGGTCGTTGCAACGAGGAGCAGCGAGAAAGCCCTGGAATTGTTTCGCTCCCGGCCCGATCGCTTCGATCTCGTCATCACCGACATGACCATGCCCGGTATGACGGGCGCGAGCCTTGCCGTGGAGCTGATGAAAATCAGGCCGGATATACCCATCATCCTCTGCACCGGATTCAGCGAGATCATCACCGAGGAACAAGCCAGGCATCTGGGCATAAGAGAATTCATCCTGAAGCCGGTTTCCTTCCGGGAGATCTCCCGAGTCATACGAAGAATCCTTGGAGAATCCGAATTCCCGCGCTGTGAGTGATGCCGAGGAGTTTATTGGGCATTGCAGGGGAACTCCCGCCATGCATCGGACCCATGAAGCGCCTGCAAGGAGATGCGCGGCCAATCCATCGTATCCACCTATGAATCGATGACTTCATATCGTAATTAGCAATTTGAATCATTGGTCCCAAACGGCTTACTCTTAGCTGTATCGAGAAGAGACAGCGGATGTCGGAGAGATTGATACATAGAATCCAGCAGAGAGGGACCAACCAAATGGCTGAAGAAAGACTCGATTGCAGGGGACTTGCTTGCCCCGGCCCGGTTTTGAAGACGAAGGAGCACGTGGAACGTGGAGGCGTCACTCGCCTGGGCGTCCTGGTCGACAACACGGCTGCCAGGGAGAATGTGAGCCGTTTTCTGGGGCGGATGGGCTTCGATGTGAGCGTATCCGAGGGCGAAGGAGTCTTTGAGATCACCGGGGCGAGGGCTGAGTCGGTTGCGGCTTGCGATGTCGCGAAGACGCCGGGCGACGGCGATGGACAAAACATGATCGCTGTCATGGTGGCGACGGATCGCATGGGAAACGGGGACGACGTGCTTGGACGGAAGCTCCTGGTGAATTTCCTCGGCACCTTGACGGAAATGGGGAAGGAACTGTGGCGGCTCATTTTCGTCAATGGCGGCGTGAAGCTCACCGTCGAGGAATCGGACTGCCTGTCCGCGCTCAAAGGGCTCGAAACGGAAGGCGTACACATCCTGGTCTGCGGGACGTGTCTGAATCATTTCGGCATCCTGGAGAAAAAAGCGGTGGGAGAGACCACCAATATGCTGGATATCGTCACGGCCATGCAGTTGGCGGACAAGGTTATCACCCTGACATAACGGCACGTGGACGGCCCCCGCGGGCCGATCGGCCGTTCCCGCTCGGGAGCGGCGCACTGGTTCTGGCGAGATGATCCGGACGGATAAAGGCAAAATGACTCGTGTTCCCGTTGCATTGAGGAAATCGGTCCTGGCGGGGGGCTGCGGGGCGAAAATCGGCCCCGGGGACCTGGCAGAGATCCTGAAATCGCTGCCGCTTGGAGACGATTCCAATCTCCTGGCAGGCGGAAGGACGGCGGACGATGCCGGCGTATACCGGCTCACGGGAGAAATGGCGCTCGTTCAGACCCTCGACTTTTTTGCTCCCGTGGTGGATGATCCTTACGATTTCGGGCGCATCGCGGCGGCCAATGCGTTGAGCGGCGTCTACGCCATGGGAGGGCGGCCTCTGACCGCCATGAACATCGTCTGCTTCCCCATCCGGACCATGGAAAAAGCCTTTCTGGGAGCGATTCTCCGGGGCGGCCTGGAAAAAATCCACGAAGCGGGGGCCGTGCTCGTGGGAGGGCACAGCGTCGAGGACCCTGAGATCAAGTACGGTCTATCAGTGACCGGTCTGGTCCATCCCGATAAGGTCCTGACCAATGCGGGAGCGCGGGCGGGAGACGCCGTCGTTCTCACCAAACCCATCGGGACGGGGATTCTCGCGACGGTCGTCAAGGCCGGGTTGGCCTCGGAAACGGCTCAAAAGCGGGCGATCGAGACAATGGCGGCTCTCAACGAGAAAGCGGCGGAGATCATGTCCTCGTATTCCGTGCATGCCTGCACGGATATTACGGGCTTCGGCCTCCTGGGCCATGCGTTGGAGATGGCCGTTGCGAGCGGAGTCTCCATCGTCCTTTTTCCGGAACGGGTTCCCGCGCTTCCCGACGCTCTCGATATGATACGGACGGGGATGCTGCCCGCGGGGAGTTATGCCAACCGTGCGTACTGCTCTCGATGGATTCGCGGGTTCGAATCCGTCGATCCGGCGGTCCAGGATCTCCTCTCGGACCCCCAGACTTCGGGAGGCCTTCTCATTTCGCTGCCGGAGGGAGAAGCTCCTGCGCTTGTCTCCGGCCTCACGGCCCGCGGCGTTCCGGATGCGGCCATCATCGGCCGTGTGGAAGGAGACCATCCGGGGACCATCGGGTTGCTGTGATCCGCTCGCTCCGAGGCCCCGCGCCTCTCGAACGCTGCATCGAGCGATCCCTCGCGACAATTCCTCAGCCATTCCCCTGCATAAACGTCATTTCGTGGTTACATTGAACGGCGCGAAAGCAGGATTTCACTTGCCGAGCTTCCATAGAGAAATCTGAACCGGGAGTCATGAAGGATGCATGACGGGCGTCACGCGATGCAAAGGGGAAAACGCCATGAGAACGAGGAAACTGGGAAGAAACGGCCCATCCGTATCGGCGTTGGGCCTGGGCTGTATGGGCATGTCGGAATTCTATGGCCCTCACGATGACGGGGAATCTACCGCCGTCATCCATCGGGCCATCGAATTGGGCGTCGATTTCCTGGATACAGCCGACATGTACGGTCCGTTTACCAACGAGGAACTCGTGGGGCGGGCCATTGCGGGCCGGCGGCACGAAGTGCTCGTGGCCACCAAATTCGGAATCGTGCGAAGCTCCGACCCTCACGCCCGCGGTGTGAGTGGGAGGCCCGAATACGTCCGCGCGTCATGCGAAGGCAGCCTCCGCCGTCTCGGCGTCGAGACGATCGACCTTTACTACCAGCATCGGGTGGACCCTGAAACGCCCATCGAGGAAACATTTGGCGCACTGGCCCGGTTGGTTGAGGAGGGCAAGGTTCGTTGGCTTGGCCTCTCCGAAGCAGGCCCCCAAACCATCCGCCGCGCTCATGCGATTCACCCGATCGCGGCGCTTCAGAGTGAATATTCGCTCTGGACCCGAGATCCGGAAGACGAGGTGCTCGCCGTCTGCCGGGAACTCGGGATCGGTTTCGTCCCGTACAGTCCTCTCGGACGCGGATTCCTGACGGGAAGGATCAAGGGGTTTCAGGACCTGGCGGAAGACGACTACCGCAGGCATTCGCCACGGTTCCAGGGGGACAACTTCCGGAAGAATCTCGATTTGGTGAGCCGCATCGAGCAGATGGCCGGAGCAAAGGGATGTACTCCCGGCCAACTGGCCCTGGCCTGGGTGATGGCGCAGGGGGAGGATATCGTCCCCATTTTCGGAACCAGGAGGCGCGCCCACCTGGAAGAAAACCTCGGCGCGCTTGAGATCGAACTAACCGCGGAGGATCTCGGGCAAATCGAGGAGGTCGCACCCCGCGGCGCAGCGTCAGGGCAGCGCTACCCCGAGGCGATGATGGGGCTCCTGAACGGATGATCTGTCCCCCCATTGACGGCTTCCGGCATAGGGGGCCATTTTGCAATCCAAGGATAAGTTTTGTAGGAATTACAGTATGATATAATTGCTGATTGCAGGTGAAGATGAACGCCTTTCGACAGTATTTGAACTGATGTGGGCCAGAGTGTATAAATTTCTGTTGCATTTCTGAATTTATCGGATATATTAGGTGTGTGCTGGTTGAGTACGATATTTGGGTTATGCAGGAAATCGATCTTTCGCCAATTAATTAGATGGTGCGGTTTCAGAGTAACTTCGAGTATTGCGCCAAAAAAGCAGTGAAACAACACAAATACAAAGAAGGATTAGGAAAATGGCGGAAGGTCAAGTAAAATGGTTTAATGACAGCAAAGGCTATGGCTTTATCGAAACTGACAGCGGACACGATGTATTCGTGCATCACTCAGCCATTCAGGCCGAGGGGTTTAAGTCTCTGAGCGAAGGCGATCGGGTGAGTTTTGTCGAAGAAAAAGGCGCTAAAGGGCTTCAAGCAACGAATGTGAAAAAGCTCTAGCAGGCATAGCTCGAACAATTCAGGAAAAATCGTTGGCCGGAGCAGTAAATGCTCCGGCTTTTTTTGTGCGTGCTACTGTTCTTTTTCCATATCGGTCTACACGTGAAAAGGGCTCGCAATGTCATAGCGTGAGGAACGGAAAGAGACGGGCTTGCGATCCCGACATGTGCGTTCGGCGCCATCCCGTTCAAACGATTTCGGTAGCAAGGCAACATGACTCAATCCCGATCCATTCCTCACATCGTGTCCGGCTTCCGGGTTACTTCTTTCCTTTCAGGAAATGCCGCACGGCATCGGCGGAAGTTCCCACTGCTCTGACTGCATGTTTTAGCTGCATCTCCGTGCAGGTGAGTTTCTGGCACCAATATTTCAGTTCATTCGGCTCATGAGGATTGACTCTGTCATTGGCGTAAGGACCTCGTTTGGTTCTACCATCAGCCACGGTTTCTCTCCTTCTCAGTACATCCACCACACGAAAGGGCTCCAGACCCCGACCGCCATGCCCGCTGAAGTGCCGCAGGACGCGTGAAATCGGGTTTCTGGCGATAACCCCGTCCATGGAAAGGGGTTTTTGCGCAACCACGTGTTCAGTCCAACCCGCGCGTGTGATGGGTTGTGTTGCGTTCACCGATCCTGCGATGATTGCCGGAGGCTGCCGCATATGGGATTCCTTTCAGCGCGAAACTGTACGGAGCGTGCAGCAACGGTTCGGTGAAATGTGAAAAAGAGGATGAGCAGGCCACAGAAGCGGTTTCCGCGCGTACGGGGAACCACAAGTCCTTCGGCCGCTGGGGCTGACTCCCCTTTTGCCTGCATACGGCATCATCAGTCATCATCCCCGGCCCACTGCCATTGTTCCGGGAGAGGCTGCGGACCGGGCTTGATGCCGGCGATGTCCGGGTCTTCATGGCCGGATAGCGGTTCCCGGCTGGCCTTGCGCTCTTTTGCTTCCAGGCGACGGACATCTTTATCTCGCTGTTTCTGCTGCAACGCTTTCTCTCTCTCCCTTTTCTGGAAGGTAGTCCTGGATCTTTGAGCCATTTTGTAACTCCGTACTATTCCACGGGTGCCCCGAGGTGGTTGGAATGTTCAGTCTATCGACGCGATGGACAAAACGGCTTTTCTTTCGTGGCCGCGAAAGGTCCATGGCTATTGAATCCATGAAAACGCTTCATTCAATATTTTGCCATGCCGCCGGTCCTTCCTCCTCCATTACCCCATCTGTGCGCTGTGCCTTTTAGTATCTACCACAGAACGCAAAGCAAGAGCTGATTCACTGAACGAGTTGAAATGGCCGGACACGCGCGCCGGATCATCGCGTCATAAAACTCGTCGCCCCCTCTCCCGCCGGGATTTCGGCCGAAATGGGGACGGGTCGACGGAACGAATCTACGTTGCAAAGATGTAGACTTGACCTCAAGTATAGCCCCTGTTTATACAGAAAGGAAAGGCCCTCCGGTGCGATTCTTCGACGAATGCTTGCGTTTGCCTCTTGATTTCAGCAGTTCTCTGGATTAATCTAAGGAGTACAGTTGAAGATAACCACCCGCCGTTTTTTTTACAGGTGCAAAATCCACGATCGCTTTGATGGCAAGGTGTATTTCCGAGGATTTGGTTTTCGCCCATAACAAAGCAATGCCTCAAGGTGGCTGCCTCCGCCGATCTCTCCCCGCGGTGTTCGGGTCGAGCAGGTCGTTCGAGTCCGGCTGCAGGCATTCATGGAGGAAAAGAAGGATCATTATGAACATCTTTGTAGGAAACCTATCATTCAAGACAACCGAGCAGGAATTGCAGAGAGAATTTGAGGCGTTTGGCGAAGTGCGTTCGGCTAAGATCATTATGGATCGCGAAACTTTCAAATCCCGGGGGTTTGCTTTTGTCGAAATGTCAAACCAGGATCAGGCGCTGGCGGCAATTGCCGGAATGAATGGCAGGGAGCTTGCCGGTCAGATCCTGAAGGTAAATGAAGCACGGCCTCGCGAAGCCGGCGGGGGGCAGAACCGTGAGCGTAGTGGAAGCAGCTTTGGCTCGGGCGGGCGATCGTATGGAGGGGGCTTCGGCAGCACCGGTCGAGGTGGCGGCGGCTACGATGACAAAGATAGAAACGCGGATATCTATGACAGCAAGGGTCGAAGCGGGGGTGGAGGCAATCGATCCCGCACCGGACGCGGCTCCGGGTCGGGTGGCCGATCGGGTGGAGGCAAACGCTCTCACTGAAGTCTATCGCAGTGGCGATCCTTCCAGCTTGTGAGCATTGGAGAAAGCCGGGAAAGGGCTATGGACGCTCCCGGCTTTCAATTCTGGTGATGATGCCCGTGAGAGAGCGTCCCCGCATAGCCATTGGAAGCCCTCGGGGCGGTAGGTGCGGGACTCGCATGTTCCGCCGCCACGCTGCCCGGGCGGTGGAACATGCGCCGGCGAAAACGGCCCATGGTCTGAACGCAGTGAGAGAATGCGGTTTATAGGATACGGTTGCGGATGTTCCAGAAGATTTGTTTCTATCTTTTCGCCAGTTTCAGCTTTTTTTTCTTCTTCTCTCTATCCGCAGCCGCCTTCCTTCCCCTGTTCTCCATGTCCTCGATGATTCGGTTGATACCCGCTCTGTCCTTGGTCTCCAGCATTATCTTGTCTTTGCACGTGTCACAGAGACACATCTTCCCTCTTTGAGTGAGGCTGTAGATCCGAAGACCGCCTGACGCGCCCCGGCACAATTCGCATCGCGAGCTGAATGACTCGCACGGAATACACGTTACTTCCCGGCTGAGTTCCTCGGATGTGAGGAGATCTCTTGCCAGCTTGAGCTTGAACTCTATGAGTTGGTCGTTCAGTGCGGTCTGAGATGCCTTATCCCCTTCGACGATGCCCAAATCGGCGTGTCCCCAGGACATTTTCTTCTCACCTGCGAGCAGGAAGAAGACGCGGCCCTTATTGTCGCCTATCAACTCCAAAATTTTTCCGTAACCCCAATCAGGCATTTTTGGGTGAAACACCCAATCGCCTTTGGAAAACTTGAACTCTGTTCCCAGCATAGGGGTGGACTCCTTTCTTCATGGTGAGATGGCGGTGCGTTTTCAACGACCCCGAACGGTTGGAAAGACGATCAAAATACCGAGGGCAGCGAAAGGAATCGGTAAGATCTCAATGTCAGGGAGCAAAGTTGCAGTGTCTGCCGTTGATCCAATACTGTAAAGATAGCTTCGATGGAACGAAATATCAAGGAGATAAAGCCGAAGCCGCCACGGGGACGGCGGCACAAGGGCCGCAATGAGGAGCGCGTGGGGCGGGAGAGACGGGAACCGGCTTGTTCGACGCCGCCACGGCTTTATCTGTCCAACCCCGCGCGAGTGGCGATGTAGCGCCCTTTTTTCTCTCTGAGATTGTACCGGAAGATTGTGTCGACCAACGGCATGTGCAGTCTGCCGAATGCCTCGGCGTATGCCTTGCTCACCCAGCGATAATACTTTTCCATGCTCTTCATGTTCTGGGTGAACTCGATGCGTATCAATTCGTCGATTGACCGGTCCGGGTCACCTTGGAAAAAGCGCGCCATGTCGGGTGGAGGTCCGCCGGGAACGGGCTGATATTGCTGTACGAATGCATAGGCGCCGGGCAGCGTGCGGAGGAAGCGAAAGCGCTCCACATCCTCGGCGAGCGTCGTGTTGAAACCATACATGCAGAGGAATTCCACGTTGTCCCGGCGAGAGAATCCAAACAGGCCATACTTTTCCTGCACGGCTGGAAAATTCTCATTGTCATTGAGAGCGAAGTAATAATTGCTGCGGGTGAATCGTGTGTTGGAAGATTTGCTTCGTCGCAGGAGAGCCGCCTTGCCGCGATCTACAAACCGGAGATCGAGACCCTGGTTGAAGTTGACGGGTATCTCCTTTGAGACGATTTCAGCGAGGATCTCCTCTGACTGAGGCAGGGACAGCAGATTGTCGTCGAGCAGGATCAACTTCTTGAGCCTGCCGCCCTCGATCAATGTGTCGAGATCGCTCACCTGACGGGGCGGCCCCTCCTTCAACGGCACGACGCAAAAAGGACAGTGCCGGGGGCAACCCCGTGTGAGGAAACCGATCGCCCTATCCCCGAGTTCCGGGTAGAGTCCATAGTCCGGCGGCAGTGCTTCGACGGTTGCGGGCAGCCGGTCACGTGGATCGATACCGGAGCCCCCCAATTGCAGGGAGTCGCCGTAGAAATTCCTGAGCGCATCGACCTTTCCGGATGAGGCCGGTGACGTGAAAACACAACTGGCGTACACTTCGCGAAACCCGGAGATCAAGCTTGAGCCACGGGCCAGCATCACCTTGCGGCCTTGCTCTTTGAATTGGCGCGAGAGTTTCATCAGCGCCAGGTTGGGGAGGCGGCTGTCGACGTCGATCAGCAGAACGTCTGCTGAACTACTTCGATGCTGTTTCGTCGTCGTTTTCTGCGGAACGGGCAGGAGAAGCTCTTTCTTTAGAAGGTCCCCGGATACCTTACGGTGTTGTGATTCGGGCATCGAAACAAAGAACTGCATGTTGGGGAAGAGTCTGTCGAAAAACGCCAGCCAGACTGGAAGGATAGCGTTGCTGCAATAGCGGTCGGGCCGATCCGCGAGGATAACCCCGGGAAGATCCAACGGGGTGCGCTCCTTCGGAAATGCATCCAGCACATGGCGAACGGCATCCAGCAGGGGCCGCATGGACTGTTGCAGATGAACGGGCAGTGCACGCCATTCCTGCGTTGCCGTTCCGGGATCGTACAGCCAATGGTCCACATTCGTGTCGAAATGCTCGCAGAGCAGCCGGCAGATTCGCCTGAGGGCGTGGAGCGGCGCAAAACGTTTGTACTTGCTGCCGTTGTGGAAGAGGCGAGCCAGAAAAGCTGCCGGATCTGTGACTGATGCCGCCGCGCAAAAAAGGGAGTGGAAGCGCCGGGTGCGGAGCAGGGGATCGGAGAAGCCAAAATCGCTGTCAAAGTCTGCCGTGGAGACGGCATCTCCGTAGGCCAAAAGAAAATCACGGCCCAATACTGCTCCTGGCAAGGGATTGGACAGGGGAGCCTCCTCGAAAACGAAATCCCCCTTTAGCCGCGCCGCCGGGCGTATCTCTCCGGAACTCTCGATCCGCACCCCTCCGGTCACTTCCCGGGTACGTCCTTTACCGACGTCCGTTGAATCGTGCAGGAGACGAAGGTGAGTCACGCGTAGAGGCTCTTTCCCTGCACCGCGAAGCAGAGTGAAGGAAAAAGGCAGACAATTCAGAAACGGCGGGCTGCTGCAGGAAAGGGCGATCAACCGCAGCAGTTCTCGACTCCGTTCGTTTCCATCGAGAAGCACCCACTTCGCCACGGTTCGTTTGTCCACCATCAACGGAAACCGATTCGTGGCGTTTAACCTGGCGTTCTCATAAGCGAGATCGAGGAGATACATAAGCCGATTCTCCCTCACCCCTGCCCTCTCTCACGGGGAGAGGGAACCCTCGATAACATTGGCCCTCTGGCGGGCATGGTCGCCAATGGGACTATTCCGCTCCCCCGCACTGCAGGGCAGGATCGGAAGCCCCAGCTTTCGCAATGATTTCCAATGGATGCAAAACCTGTATCCGTGCATCGCCCAGGCTGCCGTAAATCTGCATACGGCAACCCGGACATCCCGACGCAACCAGAGTGCCTTCCGAACCGCAAATCAGGCGCGTCAGGTCATAGCCGGTCACATCTTTTGTGGTCAAGGCTCCGGTCGCGAGCACTTCTCCCGAGGGCAGGACGGTCTCCAGCCCCAGAAGGTAATCGCGCGTAACCCCATATTTCACCCCCTGCATGCCTCCCGCGTTCATCGCCACCGTTCCGCCCATCGAAGCCACCGCGGCGCCCCCCGGATCGGGCGGATAGAAGAGATTGGCCTTCTCCACGGCCTTTTGGAACTCGGCTACTACGACTCCCGGTTCGACGATGGCGTACCGGTTGGCGGTGTTGATCTCCAGGATGCGGTTCATCATCGTAAAACAGATGACGATGCCCCCTTTTTTGCCAGCGCCTCTGCTCCCAAACCCGACCCGCTCCCTCTGGGGGTTACAAAAACACCGTGCGCGGAAGCCGTTCTCATGATCCGGGAGACTTCCTCGGTCGATTTCGGGAAAAGGACCGCATCCGGGACATATTCGTAGATGAAAGCGTCGTACGCATATGTCAGGAGATCCTCCCGCGAAGTCTTGCACCGCTCGGCTCCTACAATGGAAATAAACTCTTGGAGTATTTCTTGTTTCAACATTGACAAACCCTTTCATCATGCCTCGAACGTCGCCATGGAGACAATTCAATCCACGATCGTTTGCTCCCATCGTATCTCTCATGGGGCGATCGCACCGGATGCTGTCTGATTCACGTGATACGGGTGGCCCGGACAACTTGTTGTCCGGGCGCGAAACGCAAGAGGCACAGGGCGCATTCCAGATTTTTTACGGAATTATGCCAGATAACAATTTCAAATAGTTAGATGGCCTTACATTTTGCGATTTTCGCCAACTTCAGCCCCTATCCGCCTGCAAGTCATTGGATTTACGTGAGAGGGGTGTAAAAATCGTCGAATGCGCAGAGGCACACAGCACAACTGAGTACCGTACCCCCTGAACAGTAACGGCCTAACGGCTCCGACCCAGCGGCAACTAAGCCTTTACCATGCTCGGGGATACGACAGCCTCGACATTAGGTCATGAAAACAGTCTTTAGTGACACCATATACAATTATCTGATTGAATCCTTCATTATTTTGCGTTGAACTGATAGTGCTCGGAAGATCGCGAGGCCATGCTTTCAAAAATTCATAGCCATGCCGTCAGCAGAAACGAAAATGTGGAGTTTTTAAACAACTTCAAGACTTTGGGTATTTAAAGATAGGAAGAGCTCTTATATCCTTTGCCTGAATTGACGAAGGTTCCTTCTGAAATAAGTCCACGCTCCGCGCGGCACGTATGCCAATGTAAAAACCATAGTCTAGCATAAACGCCATAAAACGTCGTCCAGCGTCACTAGGAGTAATACCTTCATGAAGAACATGCAGCAGACGTAAGGCAACGAGGTCTTGTATATCAATAAATAATGGATGATCGTTTCTAATTTCAACTAGAAAAGCATTCTTGCGCTGTGTATCTATGCAGAATTTTTTAATGCTTTCTAATGTTAATTTTGCATTATCAAATTGTCCTGTTGTATCCTTCTGAATATCCTTAAGTTTGTCTTCGGCCATTTCAGATGCTGCTGCATTAATATTAGTAATAGATACTTTGTTTAGTTCCCTCATATTGGCACGAGAAATAGCTTGAGCAAATATATTTAATGCATCTCTAGGAACACCGGCAGCTACCCATGCAAGCCTGGAAAGTACACCATCACCGCAAACATAATTTATATTTGGCAGACCACAGTATTTAGCATGTGCATCAAGAATGCTTTGAATATGCTTTCTTGATTTGTCTGGCATGGTTAGATTGTAGTCTAACCTAATTACTTGTGCATCATGTGGAATTTCCATGCCTTGCCGTGATGATGAATCCCAATTATTAGTAAATTGTTCAATGCCAGAAATTTTCAGAAATACTTTATTATCCCTGCAAATGGAATAAAGTTTTGAGAGAAGAACTGGTTGGAGATCTTTGTGAATAACATGGATATCATCAAGAAATATGACAATGCGATCTTTAATTGTGGTCAGAGGGAACAAGGTCCTCCTGATTCTTGGAATAAGCCTATCAACATGTGTTAGAATGATATTTTCTTCCATATCGCATAGTGCATTTAGCTTATTCTTCAAGAATGAAAGTTCTGAGGAACTTTGGTGCTGATCATAAAGTTGAGTTATAAGCTCAAGAAGAACATCAACTATTACAAGGTTATCTCTCCGTCCAGCATATGCTTGCATCGCAACCCAAGCGTGAGGCACTCTTTTAAGACGGAGATTATTTAACAAATAGGCGAGGAGACTCGATTTACCAGAACCACGTCGCCCGTACACGATGTGATTCCCGCTTGCGATGATCTGCTCCTCGGCCCCAAACACTGAAAAGATATATCTGTCAAAGAAATCGTCTTCAAAACTATGCCTAGTTACGGTAAGACTTTCAGATAGTATGGTCCGCAGATATTGGACTTCTGCCAGCTCAAGGCGTTTCTTGGGAGATGCGGAGCGTCGTTTTATGGTGGCTCTATCACGGTAAGGATTATCGACCTGAGTAAGTTCAAGTACATCATTAAGTATCTTAAAAAATCTATCAGTTGGCTTAGCAAGATATATGATAAGATATTTGCCATCTACACGCTGTTTAATTTCCCAATCTATTTTTCCTAAACGCGTTCGATTTGTGAACTCATCTATAACTATCTTGACATATCTAGTGTCATCAGTATCTTTGATAAGATCATTCATATCACGACTCCTCGACTAGCTAAAAAGTTGCGCGCGTCAATTATAAAGTTGTTTACAAGCTCATCTGCATCATTCTGAGCTAATATCAAATCAGATTCAGTCGCATCGTGGCTATAGTCTGCTAAGTTTCTATCCTCACGCAAGTCAGTTAGTCTTCTTTTGTACGTGTCCATGTTTGGAAATGAGTCTATCAGATCACCAATCCTACTATGATCGCTCACGTCTGTTCGGTATATTCCATTACAATGGAGTTGAACAGCTCTCCTTATATTGTAGGCACCATAGTATAATCTTGATATTCTCTGCCTCCAATAGCGTTTTGGAGTTTGTCGTGCAAAATTGAAGTGTTCTTCGCCCAGCCCAAAAAGTGCCTTGACATTGGCATTTATTTCGCTCTGAATCATCGAGCAGGCATTGGCATCAAGGATATGGCGCAGATTTTCCAGCATCTCGGAAACATTTTGCGATGCGCGTAGAATATGGGGGGGCTTCAATTTTATCATAGATTGCTCTCTTAAAATATGTGTAAGACGAATGCCCATGAATTGAACTTACAGGCACATGCAGTGCGGCTGTCAAACAAATCTTGGGATGAAGTGCGGGCAGTACCCATGTGAGGCGAGGTCAGAAGAGAAGTGGGGGGTGCGGCTCGGTCCCGTGATAGGCCACCACAGCAGGGAGTTGGAATAAGAAGATTTGAATTAATCGTCATGTCCGTCCTGGGTGTGCGATTTGCGGTCAACCGGGACTCACCCTCGGAGAGGTGTGAACTCTGTCCAATAGAGAAGAATGGTGATCATACCAACGTACGCTGCAGCAAAGAGCCGTATCTTGATTCACAAGTTCGAATTAGTGGCAGCAGGATACGATTATATCGGGATGGTGTCAATCATGAGATGCTTGATTTGGTGCATTCCTTCACCATGATGGTATGGCCTTGCGGGGCAATTGGCAGAGCAGGAAAACGTGCTGGCCTCTGACAGCATCAACGACACCATTCTTACTACCATGTGTAAGAAATCTCTGGAGCAGTCATCTACCCAGGTGGAGACAGGAGAATATCATAAAGGGCTTTACTAACATCTTGCGTGATACACGGGACAACGACATGGTAAATGTCAGGCATATGAAAAATGAACCGTGGGAAAAGACCACCAGGGAAAAGGAAACATCCAGCATGAGTCCGTTGCGAAAACAGCCCCACCTCTCACCGCCGGGCGGCGGGGCTGAAGTGACCGGCTTGGACTCGCCCCCCGCCCGCTAGAGATAGTCCCGGCGCAGTCCGGCGAGCATCTCGTCCGTCAGCCGCTCCGCCTGCCGGAGATGGGCGAATTTTTCGAGGAGGTCGTTCACCGTCATTCTCCGTTTTTCCTCGATCGTAAGGTCGTCGATGATCTCGCCCTTGTTCATCATGATGGTGTGGCGGCCAAGGTCCAGCGCCTGCTGCATGCTGTGAGTGACCATAAAGGTGGTGAGGTTTCCCCTTTCGATGAATTTCTTCGTGAGTTTGATGATCTGCGCGGCCGATTTGGGGTCGAGCGCCGCGGTGTGTTCGTCGAGCAAAAGGACCTTCGGTTGGTTCAACACGGCCATGAGGAGCGTCAGCGCCTGGCGCTGCCCGCCCGAAAGGACCCCGATGACGTTGTCCAGGCGGTCCTCGAGTTGCATTTCGAGCTGTGCGACCTCCTCCCTGTAAACAGCTCGCCGTTCGGTGCCGAGACCGATCTTGGGATAGGCTTTCCTCCCCCTGAGGTAAGCCATGTGGAGGTTCTCGGCGATGGTCATGCCCGGCGCCGTTCCCGTGAACGGGTTCTGGAAGACGCGCGCGATGTGTTTCGCCCTCTGGAAATCGGTCTTGTTCGTCACATCTTCGCCCGCTATCTCGACCGTTCCCGTATCGGGGAGGAACGTTCCCGCAATGGCGTTGAGAAGCGTGGACTTGCCCGACCCGTTCGTACCGATGATGGTGACGAAGTCGCCTTCCTTTATTTCGAGGTCTATGCCCCGAAGCGCGTAAACCTCGTTCGGAGTGCCGGTGTTGAACCGTTTGTGGAGACTGGAGATCTTGATCATTTCCATCCTTCGGGTTTGTGCATCGCGGTGAGTGCGGCCGTCGGCGGCAGCCAGGGATCGTACAACCGCCGAACGCGCCTCACCGTTCACGGGCTTCATTATTTTTCCGGAATCGTCATCGTTACGTTGGCTGTGATTTCGGGTGGAACGACAATCCCAAGCTCTTTTGCGACCTTGAGATTGACTCCCCTGGTGAGCCTGGTGTACCGCTCGAAGGGAATATCCCGCGGATTCTCGCCCTTCAAAACCCGATCGACGAGGTGAGCCGCCTGGATGCCGCTGCTCGTGTAATCGTATCCCAGGACGCACAACGCGCCGTCGGCCAGCCTTTCCACGTCGCACATGAAGATGGGGATTTTCTTCGGTCCGGCCGCCTTCACCACCGATTCAAAAGCCGAATACACAATATTGTCGGGTACGAGCACGAAGGCGTCGATGTCCTTTTGTGCGAGAGAAAGCGCGGCCTGGTAGATTTCCGATGAATTGCTGATGGTGGCCCCGACGAGCGTTACTTCGCCATTGAATGATTTCAATGCGTCCTGGAGCATCTCGAGATTGAAGACGGAGTTGGCGAAAGCGGGGTTCCAGATGCTCCCGATGGTGATCTTGCCCGGCTTCACCCAGCGCACCATCTCCATGAGTCTTGCCATGGGGGCCCATCCGTATACGCCGGTCACATTGGGGAGGTGGTCCGTATCGGATGTCCCGGCGTCGATGATGAAAGGATTTGCCACGGTGGCGAACACGACCGGCCGATCCTTGATTTTGTGGATGGCGGCCTGAGCGCAACTGGTGGAAAGGGGGACGATGACCTCGCATCCGTCCTGGACGAATTTGTCGAGGATGGTGTTCACCGTGGGAAGATCTCCGTTTGCGTTTTGAAGATCGATTCGGCAATTCTTCCCGGGCTTGTAGCCCATTTTTTCCATTTCGGCGACGAAGCTGTCCCGGGTGATGTTCATGAGACCGTTGTCCTCCACCTGGATGACTCCGATGACGTGGATTTTGGCCGCGTTTTCCGGGGGCCGATTGAAGTGTTTGAAGCCGAAGGCCGCCGCGCCGATGGCGACGACGAGCACGCAGCCGAAAACATACGCCTCGCGCCGTTTCGTGAAAAGAGCGCCCAGGCGCCCCAGCAGGGACCTCCCCGCGCCGTCCTTCCGGTCGGCCATCCTGGACGCCACCAGGGTAAAGAGGACGAAGGCCGCCGTGAGGAGTTTGAGGTCGATGGGGTCCATGCCGACATAGAGCGCGAAGGCGATCATCAACCTGAAAATCACCGAGCCGAGGATCACTCTGAGGATGTGTGCGTAGATCGAGCGCTTCTTGAGGATGGATTCCCCGATGATGACGGCGGCAAGCCCCGTCACAACCGTCCCCACCCCCATGCCGATGTCGGCAAAACCCTGGTACTGGGCGACGAGCGCCCCCGACAGCGCGACCATGCCGTTGGCGAGGGCCACGCCGAAGATCTTCATCCTTCCGACGTTTACTCCCGCCGCCGCCGACATGACGGCGTTGTCTCCCGTGGCGCGCATGGCGATGCCGAGGTCGGTTTTGAAGAAGAGCGACATGAGCAGCCAGAAAAGGGCGATGACGACCAGGAGGGCGAAGGAGATGAAGATTTCGAGGTTCATCCCCGGATTGATGGTCTTCAGGAGCGAAACGAAGGTGGTCTGCTGCAAAAGAGGGATGTTCGAACGCCCCATGATATGGAGGTTCACGGAGTAGAGCCCAGTCATGACCAGGATTCCGGCGAGGAGACCGTTGATGTCGAGCCGGGTGTGGATGAAGGCGGTGACGCTTCCCGCAACGGCGCCGGCTCCGAACGCCGCAAGCATGGCGACGAAGGGGTTGACCCTCAAAACGAGGAGCACGGCAGCCACGGCGGCGCCCGTCGTGAGACTGCCGTCTACCGTGATATCGGGAAAGTTGTGGATGCGGAAGGTTATGAAAACCCCCATGGTCATGAACGCGTAGAGCAGCCCCAGGTTGAGCGCTCCAATCCAGAGTTCCATCTGTTATCCCTTCAGTTCGATGACGCCGACCATGCCGCGGCTGAAGCAGCTTTGGCCTAAGAGGTGCTGCACTTTGAAGACCTCGAGTTCCGTTGCGATGCGCTTCAGCTCGGCTTCAAACTGCTCGGGGTTCTTGCTGAGCGGTTCCTTAGAGAAAACGCCCGCATGGATGTGGAAGCAACTTCCGGAAGGGAGAATCTGCCGGACCTCGGGGCGTTCGAGGTTCCGGTCCTTCACGGCGATTCCCGCTCCCATGACGATGCTGTCGGCATCCGAGGGATCGACGGGGAAGCTCATCCACGCGGCGAAATTCGATGCGTCGAAGATTTCACTGCCGTTCCCGGGGCTGTTTTCCGCCGTGGGGACCTGCTTCATGTGCATCCCCCACAGACCCTTGCTCTCGGCCAGGAGGACCAGCCCGAGCACGTTGGCGTTGACACGCGCGCAAACAAGGTCCGTCAGGCGGGAGAGATCGACGAAGCCCTCCACGCTCTCGAACGCTGCGATGCCCCGGTATTCGCCGGTGAACCCGAAACCGTGGAAAAACCTGTACTCGAGCCCGGCTTCCTGTTCCGCGGCGAGCATGAAATCGACCGCGGCATGCCTCACTGCCGGGTAGAAATAAAAATTGCGGTCTACGATGACGGATTCCCCGAAAACCCGGCTGTACTCTGCGTACGTCTCCCCCACCGCGGCGAGCCCCGCGCCGAATCGAATCTCATCGGCCTTGACGCTCACGACGTCCTTTTCCGTGTAGGTGGCAAGGGCCAGCGGCGCCTGCGAGCCCATTACCGTGAGCGAGCCCGGCTTTCCACCCCTGTCGAGCCACCGTAAAGAGACGTCTTCCGCCTCGATGGTTTCGATGGAAGACGCAGCCGTCCTTTTTCCGGTGTGGGAGGCGATTGCCGCCGGATCGGCAAAAACCCGAAAAAACCCGAGCATCCCGCTCGTTCGCAGTATGCCCAGCACCACGTCCGGCACCTTGAGGAGGAATATCTCGCCGTTCGCTTTTTTCAGGTTTTTCTGAGCGGTGAGGAAGACGCGCAACCCCGCGCTGCTGATGTAGTTCACGGCCTCGAGGTCCACGACCAGAATCCTCTCCCCGGAGCGGATCAGATCCTCGATTTGCCGCTGGACGTCCGGCGAACTCATTCCGTCCACCCGACCCTTCAAAGCGATCCACTTGAGTCCCAAATCTTCAGTTACAGTGAATTCCAACATGGCTCGTTTCCGCAGTCGCGTGCTCCCGATCCGGGTGCGGCGCTGCACTCGAAAGTGTTTAATCTTTGCCGACGCTGCGAGCTATGGTATGATAAATACGTTGGAAAAACCACCCGTCGGCCCCAACCCGCATATGGAGAGGCAAATGAGAAAAAGAATCAATCCTTTCAAGTTCTTTGCATTTGTGGTTGCGGCAGTCGCTCTCGCAGCCTGTGCACCGTACCCTCCGGGCAACTATTATATGGCCACGGAGAACCAACCGCAAGCGGGACCTCCTCCTTCCGTTCTTTTGAGTCCAAACGATCAGAGCTTTGTCATGCAGATAGAGAATCATACGCCGTTCGGCCTCTATGCCCTTCCCGGCGCACAGAACGTCCTCTACAACAAAGGGTACGACGAAGTCAGGAGCAGCCAGGAAGCGGACTTTTCGGTCGGTCTTATATTCAGCTTCGGCGCCCGCGACAACTCTGACGTGAGGGCCGCCAACACGGTGGGCGGGGCGTTGCTGGGCGCGGCTACGGGAGCCATTATCGGCGGAGCGGTCGGCGACCCCGGCGCGGGCGCCGCCATCGGAGCGGCCAGCGGAGGGGTGCTCGGATTGGCTGCTCCGGCACAGACCGGCATGCTGAGAATAGACCTGAATATCTACAGTTTCCGCGAGCGCCAGAGCTACCAGCGGAGCAGGACGATCGATCTCACCAACGTTCCTCCGCCTGACGTGCCGATGGCTGTGGACAATGAAGTATCGCGCATGCTCGAAAGCCTCCCGAGGAGGTAAGCGCGGGGCCCCCCGCGGTCGTATCGCTTCCCGGCGGTCGCGGGCCGATGTGCGGGCGTCGCCGTGAAGCCATCGAGCCGGCGGAAACGTCACCTTGCGAATCGTTCCAAATCGGCCGCGAACTCCCAGGGCTTCTCCCAGTGGAGCCCGTGGCCGGTTTCATACACCTTCAATACGGCGTTTGGAATCCCTCGCAGGATTTCCTCCTGATCCTTCCGCGTGAACATTTCGTCCTGATTTCCCCATGCGATGAACGCCGGTGCGCTCACCTTTGAGAGAAGCGCCCGGTGGTCCGCTTGAAGGATTCCCTCGAGGGCGGCCCGCCAGACGTGCACGGGCGTTTTCATGCTCTCCGAGACGATCGTTTCCATGAAGTCGGCGGGAATCGGGTTGGAAGTCGCCTGGAAATCGCGCACGAAATCCCGATCAAGGGGGTCGCAAAGGTTTTCCACGGAACGCATAAAGTCCCGCAAGATCTTGCTTTCGCAAGGAGACGAAGCGGAACTGATGAGAATGAGCTTCCTCACGCGGTCGGGGTGGAGGACGGCGAACAACTGAGCGACGATGCTCCCCATGGAATGTCCCACAACGTGCGCCTCCGTCAGTCCCGTGACGTCCATGAAGGCGAGGAGGTCTTCGGCGAAGTCGTCCACCGCATACCGGCCTTCCGGTTTGTCGGAGTCCCCGTGGCCCCTCTGGTCGAGGGCGAACGCGCGCCGCTCCGGAGGAAGAGCCGCGAGCACCGGCTCGAAGGACCGCCACGAATCGGCGTACCCATGCAGGAACACGATGGGATCGCCCGACTTCTCCCCGGTCTTTTCCGCGTAATGAAGCCTGATTCCCGTTCGGAGCGCGGCTTCCCCCAAACGAATCCGGCCGGTATCACTGTTTGCGTTCGGCATGGCGTACTCCTCTCGTGGGAATTTTCATCATTGCATTGTCCGAAACGAACTCAAAGGGTCTTGAGCAGGGGGAGCATCGCCCGGAATTCATCCGTGCCCGCTCTGTTCAGCAATTCGTAGATCGCCATTTCGGTGGAACTGATCGTGGCTCCCGCCTTTTCCAGCCGCCGCAAACCGATCTCCCGGTTGAAGGCGGTCCTGGAGGTCACGGCGTCCGCAATCACGTGCGCCCGGTAGCCCCTCCTGAGAGCGTCGGCCGCGGTGTGAAACACGCAGATGTGAGTCTCCATGCCTCCCATGAGGATGACCTTCCTGCGCGCGGCGGCTATCGCTCGATCGATGCCGGCGTTTTCAAAACAACTGAATTCGAGCTTGTTGAAAACAGGGGACTGCGGGACCTTTCCATGAAGCTCCGGCAGGACGCCTCCAAGTTTTCCCGCGTTCTGCGCGGTTAAAATGACAGGAACATCAAAAACCAGAGCCGCATCGACGAGCGCAGCGGCATTCTTTCGCATGAGATCCGGTTCGATGCAGAAATCGAGAAGCGTTTTCTGGAAATCCACCAGAAGGAGGAGACAGTCTTCGGGTTTCAGAAATTCGGTGTAGTCGTTCATTCCGATCCTTGTTCCTGAATTCTTCTGCCGTTGGGTTTGCCCGGTTGTCGAAAAAGCCCGCATGCCCCCGGTCCGGGTGGAGACAGGCGGGATAGTCTTGCTGGCGCTTCCAGCTATCACCCGCGGAATATAGCGCTTCTCTCCGATCCTTTCAAATCTTATCGCAAAAGGTCAGACCTGTTGCCGATCGGGTCCGGGAGTTCTGCCGAACGTCGAGTGGAAATGCAGGGCTTACTTCGAGAGCCAGGTTGCAAAGACACGAGTAAAAGCTCGATCAGGACAGGGCTGTGCTGAAATTTTGCCCAACCCGTAGGCTGAACCTGGACCTGGTCGCGATGCGCAAGGTCTTCTCGCGGATCTCACTGCGCCTGCAACATTTTGGAAAGCTGAAAACAGACCACGGAGTAATGAGAAAATCAGGTCGGTCAGCGGAATGGTTGGGAGTACTATGGGAGGCAATATTTTACGGCCGGACAGGATGAGATAAGAATAGAGTCGCCGCAAATCAGTACGACCACTGCATCGCTTTACAACAGCAACCCGCGATGATCTCCCTACCCTGCGGATCTGCAATTTGGACATGCCAGCCCTTGCTACAACAGTTTTCGAGGTGAGCAACAGCGAGACCTATGTGGCATCGATGCCAATGGATCTGATCCGTGGACGCCAGGAAAACTATTCCCATCTGACGATATGAGTGCGTCAAGTCCTCTGAGCGCCGCATGCCGTGAGAGAAATGGCAGATTGGACTGCCCATTTTAATGATGCTCTCTTGCCGGACATCGTTAGGTGAACTGATGGATGGTCGTGATGTCAATCGGACGATGCAAAGTGACTTCTTTCCGATCAGCATATACAAGGGTAGAGCGCAGGATCAGTCCATCCACTATCGAAAAAATTCCCAGAGCTTCGCAAAAAATACTGAGGCTTCTTATCTTGACTTGAGGGTACTTTGAGTTATCGTTGGCATGAATCTGGACACAATCCAGAAGTATTCCAGCGAATAGCACGATAATGAGGTAAGTTATCAGCAAATTCGCCTCTATAGAGACAATGATAGATGATATTTTCAGTAATCGTTTCTCCAATATTTCGGTACCATCGACAAGATCGGTGGTCATTTACTTGCGCAGAATTAGTATTATTTTAGAAACTCGATGGTTTTTTTGGATGTAATCCAGATCCAGCGGATTGGTTATTTCAGATGTCCAAGATCCCTTGATTTATTACTTACCATTCGCTATATTCCACCTTGAGAAATTGTGGTTTGTTGTAGTTTCTTCACGCTTCGGGTCCATATCTAAGGATTGGCCATGTGGGAAGAAAAGGAATTCCTGATCTGTGTGAAGACATATCCAGAATACAGCTCAAAGTATATCGAAACAGTCTGTACGGCAGCGGTCTTGAAGGACACGGGCCAGCTCATCAGGCTCTACCCTCTTGCATACCGTTACTTGATTGGCGAGCGCCAATTCCACAAGTACCAATGGGTGAAAGCTAAAATAGAAAAGAATCCAAAGGATTACCGTCCGGAGAGTTACAGGATACAACCAAGCACTATACGGGTGGGAAGAATGGTCGGCAAGCAACAAGATTGGCGCCTGAGAAAAAAGTTGGTGCTAGTACAGCGATTCATAAATATCCGTAAGAAACATTAGCCTGTAAGCACCTTGCCTTGGTAGGTCCACTTGAAAGGCTTGGCCATGGTTTCGTTAAAGTAATCGATAAAGCGAAGTATCTTG